>JAESFP010000041.1_pt1 | contig 407163 bp, 419 predicted proteins | sample 9266181 | NCBI WGS metagenome assembly JAESFP01 (sample SAMN14502547, study PRJNA617102) | algae metagenome | isolation source: Pegethrix bostrychoides GSE-TBD4-15B and co-occurring heterotrophs from... | place: USA: Grand Staircase-escalante National Monument, Utah | collected 2006-08-15
AGCCCCGAACCGTGATCTGCTGCACCGCGTCCCGCTTGAACTCGTCGCTGTAGTTGCTCGTCCCCATCTCGGCCTCCTAGCCTCAAAGTTAGGGGGCAAAGCGTCTACAAATCTAGGGGCACCTCAGTCAACGAGTTCCTGCCATGTCTTACCTTGCTGCGTCGCGGGTTGGATAGATCTGGTGATTCACCCGCTCGCGCGTAAGAAGTTGGAAGAAGCTTTCTGCGACGAGCCTCGCGTTTTCACTGAGCCGTCCAATTCACAACATCCTGCAACACCTTCCGCACGGCACGGTCGAAACCCCCGACCAAAGTCGGCGTGTCGTCTGAGTCCACGGTTTCGGTCGCGGAAAAGCGGCGGGCAGCGACAATGCTACGATCGGACTCGCGGATAAGCGTCATCATCACGCTGATCCGGATTACGTATTCTGGTGGGTCGGTCCTGAGGGGTTCGGCTTGGAAGTCCTGCAGCTCGGTCATCAGCGTGTAGTCGGGGTCCAGTCCGTTCGCCGAGCGGCTCACCAGCCTAAAGCCACCGAGGTTCTGGAACGATGCGACGAGCAGGGTCTGCAAGAGCGCCGGTGCTGGTTCGGTCCAGCGGCCGTCGGGCAAATACTGGGCCTGGTAGGCCACCGGCTTGATCAGGATCCGGTCAGTTCCCAGCGCGCCGGCCGCGCTTGGCAGCTCGACGATGAGGTGCCGGTTGCCGCCCGCTGGCGTCCCGGAGCCGCTTGCGGGCGACAAGGTATAGGCGTCAAGCTCTTCGCCAGCCTTCGACAGCGACGACAGCGCCCCGCAGCCGGCAAGCAGAGAAAACGCGAACGATATCAGAAGGGATGTTAGCCAGCGCATCGTTTCAGTTCCTGTAATCGGGGGTCTCGTTGCCAAGCAAGAAGCGGCCAGGGTCACGGCCGATGCGGTCGGCGACCGCGCCGATGGAGGCGACGACCTTGCGGGCATCGGCGGCAAGGTCGCGATACTGCGGCAGGCCGTTCTGGGCGAAGGCCTTCAGTTCGGCCGCGGTGTCGCCGACATCGGCCACGGTCGCCTTAAGGCTGTCGATCAGGCCCGGAATGTCGTTACTGATGACTGCGTTGGCGCTTGAAAAGGCTGCCTCCGCCTTGGTGAGGGCGGCATCGGTGCGGGCAAGCGTCGCCTCGGCTGCCGACACCACCGTCTCGGCGCGGGTGGCTAGGGCGTCGACCCGGGCGGTAACGCTTTCGACGTTCTTGAGGATCGCCGCGATGGCGTCGCGGTTCTCCGGAGTGGTGAACTGGCGAACATCTTCGATCAGCGCGATCGCCTCCTTGAGAAGGTCAGGGGCGGCGTCGGTGAGTTCCTGCACGACCGAGGGTTGCGATGCAATCACCGGAACCGGGGCGGGGGGTACGGCGATCAGGGGATCGGACGTCGGACTGCCGCCTTCAAGGGCAACGAAGGAAACGCCGGTCACACCTTGCGATGACAGGGTCGCGACGGTGTCCTGCCGCACCGGTGTGACGGCGCTGATCTCGATCCTGACGCGGACGAACTGGGGGTTCTCGCGGTCGAGATCGATGGAGAGGACCGTGCCGACGTCAACGCCATTGTAACGCACGACGCCGTCCTGGCTGAGGCCAGAGACAGTGTCGAAGACGATGTCATACTGGGCGTAGGCGCGGTTGATCTCGACCTGGGCCAGCCAGAGAAGAAACCCCAGAAGGGCGACGATGGCGGCCAGGGTGAAGGTGCCAACGAGGATGTAGCGGGCCTGGGTTTCCACTAGATGACCCCTTGCGGCTGGGCTGCATGCGCGCGGGGCCCGTGGAAATAGGAGCGGACCCAGGGGTCATCGACCTGCATCATTTCAGCCATCGTGCCGGTGACCAGCACTTTCTTCTGCGCCAGGACGGCGATGCGGTCGCAGGTGGCATGCAGGGTGTCAAGGTCGTGGGTCACGAGGAAAACGGTCAGACCCAGCGCCTTTTGCAGCGACAGGATAAGAGTGTCGAACTCCGAGGCGCTGATCGGGTCGAGGCCAGCGGTCGGTTCATCGAGAAACAGGATCTGCGGATCGAGCGCCAGGGCGCGGGCCAGACCGGCGCGCTTGCGCATGCCGCCCGAAAGCTCGGACGGAGAGAGGTCACCGGCCTTTGCAGGCAGGCCGACCATCGCGATCCGAAGATCCGCCAGCGCGGTCCGGGTCGGGGCATCGATGGCCAATTTCTCGCGCATCGGGGCCTCGACATTCTCGCGCACGGTGAGCGAGGAGAAAAGCGCGCCGTCCTGGAACATAACCCCCCAGCGATTCTGGACGGCTTCGGGGTCGCCAGTGCTGGTTTCGCGATCGGTGGGCGGGTCGCTCAGCACTTCCGTGCCGAGGACGGTGATGGTCCCGGCGGCGGGGCGTTGCAGGCCAACGATGCTGCGCAATAGGACGGACTTGCCGCTACCCGAGGCACCGACGACGCCCAAGACCTCGCCCCGGCGCACATCGAGATCCAGGCCCTGGTGAACCGTGGTCTTGCCGAACCGGTTGGTGAGGTTCCGCACCGTGATGACGGCATCGTCCATCACACCCCCCAGATCGAGAAGAAGATCGAGGCGAGGGCGTCCACGACAATGACAAGAAAGATCGCCACGACGACCGATCGCGAGGTGCGACTGCCGAGCGAGTCGGTGTTTCCGGCGACCTGTAGGCCCTGGTAGCAGCCGACCAAGGCGATGATCATGGCGAAGACCGGGGCCTTCGAGAGCCCGACGAGGGCGTGGGTGACGGAGGTGTTGGCGGCGAGCTGCGTGCGGAACATCGCGGGCGAGATGCCGAGGTCGATCCAGGCCATGAGCGCGCCGCCGAAAAGACCGGCAAGGTTGGCGATGAACCCGAGGACCGGCAGCAGGATCAGAAGCGCAAGGACACGCGGCAGCACCAGCAGCTCGATCGGGTCGAGACCAAGGACGCGCATCGCGTCGATTTCTTCGCGCATCTTCATCGAGCCGATGGCGGCGGTGAAGGCCGAGGCCGAGCGCCCGGCGACGATGATCGCGGTCAGCAGGACCCCAAGTTCGCGCAGCATAGAGATGGAGATCAGGTCGACCACATAGATCTCGGCGCCGAACTGTTCCAGCTGCGAGGCACCCTGGAAGGCGAGGACGATGCCGATCAGGAAGCCCATCAGAGCAACGATAGGTACGGCGTTGAGACCAGCCTGCTGCATGTGATGGGCAAGGGCGGTTAGCCGCAGCCGGGCGGGGTGAAGGACGGTCGTCGCCAGCCGGCTAAGGATAAGGCCAAGGAACCCGATCGTCTGGCCCAATCCGGCGGCGAAAACCGATACCGCCCTGCCCAGATCGAGCAGCATGTCGCCGGCCTCGTGGTGGGGCAGGCGACGGCGACGCTTGCGCGCCGGAGGCATGGCGTCGGTGACGGTCCGGAGAAGGAGCGCCTGTGCCTCGGTGGCGTTGGCGATGCCGATCTCCCGCCCTTTGGCCTTTTGCGCGGCCTGGAAGGATGCGATGGCCCAGGCACCTGCGGTGTCAAGCTTGGTGACATCGGACAGGTCAAGGACCTCGATCCCGGATTGTCCGTCAAAAAAGGTCCGCTGCCGGTCCAGGTTGGCCAGCGTTACTGCACCGACCAACTTGGCACGTGCTCCTTCTCCGGCATCAACGTTTGCCGGTGACATCGATCGCTCTTGAACAGTCCAATGCCAGACACGGCCTGCCGCGCCTTGCAGGAAACGTTTTACGCTGAGAGCGTTTTCTGTTCACCCTAGATTTTTCCCACACATATAGCTCCGCAAGGGCTTGGCCGATGGATCAAGCCGCCAGCGGGTTAACGAAACAGGAGGGCAACTGGTTCCCCTGACGTTGCCAAAGGAGCTTCCTCGCCATGAGCTATTCCCCGAAAACGGACACTGAGGGCCACTACATGTTCTATAGGCGGGCAATCAGCGCAGTTGAAACCGATCGGCAGCTGCAGAGAGTGGCTCAACTCGCCCGGAAATCTGCCCAAAGATTGGGGAGTAGGTCAGTCTGAGCTAATCCTCATCCCTTGGACAGTTCTCCGGGTAAACCAAGCTAATTCCTGCACCTGCTGGCAGGTTTCGACTGCCTTGAAGTAGGTGACAGCTGGTGGTTGTCAGCCACGGGCGGTGTGGGGCCTCTGCTGGTTGTAGAAGGTGATCTAGCTTCCGATGCTGACCTCGGCCTTTGATTCGGTTCCGCACGCATTCAGGGAGACGCATTCATACTTCGGGGCTCGCTAGGGGCGTTCGTTGAAGATGTTTTCGAAGCATCGCTTCATGCCATCCATCGGCATCTGTGTGCCGATGACTTCAACCGGCCCCAATCTCTGAACATTCGCACAGGTGCCAGAACTGTTGCAATCTACTTCCTGGTTTGGGATCGCCGGGAACCGAAGTGCCTCGCCCTTATCCTCTGGCAGGTGTTTGGGAGACCCGCTTCATCGTTCACCGTCATAAACGCAGCGAAATCCGATATAGACTGCGTAGAAATCTGCGGACTTCCACTGCATTGCGCTTTCGCGCATCTGCTCTGTGCCGTACCACCAAGAGCCGCCAGCCGTCAGGGCATCGTCACCCTTTCGCTCGGCAATCCATTCCCAAGCGTTGCCGCCCATGTTGTAAAGCCCGTTCACACCTCGCCTCGTTGCGTTTGCCGGCGCGAGACCCGGCCATGGATCGTCACCCCGGGTATTTGCACCGTCGCCCGTATCACCTGTGGGGTAGGGATAGACCGTCCCTGTCACGAAGCCGTCTGCGGCGGCCACGCGCTGTTCGCTATATGCGGCCCGGGCCCATTCATCGCGGTTCGGCAGGCGTCCACCGGCCCATATGCAGTAGTCCTGCGCTTCAGACCATGTGACGTGAACGCTTGGCAGTGTATCGGTTACCGCATCTGTGCCGAATGGGGTGGCAAAGCTCCACCCAGCGCGGCGCACCCAACCGCCCGAAAACTCGAACCCGCCACCCGCTGCCTCGGCGGCGGTTTCGCGCCCGGTTTTAGCGGCAAAGGCCGCAAACTCTGCGATGCTGACTTCGGACCGGTCAATCGCGAACCCGTCCAGCGTCACGCGGTCTTGTGCCGTGGCACCTCCGCCTGCCATCACGACAATTGCCAGTGTCAGGCGGGCTGCGGGAATGGCCATGTCACGACGCCTCCATAGCTTTTGCCCGGATAAGGCGGTTGGCGCAGCGCTTCGGCCACGCCTGGCAACGCGGTGTAATGGTCAGCCATTCGCTGGCGCATCGGCTCGTCCGGGATATCCCCATAAAGTGCTGCCATGTTTTCCGCTAGATGCGCGGGATCGCTGGTTGCTGGCACGACATTCGTCACGGCCGGGTGCGAGATGATGAACTTCAGGAAGTAATGCGCCCAGCTCTCGATCCCCAGTTCCGCCGCGAAATCCGGCAGCGGCTGGTCAGCCACCGGTGTGAACAGGCGGGCCTTTTCGAACGGAATGTTCACCTGGACGGCCACGCCGTTGTCGGCACACGCCTTCAGCAGGCGCTCTTCGGCCGCGCGGGTCGTGATGGTATAGGCCAGTTGGATGAAGTCGACATCGGTCGTGGACACCAGCCGTTCCAGCGTGTCGTAGTATTCGGCGCTCCACTGCGTGATGCCGATATAGCGCACGGTCCCTTCGGCCTTTTTCTGGGCCAGCCAATGGCGGACCTGATCGTGGTTTTCCAGACTATGCACCTGCAACACGTCGATCTGGCTGCGCCACAAGCGTTCACGCGACTGGGCAAGCTGGTGTTCCGAATGGCTGTTGTCCGACAGATAGTCGCCAGTCGTCCAGGTCTTGTTGGTGACAAAAATCTCGTCTGCGATGCCCAGATCGGTGATGAAATCGCCGACATTCACCTCGGCCATCCCATAAAGCGGCGAGGTGTCGATGACCCGGCCACCAGCGTCGTGGAACAGGCGGATGACCTCGCGAACGTTATCGCGCGGCTCGCCGGGGGTGATGTCAAACGTCTCGAACGTGCCAAGGCCGATCACCGGGATCATCTCGCCGGTCTTGGGGATCGGGCGCAGGATCGGTGCGCGGCCAGCAGCCGCGGTCTGTGCGCGGGCCATGCCGGGCAGGAACGCAGTACTGGACAACGTGGCGCAAGCGGCGCCCGACGCGGCGAGAAAGGCGCGGCGGCTTGGTCTGGCGGAAAAGGCAGTCATGGTTCATCTCCGGTCAAAGCGATGGGGTCAGGTTAACCCACGCGGAGATCCCGTCGCGCCCGATCCTGACGCATGCGCCTGATCCTTACCCAAAGGTCGACCGGTCGCGAAAAAGCTGTCGATGAACCATGGGCGAATGCCCCTTGCGTTCACGAAACAGGCGCGCGAGGTGGCTCGGGCTGCCAAGTCCGACGTCGAATGCAATTTCAGTAATGGACTTGCTGGTGTCGATCAGAAGTCCGGCGGCCCGTTCGACCCGACGGTCCGAAATGACGGTCAGCGGCGACCGACCAGTGGTGCCTTTGAACGCCCGATAGAAATGCCCTTCGGACATCTGAAGCGTGCCCGCCAGCTTGGCGATCCGCAATGGCATGGCGAGGTTTGCGTCGATCTGCTCCAACGTAAGGCGCATCTGGCGGGCGGTCAGCCGATGCGGAACCTGAAGACTCGTATCCGGCGCAAGTTGCCCGCGACGCAAAAGATACTGCGCGACGGCCAACGACATCGCACTGCAATAGCTGGCATCCAATGTACCATCCCGGCCCAACAGCATGTGCATCTGCGCCACCAACCCATGCAGAAACAGATCGCCGGCGGCGGCGAATGGTCCGAGTTCGCGCATTTTCGGGTGAGCACAGTGGGGATCCAGCGCAATGGCACCCCATTCCCACGCCACATCCGTCAACATCAGATCGCGGCCGCAGTCGGCAGGCAGAAAAGATACCGATCCGACGTTATCCGATCCGGCAAAGCGCGAACCATCATCCGCCCGGAATTCATGACGTTGGGCGCCGCCCCGCAACGTGACCATGATCAGATGACGGCTCGGCATAATCCGTCCTTCGACGCGCGCCGTCGGGCCACGCAATGCCGTTTCAAAACATCCCTCAGCCCAGGTTGCGGTCAGATGATCACGCGGTGGCGGGCTGACAGACCACCCGCTTGGTGCGAGAGAAGTTGTCGGCATGTGTACACTGACCTCGAAAGAATGATTGTCCGTTAACATTGTATGCTGCGGCTCAGAGATAGAACCATGGCGCATTCAAGATCGCGCGAGCCAACGGTGATGCGCTTGATCTGGCAGGGTCGCCGTCCGCATTTTTTCCCACACCTCGCAGTGATCGGGTATTGCGCGTTCCCGCAACCAGTCGAGCCTACAAAAGCCGCCCCAACACCTCTCAGCCCCCAAACTAAACCCGTGGTGCGGCAATACACGGGGACTTGGGTCACACTCCGCCCGAGGTAAGGCAGATGACCTTAGTCTGGCCTGGAAACGTATCTATCATAAACCGCTACCGCATCGATAAAGAGTTGGCTCTGTACAAGTCCATCCGCGGAAAAAGTCACCAACGGATCATCGGACGCAACAAGCGCGGCTATCGCCGCTTCGGTGTCGCTGGCAGAGCCAGAGGCACCCGGACCCCATAAGGTCTGATCGGCAATCCATTCCCAAGGCTGAACCATAGCAGGTTCGCGCCCACTCGTTACCTCATCCAAAAGGCCAAGCACCCTCATGATGCCGAAATTTCCGGTGAAGGAATAGCCATCGCGAACTGACGCATCTGAATAGGTCAGGTTGTCATCTTGATCGACGTAAAGCGGACGATTGCTGCCGAGTTCATAGAAGCGTGCCCATTCCCCCGTCGGCAGTTGGACGGAACGCAGCCATTCAGCGGCCTCTTCGGCACCCCGCAGATAACGATCATCCTTGGTCACAATATACAGCCTGAGCAGCGCCTCGATGGCTGTCGCGGTTTCGCTTGACGCGACCGCGGGAGGCTCGAACTTGCGGCCCCAAACCGGTTCCATGGCTTCGTTGTAGGTCTGGCTCCACCCGCGGTGTGGCGCGGGAAGCTGAGCACCAAGCAAGAAGTCCCCGGCTTTCAGCGCCGCCGCGCGAACGTCTTCGCGGGGCAACAACTGATCTGCCAGCAACAGCACCTGAATCGTATTGCTGACGAGGTTGTCGTTGAGGACGAAGTAATACTGCCCCTCCGGCTTGACCCAGGTTCGCGACCAATCTTCTGGCAGCCTCGCCTGCTGGGGAAAGCTCTTGCCCTTTTCTGGCCGCTCCCGGTCAAGATTGACGGGCCAAGCGCCGTTCGGGTACTGCACCTTCAGGATACGGTCGAGTGCAGCATCGATGGCCCCGCGAACAGCCGGGTTCTGGCCACCGGTGGCCGTATCATACAACAGCAGAAAGCCAAGCGCGCCTTGGGTGATGTTGTCGTCCAGAGTGGATCGGTTGCGTGCCTCGTTTTCAACCCGTGTCTTGCAGGCCTCTCCGTCAATGCCTGAGGCCCGATAACACCACTTTTGGTGCCCGGTGGGACCGATCTCGACATAGTTGAACCAGCCGCCAGACAGCAACTGGCCCGACACAAGCGCCGACGCGGACTGACCCGCCGCATCCAGCCAGTATTGGTCATTGGTCAGTTCGTGGAGGTGCAGCAGGGTCGCACCTATCGCGGGCGTGCCGGGAGGCTGTATCCAGATGACGTCTGGACCTACCTCGCCACCTTCTCCACGTCGGATCGTCTTATCCACCCGCGACGCCCACACGTATCCACCATCCGACGAAAGCTTCTCGACGAAAACGCGGCCCATCTCTTCGATCCGCAGTCGTGCCGCCACCGCCATGTCGGCATCCGCCCAGGCCGGATTGCAGGGAAGCGCAACCAAGCCAATCAGTGCTGATCCAACCAGGCAGCGCAAGTCGCGCCAAGGCAATTTAACGAACGATCGTTCCAAAATTAGCAACTGTTGCAAAGCTAGCCTTCCTGAATCGCCAAGGTCACCAAACACTTCTTTCGATGATGTATCCGAGGATGGTGACAATCAACGGTCTTCTTCTTCAAGTCGCCTGCAGACCCGCTTTGGCGTATCGGCGCCGTTGGGCGACGGTCAGATGCCAGGATCGCACGACATGTTCAGCCTTGACCGGCATCATTGGCGGGTGCTGCCCGACGCTAGACTGGCGCTGTCCGCTCCATCGCCGCTTGATAAAGCGCGTCATGTGCATCGATGTACCGCTGCATCGAGAAGTTCTCGCAAATGCGTCGGCGCCCATCGGAACCGAGAGCCCGCCGTGCAGTCGGGCCGAGCGCCATCAGCCGCGCCAAGCCGTCCGCCTGCGCCTGCGTGTCGCCGGGTCGCACCACAACACCGTGATCGCCAACGATCCACCCGCTGTCGCCAACATCCGTGACGACGGCGGGCACGCCCGCTGCCATCGCTTCGCAGACGGCGAGCGGAAATGCCTCACCCCAGGCGGATGGCAGCAAAAAGATGTCGAAACCCGCTACGAGTGCTGCGATATCACGCCTCTCGCCAAGTGTGGTCACACGGTCGTTGATGCCAAGCATTGCGGCCGTCTGCCGGGCGCTGCCGGACTCCTGTCCGGCGCCGATCAGGACGGCATGGACATCGTGGCCTGCCGAAACGAGTTGTGCGACAGCCTCGACCATCCGCGCCTGGTCCTTCATCGGGTGGTCGCGCCCGACGTTGCCGATGATAATACGCGATGCCGGGATACCGATCATCGCCAAAAGCCGGTCACGGGCATCGGGATCAGGCCGGAACTCGTCGGTGTCGATTGAGTTGGGAACGACCGCACGGCGATGCTTAGCGAAGCCCGCAGCCTCGTGCTGTTGGGCCGCGATTGCCGAACAGTATGAAATGCAGGCTACGCCCTTTGAAAGAAATGCGCTCGTCCGAAGGACCCACCGCGTCGAGCGGCTTTCGTTACGGATGTCCTGCAACGAATGGTGCACCCCCCAGACGACGGGTGTCTTTCGCCGCGAACCAAGACAGGCCACGCTCGCCGCAAGGTTCCCGTGGTACATCCAGCCATGAACCAGATCAGCGCCAGCGCCCTGAACTTGGCGACGTAGCCGCAAGAGGGCGCCAAATGACAGGCGGCCCTGCGCCATCGAAGTCGTCTCGACCGGCACACCAAGCGCCATGATCTCGGACGCGATCGACCCCGGCGGCATCAGCGAAAGAACCGTATGATCCTGTGCCCGCGCGCCAAGTGCCCGTAGATAACGTAGAAGCATCACCTGCGCGCCGCCCACCCCGGTACTCGTAATGCAATGCAGAATCTTCATCAAAATCACCTCTGGACTGCGATCTATGCTAGCCGTCGGCACCTCTCCTGCCAAGGCGCGCCTTGGCCGAAACCCGACCGGCGCACCCGCACGTACGCGATGACGTGCCACACGACTATGCGCACCGTTCGGCGGCGGCCGGGGATCGCGACCAAACCGAATACGGCGGCGCAGCCGCATGTGGCAGTTTGTGGGAGTTCCGGATTAAGCAGGCCGCCACCAAAGTCGGGACTGGCCAAATTCCGGTTCTGCGGCTAGCCTGCGGCTGCGTCGATGGTCGTATTCGTTCGGCGTATTTGAATTTGGCTGCCTTTGCGTGTGGTTAGGGATGGTCTAGCATGCAGCGTTGGTTTGAACTGATTTTTGTGGGATCGGCACTTGTCGTTCTGTCGGTTCCGATGGTCATGGTTGCATTGGTGGTGTTTTTGTCACTTGGCCATCCGATTCTGCTGGGGCAAGAGCGCGTGGGGCGCTTCGGCAAGACCATCGTGATCCGCAAGTTCCGCAGCATGACCAATGACCGCGGCACCGACGGCAAGTTGCTGCCTGACGCACAGCGTGTCACCAAGGTCACGGCTTTCCTGCGGCGCACCCGGCTGGACGAGTTGCCACAATTGCTGTCGATCATTTCGGGCGACATGGCGCTGGTCGGTCCCCGCCCGCTCTTTTCCGACAGCATCGCACGCTTCGGGGCCTGGGGTGAGCGTCGTTGCGAGGTTCGTCCCGGGCTTACCGGCTGGGCCCAGGTCAGTGGCAACAGCGTGCTATCCGAACCGGACAAGCTTGCACTGGACGTGTGGTACGTCGCCCACAGAAGTTTCGCACTTGATCTGCAGATTCTGGCAGAATCCCTCCTTGTCGTCTTGTTTGGCGAAAAGGTGAACCACGCGCGGATTGCGCAAGCCAAAGGCTGGCTCGCGGAGACCCGCCTTGTCCCCGCCACTGACCTAGCGGCGCGTGCATGAAAACCGTGTTCGTGGGGGCAGTCGAGGGCAGCCTTGCGGCCTTGGACGCAATCTGCCGCGCGGGTCATCGGCCATCGCTGATCGTGACGCTTCCGCTTGATCTTGCCACCCGGCATTCGGATTTTGCCGATCTGCGCGCCGTGGCGAGGGCCTATTCGATCCCGGTGCACGAAACCGCGCGATCAGATAGCGCAGACACTTTGGCGAGGATCGCAGCGGTCGTACCAGACGTCATCCTGGTGATCGGGTGGTCACAGATATGCGGTCCTGCCTTCCGTGCCTTGCCACGTCTTGGTTGCATCGGTTTTCATCCGTCCGCACTGCCCAAGCTAAGAGGCCGCGGTGTAATTCCCTGGACGATCTTGCAGAGTGAAAAGACCTCGGGGGCATCGCTGTTCTGGTTGGCGGACGGCGCCGATACTGGCGACATCGCGGCGCAACGCACGTTTGATATCGACCCGGAGAAGGAGACCGCGCGCAGCCTGTACGACAAGCAGATCGTCGCCCTGTCCGAAATGCTGCCGTCGCTGCTTGAGAACCTCAAACAAGGACAGATACCACGCCGGCCACAAGATGCTTCCCTGGCGTCTTTGTGCGCGCAGCGGCTGCCCGAGGATGGTCGGATAGACTGGCGGGAGCCGGCGGCCGTCATTCACCGGTTGATCCGGGCCGTGGGTCCGCCCTATCCCGGCGCGTTCACCCACGATGCCAACAATCGGCGAATACTCATCCTTCGCTCCGCCCTGACGCCGGAGGTTGGCTATTACATCGGACTTGCGGGCCAAGTGCAGGCCGTGAGCCAGGACCGTTTCACGGTCATGTGCGGTGATGGTCGCTGCGTCGATATTCTTGATTGGAGCGAACGCGCAAACGCGCCAAAGCTTCACAGCAGACTGGGTTAGACCATGACGGGTTTTCTTGACGGCATCGGCCCCGCACTTGTCATAGCGCCACATCCCGATGACGAGGTCCTGGGCGCCGGGGGCACGATCGCGCGGATGGCCGATGCGAGGCGTGAGGTACACATCTGCATCGTAACGCGCGGCCGCCCACCGCAGTTTTCACCAGAACAGGGCGCGACAGTCCGCGCAGAGGCCGCAGCCGCCCACGCATTGCTGGGCGTACATCATACCCATTGGCTGGATTTCGGGGCGGCAGAGCTGTCCGAAACGCCGCACCGCGACCTTAACGCGGCGCTGGGAAACCTTGTCCGCGATCTTGCCCCCAGTCTGCTTCTGATTCCGCATATCGGCGACATTCACCGTGACCATCAGCTGGTGTTCACCTCGTCGCTGGTGGCCAGCCGCCCACATCAGTCCAGTTTTCCCCAGACGATCCTGGCCTACGAGACGTTGTCCGAGACGAACTGGAACGCCCCCTACCTGACGCCCTCTTTTGTTCCGAACGTCTTCGTCGACATCGCGGCGACCCTGGGGCGCAAGCTGGCGGCGTTCCAGGCCTTTGCAAGCCAGGTCCGCCTGGCCCCGCATGAACGATCAGTCCAGGCGCTGCAGGCGCTGGCGACCCTGCGTGGTGCCACCGTGCATCGCGAGGCATGCGAGTCCTTCATTCTTGTCCGCCACTTGACCTGAGGACGGCATCATGCAGCGTTGGCCAATTTTTGACGAAGACCAGATTGACGCCGTGGCCGCAGTCCTGCGGTCCGGCAAGGTGAACAGTTGGACCGGCCCGGACGTGCGTGAGTTTGAGGACGCTTATGCCACCTATACCCGTTCAAAAAAGGCGATTGCGCTGGCAAACGGCACTGTCTCGCTTGATATCGCGCTGCGGGCGCTTGGCCTTGAACCGGGCGACGAAGTCATCGTGACGCCGCGAAGCTACGTGGCCTCGGCCGCCTGCGTTCTTTATGCGGGGGGCGTTCCTGTGTTTGCCGATGTCGACGCAGATACCCAGAACATCACCGCCGAGACAATCGCGCCCCTTATCGGACCCAGGACCAAGGGCATCATTCCCGTCCACCTTGCAGGATGGCCCTGCGAGATGGCCGACATCATGTCGCTCGCCCGGGAGCATAACCTTTGGGTCATCGAGGACTGTGCCCAAGCACATGGAGCCATGATCGATGGGCGCCATGTCGGGACCTTTGGCGAGTTTGGTTCGTTCTCATTCTGCCAGGACAAGATCATCACAACCGGCGGCGAGGGAGGGCTGCTGATCACCGACGATCAAGCACTTTGGTCCGCTGCATGGAGCGTCAAGGAGCACGGCAAGAACTATGATACAGTTTTCAATCGACAGCATCCGCCGGGCTTTCGCTGGTTGCACGAAAGCGTGGGCACCAATCTGCGGATGACCGGACTCTCTGCAGTCCTTGGTCGTCTGCAACTGGCGCGGCTGGATGACTGGCGGCAGCTGCGGACCCAGAACGCAATGGTCCTTGCGAACGCATTCGCCGGGTCCGAGATGCTACGCGTACCGCTTCCGGGCAACCGGATCGTGCATGCCTTCTATCGGTTCTATTGCTTTGTGCGCCCCGAAACGCTTGCCCCCGGCTGGAACCGCGACCGGATCATGGTCGAGATCAACAATGCAGGCTTTCCGGCGTTTTCCGGTAGCTGCTCCGAGATCTATCTTGAGAAAGTGTTCGTTGACCGAAAACTTGGCCCGCCGACACGCCTGCCTGTCGCCCAAGACCTTGGCGAGACAAGCCTGACCTTTCTGGTCGACCCAAGCTGGGCGCCTGCCGAGGTTGCCGACGTGGCACAGTGCACTCTGGATGTCCTGAAGCGCGCGATGGCCTAGTCCTGCGCCGCCCGGAAGGAACCTTGGCCGGGATGCGGGGTCCTACCCTTGCGCCATGATGACGATACCGACGCAAATGACCCCGATGCCGGCTATGCGGACCATGCCTACGCTTTCGCCCAGGTAGAAATGACCAATGATCGCAGCCAGAATGTATCCGATTGAAACAAGCGGATAGGCTTGGCTCACCTCGACCTTCCCGAGCACAAACATCCATAGACCCAGGCTGACGACAAAGCACATCATCCCGCCGATGAACCATGGGCTGAGAAGAATTAAGCCGACGTGATCGACCAATCCCTGCGAACCTTCAACCAGGGACGAGGTGGTTACCATTGTCTTGCGAAGGGCAATTTGCGCCAGCGCGTTCAGGGTTACGCTGATCAAAGCAATGGAAAAGACAAATAACGTCATGGGCCCGCCTTCTGAAAAACCTTAGCCGCGACCGACCATAGGTCGAGACATTTTCACGGAAACGTACTGGTTCGAAACGTGTCTCAGATGCCGATGCAGTGTGACGGCAACGATGACGCAGGCATGCAGCGCACGTCAAGCCTCGGTTCTCGACGAAAAAAACTGTCATGACTTGGTCGCAAAATCGACAGACTGCGCGCTCATTACGACGCGGCAGCATCTGCCCGATCAATCAGGTTAGACGACGCTATGCAGATATGGCATCATCGCGGCAGGGTGCATGCGTTGTCAGCTTTGGATTTCGCTCTTGAATGATTCTTTTCCGATATTGATCTCGTCGGCGGGTCGGCGCGTGGGATTGATTGATTGCTTTCGCCGTGCCGCCGCCGAACTGGGGCAAAAGGTAGCGATCATTGCGTGCGACCAGGTGCCGGAGCTGAGCGCCGGTTGCAGGGCTGCAGACCTGTCCGCTCGGGTTCCGGGCTGCAGGGAAGAAGGTTTCATCGAGACGGTTCTTCGGCTGGTCCAAACGCACGGTATCCGGATTTTGGTGCCGACGATCGACCCCGAACTGGAAGCGCTGTCCGAGGCCTCTCCTCGACTTCTGTCCGAGGGCTGCCGTGCGCTGGTCAGCCCGCCTGATGTCATTGCAGTGGCCCGCCACAAGGGTCGTACCGCAGAGATGCTAGCGGCAAAAGGCGTACCGGTTCCGCGAACCGTCTCGGCAGAGGTGCTGCGTGCCGACCCCGACTGCCTTGGCTGGCCGGTTTTCGCAAAGCCTGCCGCCGGCAGTTCCAGCCAGGGGCTCGCTGTCTTTCGTTCGCTTTCCGAGGTTCCCGATGCGTTTCCCGACGACATGGTGTTTCAGGAATACCTGACCGGGCCTGAATATACCGTGAACATGTTTATCGACGCGTCGGGCACACTGCGCTGCGCGATTCCGCACATCCGGCTTAGGGTCCGGGGTGGTGAGGTTGAGAAGGGACGCACGGTTCGAAGGCAGGATCTCGCGGAGCTTGCCAAAGGTGTTGCGACCGCGATCCCGGATGCGCGTGGCCCGATCTGCTTTCAGGTGATTGACGATCCCAAGCGAGGGCCGCGCGTGATCGAGATCAACGCCCGGTTCGGCGGAGGCTATCCCTTGGCCGACCACGCGGGCGCGACTTTCTGTCGGTGGCTTCTGGAAGAGGGCAACGGGCATCCCTGTACCGCCCATGACAACTGGCGCGATGGAGTGGAGATGCTTCGCTACGACGCCGCCTTTTTCAAAGGGTGAGGGATGTCCTCGCTGATCGTGTTAGACGTCGATGACACAGTCTACCTGGAACGCGACTTTGCGATCAGTGGCTACCGGCATCTGGACAGGTGGATCACGGCCTTTTACGGGGTCGGAGGGTTTGCGGAGGCCTGCACTCGACTTCTGGACGCCGGGGAGCGCGGTCACATCTTCGACCGCGCCTTGGCGCAACTTGGCATTGCGGCCAACAGCGACATCATTTCAGAGCTGGTCGAAAGGTATCGAACTCACCCGCCCGACATCCAGCTGGCCGCAGATGCCGAACGATTTCTCAAACGCGAAGGGCGTTCATTCCGTCTCGGCTTGATTACGGACGGCCTGGCGGACACCCAGCTCGCCAAGATAGATGCGCTGGGGCTCGATCACCTTGTTGACAGGGTTATCGTGACGGGACGTTGGCCGCCAGGACAAGGCAAGCCACATCCACGTGCGTTCGAGGAGATGGAGGCTTGGAGCCAGCTTCCGCCCTGGCGTCACGTTTACGTCGGCGACAACGCGGCGAAGGACTTTGTCACGCCAAAGGGTCGTGGATGGCTAGCGGTCCAGATCGTTCGCCCGCTTCGGCTGCACACGTCTGAGCCCGCCGATGACCGATATGCAGCGCACGCTATAATAGCCAGTTTTGATGAGCTTTTGATCACCCTTTCAAAGCTAAGCCCATCGCTGTTCGGTCGTTAGGCTTGGCCAATCACGTGGGGATTTGTTTACAGGACCGAAACAGTAGCGTGCGTTTCATGATCCTAATAAATCAGTCCCCTGCAATGTGCCTTGGTCGAGCTTCAGTCGCTTGCTTTTCGTGAGCGAATCGGTAACCACCTGTGAGATACACGAGATTTTTTCAATTCAACCAAAGGCTGAATTGGCTGGCGAGCTTTCGCTTTTAAAGAAGTAATGTTATCCTTATCAAACGAGCGGGCGCACAACCTCTGGAATCTCAAGTTCTTTCACTAACTGTTTAATAGATATGGATTCTCTGTCTATTCAATGCTGCGCTGCAACGTTACCATAGGTTGAATCGTCACTTTCCGCTTCCAAACCGTCATGTTTTTGCGTTTCATAATCAGATATCATAGTGCACCTGTAGGACATCCTCCTGTGAACGGCTTTCGTAGTATTGCCGTACTAACCTAAGTTGCCGCTCTGATAGTCTTTTGGCGGTGATCTTTCTGATGTGACTTTGCCATGTTTGACCGCGAATTCCAAACCACGCTCTGACTATGTCGCCGGATGACCAGACATGCACTGTCGTCTTAACTTGGTGAGTATTTGATATGAGAAGTGATCATTTTGCACCCGATGTCAGCTCGCAGAGCTGGGATTTTTTCAAGCGAAAACTTGTCAAGAAGTTGAGGCGGCTGCAAACGGAAGTTTCGCTAAACAGAAGGCTGTTTGCTGCGGACGTCTTGTTCTGCGGGGTGGCCGCGGCTGCAGGCATGGTTTTGAGGTTGGGCTTCTTCAACGATCTGTCGCGATTTTCGCCCCTGCTGATCCTGATACCGCTGGCGATGCTGGTGGGAGCGCTGACCTTTCCGTTGGCAGGGCTGTATCGGCGCGACATCAGATCAACGTCTTTGCCGGACGCGCTGGTCGCGATCCAAGGGGCTGCGGCCATGTCCGTGCTGCTTGTCTTGGTTTGGGGCGTGGTTCGCAACATCTACGGCTTTCCGCAAAGCGCGGTACCTCGTTCCTCGTTTTTGATCATGCTCCTGGCACTCGTCCCGCTACTGATTGCGGCGCGCCTTGCCGGGCGTCGGTCCGAGTTGTTTCGCGCGAACAGGCTCGTCATCGAGACCAAGGCGACCAATCGCATTCCGATTCTCTTGGTCGGAACCGGAACGTCCTGTGATCTGTTCTTGCGTTCGATCTTTCGCGACTCGAACCGATCCTACACCCCAATTGGCATCGTCGATGATGTCCAACAGACGCGCGGGTTGATCTTTCATGAAGTGCCGATCCTTGGCTCGGTCCGTGAAATCGACCAGGTGATCACCCTTCTGTCCACTGAAATGCCTTTGCCCCAGCGCATCGTTCTGACCGAACCGGTCACCCACTTCAATTCCGAGGGGATTGAGCGGCTGATCCGGTGGGCCGACCAATCGGGGATTGCGGTATCCAGACTGCCGGCCCTCAGCTCATTCCGGGAGGCGACCGCTGATCCGAAAGCGGTTGTCGGAAAGGCGATCCACGTCGCCGATATTCTCAATCGCCCGCAAAAGGTGATTGAACGTTCACTGTTGCAGCGCATGATATCAGGCCGACGCGTCCTGGTAACCGGCGCCGGCGGATCTATCGGCAGCGAACTGGTTCGACAGATCGCCTCGCTCAACCCTGCCGAACTTGTGCTGATGGACCACAGCGAGTACAACCTCTATGTTGTTGACATGGATTTGGTACAGCATTTTCCAACCATTCCGCGTTGCTCTTACCTGTCAAACATTCGCGATCCGGCACGCGTCAACTTCATATTTGAACAACACAAACCGGAACTCGTATTTCATGCCGCGGCCCTGAAGCACGTTCCCATGGTCGAGCTTAACCCGTGCGAGGGGATCTTGACCAACGTCATCGGCACGCGAAACGTTGCCGATGCGTCACGTCGCGTCGGAGCAATGGCGATGGTCCAGGTATCGACCGACAAGGCCGTGAATGCGACGAACGTTATGGGCGCCACGAAGCGGGTGGCAGAGTTCTACTGCCAGGCGATGGACAACTTGATGGGCGATCGCAGGGTCGGCACGCGCTTTATGACGGTCCGATTTGGCAACGTGCTCGGCTCATCGGGGTCGCTGATCCCGCTATTCGAGCAGCAGATTTCGCAAGGTGGTCCGTTGACGGTAACCGATCCGCGCATGGAACGCTTCTTCATGACCATCCGGGAGGCAGTTGAGCTTACCTTGCTTGCCTCGGCCCACGGCCTGCAGGACCGTGCGGGACATGGCGAGATTTTCGTGCTCGACATGGGCGAACCGGTAAAGATCATGGATATCGCGGAACGTATGATCCGGCTGGCCGGGTTGCGTCCAGGCGTCGATATCGAGATCAAGATCATTGGTGCCCGCCCCGGCGAAAAACTCTTCGAAGAGCTTTTTGACCATGCCGAAGAGTCCCGCCCGAGTTCGATCAACGGGGTCAGCGTCGCAATCCCGGCGCAAGTGTCTTTGGCGGCGCTGAATTCTGCCATCTCGAGGCTGCAAGCAGCGGCGTTTGAGGGCGACGACGCGACGGTTATCGACATCTTGTGCGAACTGGTGCCGGGCTACCACCCGGCAAAACGCGTACGCCCCGTCGCCTCCACCGACCGCAGAAGTGCGGAGGTCGCACAACTTGTCTGAGGGATTCCTGTCTACCCGAGCATCGCTGAGCCGCAGCTCTGCCGAAGTTTTGAGGGTGGGGACCAATCCGAAATTCGTGCAAATGACACCCAAGGCATGCGACGGATCCAGCAGCCCCGCAAAAAAAATCGTCGTAATTGCTGGCCTAGGCTGGTCGCTGGTCAATTTCAGGATCGAGTTGATCCGGCGCATGGTGGCAAACGGCCATGATGTACTGGCACTAGCACCGGAATTCGATGACGAAACGCTGGCGCGACTGACCGCATTAGGTATCCGGACCAGACGAATCTTGCTTGACCGTACTGGTACAAATCCGATCCGGGACATCGGCACAGTCTGGTCGATCTTTCGCGTCTTGCGCGACGAACGACCAGATGTCGTTCTGGCTTACACGATGAAGCCGATCGTCTATGGTGGCCTTGCCGCCCGCCTTGCCGGGGTTAGGCAGGTGTTCGCGCTATTCACCGGTCTTGGCTACGCGTTCATGGACGGACATTCTGATGCCAAACGGCGGCTCATCCGGTTGGTGACTGTCGTTCTGCACCGCGTCTCGCTTCGTCGGATCAATGGTGCGTTCTGTTACAATGAACAGGAACGACGCGACCTGCGTGGCTATCGACTGATACCAGAGCATGTGCCCCTGATCATGGTTCCAGGATCGGGTGTTGACACAAGTTGGTTCACGCCGACACCGCCGGTTCTGTCGCCTGTAAGGTTCCTGTTCATCGGGCGCATGCTGAAAAGCAAAGGGGTTGGCATCCTGATGGAGGCGCAGCGCCGTCTCAGGGATCAGGGTGTTCGCGCCGAAGTACACCTCGTTGGCCCCTTCGACAGCAATCCCGATGCGGTCACAGCGCAGGACGTCCGGGCGTGGGAAGACGCGGGCTTGGCCGTCTATCACGGTGAGTCGCGCGATGTTCGACCACATCTTGCGGCTTCCACGGTGTTCGTTTTGCCCACTTTTCTGCGAGAAGGCATTCCCCGCACGATCCTGGAGGCGATGGCGTCGGGACGCGCGATCATCACCACCGATGCTCCTGGCTGCGGATCGTCAATCACTGATGAGGAAACCGGTTTCGTGGTACCGGCGGGGCAGGCTGAGCCCCTGGTGACTGCGATGCGCCGTTTCGTCGAGAACCCTAAACTGGCCGTTACGATGGGACTGGCTGCCCGCCAACGAGCCTGCGAGATCTATGATGTCCGGCACGTCAACGCGCTGCTTTTGCAGGCTATGCGGCTTGAAGGTTCATCGGCACAATCCCGTCATAGTGGCGAAGCTCTTTCGCAGACAACGAACGCCGTCGATAGCTGAACATGAGGTGGGGCTCAGCCGTCTGGACCGTGACCTCATGCGCATCGGAGTTCAACGATGACGAATAGTCCCGCTCTACCGGCGAAGCTGTGGCGGCACTCCGCCACTACCACGCCGCGTCTTTTGGCGACTGGCCTGATCACGCTTTTGCTTGTGGCGATTTTTGGCCGGATCATGTCCTTCGGGCTGAGCCGCGACGAAATGCTTTATGTGACGCCGGCCGCGTTGTTGTCCGATATGTCGCTCTATACGGACATGTTTTACAATCACGCCCCGTATTCTGCATGGCTGTTCAGGACGTTCCATCTGCTTAGCGGCGAGGGTTACTTACTTTTCTCGGCCCGCCTTGCCGTTTTCGTAGGCTGGCTTTTGTTGACCGTCGCCATGATCTGGCTCGTTTGGTCGATTTCGAGATCCTGGCCTTTGGCGGTTGCTTGTCTTGTTGCCTTCCTGACAAACGACGTCTTGTTGTCTGGTGCCGGGCTCTATGGCAGCAATAACTTTCTGCCGATGCCTTTCGTGCTGCTGGGTTTGGGGCTTTTTGTACGCGGCGTCCTGGATGAAAACCCGCACCCCGTAACGATGGCAAGTGCAGGGATCTGCCTATCGATTGCGGTGGGGATCAAGATCAGTGCGATCGCGTTCATTCCGCCGGTCGCATTGGGGGCGTTCTTGCTTCCGTGGAACATGCCATTTGGGCGCCGGTTTGCTCAGGTCGTGCTGCCGCTTGCCGTCGGGGGGCTGATCGGCGCCTTGCCGATGATCGTTCTCTTCATCTCGGACCCGGCGGTGCTTTTGGCCCATCTTGTCGGGTTTCATACCGGACCGCATGTCGCTTACTGGGATGCAAACCAAGCAAGCGAGCCCGGCTTGGCCATATCGCTGAAGGGCAAAGTGGTCCTGGCCGTTGCGGCATGGTTCTCGGGGTCAAGCTTGCTGTTGGTTTTCCTGGGCGTCTTTTTCGGCGTGCTTGCATACTCCGACCGCTTGCCCTCGACCGCAAAAATAGACCCCTCCATCGGTCCGACAGTTGTCATTTTGGGGGCACTTGTCCTCTCGGCCGGGATGAGCTTTATCCCGACGCCGGGCTTTCCGCAGTACTATGTCCCGCCGCTAATTTGTTTGCCGCTACTTTGCGCTTTGCTTTACCGCAAGCTTAACCCGACGGGACATCACGGCGTTGCTGCGGCGATGTCGACCGCGCTTATCATCATGCTGGTCTTGGGTGCGCCGCGTCTGGGACAAGGTCTGGCGGCTTTGGGTGCGCTGCCAAGCTCAACGGTTTTCAAGACTGACAATGCGGGTGCGACGTTGCGCGGCCTACTGGCAGAGCGTGGATTGGAAGATGAAAAGGTCGCAACGCTGATGCCGATTTATCCGGTAGAAGCAGACCTGCCGGTCTATCCGGAATTCGCGACCGGGCAGTTTGCCTACCGCATCGTGCCGTTCACAGAACCGGATCTTCTAGCGCACTATCGCGCAGTCGGTCCGGACCAGATCGAGGACTTTCTGACGAAAGACCCACCCGGGAGCCTGCTTTTGGGATTTGAACCAGAGCTTGAGCGGCCATTTTTGCAGTTCGCCCTCAGCCACGGCTATTCTCGCATATCGGATATCGGGATAGCGGACCGATACGGAACCGGAGTTTTGTTTGTGCGGCCTGAGTAGATATGCGCGTCGTCTTCATCCAGGGTGGTCTCGGTGCCGGAGGCGCCGAGAAGAACATTGCGCGACTCGCGCGGCATCGGGCCGATTCGGGCGACGAGGTTCATGTGATTTCCATGACCATGCCGGTTGGCGGTCCGTACTTTGCCCTTCCCGATCACGTGACCATCCATGCGATGCAACGCGAAAGCGAACCTTTGCCGCGCTTGCTGCAACTGCGACGCCTCTTATTTGTCCGCAACTGCCTTAAACGCATCGAGCCGGACCTTGTGATCTCATTTCTGACGAAGCTTAACGTGCTGACCCTGATTGGCACCTTGGGCAAAAAGTGGCCGGTGATCATTTCGGAACGCAATAACCCGGAGCTACAGCGTGCCCATTTCGCGTGGAAACACCTTAATCACGCGTTTTCTCACCGCGCTTCTGCGATCGTAATGCTGACGCAGCGCGCAGCAGATCGGCTTTCACCCAGACTTCGCCGACGGGCGGAAGTGATCCCCAATCCATGCGCGCCGAACCCGAATTTTCATTTTCGCCCCACGATGACGAAACGCGTGATCGCCGTCGGGCGGCTTGATCACCAAAAGGGGTTCGACCTCCTGATCGATGCGTTCCGCCGGACGCTGGTCAATCATCCCGATGCGACGCTGACGATTTTCGGCGAGGGCGTTGAGCGTGCGACACTAGAAGCCCTGATCACTCGTTTCAAACTTCAGGGTTCGGTGCGGCTGTTCGGAACCACCAAGTCGCCGGGTGCCTGGATCGAACTGGGTGATATCCTGGTAATGCCATCGCGGCACGAGGGCTTTTCGAACGTCCTACTCGAAGCCATGGTTGCAGGGATACCGTCGATTGCCGCCGATTGCGACTTTGGCCCGTCCGAGATCATACCCGATTCACAAAGCGGCATCTTGGTTCCGACCGAAGACGTGGGCGCCCTTGCCAAGGCCATGACGAACTTGCTTGCCGACCGCGAACTTCAAGAACGGCTTAGCCACAATGCTGTTCTGGTCACCAGTCGTTTTACAGAACAACGCATCCTTGCCCAATGGGATCAGTTGATCGACCGGATTGTGAAGGCCTAAGCTTAGTGGGCCGATCCGGCTGACCAGACCGAGAGGTTCCGCCCCATGATCTCTTCCAGCTCCGCCACGTCAGGCGCATAGTGATCTCGCAGTTTTGCAGAAAGTTCCGCCGAAAGCTTCGGATAGACCACGGGTTGGGCGACGGTCTGGCGGATTGCTTTGATCATGCGAGTTTCGCGCAGCGGATCAACGATTGGCCGCAAGGGTCGCAGTATCCTGCGGATCAGAAATGGCACCATCGCCGTCGTCTTATCCTTGACCTTTTCGGATAACGGCGGCGCAAGCCGCCCGGTGTAGTTCAAGTGATCGGCGACCAACTGGATCTGACGTTCCGGAGCCCGACGAACATCTTCATAGATAAGCAACAGCATCTGTTCGCGCGGGAAAAGCTGCAGGAACCGCCTAACATGTTGCGCATAGAGCCCGTCCCCGATGAAGCGATTTTCGCCGGCGACTGCGGGATCGAGGTATTGTTCGATCTTCGCCGAGACTTCGCCCCTGCGGAAAAGCATGCAGTAGTCGGAATAGGCGCGCTCCACCGGGTCACGCATCTGCACGATCAGGCGCGTGCTGGGAAATGCTGCGCGGATCCGCGCGGCAGCCTCGGGGTGCGTCAAATAGGAATTGGACTTTTCGCCAATGCGGATGCCGGGCGCTGCGCTTGCGAACTGATCCTTGTACCATGCGCTTCCACGATCAAACTCGCGTGAAAAGAAGTGTAGCTCTGGGTCCGGCATGAAAATGTCCGAACTATTCTGAAGCGAATTCTGCAGCCATGTCGTCGCACATTTCGCAGCACCAATAATCAAGAAATCGACCGGACGTTCAAACATCAGCCTGCATCCCCGTTCTTGCCGCGCATAAGCGCACGATACTCGGCCTCGATGCAATCAACATGCCGACGAAGACCGTAATTCTTGACGGCATCGTCCTGTGCGGCAGAGATGATGCGTGCACGCAGGGACGGGTTTTCAAGAAGTGCCCTGATGGGTGCAACAAACGCAGCCGGCCTCTCCCAGTCGACAAGGAACCCGGTCTCGCCATCGGCAATCGCTTCAATGTTGCCGCCGTGCCGGGTCGCGACGACCGGCGTGCCAATATACATGGCTTCGATCAGAGTACGTCCGAACGGTTCGTTTAGCGCCGGCACCAACAACGCATCCACCCCCGCCATCTCGTCGTGGATGGGTGAGCGAAAGCCCATGAGATGAATCTTGCCCGCAATCCCCAGTTCGCGTGCGAGCGAAAGGCATCGTTCATCGTGCTGCGTGCCCGCCGTCTCGACCTTGCCGAAGATCAGCCCTTGAATGTCGCGATCGGGAAGACCGTCCTGCAACTCCTTGATCACTTGCACAAAGTGCAATGGACGTTTGCGGTCGTTCAGGACGCCAAAGTAGCCCAGCAAGACGGCATCATCCCCTACGCCCAACTCGTGGCAGAGTCGCGCGTGAGAAGCTTGCCGATCCGGCCGAGTTTCTGGGAATTCAAACGGGCTGCGGACCATGCGAAACCGCTTATCGATGCTGCGGACCGGATGCGCCGGCATGGAAAAATGCGACACACAAATGATGCGATCCGCGACAAGGGGTGCCAACTTGTTCACGCCGAACGCGTTTGGCCCTTCGCGGTGATGCCATACCAGTTTTCGGCCGGATGACTTTGTCGGCAGCGCCCAGTTCATGTGCATCCGACCATCGTTGGTGTGAACGATGTCGGGCGCCATCCGGTGAAGAATTCTGCGCAACGACCAAAAGGTTCGCCGCAAGTAGGTGACTGCCGATGCATCGCCGTCAACGCGGCTGTACCTGGGGGTCAATATTGGGACGTCGGCAAGCACTTCGTAGTCCAGTCCCAGACGTTTGACGTAGTCTCCAAGAGCTCCACCTTCGCGATGAAGCAGGATCTGTGGCGCAAAGTGATTTCTGTCAAGGCTGGCGGCAAGCGTCAAAGCCGATACATGACTTCCGCCGATCAATGGGCCACCAACGAACGGGAAAAGCACCTTGATCATCCGGGCATCCTTGGGTGATTTCGGCGCGATCAGTTCTGGGGGACGGGAGTGACACTGTCGATCACGACAGTCAGCGTATCGCCGGGAACCAACCGATCGGTGGGCTGCAGTTCCAGGACCACAGCATTCTGCTCAGCGAACCTCGTAACCATGTAGCGGGGCTTTGGCAGCCCCGAGTTCTCACCCTGCGCTGCGCTCCAAGCGGTGAACTCGCGGTACTGCACGGCCGTCGTGTCAAGAAGAATTCTCAGCTCATTGATTTCGGTTTGCGTCGCTTTTTTCTCGGCAAGAAGCCGGAGTTTTGCGTCATCGACCAAGGTGAACTCTTCTCGGCGCGCCAGGTTCAGCTGTTGCTCGGCAGTCAACTTTGCAATCTCCAACTGAATGCGCTTGGCTTCCAGATCGTTCAATTGGGTCAACAGGGACGTGACGCGCGCATTGACGGCCAGCCCCTTTTCTTTGAGCGAGGTTACGTCGTCCAGTTCTGCCGATGCCTCGGTGATCTGCTTGTGTCTCAAGACGATCTCGTCATCGAGACTTTTGATCTTCTTCGTCAGAACCTCTTGCAGTTCCTTATTGCTGACCTTTTGCGTGGTGACGGATTGCAGATTCACATCGAGAATATCTGCTTCCAGCTCTGCCGCAGCACCTTGTCCCGGCACAACCGGTCTTGTCGTGTCGACCTGTCCTGGGTCGCTATATGCAGCAAGTTCCGCGTCGATCCGTTCCTGCTGTGCGCCAAGCTCTTCCAGACGTTGACTGAACCGTTGGATGTCGCCTTGGAGACGCAAGGCCGTCGTTACGTTGGACCATGTCTCGCCAGTCAGCCGCGGTGGTCCCCCGGCCATTGCAACAGCCTGTTCGACCGTCATGCCAAACTGGTAGCCATAGCTTCCAGGCGAGTTTACCGACCCCGCCAGGTAGATCGGCTTGTACGCCACGATCTCGATGGACACCGACGGCCGGTCCGGCAGCCCGATCTGCTTTTGAAACGCAAGCGCTATCTCATCGGCGATGTCCTCGGTCGAACGACCAGCCGCGTTGACCTGTCCGATCAGCGAGATTGCCAGCTTCCCGCTTGGGCTGACCGTGTATTCGCCGCTGATCCCGTCCCAGGGTTCAAAGACCTGATCTGCCGTATTCCATTTGCCGGCCCGCAGCAGGATACGATCCTGATCGGATAAAAGGTACTCTTCCGCAAGAGCGGCCTGGCCACAGGTCAGAACAAGGGCGGTGGCGACAGACATCAAAAAAAAGCATTTCATTTCAACATCCTCAGACCACTGCAGAAAATCACGTCTTAGACTTATTACTACCGAATTTTACCACGAATGCGCGGCCCTCGGAATACACGACTTCGCCACGAGTTGGCTGTCTGCATGGAGTTCACGCGGCATCACCACGCCTCCCATGGTTCAGCACGATGCGCAAGCAGAACACGAACCAGACAGTGTTGAAAAGAAGGTTGCCCAACGAAGCGCCCAACGCACCGAACTGCATGACCAGAGGCGCGAAGAGCAAGAAGTAGATGACAGCTGCTAGCAGCGTAATGTTCACCAACTTCCGGTCCTGATCCATGGCCAACATGGCCGGGTTCAGGACGATGCCGCAGAGATAGACAACGACGGCCAGAATTTGCACATTGACGATCGATGCGGCAGTAGCGAACTCCGATCCCAGATAGATCGTCAGAAAAAAAGGCATGTTCATCAGCAGTGGCATCGCAAGGATGATGGCCGCCAGTCCCAAGAAGCCGGAGATCCGGAACACAAGCCGCCGAAACGCTGTGACCTCTTGCTTCGCCCATAGGCGCACCAGCTCTGGATAGATGGCCTGGCTCAGCGGGCGGCCCAACCGTATCCCGCCTTCGGCTATCCTTTTCGCCGCACTATAGAATCCGACGGCCGTTGAGTCGGTCAGGGCCGACAACAGCATCACATCAACCCGCTGTGACGTTTGACGTACAATGACGTTCAGATTGGAATTCCAGAGCAGCCGAATGTATCCGGGGTTTTCGGCAAGTGCCTGTCGCGGGCTTGCAGAAATTAGTCCGACGAATCCCAAGCTACGTAAGACCCGCATGCTCGCGACAAGGGTAAGAACACCATCCAGAAGACCGATGACTGTAAGGACTGCAAGAAAACCCCACAAATCCAAACCAAGTGCGAACGCAGTTGCGGCCAGACACATCCTGACCAGTGCAACCACCACGTCAAGCTTTGCCGTCAGATCAAACCGGTCAAGCGCCCTTAGCACCGCGATCCCTGTCGGTTTGAATGTGATAAAAAGCGATAGTGCAACGAGCCAAATGTACTGTTGCCCTTCGTCGGGAAGGCCGATCAGCGGTGCGACTAGCCCTGCAAGCGCAACCGCCACACTGCCCGAGAGCAGCCCGCCAATCAGGTCCGTGACCAGCGACAGCTTCACGATGCGCACGAACCGCGCTCGATCGCCCGAACCTAATGCCTCGATGCCGTACCGCATTGCGGCCTGCCATGGCTCTAGTCGCAACAGCCTATCAACAATACGAACATACGCCTCGACCACCGCAAGAATACCTAGGCCAGTTGCCCCAACTGCCCGTGCCGTAAATGCAAGCGAGGCCAGGCCGACGATAGCGATCGCGATGTTTGCGCTGAACAGCCACGAGGTGCTGCGGAACAAGCGCCGAAAAATCGGCTCGTTTGCCAGCTTTTCCTTAAACCACCTAATCATCGCTTGGTCGCACACGTCGCAATTGGCAGGCTCTGCCGCGGAAAAGAGAAGGATCAACCATCATTTTCAACCAAAATTATGTCAGCGGTCGCACTGAATTGCTGTTGTGTCGACAAGAAACATCGGCCTGCCCATCTAGCTAAAGTAGTCGCCACCTTGCGCATAATAGCTGGCGCGGCCACCATAGCCGTACCAGCTCTGTTTTTTCACATCCACGTCGTTGATCACTGTTCCAATTACGGACACGCCATTTTTGCGCAGCACCTCCGCACAGTCCTTCAGGGCCTCCTGGCTGGTTCGTCCCCAACGAGTAACGACGATGGTCTTGTCGGTTGCGGGTGACAGCCTGCACGCGTCATCGACGAGCAGAACCGGAGGTGTATCCACGATGATCACATCATAGCGGCCACGCAGCCGGTTGAAGTTCAGCTTTGCTTCGCGGTCAAACATCAGACTCCACGGCAGATCGGAATTGCGGCGAAAACCCAGAACGTCTAGCGATTCGAACAGCATGCTGCGCTTGATAGACACATCCAGAAGAGCCGGATCAAAGAAAACATCCTCAACCTGATGGGCGTACTCTGGCAAATCCAACATCTTGCCCAAGCCATGCCGCCTGCTGTCAAAATCGACCAGCAAGGTACGCATTCCACCTGATGCGGCGCAATGGCCCAAAGCTAGTGCCACGCTGGACTTGCCTTCGTTCGGAAGACCGGATGTGACCATCAACACGACCCCACTGGTCGCGCGCTTGTTCTGGTAGCACAGTGTCAGAAGTGACCTGATCGACTCGTTCAATGCCGAACGCGGATGCGTTCTCAGATACTGCGCTAGTGAACCGGGCGCATCCGGCCTTTGGAGCTTGATCCGAGGAATCTGTGCGATTGTTGGCAAGCCGCTGGCGCGAGCGGCGTGCCGTTCACTCCAGACCCGTCGGTCCATGTTCTCGCGGATCAGGGCCGCAATCATCCCCAGCGCTAGAGCGGCCGCGAGACTTACCAGCAATACCTGAGGGATGTTGGGGGCTGACGGCTCGTTCGGCGGTTCAGCAAATGACACCTGGCGCGCGCCTGGAGCCAGAATATCTACAAGTGCCTCAAGTGCGTTCAGGCGTTCGACATAGGTTTGAAACCGATTGCGCTCGGTCTCAAGCGTACGTTCCATTTGACGCAGGGTAAGTTCGGCCCTGGTGCGGTCGCGCAGCTGCGTCTCGATCTGTTCCAGGTCTGCTTCAACCGCGGAAATGTCTTGCGCCGGCTCCTGCCCGCTTATGGCAAGCTCAAGGATCGAACGCTGTTTTTCCAGTTCTGCACGCAATTGGGCCGGCAGCTCGAGGTTGTCGAGATTGTTCGCGCGAACAAAGCTCGCGATATTGATTTCGGTATCGTTCAGGCTTTGGCTCAGGACCTCCACGCGAGTCCGAAGGAAATCAATCGATTGTCGCGCAACATCCCTTTTGAACGCAACGGATTCGTCGATATAGAGCTGCGCCACCGCGTTGGCGATTGCCGCGGCTGTTTCCGGATTCGTGTGGCTGACATTGATGTCGACGGCAAAGCTTTCGCCCGAGCGCCCCACAGAATAGGACCGCAAGAGTTTTCCAATTACGGCATCCCGTTGCGCTTCTGGACCCTGCGTTCCCTGCGATTCAGCAGAAAGTGACGGATTGAAGGTCGGATCGTTGATCAAGCCAAGGCTATCGACAACCTTGCCCGCGAACTCGCGGGATCGCATGATGTCGAGTTGCGTTTCAACCTCGGCCTGGTTCATCTCGGTCGCCTCAATCATGGCATCCGGCAGATTTACCCGCGTGTCCGCTACTTCGAGCGCGATGGTTGCTTGGGTAAAATATCGCTTCTCAAGCTGAAGGCTGATCGCAATGCTCAACCCCATGCACAGAGCCACTACTATGCAGGCGAGCAGCAGATTGCGCTTGAGGATGCTCCAGAGCTCATAAAATCCCAGGCGCTCAAGCGGGACATCCGCATTCTGGGGTCGGGGAAGATCCGGGTTCAACTCGAGACTGACACCTGGGGGCTTCAAGATCGTAATGCTTTCAATAAAGCGCGATAAATCGGTCGATGTTGTGCAGCAGGGGTTGGGTTCGGGCCCCCGCCGAGCGCATTCTGCGACAAGTTCCAGGTCCGCGCCAGCATTTTCCGATGTCCCCACCACCCTCGGTAACGTGCGACCGAGGACGTCATACCTGCGCAAGCGCGGGCCAAGGTCGGCTCACTCGGCGATCTGAGATGCGGGATGCGGACAGGGAAAGGGCTAGAACCAGCGGCACGTTCCAGAATCGAGCATAGAAATGGGGCACCATCATCAACATTGTCGCAAAAATCAGAACAATGACGATAGTCACGACCGAGACCTCGCGCGCGTGTCCAAACACGCGCGCGGCCCAAGCGAGATAGGTCCCGGTCAACAGCAGACCGGTCATCCCAAACAGCGAGACAGCACTGCCTTCCGTCAGCAAAAGCAGGTAGGCGTTGTGCACCGGCGCCCGGAATTCACTGACCATCCTGTACTGTTCGGCTCCAAGCCCTATAAGCCACGTATCGCGCGCGATCATCATGGCCTCCTTGATCAACTCCAGCCGACCGGAAAACGTGCCCGCCTGGTTGATATCCCCCTCAAGCATCGCGGTCAGAACGCGTTTTTGAAACGTCTCGGGCAGGACTTCATAGCCTGCGACAAATATCGCAGCCACGCCCGCGCCCACGACCAAGCCCGTGATCAAAACCGACTTTGCTGAACCGATCAGCGCGATGACTGCCACAAGACCCAGTGTCGACAGCATCAGGCCGGTGTTGGACCCGGTCAGCAACAAGCCGTAGACGAGGAAGGGCAACGCTAGGCATAGGCTTCGAACCGGCAGGTCGCGGCTGAGGGTAAGGCCAAGCGCGAAGGTCATCGCGATGGCGACAATGGCGGCGCTCTCGTTTTCGCGTTCGATAAGCGATCGCAGCCGACCGGTGCCGGAGACAAAGCTCGGGTTGGTCGATTCGACGATCTCAATCAGCCAGATCCCGTGGATCATGATCAGCGTGACTGACAGCACGAATATCTGGATCAGTGCGACGCTCTGGGCATAAGACCTGCCTGCCAGGACAAGCGGCAAAAGCAAGAGCGAAAAGCCGTACTGCAGAAAGACGACCAGCAGACCGGACGGCTCACCATTGACGAGCGATCCCATGAACAATCCGGCGATGAGCAAGAACACGGATGTCAACCAGAGCGTAGTGGCCGGCCCGAAGAAACGCATCGAGACTGTCTTGTTGGCCATCATGACCACAAGGCACATAACCGCTGCCAAATCCGACGCGGTCAAGTAAACACCCTCTAGCCTGAGATAGTTGATGGGGGCCAGAAAGACGGTCGCCGCCGCCAGGATACCTTCTGCATCCCCAAGGCCTGCACGCCTAAGACCGCACAGATCAAATCCGCCAAAGCGAGGTGGCGTCTGAGCGGGCGGGAACAACCTTTCCTTGGTCAACTCTTGTCCCCCGCCAGCGCCGCAAGGTACGTTTCTATATGGCTAAGTCCGGTCTCCGGATCGACCGCCCAAACGTCCGTCAACCGGTCCGGATCAAGCGCGGGCGTCATTTCCTCCCAGTAATCGGGCAACTTGTCGCGGTCACGGTCAGCGGGTGCCAGAGCTGTCTTCATTTGCGGCCAGCCACCGACATCTTCGGGCGCATTGATCACGCGTCCCGTGCAGTCCTTCACGTCGGCCAGAACCTGTGCGTCCAAAGCGTCCGGTCCACGCGCGCCGGGCAACCTATCGCCAGCAGTCGCGAGGACCAGCTCCAGGGTCTGGTCGGCGGCAACGGCGGGCGCCGAAAGGCCCTCGACTTGCAGCGCCGAGACTATCCCGCCCACAGACTCGTCGAAAACCGCGAACGGTCTGCCAACGTCGCATTGCCTGCGCTTAATGGCTAAGTTGTCGTGAACTGCAATCGTCACGCCATGTTCGGCAACGGTGTCGAAGACCGCAATCGCGGGCGGGGTCGCATCGATTGTACTTGGCCCGGACAAAGCGATGTTGCCGACGTAGGCCACGCTGACGTCGCCCAACAGGTCATAGATCTCGCCGAATTGACTGATCGGATCGTAAAAGACGTTGTTGATGATTTCAGTCGGGCCAAGGGATGTTCCCTTGACGTCCGGATTGCGATCCCGGTTATGGGCAAATAGGTTGCGCCACAGCGTGATGCGCCCACACGCGTTTGCAGTGTCTTCATGCGAACAAATGAGCGCCCCCTTGGAGTGACGGCCCTTCGGATGGTTTGCGCGATCAAGGCTTAGCGCGATTATGCTGTTGGCAAGCGTGATGTCGGACGATGTCGACCCCGAGACATGGATGCTGATGATCTCGTCGGTCGAGAACATCATCGACAAGTTGCCGAGGTAGATACGGGTGCCGTTCTCGATAGACAGCGCGTCGACCGTTGGCGACGGCGTCCGGCTTGGCCCGGGGCGCAGTTTCAGAAACCGGATCACGACATCATTTACGTTGAACAAGACCAAAGGCCCGCTCTTGGCACCCGCCATGCGCAGTTGAATGCCGTCGCCAGGTGCGGTCTGTCCCGCGATGTACAGGTTCGATCCGACGATGATGGGGCTGAAAAGCGCAATCGTGCCACTCACCTCGAAAACGCAAACTCGCGGGATGCCGCTGTTCTCGGCGCAGGACCGCAGCGTGCCCGGTCCGGAATCGGCCAAGGACCTGACCACGACGATTTCACCGCCTTTCCAGCCCGTTGCGACGCGCCCGAAACCAGCGGCGCCAGGAAATGCGAGTCCGTCTTGTTGGGCCAAAGTGGCACTTGCCAGGACGCAAGCCGCAAACACGGCGGCCACACCGATCGCCAATGCGCGGGCGGGTACGAAAGATGCGGAGCGTTTGGCGAAGATCGAACGCCCATAGGTTCGCCCGACAGCCCTATCAATCACGATGACGCCACAGACGGTTTGGTTGCCCTTGACCAGAGACGCGCAATCAGCAAGCGCCACAGCATCCGTGCGACGGCGGTCCGCTACAATCACCGACACATCCGCCAAAGACCCCACCGTAACCGCATCGTTCAAGACCAAGGCTGGCGGCACATCCAACACGACCAGGTCATACTGCCCTTTCAGCGGGGCGATCATTTTGGTCCGTAGCGCCGCAAGTTGCTGCTGGCCAACAAACGACTGGGAGCGTAGCGAAAGCAAATCAGGCCCGTCGCTCGCCTTTTCGACAGCGCCAAAAACGGTCGCTTGATCCGCCAAAACATCTGCCAATGCGAGCGGCGGGCGTGCTGCCAGATGGCCTATGCCGGGTTTCCCCTCTTTCTGATCCATGCAGATCAGCAAGGATCGCATCCCCGCATGGGCGGCGGCTTTTGCGAGATCCGACGCAACCTGCGATTTTCTTTGGCATGGAAGTGGCGACGTGACCATCAAGATCGTCGCGCCGTCGCCACTGTTCGGCCGCAAGATCACCGAAAGCAGCGAATGGGAAGTTCGTCGCGCCGCAAGAGCGTCCTCATGCCGCGCGAGTCGCAGTAACCCAAGCCAGCGGGCGGCAGGTGGCGGCAAAACTGACAGGCACTTAAGACCGGTGATCGCGGGGACGTCCAACGCTGTCCAGCGTCGAAGCTTTATCGCCTCGGCGAGCAGTGCCGCGACAAACGCAAGCGTTGCGGCGCCGACAACGGCGAACAGCAAGACCACCTCCCGATTTGGTGATACGGCCCTGGTCGGCACCACGGCGAGTGTCGCCTGGTTCGCGCCATAATTCACAAACTTGGCCTGCGTTTCCAGTTCGCCCAAATCTTCGCGTGCAGTCTGGAAGCGAGCCTCCAGCAGGGAAAGGTCTTCTTCTCGGCTTCGTCTTTCGAGCTCGGCTTCTGCTCTTCTTTGCAAGACCGCGTCTATCTCACCAAGCCGGATGATGATCTGCGTCCGCCGTGCCCGATCATCCGGACTGTCAGCCAGCAGGCGCAGGATGCCGCGAAGCTGGTCTTCCTCATCGCGCAGGCGAACGGGCAAAAGATCATCGTCCAAATCGTGGTCCCGGGTGAAATCCGCCAGTGCCACCTCCTCCTCCGACAGAGAGCGACCAATGTCTTCGACGCGCCGCCCATAATGATCGATGGACTGTGCGATCTTGGCTTTCGGGGTTTGCAGGGACCTCCCGACATAGGTCGCGGCGACAGCGTTGGCTATGTCGGCGGCAAGCTGGGGATCTGTCGCTTCGGCGTCAATCTCTACGGCCAGGCTCGAACCCTTTCTGAACACGGAATAGCTTGCCAACAGATCATCAACGATCACTGTGAAGCGGGATCGCGCCAAGTCCGCGGATTCCGCCCCTGCATTGTCAGAAGCTTCCTCGCCTTGCGGGTCGAACAACGACAGCTTGTATGCGACCTCTTCTGCGAACCCCCGCGACATCATTGCGGATACCTCGGTGTCCGCCATCTCTAAGGTGAATCGGTTGGACCGCGCAGGAACGCGAACGCCGTTAACGCTTGTTTCAGACAGTGTCAGGACGATCATCGCGCGGGCACGGTAGACATCCTCGCGGCTTTGCAGGACGGCAATGGTTGAGGCGATGACAGCAACGAAGATACCGACGACCAGGGCAAGATTGCTGCGCACGATGCTGAGCGGGCTGCCAACTTGCATCCTGCCAGCCGGTGCCGTCATGTCGGCAGAGTCGAGAGTCCCACGATCTATCACGTCCGAACCTTATCTCCGTGTCAAATCACGCAACCGGCCTGCCGTTGGCAAGCCAAATCCGATGGACCGTATCATATCATGCATTCTCAGTTCCACTGGGTCGAGCTGAGCCGCTGTCGCCCTTTTTCTTGAACTGCGGGGCGGGCCTTGGCAAAAGGTGTCAAGGTGCCGTTGGTCGAAGTCGCTTTGCGGGGCCTTCCGCACCGACCTTCCCCCCGCAACGATTTGGCCCCAGGCCGCCACAGCGCGGCCCCACGCACAAAACCGCTCGGCAGGCACGTTGAGCGACGCGAAATGGAATGTCTCCATGCTGATGTCCACACGCGCAACCGCAGGGTTTTCATGGCGTTCCGTCATCTTCTCGCACATCGCTGATTCTCCCGTCGGCGCGGTCTGTCCTTGGTCGAGATAAACCGACGGTTGGGCGCAGCAGCCGGTACTATCTCACTGGCTGATCTACCGGGGCTGACGTTGCCGACGGTGCACAAAGAACGACCCGTTTCGCAAGCATCGCACGACTCCAACGGGCGATTGATACAACCCCGCACGTGACATGGGTCTTGTAGAAAAACCAGGAATGGGTATTCTCTGGGCAATGGATCATCGGTCAGCCGTTCAATTCCGGCGCCCGAAGGTCAACCGTCCGCCGAATAAGTTTGACGAATGTGTATTGAAAACTCTCTGGCCTGCAAACGTGCGGTATTGAAGGAGTTAATAGATGAAGACGCTGATTCTCGCCGGCGGATTGGGCTCTCGGCTGGCAGAAGAGACGGTTCGCATTCCCAAACCGATGGTTGAAGTCGGCGGTCGCCCCATCATCGTGCGCGTCATGGACATCTACAGCCACTTCGGGCACCGCGATTTCGTCGTGGCTGCAGGCTACAAGGCCGTATTGCTGAAGCAGTTTTTCGCCAGCTACCACCTTGAAAGCAATAACGTTACCGTGGCGCTGCGGACTGGCAAGCTTCAGCTTTCACCTGTGCATCCGCAAGACTGGAACGTCAGTATCGTCGATACTGGCGAAGATACAATGACGGGTGGCCGTATCAGCCGCGCCAGAGACTGGGTGGGCGGTGAGACATTCATGGCGACCTACTCTGATGGGGTCGGCAACATAGACATAAACGCTTTGCTGCGCTTTCACCGATCCCACGGCAAACTTGCAACTGTAACTGCCGTGCAGCCACCCGCCAGGTTCGGCAGCCTGGAGCTTGACGGCAATAGGGTAACCGAGTTTTCCGAAAAGGTATTGAAGCATGTGACCTGGATCAACGGCGGGTTCTTTGTCTTTGAACCGGGGATCATGGATTACCTGTCCGATGATGCGGGCCCGCTAGAGCTTGCCCCGCTTAGCCAGATCGCAAGAGACGGGCAATTGATGGCCTTCAAGCATTACGGGTTCTGGCATCCGATGGATACGATCCGCGACCGGGATCACCTGTCGGGCCTGTGCCGCGAGGCCACGCCCCCCTGGTTGGACTTTTCGGGCATCGAGGAAGAGGCCGATCCCCAAAAGCGGCGCGCGTGATCTGGTCATGGCGGGAAGTGTACGGTCAGACTTTGGCGGGGCCTTCCGTGGGCTGCGTGTCGTGGTTACGGGGCACACGGGTTTCAAGGGCGGGTGGCTCAGCCTGTGGCTGAATGCGCTGGGTGCCAAGGTCACGGGGATCGCGCTTGCGCCCGAAAGTGGCCCGTCCTTTTTCGACGCCAGCGGGATCAACCTGATCACCGACAGCCGTTTTGCCGATATCACGAAACCCGCCGAATTGGACGCCGCTTTTGCCGGGCTCGATGCCGAGGTGGTGTTTCATCTGGCAGCGCAGTCGCTTGTCCGGCGCTCCTATGTGCGCCCGATCGAGACATTCTTGACCAACGTGATCGGCACGGCACAGGTGCTGGAGGCCGCGCGCAAGATGCCCTCGCTGCGTGCGGTGGTCGTCGTCACGAGTGACAAGAGTTATGACAACAAAGGGTGGATCTGGGGCTACCGAGAATCCGACCCGATGGGTGGTGACGACCCCTACAGCGCCTCAAAGGGGTGCGCAGAACTGCTGACAGCAAGCTACCGGCGATCCTTCTTTGCCGCCAAGGATGGCCCCTATGTGGCCAGCGCGCGTGCGGGCAACGTGTTTGGCGGTGGCGACTGGTCCGAAGATCGGCTGATCCCCGACATCGTGAATGCGATTCTTGCGGGCAACGCTCCGCTGATCCGCAATCCCGCCAGCATTCGTCCCTGGCAGCATGTCCTTGAACCGCTATCGGGCTATCTGGCGCTTGCGCACCGTATGATGACTGACGGCACAGCTTTCGCCGAGGCTTGGAACTTTGGGCCTGACTTGGACGAGACGGTCGATGTGGGATCTTTGGTCGGTCTTTTCGCCAAGGCATGGCCCGAACCAACCAAACCACCGATCATCAACCGCCCCGAAAATGCGCCGCACGAGGCGGCAGTCTTGCGCCTTGACAGCACCAAGGCTGCCACTCTTCTTGGCTGGCGTCCGCAGCTTGATCTTGAAGACGCGGTCGGCCTGACGGTGGAGTGGTATCGCGCCTTTGCTCAAGGCGCCGATATGACCCGCCATTCTTTACGGCAAATCGAAACCTTTGGCGCCCGCATGGACGGTGACCGCGCATCTGGGAGGACAACGTGAGAGTAAACTACGGTCAAACGGTGCATGGCGAAGAAGAGATCGAAGCCGTTGTCAAAGTTCTGAGGACGTCAACGCAGATGGGCGTCAACGTCAAAGCGATGCAAGACGGGGTGGCCAAGCTATTTGCCAAGACCCATGGCATCATGGTCAATTCCGGATCGTCGGCAAATTACCTCGCCGTCGAGATTCTGGGGTTGAAAGAAGGCGATGAGGTCATCACCCCCGCCCTGACCTTTGCCACGACCGTGGCGCCGATCGTGCGCAACCGGCTGGTGCCGGCGTTCGTCGACGCCGCTGTCGGGACCTACAATATCGACGTCGATGCGATCGAAGAAATGATAGGACCGCGCACGCGTGCGGTGATGATCCCGTCATTGATTGGCAACCTTCCCGACTGGCAGCGCATTCGCGAACTTGCCGACGCGCACGGGCTTGTGGTTGTCGAGGACAGCGCTGACACTCTGGGCGCCACCATAAACGGCACCAGTTCTGGCCAGTGGTCCGACATCAGCACGACCAGCTTTTATGGCTCACATGTCATCAACGGGGCCGGAAACGGCGGCATGTTGTGCGTCAAGTCCGACGATCAGGCCCGGCGCGCCTTGTTGCTTCGGTCATGGGGCCGCACGTCCTCGTTGTTCGTGGATTCCGAGAACATCGAGAATCGCTTTAACGTCAGCCTTGATGGCATCAGCTACGACGCAAAGTTCCTTTTCGAGGAACTGGGCTACAACGTCGAGCCATCCGAGATCAGTGCCGCGTTCGCGTTGGTCCAACTTGGCAAGCTGGACAACAACATAGCCGCGCGCGAGCGCAACTTTGCCGCCCAGCTTGAGTTCTTCAAGGATTACGAAAACTGGTTCATCCTGCCGCGGCAGTTGCCGGGATCACGCACAGGGTGGCTTGCCTTTCCGCTGACCATCCGCCCGGACGCGCCCTTCAGCCGCCGCGAACTGCAAGTCTATCTTGAAACCCGGGATATCCAGACGCGCCCTGTCTTTACCGGCAACATCCTGCGTCAGCCCGCGATGAAGAACGTCAACAGTCGCACGCGTGCTGCAGGTTATCCGGTGGCAGACGATGTGATGCGTGGCGGTGTCTTGCTTGCGTGTCATCATGGGCTGAACCAGGCTCAGGTCGCATTCATGCACCAGACATTCCGCGAGTTTGCAGCGACGTTCTAGGACGACAACATTTTTATGCCAAAAAGGGAAAAGTCATGGACTCCGTTCTGCACTCCTGCCGCGCATGCCGCTCCGAGGACTTGTTCCTGTTTTTGCCGTTGGGCGACCACCCTCCCGCCAACATGTTTGTCGGTGCCGACAGGCGCGATGAACCGCAGCCAGCTTTTCCACTGAACGCGCAGGTCTGCCTGAACTGCGGGTTGATCCAGGTTGCGGACCAGATCCCTGCGGACTTCTTTCGACATTATCTCTATGTGCCCTCGGGTGCGACGACAATGCACTCTCATTTCGCCGACCTTGCCGGCGTTCTGAAAACCCAGGCGAAGCATGGCCTTGTCGTCGACATCGGGTGCAACGATGGCCTGTTGCTTGAGGCCGCCAACAAGATCGGGGCGAAGACGCTGGGAATTGATCCTGCAAGCAACCTGGCCGAGATTGCACGGAAACGCGGTGTCGAGGTCCACGTCGCCTATTTCGACCCCGCGACCGCGCATGAAGTCAAGGCAAAGTACGGCCCGGCCCGCGTGATCGTCACGACCAACACGTTCAACCATATCGGGGATCTGCACAGGTTCATGGAAGGCGTGGAGACCCTGCTGGATGACGAGGGCGTCTTTGTCGTCGAAGTGCCCTGGTCAAAAGAGATCGTCGAGACGAATGAGTTCGACAACATCTATCACGAGCATGTCTCCGAGATGAGCTTGCTGTCCATCGTCAAGCTGGGCGAGTTTTTCGGGCTTGACGTGGTCGATGCGCAGAAGCTTTCGGTGCACGGCGGATCGATGCGGGTTTTCCTGCGCCGGCATCGGGCTGGCGTTCCGATAGCACCCATTGTTCAGACCATGCTGGCGGAAGAAAAGGCCGCCGGGCTGACCGAGGTTGGCACCTATCGGGCGTTTGCAGAACGGGTGGAACAAATGCGCACCACGTTGGTGGGCATGATTGCCGACCTGAAAAGCAACGGCCAGACGATTGCCGGATACGGCGCACCCGCCAAGGGAAACACGCTGCTGAATTATTTCAAGATTGGTCCTGACAGCCTCGATTTTCTTGTCGATCGAAGCACCCTCAAGCACGGCCTCTTCTCGCCCGGCATGCAGATCGAGATTTTGCCTACCGAAGCAATCGCCGAACGAAAACCGGACGTGCTGTTGGTCCTCGCCTGGAATTTCTTCGATGAAATCCGCGTGCAGCAATCTGCCTTCGAGGCCAGGGGAGGCCGATTCCTTATTCCGCTGCCGATGCCGCGACTGGTGCCGTAGAAGCGGAGTTGGGTTCATTGGCTCGGGTTCTGATCATCGGCGGTGCAGGCTTTATCGGCGCAAACCTTGCACGCGCCTGTCTGACGCGCAAAGATCGTGTCACGATACTCTGCAGGCCGACGACCAGCCTTGGGCGTCTGTCTGCATTCAACGGGGAAATAGCAGTCGAGCGGGCAAACCTGACTGACCGACCTGCCTTGGACCGCATTATCGCGACACACGCGCCTGACGAAATCTATCACCTTGCGCAACGAACCCGGCGACCGCCGCGCGATGACCTTTCCGATGTTGCGGGTGCCGTCTCGGAGGACGTCATGGGGTTGATCAATGCGGTGGCAGCTGCGGCGGCCACCCCCCACCCCCCGAGGTCATTCGTTCGGACCGGAACGATCGCGGAATACGGCTTTGGCGCAAACGCCCATCGTGAGACCGATCGAGAGGCCCCGCGTGACGCTTACGGCGCCGCAAGCCTGGCGTGTACACATGTCCTCGCAATGCTTGCCCCACGACTGCCATTCTCCTCGACCACGGCACGCTTGGCGCTCACTTACGGACCTGACCAGTCCCTCGACTTCTTCGTGCCGAAGCTTATTCAAAGCTGCCTCTCCCGGGCGCCGATACAGGTGCGCGCGCCTGACGATCGCCGCGATCTGATCCATGTTGATGACGTGGTTGCGGCCTTGCTGATGATCGGCGAACGGCCCGCCGCACGGGGGCAGGTCATAAACATCGCGACCGGTGTCGCGCCGTCGGTCCGTGACGTCGCGCAGTTGGTGGTCGAGATGACGCATGCGGATGCCAGCCTCATGCAATTCCAGCCGGACACTGGGCGACCACCTACCGAATTGCGATCTTCCCCAGACCTTGCCCGATCCTTGCTGGGATGGCAGGCCAAGCTTGGCCTGCGCGATGGTCTGACCAAGACCATCGACGCCCTTAGTCAATCGCGGCACAGCCAGATCGGTGTAACATGATGCAGTCAGCAGACCGTGACGTGCCCGTGACCAAAATCTCGGTCCTGGTGCCAGCCTTCAACGAAGAAGCCACGGTGAGACGTGCCTATGACGAACTCAAGCGGGTTCTGGAATCCTTGCCCGACACGACGTTCGAGATCATTTTCACCGATAACCACTCCACCGATGCAACCTTCGATTTGCTGAAACAGATCGGCGCAAAGGATCCTCGGGTCAAGGTGATCCGTTTTTCCCGAAACGTCGGATACCAGAGGTCTCTGCTGATGGCCTATCAATCTGCCACAGGCGACTGCGCCGTTCAGGTTGACTGCGACCTTCAGGACCCGCCAGAACTGATCCCCGCCATGTTGGACAAATGGCGCGAGGGTCACCAGGTCGTCTACGGGATTCGCCGCTCGCTGAAGGATGGTCCGGTGATAGCGTTGCTGCGGCGCATGTTTTACTGGGTGATCCGCGCGCTCAGCGAGGATGATCTGCCGCTGAACGTGGGTGAATTCCGTCTGGTCGACAAGCGCATCCTGCAAGAACTTCGCCAGGTCGACGACAGTTCTCCCTATCTTCGCGGGCTGATCAGCGCGATGGGTTTTTCGCAAATCGGTCTCGAATATGATCGCCGTGCGCGCGAAGCCGGCGAAAGCAAGTTTCCAATGCGCGCAATGATTTCGCTCGCCATTGACGGGATCGTGAATCACTCCCTGGTCCCGCTGCGAATTGCGTCCATTGTCAGCCTCGTTATCGGCACGGTGACGTTCGCGTTGCTTGGTGGATACTTGATTGGCAAACTGCTGTTCGGTCAGGATTGGCCGGCGGGCTTTGCCACCACAACCATCCTTCTGCTTCTTTCGATCATGCTGAATGCGATGTTCCTTGGGATCATCGGCGAGTATCTGGGTCGAATATTCATGCAGACCAAGCGCATGCGAAAGCCAATCATCGAAGCCGAGGTCAATCTGGACGCCGATACCGAGGTTTTCCAGATGCCAACGGTCAGGCGCCCATCAGAGTCAAGGGTTGGAAACCGCGAGTAGCCCAACAGCTGCTGGCGTTATTCCAAGACGCGTCTTCCGTCTTTGCTGGGTTCAACGGACGCCTCGGCGTCACGACCCTTGCGCAGAACCAACTTCTTGGTTGTGAAGGGAAACGCCTCCTGATCATCCAGCTACCAAAAAAGACGCACAACCTGCCGACACCAATTAAGTGTAAAGTCGAGACGCGGCGTCGCCTCAGACCGCAATAAAATCGTCCCGCGCCGGATCGTACTGCTCCAGCCCGCCCTCACCGGTGTCGGTCCAAAGGCCATGGAGTGTCAGTCGTTCGTCCTCAACTGCTGTCCTGACGAACGGGAAGGTCAGAAGGTTTTCAAGCGAGGTCAGCACCGCCTGCTTTTCAAGCGCGCGAAGGATCTCGGCTTCTGGCAGGCCCGCGACCTTCTGGTAGCCCGGGCGCAGGATATCCATCCAGCGGCCGACAAAGCTGGTCTTTTCCTCCAGCGCCGGGGCATGGCCCCGGCACATGTCGTGGCAGCCTTTGACCCCGCCGCAGTTCGAATGGCCGAGAACGACGATATGCGCCACACCAAGCGAGGTGACGGCATATTCCACTGCAGCCGAGGTGCCATGGTATTCCCCGTCGGGGTTATAGGGCGGCACCAGATTGGCGATGTTGCGGTGGATGAAGAACTCGCCCTCATCAGCGCCGAAGATCGACGTCACATGCACCCGACTGTCGCAGCATGAGATGACCATGGCGCGGGGATGCTGGCCGCTTTCGGCCAGACGACGATACCAGGCGCGGTTGTCCTGATAGGTGGTGGCGCGCCAGCCGTGGAAGCGCTGGATCAAGTAGGCGGGCAGGGGGCGGATGTGGTTCATGAAGCATCGTCCTCTGAGGTTGCCTACCCGTAAGCGGCATTTAGAGAAAATTCGAGAGGCAAATTCCGGGCAGGTTGGTGATAGGGCAACCAATTCTTCAGCATGCCGGAGCAAGCTTGCCCCGGGTGTGTTGAACTACGGGTGTAAACGATGGGAGACGTGACAGCTCTCCGGCCACGTGAAGTGGTGCGTCAGGATGTCGAGGCGATTGCGATCGTCTACCGCAACCTTGGCGCGCCAGTGGCCGAGCAGATGGTGACGCGGGCGTTGGGGGAACTGGCGCTGACCATGGCGGGTATTGCGGAAAAGGTGCGGGCGCAGGAACTGCGTGATCTGGCGCGGCAGTTGGGGCGGCTTGGGCGGCTTGCCAGCGATTTGGGGCTGCTAAGCCTGGCCACGGTCGCAGGGGATGCCAGAACCTGTCTCGAGCGTGCCGACAGCACTGCCTTCTCGGCGGTCTGGGCACGGCTGCTGCGGGTGGCGGAGCGGTCACTTGCAATCGCGCCGGGTGTCGCGGATCAGTCGGTCTAAGCTGCCATTCGGACTCGTTTCGCGCATCGGTCAAACGAGACTCACACGAATAAGTTGAGCGTCGCATAGCTGCGTTCAATTCATCGGAGACTGCTTTTCGCTATTGTCTGTGATGCAGCAGCCAATAAGTATGAGATCGGCAAAGATTTTCCCGCAAATAGCCACACAGCGCCGTAATTGATTGCGTTCCGGCTGAAAAAACATGCATCTGGAAAGTTGAAGCAATTATAATGATCCTTACATGTCTGACATCGTGACCTTCGTCTTCGCCGAGTCCTCTGACACCGCAAAACCGCTGTATGTCCTGCGGCCCGAGGATATGGCGATGTTTCGCACTGGCCCTGGCGCTGCCTGGACGGGCTGGCTTGCCGCCACACGGTTCGAGGCGGGGTTGGGAGAGGTTCTGCTTTTGCCAGCGCCAGATGGCGGGATTGTCGGTGCCATTGCGGGCTTTGGGACCTCGCAGGCACGGCGGCGCTTGCGCTTTGGTCTGGCCAAGGCGGTCGCCGTCCTTCCGGCAGGTGATTGGGAGCTGAAAGGAAAGCTGGATCAGGCCGAAAGGACCGAAGCAGCACTTGGTTGGCTTTTGGCTGGCTACCGCTTCGATCGCTATCGTCCTGGCCGCAAGCCTGCCGTCCGGCCGCGTCTGGTCTGCCCCGAAGGTCTTGATGCCGCACGTCTTGAGGCGATGGCCCAGGGAGAGGTCCTGACCCGTGATCTGATCAATACGCCTGCCGAGGATATGGGACCGGCAGAGCTTGAGGCCGCTGTCCTGGCGCTGGCGGATCGCTTTGGCGCGACGACAGAAGTCATCCGAGGCGAGGAGCTCTTGGCGCGAAATTTTCCGATGATCCATGCGGTCGGCCGGGCGTCGACCCGCGCTCCAAGGCTGATCGACCTGCGCTGGGGGACGACGGGGCCGAAGCTGACTCTTGTCGGCAAAGGGGTCTGTTTCGACACGGGCGGGCTGAACTTGAAACCCTCGTCCGGCATGAACCTGATGAAGAAGGACATGGGCGGGGCGGCAACGGTCCTTGGTCTTGCGCAGATGATCATGTCGCTGGGACTGGCGCTGCAGCTTCGGGTGCTGATCCCGGCGGTGGAAAACGTCGTCGCGGGGAATGCGATCAAGCCCAAAGACATTCTGACCAGCCGCAAGGGCTTAACCGTCGAAGTGAACGACACCGATGCCGAGGGGCGGCTGATCCTGGCCGATGCGCTGGCCTATGCTTGCGAGAACGCGCCCGACGTGCTGATCTCGATGGCGACACTGACCGGTGCGGCTCGGGTGGCGGTAGGCCCCGATCTGGCGCCCTACTACACCGACGATGCCGGATTGGCCGTCGCATTGGAGGCGGGCGCAAAGGCGGGCTTCGATCCGGTCTGGCGGCTGCCGTTCCACGATGCCTATGAAAGCGTGATCGAGCCGGGGATTGCCGACCTGGATAACGCGCCGGGGTTCGGATTTGCGGGGTCGATCACGGCGGCGTTGTTTTTGCGCCGCTTTGTCGAGGGGCCGCGTTATGTCCATTTCGATATCTACGGACACACGCCGACGGATCAAGCGGCGCGACCAAAGGGGGCTGCGGGACAGGGTGCGCGGGCAATGCTTGAAGCTCTGCCCGAGATGATGAAGCTATGAAGATATCCGAGTTTCTAGGATTGTGTTCAGTAAGCGGTCCGCAATGCGGGGCGAGGTGAGGAGTAGATGATGGATAGACGGCTGACGCCCTATTCTGGTCGGGTGGCGCATGTTTCGCTTTCGGGCGTCGTCAATGCGCCGATGACCGAGGGGATCCAGGCCCAGGTCACGGTGGGGATTGCGAACCTTTGTGATGTCCCGGGTGGCGCACGCAGCCGACAGTTGCTTCTTGGCGAAGCGGTCACGGTGATTGACCGGGAGAAGGGCCATGTCTTCGTGATGTCGGCCAAAGATGGCTATTGCGGCTGGATGACGGAAAGCGACCTTGGCCAAGGCCCCGCACCGACGCATTGGGTGGCGGCCCCCGGATCGCACCTTTACGCCGAGCCGCAGGTGCAGGCGCCCGATAAACTGGCGTTGAGCTTGGGGTCGCGGCTTGCCGTCATCGGCTCCTGGGGGGCTTGGGCGAATACGCCGCATGGTTTCGTCCCTTTGCGTCACCTGCGCGCGCTTGGGGATTGGGCCGAGGATCCGGTCAGTGTCGCCGAGAGCATGCTGGGGACACCCTATCTTTGGGGTGGCAATTCGCGTTTCGGGCTTGATTGCTCGGGTCTGGTGCAATTGGCGATGCATGCCTGCGGCAAACCTTGCCCAGGTGACAGCGACATGCAGATGGAGCTTGGCCGCCTGCTGGCCCCAGCCGATTCCATGCGGCGTGGCGATCTGATCTTCTGGAAGGGCCATGTTGCCTTTGTGGTCGACCGCGAACGTCTGATCCACGCCAACGGGCACACGATGTCCGTGTCCTATGAAGGAATCAAGGACGCCATTTCACGCATATCGGCGGGTGGTGGCGGACTGGTCCAGACGCGGCAGCGGGTTTAACGGCTTGATGGTCGCATGTCGTTCGACATGACCGAAGGCCACTTTTTTCGGACAGGCTGTGGGGGACGTTTCAGGACACCGGGCCAATCAGCCGCCGTTCCAGCACCTTCAGCACCTGATCAAGATCTGTGCCACGGCGCAGGACACGGCCGTCCATGCCGACCACAGCGTATAGCCCCTGGCGCGCGCGCAGTTTCGGCCGCTTCTCGATCCGGTAAAGCGGTGTCTCTGCCGTGCGCCGGAAGACCGCGAAAACCGCAAGGTCGCGCATTGCGGCTATAGCATAGTCGCGCCATTCACCTGCCGCCACCATCCGGCCATAGACGCGCAGGATCAGGCCAAGCTCTTTTCGGTCGAAGCTGACCTCATCCGGGATGTGGCTGGATTGGGGAAACGGGATCGGCGCCTCGGCGTTCATCCCAGAATCTTACCCGGTTTGCCTCTCAAATCAACCACGCAAATTGACTGGCCCAATCATGCGGGAAAGCCCTCCGACAGTCGCAGGAACCCCGTCTCCAGCCCGCGCCAGTTGCGCTGAACTGCGGACATCCGCTTGACCGCCGCCGGATGCGCTGGGTCAAGAACGCCGATCCACGTCAGAAGTGCCGCAATGGCCGCCTCTTTCGCACGCGCACTGCCGTCAACCACCTTGAGCGCGATGCCAAGGCCTTTCTCCGGCACGATCGCAACGTAGACCCCATCTGCCCCGCCCTTGATTGCGACACGGCCATCCATCGCGCGCATCAACTCGGTGCAGGCTTGTCCCTCGCCCGAAACAAGCTGGGGATACGCGGCCATTGCCCGGGTCAGCCGGTACATGGCACTTTCCCGCGCGCCGTGGCCTTCCCGCGCGACGGCATACTGCGCCATCGCCTTGCCCAGTCCGCCAAGCGACATCGCAAAATTCGGGGCCGAGCAGCCATCGACCCCCCAGCCTGCCATGGTTTCACCCGTCACCTCCTCCGTTGCTGCGCGGATGGCCCTTTGCAAGGGATGGTCAATCTCGACATATTCCGGGCCGGCCTTGAGATACTGGGTAACGGTCAAGAATCCCGAATGTTTGCCCGAGCAGTTGTTGTGAAGCTGGCAGGGTTTTTCGCCTGCGCGGATAAGCCGGTCGCGTTCGGTCTTGTTGTCCGGTTCATGCGCGCCGCAGCGCAGATCGGCTTCACCTAGACCAAGGTCATTGATCCAGCGTTCGGCCATGTCCACATGCAAATGCGCGCCTTCGTGGCTGGCGCAAGCAAAGGCCAGATGGGCATCCGACAGGCCCCGCGCGGCGGCGGCTCCGGTCTCGATCAGCGGCAGGGCCTGGATCATCTTGGCCGAAGAGCGCGGGAAGATCACGGCCCCGGGGTTGCCCCAGGCCTTGACCACGCCCTTGGCATCGCAGATCACCGCATGGCCAAGATGGGCGTTTTCCAATAAGCCACCGCGCCAGACCTCTAGCATCGGAACCGGCCCTTCGCTTACCTTTGCCATTTATCCCCCATCACAGATGTGCAATTTTGCGCCAGAGTAAGGCTTACGGGTCTTTCACCGTATGGCCTTTTTCGCTAAAGCTCAGATATCGGGTTCAGGATGCCCTTGCCAGTGCGAAGAAAATCAACGGCGAAAGCCGCTCGGGGGCAGAGGCAGAAGACAGCTTGGAGGCTGCGTCAATCATGACTTCGCTTATCGGTCGCTTGCTTGCGGTTACAGCAGTCGCGTTTGCGGGGGCGGTCGCTTCTGCGCAGGAATCTGACAACCTTATCGCGACGATGACAGATTGGAACGTCTTCGTCGAAGAAAGTCCCAAAGAATGCTGGGGCGTGTCGAAGCCGAAAGAGACGGTGAATACCCGAGACGGTCAGCCGGTTTCGGTCCGTCGCGGTGACATCCTTCTCTTTGTGACCTTCCGTCCGGGCAAGCCTGGCGAGATCAGCTTTACCGGTGGCTATCCGTTCGCGGCGGGGTCCACGGTCGAGGTGGCAATTGACGGTGAGACCTACCAGCTTTTCACTGATGGCGAATGGGCATGGCCTGGTAGTGCCGAGGATGACGCAACCCTTCTGGCCGCGATGAAGAAGGGGGCTTCGGCCATCTTGACCGCCCGATCAGGCAAGGGCACTCAAACGAAAGACAACTTCTCGCTCAGCGGCTTTACCGCCGCGATGGAAGACGCCGAAAAGCGCTGCAAGTAAACTGCGCTGACGCCGGAAGAAGCGCCCCTTCGCGGGGCGCTTTTGTTTTTGCGGGGAATCACCTATATGCCCCGGACATCCGCCAGATCGCCTGTCGCAAGGCCCAACCCAAGGATCTGCCCATGACTGCCCCCATCACGCAAGACGTGCTGACCATTCCGCGCAAGCTGCCCCAAGGCGGCAAAACCAACATCGTCGGTCTGACCCGCGATGCCCTGCGCGCGGCGCTGATCGCTGCGGGGACACCCGAGAAACAGGCGAAGATGCGGCTCGGTCAGGTCTGGCAGTGGGTCTATCATTGGGGCGTCCGTGATTTCGCGTTGATGACCAACCTTGCCAAGGACTACCGCGCGCTGCTGGCCGAGAACTTCTCCATCGACATCCCCGAAGTCGTCACCCGCCAGATTTCCGAAGACGGCACCCGCAAGTATCTGGTCCGCATCGCGGGCGGGCACGAGGTCGAGGTGGTCTATATCCCGGAAACCGACCGGGGGACCCTGTGCATTTCGTCACAGGTCGGCTGCACCTTGACCTGTTCCTTCTGCCATACCGGCACGCAAAAGCTGGTGCGCAACCTCACGGCGGCTGAAATCGTCGGCCAGGTGATGCTGGCACGGGACGACCTGGACGAATGGCCGGTGCAGGGAGCGCCGAAAGAAGAGGTGCGCCTCATCTCCAACGTCGTGCTGATGGGCATGGGAGAGCCCTTGTACAACTTCGAGAACGTCCGCGACGCGATGAAGGTGGTGATGGACGGCGAGGGCATCGCGCTTGGTCGTCGCAGGATCACGCTTTCGACCAGCGGCGTCGTGCCGGAAATCGCCCGGACCGCGACCGAGATCGGCTGCCAGCTTGCGATCAGCTTCCATGCCACGACCGATGCGGTTCGCGACGTGCTGGTGCCGATCAACAAACGCTGGAATATCGCGACCCTGCTGGAGGCGCTGAGGGCCTATCCAGGGCTATCAAATTCCGAACGGATCACATTCGAATATGTGATGCTGGACGGCGTCAACGACACCAAGGAAGACGCCCATCGGCTGGTGAAGCTGCTGGAAGGGATCCCGGCCAAGGTCAACCTGATCCCATTCAATGAATGGCCCGGCGCGCCTTACAAGCGGTCCTCAGGCAACCGCATCCATGCCTTTGCCGACATCATCTATCACGCGGGCTATGCCACCCCGATCCGCACCCCGCGTGGCGAGGATATCATGGCGGCCTGCGGGCAACTGAAATCGGCTACCGAACGGACACGAAAGTCAAAGGCCGAGATCGCCGCCGAAGCTGGCCTAGGCTGACCCCCTGCAGCTGCTGGTGGTTTTTGCGTTCTCTAAGGCGCGAACCGGAACAAGGAATGCCCGATGGCAAAGGCCGTGACCAAGAAACCCGCCACAAAGACTGCGCCGGAAAAGCCGAAAAGCCCGGCCGAATGGGCGCATGACCGCTTGATCCTTTATATCCGCAATTTTGAATCCCAGCTCGACGCGAAGCAGGAAATCGCCATGGGCCTTGCGGGCGATGAGGCGGGCGTGCTGCGGATCGAAGGCATCGGCTTCTTCGACCCCGACATGATCACCTTCTACGGTCGCGATGAGTCCGGGGCGAAGACCCAGCTGATCCAGCATTTCAGCCAGCTTTCGGTTACGCTGCGGGCCGTGCCGAAGGAAACCGAAGCCGACCCTCCGCGCCGGATCGGCTTTCAACTTATGGCGGGCTGGGTCGGGGGCGATTCGGGTGACGGCTCGGCGGGGTGAGCCCGATTTTGCCGCCTGCAACCCCGTGACAGGCCTTGCCAAATGGGTTATGGGGCTTGGGACGTCCGGAACACCAAGGAACCCAAGAATGGCTGATCACCACCCGGTTGAGCATGTGCATGGCTCGATGGAAATCCGCGAGCAGGAAAAGACCTTTGCGGGGTTCATTCGATTGTCGGTCTGGGTGGTGTGCCTGTCGATCGCCGTGCTGATCTTCATGGCACTGACCAACGCCTGATCTGCTGACCGCTCGGGGGCCGCATGCTACGGATCGTTCTTAGTCTTGTGGCCCTTCTGGGTCTTGCCGCCTGCGCCCAGCCGAAATGGGCCCCGGAAGAGCAGGTTCAGGCCGTGCGCTTCGTGGCCGATGGGCCGACCTACATAACGCTTTACACCGTGGTGAACAGAAGTTCCGGCTCTGGAGCACATTCGTCCATCCTGGTGAACGCGTCGGAACGGGTGATTTTCGACCCGGCGGGCTCCTGGTATCACCCGCACCTGCCCGAACGGAACGATGTGCATTTCGGCATGAGCGACAAGGCCATGGCCTTCTACATCGACTATCACACCCGCATCACTTACGACACGATCGAACAGACGATCTATGTTTCGCCCGAAGTCGCAGAACTGGTTCTGCGCCGGGTCAAGGAAAACGGCGCCGTGGGCAAGGCGATGTGCACGAATGCGACCTCTAGCATCCTGCGCGGCGTGCCGGGGTTCGAGTCGCTGCCCCAGACGTTCTTTCCCAAGAAGTTGTCCAAGGAATTCGGCAAGCTTCCCGGTGTCACAACCCGTGTCATCACCGACGATGACGACGACAACAACCATGGCGTCCTTCTGGTGCAAAAGGACGGCACGCCGCTAGAGTAGCCGCGACGGGGGTTGGGCTCAGGAACGCTGGCTTGCACCGGGCGCGCGATGCGTTACGTTTGCGTGACAAGCAAAGCCAGCGGAAAGGCCTGACAGGTGCGGATTTTCGGCGTCATCCTTGCGGGCGGCCAAGCCCGGCGGATGGGCGGGGCCGACAAGGCCTTTCTGTCTTTGGCGGGCCGACCTTTGATCGCCCATGTCCTTGACCGGTTTGAGCCGCAGGTCGACAGGGTGCTGATATCGGCCAACGGTGATCCCGCGCGTTTTGCCGATTTCGGTTGTGAGGTCATCGCCGATGCGGTCCCACAGGGCCCGCTTTCCGGCATCATTGCCAGCCTCATCCGTGCCGCAGAACTGGGAGCGACGCATGTCGTCTCGACCCCCGTTGACACACCCTTTCTGCCCGGCGATCTGACGCCCCGGCTGCTTCTGGCTGCCGAAGGCTCGCCTGGGGGACTTGCCGTCGCGCGTGACGCGAACGGCGATCACCCGGCCACTGGCATCTGGCCGGTCAAGCTGGCCCAGGTTCTGGCGACCTATCTTGCCACCGGAGCGGCCAAGGTGACCGGTTTCACCGCCGTGCAGGGTGCGGCTTACGCGCCTTTCCCTGATGCCCATGCCTTCCTGAACCTCAACACCCCTGAAGACATGGCCGCTGCCGAGGCCTTGCTGACTGGTGCGGCATGAGGGTCTATGGCGTCATCGGCTGGAAGAACTCGGGCAAGACCAGCCTGATGGAGCGGTTGGTCGCCGAGATCACCGCACGCGGTTTTTCGGTCTCGACGGTGAAGCATGTCCATCATGACTTGGACCTTGACCAACCGGGAAAGGACACCTACCGCCACCGGACTGCCGGCGCGCGCGAGGTGGTTCTCGCCTCGGCGGGCCGCTTCGCGCTGATGGTCGAACACCGGGGCCTAGAGCCAGAGCTGCCCGCCATCCTGGGACGGCTTAGCCCGGTCGATCTGGTGTTGGTAGAAGGCTACAAGCGCGACGCCCATCCCAAGATCGAGGTCTGGCGCGAAGCGACCGACCAACCCCTGATCCAGCCGGGCGATCCGTTGGTGCGCGCGGTTGCGACCGATGCCGTTCTGACCCTTTCCGTGCCTGTTCTGGACCTGAACGATACCAACGTGGTCGCCGATTTCATCCTGCGCGAGGCGGGCCTTGCGGTTTGACCGGGTGATTGTGGTCGACTGGTCGGGCCGCGCCTCCCGCAGCCCGGCCGGCGAAAGCAAGGATGCGATCTGGATCGGCACCTGCGAGCAAGGACATGAGACGCAAGGCTACTTCCGCACCCGCGCCGTTGCTGCTCATTGGCTGGCCGCCCGGTTGGCCGAAGGCGGGCGGCAACTTGTGGGGTTCGATTTCCCGATGGGCTATCCTGCGGGCCTTGCGCGGCGCCTGACGGGGCACGATTCGGCGCTCGCACTGCACCGCTGGCTGGCTGGACGGATCGTGGACGGCCCGGACAATGCGAACAACCGCTTCGAAGTGGCGGCTGACATCAACCGGCTTCTCGCTGGACCGGGGCCGTTCTGGGGTTGCCCGAAGGCGCGTCCAAGGCCGCATCTGCCCTCGCTCAAGACAGTCAACTATCGCGCACTGGGGCTGAACGAGAAGCGTCAGGTTGAACGGGAGAACCCACCCGCAAAATCGGTCTGGCAACTTCTGGGCGCAGGATCGGTCGGATCACAGGCCTTGCTTGGCATTCCGGTTGTCCACCGGTTGGCCAGCGAGACCAAAGCCGCAATCTGGCCCTTCGAGCCGCCCCGCGACCTGACCCTGGCCGAGGTTTATCCGTCACTCCTCGCCCCGGCCGTGGTTGCATCCGGTGACATGATTCCTGATCGAGCCCAGGTTCGCTTGCTCTCCCGCGCCCTTTTCAACCTGTCGAAGGGGGACGCTCTTGGCGATCTCTTCCAGACCCCACCCGTCGCCAAGGAAGAGGGCTGGATCCTCGGCGCAGGTCAGGCGGCTCTGTTGCGTGAGGCCTTGGCATGGGCGTGACGATCTTTCGCGGTCTGCACTCGCACCTTCGCCCGCAAGCGGCGCGGCTTTATTGGGAGGCATTCGGTGGCAAGCTTGGCCGCGTTCTTGGCCCAGACGACCGGGCGCTGGTCTACTTTGAAAAGGTGATCCGGTCCGACCTTTGCTTCGTGGCACTGGATGAAACGGGCCAGATGATCGGCGTCGCCGGCTACCGGACCCCTTCCGGTAGCTTTGCGGGCGGCGGCTGGGCCGACCTCACTGCAATCTACGGCCGTTGGGGCGCGAGGTGGAGAGGAACGCTGCTGTGGGCCTTAAGCCGGGAGGTCGACAATGATCGTTTCCTCGTCGACGGGATCTGCGTTGCCAGGGCGTATCGCGGCAAGGGTGTGGGCTCGCTTCTTCTTTCGGCGCTTTACGAAGAGGCCGCAGGACGGGGGTATCGGTCGATCCGGCTTGACGTGATCAAGGACAACTGGCGGGCGCGCGCGCTTTATGAGCGGCAGGGATTCCTGCCGACCCGGACCGAGTCCCTGGGTCCGCTGCGATACATCTTCGGATTCGCGGCCTCGACGACGATGGTGAGACCACTTATGGCGCGTGAAGACTGATGTCCCCGGCAGCGACACTCGCGTAACCCGTTGAAATCGAATGCGCCGCTATTTCGTGTAAAGCAACTGTAAAGCAGGCCCCAGCGAACGCGGGGCCACCCTTGCCCAAGCGCGCCCATCCTGTCAGATTATGATCAAATCCCAATAGCAAAGGGCGGCACCATGATCACCAAGCGCGAGTTCTACATCAATGGGGCCTGGGTCGCGCCGAAGGTCGCGCGCGACTGCCCGGTCATCGACCCCTCGACCGAGGATGCCTGTGCCGTGATCTCGCTGGGCAGCGAAGCCGACACCAATGCCGCGGTCGAGGCTGCAAAGGCCGCGTTTCCGGCTTGGGCGGCGACGCCCCCAGCGGACCGGCGCAAGGTCGTCGAGGGTATTCTGGCCCAGTACTACCTGCGCAAGGGAGAGATGGCGAAGGCCATCAGCCTGGAGATGGGCGCGCCGATCGACATGAGCCGCGATGATCAGGCGGAATGCCTGCCCTGGCATCTGAAGAATTTCCTGAAAGCCTTCGACCACATCGAATGGATCAGGCCGCTGGGGCCGCATGCGCCTGACACGCGCATCGCGCTGGAACCTATCGGCGTCGTCGGCCTGATCACGCCTTGGAACTGGCCGATGAACCAGGTGACACTGAAGGTCATCCCCGCGCTTCTGGCGGGTTGCACCTGTGTGCTGAAACCGTCGGAGGAATCGCCGCTTTCCTCGATGCTTTTCGCCGAATTCTGCCATGACGCGGGCGTCCCGCCGGGGGTCTTCAATCTGGTCAACGGTGACGGAGCTGGGGTGGGAAGCGTGCTTTCCAGCCATCCGGATGTCGAGATGATCAGCTTCACCGGCAGCACCCGTGCGGGCCGGGCGATCTCGGCAGCGGCGGCGCAGACGCTGAAGCGGGTGACGTTGGAGCTTGGTGGAAAGGGCGCGAACCTGGTCTTCGCCGACGCCGATGCAAAAGCCGTGGAGCGCGGCGTGCGGCACATGATGAACAACTCGGGTCAGTCCTGCAACGCGCCAAGCCGGATGCTGGTGGAACGCCCCTTTTATGACCGCGCGGTCGAGATCGCCGTCGAAGTGGCGAATTCGATCAAGGTCGGCCCGGCGAGCGAGCCTGGCCCCCATATCGGGCCGGTGGTGAACAAGCGGCAGTGGGAGCAGATCCAGGGCTATATCCAGAAGGGCATTGATGAGGGCGCGAAGCTGGTGGCCGGCGGGCTGGGCCTGCCGGAGGGGATGAACAAGGGCTTCTACGTCCGGCCGACGATCTTTGCCGATGTGAAACCCGGCATGACCATCGAGCGCGAGGAAATCTTCGGACCGGTGATGTGCATGATCCCCTTCGACAGCGAGGCCGAGGCCGTAAGGATCGCCAATGACACCCCCTATGGTCTGACAAACTACGTTCAGTCGCAGGACGGAGCCCGTCGCAACCGGCTGGCGCGGCAGCTCCGGGCGGGCATGGTGGAGATGAACGGTCGGTCGCGCGGGGCGGGCGCGCCCTTCGGCGGGGTCAAGGCCAGTGGCCGGGCGCGCGAAGGCGGGGTCTGGGGGATTGAGGAGTTCCTCGAGGTCAAGGCGATCTCGGGCTGGGATTCGGCACAGGACATGGCCGCCGAGTAGGGCAGAAGCCGATTTCTTCGAAGAAATCGGTCCGGATCCTTTGCAGGATCCGGTCGCGCTGCGGCGAATTCTGACGTTCATCGGTCGTAGTCCGGGCTGCCCAAGCGGCATAGGAGCGCTAGGCTTCCCCGAAACGGAGGCCCGGCCATGACTCAGCATCCTCGCCTGATGTCGCCCCTGAAGCTGCGGGACGAGACGCTTCGGAACCGTATCGTCTTTGGCGCGCATACGGCGAACATGTCGTACCAGGGAATGCCGGGGCCTCGGTTCGGGAAGTACCTTTTGGAGCGCGCGTTGGGCGGGGCTGCGATGATCGTGGCCGAACCCGTGCCGGTGCATCGGACGGGGGTGCTGACGCGGGGAAATTTCCTGCATTCGGACGATGCGGTGATCCCCGCCTTTCGCGCCATCACCGATGAGGTGCGCGCGGCAGGCACAGTGATCCTGCAGCAGCTTTATCACATTGGTGCGCATGGAGATTCTGACCTGAGCTTCGCTCCGCACTGGTCGCCTTCGGGTGGGCCATCATATCACGACAGCGATGGGTCACATGCGATGACCGGGGCAGAGGTCGAGGAGCTGCTGGAGGCGCATGTTGCCGCGGCTGTACGGGCCAAGGCGGCGGGTTTTCAGGGGGTTGAGGTCTGGTCGGCTTATCATTCGCTTCTGGACCAGTTCTGGACGCCCTGGTCGAACCAGCGATCTGACCAGTGGGGCGGGTCTTTGGAGAACCGAACCCGTTTTTCGCGTGAGCTGATCGAGAGGGTACGGCGGGCTTGCGGGGAAAGCTTCATCGTCGGTTTGGCTGTAAGTTATTCGACAGCCTATGAGGTGACGTTAGGTGCTGAGGCGCTGTGTGAGATTCTCGACCTGCATGACCGGACGGGACATGTGGATTACGTGACGGTCGGGGCCGGAAGCTACTTGGAATTCGAGGCGATCATCCCGCCCTTCACGCATGCCGAAAAGCTGACGACACCGCTGACCGCCCAACTGAAATCGCTTTTGAAACATGCGGTTGTGACTTCGGAAGCTGGCGTGCGGACGCCCGAGAACGGTGAGGCGATCATTGCATCGGGGCTGGCCGATCTGGTCTCGATCGTGCGGGGGCAAATCGCCGACCCGCATCTGGCGCGGAAGGTGGCCGAGGGGCGGGCGGAGGATGTGCGGGGGTGTATTTCCTGCAACCAGATGTGCTGGGGGCGGCGGTCGCGGGACTATTGGATTTCCTGTCTGATCAATCCATCAGCCGGGCGGGAATTCGAATGGGGCGGCGATCGGTTTGTCGGCTCGTCCGTGTCGAGGGATGTGCTGGTAGTGGGCGCGGGTCCGGCGGGGTTGGAGGCCGCGCGGGTGGCAGCTGAACGGGGTCACCTGGTGGAAATTGTCGAGGCTTTGCCAGTGGTTGGCGGGCAGTTCCGGCTGGCGGGGATGCAGCCCCGGCGGGGACAGATACTGGAGCTGATGGACTGGTATGAGCGGCAGTTTGACAAGTTGGGGGTGCGGCTGCGCTTGAACACTTTCCTTGAGGAACAAGAGCTTGTGGACCACCCGGCCGAGGTCGTGGTGATTGCGACCGGCTCGCTGCCGGACGAGACGGGCTTTCAGCGCTGGGCGCCCTCAGAGGCAGCACTGCCAGGGTTAGAGGTCGGCGGCGTGTGGTCGCCAGAAGCCGTCCTGCGGCGCGAGGCGCGGCTGGGGGATGCCGTGGTGGTCTATGACGAGGGCGGCAACTGGCGGGGCGTGGGGACGGCCTGGGCCCTGGCGGAACAGGGGAAACGCGTGACCATCGTGACCCCGGAACCCTTTGTCGGTAAAGAGCTTTCCCGGACTGCTGCGGATGGGGTGGTACGGCGGCGGCTTGGCGCCTTGGGGGTGCGTATGCTGGCGGAACACCGGCTGGTCCGCTGGCACGGGAACGGGGTGACGGTGCGGTCGTTCCTGACCGGGGAGGAGGAGGTGATCGCGACCTCGGCCCTGGTGATGGCGACGACGAACCGGGCGTTTGATCCGTTCCCCGAGGCGCTGCCGGGGAAGGTGATGCACCGGATCGGCGACTGCGCGGCACCGAGGTTGGGGGCCTATGCGTTTCACGAGGGACGGAAGATCAGCATGGCGATCTGAGCGGCGTTCGGTATATTAGGTCAAGGGGTTACGAGGAGAAATTGGAGTCTTCTTTCCATCTTCCGTGCATCTTCTTTTGATCTCTACGCACGTAGAGACGAAAAGCCGTTAACCAATCCTGGCGAATCGGGTGTGAGGCGGCAGTGGTGCGCGTGGCAACAGCGGTTGTCAAATTGAGCGCCTTGGCAGGCGCAAGCCTTTGTCTCGCCTCTGGCCTTCGGCCAACCGGCTCGGCGTCCGCCTCCGGCGGGGATATTTGATGGAGGGAAATGCAGCACGTTGGCGAGTACCGGATCGGCTGTGCCCTCGGCCTCGAGCGCGCCGACCCCGCGCAAAAGAAAAGGCCCGGAGGATCGCTCCTCCGGGACAAGCAGATTCGCCGGAAAGATCAGCTTGCAGCGGTCACCGCGCGGCCGGTCAGGACCTTGACGAGGTTCGCGCGGTAGGCTGTGGAACCGTGCAGGTCGGCGTTCATCCCCGACGGATCGACTGTCAGGCCCGAAATCGCGGCGGCGGAGAAGTTGGCGGAGAGGGCTGCTTCTGCCTCGGTCCAGCGGAAGACGCCGTCGTTGCCCGCGCCGGTCACGCCGACGCGCACGCCGCCCGCGTATTTCGTCACGAAGACTCCGGTCAGGGCAAAGCGGCTGGCGGGCTGGTTGAACTTGACGTAGGCCGCCTTTTCGGGGATCGGAAAGACCACTTCAGTGATGAACTCGCCCTCTGCCAGGGCGGTCGAGAACAGGCCCTGAAAGTAGTCATCCGCCGCGATCTTGCGCTTGTTGGTGACAACCGTGGCACCCGAGGCTAGCACGGCTGACGGATAGCAGGCCGCAGGGTCGTTGTTGGCGACCGAACCGCCGATGGTACCGCGCGAGCGGACCGCCGGGTCGCCGATGCCGTCTGCAAGCGCCGCCAGTGCCGGGTAATGCGCCTTTGCCTCACGCGCGACGACGGCATGCGGTGTTGCGGCCCCGATATGAAGGCCCCCGTCACCCATGCAGACGCCCTGCATTTCGGCGATGCCGGTCAGACTGACCAGCACCGAAGGTGCAGCAAGCCGCTGCTTCATCGTCGGGATCAGCGTTTGCCCACCCGACAGAGCCTGCGCCCCATCGCCCGCCAGTGCCTTGGCGGCATCTGCCATGGTTGAAGGCTTTACGAAATCGAAGTTGTGCATCTGATCCTCCCCTCAACCGTTGATCGCCGACCAGACCCGCGACGGCGAGACCGGCATGTCGATATGCGTGACGTGCGTGTGCCCGCCCCGCTGCAGCGCGTCGATCACCGCGTTGACGACTGCAGGCGGCGAGCCGATGGCCCCGGCCTCGCCGCAACCCTTCACCCCAAGCGGGTTGTGGGTGCATGGCGTCTGGCAGCTGTAGTCCACGTTGTAGAACGGCACGTCTTCTGCCCGTGGCATCGGATAGTCCATGTAGGACCCGGTCAGAAGCTGGCCGGTGTCGTCATAGGTGGTGAATTCGCAGAGCGCCTGGCCGATCCCCTGGCCCACGCCACCATGAACCTGACCCTCGACGATCATCGGATTCATGATGTTGCCGAAGTCATCGGCGCAGTGGAAGGCCACGACATCGACCTTGCCGGTGCCTTCATCGACCTCGACCTCGCAGATATAGGCGCCTGCGGGGTAGGTGAAGTTGGCAGGGTCGTAGAAGGCCGTTTCCTCCAGCCCCGGTTCCAGCGTTTCCAGCGGGTAGTTGTGCGGGACATAGGCCGAGAAGGCGATCTCGCCGAAGGTCTTGGCCTTGTCGGTGCCCGCCACGCTGAACTTGCCATCGGCGAAGGTTATGTCGCCTTCGGACGCCTCCAGCATGTGGGCCGCGATCTTCTTCCCCTTGGCCACGATCTTGTCCAAGGCCTTGTCCATCGCCGTTCCGCATACCGCCAGGGACCTAGACCCGTAGGACCCCATGCCGAACGGGATCTTCGAAGTATCGCCATGCACGATCTCGACCGAGCTTTCCGGGATGCCCAGTTTCGACGCCACGATCTGCGGGAAGACCGTCTCATGGCCCTGCCCGTGGCTGTGCGCGCCGACCATGACCGAGATATTCCCGGTCGCGTTCACGCGCACCGTCGCCGCGTCATACAGGCCCACGCGGGACCCAAGGATGCCCACAAGGTTCGACGGAGCGATCCCGCAAGCCTCGATCCAGGTCGACAGCCCCATGCCGCGCAGCTTGCCGCGCGCCTTGCTGTCCGCCGCGCGCTTGTCGAAGCCCGCCACGTCCGCCATCGCCATCGCCTTGTCCAGCGTGGCCTGATAGTTGCCGGTGTCGTACAGAAGGCCGACCGGCGACTGGTAGGGGAACTGGTCCGGCGTCAGCAGGTTCTTCCGCCGCACCTCGAACGGGTCCAGACCCAGCTCGCGGCACATCTTGTCGATCACCCGCTCAAGCGAATAGGTCGCTTCCGGGCGACCTGCGCCGCGATAAGCGTCAACAGGGGCCGTGTTGGTGAAAACGGTTTTCACGTTCACGTAGACATGCGGCACCTTGTAGGGTCCCGACATCAACGTCCCGTGCAGGAAGGTCGGCGTCGCGGTCGAGAAGTTCGACAGATACGCCCCCACGTTCGCAAGCGTCTCGGTCCGAATCGCGAGGATTTCACCGTCCTTGGTGCAGCCAAGCTCGATCTTTGTCACATGGTCGCGGCCATGCGCGTCGGTCAGGAAGGACTCGCTCCGCTCTGCAGTCCACCGCACCGGGCGGCCCAGCTTCTTCGCTGCTGCCAGAACCAGCGCTTCTTCGCCGTAGTGATAGATCTTCGACCCAAAGCCGCCGCCCACATCTGGGGCGACCACTGTCAACTTGTTCTCCGGGATGCCCAGCACGAAAGCCGACACCAGAAGCCGCGTCAGGTGTGGGTTCTGGCTGGTCGTCGTAAGCTTGTAGTCGCCCGTGCCCGGATTGTACTCGCCAATGGACGCGCGCGGCTCCATCGCGTTCGGGATCAGCCGGTTGTTCACCAGGTTCAGCGTCACCACATGCGGGGCCGCCTTCATTGCTGCGTCAACCGCAGCCCGGTTGTCCTCGATCCAGCCCCAGTCGAAGCAGACGTTGTCTGGAATTTCGTCATGCACGCGGTTTGACGCATCGGCAACGGCCGCCTTCATGTCGACGATCGCCGGAAGCTCGTCGATCACCGAATCCTCGGCCAGCTGCTCTGCTGCATCCCGCGCCTGCGCATAGGTCTCGGCAATAACGGCGGCGTAGGCGTCACCCACATGGCGCACCTTGCCATGGGCCAGAACGGGGCGCTTCGGCTCGCGCATCGGGGTGCCGTCGCGGCTGTTGATCAGCCAGCCCGCCGGGTTTCCGCCGACATCCTTGAAATCCTCGCCGGTGAAGATCGCCAGCACGCCCGGCATCGCGGCGGCCTTGGCGGTGTTGATCGACGTGATCTTTCCATGCGCGACGGTCGAGCGGACGAAGACCGCGGCCGTCTGCCCATGAAGTGCCATGTCATCGGTATAAACCCCGCGTCCCGTCAGGAAGCGGATATCCTCGCGGCGCTTGGTCGATGCGCCAATTCCATGATCTTTCGGCATGTGCTCCCCCTATTCCGCAGCCAGGGCCGAGACATCCTGCCCGGAGGCAGCCATCACGGCCTTGACGATGTTGTGATATCCCGTGCAGCGGCAGATGTTGCCATCCAGGTAATGGCGCACGTCATGCTCGCTGGGCTTGGGGTTCTCGGCGAGGAGGGCGGCTGCCGACATCACCATGCCGGGGGTGCAGAACCCACACTGAAGCCCGTGATGGTCTTGAAACGCCTGCTGGATCGTGCCCAGCGAGCCATCGGCATTTGCCATCCCCTCGATGGTCTTGACGCTGGACCCGGCCACGTCAGCAGCAAAGACTGAGCAGCTTTTTACCGGCTTCCCATCCATGTGCACCACGCAGGCGCCGCACTGACTGGTGTCGCAGCCGACATGGGTGCCGGTCAGCCCCAATCCTTCGCGCAGGAAGGCGGACAGAAGCGTCCGCCCCTCTACTTCACCGGAAACGGCGCGGCCGTTTACGGTCATCGAGACCTTGGTCATTCTACTTCCTCCCTGGGTATTCCTAGGTATAAGTGCCGGTGGTTCAGCCCCCGAGCAGTCGCTTGAACCAACCCTTCTTCTTTTCATCCGAATCGGCAACTGCTTCTTCTGTCGCAGCCTCCAGTTCCGGCTCAGGATCCTCGACTGCCGACTGGAAGCGGCTGAAGAACTCGTCCGCCAGCTTCTTCGCGAAGCTGTCGATGATCCGGCTGCCCAGCTGGGCGATTTTGCCACCGACATTGGCTTCGGCCTCATAGGTCAGACGCGTGCCACCCGGCATCGGCTCGAGCGACACCTGTGCGCCACCCTTGGCAAAGCCCGCCACACCGCCCTTGCCTTCGCCCGCGATGCGAAGCGACTTGCCCTCCACAATGTCGGAAAGTTTGACAAGTCCGGTGAATGTTGCCGAGACAGGCCCGACTTTCTGCTTGACCACCGCCTCGTAGCCATCTGCCATCGAGCCGGTCATGCTTTCGCAACCGGGGATGCATTCTTTCAAGACCTCGGGGTTCAGGATCGCGTCCCAGACCACCTGCGGGTCGGCCTTGATCTCACGGCTGTCAGTCAGTTTCATTTAAGCCCTCCCACTTGCGATCGCCGAACTGCACCGTGCACTTATTGCTGTTGCGCCAAAGTCATATTGTTCAACTGTCCGGTGGGGTCCTGTCCAGTCTGTAATCAGCGCTACCGTATCAATCGGCGTCCTATTTGGCGTCGCGACATCCCGGCAGTCGAGGGTGCGGTAAGGATTGGCACTGCAAGCCAACCATAATGGCGCCGCAGTTTCAGGCGAAATCTCGTCTGATGCCGGGCGGGCCTATCGCGCCTCCCTTGCAGCAGGTGACGGTTTCAGGACACCATGGCGGCCAGACTTGCGGAAGGAACCTTCGTGATACCGGCAAAAGAGGCAAGGCGCCTCCCGTTGGCACTTGTCACGCTTGTCGCCTGGATGCTGGTAAGCGTTGGGGTCGGGGCCCTTCTTAAGGGCGCCCCCGTGGCCTCGCTTGCAGACGCGGTCGAAACGATATCGACCGGCATCGGCTGGAACTTGTGTGCTGCCATTGCGGTGCTTGCACTGGCCAGATTCATCTGGCGCTGGAACGACCTGAAATTCGTCGCGCCAGATCCGATGGGATCGATCAAGCTTCTGTGGCTGCCAGTACTTAGCCTGTTGCCGTTCGCTGTTCTGGCGTCGGTCATCGGCCTGCCGCCGACCTCTGCGATGGTGTTTCTCGCCGTGAATACCGCACTAATCGGTCTTTCCGAAGAATGGATGTTCCGCGGGATCCTGTTTCAGGCCTTGCGGACGCGGTTCAGGCTGTGGTCCGCGATCATCGTCTCATCCGTGCTGTTCGGCGCGATCCATGTTTTGAATGCCTTCGTCACCGGAGAATTGCTCTTGGCCGGATTGCAGGCTGTTGCGGCCTCGATGAGTGGAGTCCTGCTGGTTGCAATCCTGATCCGTACGGGCTCGATCTGGCCGGCGATCATCTATCATGCGCTTTGGGACTTCGGTATCCTCGTCGCGACCTTCGGCGCCGTTCAAACCCCTTTGCCGGACGAACCCTTGCCTCTGGCAGCCTATGTCGTCCCCTTCGTCTTTGTGGCGCCCAATTTCCTTTACGCGCTCTATCTCTTGCGCAACGTCAGCAACGACACCCAACCACCCGCGGGCTAAGCGGTCACAGGGCCGATCCATGCGCAGCCGGTTCCGCCAGAAGCCTTCCGGTTCGTTCGAGGCGCAGCCGATGCTTCTCATGGCCGAGCGCGCCCTGTAGGATCGGGCAAACTCGTTCCCACTCCCAGATTTGCAAGGTTGATTCTGATGCCAAACTATCCCGACCGCCGCGCGTTTCTTGCGGGCCTTTCCGCCATTCCCGCGCTGACAACCCTTGGGGCCGGTCCGCTTCTGGCCAAGACGGCACCGCCCCGCCCCTTCAGCACCAAAGTGGTCATGTCGGGGCACAGCCTTACCGATTCTGTCCCGCAACCCCTGTCGATTCTTGTTCAAGCGGCGGGCGGGAACGCGTCGCGCGGCATGGTGATCGACAATTCCTCGATCCCTGGCAGCCCGATGGAGCACCGCTGGGAGAATGACCTGAACCTGCCCGTCGACGCCCGGCGCGACATGGCGAAGTACGAGCTTCTGGTCCTGACCGAACGCGTCCCGATCCGGGCGACGCTGCAGTATCACAACACGCATGACGTGTCGCTGAAATGGTTCAAGCACGCCTGGAAGAAGGGGAATGACGGGCAGGGGGCCGAGACGATCCTTTACGCGTCCTGGATCAGCGTCATCAGCGGACCCGGCAATACCGACAAGTGGGACTTTGACGAAAAGGTCATCCCTTACCGCGAGCGGCTGGATCTGGAAATGGGGTCGTGGCAGGACGTCGCCGACCATGTGAACCGGAACCGGCCTTCGGGCAGCCCGCCGATGCGGGTGATCCCGGGCCCGAAGATCATGGCGGCCGTCTATGATGCAATCGCGGCGGGAACGGCGCCGGGGCTGACGGACATGAAAGAGCTTTATGAAGACGACATCCATGTGAACGCCAAGGGCGGCTTTCTGATTGCGCTGGCCCATTTCGCGGTGATGTACCGCGTCGATCCGCGCACGATCCCGGCACTGCGGGGCGAGTCAGGTTGGCCCACGCCGGAACAGGCAGAGTGGATGAAGGCGCTGGTCTGGGATGTTGTTCGGGCCTATCCGGACAGCGGTCTGGGCTGAAGGGGGCGTCAGGCCCGGCGCTTGGCCTCGATCACTTCCCAGATCCGGGCGGCGGTGTTGGTACCGTCGAACCGCTCCAGCTCCTGGATCCCGGTGGGTGAGGTGACGTTGATCTCGGTCAGCCAGTCGCCGATGACGTCGATGCCGACGAAGACCTGACCTTTCTCGCGCAACACGGGACCAATGGTGCGGCAGATTTCAAGGTCACGCTCGGTCAGGCCGATCTTCTCGGGGCGCCCGCCCGCATGCATGTTCGACCGCGTCTCGCCCGCTTGCGGTACGCGGTTGATCGCGCCGACCGCCTCGCCGTCGACAAGGATCACCCGTTTGTCGCCCTTTTCAACGGCAGGCAGGAATTTCTGGACGATCAGGGGCTCACGGTTGATGCCCATGAACAGCTCATGCAGGCTGGAGAGGTTCCGGTCGTTTGGGTCCAGCCGGAAGACCCCAGCCCCGCCGTTGCCGTAAAGCGGCTTCAGGATGATATCGCCGTGCCGGGCCTTGAAGGCGCGGATGGTGGCAAGGTCGCGGGCGATGGCCGTGGGCGGAGTGAGGGTTGGAAAGCGAAGCACAAGAAGCTTTTCGGGGCTGTTCCTGACCCAGAACGGGTCGTTCACGACCAGGGTCTTCGGATGGATCATCTCCAGCAGGTGGGTGGTGGTGATGTAGCCCATGTCGAAAGGCGGGTCCTGGCGGAGCCAGACGACATCATAGTCCCCAAGATCGACCTCGGTCTCTTCGCCATAAGTGACATGGTTGCCCTGCTCGCGGCGCACGTCGACAGGCCAGCCGCGGGCCATCACGCGGCCCTCGACAAAGGCCAGCCGGTCGGGGGTGTAATAAAAGAGCTGATGACCTCGCGCCTGAGCTTCCAGGGCGATGCGAAAGGTCGAATCGGCGTTGATGTTGACCGACCCGATCGGGTCCATCTGCAGGGCTACCTTGAGGGGCATGACACTCTCCTTCGGGGTTCGGGAAGAGTGATGACCGAAGGCGCGGCAAGATGCAATTCAGCCCGCGAAGGCGTTTTCCACCACTTCGATCCGGCCCTGGCCGTCGACAAGGGCCAGGTCGATACGGACATCGGTCAGAAGACCCTTCGGTTCCCCGGCGAGGAATTCATCGACCGTCGCGAAGATCCGGCCGATCTGCGCCTGCGACAGATGCGAGGCGGCAAGGTCATGGCTGCGGCTTTGCTTCACTTCGACGAAGATGACTTCGTCACCACGACGACCGATCAGGTCGATTTCGCCAGTGATGCCGCGCCAGTTCTGGGCGCAGATGGCAATGCCCCGATCTTCGTAGTGCCGCGCGACCGAGCCTTCGGCGGCGTGGCCAGCGTGATAGTTGGCGCGGCCCCGTGCTGAGCGGTTCCGCCGGACAGGTGCAGAGACGACGTCGAAGGGCATGGCGCCTATCCTTGGCTGCGGTCGAGAGCGATCTTGTAGGCGATCTTGCGCGATACCCCCAGAGTTTGCGAGACAAAGGTTGCAGCATCCTTAACGGACATGGTGGTCAGGGCTGAATCGAGAGCTGCCGCGATGGTTTCTTCGCTCGCTTCGACAGGCGCGGCCCGGTCGACAAGAACCACGATCTCGCCTTTGACTTCGCGTTCGCAGAAGTCGGCGGCAAGCGCCTGCAGCGTCCCGCGCGAGACCTCTTCGAAGCGTTTGGTCAGTTCCCGGCAGACGACGCACTGCCGAGTGCCGCCAAGGGTCCGCGCCATTTCGGCCAGAAGAAGCGCCAGCCGTTTCGGGCTTTCATAAAAGATCAGCGTGGCCTGGACAGCTGCAAGCTCGGCCAGGAACTCCCGCCGGGCGCTTTGGGCTGCGGGTGGAAAGCCCGCGAACAGAAACCGGTCCGATGGCAGGCCCGACAGCGTCAGCGCGCAGATCGCCGCACAGGGGCCGGGGGCCGCGGTCATCGGCAACCCTGCCGCAGCCACGGCCCGGGCCAGTTCGAAACCGGGGTCCGAGATCAGGGGCGTTCCGGCCTCCGAGGCATAGGCGAGGCTTTTGCCTTCGCCAATCAATCCGATAAGCCGCTGCAGGGTCGCTTCGCCGCTGTGGTCGTGATAGGCGATCAGCCGTCTTCCAGCCACCGCGATGCCATGAATTTCCATCAGATGCCGCAGCGTCCGGGTGTCCTCGGCCACCAGCACATCCGCGCCGCCAAGCACATCCAGCGCCCGAAGCGTGATGTCGCGTGCAGCACCGATGGGTGTCGAGATGAAGTGCAGGCCCGGCGGAATGGCGCGCAGGGCGGGTTTCGCCGGGGAATCAGAGGTATCGGGGGCCTGCCTCACAAGTTTACTTCCCTTTCCGAACCAATTACCTTGGCCCGCAATCGCCGTGCCGCTGCTTCAGTGAGGAACCACCATGTTGTCCGTTATTCGCCGGACCCGCAAGTCGCTGGGTCAGTTGCTTCTTGTTCTTGGTGCGGCGGTCCTGTCGGCCTGCGTGTCAACCGGCCCTGGGGCGCCGCCTCCGGGCAATGGCGGGTCGGTGCAGGTGGCACTTCTGATCCCATCGGGGTCGGGCCAGTCGCAGGACGAGACGTTTGGCCAGAACCTTGAAAACGCGGCCCGTCTGGCCATGGCGGACCTGTCGGGCGTCGATGTCGATCTGCGGGTCTATCGCACCGGCGGCAGCCCCGCGCAAGCGGCGGCCCTGGCCAAGCAAGCTGTTGCCGAAGGCGCACAGGTGATCCTGGGGCCGTTCTATTCCGAAGAAGCCAACGCGGCGGGTGTCGCCGTTGCGAATTCGGGGGTCAGCGTGCTGGCGTTCTCGAACAATGCGGCAATTGCGGGCGGCAACGTCTTTGTCCTGGGCCAGACCTTCGACAACACCGCGCGCCGTTTGGCCCGCTATGCGGTCAGAAGCGGCAAGTCCAAGTTCTTGATCGTGCACGACCGCAATGTCGCGGGCGAAGTTGGCAAGACGGCGATCGAGCGTGGCGTGGCCAGTGCCGGCGGCTCGGTCGTCGGTGTCAGCTCCTACGAATTCTCGCAGAACGGCATCGTCCAGGCTGCGTCGGGCATCGTCAGCACCGCCAGATCATCGGGTGCGACGGCCCTGTTCCTGACGGCGGATACGGCAGGGGCGCTGCCGCTTGTCAGCCAGCTTCTCGTCGACAACGGCATCGACAAATCCGCAGTCCAGTTCATCGGCCTGACCCGCTGGGACATTCCGCCTGCAACGCTCGCCTTGCCGGGCGTGCAGGGCGGCTGGTTTGCCATGCCCGATCCGGGGCTGACCGCGCAGTTCAGGGCACGCTACGAATCCGCTTACGGCAGCCAGCCGGTGCCGGTTGCGGCACTTGCCTATGACGGGATCGCCGCGATAGGTGCGCTTGCGGGCCGCGCCTCGGGTGGGGGGGCAATTGACCGGTCGGACCTGACGCAATCGGCTGGTTTCGCGGGCGTTTCGGGCATCTTCCGCCTGCTGCCGAATGGGACGAACGAGCGTGGACTTGCCGTGGCGCAGATCCGCGGGAACCAGGTTGTCGTGATCGACGGAGCGCCGCGCAGCTTCTCTGGCGCCGGGTTCTAAGAGCGTGGCACCAGGGGTCGAGGTTCCGGCGGCGCTTGAGGCGGCGGTCGGGACTGGCTATGCCGCCCCCGATGCCAAGGCGCTGACCGCAACTGTGCTGGATGCCCTGCGCGGTGCAAGTGACGCCAAAGCAGCGCGTGCCATTGTCGTCGGCAAGCTGATGGCCGCGAAGACCAGTTCGGGGGCCGCATTCGAAGCCGCGTTCCGGCCGTCCCCCCGTCAGGCCCGGGCTCTGATCACTGCGCAAGCCAGACTGACCGACACGTTGGTTCAGGTGGCTTTCGCCGCCGCGCGGACGCTTCACCCCCTTGCGAATCCGACCGAAGCCGAACGGATCGCCGTCCTTGGCGTCGGCGGCTATGGTCGGGCCGAAATGGCCCCGCAGTCGGATGTGGACCTTTTGTTCCTGACGCCGTGGAAGATCACCCCTTGGGCGGAAAGCGTCATCGAGACGATGCTTTACATGCTTTGGGATCTGAAGCTGAAGGTCGGCCATTCCAGCCGGACGGTGAAGGACTGCATCCGCCTTGGGCGCGCGGACGTGACGATCCGGACCGCCCTTCTGGAGCACCGCTTCGTCTGCGGCCACGCCCCTTTGGCGGTCGAGTTGGACGACAGGCTTTGGGCCGAGCTTTTCAAGAACTCGGGGCCCGAGTTCATCGAAGCGAAACTTGCCGAACGCACCGAGCGCCACAAACGGCAGGGTGGCCAGCGCTATGTGCTTGAGCCGAATGTGAAGGAAGGCAAGGGCGGGCTGCGTGACTTGCAGACCTTGTACTGGATCGGCAAATACCTGCACCGCGTGCCATCGGCGGAAGGCCTTGTTGCGGCGGGCCTCCTGTCGCGTGACGAGTTCGACAGCTTTGCCCGGGCCGAGGATTTCCTTTGGGCCGCGCGCTGCCATCTGCACTACATCACCGGACGACCCACGGATGTGCTGACCTTCGACCTGCAGGTCGAGGTGGCGGCCCGGATGGGGTATCGCGACACTGGTGGTCGGCGGGCGGTCGAGCATTTCATGCAGGACTACTTTCGCCTCGCAACCCGGGTGGGCGAGCTGACCCGTGTCTTCCTGACCGAGCTTGAGGCGCGCCACGCCAAGCGCGAGGCCAGCCTCTTCGGCATCTTCAAGATGACCAAGCGGGTGAAGAAGGGCTACAAGCTGGTGCAGGGCCGGATCGACGTGACCGATCCGAAGGCTTTCCTCGCCGACAAGCTGAACCTTCTGCGCGTGTTCGAAGAGGCATTGCGGACCAAGTATCTGCTCCACCCCAACGTCATGCGGATCGTCGCTGCAAACCTTGATCTTATCGACGACGAGATGCGCGACGACCCCGAAGCGCAGCGGCTGTTTCTTGACCTGATGCTGCAGCACGGCAACCCGGAACGGTCACTTCGCCGGATGAACGAACTGGGGGTGCTGGCGGCCTTCATCCCCGAATTCGAAGCCATCGTGGCGATGATGCAGTTCAACGTCTACCATCACTACACGGTCGACGAGCATATCATCCAGACGATCAGCTGCCTTGCGCAGATAGAGCGCGAAGAGTTGGTCGAGGAGTTGCCGGTCGCCTCTGGCATCCTGAAAGCGGGCGTCAACCGACGCGTGCTGTATGTGGCGCTTCTGCTGCATGACATTGGCAAGGGACGGCCCGAGGACCACTCGATCCTCGGCGCGCAACTGGCACGGCGCGTAGCGCCCCGGCTGGGGCTTGAGCCCGAGGAATGCGAGACGGTCGAATGGCTGGTGCGCTATCATCTTCTGATGTCCGACATGGCGCAGAAGCGGGATATCGGCGATCCGCGCACCGTGCGCGATTTTGCCAAGGCGGTGAAGACCCGCAAGCGATTGGACCTGCTGACGGTGTTGACCGTCTGTGATATTCGCGGCGTTGGGCCGGGGACCTGGAACAACTGGAAGGCCATGCTGCTGCGCCGGCTCTACAAGCTGACGGCAGACGCGCTGGAAGGGGGCCTCGAGTCCCTCAACCGCGAGAACCGGCAGGGTGATGCGACACGGGCCCTGCGCGAGCGGCTTTCTGACTGGACGACGGCGGCCCTCGACCATGAGACGACCCGGCATTACGCGCCCTACTGGCAAAGCCTGTCGACGGATACGCATGTGGTCTTTGCCAAGCTCTTGCAGGGTCTGGGCGATGACGAGATCCGCATCGACCTGCATCCCGATCCCGACCGGGACGCGACCCGTGCCTGTTTTGCGCTGGCCGACCACCCCGGCATCTTCAGCCGACTTGCGGGGTCTTTGGCGCTGGTCGGCGCGAATGTGGTCGATGCCCGGACCTATACGTCGAAGGACGGCTACGCGACGGCTGTCTTCTGGGTTCAGGACATCGAAGGTCATCCTTATGAGCTCGCCCGCCTGCCGCGCCTCCGGCAGATGATCGACAAGACGCTGAAAGGCGAGGTCGTGGCGCGCGAGGCCCTGAAGGATCGCGACAAGCTGAAGAAACGTGAACGCGAGTTCCGGTTCCCGACCCACATCACCTTCGACAATGAAGGGTCGGACATCTACACCATCATCGAGGTCGATACCCGCGACCGGCCGGGACTGCTGTTTGACCTGACGCGGACGCTGGCGGTCAACAACATCTACATCGCCAGCGCCGTGATCGCGACCTATGGTGCGCAGGTGGTGGATGCCTTCTACGTCAAGGACATGTTCGGCCTGAAGCTGCACCAGAAGCACCGGCAGGAAGCGCTGGAGAAAAAGCTGCGCCAGGCCATTGTCGAAGGTGCCGAAAGGGCCGGGGGATGAGCAGTTCGCGCGGGATGATCCGCAGCATCGTCTCGCTTGGCGGCTGGACACTGGTCTCGCGCGGGGCGGGGCTGGTCCGCGAGCTGATGATGGCGGCCTATCTGGGGGCCGGTCCTGTGGCGGACGCCTTCAACGTCGCCTTCTCACTTCCGAACATGTTCCGCCGCTTCTTTGCCGAAGGCGCTTTCAACCAGGCCTTCGTGCCGCTTTATTCGAAAAAGCTTGAGGCGGATGAGGGGGCCGAGGACTTCGCCCAGAACGCCTTTTCCGGCCTTGCCACGTTCCTTCTGGTCTTCACGCTTCTTGGCACCCTTGCCATGCCGTTTCTGGTCTGGGCCATGGCGGCGGGCTTCGTCGGTGACGGGCGCTTTGACATGGCGGTCGATTTTGGCCGCATCACCTTTTGCTACGTCGGCTTCATCTCGCTGTTCGCGCTCCTATCCGGCATCCTGAACGCGCGGGGCCATTTTGCCGAGGCCGGGGCGGTGCCGGTCCTGATGAACCTGGTCTTCATCGCCGCGATGTTCCTGGCCCATCGGATGGGCTGGGACATGGGGCTGACATTGGCGTGGACCACGCCGATCACCGGCATCGTGCAGCTTGGCTGGACGCTGTATGCCGCGCGCCGCATCGGCTTTGTCCCCCGGCTGCGCTGGCCGCGCCTGACCCCGGATCTGAAGCGGCTGATGGTCAATATGGGGCCTGCTCTGCTGGTCGGCGGGGTGGTGCAGATCAACCTTCTCGTTTCACGCCAGGTCGCCTCGGGCACCGAGGGCGCGATCTCGTGGCTGGTCTATGCCGACCGGCTTTATCAACTTCCCCTTGGTGTCGTCGCCATAGCGGTCGGCACCGTCCTTCTGCCCGAACTGTCACGCCGCCTGCAGGCCGGGGATGCGGCGGGCGGGCGCGAAGCGTTCAACCGGGGCACTGAATTTGCGCTTCTTCTGACCCTGCCTGCTGCCGTGGCGCTGGTCGTCGTCGCCTTTCCGATCACCGAGGTCCTGTACCAGCGCGGGGCTTTCGGGGCCGAGGACACCGCCGCCACCGCACTGGCACTGGCGATCTATGGGTTGGGCCTGCCCGCCTTCGTGCTGCAAAAGGCACTGCAACCCCTGTTCTACGCCCGCGAGGATACCCGACGCCCCTTCAACTACGCCATCTGGTCGATGGTCCTGAACGCCGCCCTGGCCTTTGGCCTGATGCCCTGGATCGGCTTTTCCGCCGCCGCCTGGGCAACAACGCTGTCAGCCTGGGTCATGGTCGTCCAACTTTGGTGGGGCGCCCGCGCGATGGGCGAGGAAGCCCGCTTCGACGCCCGCTTCCTGTCGCGCTTGTGGCGGATCGCCTTGGCCTCGGCCCTGATGGGCGCCGCGCTCTGGTTGGGGTGGAGCCTTCTGCGACCGATGCTGGACCTGCAGGCCTACCGCATCGTCGGGCTGATCCTGCTGATCCTGATCGGCATGGCAAGTTACGCACTTGCCGCCTTCGGCTTGCGCGCCGTCCAGCTGTCTGACCTGAAAGCGCTGCGCCGTCAGCGCTGACGCAACTGCTCACGTATCCGCTGGAACCCGCCGGGGCTGACGACAAAGCTAAGCAGGAATCCGGCCGCAAAGCCCGCGACATCGGCGACCCAATCCCAGCCGCCGCCGAACAGTACCCCGAACAGGAACTGCGCAAAGAGAAGGAAACCGATCAGCGAAAAGGCCCGGTACTTGTTCGCACCGACCCGCGCCAGATTGGTGAAGATCAGGAAGGTGAAAGCCCCGATCAATCCGTAAACGGCTGGGTAGGCCCCGATCAGCGGCGTCCGAAGGCCCGGCACCAGGAAACCATAGGCCAAGGCACTAATCGCCGCCGACCCGAGGACGACGACCACGATCCCCCACCAGCGGAAGACCTCACCAACGAACTTGCCAAGTGCCAGCAGCATCACCACCGCAAAAAGCGCATGGGTGAAGCTGCCATGGACCACCGAATAGCTGACCAGCCGGTGCAATTCTTCCATGGGATAGCCACCCGTCTCCCATTGGCGGTGCAGAAGCTCTGGGACCAGAGCGAAGCGGTAGTAAGCGTCGGTCCGCCAGTTGGACCCCTGCGCCCCGGCGATCAGCCCCGAATCCTGCAGTTGGACGGCCAACTCCACCGCGATAAGCGGCAGCGCCAGCAGCCAGACGATCGGAGGCAGCGGATTCAACGGTGGGGCGTTCGGGTCCTGGTCCATGCCTGCTTTGCCTGATTGACGCTTCTTCCCCCTTCGATTACGCGGGTTCGGCAGCTTTATCCAGACGGAGCCTATCCATGTCAGCCGATACCTCGGCGGTCCAAACGCCGAAGGCCTTCAAGCCCCGCATCTTCTCGGGGATCCAGCCGTCGGGCGGGATCACCCTGGGCAATTATCTTGGCGCGCTGAAGCGGTTCGTCGAGAAACAGGACGAGGGGATCGAGACGATCTACTGCCTCGTCGACATGCATGCGATCACCGTCTGGCAGGAGCCGGCCAAGCTGCGCCAGCAGACCCGCGAGGGGGCTGCGGCCTTCCTCGCCGCCGGGATCGACCCGAGACGTTCGATCCTGTTCAACCAAAGCCAGGTCAGCGCTCACGCCGAGCTTGGCTGGATCTTCAACTGCGTCGCGCGGATGGGCTGGATGAGCCGGATGACCCAGTTCAAGGACAAGGCGGGAAAGAACAGCGAGAATGTGTCGCTGGGCCTGTTCGCCTATCCGGCGCTGATGGCGGCCGACATCATGGTCTATCACGCCACGATGGTGCCGGTGGGTGAAGACCAGAAGCAACACCTGGAGCTGACCCGCGACATCGCGATCAAGTTCAACAACGACTACGGGGTGGATTTCTTTCCGGTTGTGGAGCCGCTGATCGACGGCGTCGCAACCCGGGTGATGTCGTTGCGTGACGGCACGAAGAAGATGTCGAAGTCCGACCCGTCGGACCAAAGCCGGATCAATCTGACCGATGACGCTGATACCATCGCGGCCAAGATCCGCAAATCGAAGACCGACCCCGACCCATTGCCCGACAGCGTCGAAGGTCTGAAGGGCCGGCCCGAGGCGAAAAACCTTGTGAACATCTATTCGGCACTGTCCAATCGGACCGTTGCCGAGGTGGTGACCGAATTCGCCGGCGCGCAGTTTGGCACCTTCAAGCCCAGGCTTGCCGATCTTGCGGTCGCTCACCTGTCCCCGATCACGACCGAGATGAACCGGCTGATGGCTGACCCGGCAGAAATTGACCGCATCCTTGCCGCCGGTGCAGAACGGGCCGACGACCTGGCACGACCGATTATCGAACAGGTGTACGAAATCACCGGAATGATCCGCTCACGCCGAAAGTAATCCACAGCTTTTGCGTGCTGGCCCTGTAAGCCTGTCACATTCCCGATTCAGGCCTTCACTAGTTTTCGGGTGTCCGGAGATGCGATCTGTCCCCATCGCCTTTGGCCCGGCCTGCCTGTCCCCTGAGTGGCCTGGTTAATCCCGACGTGCCCCTGTGCGCCCCCCGCATGGGGGCTTTTTTTTTGGCTTTCCTCTTCAAGCGCAACGGGCTGGTTGACGGCGCTTTCGACAAGTCTTTGACTCTACAGACTCTCCCAACCCACAAATCCGCTTGTCCACAGCTATTTTCGGAAGAAATAGCTTTACAGCCTTTCGCTTTGCCCACACCATATCTAGTAAGGGCAGTGTCGGGCAAACGCTGACCCTTGCCAGACACCCAGCTTCTTGTGGGTCGCGGCCCGCCTGAAGCTTCATAATGAGGCCGGGCAATGTCACTTTCTGAAGACTACGCAACGATGGATGATCTGCATCCGATCGACATCGTCGAGACCTTGGCCGAGCATCACGCTTGGGAATTTGACCGGGTCACCGATGACCAGATCGCCATGGCGGTCGAAGGCCAGTGGCGGACCTATTCCCTGACGCTCGCCTGGAACGCGCAGGATGAAACGCTTCGGCTGATCTGCACCTTCGAGATGGAACCGCCCGAGGACAAGATCCCGGCGCTTTACGATATCCTGAACCGCTGCAACGACATGGTCTGGTCCGGTGCCTTCACCTGGTGGGCCGAACAGAAGCTCATGGTCTGGCGCTATGGCCTTCTGCTGTCGGGCGGCCAGATTGCAGGGCCGGAACAGATCGACCGGCTTATCGCTTCGGCGGTCATGGCCTCCGAGAGGTTCTATCCGGCGTTCCAGCTGGCCTGCTGGGGGGATCAGACGCCGGCCCAAGCGATGAAAGTCGCCATTGCCGAGGCCTACGGCCGGGCCTAACCTGACCCTCGGATATGGGGGGGGCGATGGCATTGGATCGTGTGGCCCGGGATGGGCTGGTTCTGCTTGGTTGCGGCAAGATGGGGACGGCGTTGCTGACCGGCTGGCTGGCCGCTGGCGTGCCGCCAGCATCGGTCTGGGTGATCGAGCCAAACCCGACCGATTGGCTGAAGGCGGTCGGAGTGCGTTTGAATGACGGAATGCCCGAGGTCCCCTCCGTGGCGCTGCTGGCGGTAAAGCCGCAGATGATGGGGGCAGCGCTGCCCGCCTTGCAAGCGCTGGGAAACGGCAAGACGCTGTTCGTATCGATCGCCGCCGGGACGACGATAGCGACCTTCGAGGCCGCTTTGGGCGCGCAAACTCCCATCGTCCGCACCATGCCGAACACCCCCGCAATGGTCGGCCGGGGGATCACCGCGCTCTGCGGCAACGCCCAAGTCTCGGCCGCGGATATGGCCTTGGCACGAGAGTTGATGGCGGCTGTGGGCCAGGTGGTCGAATTGGAGGGAGAGCACCAGATCGATGCGGTGACCGCCGTCTCGGGGTCGGGTCCGGCATACGTTTTTCATCTGATCGAGGCGATGGCCGCCGCTGGCGAAGCGGAGGGCTTACCCGCTGACGTGGCGATGCAGCTTGCCCGCGCCACGGTCTGCGGTGCAGGAGAGCTTGCCTTCCAAAGCCCGGAAACCGCTGGGCAATTGCGGATCAACGTCACCTCGCCCGGCGGAACGACCGCAGCCGCTCTTGCTGTGCTCATGGACCCGGAGACGGGCTTCCCGACGCTGCTGAAACGGGCTGTCAAAGCTGCCGCCGACCGCGGGCGGGAGTTGGGCAAATGACCATCACCTACGCCGATTTTGAGAAGGTCGACATCCGTGTCGGTCGCATCACCCGCGCCGAAGCGTTTCCCGAGGCGCGGAAGCCGGCGATCAAGCTTTGGGTCGATTTCGGACCTGAGATCGGCGAGAAACGGTCTTCGGCGCAGCTTACGCAGCATTACACGCCGGAAGAGTTGGTCGGGCGGCAAGTGCTGGCCGTGGTCAACTTCCCGGCCCGGCAGATCGGACCCGTGAGGTCCGAGGTCCTGGTTCTAGGCGTACCGGACGAGGCGGGCGAGGTTGTGCTGATCAGGCCGGGGCATGAGGTCCCACTGGGAGGAAAACTTTTCTGATGCAAAGACTTCTGATCACCCGCCGTCTGCCTGACCGCGTGCTGGAAGCCGCCCGCGCGCGGTTCGACGTGACGCTGCGCGACCGGACGGAGCCGCTCTCGGCCGACGAGCTTCGCGCCGCGCTGCGGGACTTTGACGCTGTGCTGCCGACCCTTGGAGACAGGTTCCAGCCTGATGTTTTTGCGAACGTTCCTGCCCCCCGGGCAAAGATCCTCGCGAACTTTGGGGTGGGTTACAACCACATCAATGTCGAGGCTGCAAAGGCCATTGGCGTGGCCGTCACCAACACCCCCGGCGCGGTGACGGATGCGACGGCGGATATCGCGCTTAGCCTGATTCTGATGACCGCAAGGCGGCTGGGGGAGGGGGAGCGGATCCTGCGGGCCGGGATCTGGGAGGGCTGGGGGCCGGTCCAGATGCTGGGCACGCATGTCACCGGAAAACGCTTGGGAATCATCGGCTTCGGTCGGATTGGCAAGGCGATCGCGAAGCGCTGTCACTTTGGCTTTGACATGGACGTGGTGTTCCACAACCGCTCACGCGTGGAAGACCCGGGCCTGCCTGCCCGGCAGGTTGAGATGGCCGAGGCGATGGCGGCGGATTTCGTCGTGGTTGCGGTGCCGGGCGGCCGCGAGACGCATCACCTGATTGACGCCAAGGTGCTGGGAATGATGAAGAAAACCGGCATCTTTGTGAATATCAGCCGGGGCGATGTGGTGGATGAGTCCGCGTTGATCGACGCGCTGCAAGCCGGCCGGATCGCGGGGGCGGGCCTGGATGTCTATGAGTTCGAACCCAAGGTTCCGATTGCCTTGAAGGCGATGGAAAACGTGACCCTGCTGCCGCATCTGGGGACCGCCTGCCTTGAGGTTCGCGAGAACATGGGACTGATGGCGGTCGCGAACCTGATCGCTTTTGCCGAAGGGAAAGCGCCGCCGAACCTGGTGAATCCCTGACTGGGTCAGGGACTGGTTAAGCGTCTTCCTTCCGTCTCTACGCCTGGGTGGCTCGCGGGCCGTTCACCTTGGCCCGCGACTTCTGTAAGTAAGGACAATTCTTCGACGAAGAATTGGGCCCAGGTGTCAAGCGGCCTTCTTAGCGTCGCCGAAGCGGCCGTAGAACGTCTCGCCCTTTTCCGCCATTTCGCGGAGCAAGGCAGGCGCGTGGAAGCGCGGGCCGAACTGGGCGGTCAGGCCCCGACAGATGTCGACAGCCTTGCCCGCTCCGAGGATGTCAAGCCAGCTGAATGGCCCGCCGGACCATGGCGCGAAGCCCCAGCCGAGGATGGCGCCGACGTCGCCTTCGCGGATGTCGGTCAGGACACCGTCTTCAAGCGCCCGGACGGCCTCCAGGACCTGTGCGAAGAGCAGCCGGTGCTGAACGTCGGTCAGCGAAGGCTGAGCCTTGTCGTGTGGGTACTTCGCTTCCAGCCCATCCCACAGGCCAAGCCGGTCGCCCTTGTCGTCATAGGCGTAGAAGCCGGATTTCGACTTGCGGCCCAAGCGGCCGTGGTCGGCCATCCAGAAGAGCACCTTGTCCACCGCCTCATCCGGGTAGTCCGCGCCCATCGCGGCCTTGGTGGCCTTGGCGATCTTGACGCCAAGGTCGATGGAGGTCTCATCGACCAGCTGCAGCGGGCCAAGGGGCATGCCGACCAGTTTGGCCGCGTTCTCGATCAGCGCCGGTTCGACGCCTTCGGCGACCATGCGGATGCCTTCGTTGATGTAGGGAATTATGCAGCGGTTGGCATAGAAGAACCGGGCGTCGTTGACGACGATCGGGGTCTTGCGGATTTGCCGGACGAAGTCCAGCGCCTTGGCGACGGCGGTATCGCCCGTCTGCTTGCCCCGGATGATCTCGACCAGGTTCATCTTGTCGACGGGCGAGAAGAAATGGATGCCGATGAATTCATCGGGCCGCTTGCTGGCCGCCGCGAGGCCGGTGATCGGCAAGGTGGAGGTGTTGGTCGCGTAGATGCAGTCCGCGCTCGTCGCGGCCTCGACCTTGGCGGTCACCTCGGCCTTGATCTTCGGGTCTTCGAACACGGCTTCCACGATCAGGTCAGCACCGTCCAGGGCGGCGTAGTCGGTGGTGGCGGTGATGCGGGCCAGAACCTCGGCCTTTTTGTCGGCGGTGACCTTGCCGCGTTTCATCCCCTTGTCGAGGATGCCTTCGGAATGGGCTTTGCCACGGTCGGCGGATTCCTGGGTCGAGTCGATCAGGACGACCTCGATCCCGGCAAGGGCGCTGACATAGGCGATACCGGCCCCCATCATGCCCGCACCGATGACGCCAAGTTTCTTGACGGTCTGGTCGGGGGCTGCAGGACGATTGGCACCCTTCTCCAGGGCTTCCTTGTTGATGAAGAGACTGCGGATCATCGACGAGGACGAGGGGTTCATCAGAACGCTGGTGAAGTGCCGGGCCTCGATCTTGAGCGCGGTGTCGAAGGGGACCAGCGCGCCTTCGTAGACTGCGGCGAGAAGGGCCTTGGCGGCGGGGTAGACGCCCATGGTCTTGCCATGGACCATGGCCGAAGCACCGACAAAGGTCGGGAAGCCGGGGGCCGAATAGGGCGCGCCGCCGGGCATCTTGTAGCCCTTGGCATCCCAGGGTTTCACCAGATCGGCGTCGGTGGCCGCAAGCACCCATTCCTTGGCGCGTTTCAGCAGGTCTTCCGGTGCTACCACCTCGTCGATGATCCCGGCGGCCTTGGCCTCTTTCGGTGAGGAGAGCTTGCCTTCCAGAAGGAAAGGTGCCGCCATCATCGCGCCCAGCTTGCGGGTCAGGCGCATCGTACCACCTGCGCCAGGGAAGATGCCGACCATGATCTCGGGCAGGCCGATCTTGGCCTTCGGGTTGTCGGCGGCGATGATGCGGTGGCAGGACAAGGGCACTTCCAGCCCGATGCCAAGGGCCGTGCCGGGCAGGGCCGCGACGATCGGCTTGCCACCTTTCAGCGTCTTGGGGTCCATCCCGGCGCGTTCGATCTTGCGCAGGATCTGGTGGATCGACATAACACCGTCAAAAGCGACTTGCGGACCGCCTGCTTTCATCTTGGCGATGATGTTCAGGTCCATCCCGCCGGCAAAATCCTTCTTGGCCGAGGTGATGATGATCCCCTTCACTGCAGCATCGGCAAGGGCCTGGTCGACGAGGTCGCTGAGAAGCATGAAGGCTTCGGTCGACATCACGTTCATCGATTTCTGTTGCACGTCCCAGGTAATGGTGGCGACGCCGTCGGCATCGGTGGTCATGGTGAAGTCGGTCATCTGAAGGTCTCCTTGGGCCAGCCGGGATAGGGGGTTCCGTCCTTGTGCGACAAGGTGCGGAGACCGTTCCGGCGCGAGTAGTGAAGGTCGATGTCGGGGTAGGTCACCTCGTCCTCGGGCAGGCGGGAGCCTGCGACGAAATAGGTGACGGGCTGGTTAGTGCGGTTTTCCAGTTGATGCGCGTTCGGCACGCCCGCAGGCCAGCAGACGCAGGTGCCGGGTGGCAGGTCTCGCGGGCCGTCGTTTTCATGCAGAGTGACGACGCCGTCGAGTGTGTAGAGGAATTCGTCTTCGTCCGAGTGCCAGTGCCGCTGGCCAGAGCGTGCGCCCGGCATCAGGGTTTCGGTGAAGGCCCCAAACTGGGTCAGGCCGCCAGCATCCGAAAGCGGATAGGCAATGTAGTCTCCCAGATCGTCAAACGGGGATCCGGCGGGACTGGGCGTGCCTTCGCCGGGCACCGAGCCCGCGCGGAGGACATTGGGTTTCGGTGTCCCGTCGAAGAGTTTGCCCCAGGGCGCGCGGAGGTTCAGGAGTTCCTCAGGCAGATCGCCTTCGTTAAGGGCGCTGCCATCTGCGGAGAGCATATGCCAACGCGTGTCGCCGTTCACCAGGCGGCGATCATCGTCGGGGTAGGTGCAGATGTCCCCCTTCGCGCGGGAGCCGACGATCAGCCAGCGCGCTGGCACGTCGCCCCGGTTGGTCAGGTGATGCGCATTCGGGTCGCCATGACGCCATGCGATCGCATCACCGGGAAACAGATCGTGCATCCCGTGGTCGTCTCGCAGGGTGGCGGTGCCGGAGAGAAGATAGAGGAACTCGTCCTCGGCCGAATGCCAGTGCCGCTGGCTGGACCAGGCCCCCGGGTCCAACGTGTCGAGATAGGCACCAAATTGGGTCAGGCCGCCCGCGACCGAGAGGTGGAGGGTGGACAGGCCCTTTTCGCCGCTGGTCGGCGCGGTGGTGGGATCGACGATCATTCCCGGACCTCAAAGCCCGGGTCTGCGGAAGAGTCGGGCATCGGCCAGGCGGTCGTCCGGGTCGGGTAGTAGGCTTCGGAAAACAGCCAGCGGTCGGCGCGCTGGACCAGCGTTTCCTGGCCTGAGTGAGGTGGGGCGACATAGACACCGTGCGCGACCTGATGGGTGAAGTGCCGCCCCTGGATCCGACCCCGGGCAACGTAGTCTGCCTCGCGCGCCACGCGTTCATAATGGGTGACACCGCGCGACTTCAGCTCGTTGTGCAGGGTCTGGAACATAGGGTAAAGGTCGGCCTCGTCGGTGGAGAGCAGCCGCCACGTATCGGTGTACATCAGGTATGGCAGGTCGAACATCGCCATGAAGGCGACGAAATCGCCCTTGAGCACTGCATCTGACACGACATTCAGCGCATCCTGATAGATCGTGAGCGGGTTCATCTGGCCCCCGTCCAGTCGCTGCCATCCTTGTGGGTGAAATGCGCCTTGCCCTGGATGCCCGGCGTCAACTGCACCATCATGTCGACATCGGAATAGACGGCGGTTTCCTGTGGGGCCTTGGTGCCGACGACCAGGAACTTCGCCACGGTGTCGGTCTTGTTGAGGAAGTGGTGGCCGTTCTGGTTCCCCGCTGGGAAAGCAGCACTATCGCCCGGGCGCATCACGGTTTCGCCATCGTCCTGCACCAGCGTGCATTCGCCTTCCACCACCCAGACGAATTCGTCTTCGTTGTGGTGCCAGTGGCGAAGCGAGGACATCGCACCGGGCTCCAGCATCACGAGGTTCACCCCGAATTGCGTCAGCCCCCCGGCGTCGCCCAGCCGCAGCGAGGAGCGGCCTTTCATCATGCTGGCATAAGGCTCGGGGTAAATCGAGCCGGTCTTCAAAGGCACCTTGGTAGGGTCAATTACAGGCATCTTTGCCTCCATGCGGTCAGGGTAAGCCCGGCCGGAAGAGGCTCTGGCCTTAGGCGGACATCGCAAATGCCGTCAACTGCGAGCTGAGCTCTGGCATCGACTGACGGGTATAGTTTGCCATCTCGACCTGCACGCCGGACCCGGTTTGGCGGCAGTAGTAGATGACCGAGGAGATGCTCGTTCCTTGGGCCGGAATCGCCAGCTCGTGCCAGTCGACCCAAAGGCGAAACCGCCCGTTTCGTGGCAAGTCGATCGCATTGATCTGCGGCCGCAGCGCGACCACGCCACGCGCCAGCAATGCTTCGCGCAGAAAACACAGGATCGAGCGGACCTCGTCTGACGAATGCAGGATCATCCGCTTGGTTTGCAGGAAGACCGGCAAGGGAAAGTGGTACCCAGTGATCATTTCGTCGATCTGGCCGGATAGAAGCAGTTCGCCCCGGCTGCAAAGATAAGCGGACACTTCGGAATACAACACGGAAACGCCTTTCAAAGCGGTTTGAAGAAGCATCCATATTGGGAGAATCACCCTTGTCGCGACGTACAAACGCGACATCGCGGCGCCACAAAACGACATCAACGCGGCCTTGCAGCCGGTGCATGACACAGCCGGTTGCGGTGCCGCGCATGGGGGTCAGATCCGTTCGATGATCGTGGCAGCACCCATGCCGCTGGCGATACAAAGCGTGGCAAGGCCAAGGGTCTTGTCGGACCGCTCAAGCTCGTCCAGCAGCGTGCCGATGATGATCGCGCCCGTTGCGCCAAGCGGGTGGCCCATGGCGATGGAACCGCCGTTGACGTTGACCAACGCAGGGTCGACATCGAAGGCCTGCTGGAAGCGCAGGACGACGGCGGCGAAGGCCTCGTTCACCTCGAAAAGGTCGATGTCGCTGATCGACATGCCGGAATCCTTCAGGATCTTCTCGGTCGCGGGAACCGGGCCGGTCAGCATGATCGTGGGATCGGTGCCGATCTTGGCCGTCGCCCGGATCCTGGCGCGGGGGGTAAGGCCATGGGCCTTGCCAAAGGCCGCATCACCGATCAGGACTGCGGCTGCCCCGTCCACGATACCGCTGGAGTTTCCGGCGTGGTGGATGTGATGGATGCGCTCCAGATGCGGGTATTTCATCATCGCGATCTTGTCGAAGCCGGGCATGACTTCGCCCATGTCCTTGAAGGCGGGCTTCAGCGCGCCAAGCGCCTGCATGTCGGTGCCGGGGCGGATGTATTCGTCGCGGTCAAGGATGGTAAGGCCGTTCTGGTCGCGGATATCCAGGACGGACTTGGCGAACCGGCCTTCTTTCCACGCCTGCACGGCGCGGCGTTGGGATTCGACGGCCAAAGCGTCCGCGTCGTCACGGGTAAAGCCGTACTCGGTCGCGATGATGTCGGCCGAAATCCCTTGCGGAACAAAGTAGGTCTTCATCGCCAGGCCCGGATCGACCGCAATCGCCGCCCCGTCCGACCCCATGGCGACGCGGCCCATCATCTCGACCCCTCCGGCGATATAGGCGTGCCCCGCCCCGCCCTTGACCTGGTTGGCGGCAAGGTTCACCGCCTCCATCCCGCTGGCGCAGAAGCGGTTGATGGCCAGGCCGGGGATACGCTCGTCAAGGTCCGAGGCGAGCACGGCAGACCGCGCAAGGCAGCCGCCCTGTTCGCCGACTTGGGTGACGTTGCCCCAGATCACGTCCTCGACCGCGTGGCCGTCCAGCCCGTTGCGTTCCTTGACCGCATTCAGCACCTTGGCCGACAGCGCGACGGAGGTGAGCTCGTGCAAGCTGCCGTCAGCACGGCCTTTGCCACGGGGACTGCGGACGGCGTCGTAGATGAAGGCTTCGGTCATGGGGTTTCTCCTCAGGCGGTGGTGGCGGGCAAAGCCCGCCTCATCAGATCATAGGGGTGCTTCCAGCCCGGCAAAGCCGCGATCCGGTCAAGCCAGCGGTCGATATCGGGCCAGTCCTTGCGATCAAAGCCGAAGGGCTCGGGGTAGTAAAGATAGCCGCAGCAGGACAGGTCGGCGATGGTGTGGGTGTCACCGACGATCCAACTGCGGTTGGCGAGGTGGTTGTTCAGCACGGTGTAGGCCGACTTGAGCCGGGCCTGCAGGAAGGTGATCACCGCCTCGGGCCGTTTTTCGGGCGGCAGGAAGTTCATCTGGAACCGGGTGGTGCCGATCTGGGTGGACAGTTTGTGGTTGTCCCAGAACAGCCAGCGCAGCACCTCGCGCCGTTCGGCGGCAGAGCGGCCGCCAAGCTTGCCGGTCTTTGACGAGATGTAGTCAAGGATCACGCCCGACTGGCTGAGCGTGGTGTCGCCGTCGATCAACACCGGAACCTCGGCCATTTCGTTGATCGCACGGAACTCCGGGGTGCGAGCACCGCCGTTGAAGAAGTCGACGAAGACCGGCTCCCATTCGATGCCGGTCAACGTAAGCGCCAACGCGCATTTGTAGGCATTGCCGCTTTCGCCGAAGCAGTAGAGCTTCATGGTCGCTTTCCTCCCTGAAAGCCGGATCATTGCAGACAGGCGGGCCGAAAGGGAACTGTCCCGTCAAACCCGCCCCCGGGCGGAAGCCTAGAACGCCTCGGCGGGAAGTGCCATCACCGTATCGGCACCGGTTTCGATCCGGGCAAGGTGCATGGCACAGGCGGGAAGCTGGCGGGCCATGTAGAAGCGGGCGGTGGCGATCTTGGCGTCGTAGAAGTCGCGGTCGCCCGCACCTGCGTCCAGCGCCACATAGGCCGCTTTCGCCATCCGCACCCACATCAGGCCAAGGCAGACATGGCCCATCATGTGCATGAAGTCGTAGGACCCGGAAAGGGCGGCATTGGGGTTCTTCATGCCGTTCTGCATGAAGAACATCCCCGCCTGCTGCAGCTGCTTCGAGGCGACCTTCAGGGGTTCGACAAGGCCTGCCATCCGGTCGTCGCCGTCATGCGCCTTGCACTCGGCTTTCACCATCTCGAAGAAGGCCATCACATGTTTGCCGCCATCGGTCGCAAGCTTGCGGCCGACAAGGTCAAGCGCCTGCACGCCATTGGCGCCTTCGTAGATCATCGCGATCCGGGCGTCGCGGGCGAACTGGGACATGCCCCATTCCTCGATATAGCCGTGCCCGCCAAAGACCTGCTGGGCGGCAACTGCCATCTCGAAGCCCTTGTCGGTCTGGAAGCCCTTGATCACCGGGATCATCAGGCTGACCAACCCTTCGGCCGCCGCGTCGCCCAGGCGGTGCGACCGGTCGATGAGGCTGGCCGCCCAGAAGGTCAGCGCGCGCGCACCTTCGACAAAGCTCTTCTGTTCCATCAGATTGCGGCGGATGTCGGGGTGAACGATCAGGGGATCAGCAGGGCCGGAAGGGTTTTCGGTACCGGTCACCGCGCGGCCCTGCAGGCGGTCCTTCGCATAGATGAGCGCGTTCTGATAGGCGGCCTCGGCCTGGGCATAGCCCTGCAGACCGACGCCCAGGCGCGCCTCGTTCATCATCGTGAACATCGCGCGCATGCCTTTGTGCAGGTCACCCAGAAGCCAGCCGGTCGCCCCGTCATAGTTCATCACGCAGGTCGAGTTGCCGTGGATGCCCATCTTCTCTTCGACCTTGCCGCAGGACACGGGATTACGGGCACCAAGCGAGCCGTCCTCGTTCACCAGGAACTTCGGAACGATGAAAAGGCTGATTCCTTTGGTCCCTTCACCGCCGCCGGGGGCCTTGGCCAGGACCAGGTGGACGATGTTCGACGCCATGTCGTGCTCACCGGCCGAGATGAAGATTTTCTGGCCGGTGATCTTGTAGCTGCCATCCGCCTGCGGTTCGGCCTTGGTCCGCATCAGGCCCAGATCGGTGCCGCAATGCGGTTCGGTCAGGTTCATGGTGCCGGTCCATTCACAGGTCACCATCTTCGGCAGGTACTTGGCCTTCTGTTCAGCCGAGCCATGCACGTGGATCGCCGAATAGGCGCCATGGGTCAGCCCCTGATACATGTTGAAGGCCATGTTGGCGGACACGAACATCTCGCCCACCGCTGTCCCCATCAGGTAGGGCAGGCCCTGCCCGCCGTACTCCGGGTCGCAGTCAAGCGCGGTCCAGCCGCCGTCCTTCATCGCATCGAAGGCGGCCTTGAAACCGGTGGGCGTGCAGACCACGCCATTTTCCAAGCTGCAGCCTTCCCGGTCGCCCACGGCATTCAGGGGGGCAAGGATATCCGAGGCGACCTTCGCCGCCTCGTCCAGCACCGCCTCGGTGAAGCTTCGGTCCAGATCTGAGTAGCCGGGAATATCGGCTTCGCTGATCTTCAGGACGTCGTGCAGCAGGAACTGCATGTCTTTCACGGGGGCGGTGTAGCTGGGCATCTGTTCTATCCTCTTCCCTATCTGTCTTCCGCCCTCGTGGGGCGGGTCTTTCAAGCGGCCAGGCGGGGGATCAGCCCTTTTTCCTTCGCCGCAGTCAATTCGGCCGACAACTCAGCGATGGCGACGTCGAGCTCGGCCCGCTGTGCCTCCATTGCTGCCAATCGTTCGACCGCGATGTCATGGGCCCGCTGCCATTGCGCACTCGGGCCGTCACGGTCGTAGAGGTCCAGAACCTGGCGGATTTCCTCCAGGCTGAACCCGAAGCGTTTGCCCCGCAGGATAAGCGCAAGCCGCGCCCGATCACGCCGGGTGAAAAGCCGCCTGGTCCCGATCCGGATCGGGGTCAAAAGCTCTTTCGCTTCGTAGAACCGCAGGGCGCGCGGAGTGACCTCGAAAGTCTCGCACATCTCGCGGATGGTCATCACATCATCAGGTACTTCGGTTTTCATGACAGACTCGTAACAGGGTTGCATCCAGCGCGTGCAGATGCTCACCCGACCCGACCAATACCAGAGCCGCTGACCCAAGCGGCAGCGTTACGTCACGTCATGAAACCGGCTGTTGTGAGGCGCGGGGAATACAGTTCCTCAAAGCGCTTAGGGTGCGCAATTTTCGGTCGTTGGGGTTTTTGGTGCCGGTGGTTGCGTATGGCATCGCAGAGCCGTCACCTGTCATGACGATGCCTGCCTGCGTCAGCTGCGGGCAGGCGTCGGCAACATCAGCGCAGTTCCATGCCTTCAGGCCAGCTGATGTTGTGTTCCAACGTGATCGTCTCTTTGCCACCGGCGGTAAGGTCGAACTCCCAGGCGAGAATTCCCCGCTGTCCGTCGATGTCGGTTTCGATCGGTTCCGGGTTGGCGGACACGTCGATTTCCAGATCATCCTGTTCGGAATAGGGGACCTGATCCAGAAGCCGGACCGGCCAGGCTTCGGTCCCGGTGTTCTCGATGGTGATGATGGCGCTTTCGGTCAGCTCGTTCGACGTGGTGAAGACACCCGTCTCACCCCCGGCCCGCCGCGGCATTTCCCGCTTGATCCTCAACGTTTCAAGCGCACCAAAGGCGACATCGGTTTCGACCCCGGGCGCGATCACATCAAGGTAGGTGGTGCCGACCAGAACACCTTCGCGAAAGAGCATCGCCTCGCCGGGGAGGAGGGGTTCGGTCGAGGCATTGGTGAAACTGGCCATGACAAAGGCGGTGCTGTCGAGGCGGGGCACGGCGAAGGCCTTGACGACGGGTGAGAAGGCAAGGCTGTCAAGCGCCAGACGCAGATCCTCGACCCCGGAGGCGACGGTGACGGCTTCGGGGTAGATGTAGACGACCGTGTCGCCTTCGAACGCCAGCCCGGCGGTGATGGGGGCGGTCGCTTCGGCGGCGACTGCCTCATCTTCCAGCATCATTTCGGCTTCGGGGGCTGCAAGAGATTTGCGGGCAAGCTCTTCCTCATCCACTTCCGGCTCGATATAGCGCAGTTCCGGCCAAAGGACCGAAGGCGCTGCTTGTTCGGAGGGGCGAGAGGACGACAGGGTCAGGGCGATCCCGGACCAGTCCTCGCCGGTGTATTGTGTGACAAGGACCGACCGATCCAGCGACAGGGCATCGCCGCCCTCGCGGCTGAGGTTCAGATCATAAAACGGCCGCCAGCTGACCCCGCCGACATATTGGGTGAGGGTCACCGTCTGTTCACCCGCCTCCGCCGCAGTCACGGCGACCGAAAGCGCGGTATAGTCCATGTCGGCCGAGGGCAGCGCATCAAAGGACGCGCGCGCTTTCAGCAGGGCTTCCTGCGCGTCGGCGACCACCTTTTGCGCGGGCCAAAGCCCGGCGCGGGCAGCCAAGGCGGCCTGACGGGCGGCAAGGGTTTCGGTGCCGATCATCGTGGCCATCGACTTGATCGTATCCGGTGTGGCCCCGTCCGGCAGCGCGCCGGTGAACGACGACAGAAAGCGCACCTGCGCCTCGGCCGCATCGACCCTGGCGTGAACGGAATCGAGCGCAAGCAGCGCCTCCTGCTCGGCGGCTTCCAGACGCTCGACCTCGGCCTTCGCGGCCTGTTGGTCGGGGGTCAACGGGTCTTCCCGCGGAGGAAGCCGGTCGGAGCGGAGGTTGAACGCCCCAAGCTGCAGGCCGTCACTCGGGGCAAGCTGCATCAGGCCGGGCTGGCTGTCGGCGGGAAGGTCGGTGACCAAAAGCTCATGCGTTCCGGCGGCGGGGGTGGTGAAGGTCACCTCGCGGGTCAGCCTTGCCCCGTCTGGGTAGACGGTGACGGCGGTGATCGTGCTGGTCGCCGTGATCGTTTCGGCAAGGGCCGGGAGGGCGGTGGAGGCGAGGAGGAGAGCAAGGAGCACGCGCATGGGCAGGGCCTTTCGGGTTCTGATCGACTGGAGGGTAGGCCTCTCGCCGCGTCTCGCGCAAGGCGGGAAACCTGTCCCAAGAATCGGCAGCTTCCGCGCGTCACACAAGGATCGGGTGCTTGCGACGAAGAGACGAAGTCGAATGAGGAGCCGCTCGTCGATGACTTCGTCACTCCTCGCTTGGCGTCTCAGCCCATCTCGAACCTGTCCGGGTCAGGCCCGCAGCGGGCACCTTCGTCAAGCGCGGCCATAGCTGCCATCTCGGCTTCGGTCAGGGCAAAGTCGAAGAGGTCCAGGTTCTCGGCAAGTCCAGCTTCGCGTGTGGATCGGGGAATGACCGAGGCTCCGATCTGGATATGCCAGCGCAGGATCACCTGCGCCGGGGATTTGCCGGTGCGGCCGACGACGGCCCGAACCGGTTCAGCGTCAAAGCTGCGGGATTGGCCAAGGGGTGTCCAGCTTTGGGTGACGATTCCTTGCGTCGCGTGGAAAGCGCGGAGTGACGGTTGTTGCAGGCGCGGGTTCACCTCGATCTGGTTCAGGACCGGCACGACGCCGGTTTCGCCGATGATCCGCTCAAGATGCGACCGGTTGAAGTTGGAGACGCCGATGGAGCGGGTCTTGCCGTCCTCACGCAGTCGGATCAGGGCGCGCCAGGTGTCGAGGTAGCGGTCCTTTGACGGGCAGGGCCAGTGGATCAGAAGAAGGTCGACATGGGATAGGCCAAGGCGCTTCAGGCTCGCCTCGGCGGCGCGGAGGGCCGCGTCAAAGCCCTGGTCGCTGTTCCAGACCTTGGTGGTCACGAAGACCTGATCCCGAGCCAGGCGACTCGCGCGGATGCCCTCACCCTGGCCTTCCTCGTTGCCGTAGATCGCAGCACCGTCCACCAGCCGGTAGCCCAGGCGCAGCGCTGTGGCGGTGGTTTCGGCGGTGGTGCTGGCAGGGACCTGCCAGAGCCCGAAGCCAAGTTGGGGCATGCTGCGACCGTCGTTCGGGGTAAGATGGGGCTGGTCCATGCTGGCGCCTTTCCTCTGGGTTGGACCCAAGGAAAGCTCTGCTCGGACGCGAGCGCAAGGGGGATCACGCGCGAGTCAGCGCCTGCGCGGCAAGACCGGGACGCGGGTGGCCTGGAAAGCCTGCACCGAAGCGGCGGACGAGGTCGAGATAGGCAGGGCCGACCTGGCTGGACTTGGCCAGGCTTCGACCAGTGGTCGCGTCAGTCAGAACCAGACCGCCCCCGGAAGGGATGAAGCGCAGGCCCTTCTTGCCAAGGGCCGTTTGCAGCCGGGACCAGGTATCGGCCTCGGCCAAAGCCTCCGCGACGAGGAGACGAAGTCGAACGAGGAGCCGCTCGTCGATCACTTCGTCACTCCTCGCTTTGCGGGCATCAAGGCGCTTGACCTCCAGCCGGACAAGGTCGCGCAGCACCGCACCAGGGGTTTCGTCACGGGCTTGGCACAGCAAGGTGAACCGGTGCCAGAGCGCGTCGTCGCAATGAAAAAGGGTCTCGGCCATGACCGAGACCCTTCCAGATCAGAGTTAAAGAACGGTTAGCCCTTCTTCAGAACCTTCTGGCCCAAAAGCTCGGCAATCTGGACCGCGTTCAGGGCAGCCCCTTTGCGCAGGTTGTCGGACACGCACCACAGGCTAAGGCCGTTCTCGATGGTACTGTCTTGCCGCACGCGGCTGACATAGGTCGCGTATTCGCCCACGCATTCGATCGGGGTGATGTAGCCACCCGGTTCGCGCTTGTCGATCAGCATCACCCCCGGCGCTTCCCGAAGGATGTCTTGCGCCTCTTCCCAGTCGAGGAAATCCTCGAACTCGATGTTGATCGCTTCGGAATGGCCGACGAAAACCGGAACCCGGACGCAAGTGGCGGTGACCTTGATCTTCGGATCGAGGATCTTCTTCGTCTCGGCCACCATCTTCCATTCTTCCTTGGTCTCACCGGAATCAAGGAATTCGGCGATCTGCGGGATGACGTTGAAGGCGATCTGCTTTTGGAACGTCTTCGGCGGCACTTCCTTCACCGGGTTGTAGACAGCCTTGGTCTGCTCCCAAAGCTCGTCCATCCCTTCCTTGCCCGCGCCGGAAACCGACTGGTAGGTCGCGACGACAACGCGCTTGATCCGCGCCCGGTCATGCAGCGGCTTCAGCGCCACCACCATCTGCGCGGTCGAACAGTTCGGGTTGGCGATGATGTTCTTCTTGGCATAGCCTATGATTGCATGCGCGTTCACTTCCGGCACGATCAGCGGCACGTCGGGGTCGTAGCGGTAGAGCGACGAGTTGTCGATCACCACGCAGCCGACGGCGGCGGCCCGCGGGGCGTAGATCTTGGTCGCGTCCGAACCGATAGCAAAAAGGGCAATGTCCCAACCGGTGAAGTCGAAAGTGTCCAGGTCCTTGGTCTTGATAGTCTTGTCGCCAAAGCTGACTTCGGTGCCGAGAGATTTGCGCGAAGCCAGCACGGCGATCTCATCGACCGGGAACTCGCGCTCGGCGAGGATGTTCAGCATTTCGCGGCCCACGTTGCCCGTGGCACCCGCGACGACGACCTTGTAGCCCATCGGGGTTCTCCTTTGTCCGTCCCAAGGATCGGGACGGGGTCTGTTAGCCTATGGGCCCGGCGGGGGGAAGGGGGGTCAGTCGGTGCGGTCTTGCGACAGCAGATAGACCGCCACGCCGATCGCCGTGGTGACGGCAAAGAAGAGAAACACGGCTGCATAAGGTGCGCCGGGGTTGGCGGCATGGATATGACCGGTCACGATTTGCGCGATGCCGACCGGAGCGATGCCGAAAAGGTTAAGCAAAGTGACGCCGCGCCCCATCAGATGCGGAGGAAAAAAGGCCCGGCCATGCGCGATGACCACGGGGAAGCTGGCACCGAAGAACCCGGCCGCGATGAAAAGGGCGGTGGCGGTCAACGGTGGTGCGGCGGCTGCGGCCCACAGGCCGAAGAGGCAGGCCACAGTCAGCGCATTGCCGATGAAGATCACCCATTTGCGCGACCCGAAGATCCGGTCAAGCGGCCCGTAGGCGAAGTTGCCCGCAACCATGGCGATGCCGATCCAGAGGCCGACCTCTCCCACCCGCAGGGGATCATATCCATGCACGTCGGCGAAGTATGGCCCGACCCAAAAGCCGCGCAACCCTGCCACGGGCATGTAGCAGACGGTCATCATGGCAAGGATCGGCCAGATCGCCGGCATCCTGACGAGATCAAGGAGCGAGCCTCGGGGGCCGGTCGCATTGCGTTCCGGATCGGTGACAAAGATTGCGACCGCAAGCGCCGTAAGGGCCGTGATCGCAGCCAGCGCCAGGACAGTGGGTCGCCAGCCAAACGCCTCGACCGCGGCGGAAAGCGGCAGCGACGACGCAATGTTTCCCAGCGCGCCAAAGCCGATGGTTGCTCCGGCAAGCGTGCCAAAGATGGCGGGAGAAAACTGCCGGGCAAAGATGAAGTAGCTGGCCATCAGGACCGGCGCACAGCCAATGCCGATCAGCGCCATGGCAAGCTTGATCTCGAAGCCTCCCGTGGCTTGCGAGAAAAGAAGTGCCCCGGCGGCACCGATGGTCATCAGCGCGGCAGAGGTGACGCGCGGGCCCCAGCGGTCTAGGCTACTACCGATGGGGATCTGCATTGCGGCAAAGGCCAGGAACCACCAGCCAGAGGCCGAGGCAAGGTCGGCGGCCGTAACCCCGAGGTCGGCTTTCAGGACAGGCGCCAGCACCGCCAGGAAGGCGCGGTAGAACTGGCTGAGGACATAGGCGAAGAGAAGGGCGGCGATGCCGGGATACATGTCATGGCCTTTGGATTAGGGCGGGTTGTGGCAAGGTCACGGCGCGGGCGCAAGGCGATTTCTTCGAAGAAATCGCAGCGGACCCTTTGAAGGGTCCGACACGGAATATTCGAATATTCCGTGGTTCGGCGGGACGGGTGGGGCTTGCGGGAATCCATCCTTGGGCGTCAGATGCCAGCGACTGCCCCTCCGGAGGATCCGATGCGTCTTTCCCTGTTCCTGGCTGCCCTCATCTGGGCAACAATACCTGCCTGCGCGAACGACGGGTTCGGCGGGCTTTCGGCGACCGGCCTTACCTTCGACCATACCGATGCCGTGGCGATGGTCGAGGAAAAGCTGTACATCGGGATCGACAAGGTCACGGTCGACTATGTCTTCCGCAACACCTCGGACACGGATGTGACGGGCGAGGTGATCTTCCCATTGCCACCGGTCCCGGTCTGGGCCGCTTGGGAATCGTCGATGAACCTTCCCGAAGACGGCACCAAACTCGACATTGTTGACTTCACGGCGACGGTCGACGGCCAGCCGGTCAAGGTGACCATCGACAAGATCGCCGTGATCGAGGAGCCGTGGGAAGAGAACCGCCCGCTCTCGCATCAGTACGACACCCCCGGTCGGGACGTGACGGCCGAACTTCAGCGCTTTGGCCTTCCCCTGACGCTGGATGTCATGACCCTCCGCGACCAGCTTCTGGCCATGTCGCCCAAGGAGCAGGCGGCCACGAAAGCCGCCGGGATCGCGGATTACTATGAGGGCGACCCGGCGCAGAGCGTGCCGCCCGATGCCTATGGCCTGTGGTCGATTGTGACCCGCTATCACTGGACCCAGACCTTTCCGGCGGGGGCAGAGGTGCGGATCAGCCATTCCTACACCAACCGCCCGCCGGGGGGTCTGTTCTACTGGACCAACCCGCCCGAGGACTATCAGGCCTACCTTACGGATCAGTATTGCATCGACGAGGGCACGTCGAAGGCTCTGGCCAAGGCCCTGCAGAAACCCGAGGGCGAAGAGAACGGCAATTATGGCATCGCCTACAACATTTCTTACGTCCTGCGCACTGCGAACAGCTGGGCGGGACCGATCGGCAAGTTCACCCTGACGCTCGACAAAGGCGATCCGGGCAACGTGATCTCGCTTTGCGCCGAGGGGGTGAAGAAAACCGGCCCCACGACCTTCGTCATCGAGAAGAGGAACTACACGCCGGATCGCGATCTGGAAGTGCTGATCGTGAAGCCGAAAGGCGATCTTTGACTCCGGCCCGTCATGCCGCCTGCGCCACCATCGGCCTTTCCCGGATCGGCAGATGGACGAGGGCCGAGAAGGCCCCGACGCCGACGCCGATCCACCAGACCAACGTGTAGTCGCCGTTCAGGTCATACATTCGCCCGCCCAGCCAGACGCCGAGGAACCCGCCGATCTGATGGCTCAGGAAGACAACACCGTACAAAGTGCCCATGTAGCGGATGCCGTAGATATGGGCCACCAGCCCGCTGGTCAGCGGGACCGTCGCAAGCCAGAGCGAGCCCGTGACAGCCGAAAAGATCAAGACACTGGTGGGGGTGATCGGCATCAGGATGAAGGCCGCGGCGGCGATTGTGCGGCCAACGTAGATCCCGAACAGCAGGTACTTCTTGGTATAGCGCTTGCCAAGCCAGCCCGCATAAAGCGTGCCCGCGATGTTGAACAGCCCGATCACGGCAATCGACACGGCCCCTAGCGCCGAGGTGGTGGTGACCCCTATACCTGCAAGCATGCCTCCGGGATCGATGGGGCCGCAAAGTTCGGTCACGAAAGCGGGGAAATGGGCGGTGATGAAGGCAAGCTGGTAGCCGCAGGAAAAGAAGCCCAGAAAGATCAGCGTGTAGCTTGGGTCCTTGAACGCCCGGACCAGGACAGTGCCAAGGCTCTCCTCCAGCTCTTGTTTCGAGGCAAGCTGCGGGCTGCGCAGGAACGGCAGCGCCAGAAGGGTGGTCAGGATGATGACGGCAAAGATCACGAAGACGGTCTGCCAGCTGTAGCTTTGCAGCAGCCACTCTGCCGTGGGCGCGCCGATCACCTGACCGGCGGACCCGGCTGCGGTGGCGATGCCAAGGGCCATCGACCGGTTCTCGGGACTCGCGGCCCGGCCGACGATCGCAAGGATCACGCCGAAGCCGGTGCCCGCGATGCCGAAGCCAACCAGGATCGCCAAAAGCTGGTGTTGCCCGGGTGTCACGGCGTAGGACGACAGCACCAACCCTGCCGCGTAAAGCAACGCCCCGGCGATGATCGCGCGGCGGTCACCGAAGCGTTCGGCCATCGCACCGAAAATCGGCTGGCCGATGCCCCAGGCCAGATTCTGGATCGCGATAGCAAGCGAGAACTCGGCCCGCGCCCAGCCGAACTCGGACGCGACCGGGATCTGGAAGACGCCAAAACTGGCCCGGATGGCGAAGGAAATCATCAGTACCACGCATCCGGAAATCAGGATCGGGGTGATAAGGGGCGTTTTGGTCATGGCGGCCTCCGGTCAAGGCGTGGAGGGTGCGGCCGTGATGCGGCAGGGTCAACCGCGATATTGTGCTGGTTACAGGAAGAGTGAGACCGGGCGCCCCACAGCAGCCGTCCGGAAATGCCGCAAAACGACGCTGCCATGCCAAAAACCACCAATAAAAACCGCTTTGGGCTTTTGAGATGCTAAGAGGAGGGCTATGGGCCGGGAAGGCGGATGCGGGAGGTCGATATGACGGAATGGTGGCGCGGCGCGGTGACCTATCAGGTCTATCCCCGGTCGTTTCAGGACGACAACGGCGATGGTGTGGGTGACCTGCCCGGTATCACCCGGCGCTTGCCGTATCTGGCCGAGCTTGGCGTGGACGCGGTCTGGTTGTCGCCCTTCTTTCGCAGTCCGATGAAGGACATGGGCTATGACGTCAGCGATTACTGCGACGTTGACCCGGTCTTCGGTACGCTGGCAGATTTCGACGCGCTGGTGACGCGGGCGCATGCGCTGGGCCTGAAGGTGATCATCGACCAGGTGCTGAGCCATAGTTCCGACCAGCACCCCGCCTTTGCAGAAAGCCGGACCAGCCGCGAGAACCCGAAGGCGGACTGGTATGTCTGGGCCGATCCCAAGCACGACGGGACGCCGCCCTGCAACTGGCAATCGGTCTTTGGTGGGTCAGCCTGGACCTGGGATGCGCGGCGCAAGCAGTACTACCTGCACAACTTCCTCACCAGCCAGCCGGACCTGAACTACCACAATCCGGCGGTGCAGGACTGGGCGCTGGAAAACCTGCGGTTCTGGTTGGAGAGGGGGGTCGACGGCTTTCGCTTCGACACGGTGAACTACTTCTTCCACGACCCCCTCTTCCGCGACAATCCGGCGGATTACCGGGTGAAGACCGAGGCTGAACCCAGCCCATACGGCATGCAATACCACCTCTTTGACAAGAACCGACCCGAGAACCTGGTCTGGATGGAACGGATTCGGGGAGTTCTGGACGAATTTGGTGCCGCTTCGGTAGGCGAGATGGGCGAAGCGCATCATGCGATCCGGATGATGGGGGAATACACGGCACCGGGGCGGCTCCATCAATGCTATTCCTTCGAGCTGATGGGGTATGAGTACTCGGCCGAATTTTTCCGCAGCCGGGTTGAGGGGTTCTTTGACGGGGCTCCCAAAGGCTGGCCGATGTGGGCCTTTTCGAACCATGACGTGGTGCGCCATGTCAGCCGCTGGGCGAAGCATGGCGAAAGCCCGGACGCTGTGGCGAAACAGGCTGCGGCGCTGCTTTTGGCCTTCGAGGGCTCGGTTTGTCTTTGGCAGGGGGAAGAACTGGGCCAGACCGACACCGTGCTGGATTTCGAGGACCTGACCGATCCGCAAGGCATCGCCTTCTGGCCGGAACCCGTGGGCCGCGACAACACCCGCACGCCGATGGTCTGGGACGCTTCGCCCAACGGCGGGTTCACCACCGGAACCCCCTGGCTGCCGGTGAAACCCGAACAAGCCGCGCGGCATGTCGAGGGGCAGGCACGGGCGCAGGGGTCGGTGCTGGAGCATTATCGGGCGATGCTGACCTTCCGGAGGGCCGAGGTCGCACTGCGAGAAGGGCGGACCCGGTTTCTGGACCTAGCCGAGCCGGTTCTGGGTTTTGTGCGGGGTGACGGCGAGGGGGCGTTGCTTTGCCTTTTCAACCTCTCGCCGGTCGCCCGTTCGGTTACCGTCTCGGGCGTCGGGCCGCTGGCTGGCCCCTCGCAACATGCGCTGATCTCTGGTGACCGTCTGACGCTTGGCCCCAATGCGGCGGCCTTCCTGCCGGTGACAGGCACGGTGGCAGTCGGGGATTGACGGACACGCGGCGTGGGCGTGGCAAGGCGCCCTACCGTTCCGTCCAGTGTACTCCGGCCGGGGGGATGGTGACCCCGCCCCAGTCTGCAGGCACGGGATTATAGTTGAAGAGGAACCGGTGCGTCGCGGTGTCGCGGCGGCGCAGGCCCTCGGGCATGGGGTCGGTCTCGATGCCTTCCGCTGCGCAAGCGCGCTGCAGGATGCGGGCCAGGGCCACCTCATCCGGCCATCCGCCAAGGTAGTGCAGCTTGCCCGACGATACGAGCGCGGGCCAGCCGTCGCTGGCGGCCTCGGTTACCGTGGCGGTGCCTTCCAGCTTTTCGCGCCAGTGGATCAGGTTGCCCCCACCGGCCAACGGCACTGGCACATCGGGCGGCAGGCTTTCGACACGGATCACGCGGGCATCAAGGCCGGGAAGGTTCGGCGGTAGCGGTACGGGGATCGAAAAGTTCGGCGTCTTCGAATTGGTACGGGGGCCAAGGATCGCCGTTCCCTGATGCGCGGCGAGGGCGGCTTTCAGCGGGTCGGAGAGGGTGAAGAGACCGGGAGCAACAACCAGCTTGTAGGTGGACAGATCGGACGTCTCGGGCGGCAGGATATCGACGTTAAGGCCAAGCCGCCGCAGGCCCTTGTAGATGTCGAACGCGAGCCAGAGATAGCTGAAACCGCGCCCCTGCGGCTGGATATCCCAAGCCCAGTCAGAGGCATAATCGAAGATCAGCGCCACATTGGCCGTGGCGGTGTCTACGTCGGGCATCTCGGCAAGCTCTCGGGCGACCGTTTCCGCCTCGCCAAAGGCCTGCGCGGGGGCGCTGTCGGGGCGCAACAGCCCGGCGTGCATCTGTTCCTGCGCGAAAGGGGCCTGACGCCAGCGGAAATAGCAGACCGCCTCAGCCCCGTGAGCGAAGGCCTCCCAGGCCCAGAGACGCGCCATGCCAGGCAGGGGGTCGGGGTTGTAGGGCGCCCAGTTTACCGGGCCGGGTTGCTGTTCCATGATCCACCACCGGCCCTCGGCGGCTTGGCCGCCAGAACGTCTCGCTCCGACGGCGCGGTAAAGGTCGTGATGGAAGGCTTGGAAATCCGGGTCGCCCTGGCGCAGGAAGCGGCGCTTGTGCTCGGCGTCGGCGGGGACACGGTCGGAGAGGAAGCCCAAGGGATAGCTGTCCCAGCTGGCTATATCCAGGTCGGCGCCGGTGGCGAAATGATCGAATTCGGTCACCGCGCCCATGTAGTTGTGGGCGATTGGATAGGGGGAGTGCCGCCGGATGATATCAGTCTGCACTCGGTTGAAGGTGACGACCTGATCGCTGGCAAAGCGGCGGAAATCCATGACATGCGAAGGGTTCGGTTCGGTGACGGTCAGGTTCGGCAGGCCGATGTCGTTGAAATCGCGGTACTCCATCGACCAGAACACATTGCCCCAGGCGCGGTTCAGGGCATCCGGCGACTGGTACTTCTGCGCCAGCCAGTCGCGGAACCCTTCGGTGGCGGCCTGGGAATAGCTGAGGGTCGTCGCATGACAGGCATATTCGTTGTCGGTCTGCCAGGCGGCGACATGGGGGTTATTGCCGTAGCGGTCGGCCATCGCAGTGACGATCTTCGCACACTCGGCGCGGTAGCCCTGATGCGAGAAGCAATAGTGCCGACGCGACCCGAAGCCGCGGGGTTTGCCATCTTTGTCCAGCGCCAGCATGTCCGGGTGGCGGTCCAGCATCCAGCGCGGCGGGGTGGCGGTCGGGGTGCCAAGCACGACCTTGAGCCCATGTGCGCCAAGGGTGGCGATGGCGCGGTCAAGCCAGGCCCAGTCATAGGTGCCCGGGGTGGGCTCCATCCGGCTCCAGGCGAATTCGCCGATCCGGACCCAGGTCAGGCCAAGCTTGGCCATGCGGGTAGCATCTTCGGCCCATTGCGCCTCGGGCCAGTGTTCAGGGTAATAGCAGACGCCCAAGGTTCGTTTCAGTCCGGTGCGTTTCATAGGATGACCTGATGTTCGACTTGCCCCGTTGCGATGCGGGGGGCCATGAAGGTTTTGCCGGCACTCGGCTGCGCGGCGCGCGCGGTCGCGTCCATGCCCTGCAAGGCCGACGTGCAGTAAAGCGTGCGCCCCCCGAAGGCCGGACAGGAGGTGTGCGGCGCATCGAAGTCGACCGCGCGCAGGAACTCACCGTCAGGGGCATAGGCAGCGACGCGGGCCGCGCCCCATTCCGCCAGCCACATCACGCCCAGGACGTCGATCACCGCACCATCTGGGTTCAGACCCTGGCCTGAGAGGTCAAGATACACCTCTGGCTGACCCTTGGGCCAGCCCTCGGCATCAAGCGCCACCCGCATGACCTTGCCGGTCAGGGTATCGCTGAAACAGGCGGTCTTTCCGTCGGGCGCAAAGCAGATGGAATTGGAAATGGCAATCGGCGCGAAAAGCTGGCGCAATTCGCCGCGATAGTAGCGGTAGATGGCACCCTTTGGCGGATGGTCATCGCCGTGGGCCTTGCCCAAGGTTCCGATCCAGAAGCCACCCTGCGGGTCGGCGCGGCCGTCGTTGGAACGGGTTGTCGGATCGTCGGCTTCCAGGCCGATGACCGTCGTTTGTGCGCCGGTCTCCAGGTTGAAGCGGAAGAGCGCGGTTTCAGACGCGATCAGCAGTTCGTCGTGGCTGATCCATCCGGCTGCCGAGACCATCTGGTCAAACTTCCACTCGGCAGGGCCTGCATCACTGCGGGCCAGCATGCGTTTGCCGGTGATGTCGAACCAGATCAGGTGTTCCCGCAAAGGGTGCCAAAGCGGACCTTCGCCCAGTTCGCAAGCGCGGTCATCGAAGATCATGCGAGGACCAGGTCATAAGCCACGACGATGGCTGCGGCGCGCTTGGCAATATCCGCGGCCGAGCTGCCGGGGGTGTAAAGGGCGGTGCCGATGCCAAAGCCGTTGGCGCCCGCTTTCGCCCAGTCGGCAAAATTCGCAGGCCCCGCGCCCCCGACGGCATAGACGGGCAGGTCTTTCGGCAGGACCGCGCGGATGGCCTTCAGCCCCTCCGGTCCGATCAGACTACCGGGAAAAAGCTTGAGACCCGTAGCCCCGGCCTTGATCGCCGCAAAGCACTCGGTGGGGGTCATCACGCCCGGCCAGCTGGCCATGCCTGCGGCGCGACTGGCGGCGATGACCTCGGGGTCGCAGTTCGGCGAGACGATAAGCGTACCGCCTGCGGCTTTGACCTCGGCCACTTGGCCAACCGTCAACACGGTGCCCGCGCCAATCTCCACCCCGGTGGGGAAGGCAGCGACCATCGCGGCGATGGACTGGAACGGATCGGGTGAGTTCAGCGGAACTTCGATGCGGGTGATCCCGGCTGAGACGAGGGCCGTTGCGGCGGCGACTGCCTCGGCTGGGGCAATGCCGCGCAAAATGGCGATAAGGTTGCGGGTGCTCATCGGACGGCCTCGGTCTTTGGGGCAAGGGTGGTTAGGCCCGCAAGCGTGCAGTCGGTGGCGGAAAGGCCTTGCGCCTCGATGCCTTGGGCGACAAGCGCGCGGGCGTAAGCAGTGGAAAGGTGGTCGGCGCCGACAAGGGTGACGCGCTGGCCCAGCCAATAGGCGCGCGTGGCGGCAAGTTCGGTGCCGATAAGCAGGCCCGAAAGGCGCGAACGGGCGGCAGCCGGGGTAAGCCCCGCAATCAAGCCCTCGGCCCGCAGGGCAAAGAGCCGCGCACCGATGCGTTCTGGGTGCGAAATGGCATCGGAAACGGCAGTGTCGAAGGCGTCATCGTCCCAGCCGTTGCCGGTCATCCCGTGGCGCAGGACCGAGTGCTCGGAGATAAGCGCGAAAAGCTCGCCGGTCATGAAGGTCTGGAAGCTGACCACTTCGCTTGCCGAGACATGGACCCATTTCGAATGAGTGCCGGGCAGGCAGAGGACGCCATCATAGCCCGGCATCAGGTGAAGGGCGCCGGCGATCTGGGTCTCTTCGCCGCGCATGACATCGGCGGGGCTGGTTTGCTTCAGGCCGGGCGCGATATGGACCAGGATACGCGGGTCCGTCGCCGGGGCCGTGACCTGCGCAGCGGGATCGATCGGGGTGCAAGGGACGGTGCGGTAGGGGGCCTCGCACCAGCCCTGACGGCTGCCGACCATGCCGCAGGCGGTGACGTGGGTCCGGCCCGCGCAAAGCCAAGGGGCAATCAGGCGCAGAAGTGCGGGCTCGAACGCCTCACGGCCAAGCTTGCCCATGCCGTCGTCCGAGCTGGCTTCGGCCAGCACGGCACCATCCCCTCCCATCGCCCAGGCCCGCAGGTTCGACGTCCCCCAGTCGACGGCAATCCAGGCCGGGCTGATATGTGAATTATCGGTCATGAAGAGATATACCCCCCATCCAGGATCAGGGTCTGAGAGGTCATCATGCGCGAAGCTTGCGAGGCAAGAAAGAGGACCGTGCCGCACATATCCTCGGGCTCGATTGGATCAGGCAGGCACTGGCGCGCCAAATGGGCGGCCAGGCTTTCGGGGGTGACCCAAAGCTCTTTCTGCCGGTCGGTCAGCACCCAGCCGGGAGCGACAGCATTGACCCGGATGCGGTTCGGGCCGAATTCTCGGGCCAAGGTGCGGGTAAGACCGACAATTCCGGCATTGGCGGTGATGTAGGACGCATAGCCCGTATCTGCCATCATGAAGCTGATCGAGGAAAAATTGATGATGCTGCCCCCGCCCGCCGCCTGCATTCCTGGGATCACCGCCTGCGCCGCGAAGAAATATGAACGAAGGTTCACGGCCATTGACCAGTCCCACAGGGCCTCATCCGTCTTCAGCGTTTCGTGCCGCTTGTCGTTGGCGGCGTTGTTCACCAGAACCGTGATCGGGCCGTTCACCCGTGCTGCGGTAGACAGCGTCAGCTGCAGCTGATCCGTGACCGAGATGTCGCAAGGCAGGAACAGCGGGCGATTGCCGGTCGCGGCCTCCATCCTGTCGCAGAACTGGCTGGCGTCGGAGCGTTGGCAGAACGCAACCTTTGCGCCCTGACGCAGGAAAGCCTCGGTCAGGGCAGCGCCAATGCCCGAGCCGCCGCCAGTGATGAAGACGGATTGGCCTTGTAGGTCATCGAAACGGGTTGAAAGGGTCATCACTCGTCTTCTGATACTGTCCGGTGGGCGGTCAGGGTCGTAAAGCGACCGTCGTCAAGCTGCGCGGCGCTGTCTTAGCCAAGCGGGCATCCAGTCACCATGTGCGGCGACTAGATCGTCGACCAGTTTACGGATCTGGCGCAGGTCAAGTTCGGCCGCGGTATGCGGGTCAAGCATCGCGGCGTGATAGACATGCTCGCGGTTCTCGGTCATCAGCGCGGCGACCGTCAGCTCCTGAACGTTCACGTTGGTCCGCATCAGGGCGATCAGCTGCGGCGGGATGTCGTTCACGCAGGTCGGCTGCAAGCCGTTCGCATCGACCAGCACCGGTACTTCTACCGCGGCACCGAGTGGAAGCTGCGGAATGAAGCCGCGGTTCGGGATGTTGCCATAGATCACCGAAGGCGTGCCGGTCACCACCGAATTCATGATCGTCGCGGCATATTCGTGGCTGGGCTTCACGGTGATCTTGTCTGCGCGGCGGTATTCCTCGGCCTGCTTGGTCCAGGCGGCGATCTGCTCTTCGCAGCGCGTCGGGTACTCATCCAGCGGGATGCCGAAGCTTTCGATCAGATCGGGCCGGTGGGTCTTGATGAACCACGGCACATATTCGGCGAAATGCTCGCTGCTTTCGGTGACGAAATAGCCAAGGTGGGTCATCACCTCATACCGCACCTTGTTCGGGCAGCGGGCGTTCCAGTGGCTGGGCTTCGGGATCGCGCCCTTGCGGTAGCCATCCAGAAGGGCTGGGTAGAGGTCGCGATAGGACCCGTCCGGGTTCCGCGCTTCGAAGTTCAGATAGAAGGCCATGTGGTTGATGCCCGCCGCCCGGTAGCGCAGGTCTTCGACGGGCAGGTCAAGATCGCGGGCAAGCTCGGCCGCCGTGCCCTGCACCGAATGGCAAAGGCCGACTTGGGCTATGTCGGGGAACTTGGCCCCCAGAGCCCAGGTGTTGATTGCCATCGGGTTGACGTACTGCAGCATGATGGCATTCGGGCAGACCGCCCGCATGTCTTCGGCGAGCTTCCAAAGATGTGGCACGGTGCGAAGGCCCCGCATGATGCCACCGATGCCAAGGGTATCGGCGATGGTCTGGCGCAGGCCAACTTTGTTCGGCAAATCAAAGTCGGTAACGGTGCAGGGTTTGTAGCCACCGATCTGGAAGGCGACGATCACGAAATCTGCGCCTTCTATGGCGCGGCGCTGGTCCATATGCGTCTCGACCGTGGCCGGGACGCCCAGCGAGGCGACCATCTTCCGGGCGACAAGTTCGCTCTCCTCAAGCCGCTTCTTGTCGATATCCATCAGACTGATGCGGGCACCGGCAAGCGCTGGCATCTGCAGCGCATCGCCGATCAGGTTCTTCATGAAGACGGTCGATCCCGCCCCGATGAAGGCAATCTTGGTCATTTAACAGCTCCGAGAGTAAGGCCCGCGATGAAGTGTTTCTGCATGAGGAAGAACATCGCGACGGGCGGAAGGGCGGCCAGGATCGACCCGGCGGATACAAGGTGCCACTGTGCGATCCACTGGCCATTGAGCGACGACAGGCCCGCAGTGATCGGCTGGCTGTCGACCCCTTGGGTCAGGACCGTGGCCCAGAAGAAATCGTTCCAGATGAAGGTGAAGATCAGAACTGACAGCGCCGCTATAGCGGGGCGCATCAGCGGCAGGACGATGTACCAGAAGATCCGCCATTCGGCGACGCCTTCGACCCGCGCGGCCTCGATCAGCTCGAAAGGCAGGGCCTTGATGAAGTTGCGCATGAAGAGGGTGCAGAACCCGGTCTGGAACGCGATGTGGAAGAGCGCCAGTCCATACCAGGTGTCGTACATCCCCAGTTGCAGCGTCATATCGCGCACCGGGACCATCAGGATCTGGAAGGGCACGAAGTTGCCGGCGACGAACATGAAGAAGATCAGGATGTTGCCGCGAAACCCGTAGACGGCCAGCGCGAACCCGGTCATCAGCGACAGCCCGACCGCGCCAATCACGGTGGGGACCGTAACCCAAAGCGAGTTGATCATGTACTGGCCGATGGGCGTTTCGGTGAAGATGTAGACGTAGTTCTCCCATGCGATGCCGGAGGGCATGCCGAAATAGTTGCCCTGTGCGAGGTCCGATGCCGGGCGGAGCGACGTCAGTGCAACACCCAGAAGCGGGAAGAGCCAGATCAGAAGGGCAATGGGGAGGGCAATGGTGTAAAGCCACTGCGTTCCGGTACCGGACTGCTGGATGGGACGGGGGAACATCTCAGCGCTCCTTCTCGTCGCGCCACATCTTCCAGATAAAGCCCGAGATGAAGATCATCATGATGGCGAAAAGGACGACCGCAATTGCCGCGCCATAGCCCATACGGAACCCGTATTCGCCCAACGCCATCTCGTACATGTAGTAGGACAGCACGCGACTTTCGCCGAATGGTCCGCCTTTCGTCATGATCGACACGAGGTCGAAGCTGCGGAGCGCGCCGATGACGGTGACGATCACGGCGATGAATGTCGCGGGGCGCAGCTGCGGCAGGACGACATACCACAGCATCCGCCACCCCTTTGCGCCATCCAGTCGCGCGGCCTCGATCTGATCGGGCGCGACGTTGTTCAGGCCGGTCAGGTACAGGATCATGACATAAGCGATCTGCGGCCAGAGGCCCGCCGCGATGATACCGTAGGTCACGAGGTTGGGTTCGGCGAGGATGGCTGTCCCGTCGCCCGTGACCCATTCGGTCAACAGGTAGAACAGGCCGAAGTTCGGCGCGTAGAACCAGGCGAACATCAGGCCGACAACGACCTGGCTGATCACGAAGGGAAAGAAGAACAGCGATTTGTAAAGCCGGATGCCGCGGACGGTCTGATTCAGGAAGATCGCGATGAAAAGACCGATGGGCAGGGCCAGCATATAGAGGACCAACCATTTGAGGTTATTCCAGAGCGAGGTCTCGAAGGCCGGGTCGGTCATCAGCTCGCGGTAGTTGCCCATGCCGACGAACGTTCCCGTGAACTGGTTGTCCTGGTTGTAAAGGCCGTTCCAGTCGTAGAACGAGAGCGTGATGCTCTCCACGATCGGCCAGAGCACGTAGACCGAGAACATGAAAAGGCCGGGGGCGAGGAAGAGCCAAGGCGCCAAGCTCCGCTGGTTCCAGCGCGCTGCTGCCCGCCGGATCGGAACCGTCGCAGTCATGTCCGATGCCTGTACCATGGATCGCCCCTCGGAACGGAATACGGGCGCCCCCAAACCGTGGGGACGCCTGTGCTGTCAGATCATTGCGGGAAGAGGCGCAGGCGCGTCTGCTCCAGCCGCTCGAGAATCGCTTCCAATTCCTCGGGCTGGACGAGGAACTGCTGGAACCCCTCCATCCCGGCCTTGGCGTATTCGGCGTCGGCGTCACGGTCCCAGAACTGGGCGATGCCGCCCGTCGCGGTGGACAGCGCCTCGAAGCCGGCGACGAGGAACGGATCGGCCGCATCGACCGTCGCATTCTTGTTTGTCGGCAATTGCCCCTGCGCTGCGTTCCACTTGGTCTGCGCTTCCGCACTCGCCATAAAGGCCAAGAACAGCTTCGCATCCTCGGGGTTCTTGGCACCCGAGGTCAGGTGGATCGTGTCGGTCGGGGCTTCCTCGGCGCGCGGGATCCCGGGGGTGATTTCCGGGAACACCATGAAGCCGAGGTTGTCGTTCGTCATCCCGCCTTCCTTGAACACGCCGACGGCGAAGTTGCCCATGACAAAGTTTGCGGCTTTGCCCTGCACGAGGAGCGCAGCAGCATCCTGCCATTTGATCGCCGCGTGGCCTTCGCTGACGTAGGGTTGAAGCTTGCCAAACTCGGCGAACACTGCGCGAGCCTCGGGCGAGGTCCACGATACCTTGCCGCCCGCCAGATCGCTGTGGAACTGGTAGCCATTGGTGCGCAGGCTGAGATAGTCGAAAATCCCCGCAACCGGCCATTGCTCAAGCGATGAAGTCGTCAGGCAGTCGATGCTGGCGGCCTTGAACTTCTCGCAGTTGGCGAGGAAGTCGGCCCAAGTCACGCCTTCTGGCCCGGGGGGCGTCACGCCCGCGGCGGCATAGGCGTCGCGGTTATAGTAGATGCCCCACTGGTAGTAGGTGTAGGGGATGCCCCACTGCTTGCCGTCGATGGTCATCGAGGGCAGCGACGACGCGAGCGCGTCATTCAGGCCATTGGCGGCCCAGACGTCCGACACGTCGGCGAAAAGCCCGGCCTCGACGAACGGACGCATCCGGTTGGCGGCATACCAGTTGGCCAGATCCGGCGGGTCGGCGGTCAGGAAGTTCCGGATGGCGTTCTTGTAGGCCTCGTGGTCGAAGTTGGTCAGCTGGATGTCGATCTCGGGGTTCGTGGCCTCGAAATCAGCGATCAGCGCTTCCATCGCCGCAAGAGGGATGGCATCGTAGTCCGCATTCCAGGTAACGACGCGTTTGTCCTGCGCCAAACCCGCCGTGGACATGAGCAGCGCCGCCACTAGGGCCAGCGCGCCCGCTTTCTTATGGACCATGGTTTCCTCCCGTTTTGGTTCCATTATGTGAAACTAAGTCTTGAATATTGAAAACTATGTCCGCTATCCTCTATCCTGTCAACATCCTCAGCAGGGGGCGGGATGAACGCCGAGGGGCATCAGGACGGAACAGTCGGCAAGGCGCTTGATGTCCTTGACATGGTCGCAAGCCATGGTCAGCCGGTGCGGTTTTCCGATCTTCTGACACAGACACATTATCCAAAGGCAACGCTCTACCGGCTTCTGCAGACCCTGACCAACCAGGGCATGTTGATCTATGACGAGGGAACCAGCACCTATGCCCTCGGCGTGCGGCTGGTCCGGCTTGCCCATGCGGCCTGGGCACAGTCGTCGCTGGCACCGATCGCGCGCCCCTATCTTGATGATCTGGCACGGAAAACCGGCGAAACGATTCACCTTGCCCAAATGGATCTGGGCCAGGTGCTTTACGTGGACAAGCGCAACGCGGCGCGACCGGTCGAGATGTTTTCCAGCGCCGGAAAGGTCGGTCCGGCCTATTGCACCGGGGTTGGCAAGGTGATGATGGCCTTCCTTGATGAAGCAGTCCTACGGGACGCGATCTCGCGGCAAAGTTTCCATCCGTTCACCCCGCATACTCTGGCTTCGCCTGATCGTCTGAAGGACGAACTTGCGGCGATCCGGGCTCGCGGCCATGGCTTCGACCGCGAAGAGCATGAGCCGGGAATCATCTGCTGCGCGGTACCGATTCTGACCCGGTCGGGGCGGGTGATGGGCGCGGTATCGGTCACCTCGACCACCGCGCGGACGACGTTGGAGGCGCTGGAGGGCCATGCGCCGATGATCAAGGACATCGCAGCGCAAATTGCTGCCGAAGCGGAAAGCTGGCGCTTTCCGGAACAAGCTTAGGGGGAGGGATAGCATGACCGGGGTAACACTGGAAAATGTGACGAAGCGCTTTGGCGATGTGCAGGTGATCCATGGGGTCGACCTGAAGATCGAGGACGGAGAGTTCTGTGTCTTCGTGGGTCCTTCGGGCTGCGGCAAGTCGACGCTTCTGCGCATGGTCGCGGGGTTGGAAGAGACGACCTCGGGTACGATGCGGATCGGCACTCGGGATGTGACGCGGGTGGACCCGTCGGAACGCGGGGTGGCGATGGTCTTTCAGACCTATGCGCTTTATCCGCATATGACCGTGGCCCAGAACATGGGCTTTGGCTTGAAGATGACCGGGCATCCCACGGCCGAAATCGACCGCAAGGTGGCAGAAGCGGCGCGTATCCTGAAGCTGGAGCCGCTCTTGGAGCGCAAGCCCAAGGCCCTCTCGGGGGGCCAGCGGCAACGGGTGGCGATTGGCCGGGCCATCGTGCGGGGCCCGGAAGTTTTCCTTTTCGATGAGCCGCTCTCGAACCTCGATGCCGAACTGCGGGTGGAAATGCGGGTGGAAATCGCGCGCTTGCACCGCGAGATCGGGGCCACGATGATCTATGTCACGCATGATCAGGTGGAGGCGATGACCCTGGCGCACAAGATCGTCGTCTTGCGTGCCGGGCGGGTTGAACAGGTCGGTCGTCCGCTCGACCTCTATAACAACCCCGACAACCGCTTCGTCGCGGGCTTCATCGGCAGCCCGGCGATGAACTTTGTCGCGGGCATGGTCGAAGGGGACGGCATCGCGGCCAAGGGACTGGCGCAGCCGGTCACGACCGAAGTGGCACTTCCCGGATCAGGGGCCGAAGTGACCGTCGGCCTGCGTCCGCAGCATCTGAAGATCGAAGCCTCGGGTGCCACGCATCGGGTGGAATTGACCGAGGCGCTAGGCGGGGTCAGCTATGTCCACCTGACCTCCCCGTCAGGGGAAAAGCTGATCGTCGAGCGTCACGATCAGGTCAGCCTCGAGCCGGGTGCCATGGTGGGTGTAAGCTTCGATGCGAAGGATGCGATGGTCTTTGATAAAGATGGGCTCCGGCTGCGCTGACCGCTTGTCGATGACGTCGTCACTCCTCGCTTACCGAGGAGGAGACGAAGTCGAACGAGGAGGCGTTCATTAACGAAACCTGAAGGCGCGATTTCAACCTATTGATTTCATTGTCTTCAGAAAACGGTCCACGCTGGACACTCTCAGTGGCCCGACAGGAATTTCTCGGCATCCAGCGCCGCCATGCAGCCCATCCCGGCGCTGGTCACGGCCTGCCGGTAGATGTGGTCGGTCAGGTCCCCCGCCGCGAACACGCCCGGGATCGCCGTCCGCGTCGATCCCGGCTCGACCACCACATATCCCCCCGAATGCAGCGGCAGCTGGTCCTTCACCAGTTCCGACGCCGGAGCATGGCCGATGGCCACGAAGAAACCCGCGCAAGGAATCTCGCCCTCGACCCCGGTCTTCAGGTTGCGGGTCTTGACCGCCGTCACGCCAAGCGGGGATTCTGTTCCCAGAACGTCGGTCACCTCGCTGTCCCAGACAACGGCGATCTTGGGGTTCTTGAACAGGCGGTCTTGCATGATCCTTTCCGCCCGAAGGCTATCGCGGCGGTGGATCAGGGTGACCTTGGAGGCGAAGTTGGTCAGGAACAGCGCCTCTTCCACCGCGGTATTGCCCCCCCCGATGACCACCACCTCTTTGCCGCGATAGAAGAACCCGTCACAGGTCGCACAGGCCGAGACACCAAAGCCCTTGAACTTTTCTTCGCCGGGCAGTCCCAGCCATTTCGCCTGCGCCCCGGTTGCAAGGATCACCGCATCCGCCGTGTAGGTCGTGCCGCTGTCGGCCGTTGCGGTGAAGGGGCGCTTTGAAAGATCAAGCCCGGTGACGTAGTCGCCGATGATCTCGGCCCCCATCGCCTTGGCATGTTCCTCCATCCGGACCATCAGTTCGGGGCCCTGGACCGAATGGTCACCCGGCCAGTTTTCCACGTCCGTCGTGATGGTCAGCTGTCCACCAGGCTGCAGGCCCTGGATCAGGATCGGGTTCAGCATGGCGCGGGCGGCGTAGACGGCAGCGGTATAGCCCGCAGGTCCAGAGCCGATGATCATAACCTTCGTGTGCCGCGTTTCGCCCATCGTCGCCCCCAAGAATACCGGTCCCGATATAGCTACCCTCGCGGGGGGCGGAAAGCCCCCGCATGGCGGGCATGCAAATCACGCAAGATGCGTTCTCTTGCGCGTCGTTGAAACATTATTGCGCAAAGCCAGCCCCGCGCGTAAGTAAGACGGGAAACGGAGGCATCATGGCCGCGCATAAGCTTGACCCCATTGACCGACAGATTCTGGCCGAGCTGCAGGCCGACGGGCGCATGACCAACGTAGAGCTTGCGAGCCGCGTCGGAATCTCGGCGCCGCCCTGTCTGCGCCGCGTCCGGGGGCTTGAGGAAGCAGGCTTCATTCGCGGCTACCACGCGGACATCAATGCCCGCGAGCTGGGGTTTGAGGTTCAGGTCTTTGCCATGGTGCGGCTGAATTCGCAGGCCGAAGCGGATCTCTCGGCCTTCGAGGCCCGCTGCCGGGCCTGGCCCCTCGTCCGCGAATGTCACATGCTGAACGGCGAGATCGACTTCATCCTGAAATGTGTCGCACCCGATCTGTCAAGCTTTCAGAGTTTCCTGACCGAGGAGCTTCTCAAAGCCGAACATGTCGCAAATGTGAAAACCAGCTTGGTCATCCGTTGTGCGAAGGATGAGCCGGGCCTGCCCTTCACCGTGCTGGAAGCGAGGCTGGCGAAAAACGCCTGAGTAGCCGGTTCAGCGCGACGCGTCGTTTACGTGGCGCGTGGCGTTCTTGAGCCGCATCGCAAAGCCCTTTTGACCGGCGACCAGCGTGCGTCCAGACGTGTGCCGGACGGTGGCCCGTGCAACCACGCGCTCACCCTCGCCATCAGCGACGGCTTCAAGGATCGACAGGATCCAGCGGCGGTTGGTTTTCATCTGGATGATCATGGCTATTCCCGTCGGCATTCGTTTCCCTGTCCTCTTGATGACCGGGGAATGCGGCAGGGGTTGGGAGGAATGATGTGGGAAACGGTGCATTTTCGTGCCCGTCCGCGCCGCATCAAAGCCTTATTGTCGAAATGAGGCGCCCGTAATCGGCCTCGCCCGCATGGGTTGTGCGACGAAACGAGTAGAAGCGCGACGGGTCGCGATAGGTGCAATGCCCGGTCCATTCGGCATGGCCGACACCGGCGCTACGTAACCGGTGAAGACCGTAACCCGGCAGGTCGAAATGCAGGCGATCGCCCTGGCCATTGGCAAAGAATCGCGGGCTCTCATCGTCTTCGGTCCGGAAGCGGTCAAGGAATTCCGGCCCCACCTCATAGGCGGCCTGGCTGATCGTTGGCCCGATCACGGCGGCGATTTGCGACCTCTGCGCCCCCAGCGCCTCCATCGCGTCGAGTGTCGCCTCCAGAACGCCATCGACCGTGCCCCGCCAGCCGGCATGGGCGGCACCGACGACCCCGGCCTTCGGATCGCAGAAGAGGACCGGCTGGCAATCGGCTGTCAGGACGGCAAGCAGCGCCCCTGGTGTCGCCGTAACCAGTGCGTCGGCTTCGGGCCGGATATGCAGCGGGCCCGTGACCGGGACTGCCTTTGCCGAATGCACCTGATGCATTGTCACCAGCGCCTCCAGCCCGACCCCCATCGCCTCGGCCACGCGGGTCCGGTTGATCGTGACGACATCGGTCTGATCGGTGGAGCCGATGCCACAATTCAGCCCGGCGAAGATGCCCGACGACGCCCCACCCTTACGGGTGAAAAAGCCATGGCGGCAGGCCAGGGCATCCGAGGTGATGATCTCAAGCATGGTATGCATCAGGGGGCGAATCCCGGTGGCGGCGGGGCACCGGCCGAGGTCAGCGCCAGTACTTTGAACAACGAACCCATTTCTTCGGGATGGGTCAAGCGGCGAAGCGCAGCCTGGTGGCTTTCCAGTGCGGCACCGGTCAGGTTGCGGGCAAGCCGCTTAGCCCGGGCCTCGATCCCAAGCCGCAGCAGAAACTCGCCTTGCGTGGTGTAGTGATGGGGCTCGTGGCCCGCCAGCGCCTCGAAGTCGACATGCGCGGTCAGGTCGGCCTCGCCCGGATGGGCCAGCGGGTCGTCATAGGCCTGCCGTCGCACCGCTTGCAGCGTATCGCCGCGCGACCGCCAGCCGCCGTAGTCGATGATCAGCGCAAGGCCACCGTGATGGATCAGGCGGTGGGACACGGCGCTGATCACGAAGCGGGCGATCCGGCCTTGCTCGATGATCAGGCCGTCTTCCTGCGGGCGATCCGCCAATGTGCTGGCGCTCCGCTCGCCGCGCTCGGCAAGGCCGAAGGCCAGTGCGCCATCCTTCAATCCGACAAGCCGTTCATGCCAAAGCCCATTTGCAAACTGGTGCTGGTGGATTGGCAGGGCGTCGAAGAATTCGTTTGCGATCAGGAACAACGGCTGGTCTGGCAGGTCATGCGCCGCTTCGATCCAGCGGAGGCCTAAGTCATGCCCGCGGCTGACGGTTTGCTGCTGGGTCCGCCGGAGGACGGGTGAGGCTTCGACCAACACGACCTGCGCCGCGGCGTGGAACCCGGGGACGGCTTTCGTGGCGCGCAGGATGTCGGCCATCAGCGTCCCGCGTCCCGGCCCAAGTTCGGCCAGGGTGAAAGGTGCAGGCGCGCCGCGATCAAGCCAGGCCTGGGCGAGCGCAAGGCCTACCAGTTCGCCGAACATCTGGCTGATCTCGGGGGCGGTGGTGAAATCGCCTGCAGCACCGAAAGGGTCGCGCGTTGTGTAATAGCCGTGGACCGGGTGAAGAAGGCATTCGGCCATGTAGTCGGCCACGCTGATCGGCCCGCCCTCGCGGATGCGTTCGGTCAAAAGGGCCGCAAGCGGGGTCACTTGACCTTGGCGCGGAACGCGAACCAAAGCCCCGCCGCGATCATCGGCAAGGACAGGAGCTGCCCCATGGTCAGGCCCCAGCCGCCCCAGTGCAGGGCAAGGCCGATCGGGTTGCCTTCGCTGATGAACTGCGCATCGGGCTGGCGGACGAATTCGACCAGGAACCGCGCAATGCCGTAGCCGACCAGAAACAGCCCCGTAAGCGCGCCGGGATGTTTTAGCCAACCGCGCCGGAAGGCAAGCCAGATCAGGACAACGGCAAGAAGCAACCCCTCAAGTGCCGCCTGATAAAGCTGGCTTGGATGGCGGGCGCAGATCAGAAGCACGCCTTGGCAATTCTGTGCCGCCGCACCAGGGAAGATCACGCCCCATGGCAGGTCGGTCGGGCGGCCCCAAAGCTCGGCATTCACGAAGTTTGCAAGCCGCCCAAGCATCAGCCCGACCGGGGCGGCCATGGCCAGAAGGTCGCCCATCGACAGGATCGGAATCCGCTCGCGTCGGCAGAACCAGAGACCCGCGATAACGACACCGGCGAACCCGCCGTGGAAGGCCATGCCGCCCTTGTCGATCCGGATGATCTGCGACGGGTCAGCGATGTAAGTCGAGAGATCGTAGAACAGGACATAACCAAGCCGGCCACCCAGGATCACGCCGACGACGGCCCAGGTGAAGAACCGCTCGACCTGTTCTGAGGTTAGCGGCGGTTCGCCCGCCCATAGTTGCGGGGTGCGGATCGCGCGCAAGATGATCCACCAGGCGAACAGGATGCCCGCGATATAGGCCAGCGCGTACCAGCGCAGCGCGAATGTCCAGCCGAAGACTTCGATCTCGAAGAGATTGGGCGAGATGTCGGGGAAGGGGATCATGGGCGCATCCGGTGGTTTGCCCGCTTGTCGCGGGCAGGGCGGGTGATGTCAACCGGCGGCAAACCGCCACCTTGCTCTGCGGCATTGGCGGGGCCATATAAGGGGCAAGCTTGGCAAGGAGAGGCCCATGCAGACCCGCAACAAGTTCTTCGATGACATGAGCCAGCTCATGACCAATGCGATGGGCGTGGCCCAGGGTGCCCGGACCGAAGCCGAGACGGCCTTCCGCAGCTTTGTCGACCGCTGGATGGCCGACCGTGATTTCGTGACGCGGGAAGAGTTTGATGCGGCCCGCGCCATGGCGCAGAAGGCGCGCGAGGAAAACGCCGCGCTGGAAGCCCGGATTGCGGCCCTTGAGGCCGCGATGGCGAAGAAGAAGGGCTGAGCCCGCATCGAGGGCTGCTCGTCGATGCCCTCCGTGCACTCCTCGCGGCCACGTCCGAGGAGGAGACGAAGTCGAACGACGAGGCTTTCAGCAAAGGGCCCGGTTCAGATCCGGATCAGCCGGAACGCCGCCGACGCGCCCCAACCCGCAACTGCCGCAAGGACCAAAGACAAGAGGCCATAGATCAGCGGCCGTTCCTGGGCGAGGTTGAAGATGAACCGCTCCAGCCCTTCCTTGCGGACCCCGATCACACGTTCCTGATGTGCGATGACCCGCTTGTTGCGCAGAAGGTAAAGCTGCACCTTGTATTCACCCTCGGTCAGGTTCGCCGGAAGCACGATATCGGCGCGGAACAGCGTCTCTTCGGTCAACTCGACCTTGCCTTCAAGAATCCGGTACCGGCCGTCATCGGTACGGACCCGCAGCAGCGCCAGGATGAATTCGCCCGACTTCTCGGCTTCGGCCGAAATGCCGACTGCGCGGATCACCCGTTCGATGGTAATGCCGTAGCGCAGGTTGTCGATGTCGGACAGGATGTGGTTCAGCGGGCCTGTCGTGGCCACCGCGTAGAAGCTGGGGGCGCTGTCGACGCGAACCTGGGCGTTGTTCACCCAGATCCCCGCGACGCGGCCCTTGCGTCGCACGGTCACCGGGGTCGCAGGTCCTTCGACCGTCACGATGACCTCTAGCGGCCCGCTGTCGGGTGGCGGAGATTCGCGCTTGACCGCACCGTAGATCAGGATCTCTGACCCGTCGAAATCAGCGGTGATCGAGACGCGGTTCTGGCTCATCCCGGCCACGATCGCTTCCTGAGCCGTGGCGGGCAAGGCAAGCGTTACCAGCAAAGCGAGCGCACGGATCACGGCAGCACCACGGGCGCCACTGAATAAAGCTCGCTCGGCCTTACCAGAAGGTCAGCGGCGATGCGGACTGCCACGGTCAGAACCAGCAGCGACAGCAATATCCGCAGTTGTTCGGCTTTGAGTTTGACGCCAACACGTGTGCCGATCTGTGCGCCGACAACTCCGCCAAGGATCAGAAGAAGCGCCAGCATCATATCGACCGTCTGGCTGGTGACGGCATGCATGACAGTCGTGAACGCCGTGACGAAGATGATCTGGAAAAGCGAGGTGCCGATCACGACCTTGGTCGGCATGCCGAGCAGATAGATCATCGCGGGCACCATGATGAACCCGCCACCAACGCCCATGATCGCGGCCAGAAAGCCGACCAGCGCCCCCACCAGCACCGGGGGAATGATGCTGATGTAAAGCCCGCTGGCCCGGAACTTCATCTTGAACGGCAGACCGTGCACCCAGGAATGCACATGGCTGCGCCGGATCGGCGCTCCGGTCTGGCGTGACCGCAGAAGGCTTCGCAGGCTTTCCTGAAACATCATGGCGCCGATGAGGCCCAGGAAAATGACATAGGAAAGCTGGACAAACAGGTCGACCTGACCCAGCCGGGTCATCCAGGCGAACACCCAGACGCCGAACACGGAACCGACAATACCACCGGCCAGAAGGACGCCTCCCATATGGAAGTCCACCCCCTTCCGCCGCAACTGGGCAAGGACGCCCGAGACCGAAGAGGCGACGACCTGGTTCGCCCCGGTCGCCACCGCGACCGCAGGCGGCACCCCGATGAAGAACAAAAGTGGCGTGATCAGGAAGCCACCGCCCACCCCGAACATGCCCGACAAAAAGCCCACGATTCCGCCAAGCCCCAGGATGAGGAAAGCGTTGACCGAGACCTCGGCAATGGGGAGGTAGAGCTGCATCTTGGCGGCCAAAATGGCGGAAAGCGGTGGTCTGATCAAAGGCTTGCGCGCCTTTGACAGCGATGTCAAACGCCCATTCGCCTTACCGCTGCGCCCGCAGGAATTCCCGCAAGATGCGTTCCAGTTTTGCCGCACCCAAGGGGGCCATGGCCTTGGTATGCTCATGGCTGATCCGTTCGTCCGACATGCCGGCCGCCATATTGGTGATGGTCGAAATCGCGGCCACCTTCAGCCCCAGGAACCGGGCCAGGATCACTTCGGGCACGGTCGACATGCCCACCGCATCGCCACCCAGTAGTTTCAGCATCCGAATTTCCGCTGGGGTCTCGAAGGACGGACCAGAGTACCAGCAGTAGACCCCTTCAGGCAACGGCACGCCCTTCCGCTCGGCCGCCGCCTTCAGGGCAGTCCGCAAGTCGGGATCATGAGCGTCGGTCATCGGGACAAATCGGGCGTCGGTCTTTTCGCCGATCAGCGGGTTCAGGCCATTGTAGTTGATGTGATCGCTGAGCAGCATCACATTGCCCGGCGGGATGTCTGGCCGCATCGAGCCTGCGGCGTTGGTCAGGATGAGCTGAACAGCCCCAAGTTCGCGCAGCACTTGCAGGGGCAGCAGCATCGCCCGGGGATTGCCGCTTTCGTAGTAATGCTCGCGCGCTCCGAAGGCCGCGACGCGGATGCCTTCCAGCGTGCCGATATGAAGGTTTGGATTGTGGCCCGAGACACCGACATGCGGGAAGCCCGGCAGGTCCGCATAGGGGATCGCAACGCCCTCGACTGCATGCGCCAGATGCCCAAGGCCTGAGCCAAGGATCAGACCCAGTTGCACCGGCTTGTCTCCGGCACGCGCCCGGATCATCTTCGCCAAAGTTGCGGCATCCGACATCTTTCAGCGCTCCTTGACGTAAGGTTCGCCCCCGGCTCGTGGCGGGATCGCCTTGCCGCCGAATCCGGCGAGGACGAGGACAGTCAGCACATAAGGCAGGGCTTCAATGAACGAGACCGGTACCTTCACCTGCACGACGCGCTCGACCACGTCGGGCCGTGCGGCCAGGGCCGAGAAGAAGCCGAACAGAAGACAGGCCCACATCGCCGCGACCGGGCGCCACTTGGCAAAGATGAGGGCGGCCAGCGCGATATAGCCCCGTCCTGCGGTCATCTCCTTGCCGAAACCGGCCTGCAGCGCGGTGGCCATGTAGGCCCCCGCAAGGCCACAAAGGACCCCGGTGATCATGACGGCGGAAAAGCGCAAGCCCTTGACGCTGACCCCCGCCGTGTCGACCGCCGCCGGGTTTTCGCCCACGGCGCGCAGCCGCAGGCCAAAGCGGGTGCGATAAAGCACCCACCAGGTCAGCGCGACGATGGCAAAGGCAAGGTATACTAGGACGGAATGACCGGTAAGTACCTCCGAATACAGGCCCCCGAACACAGGTATCGCCCTCAGCCCCTGATCGATCCCGTCCAGCATCCAGATCAAAGGCCGGACCACCGGGGCAAGGACCGCGCCAAACCACGACTGCTCTGCCCAGTTGGCCAGCTCTTCCGGTGTCGTCAAGCTCACCGGATTGAATCGCGCGGCTCCCTCCAGCGGCGGGGTGCGGCCGCCCTGACCGAAAAGGTACTGCGCTACCAACACCGTCATGCCCGAGGCAAGGAAGTTCAACGCGACCCCGGCGATCAGTTGGTTGCCTCGGAAGGTGATCGAGGTCACCCCATGGATGGCCGCAAAGACCATTGACCCGGCGATCCCCGCCAGCGCACCCGCCCAGGCCGAACCGGTGTAGAAGGCCACCGCCCCCGCGCACATCGCAGCGGTCAGCATCTTGCCCTCAAGGCCGATGTCGAAGACGCCCGACCGTTCCGAATAAAGTCCCGCAAGGCAGGCCAGCAGCAGCGGGGTTGCCAGCCGCAGCGTGGAATCAAGCAGTTGAAGAAGCGTGTTGTAGTCCATCATGCCGCCTCCACCCGACCAGATCGGAACAGGTTGAAGATGCGGGTCAGGATCATTCGCACCATCACGTCCAGCGCCCCGGTGAACAGGATCACCAGACCCTGCACGACAGTGCGCAGCTCGATCGGGATTTTTGTCCACAGGCCCAGTTCGGCCCCGCCTTGAAACAGGAAGCCGAAGAGAAGCGCCGCCAGCACCACGCCCACCGGATGGTTCCGCCCCATCAGAGCCACCGCGATGCCGATGAAGCCCGCGCCCGAGGCCGAGTTGCCAAGGAGCCGCTCCGCCTCGCCCATCACGTTGTTGATCGCCATCAGGCCCGCCAGCCCGCCCGACATCAGCATGGCGATCATGATGATGTAGGTCGGGTTGATCCCGGCATAGCGCGCGCCCGCTTCCGATTTGCCGAAGGCCCGGATCTGATAGCCCAGCCGGGTACGCCACAGCAGAAGCCAGACCACGACCGCCATCGCCAGCGCGATGAAGAAGGTCACGTTCGCAGGCACGCCCTTGTCGAAGATCAGATTGACGCCCGGAATTTCGTTGAAGCTTGGCAGGTGCGCGGTTTCGGGAAAGTTCGCGGTCGTCGGGTCCATCTTGCCCGGTGGGCGCAGCACGTCGACCAGCATGAAGATCAGCAGGCTTGCCGCGATATAGTTGAACATGATCGTAGTGATCACGATATGACTGCCGCGTTTCGCCTGCAGATAGGCCGGGATCGCCGCCCAGGCCGCGCCGAAAAGGGCGCCGCCGCAGGCCGCGCCGATCAGCGCCAGCGTCCAGTGCGGCCACGGGATGAAGAGGCAGGCCATCGCCACCCCAAGCCCGCCCAGTTGCGCCTGCCCCTCGCCCCCGATGTTGAAAAGACCCCCATGGAAGGCCACCGTCACCGCCAGACCGGTGAAGATGAAGCTGGTGGTATAGTAAAGCGTGTAGCCCCAGCCATAGGCGCTCATCAGGCTGCCCTGGACCATGACGGTGATCGCCTCCCATGGGTCCTGTCCGATGGCGATGATGACGACGGCCGAGATGATCGCGGCCAAGGTCAGCGAGACGAGGGGCACCAGGGCCACATCGGCCCAGCGCGGCAAGCGGTCCATCAGGCGGCCTCCTCTTTTCCAGTGACCCCAGCCATCAGAAGGCCAAGCTCACGTTCGTTGGTCTTTTCGGGGTCGCGGAAACCCATGAGCCGGCCATCGAACATCACCGCGATGCGGTCTGACAGGCTCATGATCTCGTCCAACTCGACACTTACCAGAAGGATGGCGGCCCCGGCGTCTCGAAGCGCAATGATTTGCTTGTGAATGAACTCGATGGCACCGATGTCGACCCCCCGCGTGGGCTGGCCGATCAGCAGCAAAGCCGGGTTCTGCTCGATCTCGCGTGCGACGACGATCTTCTGCTGGTTGCCGCCCGAAAAGCTTTTCGCCGTCAACCAGCAATCCGGCGGGCGGACGTCGAACTTTTCCATCTTGCGCCGGGTATCGTCGCGCAGCGCGTCGTTGTCCATGAAAAGCGCGTTCTTCTGATACTCCGGCTCGTTGAAATAGCCGAAGGCGATGTTTTCCCAGGCAGTGAAGTCCAGGATAAGCCCGTGATGGTGGCGGTCCTCTGGGACATGGGCGATGCCCGCACGGCGGCGGCTTTGGCCGTCGGCGCCTGAACCAGAAAGCGGCAGGTCGGCCCCCTTCAGTGTGACCTTGCCGGTCGCCGCCTGCATTCCGCCTAGCGCCGCGAGAAGCTCGGACTGGCCGTTCCCGGCGACCCCCGCGATTCCGAGAATCTCCCCCGCGCGGATGTCGAAGCTGACGCCTTTCAGCCGTTCCACCTTGTGTTCGTCCCTGACCCGCAGGTCCTGGACTGACAGGACCACCTCACCGGGCTTGGCGGGGGCCTTCTCGACCTCCAAAAGCACTTTGCGACCGACCATCAGCTCGGCCAACTGCTCGGGGCTCGTTTCGGCGGTCTTCACTGTCGCCACCATTGTTCCACGCCGCATGACGCTGACGCTGTCGGTCGCTTCCATGATCTCGCGCAGCTTGTGGGTGATCAGGATCACCGTCTTGCCCTGCTCTTTCAGCCCGGAGAGGATGCGGAAAAGGTGGTCTGCCTCATCGGGGGTCAGCACGCCCGTGGGTTCGTCCAGGATCAGGATCTCGGCCTGCCGATAAAGCGCTTTCAGGATTTCGACCCGCTGCTGGTGGCCGACCGACAGATCCTGGATCAGCGCGTCGGGATCGACATCAAGCTCGTAGTCCCGGGCCAGCCGCTCCAGTTCCTTCCGCGCCTTGACCAGCGAGGTGTTCAGCATGGCGCCTTCCTCGGCCCCGAGGATCACGTTTTCCAGCACGGTGAAATTGTCGACCAGCTTGAAATGCTGGAACACCATCCCGATGCCGGCACGGATCGCGCTCTGGCTGTCGGGGATCGGGGTCAGCTGGCCATTGATGAAGATCTGGCCCGCGTCAGCTTTGTAGAAGCCGTAGAGGATCGACATCAGTGTCGACTTCCCGGCGCCATTTTCGCCGATGATGCCGTGGATCGTGCCCTTGGGCACCGCGATGTTGATGTCCTTGTTCGCCTGGACCGGACCAAAGGCCTTCGAGATGCCCTTCAGTTCGATGGCAAAAGCCGCGTCGGCCCCGTGAATTGCGACCATGTCTTCCCCCATGTCAGCCAAGGCACCCGCCGCTTTTTGGGCGCGGCTTTGCAGGTGTGCCTTTGCAAAGATGCCGCGCCAGAGGTCTGGCGCGGCATCATTCGTGTCAGCAAAAGCCGATCAGAACGTCGCAGCCGGGCAGGTGTTGTCCGACATGTAGTCGTGCACAACAAGCTCACCCGACTTGATCTTCTCGGCCGCTGCATCAACTGCGGCCTGCATCTCCGGGGTCACCAGAGCTGCGTTGTTCTCGTCCATCGCATAGCCCACGCCGTCATTGGCCAGACCCATGACATTGATGCCGGGGGTGAGGGCTTCGCCTTCCTTGAACGCCTCGTAGACAGCGTTGTCGACACGCTTCAGCATCGAGGTGAGGATCTTGCCGGGGTGCATGTAGTTCTGGTTGCTGTCGACGCCGATCGAGAGGATCCCCTCGTCCGCCGCCGCCTGCAGGACACCCACGCCGGTGCCGCCTGCGGCCGCGTAGATCACGTCCGCGCCCTGCGCCTTCTGGCCCTTGGCGAGTTCCGCCCCTTTCACAGGGTCGTTCCAGGCCGCCGGAGTGGTCCCGGTCATGTTCAGGACGATGGTCGCATCAGGGTTCACGGCCTTCACGCCCTGGGCATAGCCGCAGCCGAATTTGCGGATCAGCGGGATGTCCATTCCACCGATGAAGCCCACGGTCCCCGACTTCGAGGCCAGTGCCGCCATCATGCCGACAAGGTAGCTGCCTTCATGCTCGTTGAAGACCACCGATTTCACGTTCGGCGCATCCACGACCATGTCGATGATCGCAAACTTGGTATCCGGAAAATCAGGGGCGACCTTTGCCAGCGTGTCGCCAAAGGCGAAGCCCGTCATGACGACCGGGTTCGCCCCGGCTTCCGCCAGACGGCGCAACGCCTGCTCGCGCTGGGCTTCGTCCTGCATTTCAAGTTCCTTGAACGTGCCGCCGGTTTCCTTCGCCCATTTTGTGGCACCGTTGAAGGCGGCTTCGTTGAAGGATTTGTCGAACTTGCCGCCAAGGTCGAAGATGATCGCTGGCTCTGCCGCTGCCACGCCTGCAAGAAGGGCGAATGCGCAGGTTGCCCCGGCGAGGGATTTCATAAGGCTCATTGGGTGTTCTCCCGGTTGTTAATACTGATCACCGTCCAGTCCGCCGGAGTTTGTCCGGTCGCGGGCGATTTCTGCGCTGATTAGGGGCGAAGGCTGCTTGGGGGTCAAGCAAGATTCTCTTCGGGCCGACAGATAACTGACCGCTTGGTCAAGAAGTCCTGCCGCCCCGGCTCTCACGCCAGATTGCGTGCAAAAACCAGTGCGTCGAGGTGTTCGCCAGCTGGTGTCCGGTAGTAACCGCGCCGCTGCCCCGCGCGTTCGAAGCCTGCCGATTCGTAAAGCGCAATGGCGGCGGAGTTGGAGGCGGAAACCTCAAGGAACGCCCGATCCGCGCCCCTTAGCCGGGCCTGATACAGGAACCGGGCCACGAGTTTTCGCCCCAATCCCCGACGCCGGGCTGCAGGCGAGACGGCCAGGGTCAGCAACTCGGCTTCGTCGGCAACCGAGCGGCCAAGCAGAAAGCCCGCATCGCCTTCGACCAAAAGAAAGACCAAGGGATCAGACACGAAACCCGCAAAATCCGCTTCGCTCCAGGGGGGCGGGGTCTGAAAGCACAAGGCGTGAAGCCCGGCAAGCGCTTCGGGTGTCACGGCAGGATCACCGGTGGCGGGTCCGACGGAGGTGCCGCATCCGCCCCGCGCAGGTAGAACGGAGCGGGGCGGGGCTGCGGCGTGGTCGCGCGAAGGGCGCCGATGCGGGCGATGGCTTCGGCAATCGGCATGGCGGGGGGGAGTCCGTCTGCACCCGCCGCATTGCCCGTCATGTAGATCGACGGCTCGATAGCCTCGACGCGTGTGATCCGCGCCGGGCCGGGGCCGTCGTGAAGGAAGTCCTGCACGCAGACTTCGCCGCGCCGGGCATCTTCGAGCACGCGCAACGGGCGCGGCAGGTCATGGGCCAAGGCTTCGAGCCGGGTTACCCCCACCGCCGGGATGCCAAGCCCAAGCGCCAGCCCACGCGCAGCGGCGACCGCGATCCGCACGCCAGTAAAGTTTCCCGGCCCCGTCCCTACCGCCAACGCTTTCAGATCAGCCCAGCCGATCCCGCCTTCGGCCAGCACCTCCTCGAGCATCGGCATCAACCGTTCGGCCTGACCTTTGGCCATCGGCTCATCGCGCTGGATCAGCCGATCTTCGAAAAGCAAAGCGGCCGCGCAATGCGCGGCCGAGGTGTCGAAGGCCAGGATCGGCAAAATCATGTCAGGCCGCGACTGGGCGCACTTCCAGCACTTCCGGGATGTAGTGCCGCAGCAGGTTCTCGATCCCCATCTTCAGCGTCAGCGTCGAAGACGGGCAACCGGCACATGCGCCCTGCATATGCAGGTAGACAACACCCCGGTCAAAGCCGTGGAAGGTGATGTCGCCGCCATCCTGCGCCACGGCAGGACGCACACGGGTGTCCAGCAACTCTTTGATCTGGCGCACGATGTCGCCATCCTCGCCCGAATGCTCGGCATGGCCACCACCCGAGGCCTCACCTTCGATCACCGCGGCACCTGACTGATAGTGCTCCATGATCGCACCCAGGATCTGTGGCTTGATATGGGGCCACTCGGTCCCTTCGGCCTTGGTCACCGTCACGAAATCAGTGCCGAAGAACACGCCCGTCACGCCGCCCGCTGCAAAAATGCGGCGGGCAAGGGGCGACTTGGCCGCAGCCTCAGCGCTGGGAAAATCGGCGGTGCCAAGGTCAAGCACGGTCTGGCCGGGCAGGAATTTCAGCGTCGCCGGGTTCGGCGTGGATTCGGTCTGGATGAACATCTTCGGTCTCCGACTATTCCTGTCGGATATGCGCCTTGCACCTCCGACTGTCAAGTTTGGAACCGTTCTAATTCACTCGCGATCCGCACCCCAATAGGCATACATCTGCTCCAGTGCCGAAAGTCTGCGAAGCGGGACGGGGGGTTGGGCACTGCGGTCTGCCTGGTAGTACGACTCGACCGGCAGGTTCGCTGCTGGTTGGCGCGGAAAAGGAAGAACGGACATGGGCAGGCTCCTTCAAAGCCACCTCCCTCGGCGCAAAGATATGCCTGCCGCGTAACAGGCCCAAGGCATTTCTCTGCATTGCGGCAATGCGCCTGCGGCATAAGCGGTCGTCAGCCTACCAGATCAGCGCAATGCCCGAATAAAGAACAATTGCCCCGATCATACAGGCGACTGCCAGCGAACCGAGGTCCTTGGCGTCCTTTGCCCAGGCCGACCATCCAGGCGATAGGTGATCGACGATCACCTCCAGCGCCGTGTTCACAGCTTCGACCGCGATCAGCCCCAGCCCCAGCACCAAAAGGCCCGCGATCTCGGGCAAGCTGGCCCGGAAGACCAAGAACAGGACCAGCAGCCCAAGGATCAGCGCCACTTCCTGCCGGAAGGCGGTTTCCCGCGCAAGCCGCTTAAGACCGGCAAGCGAATAGCCCGCCGCGGCGAAGAAATGCGCCCCACCAGACTTGCGCGCAGGCTTTTCGTCAAGGCGCATCAGCCTGCCACTTTCCGGCAATCCATGGCCAGAACCGGCCCTGCATCCCTTGCCGTCGCAGGCACCTCCAGCAACCCGAGCACGGTCGAGAACATGTTGTCGTGGCTCACACTATCCTCCGCGCCCCGCGCCAGTCACGTCGGCGCATCTTTACCAACAGCACCAAGGCCGCACGCCGAAACCCGAGCGAGCCATTTCAACGGTGTGCCGGTGTCGCCCAGCGTGGACTCTCAGGTGATGCTTTCCAGCCGCTCCTTCGACAGATCCCCAGGAACGATGGTGATCGGGATCGGGAGGCTGCCAGAGTTCCGGCTGAGCGCGGTCACCAAGGGCCCCGGCCCCGACTTGTCGCTGCCGGCGCCTAGGACCAGGACCCCGATCTCCTCGTCTTCCTTCACCTGGGCCAGGATCTCGTTCACCGGGTCACCCTCGCGGATGACCAGCTGGGGGTTCACCCCTTGCTTGTCGCGCATCCATTTGGCGAAGACCTCGAAATGCGCCTCGATCCTCTCTCGCGCTTCGGCCCGCATCAGATCGGCCACGCCCATCCAGGTCTGAAACTCTTCAGGCGGGACGACCGAAAGGATCGTGACCCCCCCGCCCGTGTGGGCAGCCCTAAGTGCGGCAAAGCGCATCGCGTTCAGGCACTCGCGGCTGTCGTCGAGCACGACCAGAAATTTCCGCATGATACTCCCCTTTGGCAGCCGATCATGGCCCGGCCAAAGGGCAGAAGGCAAGCCCTAGGCGCGCGCCGCGAGTGCAAGGACCTTCGGGTAAAGGCGCCAGAGCGTGAAAGTACGGGTGGCGTTCAGGACCATGAGGGCAGCCCAAAGCCCATGATTGCCGAACGTCGGGACCAAGGCAAAAAGGGCCAGGATATAGATGGCGACAGAGACGACCATGGCGCGCAGCATGTCGCTTGTCAGAAGAGCGCCAATGAAAATGCCGTCATAGACCCAGGCCGCGACCCCGATCATCGGCGCCGCGATCAGCCAGGGAAGGTACGACCGGGCAGCCTCGCGCACCTCCGGTGAGGTGGTCATGAGGTCGATGATCCAAGGGCCGGTCAGGGCAAAGATCGCAGCCAGCGCGACCGCCCCTCCAATTCCCCATTGAATGCAGAGTCTTCCCGCCGCCCGCGTGTCCGCCACCGCCCGCCCGCCCACCGCCTGACCGATCAGCGCTTCGGCCGCGAAGGCGAAGCCGTCCAGCGCGTAGGCCGTCACCTCCAGAAACTGCATCAGCACCTGATTGGCGGCCAGCGTCACGTCGCCAAACCGCGCGCCGAGGAAAACGAAAGTGGTGAAGGACAGCTGCAACAGGACCGTCCGCCCCATGATGTCCCGGCTTGCCGAGAACATCAGCCTGATTGCCGCCCGGTCCCTGAGCCGCGCCATACCAGCCCGGAACACAGGCCCAAACGCATCGCGCGCCAGCCAAAGTGCCAGCACAAGGCCGGTCCATTCCGCGATCAGCGTGGCGGCGGCTACCCCAGGGACACCCCAACCAAGGCCAAGGACGAACCAGAGGTCCAGCACGATATTGAGGCCATTCTGCCAGAGTTGAAGGACCAGGACGCCGCTCGTCCGCTCCAAACCCACAAGCCACCCGGTCAGGGAATAAAGCGCGATCGTCGCCGGTGCCCCCCAGATCCGGATCGAGAGATACTCGCGTGCAACCGTCTCGACCCCGGGCGACGCCGGGGCGAGCGAGAACGCCCCAGCGAAGAGGATGACCTGCAAGGCGACAAGCGCAAAGCCCGCCGCACCACCAACGATAAGAGCGCGCAAGAGGACAGCCGAGCGTTCGCCGATGTCGCCCGCGCCCTGCGCCTGCGCTGCGAGGCCCGAGGTCGACATACGAAGAAACCCGAAAGCCCAGTAGAGCGTCGCCAGAATCACCGCCCCAAGGCCCACCGCGCCCAGCGAGACGGCATCGCCAAGCTGGCCGATGACGGCAGTATCGACGGCCCCCAGCAGCGGTACGGTCGCATTGGAAAGGACAATGGGCCCAGCGATCCGCAGGACGCGGGCATTGGTGATCGTGCTCACACTTGCGGCTCGGAGGGCGGCATCAGGAAGTGACCCGTAGCTTGGGCAAACAGACGGCTGCGGTTGTCTTGCCAGGCCTCGACATGAACCGACGCATAGCGGCGGCCCGACCGGTTCACCCGGGCGCGGGCATAGGCGTCCCGCGGCAGGCCGGATCGGAGGTAGTCCACGGTGAAGTCGATGGTCTTCGGAAGCTTGAGCGACCCTTCCGGAAGCGCGCCATCTGCTTCGACCCCCTCCCAAAGCGTGCTCCAGGCCAGTTCGATGATCGCGGTGATCTCAAGGAAGGCCGCCGTTGCACCACCATGAAGCGCGGGCAGCCGGGGGTTGCCGATCAGGCTCTCCTTGAAGGGTAGGACGGCGGTCAGCTCGTCACCTCGCCGGTCGAATTGGACCCCAAGGAAGCGGATGTAGGGCACGCCTTCGACCAATGACCGCAACAGCCCTTCACGGCGCTGCTTGACCACATGCAACGGCTCGGGTCGTTTCACTTCGCCCCCCGATCGATGGTGAATGCCCCTGTCGCCGTGGCCACGGGCCGCGTTTCGTCCTCGTCGGTGGCGACCGCCCGGACAAAGGCGACGCTCCGGGTCACATGGTGGCATTCGGCGCGGGTGCGGATCTTCTGGCCGGGGGTCGCGGGCCGCATGTAGTCGATGCGCAAATCCAGCGTCGCGGTCGAGATGCCTGCACCGGGATGACACATGACGGCCGCCCCACAGGCCGTGTCCATGAGGGCCGAGACCGCGCCGCCGTGGATCACGCCCGTGGCCGGATCACCGATCAGGCGTTTGTCATAAGGCATGGAAATGATCGCCTCGCCCTCACCGATAGCTTCAAGCCGCATCCCCAGGTCATGGCTGTGCGGCAGGGCTTCGATGAACTGGCGAGCGATGGCTTCGATGTCGGTCATGGGGCCTCCGGTCGGCATCAAACCTTCGCCGTTGTGCGAAGGCAAGGCCTTGCGACATTGTTGCGCGAAGCCGGGTGCCGACTTAGGCTGACCGCAGGAGGACGGCACATGACTGAAACTCGGCTCAGCTTCAAGGAGATGTGCGCGAAGTTCGACGTGACGCCGCGCACGCTTCGCTACTACGAATATATCGAGCTTCTTGCCCCGGAACGTGACGGGCGGGCCCGGTTCTATGGCCCTCGTGAGGCGGCGCGGATGAAGCTTATCCTCCGGGGGCGGCGGTTCGGTTTCAGCCTTGAGGAAATTCGCCAGTGGCTGATGATTTACGGCAAGAAGGGCGAGCGGTCCCAGCTGGCAGCCTGGCTTCAGCTTGCCGACCGACAGCTTCAGGAACTGGACCGGCAACGGGCCGAACTTGAGACCTCGATTGCCGATCTGCAGGCCCTGCGGGAGACAGCGGTTCAGGAGATGGAAAGACTTGCCGAGAGCTGAGGCTCGTGAAGCTGAAATTGGGCGGCTCCATCGCGATGATTTACGGAAAAGCAAACGGTTAGCGGCGGCGTTGGCGGCTTTCTTGGCCCCTCAACGATCCGGACCCGATGCGCTGTTCTGTCCGATTTCTGACCAAACCGCGTCTGGCGCGGATCTTCGGATCGGAGTCCTTCGACAAGTACGGACAGAACTGCCAACTAGGACGCAACGTCACAACTGGCATGAGCCACCACCATGACACCGAAACGCCGCAATTTGGCCGCGCCACCAAAGTCGTTTTGTCGCATCAGTCTGGTAGGTTTCATGTCGAAGATTTCTTGCACCGGGCGAGGCCCTGCCAGTATCAGAATCGCATGAGAAAAGCGTTGGCAGTCTTAGGGGTAGTGACCGTTTTGGCGTCCGAGGCGAGCGGCGAGCAAATCCGTGGCGATCTTCACTTCGCCTGTGCGGCGGGGGGGCAGGTCGATGCAGCGCTTGCCGCTGCGATCTGTGCCGAGTTTTTAGAGGTCTTGAAAGACCAGTCCGGCTTCACGCTTCGATCCCAGACGGCGGGCCCGCTCAGCGCTGGCCCGGGACTTGAGATCGTCGTCACAAAAGCCTCGGACAGCATGCTGGAACTTGAGCCGACCTGGGTTGATCCGGCAGGCAACCGCACCACACTGGCGACGTCGGGCGTCAGAGCAATGGATACCAATCTGACCGAAGCCCGGCGTCGGAACCTTTACCTTAACGTTCTCGCCAATCCCCCTATATAGACCCCAATTCGAGGACTAATTTAATGTGCATCCTTTGCAGTGCGAAGAATCCGAATGACCCGCTTGCCGGGGTGGACCAGCATGATCAAGCTGCTGCTGCGGCCGTGTCGGCCCCCTACACCCTGGATCAGATCGCCGGCCAGCTGACCAACGGGTTTTGGGATTGGAGGGGTGAACCAGCGGCCAAATTCGCGCTGGATGGGTCGCGGACGCTGACCTACAACGTCAGCGGCCTTTCAACCGCCGAGCGGGCCATCGCGGTCGCGGCGCTGGAAGCCTGGACCGAAGTGTCCGGGATCACCTTCGTGGCGACGACATCCATCTCAAGTGCTGACATCGTATTCGACAACAGCGATCCCGACGGCGCCTATGCCTATTCGGATACCTCGGGCACCACAATCACCAAGTCCTATGTGAACATTCCCAACGACTGGTACCCTGGCCTCAACCTCAACAATTACAATCTGCAGACCTACCTGCATGAGATCGGCCATGCGCTGGGTCTGGGCCATGCGGGCAACTACAACGGCAGCGCGACATTCGGGGTCGACAACCTTTACGACAATGACAGCTGGCTTGCGACTGTCATGTCCTATTTCGATCAGACCGATAACACGCTGGTTCCCGGCAGCTTTGCGTGGATTTCTACGCTGATGCCTGCCGATATCATCGCCATCCAGAACCTTTACGGCTTCTCGGGTGCCACCAACGACGGCAATTCGACCTATGGCAGGAACTCCAACATCGGCGGCTATCTCCAGACTCTGCTGAACCAGTGGACGGGAACGATCCCGGCCACCAGCAACGTCTATGTCCGCCAGCCGATTGCCTTCACGATCTACGATTCGACCGGCACTGACACGCTCGACTTCTCAAATTTCACCCAAAACCAAGAGATATCGCTTGTCGAGCTTGCTTATTCCAACATCGGCGGGCTGGTCGACAACGTGACCATCGCGCGTGGGGTGGTGATCGAGAACGCCATTGCCGGCGGCGGGAATGACACCCTGATCGGCAACGATGTCGACAACCTGCTCCGTGGTAATAACGGAAATGATCGTCTTACCGGAAGCTTCGGCAACGACACGCTTGAGGGCGGCAATGGCAATGACACGCTCTATGGCGGCTCTGGCGATGATCGGCTCTACGGCTCATTCGGCAATGACCGTATGGAAGGTGGCGACGGAAACGACACCTACTACGTGAACAGCACGGCCGACGCGGTGGTCGAGGCAGCAGGCGCGGGCACGGATACCGTTCAAACCGGACTTACGAATATAACCCTCGCGGCCAATGTCGAAAACCTGGTGCTGACCTCGACCGCAAACTCTACCGGCACGGGGAACGCGCTGAACAACACGATGACGGGAAGTTCTGCGGCAAATACGCTGATCGGTCTGGATGGCTTTGACTTCATCTACGGCGGCGGGGGCAATGACAGCCTCTCTGGCGGCAATGACATCGACAATCTTTATGGCGGCGATGGCAACGACAGCGCCGATGGTGGCGCAGGCGACGACTGGCTCTATGGCGCGCTTGGCAACGACACCTTGCTGGGCGGGACCGAGGATGACCGGCTGCTTGGTGAAGACGGTAACGACAGGCTTGACGGCGGGGACGGAAGTGACGTCCTGACGGGCGGGATCGGCAACGATCTTCTGATCGGCAGGAACGGGGACGACTTCCTTTACGGCGGTGACGGGGCGGACAGGTTGTACGGGTTCGCCGGAAGCGACCGCTACGAAGGTGGCCTGGGCGTCGATCAGTTCGTGATGAACATTCGCGACGAGCAGGATGTGTTCGTGGATTTCACCAGCGGTGTCGACAAGGTCCTGATCGGTCGGGCCGGTCTGGGGATTGCCGCCGGGACCACGCTTGCCGCGATGTGGCAAACTGGAGGCGCCCTGCCGACGGACTTCGCGGGCAGCGCGCCGGTGCTGTATTACGACTCGACCAACCGCGTTCTGTTTCTGGATACCGATGGCGGGTCGAGTTCGAATGCCACGGGGCTGTTCGGTCTGCAGGCCGGTGGAACGCTGACACTGTCGGACTTGCTGATTGCCTAAGCCCCCGGGGCAGGTCCGGCTCCAAGGCGTCTTGTTCTTTTGGTTGCGGCCAGCCTCACCGAGACTGGCAGCAGTTCGTTTCAATGGGCAAGGAAAACCGGAACTTCGGCGCTTTCCAGCATGTCGCGGGTGGCGCCGCCAAGGATCGCTTCGCGGAAACGGGAATGGCCGTAGGCCCCCATGACCAAAAGTCCGGCGTCAAAGTCGCGGGCGTGGCGGGCAAGCACCTCCGAGACGCGGGGCAGTGTGCGGGCCAGGACCGACACCTCGGCCTTGACGCCGTGGCGCACGAGCAGCTGACACAGCAGGCCGCCGGGGTCGGATCGTTCCGGCCCGTGCGCAGGCGGATCAATGACGACGATCTGTACGGTCTCGGCCTGACGCAGGAAGGGCATGGCGCGACGGGTGGCCACCAGCGCCTCGCGGCTTTGGTTCCAGGCGATGATCACGCGTCCGGGGTCGCGAGACTTCATGCCCGAGGGCGGCACGACCAAGACCGGGGCCATGCCTTCGAAAAGCGCTGCTTCAGTGACCGCTTCGTCCTCAATGCCCCGTGACTTACCGTAAGGCAAGGGCAAGACGACCAGATCGGAATAGCGGGCCCGGGCGGCGACAACATCCGTAAGCGCGCCAAGCTGGGTCACGACGGATTCAACGGATGAGCGAAGGGTCGGAGCCTGCGCCCCGATGGCCGCATTCAGCGCTGTCTCCGCTTCGCGCGCCTCGGCCTCGGCACGATCCATTGCGGCGGCAATCACTACGGCACCCGAGCCGACATAGGAATAGCCGACCTGGGTTCGATCGACGCCAAGCGCCAGCCCGTCGAGATGCGCATCCATCTTCAGCGCCATCTCGGCCGCGGCGGTGACAGTCGTCAAAAGCCCCTCGGGCGAGGTGGCGATGGTAAGGAGCGATTTGTAGGTCATGGTCATCTCCCGTGCTTGAAGCACTACCTTTGCTTGCAACTCGCTGCAGCGCATTGACGCAGGTCAACCCGGTTGAGTGGGAGACTTGATACAGATCATGGTACCCTAACGGTGCTGCACTACAGAACTTGTGCGCCGAAGCATCCGGCAGGTACCGAATTGTGATGGGGATTGCCGGACCGACAGGACGAGGGGATGCAAGACATGTGGGATTATCTGAAACTTGCCGGGTTGGGCATGGTCGCGGTTCTGGCTGCAATCGCCGCCAACTACGCCCGGGACCTGGCTTATCAGGTCAACGCAATCACGGTGATGCTGGCAGCGGGGATCGCCTTTCTGTGGGTGCTGCGGACGGCGGGCGATCCACGCCCGAACCTGCAGCATGAATACTTCGACGATGTGATCCGGGCGGGCGCGATTGCCACTGCCTTCTGGGGCGTCGTGGGCTTTCTGGTCGGCGTTGTCATCGCCTCGCAGCTGGCCTTCCCCCAGTTGAATTTTGAATTCCTGCAGGGCTTCGGCAACTTTGGCCGCCTGAGACCTCTGCACACCAGCGCAGTGATCTTCGCCTTTGGCGGCAACGCGCTGATCATGTCGTCCTTCTATATCGTCCAGCGCACCAGCGCCGCGCGTCTCTTCGGGGGCGGCCTTGGCTGGTTCGTGTTCTGGGGCTGGCAGCTGGTGATCGTGCTGGCCGCCACTGGCTATGTCCTTGGCGCAAGCCAAGGCAAGGAATATGCCGAACCCGTCTGGTACGTCGACATCCTGATCACGGTCGTCTGGGTCGCCTTCCTGGTCGCCTTCATGGGCACGCTTTTCAAGCGCAAGGAACCCCACATCTATGTGGCGAACTGGTTCCTTCTGTCGATGATCCTGACCGTCGCGATGCTGCATCTTGTGAACAACGCGGCGATCCCGGTGTCGATCTTCGGGTCCGCCCAGGTCCAGCTTTACGCGGGCGTGCAGGACGCGATGGTGCAGTGGTGGTACGGCCACAACGCGGTGGGCTTCTTCCTGACTGCGGGCTTCCTCGGGATGATGTACTACTTCGTCCCGAAACAGGCCGAGCGACCGGTCTTCAGCTACAAGCTGTCGATCATCCACTTCTGGGCGCTGATCTTCCTTTATATCTGGGCCGGTCCGCACCACCTGCACTACACCGCCTTGCCTGACTGGGCCTCGACGCTGGGCATGGTCTTCTCGGTCATCCTGTGGATGCCCTCCTGGGGCGGCATGATCAACGGTCTGATGACACTGTCGGGCGCCTGGGACAAGCTGCGCACCGATCCGATCATCCGGATGATGGTCGTCTCCATCGGCTTCTACGGGATGAGCACCTTCGAAGGCCCGATGATGTCGATCAAGGCCGTGAACAGCCTGTCCCACTACACCGACTGGACCATCGGCCACGTCCACTCCGGTGCCCTTGGCTGGAACGGGATGATCACCTTCGGCGTGCTTTACTACCTGGTTCCAAAGCTTTGGAACCGCGAGCGGCTGTACAGTCTGACGCTGGTCAGCTGGCACTTCTGGCTCGCGACCATCGGCATCGTTCTCTACGCAAGCGCGATGTGGGTCACCGGGATCATGGAGGGCCTGATGTGGCGCGAAGTGGATGCGAACGGCTACCTCGTGAACGCCTTCGCCGACACGGTGGCCGCAAAGTTCCCGATGTACGTGGTGCGGGCGCTGGGCGGTGGACTGTTCCTGACAGGCGCGCTGATCATGTGCTGGAATCTGTGGATGACCGTTCGTGCGCAACCCGCAAGGGCCACGCAGCACGCAGCGGTTCCGGCGGAATAAGGGGGCAGGACAATGGGAATTCTTGACAAACACAAGGCGATTGAAACGCATGCGACGCTGCTGATGGTCCTTAGCCTTCTGGTCGTCACCATCGGGGGGATCGTGCAGATCGTGCCGCTCTTCTACCTTGAGAACACCATCGAAAAGGTCGAAGGGGTGCGCCCCTACACTCCACTGGAGCTGGCGGGGCGCGACATCTATCTGCGCGAGGGCTGCTATGGCTGCCACAGCCAGATGATCCGCCCGATGCGCGACGAGGTGGAGCGCTACGGCCACTACTCGCTGGCGGCCGAGAGCATGTATGACCGGCCGTTCCAGTGGGGGTCAAAACGTACCGGGCCGGATCTTGCGCGGGTTGGCGGGCGGTATTCCGACGAATGGCATCAGGACCATTTCGAGAATGCAAAGTCGGTCGTGCCGGAATCGGTCATGCCGCCCTACGGCTTCCTTGCCGACAACATCGTTGACGGGGCGTACATCCAGGACGTCGTCTCGACGCACCGGATGACCGGTGTGCCCTACAGTGACGAGATGGTCGAGAACGCCCTGGCCGACTTCACCGCGCAGGCCGATCCCTTGGGTGATGCCTCGGGGCTGGAGGAGCGCTACGGCGCTGCGGCCTTCGGGACCCCGATCAACGTCCGCAACTTCGACGGCCAGCCCGAGCTGACCGAGCTGGACGCACTGATCGCCTATATCCAGGTCCTGGGCACGATGGTCGACTTCTCGACCTTCACGCCCGTGGCAAACCGGTAAGGGGGGCAAAGATGGAAACCTATTCCTTCCTGCGTCACCTTGCCGACAGCTGGTTCCTGCTGGCGATGACCTTGGGCTTCCTCGGGCTCTGCATCTGGGCCTTCCGGCCCGGATCGCGGGCGGCGCATCAGGACGTCGCGAATTCGATCTTCCGCAACGATGACCGTCCTGCGGACCCCACCCCTGCCAAGAAGGAGGGCTAAGGCCATGGCCAAGCCATTGAAAAAGGAAGTCCGGCAGGTGGAAACGACCGGCCACCAGTGGGACGGGATCGAAGAATACAACAACCCCCTGCCGCGCTGGTGGGTCTGGGTGTTCTACGCGACCATCGTCTGGGGGATCGGCTATACCATCGCCTATCCCGCCTGGCCGTTGATCACCGGGGCAACGCCCGGCCTCATCGGCGCCAGCACAAGGGCCGATGTGGCCGCCGAGATCGCGGCGGTCGACGCGGCGAATGCGGCCATCAAGGCCAAGCTGGTCGCGGCCGACCTGAATGCCATCGGCGCTGACCCCGAGCTTGCGACCTTTGCGGAAAACGCGGGTGCTGCGGTCTTTCGCACCAACTGCACCACCTGCCACGGCTCTGGCGCTGCCGGGTTCGAAGGCAAGGGCTATCCGAACCTTCTGGACGACGACTGGCTCTGGGGCGGCACGATGGAGGATATCCATCTGACCATCACCCACGGCATCAGGAACACCACAGACGCTGACGCGCGTTACTCGGAAATGCCGAAGTTCGGTGTGGACGAAATCCTGGATGCGACCCAGATCGGCCAGGTGGTCGAGCATGTGCTGGCCCTGTCGGGGCAAGAGCATGACGCGGCGCTGGCAACCGAAGGGGCAGTGGTCTTTGCCGACAACTGCGCGGCCTGCCACATGGAAGACGGCGCCGGTGACCGGACGCAAGGCGCACCCAAGCTGACGGATGCGATCTGGCTTTACGGCGGGTCTCGCGAGGCGATCACATACACAGTGACCAATGCCCGCTTTGGTGTCATGCCCGACTGGAACGAGCGCCTCACCGAGGACGAAATCCGCGCCGTGGCCTTCTATGTCCACGGCCGTGGTGGTGGCGAGTGAACGGTTACCTGCCGGGCAGGGCAACCTGCCCGGCACTTCACGTCTGATTGCCGGAGCCCGCCTTGACCTCTCCTGATGTTGACCCGCCCAGCCTTTACGCCGCGCGCGAGCCCGTCTTTCCGCGTCGGGTAAAAGGGCCGTTCCGCACCCTGAAGTGGTGGATCATGGGCGTGACGCTGGGCATCTACTACATCACGCCCTGGCTGCGCTGGGACCGGGGGCCAAGCTTGCCGGATCAGGCGGTGCTGGTTGACCTCGCGAACCGGCGCTTCTTTTTCTTCATGATCGAAATCTGGCCGCATGAGTTCTACTTCATCGCCGGCCTTCTGATCATGGCGGGGCTTGGGCTTTTCCTCTTCACCTCGGCTGCAGGTCGGGTCTGGTGCGGCTATGCCTGCCCGCAGACCGTCTGGACCGACCTTTTCATCCTGGTCGAGCGATGGATCGAGGGCGACCGCAATGCAAGGGTAAGGCTGCACCACCAGAAGCTGAACGCCGAGAAGATCCGCAAGCGGGCGATCAAGTGGACGGTCTGGCTCCTGATCGGGCTAGCGACCGGCGGGGCCTGGATCTTCTATTTCACCGATGCGCCGACGCTTCTGCGCGATCTGCTCTTGGGCCAGGCACATCCCGCGGCCTATCTGACCATGCTGATCCTGACCCTGACCACCTTCTTCTTCGGCGGTTTCGCGCGCGAGCAGATCTGCATCTACGCCTGCCCCTGGCCCCGCATCCAGGCCGCGATGATGGACGAGGACACGCTGACCATCGGTTACCGCGACTGGCGGGGCGAGCCGCGCGGCAAGCAGTCGGTCGAAGGCAACGGCGACTGCATCGACTGCATGGCCTGCGTAAATGTCTGCCCGATGGGGATCGACATCCGCAATGGCCAGCAGCTGGCCTGCATCACCTGCGGGCTTTGCATCGACGCCTGCAACGACGTGATGGACAGGATCGGCAAACCTCGTGACCTGATCGGCTATCTGGCGCTGACGGATGAGGTGCGTGAACGCCAAGGCCAGCCGCCGAAAAGCATCTGGGCGCATGTCTTCCGGGTGCGGACCGTGCTTTATACCGTGCTTTGGTCGGGGGTCGGGGTCGGGCTGGTCGTAGCGCTGTTCCTGCGGTCACCCATCGACGTGAACGTAACACCCGTCAGGAACCCGACCTTTGTCACCCTAAGCGATGGCAGCATCCGCAACGCCTATGACCTTCGTTTGCGCAACATGCATGGCGCGGCGGCGCAATTCACCATTGCGGTGACGTCGGATGCCTTTGTCGTCCTGTCGGTCGAGGGGACCGAGGGGCTGACGGTCACCGTCCCCGCGAACGAGACGATGTCGCAGCGGGTTTATCTGACGGCGGCCCCCGGCACCCGGGCGGCGGTCAGCGACAGGTCTGATGTGCGGATCTGGGTCGAAGAGTTGGGCACAACGAACCGGGTGCACCATGATACGATCTTCAATGGCGAGGAAGACGAGGAAGAAGACGATGACTGAACTGACCGGGCGGCACGTTCTCGCGATCACCGTGGGCGCATTCGCCGTGATCATCGGGGTGAACGGCCTTCTGGCCTGGAAGGCGGTCAGCACGTTCCCGGGGCTGGAGGTGCAGAACTCCTATGTCGCAAGCCAGGGCTTCGATGCCCGCAAGTCAGCACAGGAGGCTTTGGGTTGGTCGATGACGCCGGCCTACGACCAGGGCCGGATGACGCTGGCCTTCACTGGGCGCGACGGGCTACCTGTGGCCGTGACAGACCTTCAGGTCCTCGTTGGCCGGACTACGGAAACGACCTATGACACCTTCCCCGTCTTCGCGCGCGACGGCGACCTCTATGCCGTCGATCTTCCGCTTGGCAATGGCAAGTGGATGGTCAAGGTCACCGCCACTTCGGCCGACGGAACGCTGTTCGAACACCGCTCCGAACTTTTCGTGCGGAGCTGAGACATGGCGCTTGCCGAAGACTTCGGGTCCACCCGCGCCCAGATCTCGGCTTGCCCGGCCTGTGTGGTCGTGCCCGCCGCCGAACGCATCGCCGCCCTTCGTGCCGAACGGGCCGGGCGCATCATTCTGTCGCTGCCGAACGCGGGTGGCGCGCAGTCCATTTCAACGGTCGAGGCTGCCATTCAGGCTGTCCCCGGCGTGATCTCGGCCCGCGTGAACCTGACCCAAAAGCGCGTCAGCGTCGAAGCCATGCCCACCGTCACCGCGGCCATACTGATCGAGGTTCTTGCCGGTCAGGGGCAAGAAGCGCACGAGCTGGACCCCGGCCTCCTCTCCTCCACTGAAACCGACCGCCAGGGCCGCGACCTTCTGATGCGTCTCGGCGTCGCGTTCTTCTCGATGATGAACGTGATGCTTCTGTCCGTGGCCGTGTGGTCGGGGGCCGAGGATGCGACGCGCGACCTCTTCCACTGGATTTCCGGGGCTATCGCCCTGCCCACCGTGATCTTCGCGGGCCAACCCTTTTTCAAATCCGCTTGGGCCTCGCTCCGCCAAGGCAAGCTTGGGATGGACGTCCCGATTTCCCTCGCCCTGATCCTCGCCTCCTCGATCTCGGTCTATGAAACCGCGATGTCGGGCCACCACGCCTATTTTGACGCCGCCGTGATGCTGGCCTTCTTCCTGCTCCTCGGCCGCTACCTTGACCACCGCACCCGCGCCATCGCCCGCTCGGCGGCCGAGGAACTGGCCGCGCTGGAAGTGCCCCGCGCGATCCTGCTTCTGGACAACAGCGAAATCGAAACCCCCATCGCCGACATCCACCCCGGCGACACCGTCCTCGTCCGCCCCGGCGCGCGGATGCCGGTGGATGGCGTGGTCCTCTACGGCGCATCGGAACTGGACCGAAGCCTTCTGACTGGCGAAAGCCTGCCCGTGCAGGCGGGGCAGGGCACTGTGGTCAGCGCGGGTGAGGTCAACCTGACCGGCCCCCTGACCGTGCAGGTCACCGCTGCGGGCAAGGACTCGAGCCTCCACCGCATGGCTGACCTTGTCGCCGTCGCCGAAGGGGCCAAGACCCGTTACACCAGCCTCGCCGATCGCGCGGCCAAGCTCTATTCGCCGCTGGTCCATATCCTGTCGTTCAGCGCCTTCGGCTACTGGATGTGGGCCACCGGCGGTGATGTGCGCTATGCGATCAACATCTCGGCCGCCGTCCTGATCATCACCTGCCCCTGCGCCCTAGGGCTGGCCGTTCCTGCGGTCATCACCTCCGCCTCCGGTCGCCTCTTCCGCAAGGGCCTCCTCATCAAGCACGGCACCGCTTTGGAGCGTCTGGCCGACGTCGACACTGTCGTCTTCGACAAGACCGGCACCCTGACCCTTGGGACGCCCGAGCCTGTCGCACTGACAGACCACCCAGTTGAGGCTGTCTCCGTCGCCTCCGCCCTCGCCGCAGGCTCCTCGCACCCCTTGGCCCGCGCACTGGCAGAGGGCGCGAAAGCTGCAGGCATCGCCCAGGCAAACGTCACCGACATCCGCGAAGTCCCCGGCTACGGCATCGAAGGCGCATACCAAGGCACCCGCGTCCGCCTCGGCCGCGCCGGTTGGTGCGGGGCCGAGCCGCTCCCGATGACCGCCACCTACCTCTCCATCGCAAGCACAAGCGCAACCGAAGCCCGAAGCGCCTCCCCTCCCCCCCGTGGGGAGGGGATGGGAGTGGGGGGCCTCCGCCCGGAAACCCACGCCTTCGCCTTCACCGACCGCCTCCGCCCCGGGGCCGAGAAGGCAGTCGCCGCCCTGAAAGCTGCCGGCCTTCAGGTCGAGCTTCTCTCCGGCGACGCCGAAGCCCCGGTCCGCGACTTGGCCGACCGGCTGGGCATCCCGAGCTGGCAGGCCGGGGTCCTCCCTGCCGAAAAGGCCGCCCGGGTGGCTGACTTGTCCGCGCAAGGACGCAAAGTTCTGATGGTCGGCGACGGCCTCAACGACACCGCAGCCCTTGCCGCCGCGCATGTCTCGATCTCTCCCGCCTCGGCGCTGGACGCAGCCCGGGTCGCCTCGGACATAGTGCTTCTGGGCCATGACATCGCTCCCATCGGCGACGCCCTGCGGATCAGCCGTCAGGCGACCCGCCGGATGGTCGAGAATTTCCTGATCTCGGGCGGCTACAACGTGGTGGCGGTGCCCTTGGCGCTGGTGGGGATGGCGACGCCCCTCGCGGCGGCCTTGGCGATGTCGTTGTCGTCGATTACCGTGTCACTGAACGCTATGAGACTCAAGTGATCGGGCGGTCGAAGTAGATGGAAATCCTGGCGATCCTGATCCCCGTGTCGCTGCTTCTGGGCGGCATCGGGCTTGTGGCCTTCTTCTGGGCGATGCGCACCAAACAGTTCGACGACCCCGAAGGCGATGCAAACCGCATTCTGACCAAGGATTGGGACGACCGGCCAAGGCCGTGACGGGCCCGGATCAAAAAGTTAAGACCACGTTACCAGGATCAGGTAACTATCTGATTTCAATCAACATGGCCAGGTTGTCCACCGTGGACAAGGTCAGGCGATGGTGACCGTCGCTGACTGAAGCCCCTCGATCTCGACCTTGCAGGTGTCGCCCCGATTCAAGGACCCCACCCCGGCAGGCGTGCCGGTGAAGATCAGATCGCCGGGGGACAGACTGACCATCCGCGACAGCGCCGCGATGATGGCTTTGGGCGTCGAGATCATGTCCGAGAGCCTGGCCTCTTGCCGCGTCGCCCCGTTCACCGAACAGCGCAGCGTTGCATCAGGCAGGGGGCCCTGACGGATCGGCCCGACGACGGCGGACTTGTCGAAGCCCTTGGCCATGTCCCAGGGACGGCGCGACGCCTTTGCCTCGGCCTGCAGATCGCGGCGGGTCAGGTCGTTGCCGGCGGCATGGCCCCAGATCATCGCCTCGGCATCCTCTTCGGCGACCATTGCACCGGCTTTGCCGATGGCGACGACAAGCTCGCCTTCATGATGCAGGTTCGCGGTAGCGGGCGGGTAAGGGATGCGGGTGCCGGTTTCGACCACGGCATCGGCGGGCTTGGTGAAGAAGAACGGTGCCTCGGCGTCGGGATCGGCACCCATTTCACGGGCATGCTCGGCATAGTTCCGACCGACGCAGAAGATGCGGCGGACCGGGAAACGTTCGGCGCGACCGGTGACCGCAAGGGTGACTGTCGGCAAAGCCGGGAAAACAAGCGCGACCATGGTTCAGCCTCCTACCGTTTCGCATGAGATGGCACGGGCGCTGAGGCGGCGGCAGGCAAGTTCTGCCTGATCCTCGGTCAGCCCCATGAAGCTGGCCCGCCAGACCCCTCCCGATTGGGTCGTTCTGCGGTTGCCGTCATTCAGAGTGGCGCTTTCCGCCAGCGCGGTTTTCAGAAGGGCACGCTCGGCCTCATAACGCGACGGGTATTCGCCGACGTTGACCCCGAAATGCCGCCCGCCTGAGGTGGACACGACGACAACGACCTCCTCGGCCGCTTCCGGCTGGGCCTCGGCGGTTTCGACCGCATCGAAAATCGGCGCCTTGCGTTCGGGCAGGGGGGCAGTGAGGGTCGCTGATGCGACCTCGACCGTTGGAGGAGCGACGCTGGCAGCGCTTGCGACGGTTTCGACATCGGTCACATTGCCTAGAAGAGTGACCGGTTGATCGGTAACGGCGATCTCGGTGCCGGGATCGGTGACCACAATCTCAGGCTTGGGGACGACTTGGGCGACGACGACCTCTTCCGGGATCGCCGCGACAGGGGTTTCAACTTGCACTTCGGCGGCCGCAAGCGCGGTCTCGGGAACGGTTTCAGGCCGTGCTTTCGGTTTCATTCCGGCGAGGGACGGGTCAGGTACGGCAGGCGTCGCAATGACTTCCCCAGGCGGAAGCGCGGCGACAGCAGCTTCGGCGGGCAGCGCGCCTGCGGCAAGCGCAAGCGCCTGCGCGTCCAACGTGCCGGGCTCGATCAGAGGAGCTGTGGCAAGGTCCGTGACCAAGGCGGTTTCACCTTCGACCGTCGCGTCGGTCTGCTGAGCCGCCGCCAGCGTGGTATCGGCGGCCTCGTCCGGAAGCGGTGTCTCGGCTAATGGCGCACCTGCCGCCATTGCTTCGGCCTGGAAGTCCAGTGTGCCTTCCGGCGCGGGCTCGGCAGTGGCTTCGGCCAACGCGCCGTCGATGCTTGCCGCCATGGCGATCGCCACTTCATCTGTGACGGTCGGCACGTCCGGGCGCGCCTTTGGCCAAGGCGAGGTCTTCATCGCGCCCGAAACACGGACGATCTTGCCGGCACCGCCGACGGCATCTATCTCGTCGACGCCATTTTCGACCGAAGCGATCAGCGCGTCATCAGGCAATGGCGCGGCTTTGGGCGGTTGTTCGGTCACGTTGTTACGGGCTTCGCCGAAGCCGATATCCATCAACTCGGCCATCTTTGCATTGCGGTTCGCGGTGGAAGTGCCGCCAAAGACCGTGGCGATGACGTGCTTTTTGCCACGATGCGCCGAGGCTGTCAGGTTGAAGCCTGCGGCCGAAGTATACCCGGTCTTGATCCCGTCGGCGCCTTCGTAGTTGTCCAGAAAACGGGTGTTGGTGTTAGCCACGGTCGCGACCCCGGCATCCGCCGTCCGGCGCGAGAAGATGTGATAGTACTGTGGGAAGTCATAGAAGAGGTGCCGACCAAGGATGTTCATGTCGCGCGCGGTCGAAAGATGCCCGTCGGCGGTCAGGCCGTTCGCGTTCTTGAAGGTCGTGTTATGCATCCCCAGTTGTCGCGCCGTCCGCGTCATCCGCTTGGCGAAGGCGGTATGATCGCCGCCGATGGCATCACCAATCGCCGAAGCGGCGTCGTTCGCCGACTTAACCGCCGCGGCGCGGATCAGGTAGCGAAGCGAGATTTTCTGGCCGGGTTTCAGCCCCAGGCGCGACGGCGGCTGCGAGGCCGCGTATTTCGAGACGGTGACTTTGGTATCAAGGGTGATCCGGCCCGCCTCGATCTCTTGAAACGCGATGTATAGCGTCATCATCTTGGTCAGCGAGGCCGGATGAAGCCGGGTGTCGGCGTTCTTTTCGTAAAGGACTTCGCCGTTGCGACCGTCCATCACTATGGCCGCGAAAGGGGCGGCTTGCAGGGGAGACGTCACCACAATAGTGCTGACGACAAAAATCATGAAAATAGCGCGAAAAATCCGCCCGAAAAGCGATGCCACGTCGCCCACCTTTGCCTGTTCGGCCCGGATTTCCGGTGCCATTATTCTGCCTCAAGACGAAAGGTAGCACAGGTGATACAATCCGAAAACCTAAAAATTCCAAAGGGTTTCATGACATAGTTGAAGTAGTTGCCGCGAAGCAGCACTTCGCTCGTCCGCCAGCAATATCTTGCGCAACGGGTGGAGTGGGTCCCTACCTGTTGCGGCGCGGTTTCAGGCTGTCGACCAGCTTTGCAAGCCTGCCCAGGTGATCAACGACATGGAACCGACGGTTGCCGGTCGGCGGATCGGCCTTTTCCAGCGCCCAGATCAGGCCATGCGGGACGTGCACCCCCCAAGCCCCGGCTTCCAGAGCCGGAAGTACGTCTGATTTCAGAGAGTTGCCAACCATCATCGCTTGATCGGCCCCGGTGCCGTGGCGGGCAAAGACCTTCCGGTAGGTCTCTGCCGTCTTTTGGCTGACGATCTCGACTCCGTGGAACAGGTCACCCAAGCCCGATTGGGCCAGCTTTCGTTCCTGATCCAGCAGGTCGCCCTTGGTGATCAGGATCACACGATATTCAGCGGCCAAGGCCACCACCGCCGCACGGGCATGCGGCAGAAGCTCAATCGGGTGTTCCAGCATCTCGCGCCCCGCAGCGATCAGCTGGCCAATGACGCGGGCGGGTACGCGGCCATCGGTCACTTCGATGGCAGTCTCGATCATGGACAGGGTGAAGCCTTTCACGCCAAAGCCATAATGCCCGATGTTCCTTCGTTCGGCCTTTTCAAGCCGTTCGGCCAGATGATCGGGGTTGGCGTGATCGGCGAGAAGCCGGGTAAAGCGGTCTTGCGTCAGGCGGAAGAAGGCCTCGTTGTGCCAAAGCGTGTCGTCCGCATCAAAGCCGATTGTGGTCAGCATTACCGTTCCTCGCGCCGCCTCTTTTCGCCACGCCAAAAGAGGGTATAATTCCCCCATCAGATGCAACCCCCGAATCCTGAAAACGGAGCCCGCAACTCGTGTCCATCCGGCCTTTTACCATGTCTGACAAGACGGATGGCCCGGGGAATGACACCTCGATCCTGACCAAGCCTAAGTCAAAGACCGATCGGCCGCCGATGTACAAGGTCATGCTTCTGAACGACGATTACACGCCGATGGAGTTCGTCGTCCATGTGCTGGAGCGGTTCTTCGGCCTGAACCATTCGCAGGCCTTCGAGATCATGCTGACGGTCCACAAGAAGGGCCTCGCGGTCGTGGGGGTGTTTTCCTTCGAGGTGGCCGAAACCAAGGTAGCGCAGGTGATGGACTTTGCCCGCCGCCATCAGCATCCGCTGCAATGCACGATGGAAAAGGAATGATCCTGCGTTTGTCCCAGAGGGGTTTTGGGGGCTAGGCCCCCGCTCATGCGATCCGCACGACTGACCCTGGCGCTGGAGACCGGCGCGCTGACTTTGCCTGATGCGGGCATGATTGCGGTCTATCGGCCCCGGTTGGGCGATGATCTGTCGGCCCTGCCGTCGGGGCGGGTTGTGGTGCTGACCGGTTTCAAGCCCGACCATGACCATTTTGCCGCTGGCTATTCGGTGACCCCTGCGCCGCCCTATGCGGCGGCTATCGTTTGCCTGCCGCGCTCACGCGAGGCGGGGCGGGCGTTGATTGCGCAAGCTGCGGCCGAGGTGGCTCCGGGGGGTATCATCGCGGTTGATGGGCAGAAGACCGACGGGATCGATACGGCGCTGAAGGATTTGCGGGGGCGGGTGGAGCTGTCTGAAAGCCTGTCGAAAGCGCATGGCAAGCTTGCGACTTTCGCGGCGGGGGCGGACCTGTCGGACTGGATGGCCCGGCCGCATGTGGTGGACGGGTTCCAGATATTGCCCGGTGTCTTTTCGGCCGATGGGCCGGACCGGGGGTCGGTGCTTCTGGCCCGGGCCTTGCCTGCGAAGCTGGGCGGGAAGATTGCCGATCTGGGGGCTGGCTGGGGGTATCTGGCGCATGAGATCCTGAAGCATCCCGCTGTGAAGCGGTTGGACCTGGTCGAGGCCGAAGCTGACGCGCTGGCTTGCGCGCGGGTCAACGTGACCGACCCCCGCGCGCGGTTTCATTGGGCCGATGCCGCAGCCTTTCGGCCCGAGACCCTACTGGATGCCGTGGTGATGAACCCGCCCTTCCATACCGGGCGCGAGGCCGATCCGGCACTTGGAGCCGCCTTCATTCGCGCGGCCCGGCGGATGTTGGCCCCGGATGGCAGCCTCTGGCTGGTTGCCAACCGCCACCTGCCTTATGATGCCGTATTGGCCGACTGCTTCCTTGAGGTGAAGGATGTGGTCGGCGATGGCGGCTTTCGCGTGATCCATGCCCAGAAGCCGAGACGAGACCCGCTTCGGGCCAAACCCTGATTGATCAAAAGGCCGCTGCCATGTCCTTTTCCGTTTCCGGCAAGACTGCCATCGTGACTGGTGCTGCAACCGGCATTGGTCATGCGATTGCGCGGCATCTGGTCGACAAAGGGGCGAACGTGATGTTTGCCGATGTGGACGAGGTACGGCTTGAGGCGGAAGTCGGCGACGAAGCGCGGGCCGAGGGGCCGATCCGGATGTTCGCCGGTGACCTGACAGAAAAGCTGACGATTACCAATCTTCTGTCGGCCACGGTCGATGCGTTCGACCGGGTGGACATTCTGGTGAACGCCAACCGCAGGATGCTGGTCTCTGAAACCCTGAACCCCGAAGCCGATGGGGTTGAAGAGCTCTGGCGGCATAATGTCCTGTCGGCGCTGCGGATTTCGCAGATGACCGCGAAGCGCATGATCCAGCATGGTCAGCGCGCCGAAGTGGAGCCGGGAACCATGCTGGGCTCGATCGTGAACCTGTCGTCCATCGCGGCCCAGTCGACGCGACCGGAATTGCTGGCCTATTCGATGGCTGCTGCAGCGATGGACCAGATGACCCGATCCCTTGCGGTTGCGCTTGCGTCGAAGGGTATTCGGGTCAACGCCGTGGCGTTTGGTTCGGTGATGAGCGCAAGCCTGCAGGTCGCACTCAAGGACAACCCGGATTGCCGCGACGAGATTGCCGCCGCGACCCCGCTTGGCCGGGTGGCCGCCCCTTCGGAACTGGCCGAAGTGGTGCAGTTCCTAGCCTCAGATGCGGCGGGATTTGTCACTGGCCAAGTTCTGACCGTCGACGGCGGGCGAGGGCTTCTAGACGTGGTGGCCACGCCAGCGCATTGATCATTCTGGATATTCGGCCTTGCACTGGGCGATGACCGGCTCGGCCTGGCGGGCGAGAGCCTTGCGTTTCTCCTTCAGGCTGGCAAGCTTTCGCGCCTCATCGTTCAGGTCAATGGCCTTGGGCCGTCGCTGCGTGATCTCGCGTTCTTCAAGGCACAGACGCGGCGGGGGGGCGGGCTGACCGGCGGGAGGTTGTCGCTGCGGGCAATAGGCCCAATAATCCTGATAGACGGTGATCGTCTCGAAAGCATAGCCCCGGTCAAGATTGCCTTGGGTTTCCGCGATCAGCCGATCAACAGTTCTGAGGTCGCGGGTATTCTGCCGGATGCATTGTTCCTGGGGTGTGCCGCAGGCCGCAAGCAGCACAAGTGTCGGGAAAAGCAGGCGTTTCATCGGATCCTCTGCAAGCGGTGGAAAGCGGCGCGCTGGGGTGCTAGGCAGAGCCGCGCGTTACATCGGAGACCAAAGGATGACCGATATTATTGACACCCGCAAGGCAGAGGCTGCGACCTGGTTTCGTACCCTGCGCGACCGGATCGTGGCTGCGTTTGAAGACCTGGAGGTCCGGTTCGGCGATGGTGCGCCCGGCCGGTTCGAGGTGACGCCCACCAGCCGGGCCGACGGCGGCGCCGGGATCATGAGCGTGATGCGAGGTGGCAAAGTCTTTGAAAAGATCGGGGTGAACTGGTCCGAGGTTCATGGAGTTCTTGGGGAAAAGGCGCAGCGTGCGATGGCCGCGCGGGGGGTGCCGGGGATGGATGCCGATCCCCGATTCTGGGCCTCTGGCGTTTCACTCGTGGCGCATATGGTGAACCCGCATTGCCCGGCGGTGCATATGAACACCCGGATGTTCTGGACGCCTGGGGCCTGGTGGTTCGGTGGCGGGTCGGACCTGAACCCTTGCATCGAATATGCCCAGGACACGGGCCATTTCCATGCTCAGATGCAACGGGCTTGCGACGCGCATTCTCCCGAGTACTACCCGCGCTTCAAGGCGTGGGCGGATGAGTATTTCTTCATCCCGCATCGCGGCCGGGCGCGGGGGGTTGGGGGGATATTCTATGATGATTTGAACACTGGGGACTGGGAGGCTGATTTCGCTTTTACCAAAGCCGTGGGCGAGGCCTTCCTGCCCGCTTTCCTGCCGGTGACCGAGCGGCGGTTGGGAACACTGTGGTCCGATGCCGACCGCGAGGTGCAGCTTTTGCATCGCGGGCTTTATGCTGAATACAACCTTGTCTACGACAGGGGCACCAAGTTTGGCTTGGAAACCGGGCATGACGCGAATGCGGTCCTGATGAGCCTGCCGCCCGTCGCCAAGTGGTATTGAGGGGCAGGGAATGGCGGATGTTACCGTGAAGGCGGCTTACGGCTCGGTCGTCGAGGATGAGGGGCTGCTTTTCGTCGGCTTCGCCGAGGGCGAGGATGAGGACGAGGGCTATGTCCTCTTCCGTCAACCGATCGGGGGAGGGCCGGTGTGGTTCGAGGCGAATGACGAGAGTTTCGGGGCAGAGGATGCGGTCGAGAAGGTTGCCGCTGGGCCGAAAGGGTTCGAGGTGACGATCCAGCCAGAGAAGCGGGCGGCTTTCGGCTTTGCATCTACGATCGCAGTGAAGATCGGCCCAGGATGCGAGGATGCGGGGTTGGCCTTGGAGGCATTGCAGGACATGCTGGGCCCGATCTGGCAGGAATAGGGCTGCTCCTCGTTCGCCTTCGGCTCCTCCTCGCGAGGGGCTGTGCGACGAGGGACAAAGTCACCGAGGAGCGTTGGCCTGATGCTGCCAGACCGTGTGGCGGATGCGGGCGGTCTTGTAGGCGTCGAAGACCGCCATGGCCCAGACGAAAAGCGCCCCTGACAGCTTGCCGACGAACGACACATCCGGCGCAGCAGTTTTCAGGGTGAAACCCCCGAGAAGAACCGCGAAACAGACGAAGATCAGTCCCCGAAGCGGCTGGCGGTTCAGAACCTGACCCATGCCCGGCAGGATCAACGCTACGGCGAGGACGGTGTAGGGGTTCAGCGGGGGCTTCATCTGGGGTCCTTGGGCAGGCTGAGGATATCTTCGCGGATCACGCGAAGCCTGTCGAGGATCGGCGTGAGGCGGGCGGGATCTAGCGGGGTCATACCCATCTCGGCCTCGCGGAAGATCAGGTAGCGGCCGCGGTCGGCCTCTTCGGCCAGGATCACGATGCGCAAGCCTTTGGGGGAAAGGACAAGTTCCTTGATGCGCGGATCATCGAACAGACTGGCATTGCGGGCGATCAGATCGGCGGGCGGGATGCGGCTCGCGTCGTCGCTGCGGATCGCAACGTCTTTTGGCAGGTCGGGCGGTGTGGGCAGCGATAGCGGTAGCTCGGCAAAGCGGGTGAAGGATTCGGTGCCGGTGGGGCGGGCCAGAATGTGAAGCGTGGCCGCCAAGGGCAGCGGTTCGGGCAGGGTGATCAGGACCCAGAGGGCGGGAAGCTTGCGGAAGGTCAGCGTGTCGGGGATGACCTGAAGATCGAAGCTCAGGCCGTTCTGGCGGCCGGTCATGCGGGGAAAGCCGGTTGGCTGGATGCGGGACTCGCCGCCATCGAAGAGGGGCTTCACCGCGCTAAAATAGCCGGAGCGGGCCGTGGTGCGGGCCCGGCTTTCGGTGAAAAGACGATATGCAAGCCAAAGGCCGAGGGCGGCGAAGGCTGCGGCAAGGGGGATAAGCGGGGACATGGGAAATGGCCCGCCCCTTTTGGGGGCGGGCCTGGTGCCTTAGTAGCCCTGCGGTTTCGGCCAGGGCATGGTGAACTGTGCACCCCGATTGACGAAACGGTAGCGCCAGAAGTGGAACCAGAGCGACACCACGATATAGAAGCCGATCATCGCCACCAACTGCGTGCCGTAGCCAAGAAAGACCGCAAAGAAGGTCACGGCGCATAGGGCAAGAAGCGCGATCGCGGGCAGTGGATGTAACGGGTGTTCATAGCCGCGCTTGATCGAGTTCAGCGGCCATTTTTTCCGGAACATGATGATATTCAGCGGCATGAAGGTATAGCCAAGCAGACCCGAGAGGATCGAGAAGGTGATAACCTGATCGAGCGGTGCCTTCAGCGCGAAGATCAGGGCGATGGGGACGAGGAACACGATCGACCGGTAGGGTGTGCGGTACTTGGGGTGGACCGCGCCGAACCAGCCGGGAAGGTACTTGTCGCGGCCCATGGCGAACCAGGCACGGGATGCGTCGTTGATGCAACCATTGGCGCTCGCGAGGGTCGCAAAGAGGGTGCCGAAGCCCAGAAGCCAGACAAGCCCGTTGGAGCCGGCAAGGCGCGCCGTGTCGAACAGGGGTGCGACCGACCCGTTGACGCCATCGCCAAGGAACTCATAGGGCAGGACGCCGGTGCAGATGTACCAGGTCAGTGTTGCCGCGATAAGCAGCGTCATGATCCCGGTCAGGGTGCCGAACGGAAGCGCGCGGGCCGGTGAACGAACCTCTTCGGCAGCTTGGGTCGTGCCTTCGATGCCAAGGTAGAACCAGAGGCCGAAATGCATCGCCGCCAGAATGCCGATCCAGCCGTATGGCAGTTCGTGGCCTTCGAAAAGGGCCGCATGCTCCATGATCCCGCCCCCGACGATGCCCGAGGTGGCGAAGAAAAGGACGATGATTGCAACAAAGGCAATGGCAGTGATGATCAGGTTGAAGACCAGTGTAGCCAGCACACCCCGATAGTTCAGCCAGGCCAGGAACATGATGACAAGGATGATGAAGGGTTGCTGATCCAGTGCCGCCTCGTGTCCTGACATCGTGGCGACAACCGAAAATAGATAGCCTGCGGTGATCGCATTGCCCGCCTCAAGCATGGTGTAGGCGAAGACAAGATAGAGGCCGACGTTGAAGGCCATCAGGGGCCCGACGATGTGCTTGGCCTGAGTGTACTGCCCGCCCGCCGAAGCGACGGTCGAGGTGACCTCGCTGTCGATCATCGCGACGCAGGTGTAAAGGATGCCCGCGAACCAGCAGGCGATAAGTGCGGCGTAGGCGCCGCCTTTGCCGACGGCAAAGTTCCAGCCCATGTATTCGCCGACCAGAACGATGCCGACGCCCAGCGCCCAGACATGCGCCGGCCCCAGGACGCGGAGGAGGCCGACCTTGGTGCCGTGCGGGCCCATGCCGTCCATGGTTTTCGAGGTGATATCGGTATCTGTCATGACATCACCCCTTATGCTCTTCGGCCATGGCCTCAAGCTCGCCTTCGCGAGATGAGGTCAGAACATCTTCGGAGTACGAACTGTCGGTCTTCAGCCAATCGAGCACCATGTGCAGCCCGAAAGCCGCAGAAAGCGCCCAGGCCGCGTATTCGAGATAGTTCCAGATATCCATCGCGGCCCCCTATTGCCCGAACTTTTCGGAAATGACCTCGCGGTATTCCACATCGGAAAACCGCAGGATCAGGACGTAGTAGAGGACGATGACCGCGATCATCGCCAGAAGCGCGCCGAAAGAGAAGCTGTAGTCAAAGCGCGCCAGGATCAGGTCATGGGCGGTCTCGGGCGTGTAGCCAAGCGCCTCGTATTTGGCCGACTGCGCCTCTGTCTGGCCCAGGGTTTCCCAGGTCGGGTTGGCAACCGGTGTGGCGACCGTTTTTGTGGCACCTGCCAGACCCATCCGCAGCGGCACGAAAAGCGCGCCGACGGTAAGGACCACAAGCACGATGACGTCGATCAACTGGCCGATCAGGTTCTGCTTGGGGGGTACGTAATGTGCCATGATCACCCCTTCCTCCCCGTCGCTTCGTCCATGAACTTGATGTCGAGGCCGTACATGAAGTCGCGATCTTCACGGTAATGCCGCAGCATCGCAAGGATCGCGGCAGTATTGAACACCAGCACCACGGCCCCGCCAATAAGAAGAAGCACGCGGGCGCCCCCGCTTGGCGCCAGGTTCCAGGTTGCAATCGCCACAAAGATCATCGCGCACCAAAGGCCGATCACGAACGCCCATGCTACTTGCACGTCGCGCTTGTGCATCGCCTCAATCCGCTGATTAAGGTCTTCCACGACTTCCCTCCCTTGGGCCTTTGCTTCTTTTCCCGCAAGACGCGGCCCTGGCGTCATTTCCCCAAGCGGCAAAAAGTTTTCTTCAGGGAAAGGCACCTGCGACAATCTGTCAAGAAAAACCGCATCTGCCTGAGGATTAGGCAGCGCTTTTCCCGGTCGGTGAAAAATGTTTCTCACCAGTTGATGGGTGTGAGCGAGAGTGCTAGCGTCGGCTCAACCAGTTGAAGGAGACGAATCCATGTGCGGCATCGTTGGGTTGTTCCTGAAGGACCCGAAGTTGGAGCCGAAGCTAGGTGCCATGCTGACGGACATGCTGATCACCATGACCGACCGCGGGCCGGACAGTGCTGGCATCGCGATCTATGGCGGGGCGAAGGATGGATTAGGCAAGATCACCATCCAGTCCGCCCATCCAGAGAAAGACTTCAAGACCCTCGATGGCGATCTGCATGACGCCCTCGGCCAGCCGGTGACGATCCTGGTGAAGTCGACCCATGCGGTGATCGAAATGCCACTTGGCCAGCTGGACGCTGCCCGGTCGGCGCTGGCGCATCTGCGCCCCGAGGTCAAGGTCATGAGTGTCGGTGACTCCATCGAGATATTCAAGGAAGTCGGCCTGCCGAAGGACGTGGCCCGCCGGTTCGATGTGGCAAGGATGCACGGCACCCACGGCATAGGCCACACCCGGATGGCCACCGAATCCGCCGTCACTACTATGGGCGCGCATCCATTCTCGACCGGGCCGGACCAGTGCCTGGTGCACAACGGCAGCCTTTCGAACCACAACGGGTTGCGGCGTGAGCTGATCCGCAAGGGCATGACATTCGAGACCCAGAACGACACCGAAGTCGCTGCCGCCTATGTCAGCCAGAAGCTGAAGGAGGGCGAGGATCTGGGCACGGCGCTGGAATCCGGCCTTGATGACCTGGACGGTTTCTACACCTTTGTCGTCGGCACCAAGAACGGCTTTGGCGTCGTCCGTGACCCCATCGCCTGCAAGCCCGCCGTGATGGCCGAGACCGACCAGTATGTCGCGTTCGGGTCGGAATACCGAGCCTTGGTCAACCTGCCGGGCATCGAAGACGCCCGGGTCTGGGAGCCTGAACCCGCCACAGTGTATTTCTGGGAGCGTTGAGAGAATGCAAAGCTTCGATCTGGGCAAGGGAGGCCTGCGCGCGCTGAACAGCGCCCTGCACGGGCTGAAGGGCCAGACCAACATGACCGCCTGGGAGGTGGTCAACCCCAAGGGCGCGCATGCCATTGCCGCCGGGGTGGACGCTCCCGTGGATATCACCGTGCGGGGGTCTACGGGCTATTACTGTGCGGGAATGAACAAGCAGGCGACCATCCGGATCAAGGGGTCGGCCGGTCCAGGCGTCGCCGAAAACATGATGTCCGGCACGGTGATCATCGACGGCAATGCCAGTCAGTACGCCGGGGCGACCGGGCGCGGAGGCCTCCTCGTGATCAAGGGCAATGCGTCGTCACGCTGCGGCGTGTCGATGAAGGGGATCGACATTGTGGTGCATGGGAGCATCGGCCACATGTCGGCCTTCATGGCGCAGTCGGGCAACCTTGTCGTCCTGGGCGATGCGGGCGACGCCTTGGGTGACTCGCTTTATGAAGCGCGGCTTTTTGTGCGGGGGAGTGTCAAATCGCTTGGCGCGGATTGCATCGAAAAGGAAATGCGGCCCGAACATATCGTTTTGTTGCACGATCTGCTGAAGCGCGGCGAAGCGGAGGGCAAGGCCAAGCCGGAAGAGTTCAAGCGCTATGGCTCGGCCCGGAAGCTCTACAATTTCAACATCGACAACGCGTCGTCGTACTGAGGCAGTTCATGAGCGATTTCCCCCGGACCCCGCCCCGCTACTCTGCTACCTTTACTCCCGCTGTAAACGCCGAAATCCGCCGTGCCGCTGCGACCGGCATCTATGACATCCGTGGTGGTGGCACGAAGCGGCACTTGCCGCATTTCGATGACCTGCTGTTCCTTGGCGCCTCGATCAGCCGCTATCCCCTGGAAGGCTACCGCGAGAAATGCGCGACCGATGTCTGGCTGGGGACCCGGCATGCGAAGAAGCCGATCCATTTGGAAATTCCGGTGACCATCGCAGGGATGAGCTTCGGCGCTTTGTCCGGCCCTGCCAAAGAGGCCTTGGGGCGTGGTGCGTCCGCGGCTGGCACCAGCACGACGACTGGCGACGGCGGGATGACCGAAGAAGAACGCGGGCATTCGAAGACTTTGGTCTATCAGTACCTTCCCAGCCGCTACGGGATGAACCCGGATGACCTGCGGCGCGCGGATGCGATTGAAATCGTCGTGGGTCAAGGCGCCAAACCCGGCGGTGGCGGGATGCTCCTGGGTCAGAAGATTTCCGACCGCGTGGCGAACATGCGGAACCTGCCGAAAGGGATCGACCAGCGCTCGGCATGCCGTCACCCCGACTGGACCGGGCCGGATGACCTTGAAATCAAGATCATGGAACTGCGCGAGATCACCGATTGGGAAAAGCCGATCTACGTCAAGGTCGGCGGCGCGCGGCCCTACTACGACACCGCCCTGGCGGTGAAGGCCGGTGCGGATGTGGTGGTGCTGGACGGCATGCAGGGCGGCACGGCGGCGACGCAGGATGTGTTCATCGAACATGTCGGCATGCCGATCCTGGCCTGCATCCCGCAAGCGGTGAAGGCGCTGCAGGACCTTGGCATGCACCGGAAAGTGCAGCTGATCGTCTCGGGCGGCATTCGTAGCGGTGCTGACGTGGCAAAGGCCATGGCATTGGGCGCAGATGCAGTGGCCATCGGAACTGCAGCACTGATCGCTTTGGGCGACAACGACCCGAAATGGGAAGAGGAATACCAAAAGCTCGGCACCACGGCGGACGCCTATGACGACTGGCACGAAGGCCGCGACCCGGCGGGCATCACCACGCAGGACCCGGAGTTGTCCAAGCGCTTCGATCCGGTCCTCGGTGGGCGGCGGCTGAAGAACTACCTCAAGGTGATGACGCTGGAAGCGCAGACCATCGCGCGGGCTTGCGGCAAGAATCACCTGCACAATCTGGAGCCCGAGGACCTCTGTTCGCTGACCATCGAGGCGGCGGCGATGGCCGGGGTACCGATTGCGGGGACGAACTGGATACCGGGCCGGAACGGCGGGTTCTAAGGACAATAGGGACAGGGAGTTAGACCATGGCGAAAGACCTGGCAAAATGGGCCAAGGAAAAGGGCGTTAAGTATTTCATGATCTCCTACACCGATCTTTTCGGTGGGCAACGCGCCAAGCTGGTGCCGACGCAGGCGATCAACGACATGGCTGTGGACGGAGCGGGCTTTGCGGGCTTTGCGACCTGGTTGGATCTGACGCCCGCGCATCCCGACCTGATGGCGGTGCCTGATTCTTCTTCAGTGATCCAGCTTCCCTGGAAGAAAGACGTGGCCTGGGTCGCGGCCCGTGCGACGATGGAGGAAAAGCTGGTCGATCAGGCCCCCCGCAACGTGCTGGAAAAGCTGATCGCCGAGGCCGCGAAGGAAGGCCTGCGGGTGAAGACGGGGGTGGAGCCGGAGTTCTTCATCCTGAACGCCGACGGCTCCGGCCCCTCGGACATCTACGACACCGCCGAAAAGCCCTGCTACGACCAGCAGGCAGTGATGCGGCGCTATGACGTGATCAGCGAGATCTGCGACTACATGCTCGACTTGGGCTGGGAGGCCTATCAGAACGACCACGAAGACGCGATCGGCCAGTTCGAGATGAACTGGAAGTATGATGACGTCCTGCAGACGGCGGACAAGCACAGCTTCTTCAAGTTCATGGTCAAGTCGGTGGCCGAAAAGCACGGCTTCCGAGCGACCTTCATGCCGAAACCGTTCAAGGGGCTGACCGGGTCGGGGTGCCATGCCCACATCTCGGTCTGGTCGCTGGATGGAAAAACCAACGCCTTCGCAGACAAGTCGAAGGAGCTTGGTCTGTCGGATCAGGGACGGCACTTCCTGGGCGGGATCATGAAGCATGCCTCGGCTCTGGCGGCGATCACCAATCCGACGGTGAACAGCTACAAGCGGATCAACGCGCCGCGGACGACCTCGGGGGCCACCTGGGCGCCGAATACGGTCACGTGGACGGGGAACAACCGGACCCACATGGTCCGCGTTCCCGGTCCCGGCAGGTTCGAGTTGCGGTTGCCGGATGGGGCCGCGAACCCGTACCTCATGCAGGCGGTGATCCTTGCGGCGGGGATTGACGGGGTGCGGACGAAGGCGGACCCCGGCAAGCGGCACGACATTGACATGTATCAGATGGGGCACACGGTGAAGGGGGCGCCGAAGCTGCCGCTGAACCTGTTGGATGCACTGCGGGAGTATGACCGTGACAAGACCCTGAAGGCGATGATGGGGGAGGAGTTTTCCTCGGCCTATCTGAAGCTGAAAGAGCAGGAGTGGAACAGCTACTGCTCGCATTTCTCGAAATGGGAGACGGAGACGACGCTGGATATCTGAAGACTGTCCACGGTGGACAAACTTGTGATTCTATTGTCAATCAAATGCTTGCTCGTGGACGTTTACCGTTTGTCAAGCCTTGCTGAAATGGGGGTCACCGCGCTGATCACTGCTTGCGGCGAGCTGCAGGGTAATGCCAGTCGGACCCCCTCGATGACCTTGGCATGCAACCCGGAGTGGCTATAGGGTTCGCGCGCGGCGGCGGCGTGGAAGTCCAGCACCCGACCCTGGGCAGCAAAGCGCGCGACGATTGCATGTGCCTGTTCCGGTTCCTCAAGATGGCCGTAGCAAGCGATCTGATACATTGTCTGCCAGGCAAAATCGGCACTGACGAGACCGGGCAGCGCTTCACGATAGCGCCCTTCGTGAAAGGCAATCAGCGAATGATACTGCTCCACCCAAGGCAAAGCGTGCGGGATCAGTTTCTTCAGGCTGGCAAGCCACTCCCTGGCCGCGGCGATTTCGCCATCGTAGATCGCGACGAGGGCGCGCTGTGCGACGGCATAATAGTTGTTCGGGTTCAGCCGCAAGGCATGCTCGATCGCGGCACGAGACTGATCCGGGCCATGCTTAAACCCGCAGTCGACACTGTAACAGACGTAGGCCCCTGATTCGGTGGGGTCCAACTTGATGTGTCGTTCAATGAGTTCCAGGCCTTGCCAGAGCGCTTCAAGATCAAAATCGATTTCATAGCGAAGGCACGTTGAAGCCCCGAGAAAACCCAGCGCTTCGAAATAGTCGGGATCCTGGGCCAGAGCTCGTTCAAAGCAGTCAATCGCCTTGTTATTGCTGTCACGGGTGGATTCGAGATAGAGTCGTACCCCGCGAAGCAGCAGGTCAAAGGTCCCAAGACTGGATGGGGGCTTGCGCAGTGTTCGGATGCCAAGCTCGATTTCCAGTTTTTGCGAGATGGTGGCAGCGACAGTGTTTGCGACCTCGTCCTGGACGACGAAGATATCGGCCAGCGGCCGGTCGTATTGTTCGGCCCAGACCGAGGCGCGGGTTGAGGCATCGGTCAGTCGGACGGAGATACGGATGCGGCTGTCGGACCGGCGGATGTTGCCCGAGATCACGAAGTCCGCATCGGTAGCGGCCCTGATCCTTTCGATGTCCGGCACGAACCCTTGCCCGCCCAAGTTGGCATCGACCGCGATCACCGAAAGTCCGCGAAAGCGGGTCAGCCGGTCAGTGATGTCCTGCGTGATGCCGTCGCTGAAATACTGCTGATCGGGGTCACCGCCAAGATTTGCAAAGGGCAGCACCACGATCATCGGGCCCTTATGCTGGTTGCCAGGCTGCGTCGCCGCCCCGGACATATCCGGGGCAGGCCCGGCATAACGATAACCGCGCCCATGGACTGTTGCGATCATGCCATCGGGCAGGACCTTGCGCAGGGCCGAGATATGGACCTGAAGCGTGTTCTCCTCGACCACCACGCCGGGCCAAACGGCGGCGAAGAGCGTGTCCTTGCTGACCACCTCGCCCGGATGGTCCAACAGCGCACAAAGCAAATCGAATGCACGGGCGGAAACGTTAACCGGACCGTCTGGCCCAATCAGCTGCCGGTCCTGCCGATTCAAGTGATAGGGGCCGAAGGTAGCGTCCATCGTGGAGCCTTCTTGCCAGAGCGCAAGCCCGAAGCCTGAATATTGTTCCGAGGAAGTTTCAGCATTCTTAAGGAAGCTTCAGCTTTAACCCAAGGACTTTCAGCGTGGATTGCCGCACGCTTCCTGCATAGCCAAGGAGGGCGCCATGACCGACACCACCATCACCCTGCCGATCGCCAATGACCTCGCGCTCATCCCCGCCAAAGGCATGGAGCGGACTGCCAACTTCATCATCACCGCCGGTCAGGGCTTTGGGGCGTTTCTTGCGGCCTATGGCCGGGCTGTCGAACTGGCTTACTGCGGCCCGTTCCAGGCTCCGATACACGGAGGCAAGTACAGCCTGGACGAGGAACTGGAGGGGCGCGACCCGAACTGGTAATCGGAAGGGCATTGCCCCGTTCGGGGCGTCCCCGGCGATCAGTCGACGTCGATTTCCGGGCCGCTGATGTGGACGGCCATGAGGCAGCCGTTCGGTGTGTAGGAGTTGTGTTCGGTCCCGTCACGGTAAAACACCATGTCTCCCGCCCGCAGGATCGTGCCGTCGCTTTCGTGCAACTCACCTTCGAGGATCAGGAATTGTTCATGCCCGTTGTGCCGGTGGCCGCGGGTCGTCATGCCGGGGGGCATGCGGTAGACGTGAAAGCCGGTGCCAAGCTCTTTTTCATCGTCGAGTTGCAGGATCGAATCGCCCAGCATCGTGCCATCGGGGTAAGCGAAGGCCTGGTAGGCGGCCTGGTGGATGTTGACGATGCGGCGGTCCTTCGGGTCGATCGGCTTCATGCGCGGGCTCCGATTGTTGCCTCTGGGTAAAGAATTTTGACGCAGGTCAATGCGGTGCGGCCAGTTTCGTGCCTTTCTGACTGGCAAGTCAATGGACCTGAGGAGGCGTATGATGACCAAGAAGATTCTTTGCCCGGTTGATGGCAGCGATCATTCTGACGTGGGGCTGCGGAAGGCTGCCGAGCTGGCGAAACTGACCGGCGCGCATCTGACGATCTGCGCGGTGAACCTTGCGATTGGCGGGGCGCGCGGGCCGACGATCAATCAGTGGACCGATGAGGAGGCCGAAGCGCTGTTGAAAAAAGCGGAGGCGACAGCGACGGCTGCGGGGGTGACGGATGTCGGTTCGGTCGCAGTTATCTCGCGCAATGCGGGGCCCGCGATCATCGCCTATGCCGAAGAGATCGGGGCGGACCAAATCGTGCTGGGGACCGGCGACAAGCGCGGCGTGAAGCGGCTGGTGCTGGGATCAGTCGCGGCAGAGGTGGCGGGGCAGGCCGGGTGCACGGTCACGGTTGCCCGGTAGCGAATTATCTGCTCAATCTGTGCGCAGAAGCAGTGAGCCGACCCCGGGAAGGGATGCTTTCCTGGGGTTGCTCATGTTTACCTGCAGGAAGAAGATTTGACACAGGCGCAACTGAGTCATTACGCTGAAGCCAAGTCCCAGCGCCCGACGCGTGACGAAAAGCCAATATCCGGAGGTTGAAATGACGAAGAGAGTTGCCGTTATCGGAGCGGGGCCTTCGGGCCTGGCGCAACTGCGCGCGTTCCAGTCGGCCAAGGCGAAGGGCGCCGATATTCCCGAGGTGGTTTGCTTTGAGAAGCAGTCGAACTGGGGGGGCCTCTGGAACTATACCTGGCGCACGGGTCTGGATGAATATGGCGAACCGGTGCATTGCAGCATGTACCGCTACCTTTGGTCGAACGGGCCGAAAGAGGGGTTGGAGTTCGCGGACTATTCGTTTGAAGAGCATTTCGGCAAGCAGATCGGCAGCTACCCACCGCGCGCGGTGCTGTTCGACTATATCGAAGGCCGGGTGAAGAAGGCGGGGGTGCGGGACTGGATCCGGTTTTCGACCACCATTCGCATGGTCCGCTACAATGAGGCCAAGGGCAACTTCACCGTCACCGCGCATGATCTGACGAACGACCGGATGTACGAAGAAGACTTCGATAACGTGGTGGTGGCATCCGGCCATTTCTCGGTGCCGAATGTGCCGGAGTATCCGGGCTTCGACAAATTCAACGGCCGCGTCCTGCATGCGCATGATTTCCGCGACGCACGGGAATTTGCGGGCAAGGACCTTCTGATCATGGGGACGTCCTATTCGGCCGAGGACGTGGGGTCACAGTGCTGGAAATACGGGGCAAAGTCGATCACCAGCACTTATCGCCGCGCGCCGATGGGGTTCAACTGGCCGTCGAACTGGGAAGAAAAGCCGGGGCTGGTGCGGGTGGACGAGAACACCGCCTATTTCGGGGACGGCACGTCGAAGAAGATCGACGCGATCATCCTTTGCACCGGTTACAAGCACCACTTCCCCTTCCTGCCGGATGATCTGCGGCTGAAGACAGCGAACCGGCTGGCGACGGCGGACCTTTATAAAGGTGTCGCCTGGGTCCATAATCCGAAGCTCTTTTTCCTGGGCATGCAGGACCAGTGGTTCACCTTCAACATGTTCGACGCCCAAGCCTGGTGGGTGCGCGATGCTATCATGGGGCGGATCGCAATTCCGGCCGACAAGGCGGTGCTACAGAAGGATGTCGCCGACCGGATTGCAGCCGAGGACGCGGGGGCGGACGCCCATGATGCGATCCACTATCAGGGCGAATATGTGAAAGAGCTGATCGCCGAGACGGATTATCCATCCTTCGACGTGGACGGAGCTTGTCAGGCCTTCTTCGACTGGAAGGACCACAAGGTGAAAGACATCATGAAGTTCCGCGACAATGCCTACAAATCGGTGATCACCGGCACAATGGCGCCGGTTCATCACACTCCTTGGAAAGAGGCGCTGGAAGACTCGATGGAAAGTTATCTGCGCAACTAGGTGGAATGGTCGAGCGGAAGGGATGCGGCGCTGGCAACGGCGCCGCGCTTTTTTTTGGCATCGCGGTCCGGCAACTGTGATCTTGGGGAAACATACTTTCGCAGAGATTAAATTTAACTCGCCTTGGGTGTACGCCCGTGCTTTCCTTCCCGCCATCAGGCTGCAGGCTGAGGTCAGGCCTGAGACGATTCTGCGTCGGACGAAGGAGAAGCTGGGGCCTTAAGGCAGAGAAACTCGGATCACGTCCGCTGTTAGACCAATCAGGACGCATCAGATCGAAGGGCAAGCGCAAAGACTTGCCCAAGCACTGCTGCGCCGTCCAATAGGAGAGAGGGAATGACGACTGAAACTGGATCGGGCCAAATGGTCCGGGCGCTTAGCTGGCAGGGGGCCTTCTGGGTTGCCGCGGGGGTGCCGCCGCTGGTGCTGTTCTCGATCGGCGGGATCGCCGGGACGACGGGAAAGCTGGCGTTCTTGGTCTGGATCATCTCGATGATCATGGGCTTTCTGCAGAGCTTCACCTATGCCGAAATGGCGGGGATGTTCGGCAACAAGTCGGGCGGGACGAGCGTCTATGGTGCTACAGCCTGGCTGCGCTATTCAAAGCTGATCGCGCCTTTGTCGGTCTGGTGCAACTGGTTCGCCTGGTCGCCGGTGCTGTCGCTTGGCTGCGTGATCGCGGCGGGGTACATTCTGAACGCGCTGTTCCCGATCCCGCTGGCCGACAGCCAACCGGTGATCGACTGGGTGACGGCGAATATTGCCAGCTACACCGCCGAGACGCAGTCGGTCATCGACTATATGGCTGCGAATGCGGGCACAGCAGTCGAGGACGCGATCAAGGCGGTAGCGGCGGCGGATGGTGTTACGGCCCTGACGCCCGCTTTCCGGAGCTGGGAAGCCTATGCCCTCCCGATCCCGTATCTGGGAACGCTGCACTTCAACTCGTACTTCGTTGTTGGGGTGATCTTGATGCTGATCATCCTGCTGATTCAAGAGCGCGGCATCGCGTCGACCGCCTCGGCCCAGAAGTGGCTGGCGATCATCGTGCTGGTACCGCTCTTGCTGGTGGGCCTTGTCCCACTTTTCAACGGCTCGATCAACTGGATGAACGTGACCAACCTGGTGCCGCCGACCGCCGCTTACTCAGGGGTTGATGGCACGTGGAACATCGGCGGCTGGACGCTGTTCCTTGGGGGCCTCTATATCGCAGCCTGGTCGACTTACGGGTTCGAGACCGCAGTCTGCTATACCCGCGAGCTGAAGAACCCGAAGACCGACACGTTCCGGGCGATCTTCTACTCGGGCCTGCTGTGCTGCCTGTTCTTCTTCCTGATCCCGTTCTCGTTCCAGGGTGTTCTTGGGCAAGAGGGCATGCTTGCCTCGGGTATCGTGGATGGTACGGGCGTCGGTGCTGCCATGGGCAACCTTCTGGGTGGCGGGCAGGTGATCACGCAGGTCTTCGTGATCCTGATGATCATGGCGCTGTTCCTGGCGATCATGACGGCGATGGCGGGTTCGTCGCGCACGCTTTATCAAGGATCGCGCGATGGCTGGCTGCCAAAGTACCTGGGCACGGTCAACGAGCATGGCGCGCCGCGTCGGGCAATGTGGACCGACTTTGCCTTTAACGTGTTCCTTCTGGCGCTTGCTTCGGACATCGGCGGGTATTTCTACGTCCTGGCGATTTCCAACGTCGGCTACATCCTGTTCAACTTTCTGAACCTGAATGCGGGCTGGATCCACCGCATCGATTCTGCCCATATCGAGCGCCCCTGGCGCGCGCCGAACTGGCTGATCGGGCTGAACACGGTGCTGGCTTTCGTCAACATCCTGTTCCTGGGCGCAGGCGCAAAGGTCTGGGGCTACTCTGGCGCGCTTCTCTCTGGTCTGGTCTTCGCCGCGTTGATCGTGCCGGTGTTTTGGTTCCGGCACTATGTTCAGGACGGCGGCAAATTCCCGAAAGAGGCCTATGACGACCTGGGTCTGTCCTATGGTGACCTTGGTGAGAGGAGGGCAGGCATGCTGCCTTACGTCACCCTGATCGCCGGGGCGCTCGTGGTGCTGATCGCCAACTGGTACTTCGTCCTGCCGGATACCGAGCGGATGGGCTTTGGTGACTATCTGTTGCAACCCTTGACCTGGTTCAGCAGCACCCCGGCCCAGTAAGGCAATGAAAACGCACAGGAGAGGCCGCCTTCCCGGGCGGCCTTTTCTTTTGGCGGGTGTTTTCTGAGAAGAAAGAATGTTGCACTTCATTATTGCTTTCTGGCGGGAATCGCCCGACACTTGGCGCAAACAAAGAACCATTCAGGGAGACCGCAGATGACCAATTCCTGGCGCTTCTCGACTTTGATCGACCGCCACCGGGCGCTTGGCTCGAATCTGGAAGACTGGAGCGGCATGGGCACGGCCTGGTCCTATTCCAAGGGCGATCCGGATGCCGAATACATGGCGATCCGGACCAAGGCCGGGTTGATGGATGTGTCAGGCTTGAAGAAGGTGCATATCACCGGGCCGGCGGCCAGCCATGTCATCGAGCGGGCGACCACGCGGAACATGGAAAAGCTGATGCCGGGCCGCGCCATTTATGGCTGCATGCTGAACGATGCGGGCAAGTTCATCGACGACTGCGTGATCTACCGCTTTGGCCCAAACAGCTTTACCGTCGTTCATGGTTCGGGCCAGGGGCACGAGCAGCTTACGATGGCGGCGACGGGCCGCGATGTGTCGATCCGCTTTGATGACAACCTGCATGACCTGTCGTTGCAGGGGCCCTTGGCGGTGGACTATCTGGAAAAGCACATCCCCGGCGTTCGCGGGCTGCCCTACATGAGCCATATGCCGACCAGCCTTTTCGGCAAGCCGATCACGTTGTCGCGGACAGGCTACACCGGCGAGCGGGGGTACGAGATTTTCTGCCGGGGCCAGGATGCGGGGGAAATCTGGGACCGCATTCTGGATGAGGGCAAGACGATGGGGATCATCCCCTGCCGCTTTACCACGCTGGATATGCTGCGGACGGAAAGCTACCTGCTGTTCTTCCCCTTCGACAATTCCGAAATGTATCCGTTCGCGGATGAGGGCCCGGGCGATACGTTGTGGGAACTGGGTCTGGATTTCACCGTTTCGGCGGGGAAAGTCGGCTTCCGTGGCGCGGAGGAGCATTACCGGCTGAAGGGCCGCGAGCGGTTCAAGATCTGGGGCTTGAAGCTGGAGGGTAAGAATGTGCCCGACAATGGCGCTTTGGTGATGAAGAAGGACAAGCAGGTCGGGATCGTCACGCAGGCCATGTATTCGCCGCTGAATGACTGGACCGTCGCGATTGCGCGGCTGCCGGTTGATCTGGCGGTGAACGGCAAGAAGGTCGTGGTGAATTGCTCGACCCACGGCGAGATCAAGGCCGAGACACACTCGCTGCCGTTCTACGACATCGAGAAAAAACGCCGCTCGGCCAAGGACTGAGAGTGGCGGTTTGCCTCTCCGCAAGGACATGGACCTTTGAAGACCGACCTGACCCCCGTTGCCCCGTCAATCCGCAGCCGCCCGGTCTATGCGCCGCTTGAGGCACGGGTCGGAAGCCTGCATCTGATCGTTGCCGACGGGGAAGGCGCCGAAGCGGTGGTTGAAATGCTAGACCAAGCGAATGATCGTTCGGGAATTCTGGCAGCTGCGCATGTGATGTATTGCCCCGGCCCGGATGGCACGGACCGGACGGGCAGGCTGCAGGCGCTGGGCGCTGCGCAGTTCTTCCGGGCTCCTACGGTTCCGTCGCTGTTGCCGCGCCTGCGGCGGGTTCTGGTGGATGCGCATATGGGGGCGCAATTCTACCTGGCGGGAAGCGAGGGTCTGATTGGCCAGGCCGAGCGTGAGATCATGAATACCGGCTTTCCTTACGCGGCGATCCAGAAAGAGCATCGTGGTTCGACGCTGCGGCGGGTGCAGTGCGTGCATTGCAAGGGAATCACCGAAAACGTGGCGACCGACCCGTTCAATTGCAGCCACTGCGGACTTAACCTCTTTGTCCGCGACCATTATTCCCGACGGATCGCGGCCTTTCAGGGGGTGAACATCGACGCGGAAGACCCCGGTCAGGTTCCCGAGCCCGTCGTGAGGTTCAAATGAGCGGCGGTGCGAAACTGCAGGTCCGCGTCGCCGAGGTGGTGCCGGTCAACGACCTGATCACCCGGTTCCGGTTCATCTCGCGTGACGGCGGTCCGCTGCCTGCGTTCTCGGGTGGCGCGCACACGGTGGTCGAGATGGACGATCACGGAACCCGCAGACTGAATCCCTATTCACTTATGTCCGATCCCGAGGACAGGTCGGGCTACGAGATCAGCGTCAGGCGGGATGATCAGGGGCGTGGCGGGTCGCTTTACATGCATCGTCATGTGAAGCCGGGGATGGAGATGACGCTTTCCTATCCGGTCAACCTCTTCCCGCTGGACACGAGGGCGAAGAAGCATCTGATGATTGCGGGTGGGATCGGGATCACACCGTTCCTGGGCCAGATCGCACAGCTGTCGCATTTCGGGGGCCGGTTCGAGCTGCATTATTCGGCGCGGTCGCCGGCGCTTGGGGCTTATATGGATCGGCTGACGGCAAAGCATCCGGACAGGGTGCATTGTTACTTTGACGATCAGGGTCAGCAGGTGGATCTGTTGCGCGTCCTGGCCACCCAACCCATCGGCACCCATCTTTACGTCTGCGGGCCGAAAGGGATGATCAATTGGGTGCTCTCGACCGCCGAAGCGATGGGCTGGCCGAAGCTTGCTCTGCATCACGAGGAGTTCCTCGCCCCCGGCACCGGAACAGCGTTCACGGTCGAGCTTGCGGCGAGTGGCAAGACGATCACCGTAGGGACCACCCAATCGCTGCTGGAAGCGATGGAAGCCGCTGGAGTGGATGCGCCGTACCTGTGCCGTGGCGGGGCTTGCGGGCAATGTGAAACGAATGTTCATGAATGTGATGGAACAATCCTGCATCGTGACCATTGGCTGACGCCAGAGGAACATGCCGAGGGCAGGAAGATCATGCCCTGCGTTTCCCGCTTCGAGGGCAAGACCCTTGTCATTGACCGATAGGAGGGGCGGATGAGCCTGGATTTCAAGACCGGCGCCTTCAGGGAGTTCTTCAAGGAAGAAACCTTCCGGGATGACTTCACTTATCGCAATTCTCCGCAATATATCAAACGCTTCCCCTTTCCGTTTGACCGTGATGGCTACATGTATTCGGTCAACATGGAGCCGCATGTTCCGGGCCGCAAAGGCAGCGTTTTCGAGAAGACCTTCGACGTTGACGAGCACTACGTTGCCGAGATGATCGACCGGGCGAAGGTATTGGCAGAGGACCCCTTGCGGTGCCAGTCGCTGCCGCACATGGTGCTTGCGGGCTGGGATACTCTGGAGCTGGTCATGGAGGCCAAGGCCCGCGAGTATCCGGAGTGGTTTTCGCTGGAGAAGAACGGCAATCGCTGGCATTGGATCAACCGCCCGCTGGGGATTGACCATTCGTTCACATTCCTTGATGAAGCGACGCTGCCCTATGGCCCCTTCGAGTACATTACTCGCCAGACGCAGGGCGACTGGACGTTGCAGGACGAACGAGACGGGACGCTTTGGATGGATGCGGGGATTGCCACCAGCCAGGCGGATTGGTCAGTCGATTTCGATGTTGGAATGAACTTTCACGAGTGGCACGCTCCGGTGCCTTTGGCGCACGAGAAAGGGATCTTTGACCGGGCGCTGAAGTTTCTGTTGAAGCTGCAGCACGGTTCACCGGTCCGGCGGTTCAACTGGACGATGACGGTGAATCCGCTTTTGGATACCGCCCCCGAGACCTACCCGAAATGGGGCCCGACAAAGACCACGATCACTCAGACGAATCTGGGTCAGAAACAGCATCTTAGGGTAGAGTTGCAAAGCCTTTACCGTCTGCCCCGGTCAAACGCGATTGCCTTTGACATCCGCTGCTACCTGGCCAGCTTCGAAGAGATTGCCACCGTTCCCAAATGGGCCCGGCGGCTGCATCGGGTGGTGCGCGACCTGCCAGTCGAGCTTGCAACATACAAGGGTTTCATCCGCAACCGCGACGCAATGGTGGAATGGCTTTCGAAATACGACGATGGCCAACCCACCTCGCCCGGCTGGTGGCCGGACGACTGATGGGCGGCGGCCCTCTCTGCATTGGGTTCGTGATGTTCCCGGGCTTTCCGATGGCCTGCCTTACCTCGGCCATTGAACCCTTGCGCGCCGCTAACGAGATCACCGGGCGTCGGGAATTCGTCTGGAAGCTGGTCGCCGAGACCCTGGCGCCGGTTCGGTCGTCGGCAGACATCGGGTTCGAGCCCGACGTGGCGCTGCAACTGCTTGAGGGCGTGGATCAGGTCTACCTCATCTCTCCGCCAACGGCCACCTTTGCCGACCCAAGGCGCAGCCCGGCGCGATTGCGCTGGCTGGACCGAACGGGGGTGGTGCTGGGGGCCTTCTCGGGCGGGATATTCCCCTTGGCCCGGGCGGGACTGATGGCGGGGAAACCATGCTCGGTCCATTGGTGCTATGAGGCGGCGTTCAAGGCGGACTTCCCCGATATCGAGGCGCGTGAAGTCACGATCCTGCGAGAGGGACGGCGGATCACGGCCAGCGGGGCCGGGGCGGTCTTTGACCTGATGCTGCGGCTGATCGAGGAGCGGCTGGGGCGCGACTGCATGACCGAGGTCGCCTGCTGGTTCCAGCACCCGTTCGTGCGCGACGCGGATGCAAGCCAGAAGGTGCCGGTCGCGCGGTCGGGGGGGACGACCGATGTGCTTCCGTTTGCTATCCGCGAGGCGATCCGGCTTTTCGAGACCCATGTCGAGGACCCCCTGCGCATTCCCGATGTCGCAGCGGCCGTGGGGCTTTCGGGGCGGCATTTCGAGCGGATGTTCAAGCGGGAAACGGGGCAGAGCCCCTTGCGCTACTATCACCACCTGCGGCTGATGAAGGCGCGGCAGAGGGTGCTCTACTCCAACGACCCATTCCGGGAGATTGCGGCTTCGGTGGGCTACATGACCTCTAGCCCGATGATCCGGCATTATGTGGAGCTTTTCGGGGTCACTCCAAAGGACGAGCGCCGCCTGACGCAGTCCATGCGCCTGGCGCCGGTTCGGATCGAGGCGGCGGAATAGTCAATGCTGCAGCGACAATGCAGCGATACCAGAGAAGACTGTCGCAATCCCCAGCCACTGGATCGGGCGGGTGCGTTCCTTCAGGAACCAGGCGGCGAGGATGACCGTCAGCACGCCGAAAAGCGACGCGGCGACCGAGGCGTATTCCGCTTTCGGCAGCGCGCCGGACGCGGTGACAAGTCCAAGCGCCACCGCATCGAAGACCCCCATCAGCGCCAGAAGCCAGCCCTGCCCGCGCGCTGGTCTAAGGCTGCTGCTCTTGGCAACGGCCACGGCAACTATGGCCAGCAATGCGACGAGGCGGCCGATCAGCATGACCGGAAGTTCCGCGCCCTGCCGCGTCGCCTCTTGGCCAAGGCCGAAGGTCGCGGCGAAGCCGACCGCGCTTAATGCGGACCAGCCAAGCGCGACGGCGGGTGTTGCGGCATAGCCTTCCTTTCCATCATCGCGGGTTGATAGCGCGACGAGTGCGATCCCGGCCACAATGGCCAGAACGGCCAGCCACTCGACGCCCGTAACGGGGCGACCCTGCGCGACGGCGATACCCAGGGACAGCATCGGATAGGCCCCGATCACGGGCGAAACCAGACGTGCCGGGGCGAGGCTGAATGCCTTGTAAAGCGACCCGCCAGCAAGTGCATAGGTAAGGCCATAGGCGACCGAGATCACGACGGCCTGCCCGGTCATCGCGCCCCAGTCGCCCCGGACTAGGGCGACGGGGGCAAGGACCACCGAGCCTGCCGCTAAGACCACGGCGATGATCGGCAGAAGGGCTGCACCCTGGCTGACCTTGCGGGCCAGAAGGTCATGCACCGCCCAGATCAGCGCGGCGGTCAGGCCGAAGCCTAGTGCCAGCATTTTGTTGCCTTCCGTGTGCGCGCCGCTTGTGTCACGCTGAGGGTGGCGCTATTCTTGTGGATGAACAAGTTTTATCCTCATTAAAACTGGCGCGCGTCGCCTGACCGGGGAAATCCATGCTCGACACAGTTTATCCGATGGTCAACCCCGGCCCGCCACGGTCGAGCCGGATCCTGACTCCACAGAGCTTTTCGCGCCACCATGGGCAGGAAAGGCATGTCGTGCCCGGTGGTGGGGCAGTTCTGATGCAGCTGTTGACCGGGGACCGGATGGTGCTGGTCAATGACGAAGGCGGACAACCGGCGGAGTTGGTCGCGGTGGCCAAGGACGGGCGGATTGATGCCGCGATCCTGGGGCAAGCGGCGAACTCGGCTGCCGAGGGGCTGAAGGCGATGCTTGCCTTGGGCGGTGACGGACTTCTGCGCCTGCGCAAAGGGCTTGGCCAGCGCGGGATTGATCTGGCGAAGGCGGGGGCTTTGCGGCTGTTCGGGGCAGAGACCCCGGCGGGAAGCCGCGTTGAGCTGACCGCGCTGGATGACGGTTGGTTGGTCGTTGCGGCGCCTGGGCTTCCGATGGCTCCGGATGCGCCGGATACCGCGACGCCGATCACGGTGCTGATCCAGCGGGCAAAGCCGAGGATGGTCGGGAATTATGATCTGCCCGAGCCGCTGGCCGATCCGGTGCTGGACCTGCGGGTCAAGTCGGCGACGGCGGAGAGCTATTTTGTCAAGGCCGGGGATTACATCCAGATCCTTGACGTCGATGGCCGCCAATGCACCGACTTTCAGTGTTTCGACGCGCGGAAGTTGAACAAGGGCATCCAGCATGCTTTGGACGTGACGACCAGCCGGACGCTGATGGGGCATGCCTACTCGATGCCGGGGCTGCATTCGAAATATTACGATCAGGACTGGGTGCCGCTGGTCGAGGTGGTCCAGGACACCGTCGGTCGCCATGATGCTTTCGCCATGGCCTGCGCGTCCAAGTATTATGACGATATCGGCTATCCGGGGCATGTGAATTGCTCGGACAATTTCAATCTGGCGCTGAAGGGTCGGGGCGTCGACCCAAGGCCCGGCTGGATGGCGGTAAACTTGTTCTTCAATACGAACATTGATTCACATGGGGTTCTGATCAGCGATGAGCCTTGGTCACGGCCGGGGGACTATGTTCTCTTCCGCGCGCTGACTGATATCGTCTGCGTGAATTCGGCCTGCCCGGATGACACCTCGCCCGCGAACGGCTGGTATCTGAGCGACATCCATGTCCGAACCTATTCGGGGGCGGAGAAGTTCAGCCGTTCGATAGCCTATCGCCCCACGCCTGATGCGGAGCCGAAGATGACCAAGGAAACTGCGTTCCATGAGCGGATCGCCGAAAAGACCCGGCATGTGGTGGAGTACAAAGGCTACTGGCTGCCGCAGGTCTATTCGCAGAACGGCGCGCTGGAGGAGTATTGGGCCTGCCGTCAAGCGGCGGTGGTTCTGGACCTGTCACCCCTGCGGAAGTGGGAGGTGACGGGGCCGGATGCCGAGGCGCTGATGCAATGGGTGCTGACGCGGGATGTGAAGAAGCTTAGCCAAGGTCAGGTGGTCTATTCGGCCATGTGCTACGACCACGGCGGGATGATCGACGACGGGACTCTGTTCCGGCTGGGCCGCGATCAGTTCCGCTGGATCGGCGGGGATGACTACGGTGGGGTGTGGATCCGGGAGCAGGCTGAAAAGCTGGGCTTGAAGGCGATGGTCCGGTCGTCGACCAACCAGCTGCATAACCTGGCTGTCCAGGGGCCGAATAGCCGCGAGATCATCACGCGGGTGATCTGGACCGCGCCGCACCAGCCGACGGTGGAGGAGCTGGGGTGGTTCCGCTTCACGGTTGGCCGGGTTGGCGGGCCGTCGGGTGTGCCGGTCGTGGTGTCGCGGACGGGGTATACGGGCGAGCTGGGGTATGAAGTCTTTTGCCACCCGAAGGACGGGACGGCGGTCTATGATGCGGTCTGGGCGCATGGTGGGGACTTGGGGCTGCGGCCGATGGGTCTGGCGGCGCTGGACATGGTGCGGATCGAGGCGGGGCTGATCTTTGCGGGCTATGACTTCAGCGACCAGACCGATCCGTTCGAGGCCGGGATCGGGTTTACCGTGCCCTTGAAGTCCAAGACCGATGACTTCATCGGGCGTGAGGCGCTGATCCGGCGGAAAGAGCATCCGTCGCGGAAGTTCGTGGGGTTGGAGATCGATGCCGCGGTGGATGTGGGGCACGGCGATTGCCTGCACCTTGGGCGGGCGCAGGTGGGTGAGGTGACGTCTTCGGTCCGTTCGCCGCTTTTGGGCAAGAATATCGCGCTGGCCCGGGTGGATGTGGCGCATGCCGAGGTCGGGACGGCTCTGGAGGTGGGCAAGCTGGATGGCCAGCAGAAGCGGCTGCCTGCGGTGATCGTGCCCTTGTCGCATTACGACCCGAAGAAGACCCGTCCGCAGAGCTGACACCGTGGAGCCGATGATCGAGAGGATTGGCGGTGAAGAGCAGGTTCAGCTGTTGGTCAATCACTTTTATGACCTGATCGAAACCCTTCCGCAGGGTGCGACCATCATGGCGATGCACCAGCGCGGCCATGGGCTAAGCCATGTTCGGCCCGAGCAGTTCAACTTCCTCTGCGGCTTCTTCGGCGGGCGTCGCTACTATCACGAACGCCATGGCCATATGAACCTGCGGGAGATTCACGCACATGTGGAAATCCGCCAGCAGGATGCCGAAGACTGGCTAGCGGTGATGGACCGGGCGATGACAGAAACGGCAGTGGCAGACCGTGAGCGGGCGGAGATCATGGCCACGTTCCGCCGCGCCGCCCTGATGCTGGTGAACACCGCCTGACTAGCGCCCGAGCGTGCCGTCGCGCAGGGCCTGTACCTTTTTGCGCAGCTGCAGGTCGGCAATCAGCACACGACCCACTTTGACAAGCTCGTCGCGCAGATCGACCGGCAGGATCTGGGTGCGACGGTAGAACTTGTCGATCTCTTCGGGCGTTGCCTCGGCAAGGAAGGCTTGCAGCTCGGGACGGAACTGGTAGGCGCCCTTGGTCATCCGAAACGGCAGTGCGGCGAGCCAGGCGGCGCGGTCCTGTGAATGGAAGTGCAAAAGCTTCATCTCCGGGTGCCAGACGGGGGTAGGAACGAATTCCTTGTCAACCATGACGGCGTGAAGACGCGGCAAGAGACCCGGGACCTGCGTCCGGTAGATCACCTTGCCGACGGTGTGGGAAAGCATCCCGTCGCGGATCACCTTGCGGTAGGGGCCAAGGGCGGCGCGGCGGCGCGGCCAGTGTTCATGACGCAGCGCTCCACGAAACTCACGCGAGGTGTAGATGTCGTCCGGTAGCAGCGGATCGTGCATCGCTTCGAACGGTTCCAGCTTCATCGCGATGGTCTCGGCGGGGGTTTCGTCCAGGATCGTGGCAATCGGGCGTGGGGTCAGGATGAATTCGTCCACGTCGATATGGACGATCCAGTCCGTCGTAGTTTTGCTGCGATAGGTGTATCGGGCGTTGTGGGTCTGGCGGTTCTGGTGCTGGGGCGGGCGCTTCTTGCCGACCATCGTCCAGTGGGCGTCGTCGCACAGGGTGACGTTGACGCGAGGGTGATTGGCCAAAGCCTCGGGGATGGGCGCTGCGGGGTCGTCGAAGTACAGCCAGAGGTGATCGGCCCCAAGCGACAGGTGATGTGCGGCAAAGGCGAGCACCTTGTCTTCCGGTGCCTTGATCGTCGAGACAAGGCCCCAGCTTGCCATCAGAGCGCGGCCAAAAGTTCTTTGGTCGGCCAGCCGTCGGCGGGAAGGCCGAGGCGGACCTGTTCCTTCTGGACGGCGGCCCGTGTGCCAGCGCCGAGGATACCGTCAATTTTGCCGACATCATGACCAAGGGCGGCGAGCTTTTCCTGCAATGTGGTCATCGCGTCAAGGCCAAGGGCCGGATCGGGGCTGCCCGCGTTGTAGGGGTCGGCCCCTTCGATCCTTGTGCCGAAATAGGCGGCGGTGGTGACGTAGACGAAGCTCTTGTTCCATTCGAAGAGCACGCGGTAGTTCGGGTAGATCAGGAAGGCGGGGCCCTTGCGGCCCTGGGGCAAGAGGATCGAGGCCGGCCGGCCTTTCGGAAGCGCGCCATTGCGGGGCGTGACGCCGAGACTGGACCAGTCTTCGGTAGGTTTCTCGGTGTCGAGCCCAGTCAGCGACCAGTCAAAGGTCTCGGGCAGGGTGACCTCGGTCAGCCAGGGTTCGTTTGGTCGCCAGCCGTGGTGCTGTAGCATCCGTGCGCCAGAGAGGATGGCATCTACCGGAGAGGTCTTCAGTGAAACCAACCCGTCGCCATCGCCATCGACGCCGCGTTCGAGGATATCTTTCGGCAGCATCTGGACCATCCCGATTTCGCCCGCCCAGGCGCCGGTGGTGCCAAGGTCGAATTCGTTCAGCGCGTAAAGCTGGACGGCGGCGAGAACTTGCGGCTGGAAAAGCTCGGGTCGGCGGCAGTCGTGGGCAAGGGTAAGAAGGGCGTTCCGGGTGTTGAAATCGCCCTGGATTTGGCCGAAATCGGTCTCGAAGGCCCAGAAGGCCAAAAGGATGCCGCGGCTGACGCCGTAGTCGGCCTCGGCCCGGGTGAAGATCGCATCGAGGCTGTCGGATTTGGCGCGGGCAGTGGAGAGGCGGCCTTTCGAGATCAGGCTTTGCGAGAAGTCGAGGAAGGTCTTGCGGAAGACGCCTTGGGAGCGGTCGGCCTTCAGCACCTTCGGGTCCGGCCGGGCACCGGCGAAGAACTCAGCGGCCTTGTCGGCGGGGATGCCTGTGGCGACGGCTTCGGCCTCTATCGCCAGGAGGAAGTCGCCGAAATCGCCGCCGCAGGGGGCCGCAGCAGCGGGGGCAGTGAGGGTGAGGCAAAGCAGGGCGGCGCGCATGGGGTCTCCGGCTGTTTGGGAGAACCTAGGTGAGCGCCACCAGAACGGCAACCGCAAGGAGGACGGCCCAGACCCGCCAGAGGGCGCTGGCCGCCGCGTCGACGTCGTCAGTGCCGGGGTCGCGGCGACCCTCGGGCCAGACCCAGGGGTAATCCTTGCGCAGACCGTTGTAGCTGCGCGGTCCGGAGAGCGCGACGTTCAGGACGGGGGCAAGGGCGCTTTCCGGCCAGCCCGCATTGGGACTTCGGTGCTTGGGTGCGTCGCGGAGGATCGGCTTGGGGTCAACCCAGCCATGCGTAAGCGCGATGAGAAGCGCAGTCAGGCGGGCGGGGATCAGGTTCAGCACGTCATCAAGGCGGGCTGAGGCCCAGCCGAAGTCTTTGTACCGGGGCGTGAGGTGGCCGATCATGCTGTCGGCGGTGTTGATCAACTTGTAGGCGATGATCCCGGGCAGGCCGAGCATCAGGTACCAGAAGACCGGGGCGACGACGCCGTCCGACAGGTTTTCGGCGGCGCTTTCAATGGCCGCGCGCGCGACGTCGGGGCCGGTCATGTCGGCGGTGTCACGTCCGACGATCATCGCGACGGCGGCGCGACCTTCCGGGATCGACCGGCGCAGGGCCGTGGCGACAGCGCGGACATGGTCGACCAGGCTTTTCTGCGCAATCAGGATGGCGACTGTCAGGGTTTCGAAGACGCCGTAGTCGGGGAGGGCCTGGATCAGCCAGCCGATGCCAAGGCCGGCCGTCAGAAGCCCGAGGGTCACCAGCGTGCCGCGCAGGCGCAGGCTTTGGCCACGGTTGTAGCTCTGGTCCGCGATGGCGACGAGACGACCCATCAGAACGGCGGGATGGGGAAGGCGGTCCCAGATCAGGCGGGGTTCGCCGAAGGCGGCATCGAGGAGAAGGGCGGCGATCAGAATCATCACTGTGGCTATTCCGTCCAATCGGGCGATTCGCAAGCGGAGGCTTGCCGGAGAGGGCGTTTCTTGCGGCGGGCCTTGGGCGGAAAGCTGCCTCTCAACCGGCAGTTGCTGGCGTCGGGGGTTTCCAGGACATGCGGCGTTCACATTTACGCAATACCCTTGTGTCAGCTTGATTTTTTGTCGGTCAGCGCCAGAATTGAGATCACTAGTGTGTACGAGGCTGCCATGCTTGAGTTTCTGCCGAAAGAAGTGCGTGAGGGTCTCGAGACCGCCCGCAAGAAAGACCAGAAGCGCAAGTCGCGCTTGCGGGTTCAGGTGGGCGATGTGGTCTACCGTGTGCTGCGCTTCTGGCAGGATGGTTTCGCGCTGGATGCCGATTTCTCGCCCAGCAAGCTGCGCGGTCTGGTCGATGTCTTTGACGGCTCGCGCCATGTGTTCCAGTGCCTGATCGTTGCCTCTAGCATCGAGGACGGGGAACTTGTTTGTGACTTCAAGCGTGCGACCGCGGTAACCGAGCGTGCGCCGCTGGATTTCTGGCGCGACGAAAATGCGCCGGTGGGCTACCTGACCAAGGCCTGATCCGGACCGCCCGAGTTTTGCGGTGGCCGATTTTCCGACGAGAAATCGAACGTCTTGCGTTAGGTGTCAGGGCCGGATTTCGACTTTGGTGCCAATGGGCGTCACCGCCCAGATCTCGCGCATTTCGGTGTTGGACACGGCGATGCAGCCCGCCGTCCAGTCACCTTTCAGTTTGAGCCCCTCGGACAAGGCATTTGGCTGGCCGTGAATGAAAATGTCCCCCCCCGGGCTGTAGCCGCGCGCCGCTGCTTCGGCCCGATCTTCCGGGCGGGGGTAGTCGAGGCCCAGCGAAAGGTGAAAGGCGCTTTTGTCATTTCGCCGATCAATGGTGAATTCGCCTTCCGGCGTCTTGCCGTCACCCTGGCGGCTCTTGTCTCCATCCGGGGTAAAGCCAAGTGCAATCTGATAGGTCCGCACCGGCTTGCCGTTCTGGAACAGCTGCATTCGCCGTTCGGCCTTTTCGATCACGATTCGCTCGACCGCGCCGGTCAGGGGCGGGGGCGGGGGCAAAGCGACGGGCTTCGGCGGGCTGTAAAGCGAGGCTGCGATGAAGCCGAAGCCGATCAGGATCAGCAGATAGGTGAGAAGGCGGAGGAGGCGTCTCATTGCAGGTCGGCGAAGGCCTTTTGCAGCCGTTCGACAGCTTCCGCCACACGAGCGTGCGACGTGGCAAGAGTAAAGCGCATGAAACTTTCGCCGCCAGTGCCGAACTGCGGGCCAGGGGCAGCGGCGATGTGGGCAACAGTGTTAACGCGGGACAAGATTTCCGCCGCACCCATCCCCGTGCCAGAGAAATCCACCCAGCCAAGATAGGTGGATTGCAGTGGCAGGGACCTGACGCCGGGAATGGCGTTCAAGCCGGCATCGAAGATCTGCCGGACGCTGTCGAGATGGATCATTTGGGCATCGGCCCAGGCAGCACCGTCCGCAGAATAGGCGGCCGTCACCATCCGCAGCCCCAGGCTGTTCGCCACGTAGTCAAGCGACCGGAGACGCGCGGCCATCTCGCCTCGCAAAGTGGCGTCGGGGATGATCAGGTTTCCGGTTTTCTGGCCCGCGATATTGAAGGTCTTGGAGGCGGCGGTCGCGGTGATCAACCGGTCGCGAGCCTCCGGGGCGGCGACGGCCATCGGCACGAAGGTCTGGCCGGGATAGGCCAGATCGTGGTGCACTTCGTCCGAAACCAGCAAGATGCCGTTGCGCGCCGCAAAATCCGCGACCGCGCGCAGTTCCGCGACCGACCATATGCGGCCCGAAGGGTTCTGCGGAGAGCACCAGATGATGAACTTCTCTTTCCCGGTAAGGCGGCTTTGGGCGTCATCAAGATCAAGTTCATAGCGGTCGCCGACCCGGACCAAGGGGCATTCCGTCACGACGCGTCCTGCCGTCGTGATCTTGCGGGCAAATTCGTGGTAGACGGGCGTGAAGATCACGACTGCGTCGCCTGGATCGCTCCAGACGTCGATGCAAAGTGCAATCGCGTTGCCAAGGCCCTGCGTGGTCAGAATCCAGTCGTTATCTATCGTCCAGTTGTGCCGCGTCAGCATCCACCACGAGATCGCATTGTGATAGTCGCGATAGTCAGCGAAATACCCAAATACACCATGATCGGCGACCTCGCGCACGACCTCGCGGATGCAGGGAGCGGTTCCATAGTCCGAATCCGCCGTCCACATGCCGAGCCCATTCGTGGGCGAAACGCCGAAGAGAGGCTCCATGTTGTCCCACTGGGACGAATGGTCGCCGCGGCGGTCGGTCAACGTTTCGAAATCAAATCTGGGCATGTCGGCTCCTGAGTGGTCGTGTCAAACTAGCCGCAGCTTCGCCGGGCGCAAGAGGGTCCGCGCCCCATTGCGTGGCCGATGAGCTTGGCCTAAATCTCCGGCATGACGACACGCCCCATCCTGATTCATCCCGACCCGCGCCTCAAGAAGGTGTGCGATCCAGTGGGGGAAATCACGACGGAAATCTGGCGGTTGGCCGAGGACATGCTGGAGACGATGTATGACGCTCCCGGCATTGGACTTGCGGCACCGCAAGTGGGGGTGACGAAGCGGGTTATCGTAATGGATTGCATAAAGGAAGGCACGCCCGAGCCGATGGTGCTTTTGAATCCCGAGGTGATCTGGTCTTCGGAAGACCAGACAATCTATGAGGAAGGCTGCTTGTCGATCCCCGACCAATACGCCGATGTGAAGCGCCCGGCCGAGGTGCAGGTGCGCTGGATGAACCTTAAGGGTCAACTGCAAGAGCGGCAGTTCGCAGGGCTGTGGGCGACCTGCGTGCAGCACGAGATAGACCATCTGGATGGCAAGCTGTTCATCGATTATCTCGGGCCGTTGAAGCGCCAGATGATCACCCGAAAGATGGAAAAGCTGAAGCGGGAACGCGCGCGGGAATGACAGTGCAACGCTGCTTGCCCTGGCCCGAACCGGTGCTGCGCAGGCCCGCCGCCAGCGTCGTCGAAATTGACGACCGTGTCCGGGCCATCTGGGCCGACATGATCGACACGATGGAGGCGATGCCGGGTTACGGGATGGCCGCGGTGCAGATCGGGGTTCCACTGCGGCTGGCCGTCGTTGATTGCTCGGAGACGCGAGGGCAAGCGGTGCGGATGGCAAACCCGGAGGTGCTACATGCCAGCGGGCAGTTCCGTGAGCATGAGGAAGCCTCGCCGAACCTGCCGGGTGTGTCGGCGATGATCCGGCGGCCACGGGCGGCCACGGTACGGTTTCTGAACGCCGAAGGGGACGTGGAGGAGCGCGACTTCGTCGGGGTTTGGGCCACCAGCGTGCAGCATCAGATCGACCACCTGGCAGGGAAGATGTACTTTGATCACCTGTCGCCATTGAAGCGGAAAATGCTGATCGCGCGTGCGGAGAAGCTGAGGCGGCCAAGATGAAAATTATTTTCATGGGCACGCCGGAATTCTCGGTTCCGATATTGGAGGCTTTGCATCAAGCCCATGATATTGTTGCGGTCTATTGCCAGCCGCCCCGACCTGCAGGGCGGGGGAAGGCCGACCGTCCAAGCCCGGTCCAAGCGCGTGCGGAGGCGCTGGGCCTGCCCGTACGGCATCCAGTTTCGCTGCGCAGCGAAGATGCAGCGAAAGACTTTGCCGGCCTGGATGCGGATGTCGCGGTCGTCGTGGCTTATGGGTTGATCCTGCCGCAAACGGTGCTGGATGCGCCACGCCTTGGATGCCTGAATATCCACGCCTCGCTGCTGCCGCGCTGGCGGGGCGCGGCGCCGATCCATCGGGCGATCATGGCCGGTGACCGGGAGACCGGGGTTTGCGTCATGCAGATGGAGGCGGGGCTGGACACTGGCCCGGTGCTTATGCGCCAGGCTTTGCCTATCGGGGCGGACGAGACGACAGCCGATCTGCACGACCGGCTAAGCGCTTTGGGCGCGCGGCTGATTGTGGAGGCTTTGGCAAGACTGCCCGAGTTGCAGGCAGTACCGCAGCCGGCTGAAGGTGTGACCTATGCAACGAAGATCGACAAGGCCGAGGCGCGGGTGGATTTTCGGCGGCCGGCAGTCGAAGTGGATCGGCTGATCCGGGGGCTGTCGCCGTTTCCAGGGGCATGGATCGAGGTTAGGGGCGAACGGGTGAAGCTTCTCCGCTCACGCCTTTGCGCGGGGACGGGTGTGCCGGGGCAGGTCCTGAATGGCTTCACAGTGGCTTGCGGCGACGGTGCGGTCGAGATCGTGGAGGCACAGCGGGAAGGCAAACGACCGATGCCTGCTGGCGAGATCCTGAAGGGGCTGAGCCTGCCGGAGATGCTGGTCTGACCGGACGGGCATAGGTCTTTAACCCGGCCCGGGCAGGTCGGTTGCGCGCTGGGCGGTGTAGATGTCGATGGCGCTGCTCAGTCCGCGAACGTCTACGGTAAGAGGGGTGACCCTGTCGCCGGGTGCCAGGCCCGACGTGGTCATGCACCGGGATGACACGGCCACCTGAACGCCCAGCTCCTTGGTCATGCTTTCGAGGCGGCTGGCGATGTTCACGGTCTCGCCCAGGGCGGTCAGGCGGGCGACGGCCTCGGTCCGCTGCGCGGCGCCGATGCGGCCAAGGATGGCCGGGCCGGTATGGATGCCGATGCCCATCGAGAGCGGCATCCGCAGCTCCTCACGCAGGCTTTGGTTGAGGCTGTCGAGCACCCCGCCCATTGCGCGCGCGGCGGCAAGGGCCTTTGCGGCCCCATCGGCAGCCGGGGCATCCATGCCGAAAATCGCCATGATCCCGTCGCCCATGAACTTGTCGACAAAGCCACCAGTGTCTTCAATGGCTTCCGCCATGCGGCCCAGGAACTGATTCAGCAGGAATACGACGTCAAATGACAACCGGCCTTCGGACATTTTGGTGAAGCCGCGCAGGTCGCAGAAGAGGATCGTTACCTCTTGTTCGACGCCCCAGAGGTATTTGTCGACGACGGCGCTGCCGGTGACCGGGAGGTCAGCGGGCAGCAGTGTCGAAAGCCGGAGGTTGGCCGTCGGTCGCAGTTGGCAGGCCAGGCGGACATTCGGCGGCGCGCCGACACGCTTTAGCACCTGCACTTCGGTGTCTGACGGCGGCGGCAACTGGGCCAGACCTTCGATCACCCGGACCCGACAGGTGGAACAGCGCGCGCGACCCCCACAGACGGACGCGTGCGGGATGCGGTTCATCCGGCTGATTTCCAGAACGGTCAGCCCGTGTGGGGCGAGAATCGTCGGTCCGTTCACATAGGTGACGGTGATCCGCGGCTTCAGGCGACCGACGAGCAACAGGAGTCCCCAGACCCCGATCGCGGAACCGAGGACTGTGTAGTAAGCGACTGACGACGTCGCAAAGACCTGCTGGATGCTGTCGTACTGCTCCGCAGTGAAGGGGTTGCGGTAGTTACCGTCCAGTCGGGACCTGCGGCCCGCCTCGAAGAACCCGGCATAGCTGAGGGTCGGGATCAGAACGGCCAGCCCATACCAAAGCCAGAGTGCGTTACGGTACCATGGCTTTGCGGCCAGCCAATGGTGCAGACCGATGCAGCTGTGAATCCAGACCAGCGACATCAGGATGACCTGGTTCCAGGCCTCGCCGGGCCACATGGCCCAGAGGGCATAGCTGTAACTGTCGTCGATGCCGAACATCTCGGCGACGCCGCGCATGCCAAGGGCGTGCCGGATGAGAAAGATCGGGATCAGAAGGCCGAAGGCAAGCTGCACGATGTTGCGCAAGCCAAGCCGCCAGGTCCTGACCTTCAGGAGTCTCCAGATGCCGATTGCGGAGTGAACGGTAATCGCCGCAGTCAGCAGGGCGGTGCCTACCAAGCTCCTCGTGACGGGAAGGCGCAGATCCTGGCCGGCTTGCATCAGGTCAATCGAAATCAGGCCGAGCGCATGATTGAGGAAATGCGTGACCACGAATGCAAAGAGGATCAGGCCGGACGCGATGCGCAGGTTGGCCACGGTCACACGCCAGCGCAGGCTTCCTGATGGCTGGTCTGCGTCTGTCACGGGTCGATATCCATAGCGTGGTCTTGAAGGGTTCAGGTGTCGGGGCAACTTCACATGCCGCAGATCGGCTCACAAGGGCGGTCAGGCGTCAGATCCGGGGAGGTTGGTCTGCGTCCAGTTGCGGTGGCCCCCGGCATGCTGCCGCTATGCCAGAACAATCAGGTCCACCGGACTGGCCAGGCCGGGAAGGACGATCCCAGGTCGCTGCTCCGTGGCCGCACCAAGATAGCCTTGCCGCTTTGCGGTCTGGTAGGTCGCTGCTTCTGTCAGGGCGCGGGTCTGCTGGGCCTTGTTGGCGCTTTCAAGTTTCGAGGCAAGGTTGACCGCTTTGCCGATCACCGTGAATTCCAGCCGACCCTCTGCCCCGACAACGCCCACCGTCACCGGGCCGCTTGCGACCGCGGCACCGGTCCGGAAGGGGCCCGGCCAACCAAGGGCGGCAAAGTCGCCCTGCCGGGCGTCCAGCGCCGCGATCACTTCCGTGGCGGCGCGAAGGGCATCGGCCGCATAGGTGTCATTGGCCCCGACCGCCCCGAAGGTCGCAAGAACGCCGTCGCCCATGAACTTGTCGATCCGCCCGTCATGCGCCTGGATCTGAGCGATCGTCGTCTGCTGATAGAGGGTGAGCACCTGCATCACGGTCTCGGGGGGGAGCTGTTCGGCGGCTGTCGTGAAAGAGCGCACATCGACGAAGAGGATCGCCGCCTCGCGGGTCTCGGATTCGCCAGCGCCAGGTAGGCTGTCTGACAACGTAATCCGGCTTGCGACCTCGGGGGCAAAGAACTGGCTAAGGTCTTCGGCGGCGGCATGGCTTTGAATTGCGTCGAAAAGGACACTGCGTGCGCGGTAAAGCGCGAACGACAGGATCAGGGTGACACCGATCAGGGTCATGCTCTTGTCGATCTCGGCCCCGATCAGGATGGTGTTCGAGGTGAGGTATTCGACGAAGTTCCGGGTGATTCGCATTTCGCCCATGTCCGTCACCAGGGCGTAAGCGACCATCAGGAGCCAGCCAGTCGCTGAAATCAGACCCGCAATCAGTACGAAACGCGGGTCGAAACGCAGCGCACGCAGGCTGATGAAGATGAAGAAATAGATCATCGTCGGTGCCTTCAGGTAAAAGGCCGCGGGCTGTTCGTACTGGATGTGAAACGAGAAGATGAGCCCGCAAAGCAGCGCGACGTCGACGATGATCGACAGGATCAGAAACCATGATGGAAGTGTTGTGCGGTACGAGAGCGCGACGCGAAACACGGTGAAGGTGAAGTAGGCGGCCAGCGTCACAGGGACGAAGTTGTCACCGGAACTGCCTTCGGCCCTTGGCGCAACAGAGTAAAGCGTGGCGAAGAAAACGACGATGGCCAGCTGCACCCAACCGATCAAGCGCTCTGCCGCCGCCTCGCGCTTGTCGATTTCGGCGATCACGCGGGCAGGTAGCCCGGCACCGCTGGGGCCACCGTTCCAGACGTACCGGAAGAGGGTCCTGATTGCGGTTTGTCGTTCGCTCACATCTATCTTTCCGGTCGCCTGCGGCGCGCGATGAGGTCTTGAGGGAGGCCTTGTGGTTCAGTCAGCCTAGCCGCTTTTGCGGAGCCGTGACAAACAAGCGCTTGAGCTCTCTGAAACCAAACATCACGGTCACGATAGCGGGTCTAGACATCGATGGTCTGCAGATCACGGCCACAGAAGGCCCCCGCGAATTCCGTCTTGGCAAGCCGTTCAATCTTGGTCAAGTCGGCATCAGTGCGCCATTGCGTGTGGTGGATCAAGCCGACCTGCTTTGCGCTTGCGACCTGCGCTAGACGTACGCCCTGCTGCCAGGTCGAATGGCCGAAGCCACGGAACCTGTCGAACTCTTCGTCGGTGAAAGAGGCATCGTAAAGGAAGAGATCGGCCCCCCGGATCAGGTCAAGGACCGCTGGGTCGAGCCTGCCTGGCTCATGTTCGGTATCGGTGATGATTGCTACGGCGCGCCCGTCCCATTCGATCCGGTAACCTATCGCATTGCCGGGATGGTTCAGCATCGCCGTGCGCATCACAATGCCCGGATGTGGCGTCAGCACATCGCCCGCGCGGAAATCGCGAGTTTCAATCTGGGCGAAGCACATATCGGAACCGATCGGGAAGAACGGCTTGCGCATAAAGTCGGAGATGATCTCTTTCGTTGTCATGCTACCGGCCATGTGGCCGGAGGACACGGTCAACCTGCAGTTCTCGTCGTAAAGCGGCGCAAAGAACGGCAGGCCAATGATGTGATCATAGTGACAATGGGTAAAGAACAGCGCCAGATCGGTATGACCTTCGGCCTTCAGGGCATTCCCGGCGGGGAACATCCCCGATCCGGCATCGATAAGCAGGACGTGATCGCCGCAGCGGATTTCGAAGCAAATCGTGTTGCCGCCAAATTCTTGGAACATCGGGCCCGAAATTGGCAGGCTGCCGCGCGCGCCCCAGAGCTTTACCCGGAAGCCGGTCACGGCAGAGTACCTGCGCCCTCGCCGGCTTGACCGACCGCCGCACGGCGGGTTTCTGCCAGATTGAAGCAGTTTCGCACGATCCGTAGGTCCCTCCTAAACCGCCGCGGCACTGGAAGATACGAAGAAGGCGGCACCCTGGCGAGAGGCAAATTCGACAATTGTGGGAAATCCTGGCGTCCAACGAGCAGATGTCTGCCGGGCCGGCCTTCAAGGCAGATCCCAAGCTTCGCCGCAGGGCGGCCTGATCTGTCAGTGCTTGGTCTGGGATATGAGGCTGCGGGCTTGGGTGAGTTCCATGGTTGTCTGGCTGAGACGATCGGCGAGCACCCGCATGACCTCGATCGTCATTTCCGGGAAATCGGCCAGCAGTTTGACGAAGCTTTCCTTACTGATCCGCAGCGCCTCGACCTGGGTCACTGCGATGACCGTTGCCGTGCGGGCGATATCGCAAAGGATGGCAATTTCACCGACGATCGCGTTTTCGTCAATCTCGGCGACCTTTACCGGGCCTGCCGAACCATCCACCACAACGTCTGCGCGGCCCGACAGGATGACAAAGGCCGCATCGCCGACATCGCCTTGCCGGAACAGCACTTCCCCGGCCCGGTAAAGAACACGCTCGGACGTGAAGGCCAGCAGCTTCAGTTTGGCGGGCGACATCCCGGAAAACAGTGGAACCTGCTTCAGCATCTTCACTTCATCGTTCAGCAACACCGCAGCACCTTTCCCCGTTCTTTGCCCTGCTGGTAGGGCCTCAGCTCTACTATGCCGAGATCATTTCCTTGAAGATACCGTTCTTTTTGATCAGTTCATCATAGGCTCCGTCCTCGGCCAGCGCGCCACGGTCAAAAACGGCGATCCGGTCGAAATGACGGGCCATGCCGATGTTCGAGACGACCCAGGCTATGCCAGGGCTGCGACCGTCCGCGCGCAATTGTTCAAGCGCGTTCTGCATGATTTGGACCTGTAGTCTGGCGTCGAGCGCCGAGAGGGGACGATTGAAGATGTAGTAATCGGTCCGCCGGATCAGCGCGCGGGCAAGGCTGAGCTTCTGGCGCTGCGCCGATGACAGCCGTTTGCCGCCAGCGCCGACATGGAAGGTCAGCCCGACAGACTGGACCGTTTCGTAGATCCCGAGTTTGGGCAGAAGTCCGGCAACCGCTGCATAGATCCGGTCCGCGCCGTCGCGGTATTTCTGGCTGATCCGACCGAAGAGCATGTTGTCAAGCAAAGTGCCCGAGACGATGTACTGATCGGGATCGTAAAGCTCGATGGCGTCGCGGAGGTCCTCTGGCAGGCCGTCATGGAAGACAGTGCGAAACGCGACGATCTCGGCCATGAGTTCCGGTGAAAGAAGGCCGAAACGGTGCCTCGGCTCGATGTAGTTGAAGCTGAGGCGAATCATGTCGGCACGATCGGCTTCCGAGACTACCGCCGTGCTGCTGTCCAGCTTCTGCAACAGCATTTGATAGGCCGGAATGTCATCGGCGGTCATGAAGGTCAGCTGCTGGAAGAACGGATGATCGGCGGGCAGATCGCTGAAGAGTTCGATGGCGTTGCGGGCGACTTCGATGCCCATCGCGAACAGCTTGTCTGCCAGTTTTTGATCGTCAAGAATCTTCCGGAAGTAGGCGTTTGTCGTGATCGCACCTGCCATGAGGGCGGGTGTGCGAGCGTTTCCGAAGAGCAGGTTCTCGATGACGGTCGCCTCGACATTGTAGGCCCCCGGTTCAAACGGAACGATCAGGCCTTGCAGGTCCTGGGTGACAAGCTCTTCGCGCAGGATTTTTCGCATGGCGACGATCTTTGCGGCGAGATCGGCATATGCGGCGGGATCAACCGCGGTGTTCAGGGCGAGGTCGAGGATATCCTTGGTCAGCGCTACGGCGTCGAGCGCTGCAAACACCGCGGGCAAGAGGCCGTCCGGTCCGGTCACGCCGATGCTGGCGTAGTCGATCCAGTCGCTGTTCAGATCATAGTCCGGGTTTCCGGCCCGCAGGGCTTCTTTCTGTTCCCAAAGCCGGGCTACCTCGGCCGGCCCCTGATAGTCATGGACGACAAGCGGGGCATGCTTCAGCCCGTAGAGAAGGTTGTCGCGCAGCGTGCCGAAGAAGAAGTAGGTGTCATGATCGGCATAGGTGATGGTTCGCCCGCTTATGGATTCCGGCAGAGTGTGAAGATCGGCTTCTCCCGCGACAATCTTGCCGCTGGTCGGCCAGACGATGCGAGCCAAAGCCTCGGCCATAAGATCGCTGCCCGATCCCGAGTTCCCGACGATCGCAACCGCTTCGCCGGGCTGCAGCGCAAAGTTCACCCGCTGTAGGCCGACGGCACCGTTGTCATCGACCACTCCCAGGTTCACCGCTGCAAGGGGCGGGGTCAACCTGCCGGACGCGTCATCGGTCGAGAGTTTCTGGATGTCGGGGTCGAGCATGTCTTCGACGGCGAACTGGCTGATGACCTGATTGTATTTGACCTGGACGTCCTGACGGTTCTGATCCCAGTCGATCAGCTCTTTCAGCGGCCCCGGCAGGTCCTTGTAGGCACCAATGACAGCGACCAGCTGGCCGATGTCCAACTGCCCGTTCAGCGCAAGGTAGCCGCCCACACTATAGAACAGGAACGGCGTCACCGAAGCGAGGAAGTTGTTGATGAACTTTACCAGGAACTTCCATTGATAAATGTCGAACCTGATCTGATAGATGCGCCCCAGCCGCGAGGCGATATCGGCCCGCTCGTAGTTTGACGTGTCGTAAGAATGGATCGTGTTGATCCCATCGACAATTTCGCTGACACGACCTGCAAGTTCGCGTGCCGTGAGCTGCCGTTCGCGGCCGAGGACAAGCAGCCGCCGCCGCATCCGAGGAATGATGAAGGCCTGCACGGAGACAAGCGCTGCAGTGATCAACCCCAAGGGAATGCTTTGAACGAAAATGAAGACCAGTGCGGTGAGGGCCTGGCCACCCAAGAGGGCAGGGGCGACGAAGGCATCGCCGGTAAAGCCGCCAAGGGGTTCGACCTCGTCTTTTACCATGCTTGACACCTCCGCGCCCTTCAGTCGTTTGAAGGTGGCGGGCGGAAAGCGCAGGATGTGGTCGACCAGCGTGAAACGCATCCGGCGCAGCAGGCGTTCGCCAAGCTTTCCCTTGTAGGTGTTGATGTAGAATTTGAAGAGCCCGTTGACGATGACCAGCCCAAGAAACACCGCGCTTAGCGCCATGAGCATGCCGAGGCGGTTCAAGTCCACCCCGTCGAACAACACGATATTGCCATAACCCGGCAGGTCAAATGCGATCCGCATGAAGACCTGGGTGGCGTCGGCATCGGCGAAGCCGTCGCCCTGGATCGGGCCGTTCACGATCTGCTTGGGCAGGTTGAACGACAGGAAGTAGGGGATCATCGATACCGCCACCACCAGCAGGATCCAGAGCTGTTGCGCCTTGGTGTGCGTCCAGATGTAGCGGGAAAGGTTCTGGTCGAGCATGATGTCGGGCAGCCTTTCGGGACTACGGACTAGAAGAAGATCGAGCCAATCAAGCCCAATCACCCTGTTGAAGCAAGCCGTTTGTCGCCGTTCGACTGCGGTCCATTCAGCGTGCTGCCTTTGCCTTCATTTGGGTGGCGGCCTGGGCATAGCCACCCGCCGCACCGTCGATGAAATGGATGTGGTCGCTCTGCGTCACGGACGGGATGATGCAGGTGATCAGCGCAGACGTCTGGCTGTGCATGCCGAATTGGCAGACGCCTTGATCTGAGGCCGCCTGAAGCACCGCCTCGATCCGGGCCATGCGTCCGGCATCGATATCGATCGTCATCTTCAGCCCGTCGTCGAATTTGCGGAAGTCGGAGTTTCGCGCCAGTTCGCGCCCGTAATTGCGGGCGTTGAAGCCACCGAGGGTCAGATTGGTCCGATAGAGAATCAGCGTCACCACGATGGCAAAGATGATTTTCAGCCGAGTGCTTAGCCGCTTGCCAGGCGGCGCGGTGGCGTTCACCTCTGCTTCGACACCGCCCAAATGGACTATGGGCTTGGGTCCTTCAGGCGGCAGCGGACTTCCCGCCGCGTCGCCCTCGCCTGCGATGGTCAACACCTTGGCGACCAGGTCCCGAAAGGCCTCTTGCACAGCGGGACTACGGGCAACCGCGATGATCGACACGATCTGCCCGTTGCGGGATTCAATGGGGTTCCAGCGGCAGGAGAGCCCGGTCAGGTCCGGCCTGGTGCCGGGCGGGGCCGGCTCGATTGCAAAGGCACCTTGCTTCATCTGCGCCTCGGCCCATGACGATCCGCCCCCCGCAAACATCGAGAAAGACAGATCGGGGCTGGCCTGATGGCGCGCGACGCGGATGTCATGTCCGGCCGCCCGTATGGCCGATACCGGCACCAGTGCCACGCGCATCTGCAGGCCAAGATCCTCGGAGATCCAGCGCGCCACTGCGGCCAGAGCCGTGCGTGCCGCCTCGATGCCCTCGGGAGGGACCGCGACTGCCGCGCCGTCGCCACCAAAGACAAACGGAAAGTCGTTCCTGCCGAGAGCGTTCAAAAGGGCGGTGATGACCGACGCACCGGCCATGTTCACCATCTTGTATTTGCCCGCTGCGATGGCCGCACCAGATGAGACCACGTCAGCCAGAGCCAGCGCCCAGCCATCAGGCAGGGGGCGGTAGCGCGACAGATCCGCAACATCCTCGAATTCCGCAAAGACCGGCAGATCGGCGATAAAGACGGAAGGATCGAGTACGTTCATCACATTGGCCTGTGCTGCCTTCTGGTCATGCAAGTGTCAAACGAAGAGAGGCGTCAACTCAAAAGACTGCACGTTCAGGGCACCAAAGGCCGGAAACCATCGGGATGTCAGCTATGGATTCCATGCACACTTGCCCGTCCGATCCAAATGGACAGAAATATTGGCCTAGGCTAGTGATAACGCTAGCGGTGGCGAATTCCATGGCCCAAGCTGATGCGGCGGGGAAACGGAAAAAGGCCGGACGGGATGATACTGCGGGGGCCGGGACCGGGCGTGGATCTTTTGCGGATCGAAGGTTTGAGGGTGTCATTTCAGCTGGCCACTGGTCAGCTGGATGCGCTGAAAGGTGTCGGCCTTCGGGTTCTTCCGGGTAAGGTCACAGCGCTGGTCGGGGAATCCGGGTCAGGAAAATCCGTCCTTGGTCATTCCGTTATGGGACTTCAGCCCGCAGCGGCCAAGGTCAACGGGCGCGTGCTCTTTAACGATCCAGAGGGTGATGGAGCCGCCATCGACCTTGTCAACCTGCCACGCGACGGACGGAAGATCAGGTCGATCCGCGGTCGGCGCATCGGGATGATCTTTCAGGAACCGATGACTTCGTTCTCGGCGCTTCATACCGTCGGCAACCAGATCTCCGAGGCGCTGCGCATTCATACTGTGATCTCGGTCGCCGAACAGCGCGAGCGGTCGGAAGAGATGCTGTCGCTGGTGGGATTTTCCAACCCGAAACGCGTGTTCGACATGTATCCGTTCGAGCTTTCCGGCGGCATGCGGCAACGCGCGATGATTGCGATGGCCTTGATCTGTGGGCCGTCACTGCTGATCGCGGATGAGCCGACGACGGCGCTGGATGTGACTATTCAGGCGCAGATTCTGACGCTTCTGCGCGATCTGCAGCAACGGCTGAACATGGCGATCCTGCTGATCACGCATGATCTAGGAGTGGTCGCCAACATCGCGGATGAAGTTGTGGTCATCTATCAGGGCCGGATCATGGAATCCGGGCCGGTAGAGACGATCTTCCGGCGGCCCCAGCATCCGTACCTCAAGGGCCTGATGGCGGCGGTTCCGCATTTCGGCATGGCGGCGGGCGAACGGTTGCGGCCGCTTCGCGACATCAAAATTGACCGTCAGAACCTGATGGACGCAATCTGCGCGCCCGTCGCCGAAGTCCAACCGAAACAGCGGCCCGAAGTTCTGCTATCTGTCCGCGACCTGAGCAAGACCTTCCGAACTCGAAGCCAGGCCTGGGACATGGGCAAGCCCTCGACCCAGGTGGTCCCGGCGGTGGATGGCGTCAGTTTTGACATCCGGCGCGGCGAATGCCTTGGCCTTGTCGGCGAAAGCGGTTGTGGAAAAACGACGGTCAGCAAGATCCTGATGCGGGCGGTGACACCTGACACGGGATCGGTGATCTACGACGACGGCTCGGGGCCTGTCGATGTGCTGGCCGCGAAAGGTGACGATCTGCAACACCTGCGGACTCAGGTTCAAATGGTGTTTCAGGATCCCGTCTCTTCGCTGTCACCCCGGATGACGGTGGGCAACATCCTGTCCGAACCGTTTGATATCCATGAACGCGGCACCCCGCAGAAGCGGCGCGAAACGGTGGAGGCGCTGCTGCGCGCCATCGGTCTGGATCAAAGCGCCCGGCATCGGTATCCGCACAGCTTTTCCGGCGGGCAGCGGCAGCGGATCGGGATTGCCCGGGCGCTGGCGCTGGCGCCGGGGCTGATCGTCTGTGACGAACCCGTCTCGGCGCTTGATGTGTCGGTTCAGGCGCAAATCCTGAACCTCTTGAAGGACCTGCAGAAGGACCTGGGTCTGACGTACCTTTTCATCTCGCACAACCTTGCAGTCATCGACTATATGGCCGACCGGGTCGCGGTGATGTGGGCAGGCCGGATTGTTGAAATGGCCCCGCGTGAGGTCATCATGAAGGCACCGGTGCACCCTTATACCCGCAATCTGTTGGCGGCGATCCCGTACCCGGATCTTGACCGGCAGCTCGATTTCGCGGCCGCAGGCCGGACAAGTGCCATGGTCAGCGAAAGCTGGGCAGCGGCGTTCCGCTTTGGGGACCGGCGGCAAGAGGCGATGGAGCCCCTGGACCTGGGCGGCGGGCATTTCGTGCTGGCGCACCGGTCCGCGAATGCGAGCGAGCTGACAGCATGATCAGCCGTCGCGCCACGCTAGCGCTGCTTGCTTCGACGCTTGTGCCACGGGTGGCTTTTGCTGACGCGCCGCTGTTCGAGGCTGATCTGTCGACGGGCAAGCTGCCCGCGATGGCGGATCGTATCCCGCGCAATCCCCGGGTCATCGATCTGCCAGCTTTGGGGCGCGAGACCGGGCGACATGGCGGTACGGTGCGGATGCTGGTGGGCGGGCAGCGGGATGTTCGTCTGATCCCGATCAACAGCTATTCGCGCCTGATGGGCTATGACGCGGATCTGAACATTCAGCCCGATGTCCTGGCCGCCTGTGACGCGGAAGAGAACCAGGTCTACACCCTGCACTTGCGCGAAGGGCATCGCTGGTCGGACGGCAGCCCGTTCACGGCCGAGGATTTCCGGTATTGCTGGGACGATGTGATCAACAACGACGAGCTTTATCGCGGCGGGCCGCCGGTTGATTTGAAAGCCAGCGGGCAAGTCGCGACGTTCGAGGTGCTGGATGAGCTGACCGTGCGCTATACTTTCGCCAGTCCAATGCCGGATTTCCTGCCAAAGCTGGCGGCGCCTTTGCCTTTGCTGTTGTGCCTGCCACACCTCTACATGCGGCAGTTCCACGCAAAGTATCAGACCGAAGAAAAGCTGGCCGAGTTCATTGAGACCTTTCGCGTCGACGACTGGCAGGGATTGCATCAGAAGATGTCGCGGCAGAACCGGCCGGAAAACCCCGATTTGCCGACGCTGGAGGCATGGCGTCCGCGCACGGCCCCACCGTCCGAGCAGTTCGTGTTCGAGCGTAACCCGTATTTCCACCGCGTCGATCAGGCTGGCAACCAGTTGCCCTACATCGACCGCATGGTGCTGGACGTGGCATCGGCCGAGATCATCTCGGCCAAGACTGCAACCGGGGAAAGCGACCTGCAGACCACCGGGGTCGATTTTCCCGATTATACGCTGCTGAAGCAGGCCGAAAAGCTGCATCCCCTGCACGTGTCCCTCTGGCGGCGGACGCAAGGGTCAAGCGTCGCCCTGTTGCCGAACCTGAATTGCAGCGATCCGGTTTGGCGCAAGCTGTTTCAGGACGTGCGGATGCGCCGGGCCATGTCGGTGGCGATCAACCGGGCCGAACTGAACGAGGTGATCTATTTCGGCCTGGCACGGGAAAGTGCCGACACAGTGCTGCCAGAAAGTCCGCTCTTCAAGCCGGAATATGCGACGGCCTGGGCCCAGTATGACCCGGATCTGGCCAATGCGATGCTGGACGAGTTGGGGCTGACGGAACGCCGCGGCGGCATCCGCCTTTTGCCGGACGGGCGCAAGGCCGGGATCGTGGTGGAATCGACGGGTGAAAGCACGCTGGAAACCGATGTGCTGGAACTGATCCGGGACCACATGCGCGAGGTCGGCATCGCGATCTATACCCGAGTGTCGCAGCGTGACGTGTTCCGCAGCCGTGCGCTGGGCGGCGAAGTGGTGATGTCGGTCTGGGTTGGGCTGGACAATGGTGTACCGACCGCCGACATGTCACCCGACCAATTGGCGCCCAGCCACAGCGATCAGTCGCAATGGCCGCTCTGGGGCAGCTGGTACATGTCAGCCGAGACGGCGGGCGAGCCGCCCGACCATCCCGAGGCGATCGAGCTTGTCCAGTTGCTTGAAGCTTGGCGGCAAAGCACGACGACAGCGGCGCGGACCGAGATCTGGGGCAAGATGCTGGCGCTGCGGGCGGATCAGGTGTTCACGATCGGAACGGTCAATGGTGCTCTGCAGCCGGTCGTTCGGTCATCACGGATGCGCAACGTCCCGGAAGAGGCGCTGTATGGGTTCGCCCCGACCAGCTATCTCGGGGCCTACCTGCCCGACACCTTCTTTTATGCCGAGGGCTGAGGCATGATCCGCTACATCGTGATCCGCACGCTGACGATGATCCCGACGCTGTTCCTGATCTCGGTGCTGGTGTTCCTGATCATCGAACTGCCGCCCGGGGATTATTTCGAAAGCTATGTCTCGGAACTGCGCGCGCTTGGCGAGGAAGCGGACATCGCCGAAATCGAGATGTTGCGCGAACGCTATGGCTTTGATCAGCCGCAGATCGTGCGCTACCTGCGCTGGGCGGGGGGCATGCTAACCGGCGATTTCGGCTATTCCTTCGAATACCGGTTGCCGGTGAACGAAGTCGTCGGCGACAGGCTTTGGCTGACGATCGTGCTGTCCTTGCTGACGATCCTTTTCACCTGGGCGCTGGCCTTTCCCATCGGCATCTACTCGGCAACCCACCAGTACAGCTGGGGCGATTATGGCCTGACCTTGCTGGGGTTGATCGGGATCGCGGTGCCGAACTTCATGCTGGCGCTGGTAATGATGTATTTCGCCAACACCTGGTTCGGTGTCTCGATCGGCAACCTCATGGACCGGCAGTATCTGAACGAGCCGTTCAGCTGGGAAAAGTTCCGCTCGATCCTGTCGCATATCTGGATCCCGGTTTTCATCATCGGCACAGCAGGCACTGCGGGCATGGTGCGCCGGTTGCGGGCCAACCTGCTGGACGAGCTGCAAAAGCAGTATGTCGTGACCGCGCGGGCGAAGGGTCTGGCTCCGGGCAGGGTGCTGCGGAAGTATCCGCTGCGCATGGCGCTCAATTTCTTCATCTCTGATATCGGGTCGATCCTGCCGGCGATGATTTCAGGGGCGGAAGTCACGGCGATCGTGCTGTCGCTGGAAACCACCGGGCCGATGCTGATCCGCGCGCTGCAAAGCCAGGACATGTATCTGGCGGGATCGTTTCTGATGTTCCTAGCCTTTCTGACAGTGATCGGGGTGCTGGTGTCCGATATCGCGCTGGCGCTGCTTGATCCGCGCATCCGCCTGGGCGCGGGGAGCAGCAAATGACCGAAACGACGAACGCTCTGCCCGAACCCGGTGCTGCGATGGAGCATTACGTATCGGATGCACCCTTCGATCCAAATGAGGCGGAAAACTACAATGCCGCGCAGGGCCGTTTTGCGCAGGCGTCGCAACTGCAACTGATGTGGTGGGAGTTTCGCAAGCACCGGATCGCCTACTACTGCGGGATTTTCCTGGTGCTGATCTATTCGACGATCTTCATCAGCGAGTTTCTGGCCCCCTACCACCAGGACACCCGCAACAGCGATTTCATCTACAGCCCGCCGCAAGCGATTCATCTGTTTCATGAGGGTGCGTTCGTTGGTCCCTTCGTCTATGGTCGCGACAAGACGCTGAACATGGAGACCCTGCAGCGTGTTTATACCGACAATCGGACGGTCGTGCAGCCGCTGCGGTTTTTCTGCAGGGGCGATGACTATGACTTCTGGGGGATGGTGCCGGGCAATCTGCATCTGGTCTGCCCGGCGGAAGATGGTCAGTTCTACCTCTTGGGCACCGACCGGCTGGGCCGGGATGTGCTGTCGCGCACCATTTATGGCGCCCGCATTTCGCTGACCATCGGCATTCTTGGCGTCAGCATGAGCTTTATCCTGGGGATCGTGATCGGTGGTCTTGCCGGCTATCATGGCGGCTGGTTCGATGCGCTTACCCAGCGGGTGATCGAGGTGCTGCAGTCGATCCCGTCGATTCCGCTGTGGATGGCGCTTGCGGCCATCATCCCGGTGACCTGGAGCCCGATCCTTGTATACATCGGCATTACCGTCATCCTGGGCTTGCTTGACTGGACAGGATTGGCGCGGGCGGTGCGATCAAAACTCCTTGCGTTGCGGGAAGAGGACTACGTGCTTGCCGCGCGCCTTTTGGGTGCGGGAAGCGGGCGGATCATCGGACGGCACATGATCCCCGGCTTCATGTCGCACTTGATTGCGACGGCAACGCTGACTATCCCCGCCATGATCCTGGGCGAGACCGCGCTGAGCTTTCTGGGCATCGGACTGCGGCCACCGATTTCAAGCTGGGGTATTTTGTTGACGGAAGCGCGCAGCGTCAACATTGTCGCGCTTTACCCTTGGCTGCTATTCCCCGTTGTACCCGTGATCCTTGTGATCCTTGCCTTCAACTTCCTTGGTGACGGGCTGCGCGACGCCGCCGATCCGTACAAGTGAGACCCAGTTGCCCGAAGTTGGATACCGCCGCAGAAACGTCCCAGACCACGCACAAGAGCTAGCATCATGAAAGACCGTTTCGATAGCGCCCGTATCCTGATGTACAGTCATGATACCTTCGGGCTGGGGCACCTGCGCCGTTGCCGGACCATTGCGCACGAGCTGGTGCAGGACTTCCGTGGCTTGATGGTGCTGATCATCTCGGGCTCGCAGATTGCGGGTGCGTTCGACTATCGGGCGCGGGTGGACTTCGTGAAGATCCCCAGCGTCATCAAGCTGCGCAACGGCGAATATACCTCACTATCAGAGCATATCGACGTGCAGGATACGATCAAGATGCGGCGATCGATCATCCGCCACACGGCCGAAACGTTCGAGCCGGATATCTTCATCGTCGACAAAGAGCCGATGGGTCTGCGCGGCGAGATCGAAGATACGCTGGCCGATCTGAAAGCACGCGGCACGACGCTGATCCTTGGCCTGCGCGAAGTGATGGACGCCCCGCGCCTTCTGGACGCCGAGTGGAAGCGCAACGACGTGATGGGAAAGATCGACCGGATCTACGACAACATATGGGTCTACGGTCCGCCGGATTTCTACGATCCGCTGACCGGCCTTGAGGTGCCGGAATCGGTGCGCGACAGGATGGATTTCGTGGGCTTTCTGCAGCGGCGGGCTTTGCATGAGAACCTTTTGACGCATCGTCCGGAAGGGGACTACATCCTGGTCACCACCGGCGGCGGCGGTGACGGGGCGGATCTCATCGAGGATGTCATGAATGCCTACTTGTTTGATCCGACACTTGACCAAAAGGCCCTGATTGTCCTTGGCCCCTACATGCCGGGCGAACAGCGGGCCGACCTGATGCGCAAGGGCCAGGATATCAAGCATGTCGAGGTGATCGAGTTCGACACCCGGATGGAAGAGCTGATCGCGAGCTCGCGCGCCGTAGTGGCGATGGGCGGCTACAATACCTATTGCGAGATTCTGTCGTTCGACAAGCCCGCGCTGATCGTGCCGCGGACCACCCCGCGCGAGGAACAATTGATCCGCGCCAGCCGGGCGGCCGAGTTGGGCATGGTCGACATGCTTCTGCCGGACGAGTCCCGCGATCCGGCCCGGATGGCATCAGCGTTGCGTGCACTGTCGGGGCGTCCCAAGCCGTCGGAAGGAAGCCCGGGCCTGCGTTTGGAGGGGCTGACAAACATCTCGCGGCTGGTCGGCAAAGATTTGCGCGCCCGGGCCAAACGTTCCAAGACTTTGCGGTTCGCGACGTGACAGAGGACGCCGCGCGCGGGCGGCTGGTTGTGGTGGTGAAGGGTTATCCGCGGCTGTCCGAGACGTTCATCGCACAAGAACTGCGGGGCCTGGAGCTCGCCGGGCTTGATCTGACGATCGTGTCGCTGCGCCATCCGACCGATCAAAAGCGGCACGCGGTGCATGACGAAATTCAGGCCCCGATCATGTACCTGCCCGAATATCTCTACCAAGAGCCGCTGCGAGTGTTGAAGGGCATTTGGGCGGCCGCGAAGCACAAGGGATTTTGGCCAACCTTCCGGGCATTCCTGCGGGACCTCCGCCGCGACTTCACGCCGAACCGCGTGCGCCGATTTGGTCAGGCGGCGGTGCTGGTGTCAGAATGGCCGGACGGCGGTGGCTGGTTGCATGCCCATTTCATCCACACCCCGGCCTCTGTCGCCGACTACGCTGCCGGGATCATGGGCCTTGGCTGGACCGCCTCGGCGCATGCCAAGGATATCTGGACATCGCCGGACTGGGAGCTTGCGGGAAAGCTTGACCGCGCCCGATGGACGGTGACCTGCACGGGAACCGGGCACAAGCATCTGCAATCGCTGGCCCGTGATCCTGCGCGGGTGCATCTAAGCTACCATGGGCTGAACCTTGAACGGTTCCCGCCGTTCAGCGGCGATCGGGGTGCGCGGGACGGATCACGGCCGGAGGATCCGGTGCGGATCGTCAGCGTCGGTCGTGCCGTGTCGAAGAAGGGATATGATGTCCTCCTCCGGGCGCTGGCGCTGCTGCCCGCCGGTCTGCACTGGCGGTTCGATCACATGGGCGGCGGGGCTGAGCGCGCGACGCTGCAGGCCCTTGCGACCGAGTTGGGCATCGCTGACCGCATTGCATGGCGCGGGGCGGTCAGCCAGGACGAGGTGCTGGCCGCCTATCGCGCCGCGGACCTGTTCACGCTGGCCTGTCGGATTACCGCTGATGGTGATCGTGACGGGCTACCCAACGTGCTGGTCGAAGCCGCGAGTCAGGGGTTGGCCTGCGTGACGACCAATATCTCGGCGATCCCCGAACTTTTCATCGATGGACAGAACGGCTGGCTGGTGCCGCCCGATGACCCAAGTCTGCTGGCAAAGGCATTGACCGAAGCGATCACCCAACCCGCGACGCGGGATCGGCTGGGGTCGGCAGCTGCAGCGCAGGTGCGGGCCACGCTGGATTACCACACAAGCGTGGCGCAACTGGCAGCTCTGTTTGCGGCTGAAGGGGTTGTCGTATGAGCCGGACATCGGTTCTTTTCTATGTGCAGCACCTTCTCGGCATCGGCCACCTGGCGCGCGCCAGCCGTATCGCGCGGGCGCTGATCGACAGCGGAATGCAGGTCACGCTTGTCACCGGTGGGATGCCGGTTCCCGGCTTTCCGGGGCCGGATATCCCGCATCTGGCACTGCCCCCCGTCGCAGCCCAGGAGGGGGCGTTCAAGGGGTTGGTCGACGGTGACGGACAATCCGTGGACGTGACCTATCTTGAGGCGCGGACTGGCCAGCTTCTGAATGCCTACCGGCGCATCAAGCCGGATATCGTATTGATCGAGGCTTTTCCCTTCGGCCGCCGTCAGATGCGGTTCGAACTCTTGCCGCTGATCGAGGCGATCGAGGCGACCGAGCCGAAGCCGCTGCTCGTGTCGTCGCTGCGCGATATCCTGCAAAAGGGGCGTCGTCTTGACCGCGATCAAGAGACGGTCGATCTGGTGCGCCGGCATTTCGACCTGGTTCTGGTCCATGGCGATCCGACCTTTGCCGCCCTGGGCGACAGTTTTGCGCTGGTCGATCAGATCAGCGACAAAGTGGCCTACACGGGCCTGGTCTGCCCACCGCCTCCTCCCATGCCGACCGAACGGTTTGCCGTTCTCGTCTCCGCCGGTGGCGGTGCGGTGGGCAAGGACCTGGTCGAAGCGGCCCTTGGCGCTGCGGCCGAGATGCCAGATCTTGCGCCCTGGTGCGTCATCACGGGGCCGAACATGCCGCAAGCGGATTTCGACGCATTGGCGGCAGTGGCACCTGCGAACGTTTCGCTGGTCCGCTTCCGCAAGGACCTTGCCAGCCTGATGTTCGGCACGCAGCTTTCGATATCGCAGGCGGGCTATAACACAGTTGCCGAAATTCTTCAGGCCGGTTGTCGCGCGCTTCTTGTGCCCTATTCCGCCCAAGGTGAGACCGAGCAAACGGACCGCGCGGCACTTCTGGAACGGGCCGGCCGCGTGTCTGTTCTGCATGAGGAAAACCTGACCAGCGCGAACCTGGCGAGGGCCATCCGGCATGCGATTGCTCAGCCGCTTTCCGCCAAAATGTTAAGAATTGCGGTTGACGGCGCCGCGCAAAGTGCCCATGTGCTGCACGGTATTGTAACCGAATTACGAAATCGCACATCTTGAGGTCCTCGCCCGTTCATTGAAGCGGACTGCGACGGGACCATGAATCATTGATCGGACGACGGAAATGGAACCCAGTTTTTCCAGGTACATCTGGACGCATACGCGACCGCAACAGATATGGATCTTGGTCATCGTCGCCCTGTCGATGCTGCCCTTCTATCTGGCGTTCGATCTGCCCAAACAGATCGTGAACGGACCCATCCTCGGAGGCGGGTTCGAAGAGCTGGGAGCAACCCAGACCTTCGACCCCATCTCGATCGATGTGCCATGGATTGGCGTGATCAACTTTGGCGGTGGCCTGCAGCTTGACCGGCTGGATACGCTGATCGGCCTAAGCCTGACCTTCCTTGCTTTGGTCATCATCAATGGCATGTTCAAGTATTATATAAACATTTACAAAGGCTTGCTTGGAGAGCGCCTGCTGCGCCGCATCCGGTTCGAGCTGATGGACCGCATCCTTCGGTTCCAGCCGCAATCCTTCAAGCAGATCAAGGGCGGTGAGGTCGCCAGCATGGTCAAGGACGAGGTGGAGCCTCTGGGTGGCTTCACCGGCGACGCCTTCGTGCAGCCCGCGCTCTTGGGCGGGCAGGCGCTGACCGCGCTTTTCTTCATCTTCGTGCAGAACATGTGGCTGGGCATGATCGCGCTGGTCATGGTCTGCGTGCAGTTCCTGGTCATTCCACGCTTGCGGCGGCAGCTGATCGAGCTTGGTCGCCAGCGGCAGGTTACCGCGCGTCAGCTGGCGGGCCGTGTCAGCGAAATCGTCGACGGCATGAACGCGATTCGGGTGAACGACACGTCGAACTTTGAACGTGCCGACATTTCGGATCGGCTAGGGATCATTTTCCGCATCCGGTACCTGATCTACAAGCGTAAGTTCATGGTCAAGTTCCTGAACAACTTCCTGTCACAGTTGACGCCCTTTCTGTTTTACACCATCGGCGGCTACTTCACGATCAGGGGAGAGCTTGATGTCGGGCAACTTGTTGCCGTCATCAATGCCTACAAGGAACTGCCTGGCCCGCTGAAAGAGCTGATCGATTGGGATCTCACGCGGCAGGATGTCCAGGTCAAGTACGAACAGGTCGTCGAGCAGTTCCAAAGCGCGACCATCCTCGATCAGGCCATGCATGCGGTGGACCCCGCACATGACGCGCGGCTGCGTCAGCCGCTGGTGATCACCAACCTGACAATCGAGGATGACGGCGGGGCAAAGCGGCTTGACCACGTCAGTTTGCGGGTCGAGCCGGGGGAGACTGTTGCTGTCGTCGGTGACACGAAAAGCGGGGCGGATGCTTTGGCCGAAGCCATAGCCCGGTTGACCATGCACACGTCCGGACGCATTGCGCTGGGTGATCGCGACCTCTACACCCTGCCGGAATCGGTCGTAGCGCGGCGCGTGACCTATGCCTCTTCCGACACCTACTTCTTTTCCGGCACGCTGAAGGAGAACCTCCTTTACGGTCTGAAACATGCGCCCGTGTGGCAGGCTACCTCAGAAGGGCGAGCCATGCAGGACCGCCGCCGCGAAGCGATGGAAGCCCGGAAGTCAGGTAATCCGGACTTCAGTCTGGCCGACGAATGGATCGAACCGCACTCTGCCACTGCCGTGTCGCAGACTGATGGCCTTTTGGGGTCCATGATGGCGGTTCTCGACATTGTTCGTCTGTCCGACCAGGTTGTCGAGTTCGCCATGTTCTCGACCCTCGATGACGGGGCCCATCCCGAACTGGCCGATGAAATCCTGATCCTGCGCAAGGCGTTCCGCGAGGAGCTGCAACGGCGTGGCACGGCTGACCTTGTCGTGCCGTTCGAGGCCGGCGGCTACAATTCTGCTGCGCGCGTGCTGGACAACTTGCTTTTCGGCGTATTCACCGATGTCAAAGACCCAGTCGGTCTGGCCGAAGGCACCGCCATATTCAACAAGTTCATCATGGATGTGGGGTTGGGAGAGGCGCTCTTCGACATGGGGGTGAAGCTGGCCCAGACCACGGTCGAGCTTTTTGATGACCTGCCCGCAGATCATCCGTTCTTCGAGCGCCTGACCTATATGGCACCCGACGAGTTGCCCGCTTACAAGGCGCTTTTGCAAAGACTGCGGGGAGTCGATTTTGCCAATGTAAAGGTGGCGGACCGCGACAAGATCCTGGTGCTCAGCTATCAGTACATCGAGCCGCAGAACCGTTTCGGCCTTCTGGATGACGCGCTGATGCAAAAGATCGTGGCGGCTCGGGACCTGCAGAAGGGCCTTTATCCAGAGCGCCTTTCGCATCTCTTCGAGCCCTATGATGAGGGCCGCTATCTTTCCGCCGGAACCCTGATCGACAATATCATCTTCGGCAAGATCAACCCGAGGTTCAACGATGCGGAGCGCCAGATCCGTGAAATCCTGACCGAACTGATGACTGCGCAGCCTGGGCTCTACAAACAGATTTTCGCGCTCGGACTGGAGTATAACGTTGGGGCGGCGGGGCGGCGGCTGACCATTCAGCAGCGCCAGAAGCTGAACTTTGCCCGCGCGCTACTCCGCCGATCAGACTATTATGTCTTCAATCGGGCCTTGTCGGCGCTTGACCCGGTCTTGCAAGAGCGGATTTTGCAGGACACGCTGGCGTTCCTATCGGCACAGGGCGATGATCCTGCGATCGTCTGGGTGCTTGTGTCGCAGAACTTTGCAAAGCATTTCCAGCGGCTTATTGTCTTTGATGATGGCGCCGCGACGGAAGTGCTCGGGGACGAACGTGGGCCAATGTCTGTTGGCGATTATCGCCCTCGGCTGGTTTCGGGTTGATGCAAGTGTGAGGTGCTGGACCTGCACTGGTTCCGCGCTACGATCCGTCATCTTCCACGACCGGGTGAACTGATGACTGCGCAAGAGCGCCTGAACGCCGGACTCGAAACCGCCCGGACCCTGATCGCCATGGGCGACACGCTTGGGGCGCAAGCCCTGCTGAACCGGCTAGGTTCTGATCCTGAGATTGCAAGCGTCGTCCCGCAGACGACGCTTGGCCTGCCCCGCCGTCTGCATTCTGCCTTCCTGCATTTGGCCAAGGCCAAAGGCGACGCGCTGGCGAAGGCGGGGTATCAATTCCACCTTGTTCCCCAACCGGCTGTACTGGCTCCGCTTGCCCGGTTCACTCTGGCCGAACAGCGCCGTATCAACGACGCAAACCAGCGTCCGGTACCGCGCGTGATCCATCAAATATGGATCGGCACGTTGCCCGTGCCCGAGGCTGTTGCCGCCTGGAAAAACCACGCGGCGGCACAGAGCTACGGCTATCGTCTATGGCGCGAGGCTGATCTGGTCGGGCTGGGTTTGACCGGAAACCCGGTCTTTGTCGACATGCTGGCGCGCGGCGATTACCCGGGTGCGGTCGATGTGGCGCGCTATGCCATCCTTGCCGCCGAGGGTGGCATTTACCTTGACTGCGATTGGTATCCGGCCCGTGATGACATCGGTTTTCACGATCTCTTGCCACTCACCGGTTTGACCGCGCTGGCGGAAGATACGCCGCGCTTTACCGGCATGGGAGGGCTCTTGCTGGCGAACTCTTTCATCGCCACGCCTGAGGATCACCCGGCTTTGCATCGGTTGAACGACGCACTGCCGGAATCGCTTGCAGCCTTGCCGGGCGCGCCGGCATGGTGGTCGACCGGCCCCCTCATCTTTACGCTGATCGCACGGGGTGGAGCGGTCAGTCTTGCTGCACCAACACTTGTGGCAGGCAGCCTTCAGCGCAGGGCGGCGATTGCCGAGGTTGAGGCGCTGCGCAGGAAGGCTGAGGAGGACGATGGCGGCCTCTTGATCGCCTGGAAGTCATGGTAAGCCGATAAGGTCCGGCAGAGCTAACCAGCGGCAGCCGGGATGCGTGGCAGTCATCTCGAAAAGATCCGCAAGAAAGTCCCATGCAGCGGCGTCATGGACGAGGTGGTGGGTCAGAAATCCGACCGGCGCGCCACCTTCCAAAGCGGATGCCAACTCGTCCAGCAATATGGCCGCGGGTCGTCCGCCACGGGTGCCGTGCCAGTCGATGAGATCGACATGCGTATTCATCATCTTCAAGGGCTCTGGCGTTTCGGGGCCGAAAACCGACAGGGCTTCAAACCCCAAGCCCGGCAGTCCCGCGACAACCTCCGACGAAATCCTGTTCCATGGCGGTACCAGAACCGGCGCAAACTGGGGGCCGTGCAGGGTTGCAAGCTGGTCGAACCCCAGCGCCAGATCGGCAAGCACCTCTGCCGCGGGGCGATGGCCGCCTAATTCCTGCTTCTTCTCGTCCGGTCCCGCGTAGTTCGTATGCGACCAGCCATGCACGGCGACGGTGACATGCGGCTCGGTCGCCAGGCGGTCGGCCAGCGCCTTGCCGGAGAATGCCGGGATCACCGCCAGCGTTACCGGAACCTGCGCGGCGGCGGTCATCCGCAGCAACCGGTCCAGCGCCGGGCTGGGGTCGACCGCGTCGTCGTCGCGCAGCCATAACCGGGCGGGCTTGCCCCTGTCGGCATGGCGGTCGAGTGCTTTGAGGACAGCGTTGCTCACCGTCTGACGGCCTTTTGCAAAAGCTGATCCAAGCGCCGGGCCGCACCCGCCATCGCGTGGTTTTCATGCATCTGCAACCTGGCGGCCTGTCCCATCTCTGCCCGCAGCGGCTCATCCGTCAGCAGGGTCCGGATTGCCTCGGCAAAAGCCGCATCGTCGCCATTTGTAGTCAAGATACCGCTTGTCCCGGCCGCGACCACCTCGGGCACCCCGGCGACTGCCTGCGCCACCACCGGCAGACCAGCGGCCTGGGCCTCCAGATACGCGAGGCCATAGGCCTCACCGCATCCAGGCCAGACATAGACGGCGGCGCGTGACATCAGGCGGGCCACATCGTCGCGCGTCAACTGACCCAGCCATTCGATCCGCTCCGCAGGCAGCCCGGCGAACAGGGCCTGCACCTCGGCCATGAGAGGTCCGTCTCCCGCCACAGAAAGGCGCCAGGCAAGGCTGTCAGGCAGCAGCGCCAGGGCGGCGGCAAGACGCTGATAGCTTTGATGCTTGTCCCCCGGGCGCATCATCGCAACTGTCAGCAGGCGGCCCGCCTCCGGCGTCGGTTCGGCGGTAAAGGAATCGACGTCGATGAAGGGCGGAAACCGCGTGACGATGGCGTCCGGAGCGGCGGCCAGCAATCCAATCCTGTCCCGCTCCGTCAGGCACAGGTTCAGTGCAGCACCTTTCACCACCTGAAGCAATCGGCCCTGCATGTCGGCCCAGATCCCGATATTGCGGCGGGCGGAATAGGACGCCTCGCATGTGACGTAGGGCACTCCGTACCGGGTGGACAGAACGGGGCCGATCAGGTCGGGCGCCTTGTAATACGGGTGATAGCAGAACCACAGGTCCGGGGCGCCATCACTCCATGCCCTTTCAAGCCGCCTGCATTCGGCCCCGGCCGCGGCCTGCACGGCGGTCCAGCCCGCAGCATCCTCGGGATTTCCGAGAAAGGCGCGCAATTCAGATGCGACGGTGACCTCATGCCCGGCCCGCTGAAGACAGGCCATCAACTGGCGCGCCATGAGCCGGTCACCGGACGGTACCGGATGCGTCGGAGCCTTCAGCGGGGCGTAGAAGGCGATCCGCAGTCGGCGGGGTGCGATGGGCATCGTGTGGTGGCGTCCCGGTTTTCAGCGCGGCAAGCGCAGTCTAAGCGCAAAGCAGTGCAAGGGCGACATCGAAAGCATGTTCGTGCTGTGCTTGACAGCTTTTGCAAACTGCCGCATTCCCAAGGCCCATGCCAGCTGCATTGGAGTGATGTTGGCCCTGCTTTCCCTGATCGAATCCCGCAACGCACGGGTCGGCGTGATCGGCCTTGGTTATGTCGGCCTGCCGCTTGCGATGGCCGTCGCGCGAGCCGGGTTCGCCGTAACCGGGTTTGACACCGACCCCGGCAAGATCACCGCAATCGCCGCCCGCCAAAGCTACATCGAAGCGGTGCCCGACGCGATTCTTGCGGCCGAAGTAGCTGCTGGCCGCTTCACCGCGACCGGCGACTTTGCCGGGCTTGGGGCCTGCGACGTCATCGTTATCTGCGTGCCAACGCCACTGACCCGCCACCGTGAGCCTGACCTGTCGTTCGTGCTCCGCACCTGTGAAGATATCGCCCGAACCCTCCGTCCGGGCCAGTTGATCGTCCTTGAGTCGACAACCTACCCCGGCACCACGGACGGTCCGATGAAGCGGGTGCTGGAAGAAACCGGACTGGTCTCGGGCCGCGACTTCTTTCTTGGCTTTTCACCGGAACGCGAAGACCCCGGCAACCGGGCTTTCGACACCTCGACCATTCCCAAGGTCATCGCTGGTGACGGACCCGAGGCTGGGGCGCTGATGCAGGCCTTCTACGGCGCGGTGGTGAAGACCACGGTTCCGGTGTCCTCGACCGCAACGGCCGAAGCGGTGAAGCTGACCGAAAACGTGTTCCGCGCGGTGAACATCGCGCTCGTGAACGAGCTGAAGGTCATTTACGAGGCCATGGGCGTGGACATTTGGGAAGTCATCGACGCCGCCAAGACCAAGCCATTCGGCTACATGCCGTTCTATCCCGGGCCCGGCCTTGGTGGGCACTGCATCCCGATCGATCCCTTCTATCTGACCTGGAAATCGCGGGAGTACGATCTGACCACTCGGTTCATCGAACTTGCCGGAGAGATCAATTCGGCGATGCCTCGCCATGTCGTTTCGCGTCTGGCCGAGGCGCTGGATCAGCATAGCGGTCGCGCGCTTAGCCGGTCGCGGGTGCTGGTGATCGGGCTGGCCTACAAGAAGAACGTGCCGGACATCCGCGAAAGCCCGTCCCTGAAGCTGATCGAGCTGATCGAGGAGCGCGGCGGTACGGCGGCCTATCACGATCCGTATGTGCCCCAGGTTCCCCGGACCCGTGCCTATGGCGCGCTGATGGGTCGCCCCTCGGTCGTGCTGACCGAAGACGCGGTGCGCGGGTTCAATGCGGTGCTGATCTCGACCGACCACGATGGGATCGACTATGCGGCGCTTGCCGCCTGGGCGCCGCTGATTATCGACACGCGCAATGTGATGGCCCGGTCGGGCCTGACCGGAGCACATATCTTCAAGGCCTGATCGGCCCGCGAAAGGTCTGCATATGAGCCGTCTCGACGCCAATATCCTCCGCCTGCTCGCGCAGCGCGACATTCTGAACCACGTCGCGCACAACCTGACGCTACCGCAGACGGGGGCAATTCTGGAGGTCGGGCTTGGCAACGGTCGGACGTACAGCCATCTTCTGGAGCTGTTCCCGGATCGCCGCATCATCGTTTTTGACCGCGCGTTTGCGGCCCATACCTCGCTCATTCCCGCTCCAGAGGATCTGGTGCTTGGTGAGATTTCGGCAACGGCGCCCACCTTTGCCGGGCAGGACGCAGCGCTGGTCCATGCCGATATCGGAACGGGCTATGACGACAAGGATGCCCGGACCCTGACTTGGCTGCCCCGCCTGACCGCATCGCTGCTTGGCCACGGTGGCCTAGCCGTCAGCGGGCTTCCGCTGGACCACGCAGCACTTGAGCCGCTGCCCCTGCCACCCGGCGTGAAAAGCGACCGCTACTTTCTTTACCGCAAAAGGGCCTGATGGCAGACGGCGGCCCCTACCGCGTCGCCATCATCGCCGACGCGCATTTCCATGATCCGGCGGGTAATTTCGGCGGGTTGGGGATTGATCTTGGCGGCGAACGGCTTGCCCTGCGCAGCTGGAAAGACACCGAGACCGGTCCGCGGGCGGTGAACGAAAGTGCGGCGGCGCTGACGGCCGCGCTGGACCGGATCGTTGCCGCGGGGGTCAAGCATGTGGTCCTGGCGGGCGACTACACCGACGACGGTCAGTCCGAGAATACCCGTCGACTGGCGGCCCGCTTGCAGCACTATCGGGACCGTTTCGGGCTGCGGTTCTATGCCATTCCCGGCAATCACGACCTTTTTGGCCCGCATGGCAAGCATGTCTCGACCCGCTTCGTGACGGTTCCGGGTCAGACCATGCTTGTCACGAGCGACCCCGATCAAGACCATGATGCCGTGGTGACCCCGGCCATGCGCTGCGAAGGCCAACCCGCTGCCCTGATGCCGATGGCGGCGTTTGGCCTTTTCCGGCAAGCAGACTACCTGCATTGGGAGACTCCGTTCGGCGGGTCGGATGCGCGCGCGGCGCGGCTTTTCGATGCCACGGCCGCCGATGGATCGGTCACGCATCGCTTGATGGATGCGTCATATCTGGTGGAACCCGAACGGGGGTTGTGGTTGCTTCTGATCGACGCGAATGTCTTTGAACCGCAACCTGGTCGAAGCGATCCGTTGCGCAAGAAGGCGTTCCTTGATGCGTCGGATGCGGGCTGGTCCGCCGTTCTGCGTTTGAAGCCGTTCCTCTTGCCTTGGATTGCCAGCGTGACCGCGCGGGCGAAGGCAGAAGGCAAGACCTTGATCACCGTTTCGCATTATCCGGTGCTGGACCCGTTTCGGGACGACTACGGGTCCGAGCAGGCGCTTTTCGGCCCGACAGCTTTTGTGCGCCGGACGCCCTTACCCGATGTCGGTCGCGCGCTTATCGGTGCCGGGTTGCGTTGGCATGCAGGCGGACACCTGCACATCAATGCAACGACCCGAATGACGACAGCTGCTGGCACTCTGACCGATCTGGCGCTGCCGTCGCTGGTGGCATTCCCCGGAGCGTTCAAGATTGTTCACGCCGATGCAAATGCGGTCGAAATGGAAACCGTCACTCTTGACGATCTGTCGCCCGATCCGCGCCTTCTGTCCCTCTATGCCGCCGAGGGGCGCAAAAGCCCCGTCCAGTCCTTCGGTCCCTTTCTGGCCGAACAGTTCCGTGCCAGGCTTCGCGCACGTCGAATACCTGCAGATTGGCCAGCGCATCTTGCCAAGGAGCTGTCCCAAATGACTGCTGGCGACCTTGTCACGCGGATCGGATGCCCCGCCGACATCGTCGTCGATGAAGCGGACTTTCAGGCCTATCCGCTGTTGGACCTGGTGACGGATGCATATCTTCTGCGTGAGGCAGGTCCGTTGGCACGCCGATGGATCGACCCTTCTCGCCTGCAGATGTGCCGTGTCTTGGCCCGGGACTTCGGTGATGGCTCCAGTGATCCCAAGGCTTCGGATGCGGCGTTCTTTCGGCGGTTCCTGTCTACCTTGCAGGCCGCACTCGACCGGGTTGATGCCGATGGCAGCGTGATCGGGCAGGTGCCGGGACAATAGCCCCCCAACCTGTAGATCAGGACAAAGGTAGTTCTGCCCGGCTCTGGTAACAGAGCCTTGGTGTTCCCATATCTCCAGAGTAAAGTAGGGAGGGTTCCATGTCGCTCGTCTGGCTTTTGATCGTGGGCGTTGCGGTCGGGTTTTTGGCGACGAAGATCCTGAGGGTCGATCTCGATACTCCCTCGACCATCGCGCTTGGCGTTCTGGGTGCCCTGATCGGCGGCCTTCTGCTGCGGGCGCTGGTGATGATGGCTGGGATCGGCGCCGGGTTTATCGGCGCGCTCCTTGGGGCTTTGTTGCTGATCTGGGCGTGGAAGACCTGGGTCAGGTAAGCCGCTTCACAGCGTCCTTTAATCGAAATGCCGAGCCACCAGCGGGTGCCCAAAGCATGTGGCCCTGCCAGGCAGCAAAAAGCAGCGCCGCCGACTCCTTTGCCTTTGCCCCCGCCCCAAGACGTAGCCCGAGCCCCGATTCCACCTTGGCGCGCCAGGCCGCCGCGCGCAGGGCAAGCTCGGGGTCCCTAAAATCAGACGCGAAGTAGGCGGTATCGACGGTACCGATGGCTTTCAGCAGGCCCTGTGGCCCCTTGTCGGCAGTGTCGGCAATTGCCTTGTCGGTGCGATTATCAAGTGCATCCCAAGCCGAAAGCCGGGCCGCACGGACCATGCCGTCGCGGCTGCCATATCGCTGAACCAGTGTCGGGGGGGCTAAGCCGGTGGCGGCGCTGACGGTCCCGAAGGACACGGCTTTGTCGCCGCCTGCGTCCAAAAGCCTAAGAATGGCTGCGAAAATCCGATCGTCGGGGATGGTGCGTGTACGTGGCATGACACCCTGATAAACAAACATCCGTTCATCATACAAGCCCCTTAGCGCTTTGGCGCATCCGGTTTGGGAGGTTGTGACTTATAGACCGGCAATCTCCAGCCGAAAGCGATGCTGCCCGCGCGCAGGATCAGGACCAGTGCCGCGCAGATGAGCAGTCCCAACCCGGTCGAAAGTCCGGCGAGGGGGGCCGCGACCGCGCCCAGCGATCCTGCAAAGGCGCAGGTGACGTAAAGCTCACCCTGTTTCAGGATCAGCGGAACCTCGTTGCAGACCACATCGCGCATCAGCCCGCCCATGCAGCCGGTGATCGTACCCATCACGAGGACGATCGGCCAGCCATGCCCCGCGTCCAAGGCGACGGCCACACCGGCGGGGACGGCAACGGCCAGCGCAAAGGCGTCGAACCACAAAAGCGCGCGGTAGCGGCTTTCCAGGAGATGCGCGGTAAAGAAGACCAAGATGGCCGCAAGGGTTGCCACCGCCAACACGGTCGGATCGGCAACCCAAAAGACCTCGCGGTTCAGGATGATGTCGCGCAGCGTCCCGCCACCGACGGCGGTCAGGCAGGCGATGAACATGAAGCCGACGATATCAAGCTGCGAGCGGCTGGCGGCCAGCGCTCCGGTCAGGGCAAAGACCAGGACCGAGGCGTAGTCGAGCGCGTCAAGCAGCGTGAACCCCGCAGGGCCGGTCATGGGGCAGGGGCCTTGAACGGGGCCATTCCGGCCCGGGCAAGCGCGTCGGCGCGCTCATTCTCGGCGTGTCCGGCGTGGCCCTTGATCCAGCGCCAGGTCACCTGATGTCGGGCCGCCGCAGCTTCAAGCCTTTGCCAAAGTTCGATATTCTTGACCGGAGAGCCCCCGGCGGTACGCCAGTTCTTCCGCTTCCAAGCGTGGATCCATTCCGTCACCCCGTTCTTCACATAGGCGCTGTCGGTCACGATCGTCAGCTCGGACGGTCGCGACAAAGCCTCAAGCGCCGAAATCGCCGCAAGAAGCTCCATCCGGTTGTTGGTGGTCAGCGGTTCGCCGCCCTGAAGCTCGCGCTCCTTGACCACCACGCCGTCTTCGCGGGCGATCATCAAGACGCCCCAGCCGCCGGGTCCGGGGTTTCCAGAGCAGGCACCATCGGTGTAGGCGAAGAGCTCGGCCATGGTCAGGTCAGGATCGGGGCGCAAAGGCACGCGACCGTGACGGCGGTCAGCGGCAGCCGCAGGCGCATCCACCAGCGCGGGGCGAGGCCCCAGGCTGAAAAGGTGGCGTCGATCAGGAGACCGCCCACGAAGCCGGCCACAAGGTAGATCGACGAATTGGCCGAGGCATCGGTCACCATGAAGAATGTCCAAAGCGCCGGGATGACCGAAAGCGCATAGCACGGAGCGGCCGCGCGGTCTTCGGCCCTGGCCGCAAAACCCCAAAGTGCTCCGGACATGAAGGCGAGGATCAGGGTGCCGTAGGTCAGCCCGACATACGACCCGATGAACATCGGCGGCAGGACCTGCCCGGCCCAGCCCGCCAGCGCCGGCGAAAGATGGGTCCCCGCCGACCAGAGGAACGGGATCAGGCCCGCTAGGCCAAGGGCCAGGGCGACGGTCGGGATGCGGCGTTCATCGGTCATGCGGGGTGATTAGCCCGCCCTTGCACCGCTGGCTAGTGGCAGTTCAATCGCCAGTCAGCGCCGGGCGAAGGTCTTGCGGAATTGCCGCTTTTATGGCCCGTGGGTCGGCGACATCCGGGCGGCTGGCGTCAAGTTCCCTAGCCCGGTGCGCACGTCATACTCGCCAAGAGTTATTGCGGATTGTCGGGGGCGCCGGCAGGCGATCAATACAGTGGCGCTGTGCCTCGGCATCAGACAAGCTGCTCCCGGAGAATGCGGGGCACCTTGAATTCGATGTCTTCGACAGCCGTTTCCACCAGATCCATGGTCACTGTGAAACGAGCGCGAAGGGCGTCGATCACTTCGGTCACCAGCACTTCGGGGGCCGAGGCCCCTGCCGTCAGCCCGATGGCCCTGGCACCCGCCAGGGCCCGCCAGTCAATGTCGGCGGCGCGCTGGATCAGCTGCGCATAGGCGCAGCCTGCAGCGCGGCCAACCTCGACCAAGCGTTTGGAATTGGAGGAATTGGGCGCGCCGATCACGAGAAGGGCGTCGATCTTCGGGGCAACCGCCTTTACCGCCGCCTGTCTGTTGGTTGTGGCATAGCAGATGTCATCATGAGCAGGCGCTACGATCGCCGGGAACCGGGCTTTCAGCGCGACCGCAATTTCAGCGGTATCATCGACAGAAAGCGTGGTCTGGGTGATGTAGGCCAGCCTCCCCGGGTCGCGGACCTGAAGTTTTGCCACATCCGCGACGGTTTCGACCAGAAGCACCTCGCCCGTCGGAAGCTGGCCCATCGTTCCCAGGGTCTCGGCATGCCCGGCATGGCCGATGTAGATCATCTGCACGCCCTCTGCATTGTGGCGCGCGGCTTCGTTGTGGACCTTGGTCACCAGGGGGCAGGTAGCGTCGACGGCAATCATGTTGCGGCCTGCCGCCTCGGCTGGCACGGACTTCGGTACGCCATGGGCCGAAAAGACCACCGGCCGGTCATCGGGACAGTCCGACAATTCCTCGACAAAGACCGCGCCCTTGGCGCGCAACTCGTCCACCACATATTTGTTGTGCACGATCTCGTGGCGGACATAGACCGGCGCCCCCCATTTCTCGATCGCCATCTCGACGATCTTGATCGCGCGGTCCACGCCAGCGCAAAAGCCACGCGGCGCGGCGAGGTATAGGGTCATTTGGGGCAGACTGGACATGGGTACTTCCGAAAGGGTTGTCCAAGGTTTATGTGCTCCCCTCAGCGGCGTCCAGTGTCGGACTGTCTCAGGTACCCATGGCAGCTGCTCCAAGCCAACCAAGCACCAGATAGCGCCCGGTCTTGGCAGCGGCGACAAATGCCACGAACAACAGAAGCGGCGCCCGCAGGACGCCCGACACTGCGACGATCAGATCACCGCCCGGTGCCCACGAAAACAGCAACGTCCAGCAACCCCAGCGGGCGTACAGCGCCTCAGCTTTGGCCATCTGATCGGGACGGAGCGGGAACCAGCGATGGTCTTGCTGTTCCGCCAGCCACCGGCCAAGCCCGTAGGTCAGGCAGGACCCAAGGATGTTCCCCACAGAGGCGACCACGACCAAAAGGCCGACTTCCCAGCCGGTAGCCTGAAGTCCAAGAAATACGGCCTCGGATTGGAATGGCATGGGCGAGGCCGCCAGAAGGGCGGCGACGAACAGTCCAATCAGCGCAATCACGGCCCGGGCGCCCCCGCCCAAGCCATGATCGGCGGCTGGATCACTTCACGTCGACCGAGACCTCTTCAGCAGAGACCGGGCGTGGTTCGCGCGGCGGGCGACCGATGACTTCGCGCAGTTCGTCCAGCTCGATGAAGTTGTCTGCCTGACGGCGCAGTTCGTCTGCGATCATCGGCGGCTGGCTGCGAATGGTGGACACCACCGAAACGCGGACGCCTTGACGCTGCAGGCTTTCAACCAGAGGGCGAAAATCCCCGTCGCCCGAGAACAGCACCACATGGTCGATCCGCTGAGCAAGTTCCATGGCATCGACGCAAAGCTCGATATCCATGTTGCCCTTCACCTTCCGCCGTCCTTGGCTATCGGTGTACTCTTTTGCGGGCTTGGTGCGCATCGTGAAGCCGTTGTAGTGCAGCCAGTCAACCAAAGGCCGAATCGGTGAGTACTCATCGTTCTCCAGAAGCGCGGTGTAGTAAAATGCGCGCAAAAGCTTGCCCCGCCGCATAAACTCCATCCGGAGAAGTTTGTAGTCGATGTCAAACCCGAGTGCCTTGGCGGCCGCATAAAGGTTCGAACCATCAATGAACAGCGCAAGCCGTTCGTCTTTGTAAAACATACTGTGTCCCCTCAAAGTCGCCGGCGGACCAATCTTTCGTGTTTCAACCACCTGCAGTAGAGAAATCCGACGGCTAACCACACATAAGTAACAGCCGGACGGTGGTTCCGACAAGTCAACTATGGGAAACTATGCGTGCAAAAATCAAAATACGCACCCGCTCTGATTGCGCTAGGCGCGAATCTGCCATTCGAAGGCGATCCTCCCGCCGACACCCTTCGTCATGCGATGAAAGCGGTTGCAGAGGAAGGCCTTTCCGTACTTGCAGTTAGCAGATTTTACGCCACCCCGTGCTTTCCACCGGGTTCAGGCCCCGAGTATGTGAATGCCGCGATCGCCGTGGACTGCGGTCAGCATTTTGACCTGGCGTCACTATTGGCGCGATTGCATGCTGTTGAGGCCCGCTTCGGTCGAAAACGGCTTCAACGTTGGGGAATGCGGACGCTGGACATCGATCTTCTCGCCATGGGCGATTCGGTCTTGCCGGATGCGTCGACCCAGGATGCCTGGCGCGGGCTTGCGCCAGATTTGCAGTCTCGAGAGGCCCCCGACCAGCTGATCTTGCCGCATCCGCGCCTGCAGGACCGGGCTTTCGTGCTGGCCCCCTTGGCCGATATCGAGCCGGACTGGGTGCATCCTCGCACTGGACGCAGCGTGCGCGAGATGCTGGCGGCCCTGCCCGCAGAAGATCGTGACGCGGTGAAACCACTTTGATTTTGCCCGATTTGCCGCTTGTCAAGCCATTCTGGCCAGCATAAATAGGCCACTTCCAGCGAAACTTCCCGATTGGAGTACCCCATGGCCCGCGTGACGGTCGAAGATTGCGTTGACAAGGTTCCGAACCGGTTCGAGCTGGTGATGCTGGCCGCCCATCGGGCGCGTGAAATCCAGTCAGGCTCACCCCTGACGATCGACCGGGACAACGACAAGAACCCGGTTGTTGCCCTGCGCGAGATCGCGGATGAGGCGCAGTCCGCAGACGTTCTGCGTGAACGCATGATCGAAAGCCACCAGACCCAGATCGAAGTCGATGAGCCTGAAGATGACCAGATGGCGCTTCTCATGGGCGGCGAGATGGATCGTCCCATGGTTGATGACATGTCGGAAGAAAAGCTTCTCCGCGCCCTGATGGAAGCGCAGGGCGAGTTCTGACGGGATTTCTGACGGGCCGAGGCCCGCAAACGGGGCGGTGATGATCGACGTCGAAGACCTCATCGCCCTGGTTCGAAACTACAACCCGCGCTGCAATGCAGATCTGATCCGCCGGGCCCATGCCTACGGCCTGAAGATGCATGAAGGGCAGATGCGGAAATCGGGTGAACCTTATTTCACCCATCCCGTGTCGGTGGCCGCGATCCTGACCGAACAGCGGTTGGACGATGCGACGATCGTGACGGCCCTTCTGCATGACACGATCGAGGACACGCGGTCCACCTATGCCGACCTTGCCACCATGTTTGGCGAAGAGGTGGCCGAGCTGGTGGACGGGGTCACCAAGCTGACGAACCTTCAGCTGTCCTCGACCGAAAGCCAGCAGGCCGAGAACTTTCGCAAACTGTTCATGGCCATGTCGCGCGACTTGCGGGTCATTCTGGTCAAACTCGGCGACCGACTGCACAACATGCGCACGATCCGGTCGATGTCGGCCGAGAAGCAGGCGCAGAAGGCCCGCGAAACCATGGAAATCTTCGCCCCGCTTGCCGGTCGGATGGGCATGCAGTGGATGCGCGAAGAGCTGGAGGACCTGTCTTTCAAGGTCCTGAACCCCGAGGCGCGCAATTCGATCATGCGCCGGTTCCTGACGCTGCAGCGCGAAACCGGAGATGTGGTCCACAAGATCACTGGCGATATCCGGCACGAGCTGGAAAAGGCGCAGATCGAGGCCGATGTCTTTGGTCGGGCCAAGAAACCTTATTCGATCTGGCGCAAGATGCAGGAGAAGGACCTGGCGTTCAGTAGCCTGTCGGACATCTACGGGTTTCGGGTGATCTGCAACTCGGTTGCGGATTGCTACCGGATCATGGGCGTCATTCATCAGCGCTGGCGTGCGGTGCCGGGGCGGTTCAAGGACTACATCAGTCAACCCAAGAACAACGGTTACCGCTCGATCCACACCACGGTCTCGGGTCGCGACGGCAAACGGGTCGAGGTGCAGATCCGCACCCGTGAAATGCACGAAGTGGCCGAGGCTGGGGTTGCGGCGCATTGGTCCTACCGCGAGGGCGTTCGGGCGCAGAACCCCTTTGCCGTCGATCCGGCGAAATGGATTGCCAGCCTGACCGAGCGGCTGGACGAAGAAGACCACGACGAGTTTCTCGAGCATGTGAAGCTTGAGATGTACTCCGACCAGGTATTCTGTTTCACTCCCAAGGGCGATGTGGTGCAGCTGCCGCGGGGGGCGACGCCGCTCGACTATGCCTATGCGATCCATACCCGAATCGGGAACTCCTGCGTTTCGGCCAAGATCGATGGGATCAGAGTGCCGCTCTGGACCCGTCTGAAGAACGGCCAGTCGGTCGAGATCATCACTGCCGAGGGCCAGCGCCCCCAGGCCAGCTGGATCGACATCGTGACCACCGGACGCGCCAAGGCCGCGATACGGCGCAGCTTGCGCGAAGAGGACCGGGGCCGGTTTGTGAAGCTTGGTCAGGAACTTGCCCGTGCGGCCTTCGACCATGTTGGCAAGAAAGCCAGCGACAAGGCGCTGCGGACGGCCGCGAAGATGCTGGGGCTCTCGGACGAGAACGACCTTCTCGCCCGCCTCGGCTCGGCCGAAATGCCCGCCCGCCGCGTGGTCGAAACGCTGTACCCCGAGCTTGCCATGGCCACCGCCGACGAGGTCGACGCCAAGCGGCCGGTGGTTGGCCTGACGGCGGACCAGTCGTTCCGCCGCGCCTTGTGTTGCCAGCCCGTCCCCGGTGAGCGGATCGTCGGCATCACTTACCGCGGCCAAGGCGTCGTGGTCCATGCCATCGATTGCCCCGCGCTCGAGGAATTCGAAGACCAGACCTCGCGCTGGGTCGACCTGCGCTGGCATTCCGGTCGGCATTCCCCGGTCTTTACGGTCAGCCTGGATATCACGATCTCGAACGATGCCGGGGTATTGGGTCGAATCTGTACCTTGATCGGCGAGCAGAAGGCCAATATCTCGGACCTGAGGTTCACCGACCGTAAGCCCGATTTTTATCGCCTTATCATTGACGTGGACTTGCGCGATGTCGAACATCTGCACATGGTCATGACCGCGCTCGAAGCCGAGACGGACGTGGCGCAGATTTCGCGTCATCGCGATTTGACACGGCGGCCCTGAGGCCGCAGTTCGGGCATGGGGCTCGGGAAGAAGGGCGGCGAAGTGGTCTTTAAACGCAGGGAACCTTTAGGCTGGGGCGCGTGGCTGCGCGAACAGGTCTACCCGCGTTCAGGCTTCAAACGCGCGATCCGATATGTGATCTACCGCATGCGGCGTCTGCCCGACCAACCACACCGGGTGGCGCGGGGGGTATTTGCTGGATCGCTGATTGGGTTCCTGCCGCTCCCGGGACTGCAGTTCTTGGTCGCCTGGGGGGCTGCGCGCCTGATCCGGGGCAACGTTCTGGCCGCACTTCTGGGGACATTCAACACGAACCCGCTGACGACACCGCCCTTCGCGGTGTTCTCGGTCTGGCTCGGGCACTGGATGCTCGGCATCGACGCGCCGCTGAACGGCCGCTATATCCTCTCTGCGTTAGAAAATGCGCTTCGGGACCTGTGGATCAACTTTACCGCAGTATTCGGCCCGGAAAAGGCGCAATGGGATGGGCTGATCCAGTTCTGGAACGAGATATATCTTCCATGGTTCATTGGCGCGCTTGGCCCAGCGATCGTGATCAGCGCCATTGCCTACTATGTGACGATCCCGTTGGTCGGGGCATACCAGAAAGCCCGGGCCGCGACAGCGCAAGAGCGCTCCGAACGTCGCGGCAAAATGCGGGCGAAGCTGTCCGAAGCCGCAGCAAAACTGAAACTGCGCGGCGAACGGGGCTTAGAGGAAGCGGATGACGACAGCCCAGGGACGCCGTAGACTGGCACCGGACGAACAAGAGGCCGAAATGAAACATCCGATGCATAAGCCGGGCAAGCTTCGGCTTGGAGTGAATATCGACCATGTGGCCACCGTTCGGAATGCCCGCGGCTCGGCCTGGCCAGACCCGCTTCGTGCCGCACTTCTGGCGGAAACGGCCGGGGCCGACGGCATCACGGCGCATCTGCGGGAAGACCGTCGCCACATCCGCGATGCCGATATCGACACTCTGATGGCCGCCCTTACGGTGCCCCTGAACTTCGAATGCGCGGCCACCGCCGAAATGCAGGCGATTGTCCTGCGCCACCGACCCCATGCCGTGTGCCTTGTGCCCGAAAAGCGCGAAGAGCGTACGACCGAGGGCGGGCTCGATGTGGCAAGCGACCAGAACCGCCTGGCCAACTTCATCGCACCCCTGCGCGAGGCCGGTTGCCGGGTAAGCATGTTCATCGGCCACGATCCCCGGCAGATCGAGGCCTCTGCCCGCATCGGCGCGGCGGTGGTTGAATTGCACACGGGGCTTTACTCCGAGCTTCTTGCCGATGGGCATCACGCGCTTGCAGAACGCGAACTCGGTGCTCTTCGCGCCGGGGCAGAATTTGCGGCGGATGCAGGATTAGAGGTTCATGCCGGGCATGGGCTGACCTACGACAATGTCGAGCCGATCGCAGCGATTCCCGAACTGGCCGAGTTGAACATCGGTCACTTTCTCGTGGGCGAGGCGATCTTTCGTGGCCTTGGTCCGTCCATCGAGGAAATGCGCCGGCGCATGGATCTTGCTCGCGGGCTGGAGGCGTGATGCCGGAATTCGTCACGAATTCCGGACCGATTTCCGTGTCGGAAATCGCCGCAGCGCACGGAGATGCGCGGTGATCCTCGGCATCGGCACCGACCTTGCCAATATCGAGAGGATTGAAGCCACGCTTACCCGCCACGGCGACCGGTTCCGCAACCGGGTTTTTACTGAACTTGAGCAGCGCAAAGCCGAAAGCCGCAAACGCGCAATCGCCGCGACTTATGCCAAGCGCTGGGCTGCGAAAGAGGCGTGCTCCAAGGCGCTGGGCACGGGTTTGCGCATGGGGATCAGCTGGAAGGACATGGCGGTGACGAACCTCCGCTCCGGCCAGCCGGTGATGCATGTGACCGGCTGGGCCGCCGAACGCCTGCGGTCCATGACGCCTGCAGACCATGAAGCCGTCATTCATGTCACGCTGACCGACGACCATCCTTGGGCTCAGGCTTTCGTAGTGATCGAGGCCCGCCCGGTGACCGATGTCAGGGCCGCCCGCGCTTGACTCCCCAATTCCCGGCGCGCATGTAGCGCGAAACACATGAGGCAGGACAGAATGGCCACGACAAGCAAGGGCGAAGGCGGCATCCTTGAAACGATAAAGACGGTGTTCTGGGCTTTGGTGATCGCACTCGTCTTCCGTTCGGTCTTCTTCCAGCCGTTCTGGATTCCGACGGAATCGATGAAGGACACCCTTCTCGTCGGCGACTTCCTCTTCGTTAACAAGATGGCCTACGGCTATTCGCGCTACTCTTGCGAAATCCCCTTCGTGCAGGTCAGCCTTTGCCCATTTTCGGGCCGTGTCCTGGCAAGTGAGCCTGTCCGCGGCGATGTTGTCGTCTTCCGGCATCCGACCCAGGGCAGCGACTACATCAAGCGGCTGATCGGGCTGCCGGGTGACAAGATCCAGATGAAGGACGGCGTGCTTCACATCAACGGTGTCGCTACACCCCAAGAACCTGCGGGCACGTTCGAGGAAGTCTTCGAAAAGCAGGGGCCAATGCTCAGCACTCCCCAGTGCGAAAACGGCGCGGTGGGTGAAGGCGGGATCTGCAAGAAAAGCCGGTCCGTTGAAACCTTGCCCGGTGGAAGAAAGCACAGTGTTTTGAATATCCGTGACTCCGCGCAGCTTCCCGACAATTCGGATGTCTACACGGTGCCCGAGGGGCATTATTTCTTCATGGGCGACAACCGCGACAACAGCACCGACAGCCGTTTTGCCCAGACCGCAAATGGCGTCGGCTACCTTCCCGCCGAGTACCTGATCGGTCGCGCCGACCGGATCATTTTCTCATCGGCCGGACGGCGAATGTTCTATTTCTGGACCTGGCGCTCAGACCGCTTCTTCAAGGCGGTCGAGTGAGGCTATCGGTCGAGCTCAAGGCCTTCGAAGGCAGCCTCGGGCACCGCTTCGCCAAGCCGGATCTCCTGATGCGGGCGGTCACCCATGCCTCGATCGGCACCGCAACCCGGCCCGACAACCAGCGGCTGGAGTTTCTGGGTGATCGTGTCCTTGGTCTCGTCATGTCCGAGGCGCTGCTGGCCGCGGACCCCGACGCTCGCGAGGGCCAGCTTGCCCCGCGTTTCAATGCCTTGGTGCGCAAGGAAACCTGCGCCGCCGTCGCACGCGAGATTGGTTTGGGCGAGGTTCTGAAGCTTGGCCGCAGTGAAATGCTCACCGGTGGTCGGCGGAAAGAGGCTCTGCTTGGCGATGCGATGGAAGCATTGATCGCGGCGGTCTATCTGGACGCGGGCTTTGACGTTGCACGCCGACTGGTCCTCAGGCTATGGGGCGGGCGCATCGCGGCGGTCGACCCTGACGCCCGGGATGCGAAGACCAGCCTGCAGGAATGGGCCCAGGCCCGCGCCATGCCGCCGCCAAGCTATGAGGAAACCGGTCGATCCGGCCCCGACCATCAGCCGGTCTTCACCGTGCGGGTGATGCTGGAAAATGGTCAGTCTGTCGAAGCGACGGCCAATTCGAAGCGCGCGGCCGAACAAGCCGCGGCAAGACTGCTGCTGGAACGGGTGGAGGCGACGGATGAGTGACACACGCGCGGGCTTCGTTGCCCTGATCGGAGAGCCCAATGCCGGCAAGTCCACGCTTCTGAACCGGATGGTCGGGGCGAAGGTCTCTATCGTCACGCACAAGGTGCAGACGACACGGGCCCGCATCCGGGGGATCGCGATGGCGGGGCAGGCGCAGATCGTCTTTGTCGACACGCCGGGCATCTTTCGGCCCCGACGCAGGCTCGACCGCTCGATGGTCAAGGCGGCCTGGGGCGGTGCCTCGGATGCCGATATCATCGTGCTGCTCATCGAAGCGCATCGCGGGTTGACCGAGGGTACCAAGGCAATCATCGACCGATTGGCGAACGAGATGCCGAAGGGTCAGCCCGTGGCACTTGCCATCAACAAGATCGATCGGGTGAAGGCCGAAACGCTGTTGGCGCTGGCCGAAGAGGCGAACGCAGCCTATCCGTTTGCCAAGACCTTCATGATCAGCGCCGAAAAGGGCTATGGCGTCGCCGATCTCCGGGACTGGCTGGCCGAGACGCTGCCCGAAGGCCCGTGGTTCTATCCCGAAGACCAGATTGCCGACCTGCCAATGCGGATGATCGCCGCGGAAATGACCCGCGAGAAGCTGACGCTGCGCCTGCATGAAGAACTGCCCTATCAGCTGACGGTCGAGACCGAAAAGTGGGAAGACAAGCCTGACGGCACCACCAGGATCGACCAAATCATCTATGTGGCGCGGGACGGTCACAAGGGTATTGTCCTTGGCAACCAGGGCGAAACGATCAAAGCGATCGGCCAGGCGGCGCGGGCAGATATTTCCGAGTTCCTGGGCCGGACCGTGCATCTTTTCCTGCAGGTCAAGGTGCGGCCGAACTGGCTGGACGAGCCGGAGCGCTATTCCGAGATGGGGCTGGATTTCAAGGACGGCGATGCTTAGCGCCCGCCGATCTTTCGACGAAAAGTCGTTCATCCCGGGTTGCTGATCGATGGTCCCCCGTCTTGCATCGGGCATTTGGGTTTCAGCCTACCTCACTCGGCTGCGGCTGGCGGACATCCCGGCCTATGTGACCGCTAAAGGCGACGCCGAGGCAGGGGCCGTCGTGGTGAAGGTCGCGCTGCTCGATGGCACTGCCCGGGCCTATGAGCGTCGGTCCGATCTTATGTCGGGGGCACGGGCATGGATGCTGATGGCCGAAGGGCCGGAACCCGAAGTCGATGCTCAACTGGCGCGCACCCGTTCCCGCGACCCTGACCTGTGGGTGATAGAGATCGAGGATCGTCGCGGCCGCACCCTTCTGGATGAAGACGGGCTATCAGACAGTTGATCGCAGCAAAAGGCGGGAGGCGAACCAGATCACCAGTCCGCAGAGGGCGAACACCAGCACAAGGCCGACGATGTTGATTGCGATCTGCGCGGCTCCGAATTGTCCAATGTCCAGAAAGAAGTACGGATAGCCGCCTTCGACGGCACCACGGATCAGGGCATAGAAGCAATAGGCGACCGGCCACAAAAGCCAGTATGGCGGCGCGGCCAAAGCCAACGGCTTCGGCGCCCAAAGGGCCCACCAGACAGCGGTCAGGACTGGCACGGCGGCGTGAAAGGCGAAGTCGGGCCACCAGGCGATACCTTTCGTCGACTCGGGCGGTGCCAGAAGGATCTGAAAGATGATCCCGACCATCACGATGCTCAAGGTCGCCGCCGCATGCCAGTTTCCGGCAACTTGCCGACCCATCGCCTCACGGGCCATCAGCACGCCGACAAGGCCGCAGGTCAGGATGGTGAAATATCGCAGAAGGTCCCAGACCCGCACACCCTAAGGCTCCAGCCCGGGCTTGGCGCCGTTCAGCACGAATTGGCCCGAGAGGGCTGCCAGAACGATCAGGGCAAGGGCAAGGGCGGACAGGCGGCGCAATGTCATGGCGATACTGAACCCCGACACCGGCCTTGCAATCAAGTGTGTCCTTGCGTCACCTCCGGGCCAAGGGGATAGTCGGGCGATGATCGACTGGCGGGACGAGGGATTTGTGATCGCGGTCAGGCCGCATGGCGAGACCTCGGCCATTCTTGAGGTCTTTTCCCAATCGCATGGTCGCCATCTGGGGGTCGTGCGCGGCGGGGCCTCGCGGAAGTTGGCGGCCATCTTGCAGCCGGGGACGGGCCTGCAACTGGATTGGCGTGCGCGGCTGGATGACCATATCGGCACCTTCACCGTCGAGCCCCTTCGCTCTCGCGCGCACCTTCTGTCCGACCGCTTGGCGCTGGCGGGCCTGCTGTCAGCCTGCGCGCTGTTGCGTGTGGCCTTGCCCGAACGCGAAGCCCACCCCGCGCTATGGGCGGTGACGCTTGGGTTTCTCGATACCCTTGGCACCAAGGGTTGGACGTCCACCTATCTCCGCTGGGAATTGCGACTTTTGGAGGAGCTTGGCTTCGGCCTTGATCTCGCCCGCTGTGCGGTGACCGGCGAGACCGAGGGGCTGGCCTATGTCAGCCCGAAGACCGGCCGGGCCGTGACGCGCCAAGGTGCGGGCGAGTGGGCCGACCGGCTATTGCCCCTGCCGAAAGACCTGAACGGCGAAGCGGAGCTATTACCCGATGACCTTCTGGTCGGCCTGAAGCTGACCGGTTTCTTCCTCGACAACGGTCTGCGTCCCGTCCTTCACGACCGCCCCCTGCCCGAAGCCCGGGCACGGTTTCTGGACCTCTTGTCCCGACCGACCTGAAACGACCAATTATGTCGCACCTGTGACAGCGCGGCCCGGCCTTCGCTGACCAATTTGACCCATGGCCAACCGCTACCTCCCGCTGGCTCTGACGCACAGCCCCACCCCCCGGATCGAGCATTTCGCGCTTCTCGCCGGCCTCGATGCCACAATCCGCGGTACCCTGATCTCGACCATGCCGCTGGTGGTCTATGATGCGCTGGGCGATGCGCGGACGACCTCGATCGTGTTCTTCCTGTCCGGCATCGTTGCGCTGGTCTGGGGGCTGATGGTGCCCTGGGCCACGCGGCTGATCCCCCGGCGCTGGGCCTATACCGGCGGGGTCTGCCTTTATCTGGTCGGCATGACGCTTGGGGCGATCGGGACCACCTGGTCGGTGTCGCTGGCCCTGATCTGCAACGCGATGGCAACGGTCACCATCTTCGTCTGCCTCAACGCCTATGTGCTGGACTATGTCGACCGTGCAAACCTTGGCCGCAGCCAGTCGATCCAGATGGCTTATGCGGCGGGGGCCTGGACGATCGGGCCGATGGCAGGGGTCTGGCTTTACCACCAGTGGGCCGCGCTGCCGTTCCTGGTCGCGGGAGGCTTTGCGCTGGTGCTGATGGCCAGCTTCTGGGTCCTGCGCCTGGGCAACGGCAAGCAGATCGCCCGCGCAAAGCGAGCTACGGTGAACCCGCTTGGGTACCTTGGCCGGTTCTTTCGCCAACCCCGCCTGATCGCCGGCTGGATGTTCGCGGTGATGCGAAGCTGCGGCTGGTGGGTCTATGTGGTCTACCTGCCGATCTTCTGCATCGAGGCTGGACTCGGCGACAAGGTCGGCGGCGTGGCCCTTTCGGTCACCAACGCGCTGCTCTTCGCGGCCCCAGAGCTGAACCGGATGGGCCGCAGGCTGTCGGTCCGCCGGTCGGTTCGCCTTGCCTTCGGGGCCTGTGGGATATTGCTCCTTGCCGCCGGGCTACTGGCCGTCCTGCCTTGGGCGACCGTGATGCTGTCCATGGCGGCCTCGGTCTTTCTGGTGGCGCTGGACGTGGTCGGGGGCCTGCCGTTCCTGATGTCGGTCAAACCCTCTGAACGTAACGAGATGTCGGCGGTCTATTCCAGCTTCCGCGATGTCTCCGGCATCCTGACCCCCGGTGCCGCCTGGCTGGTCCTCTGGGTTGCCCCATTGCCGGGGATCTTTGTTGCCGCCGGAATTGGTCTAATGGCGTCTTGGGCAGTCGCGGGAAGGCTGCACCCCCGTCTCGGGGACCCGCGGCCGTCTCGGGGCGGGGCCTAGTCTTACTGCCAGACCTTGCCGTGCTTGGCCAGCCAGTCGGCGGCTGACAGCAGTGCGGCCTTCGGCGCAACGAACTCCATCTCCATTTCCTTGACCGCCCGCGCATTCGACGCACGGTCCAGATGGCCGATCTTCGGCAGGATCGCTTTGATCTGCGGATCGAAAAGCGCAAGGATCCGCAGCAGAAAAGCCGGGGCCTCGCGCGTCGCGATCCGGCGGGTCGGATAGGCGGCTTTCAGCGTCCGCCCCATATCGACCATCGCCATTGATCCCGAGATCGCAAGGTAGCGCTTTCCTGCCGTCTCGGACCGCTGCAGCGCGCGCAAATGCATCTCGGCCACGTCGCGCACATCGACCACAGGGAAACCGATGCCCGGCAGCATCGGGTCCTTGCCCTTCATGAACCGCTCCACCAGCCCCAGGGATGAGCCATAATGCTCATCCAGCGGCGGCCCCAGCACGAGGCCCGGGTTGATCGTGGTCAGCTTCAGACTCTTCGCTTTGGCGACCTCCCAAGCGGCACGTTCCGCCAATGTCTTGGATTTGGCGTAAGGCGTTGTCGTGGGTAGGTTGATGTCGCACCAATCCGCTTCGTCCTGCACGGCATCGGGCTTGGCTTCGTTGAATACGGCCACCAGGGAAGAGGTCAGAACCACCCGTTCGATCCCGGCAGCCGCTGCTGCTTTCAAGACGCGTTCCGTTCCCTCGACGGCCGGACGGATCAGCGTTGCCGGATCCTTCGGCTGTGCGATGGGGAAGGGCGAGGCGGTATGCACCACCGCCGACACGCCCTGCATCGCTTCGGCCCACCCTGCGTCAGACTCAAGATCGGCCTGTACGAAGGACAGGGTGCCTGCGTCCGCCGTCAGATGCGGGGCGACGGCCGACCGGACTTCATCAGCCCGATCCAGCCGCCGCAGCGTTCCGCGAACGCTGTATCCGGCGTTTAGCAGCTTTAGGGCAACATGCTTGGCAATAAAGCCAGACGCTCCGGTCAGAAGGACGGTGTCCGACATGAAATGCTCCAGTCTTTACAGTGTCAACTTTACTGTATTTGGAGCAGCTTGGCAGGCTGACAAGCCCAACGCAAAGGGAATCACTCCAGCAAGCGCCGGGCAATGACGGTTGCCTGAATCTCGGCGGCGCCTTCAAAGATGTTCAGGATGCGCGCATCACAAAGGATGCGGCTGATTCGGTATTCCAGCGCAAAGCCGTTGCCGCCGTGAATCTGCAGCGCATTGTCTGCCGCCGCCCAGGCGACCCGCGCGCCCAGAAGCTTGGCCATCCCGGCTTCAAGGTCGCAGCGATGGCCATGGTCCTTTTGCCAGGCGCTGAAATAGGTCAGCTGCCGAGCAATCATGACCTCGACGGCCATCATCGCCAACTTGCCGGCGATCCGGGGGAATTCGATCAAGGGCTTGCGGAACTGCTTGCGGTCCTCGGCATATTGCATCCCCGTCTCCAGCGCCGATTGCGCGACGCCGATGGCGCGGGCCCCGGTCTGGATGCGGGCGCTCTCGAAGGTCTGCATCAGCTGCTTGAAACCCTGACCCTCGACCCCGCCCAAAAGGCTTTCGCCCTTCACCCTGAAGTCGTCGAAGTTGACGGTGTATTCCTTCATCCCTCGGTAGCCGAGCACCTCGATCTCTCCCCCCGAAAGTCCCCGGTCGACAAAGGGCACCTCATCCGTGCCGGGGGTCTTCTCGGCCAGGAACATCGACAGCCCCCGATAGTCCGATGTCCCTTCGACGCTCCGTGCCAGAACCGTCATGACATGGGTCCGCGCCGCATGGGTGATCCAGGTCTTGTTGCCGGTGACGATCCAGTCCTCCCCGTCCTTCCGCGCCCTTGTGCGCAAGGCCCCAAGGTCCGACCCGGTATTCGGTTCGGTAAAGACGGCCGTAGGCAGGATCTCGCCAGAGGCCAATCCCGGCAACCATTTCGCCTTCTGCTCTTCAGTCCCGCCACAAAGGATCAGCTCTGCCGCGATTTCGCTCCGCGTCCCCAAAGAGCCAACGCCGATATAGCCCCGCGACAGCTCTTCGCTGACCACGACCATGCTTGCCTTGGACAGCCCGAACCCGCCATAGGCCTCGGGGATGGTCAGCCCGAAGACGCCCAACCCGGCCAGGTCTTCGATCACTTCCATCGGGATCAGTTCGTCCTTCAGGTGCCAGTCCTGGGCAAAGGGGATCACCTTTTCATCCGCATAGCGGCGGAACTGATCGCGGATCATCTCCAGCTCTTCGTCCAGGCCCGTCGTGCCGAACGTCGCCCGCCCGTGGTTGTCGCGCATGCACGCGACCAGCGCCCCCCGTGCCTCAGGCGTATTGCCAGAAGCCATCAACCGCGCAGCCGCGCCACCCGGTGTCCAGGTCAGCCCAAGATCGGACAGCCGTGCCATCTCGCCCTGGCTCATCGGAATGCCGCCTGCGATCTGGTTCAGGTATTCGCCATAGCCGATCTGAAGGATCAACGCCTCCATCGTGCCGAACTGACCTGCTTCGGACAGCCGACCGCTCCAGGCCTGCAACTGCCGCAAGGCTTCGACATAGGTCGCAAGCCACGCCATCGCATGCGCTTGATACTGCAGCGCCTCCAGCTTTGCCGTCGAGACCCGGCCATCCTCCAGGACGGCAGCTTTCAACCCATTCCTGGCCGCAGTGAACAGCGCTTCAACTTCGGGCAGCGCTTCCGCAGCCAGCGCGTGAAGATCGGCAAGGATCGGGGTATCGGTCATGGCTGGTCCATCATGCGGCATCATGCGACTCCGGCGAAATTCTGCGGTTGCGAAGCCCTAGCGTCTTCGCATCCGCAGAGCAATAAGATTTCGCAAGAGATCATACAGAAGAATGAATATGTCGCAGTCGTTTCAGGAAACCGCGCCGCAGGCATCCACAATTCCGGGCACGGCGGCGGCTGGAACCACTTCGAACTCCACCGAGAAAAGCTGCTCCTCACCGTCCCAGCCCTCAAAGCGCCAGATGCCAGTGATTAGCTCGGCCTCAGAGTCAAAGCGAAAGAACGAGAACGAGTCCTCAAGGTCACTGAAGTTGGTTTCCCAATACTCCGGTGCGGTGCTGCCCGGCCGGTAGACCCGTATCTCGCCGTCGGCCACGACAGGCCCTGGCGCAAGCTGCACCTTTACCCCGAATGCAAGGCCGACAGAGGCCGGAACCACCTGCCGGTCCGGCCAGTGAAAGTCTATCTCGTGATCCGGCACATGCATCCAGCCCGAGATCGTGCCGGGTGCCGGAACCTGATCCATCGCCTGAAGCGCGCAGAAAATGCCCACCTTCAGCCTGGCAACATCGCTTGAAAAGACCGGGGCCGCCGGTTCCGCGGTTGCGGCAGCACCGAACAGCACCGTGAACACCGGGGCGAAAAGCAAACGCGTCATTGTGCGAAAAATGCAGTCCTTTCCCGGCGTCCCGCCCCGTCCTTTCACGACAAAAGATCGCAGTCCGACGACGCACCCGGCAAAGTTGACGGCGGAACCACGTCAAATTCGACACTGTAGAGCCGCCGATCACCCTGCCAGGCTTCCATCCGCCAGAGGCCAAGCTGCAGCTCTTCCGGACTATCGAAGCTGAAGCCGCTGTAATGATCGAAGCCCGCTTCCAATGCGCCGGGCCAGCTTTCCGATTTGGTGCTGCCCGGCTGCCAGACTTCGATCCGGATCGGATCAAGGGTTGCTTGCGACTGCACCACTACGCCGAAAGACACACCTAGCCTTGCCGGAATCTCCTGTTGTTGAAACCGGATCTCGGGCGTGCCTTCCAGAAGATCAATGTAGCCGAGCCTGGTGTCCGGAGCTTCTTGCCGGTCGATCACCGGCGGTTTGCAGTAGATGCCGAAGCTGATCAGCGTGATCTCCGGGTCCGATACCGGCGGCGCAAGCTCTGCGAATGTCGGATGCGCCACGATAAAAGGTATGAGCAGCGCCAGTGCAAATCTTTGCATGATGCCTCCTGACTGCAAACGGCTCTCTAGGGTCGCTTTCCCCCGCCGCAAGACTGCGCCACAAGGGCGGGGAAAGGGCAAGTCATGATTGACCTTCTGACAGCGGGCCTGTCGACCCAGGCATTTGCGGCCGCTCTGGCACTGACCCTCTTGGCGGGCTTCGTGAAGGGTGCCGTGGGCTTTGCCATGCCCATGATCCTCGTCTCGGGCTTTGCGATCTTTCTACCGCAGGATCTCGCACTCGCCGGGCTGATCCTGCCGACGCTTGTCGCCAACATCTCGCAAGCCTTCCGTCAGGGCGTTGCACCTGCCCGCGACACCGCCATGACATACCGCCGCTTCCTGATCGCGACCGTGGTTTGCATAGCCATCTCGGCCCCCTTTGCCGATGCGATACCGCGCGTGACCTATCTTCTCTTCCTCGGCATACCGATCACCGTCTATGCGGCGCTGCAGCTGATGGGTCACAGCCTTGCGATACACCTTCGGCACCGCACCCGGGCTGAATGGACCCTTGGGATGGTCGGAGGCCTTTATGGCGGGATCTCCGGCATTTGGGGTCCACCACTTCTGGTGTTTCTGCTTTCGACGGGCGCTGAAAAGCTTCAGGTGATCCGCGCGCAGGGAGTCGTGTTCCTGATCGGGGCTGTCGCGCTTCTTGTCGCACACTTGGGCACTGGGCTTGCCAATCCCCAGACCCTTGGCTTTTCCGCCGCCCTTTGCGTGCCAGCCCTGATCGGGCTTTATGTAGGCTATTTCTTGCAAGACCGGCTGGATCAGCAGCGTTTCAGCCGCTTGACACAGGCCCTGCTGGTCGTCACCGGCCTCAACATGGTGCGGCTGGCGTTGGCCTAGCCGATCGCCGCTGCTTTCACGTCGGCATCGATATGGGGCACGTACTGGGCGAAGTTCTTCTGGAACATCTCGACCAGCCGCCGGGCCTGCGCGTCATAATCCGCTGGATCAGCCCAGGTGAAGCGCGGATCAAGCAGCGCCGATTCTACACCCGGGACCTCGATCGGGACCTCGAAGCCGAAAAATTGGTCCTTGCGGAAGGTGGCGCTGCTCAGCGAGCCATCGAGCGCCGCCGACAGAAGCGCCCGTGTGGCGCGGATCGGCATGCGCTTGCCCGTGCCATATGCACCGCCGGTCCAGCCGGTGTTGACCAGCCAGCAGGACGCGCCCAGCTTGGCGATCTTCGCCTGCAGAAGCTTACCGTAGACCTCGGGCCTGCGCGGCATGAACGGGGCACCGAAGCAGGTCGAGAAGGTCGGCTGCGGCTCGGTGATCCCGCGCTCGGTGCCTGCGGCTTTCGAGGTGAAACCAGACAGGAAGTGATACATCGCCTGCGCGGGCGACAGCCGCGCAATCGGGGGCAACACACCGAACGCATCACAGGTCAGCATCACCACATGGCGAGGATGCCCCCCAAGTCCCGAGTTTGACGCGTTCGAAATAGCGTCGAGCGGATAGGCGCAGCGGGTGTTTTCGGTTTGGCTGCGGTTCGAAAAGTCCAATTCCAGCGTGTCGGGGTCGTAGACCATGTTCTCCACCACCGTCCCGAACCGATGGGTCGTGGCATAGATTTCCGGCTCGGCCTCGGGCGAGAGGTCGATGGTCTTGGCGTAGCAGCCCCCTTCAAAGTTGAAGATGCCCCGATCCGACCAGCCATGTTCGTCATCGCCGATCAGCGTCCGGTCGGGGCTGGCCGAAAGCGTGGTCTTTCCGGTGCCCGAAAGCCCGAAGAACACCGCCGCATCGACCGGATTGCCGATGGCATGGTTGGCGCTGCAATGCATCGCCATCACGCTCTTTTCCGGCAGGAGGTAGTTCAGCACCGTGAAGACGGCTTTCTTGTTCTCGCCTGCATAGGCTGTGTTGGCGATCAGTACCGTCTTTTCATCAAAGTTCAACGCAATGACCGTCTCTGTCCGGCAGCCATGCCGGGCGGGGTCGGCCTTGAACGAGGGCAGGTTGATCACCGTCCAGTCCGGGGTGAAATCGTCCAGTTCTTCCCGTGCCGGGCGGCGCAGAAGATGGCGGATGAAAAGGCCATGCCAAGCCATCTCGGTCACGACGCGCACATCCAGCCGGTGCACGGGATCCGCCCCGGCATAAAGGTCCTGCACGAAAAGCTCGCGGCCTTTCACATGCTCCAGCATGTCGGATTTCAACCGGGCGAAGGCCTCCGCGGTCATCGCGGCATTGTTTTCCCACCATATCGTGCCCTCGGTCGTAGCCGTCCGGACCACGAACTTGTCCTTCGGCGACCGTCCGGTGAACTGGCCTGTCGAGCATAGAAACGCACCCCCCCGACCCAGTCGACCCTCGCCCCGCGCGACCGCCGCCTCGACCAGCGCTGCCTCGACATAGTTGTAGTGGGCCACCGCCACACCCGAAATGCCGTGGTTCTCAAGCTGTTGAGCGGGGTTCACGCGTCCTTGAATCATCCTGCAAGCTCCCGAGGCCGCACTGCTGATGCGGCAGTTTCGAACCGGCATTCGGGCAAATGAACACCGGGACAAGCCCTTGTGTGGCAAACCATCACATGCCTATAGCATGGGATTTTTGCACAAGAATAGCGTGTTTTCAAACAGTTAGCGCAACCATAGTTTCGTTAGCGCCACCATCGCCCGGCAATCCCGGAATGGTTGCGGAATTGTCTTCGTGATAGGCCAAATTGCCACCCTTTCCTGCATTGTTTCGGGGGTGATTCGTTTTCCTGTTGATTATCTGGGCCTAAGCCTTGAAACTACGGTCAAAACAACAACAGGCAGCAGCAGTCCTGAGGGAGGCACGAAGATGTCGCGCATCGCCCTTGTCGACGATGACAGGAATATCCTGACCTCGGTCGCCATGACCCTTGAAGCCGAAGGCTTCGAGGTTGAAACCTACAATGACGGACAGTCGGCCTTTGAGGCCTTCAGTCGGCGGATGCCCGACATGGCCGTCCTCGATATCAAGATGCCGCGGATGGACGGCATGGATCTTCTGCAGCGCATGCGACAGAAGACCTCGATCCCGGTGATCTTCCTGACCTCGAAGGATGACGAGATCGACGAGGTTCTGGGTCTGCGCATGGGGGCCGACGATTACGTCAAGAAGCCCTTCTCGCAGCGGCTTCTGGTCGAGCGCATCCGCGCCCTTCTGCGCCGCCAGGAAGCGATCAACACCGGTGAGGCCGCAGCCACGGAAGAAACCCGGATGATGGAGCGGGGCGCCCTCCGGATGGACCCGCTGCGCCATTCGGTCACCTGGAAAGGCAAGGAAGTCGCGCTGACCGTCACCGAATTCCTGCTCTTGCAGGCCCTGGCGCAAAGGCCTGGTTTCGTGAAGTCGCGCGATCAGCTGATGGATGTGGCCTATGACGATCAGGTCTACGTCGACGACCGCACCATCGACAGCCATATCAAGCGGCTGCGCAAGAAGATGCGTTCGGTAGACGATACCTTTACTGCCATCGAGACGCTCTATGGTATCGGCTACCGCTACAACGAAGAGTAACGGCCGCACGGTATGTCCTCGACACCCCGGATCGCCCCCAACGACCTCCGACCCAAGCGGTCGGGCGACGTCCTTCTGGGCGAGGATTGGGTTTCTCCGGACGCCACTGTCGAACGGCTGAAGGACGGGCGTGGCGGTCGTAGCATTGTCGGGCTCAACCGGTCGCCCCTTGCCCGCAAGATCATCGTCTTCAACCTGATGGCACTGGTCCTTCTGGCGGTCGGTGTTCTGTTCATGAACCCGTTCCGCGACAGTCTGGCGTTGCAGCGTCAGCTAGGCATGGTCCGTCAGGCCGAGCTTATCTCGGCCGTTTATGAAGCGTATCTTCGCCCGGGTATCGCCGGTTTCGATTTTCGCCGTCCGCTTGAAGACATCGAGCTTGACCCCGTACTTGAGGTCTTCGTCTTTGATCCCACAGGTCAGCTTCTTGCATCGCGCGCCGGTCAGGGCACCGGGACGCTGGTCACCAACCCTGGCCAACCAACTGTCTTGACCGACTTTCTTGAGGGCGTCTGGGACTTGGTGACCGTGCTCTTGCGGCAGGGACGAACCGAGCGGACCGAGACCATCGATCCAGCCGACAATGCCCGTGCTGCCTTTGAAGGCGTTCGAAGCGGCGAAGTGACGACACGCGTCACGCAGAACGGCCAGGGCAGCCTATACTTCACTGTGGCCACCCCGATCAATGTTGCGGACGATCTGGTAGGAGTCGTCGCTGTGACGTCGAATTCGCAAGAGATCGACCGACTGGTCCGCTACGAGCGCGAACAGATCCTGCAGATGTTCGTGTTGGCGGTCGTTCTGTCGATCAGCCTCAGCCTGATGCTGGCATCGACCATTTCAAACCCTCTTTCCGATCTTGCTGCAGCCGCCGAAGTTGGCCGCGACCGCGACTCGCGCCGCGTCGCGCCGTCGCGCGTGCGCATTCCCGACCTTGCCGCACGGCCTGACGAAATCGGCAGGCTCTCGGTCGCCATGCGCGGCATGGTCTCAGCGCTTTATGACCGGATCGACGCGAACGAACAATTCGCTGCCGATGTGGCCCACGAAATCAAGAACCCGCTCGCCTCTCTTCGCTCCGCCGTCGGCTCGTTGCGCTTCGTCAAGAAGGACGAGCACCGCGAAAAGCTGCTTGACGTCATTGAACATGACGTCCGCCGCCTTGACCGTCTGGTCAGCGACATTTCGAACGCCTCTCGTTTGGACAGCGAGTTGGTGAAAGAAGAGGAAGAGGAATTCAACCTCATCAAGACGCTTTCGAACCTTTGCCAATATCTCAGCCAGCAGGCCGGCGAGAAGGGTGTCGACTTCATCATCGACCTTCCTGGCGAAGCGATCAGCATCCACGGGCTTGAGGCGCGTCTGGCGCAGGTCTTCGTCAACCTGGTAACCAACGCGGTCTCGTTCTGCGAAGATGGCGATGCCGTCCGGGTCTGGGCACGCCGCCGCGAAAACCGCGTGCTGATCGTGGTCGAAGACACCGGCCCCGGCATCCCGGAGCAGGCGCTGACCAAGGTCTTCAAACGTTTCTATTCGGAACGGCCGCAGGCCGATTTCGGTAAACATTCCGGTCTCGGCCTCGCGATCTCGAAGCAGATCGTCGAGGCGCATGGCGGGGTGATCTGGGCCGAGAACATCCGACCCACTGCGGCGGATCCCGCGTCAGAGCCGCTAGGCGCGCGCTTCGTCGTCGGCCTGCCCGTTTGACCGAGCCGGTGAGGCCCGAAAGCCAGATCCTGCACGCCTCCTGCGTCGCTGTCGACGGGCGGGGCCTTCTTATCCTCGGCCCCTCCGGATCGGGAAAATCCGCGCTGGCGATCCGGTTGCTTGGCTTGGGTGCATCTCTGGTTGCCGACGACCGAACACTCGTGGCTGCAACGGGTGGTCGGCTTGTCGCCCGCTGCCCCTCACCTGCAACGACTGGTCTGATCGAAGCGCGCGGCATCGGCCTTCTGCGTGCGCCCAACATCGAAGCGGTCGAGATCACCCTTGTCGCCGACCTTGCCACATCCGAACCCGAGCGGCTGCCGCCGTTCCGCAAGGTCACGATTCTGGGATGTGCCCTCGCCCTTGTGCTGCAATCGCAGAATGACCATTTTCCGGACGCGCTGATGCTCTATCTTCGACACGGACGACAGGCATGATTGCGCCCGGACCCCCAAGTATGACCAGCAACATCGCTCTTGATCACCACCTTGTCTTCGTCACCGGCCCGTCCGGTGCCGGACGGACAACGGCGATCCGTGTGCTAGAGGACTTGGGCTATGAGGGCATCGACAACATCCCCCTAAGTCTCGTGCCCCGCCTGATCGAAGGCGCGCCGCTTGGTCGACCCATCGTGCTGGGTCTTGACGTGCGCAACCGCGACTTCAACACCACCGCGCTGATCGAGCTGATCGACGGCCTTACCCGTGACCCGCGCGTGGGCCTTGATGTCCTCTATCTTGACTGCGCGCCGTCGGTGTTGATCCAGCGCTTTTCTGAAACCCGCCGCCGTCATCCGCTTGCCCCCGACGAGACCCCCGCTCAGGGGATCGAGCGCGAGATCGACCTTCTCGCTCCGATCCGGGTCCGCGCCGACCATCTGATCGATACGACTGACCTTACGCAGCACGACCTCAAGGCCGAGATCGCTCGCCGATTTGCGGCAGGGGTTGGCGGGCGGCTGTCGGTCTCGGTCCAGTCCTTCAGCTACAAGCGCGGCATCCCGCGCGGTGTGGACATGATCTTCGACTGCCGGTTCCTTGCGAATCCCCACTGGCAGGCTGACCTGCGCCCGCTCGATGGTCGTGATCCAGCCGTTGACGCCTTCGTCCGCGCTGACCCCAGATTCGGCGAATTCTTCCAGAGGCTGAGCGAACTTCTCCTCTTTCTCCTTCCGGCCCATCTCGCGGAAGGCAAGGCGCACCTTGCCATCGGCTTTGGCTGCACCGGCGGGCAACATAGGTCGGTTGCCATCGCGGAAATGGTCGGTTCCGCGCTTGCAGAGGCAGGCTGGCCAGTGTCAAAACGACACCGGGAACTAGAACGCAGGGCCGCTACGGGGCTGCCCGACGCATCGAAGGTAACAGACGCTTGATCGGTATCGTGATCGTGGCGCATGGCGGTCTTGCGCGAGAGTATCTCTTGGCGGTCGAACATGTCGTGGGACGCCAGGATGGGGTCCGGGCGATCTCGATCGAAGACACCCACGACCGCCAGGCCAAGCAGGATGAAATCTGCGATGCCGCCAATGCGGTCGATAGCGGACAGGGTGTGGTGCTGGTGACCGACATGTTTGGCGGCTCCCCTTCGAATCTGTCGCTGCCCGCCTGCGCGACCAGCGGTCGCCGCATCCTTTACGGCGCGAATCTGCCGATGTTGATTAAGCTGGCGAAATCCCGCGACATGGCCGTCCCAGAAGCGGTAGCTGCTGCATTGGACGCCGGTCGCAAGTACATCAACAGCCTCGACCTTGGCGGCGGGGCCTGATGGCATCCATGTCCAGTCGCAGCTTTCGTGTCATCAACGAAAAAGGCCTGCACGCCCGTGCAAGTGCGAAATTTGTCGAGGTGGTCGAGGCACATGAGGCCCGCGCCACCGTTGCCAAAGACGGAATTGAGGTTTCTGGCGATTCGATCATGGGCCTTCTGATGCTTGGTGCATCGCGCGGAACGACGATTGACGTTACGACCACCGGCACAGAAGCGGAGAAACTCGCCGATGCACTAGAGGCGCTTGTTGCGGCCCGCTTCGGAGAGGACTATTGAGCAAAGATGCTCTGACGAAATCAGGGCACCTGCCGAGGACTGCCGCTTCGTGACAGAACAGAGCCAGATCGCCACCAAGGTTCGAGGACCTGCCACAAGAGGGCCGGTCCGCAAGTATGATATGCGCCGCCTCAGCTATGCGGGCACCTTCAAGAACCCGTTCAAGGCCGGTACGATCCGCGTCATCGAATGGTTGACCGCGAAGGTCCAGCTCCTCAGCCTGATCCGCAGCTTCGAGAAATCCGGCGCGCCCTTCGGCGCCCCCTTCTGGCCCAAGGCGATCCGCCATATGGGCATCCGGATTGATACCCCGCCCGAAGAGATTGCCCGCATCCCCGCCACCGGCCCGCTGGTCGTCGTGGCCAACCACCCCTCGGGCCTGGTCGACGGCATGGTGATGGCCGAAATGATCAGCCGCGTCCGGTCCGACTTTAAGATCCTGACCCGCTCGCTGCTGACCGGTATCCCCGAGGTTGAGGAATTCATGATCCCCGTGCCCTTCCCGCATGAGGACAACGCTCGCGAACTTGGCCTCGTCATGCGGGACGAAACGATGCGGCACCTGAAAGCCGGGGGAGTGATCATCCTTTTCCCCGCCGGGAAAGTCGCGATGTCCGAAGGCTGGTGGGGCCCGGCGATCGAGGCGGAGTGGAACGTCTTCACCCACAAGATCGTCAAGTCCACAGGTGCGACGATCCTGCCGATCTACTTTCCCGGTCAGAACTCCCGCGCGTTCTTGATTGCCAACAAGGTCAGCGACACCCTTCGCCAGGGCCTCCTTCTCTACGAAATCAAGCGCAGCCTCTTCAAATCCCAGCGCCCGGTGATCGGCGAACCGATCCCGGCGGAAGAACTGAAGAAATGGGACGGCAACCCCCGTGGCTTCCTCGCCTGGCTTCGTGAACATACGTTGGCGCTCCGCAAGTAACTCTGCCCTGACCGTCTGTCCTTTGATGACCGGTCGGCACTGGCCCATCCAGATCGGGAACGCTCAGCATGGTTGACGTCGTCATCGTTGGGGCGGGTGCCGCGGGCATCAGCGCCGGGCAAGAGCTTGCGGCGCGAGGCATGTCTTTCGTGATTCTTGAAGCCTGCGACCGCGTCGGCGGCAGGGCCTTCACGGATCGGACATCGCTTCCCGGCCATTGGGATCAAGGCTGCCAGTGGTTCCACTGCGCCGATGTCAATCCGTTGGTCCCCATCGCTGAAGGGTTGGGCTGGGATTTCGAGCGCAGGGACCGGACTGACCGCGCAATGACGTTTCTGTCTGGACGCTGGCAGAACCCCGTAGAAGACGCTGCCTATGACAGTGCCCTTGGCGCGAGTCTTGATGCAACTTACGAGGCGGCAAAAGCCGGGCATGATCTGCCAATAGACCAGATCCTGCCTAACAGCGGGAAATGGCAGCCACTGGTGCGCAGCATATTCCAGCAAATCGTCAGCGCCGACCCCGAGGTGACTTCGGCACTCGGTTATGCCGATTTCGACGATACCGAAACGAACTGGATCGTCACCGGCGGCCTCGGCACACTGGTTGAACGGCTGGCTTTCGGGCTTCCGATAAGGACCGGCATCGCCGTTACCGCAATAGTTGAACGGGCAGGGGGCGTCCGGGTCGAGACCTCGGAAGGCGTTATCGACGCAACGGCTGTCCTTGTCACTGCCTCGACCAATGTCCTTTTGTCCGGTGCCATCCGTTTCGGGTCGGGCTCGGCTCTGACCGTTCTCGATCTGATGCAGGACTTGCCCTGCGGAGCCTATGAAAAGGTCGCCCTTGCCTTTGACCGGTTGCCGATCGATCCGTCGGACAGATTGTTCTGCAATATCCTGCCCAAGGATGGTGACCTGCCATTCGGCTACCAGATCGTTGCGGGCGCGCATCCCAAGCTCATCGCTCACTTTGGCGGCAGCGCCGTGCGCGCGGTCGACGCGATGGGCCGGGAAGAGATCATCAGCCTCGCCCGCGATGGCCTGTCGGCGGCATTTGGCAGTACCGCAACCAAGGGCATTCTTGCGGCTGCGGTGACGGGTTGGGGCCGGAACCCGTGGATTCGCGGCGCCTACAGCTACGCAAGGGTTGGCGGCGGCAAATCCCGAAAGGCGATGATCGCGGCAAATTCCGGCGCGGTTCGCTTCGCGGGTGAGGCCTTCTCGCTTGGCTGGTATTCAACCGTACACGGGGCTTGGCAGTGTGGTCGCGATGTCGCGATTGACCTTTCAGCCAAGCTCTCGACTGGCCAAATGTAAACCCGCTTGCCGCGCCCGGCCAACCCCTCAAAACCCGAAGGAGACATACGATGAAAGATGTCATGCTCGTCACCGGAACCTCCACTGGCCTTGGCAGCGCAATCGCGGTGGCTGCGGCCAAGGCGGGGTTCACGGTTTACGCAACGATGCGCAACCTGGGCAAACGCGGCGCGCTTGACGCGGCCCTGGCGGAAGCCGGGGTCAAAGCGCATGTGCTGGCACTTGATGTCGAATCCACCGACAGCGTGACGGCTGCCGTGACCGAGATCGCCGCGGCACAAGGTCGGATCGACGTCCTCGTCAACAACGCAGGCGTCGGCTTTGCCCGCACGATCGAACAGGCCACCGAGGCCGACATGCACTGGGTCCTGAACGTCAACGTCATGGGCGTCCTCCGCACGACCAAGGCAGTGCTGTCCATGATGCGCGCGCAGAAGTCTGGCCGCGTCATCAACATCTCGTCGGTCGGCGGCCTTGTCGGGCAGCCGTTCAACGAGGTTTACTGTGGCAGCAAATTCGCCGTCGAAGGCATCACCGAGTCGCTGGCGACCTACGTCACCCCCGAATTTGGCATCCATTTCACGACGGTTGAGCCGGGCGGGATAAAGTCCGAATTCGCTGCCGGCGTGATGCGCAATTTCGCCGAAACCGGCGGCATGATCGAGGATGCCTATCTGCCCATCCTGCAACGCTACATCGCCAATGCACAGGCCCGTATGCAAACCGGCGACACCTACCAGACGGCGGACGAGGTCGCGAAGGTGGTGCTGGACGTGGCGACGATGGACAACCCGCCGGTACGCGTGCGGACTTCAAACTGGTCGGAAAATCTGGCCCGCTTCAAGACCAGTGGCGATCCGGATGGCACCGCGCAGCGCGACATGGTGATCCGGGACATTCTGGGAGACTAGCAGCGGAACACAGCCGCAGCCTGCGCGGGGTTTGGAATTCGCGCAGGCAACGCGTTTCCGGCTTTGGTTTCCCCGATCATTGTTGATAAACGAACCTTGGCAGTGCCACGGCTGCCCAGCCGATCCGACCTGCCCCTGCATCCCGCCCAACTGCCCAGCAATTTCGAGAACCTGCGCTTATGCCGCCAACGCTGCCTGCCAAAGCTCCGATCGTCGCAGCGCTTGGGGCAACGCAGATCATCGGCTATGGTACGATTTACTACGCTTTCGCGATCCTCGCGCCATCGGTCGCGACCGAGTTCCAGGTAACCGAACCGTTCCTCTTCGGCGTTCTTTCGGCGGGTCTCCTGCTGGGCGGGCTGTTGGCCCCCTACCTCGGACGACAGCTTGATCGGATCGGGTCTGCACGGGTCATGACCTTGGGCAGCCTGATCATGGCCGGGCTCCTTGTCCTTCTGGGCCTCTCGCCAAACCTTTATGTCTTCGGCGGGCTGACCATCCTGATCGAGGTGCTGAGTTTCACCGTCCTCTACGACGCAGCCTTTGCCTTGCTGGCCCAGAAGCGCCCCCGCGATACGCGGAGGTCGATCACCAATCTGACCCTGATCGCGGGCTTCGCATCGACGATCTTCTGGCCGCTCAGCGGATGGCTGGTTGTCGAGCTTGGCTGGCGCGGGACGCAATTCCTTTTCGCGGCACTGCACCTTCTTTGCGCGGCGCTGCATTGGTGGATCGTCAAAGTGCCTGCCGCAGAGATGTCCGCTGCGCCGACGGATGCGGCAGCGCAGGTACAGACAGAGCTTCCCCCGCTTGAGGGTCAGGTCGCCCGACGCGCCTTTCTGCTTCTCGGCATCAGCTTCGGGCTGATGGCAATGGCGATTTCGGCGATCACGGTGCATCTGGTGCTCATACTCCGGTCACTTGGTCTGGGTGAGACGGCCTATATCGCGGCGATGGTCATGGGCCCGGCCCAGGTGGCGGCCCGCGTCCTGGATGCCACGCTCTGGCGCGATCAGCACCCGCTGGTGATTGCGATCCTTTCCAGCTCGGCCATCGTCGCGGCACTGGTAATCCTGCTGCTGCCCGGTCCCGCGCTGCTGCTTGCCTTCAGCTTTGCGCTGCTTTTGGGGTCCGGCGCGGGCCTTGCCAGCATCGTTCGCGGTGCCGTTCCCGTGGCGTTATTCGGCACAACTGGGCTTGGCTCGCGGCTCGGGAGCCTGGCTGCCGTCCGCAGTGTCCTGGCTGCGGCTGCGCCGTTCCTCTTCTCGTGGGCCGCGACGGCCTATTCCATCCCTTGGGCAGTTTGGGCCGCACTCGCCCTTGCCTTGGCCGGGCTTACCACGCTGGTACAGCTTTACCGGACACTCCGGCGCATCGGAGCGGTGCCCCCGGCCCGGCACAAATGAACCATCGAGACCCCGACGACCTGACCGCCGATCTGGACAAGTGGGACGGCAACCTTAGGGGGTTTCTGGCCTGGCTGCGCGAGCATACGCTGGCGTTGAGGAAGTAGGCTGTTGTAATAGTTGTTTGGTGGTAACGCTGATCAGCGCCCAGATTGCCAACCGTAAGACTATAGGACTTTTCGTGTTTACCTCTCGGCCTGTCAGGAACAGCATGAAACGATTTTTGTGTAGCACTGCTCTTTGTCTGTTCACGTCTCCTGGGAAAGCAGCTTGTTACGACGATGTTCCCTTCGGGCGAACAGAAGTGGAAATCTGCATCGGCGACCGGTGTGAGACTGCCCACATGTCGAAATCGTGTGGCAATATACACTACGCGGCCGAGAACTATATAGCAGAGTCAGTGGTTTGGATGTTCCGGCAGCGTTTTCACGACAATGAAAGTGAAACCGATGACGAATTTTGGGTCTTACATGACCCTCTCGACCCCAATGACATTCCACTTCAGATCGTGGATGGCCGCCCACAACGGTTGGTCGGTGCGGGTGTGCCATTGGACGCTGAAACTGTTCAGCAAGTAACTTGCGTCCCCAAAAGCAGGCCGGATGCCTGTGAATTCACCAATTATGTGCTCGAGAACCTGCGCTTACGGTAGTAGCTCAACTTACACCAAATTGCCTATTGCGACCGAGAGTCTATTTTCGTCTCTACCTTGTCGGCACCGGCACCTCGCCGCGGTAGTCATAAAACCCCCGCTGCGTCTTCCGTCCCAGCCACCCCGCCTCGACGTACTTGGTCAGCAAGGGACAAGGCCGGTACTTGGTATCCGCCAGCCCCTCATGCAACACGTTCATGATCGCCAGGCACGTATCCAGCCCGATGAAATCCGCCAGCTCCAAGGGCCCCATCGGATGGTTCGCCCCCAGCTTCAGCGATTCGTCGATCGACTTCACCGATCCCACGCCCTCATAGAGCGTATAGACCGCCTCGTTGATCATCGGCATCAGGATGCGGTTGACGATGAAGGCCGGGAAATCCTCGGCACTTGCCGCTGTCTTGCCCAGCTTGCGCACCACCTCGTGCAGTGTGTCCCAGGTCTCCTGATCCGTCGCTATGCCGCGGATCAGTTCAACCAGCTGCATCACCGGCACCGGGTTCATGAAGTGGAACCCCATGAACTTTTCCGGCCGGTCGGTGCGGCTGGCCAGTCGCGTGATCGAGATCGACGAGGTATTGGACGTCAGGATCGTCGTCGGCTTCAGATGCGGCAGCAGGTCCTCGAAAATCGCCTGCTTCACTGTTTCGCGTTCGGTCGCGGCCTCGATGATCAGGTCGCACTGGCCCAGATCGGCCAGCTTCTGCGTCGTCTTGATCCGCTCTAGCGCCGCGCGCTTGTCGGCGGGAAGGACCTTGCCGCGCGCCACCTGGCGCTCGATGTTCTTCTCGATCACCACCAGCGCCTTCGTCAGGCTGTCTTCCGAGATGTCGTTCATCAGGACGTCATAACCCGCCAGCGCGAAGACATGGGCGATGCCATTGCCCATCTGCCCCGCGCCCACCACGCCCACCAGCTTGATCTCCATCGCGGCACCTCCATTTGACGCCTTCGCTTATGCCCGCTGGCCCCGGTCCGCGCAAGGACGGGCCAAATGCCTTGCATCTTAAGTAACCGCCCGATTTTAGCCATTCGGCAACCACCGTCTGAGACACTTGGCCCTGGGTAAACTGCAATCGGGTGGTGTGATGATGCCTTTTCAGGCGGGCGCGGGGGCGCTCGACTATTCTCCATGTCGGTATGGCACTTCGCGGCCCCTTTTTCGCGGGCCAGAGCGGGATCTTTCACGGCCCTATATCGCAATGCTCGGCGGTTCGGCCACGTTCGGGAAATACGTGGCCGCCCCCTATCCGATGCTGGTGGAAGCGGCCCTTGGCCATCCCGTCGCCAACCTTGGCGGGCTGAATGCTGGCCCGGATTTCTACCTGTCCGATCCCGCGACCCTTGCCGTCGCAGCGCAAGCGCGGGTGGTGGTGATCCAGATCACCGGGGCCGAGGCGACGTCGAACCCGTTCTATTCCGTCCACAGCCGCCGGAACGACCGGTTTCTTGCCGCCAAACCCGCGCTTCACTCGCTTTTCCCCGAGGTGGATTTCACCGACATCCACTTCACGCGTCATCTGCTTTTGGTGCTGCAGCGCACCGATCCGCTGCGCTTTCAGACCGTGATCGCCGGGCTGAAAGCCAACTGGCTGTCCCGGATGGGTGAGCTTCTGGCGGGCCTTCCGCCCCGTCGCGCCCTCCTTTGGCTCGCCGACACCCTGCCGTCCGACAGCGCGGTCGACCTTGACCCCGCCTTTGGCCCGCTTTTCGTCGATGCCGGGATGCTGGCCGCACTTTCACCCGACATCACCACCTTGGTCGAAACCGTGCCGAGTGCCGCTGCAAAGGCCGAAGGCGCGGCGCGGATGCACTATCCGGAAACCGAGGCCGCGCAGGCCCGCAGCCTTCCTGGCTCCGCGGTGCATGATGAGGTTGCCGCAGCCCTCTGCCCGGTTCTCACGCAGCTCCTTTGAAACGCGAAAGGGGCCGCGTTGCGCGACCCCTTTGCGACGTCGATCCGTAGGGTGGGCAATCTTCCCACGTTGCACTCAAAGCTTCTCGATCAGCTCTGGCACGGCAGTGAACAGGTCGGCCACCAGCCCGTAATCGGCCACCTGGAAGATCGGCGCCTCTTCATCCTTGTTGATCGCGACGATGACCTTCGAATCCTTCATCCCCGCCAGATGCTGGATCGCACCCGAAATGCCGACGGCCACATAAAGATCCGGTGCCACGACCTTACCAGTCTGCCCGACCTGCCAGTCGTTCGGTGCGTAACCGCTGTCCACCGCCGCGCGGGACGCCCCCACCGCCGCATTCAGCTTGTCCGCCAGCTTCTCGATCAGCGCGAAATCGGCTTGGCTTCCAACCCCACGCCCGCCCGACACGACGATCCCGGCCGATGTCAACTCTGGCCGGTCCGAAGACGCCACCTTGTCCTCGACCCAGGCGGAAAGCGAACCATCTGCCGCCGTCGCGATCTTCTCGACCGCAGCCGACCCACCCTTGCCCGCCGCATCGAAGGTCGCGGTCCGGATCGTCATCACCTTCTTAGCATCCGACGATTTCACCGTCTGGATCGCGTTCCCAGCATAGATCGGGCGCTCAAAGGTCGATGCGTCGACCACGGCCAGCACTTCCGAAATCACCATCACGTCCAGCATCGCCGCGACCCGAGGCAGCACCGACTTCGACAGCGCACCCGAGGCCGCAACGATATGCTCATAATCGTCCGCCAGCGACACGAGCAGCGCCGCAGTCGGTTCGGACATGCCATGGCAGTACGCGTGATCCTCGGCAAAAAGCACCTTCGTCACACCCTGCAAGGTCGCCGCTTCGGCCGCAGCCGCATCACCACCCGTGCCCGCGACCAGAACCGTCACCGGGCCCAGCGATTTCACCGCCGTCAGCGCCTTGGCAACCTGATCGGTCGCCAATTGTCCGTCATTCACATCGGCAAGAAGAAGAACGGCCATCAGAGCACCCCCGCTTCGTCTTTAAGTTTTGCGATCAACTCGGCCACCGAAGCAACCTTGACCCCTGCCTTTCGGCCCGCCGGTTCGACCGTTTTCAACACGGTCAGCCGGGGCGCCACATCCACCCCATAGTCAGCCGGGGTTTTCGCGGCCAAAGGCTTGGCCTTGGCCTTCATGATGTTCGGCAGGCTCGCATAGCGCGGCTCGTTCAGGCGCAGATCGACCGTGATGATCGTCGGCAGCTTGACGGTGATGGTCTGCAGACCCCCGTCCACTTCCCGCGTGACCTTGGCCGTGTCGCCTTCGACGGCAACCTCGCTGGCGAAAGTCGCCTGGCTCCAGCCCAGCAGGGCCGACAGCATCTGCCCGGTCGCGTTCATGTCATTGTCGATCGCTTGCTTGCCGCAAAGGACCAGGCCCGGGGCCTCTTCCTTCACCACAGCCGCCAGCAGCTTGGCCACAGCCAGAGGCTCGATGTCGACATGCACATTGTCCGTGGCCTCGATCAGGATCGCCCGATCCGCCCCCATCGCCAGCGCGTTCCGTAGCGTTTCCTGCGCCTGCTTGACCCCGATTGAGACTACGACAACTTCGGTCGCGATACCCTTTTCCTTCAACCGGATCGCTTCTTCCACCGCGATCTCGTCAAAGGGGTTCATCGACATCTTCACATTGGCCAGATCGACGCCCGTGCCATCCGCCTTGACGCGGACCTTCACGTTATAGTCGATCACGCGCTTCACAGGCACCAGGACCTTCATCGGCGTTGATCTCCCTCAATGGGGCCAACGGCCCCGGTCAAGCTCTCTGGCCCGCGTGTTAACGGAAGGCGCACCCCCGGAACAGAGCAAATGCGACACCTTCAGGCGACACGACGCCGCGTTTTGATCGTGACGGGCGATCAGCCGCCCTCAGCGGGTCAGACCCGGGACCCACAGCACGTCATCCTTGCCATCGTTGTTGGCGATCCGCCCGGCCACGAAGAACCAGTCGCTAAGGCGGTTGAGGTATTTCACCGCGTCCGGGTTCACGTCCTCCATCGTCGCGGTTTCGACCACCAGCCGCTCGGCCCGCCGACACACCGTCCGGCAAAGGTGCAATTGCGCGGCCAAAGCCGACCCTCCGGGCAGGATGAAACTGCGCAAAGGTGTAAGCTTGGTGTTCATCGCGTCGATCTCGGCCTCGAGCCGCAGGACCTGGGCTTCGATCATCCGCAAGGCCGGGTATTCGCGTGTCGCGTCAAGATGCCGGTCGGGCGTGCAAAGATCGGCCCCAAGGTCGAAGAGGTCATTGGAAATCCGCTTCAGCGCCGCGTCCATCTCTCCCGCCGAATACAGGCGGGCCAACCCGACCGTCGCGTTCGTCTCATCGACAGTGCCATAGGCACTGACCCGCAGCGAATGCTTGGCGACCCGCACGCCGTTTCCCAGCGCCGTTTCCCCGGCATCCCCCGTCTTCGTATAGATTTTCGACAGGACAACCATGACCTACCCCCCAAGTCTCAAGAACGGCTCCGAAGCCAGGCAAAGGCCACGATCAGCACCACAGCCACGAACTGCACCCCAAGCCGCCAGCGCATGATCTTGTTGGCGTTGCGCTTGTTGAACTCTCCGCCCTTGGCGAAGGTGCCGATCCCGAAAAGAAGGATCGCCAGCACAACGAGACAGGCGATGGCAGCGAAGGCGAACAGCGGATCGGAAAACATGGGCGGCTCCTTTCCCCCAGATCTAGGCGCGCCACCGGCAAAAGCGAAGCCCATTTTCGTGCAAGACCGGGGACAACGAATTTTCGTCGAGAATTCGGGCGCCCTCAGCCCCGCGCAATCACCCAGTCCAGCATCCGGGTGCTCAGGACACGCCGGGCAAACCCCATCAGGTAAGTTGGCGTCGTGACATAGTACCGCGCCTTCGGCCGCCGTGCCTCCAGAGCATGCACCAGCTTCGCCGTCACCGACGAAGGTTCCAGCTCGAACGCGTCTTTCTGGGTCTTCTTGTCGTAAAGCCGCCCAAGCAGCGACTTGTACTGTTCCGCCCGTGCCGAGGATTCCCAATCGATCCACTTCTCGAAATGCGGGATCGCGTTTTCGCGGATCTTCGTCGCGATCGGCCCCGGCTCGATCAGGATCACCTCGATCCCGGTGCCCTTCATCTCGATCCGCAGGACATCGGTCAGTCCCTCCATGGCGAATTTGGTCGCCACATAGGCCCCGCGCCAAGTCATGCCGACCAGCCCCAGCACTGACGAGCAATTGACAATCCGCCCATGGCCTTGCGCCCGCATGATCGGGATCACCCGGCGGGCGAGGTCATGATAGCCGAAGAGATTGACCTCGAAGATTTCGCGCAGCGCGCCCCGCGGAAGGTCCTCGACCGCGCCGGGGCAGGCATAAGCGCCGTTGTTGAACAGCGCGTCCAGTGTCCCGCCCGTCCGCGCCTTCACCTCTTCGACCGCCGCCGCGATGCTGGCCTCATCGGCATAGTCCAGCCGAAAGCTCTCCAGACCCTCGCTTCTCAGCCGCTCGCAATCCGCTTCCTGCCGACAGGTCGCAAACACCCGCCAACCGCGCGAGCGAAGTCCGCGCGCGGCATCAAGACCGATGCCCGACGAGCATCCGGTGATCAGGATCGAACGTTCTGTCATCAAGGGCTCCCAAAGGCCAGACCGGCCACTGCGAAACCCTCAGGGGGCCTCGGGGCTTAGGTAGCGCAATGCGACGAACCCTTCCACCCCGTCACCCTGGACCACGATCCGCGCCCATTCGTCATTGACGGCCTGAACCATCAGTGTCGCTTCGCCTGAGCCAAGCTTGCCCACCACCTCGGCATCGGTTGTGGGTTGGGCCCGCACATTCACCGAACTGGCGCTGACGTACCAGATCGTCCCTTCGCCACCAGCCGGAACCTCAGGGGCAGATTCTGTCTCTTGCGAGGTCTCTGGTCCAGCCGGAACCAACTCGTTTCCGACCGCCGAAAGGGTGAAGATCGGTTCTTCGACCGCTGTCACCAACTCACGCTCCGGCTCGACATAGGGCGCGGGGTCGGCGCTGACCACAACCGCCTCTTCTTCGACCGCCACGGAAACCGGCGCCGTCACAGGTTCGGATACCAGCGCAAGTGCTGCAGGCTCGATCCCAGCCGTGGATTCGGACGCTGGCAGCACAGTATTCGCTGCCGCATCGACCTTGCTCGCAGCCTCGGCCAACCCGGGCCGCAATTGCCCGCGGTCCTCGCCGGCTATCATTAGGGCGGCAAACATACCGATACAAAGAAGGAACGTCAGGCGCAGCATGAATCAATCCGATTATCTTAGTTGGTTCCTCTTAACACAGAGCTGACGAGAGAGTTGAAGAAAAAAATGCAACTTTCGCGCTCTACGCCCCGCCTGTCTTCATTGCCATCTGGACCGGCGCATTGCGATTGCCTACACAACATCCATGACTTCGGATGACGACGAGCCCAAGATCGGGGTCCCAGAGGGCCTCACTGTTTCAGAGCCGCTCTCCCGCGCGATCGGTGAGCGCTATCTGACCTATGCGCTATCAACCATCATGCACCGCGCCCTTCCGGATGCCCGTGACGGGCTGAAACCGGTGCATCGGCGGATCCTCTGGGCGATGCGGCGGCTGCGCCTGACACCCACAGGGGGCTTCCTGAAATCTGCCAAGATCGCGGGCGACACGATGGGGGATTTTCACCCCCATGGCGACATGGCGATCTATGACGCGATGGCGCGCCTCGCGCAGGATTTCAACATGCGCTACCCGCTGGTCGACGGGCAGGGCAACTTCGGCAACATCGACGGCGACAATCCGGCGGCCAGCCGCTACACCGAGGCGCGGGTGACCCATGCGTCCGAAGCGCTGATGGAAGGCATCGACGAGACCGCCGTCGACTTCCGACCGAACTACGACGGCCGCCTCGAAGAGCCCGTCGTCCTTCCCGCCGCCTTCCCGAACCTGCTGGCCAACGGCTCGTCCGGCATCGCGGTTGGCATGGCGACAAACATCCCGCCCCATAACCTCGATGAACTGATCGACGGCTGCCAGGCGCTTCTTGCCGATCCTGAGATCACCACCGAGGCGCTGGTCGCCCTGATCCCCGGCCCCGATTTCCCGACCGGCGGGGTGATCGTCGAACCCCGCGACAACATCCTTGACGCCTATGCCACCGGTCGTGGCTCCTTCCGCCTGCGCGCCAAATGGCAGGTCGAAGACCTTGGGCGAGGCACCTGGCAGATCGTCGTCACCGAGATCCCGTTCCAGGTCCAGAAGTCCAAGCTGATCGAGAAACTGGCCGAGATCATCCAGATCAAGAAGGTCCCGCTCCTTGCCGATGTCCGCGACGAATCTGCCGAGGATATTCGCCTGATCCTGGAACCTCGCGCCCGCACCGTGGACCCCGAGGTCCTGATGGGCAGCCTCTTCAGGAACTCCGATCTTGAGGTCCGCTTCTCGCTCAACATGAACGTGCTGATCGATGGCAAGGTACCGCGTGTCTGTTCGCTGAAAGAGGTACTCCGCGCCTTCCTCGACCACCGCCGCGAGGTGCTGCGCCGCCGCTCGCTGCACCGGATCGAAAAGATCGACACCCGGCTCGAGGTGCTGGAAGGCCTGATCATCGCCTTCCTGAACCTCGACCGCGTTATTGACATTATCCGATACGACGACGACCCCAAGGCCGCCCTTATGGCCGAGGACTGGTCAAAATCCCACATCCGTGCCATGTCGGAAAAGGACTACCGCCCCCCCGCCAAGGGCGAAGGCACCCTTACCGAGAACCAGGCCGAAGCCATCCTCAACATGCGTCTGCGCAGCTTGCGCAGGCTGGAGGAGATGGAGCTGAACGCCGAGCGCACTGCCCTGACGAAGGAACGGGCCGACCTCGCCGACCTGCTGGACAGCGACCGACGCCAGTGGAAACGCGTGGGCCGCGACCTTGACGAGGTCCGCAAGCTTTACGGCAAGGCGACGACGCTTGGTGCCCGCCGCACCCAGTTTGCCGACGCGACCGAGGTCGAGGATGTCCCCTATGAGGCGATGATCGAGCGTGAGCCGATCACCGTGATCTGCTCCAAAATGGGCTGGATCAGGGCAATGAAGGGCCATGTCGACCTTGCTGCCGAGCAGAAGTTCAAGGACGGCGACGGCCCCCGCTTCGCCTTCCATGCGGAAACCACCGACAAGATCCTTCTCATCGGCGACAACGGCCGCTTCTTCACCTTGCTTGGCGCGAACCTCCCCGGCGGGCGCGGCATGGGCGAACCCGTGCGCCTGATGGTGGACCTGCCGAACGATACCGGCATCACCGACCTCATGATCTTCCGGCCCGGCGTGAAGCTCCTCCTTGCCTCCAGCGCGGGCGACGGCTTCATCGTCCCGTCCGAAGAGCTGGTGGCCCAGACCAAGGCGGGCAAACAGGTCCTTACGGTGCGTGACGGCGTAAAGACCGCCGTCTGCGCCCCCGTCCGGGGTGACACGGTGGCGGTCGTTGGTGACAACCGGAAAATGTTGGTTTTCCCGATAGCCGAGCTGCCCGAGATGGCAAAGGGCAAGGGTGTGCGGTTGCAAAAGTACAAGGACGGCGGGCTATCGGACGCCACGACCTTTACCATGGCTGACGGGCTGTCCTGGAAGGACCCCGCAGGCCGGACGCGGACGGAAACCGATCTGGCAGAATGGACCGGCGCGCGTGCAAGTGCGGGCAAGATGGCCCCGCGCGGCTTCCCGCGTGACAACCGGTTCACCTGACCGGGATCACTCGCCGATCAGTTTGCAGTGGATTTTCTGCGGCGTGGCGACCAGCTTGGACAGGACATCGTGCAGGAACTCGCAATCCAGAAGGTTGTCCTCGCTGGTCCAGCGGCCCGAATAGACGTTGAGGTTCAGCTTCGGCTCGACCACCTGATCCAGCGGCGCGTTGGCAAGGTTGCTGCCCAGCACCAGCTTCGCCGGTCCGGCATGCAGGGTCAGGTCTTCGGTTTGCAGGAACACCGTGCCAAGTTCGGGGTCGGTCATCGTAGCACCTGGTGCGGGCTCGCCCATCCAGTAGGCCGCGACCACGACTCCTTCGCCCCGCGTGGTCAGCTCGGTCAGCGCCTTTTCCGAAAAGGTCAGATCGACACTGACTGTCTCGGCCAGCGCCGGTAGCGCAGCCGCTCCGGCCAGAAGCGACAGGGCAGCAAGGCCGGCAGAACGACGCATCAGAACCTCCGGGTTTATCCGCCCGGATAAGCGCATGCTCGCAGGGCCGGGGTCAAGCCCGCTCCACCTTCAGCCAGACCCCACCCTCGGGGCGCAGCGTCAGGATCATCACTGGCTTTGGCTCTTTGCCCGGCACCGGGCTGAACCGGAACCGCGCCAGCAGGGTCGCGAGCACGATCACCGCCTCCTGCAGCGCGAAGGATGCCCCAATGCAGATGCGCGGCCCGTCGCCAAACGGCAGGTACTGAAACCGTGGCACGGCTTTGGGGTCGGCAAAGCGGTCGGGCCGGAAGGCATCGGCATCCTCCCAAAGCATGCGATGCCGGTGGAGCGCATAGATCGGCAGGATCACCGTATCCCCAGGCCGGACCTCGCGGCCGCAAAGCCGGTCCGCCGCCATCGCCGTCCGTGACAGGAAGGCCGCCGGGGGATAAAGCCGCAAGGTCTCATCCACGATCCGGCGGACCAGGGGGAGGGCGGGCAGGTCAGCCACCGTCGCCGCCCGATCCCCCAACACGCCCTGCGCTTCCTCACGCGCTGCCGCCTGCACCGCAGGATCAAAAGCGCACAAATACAAGGCCCAACTCAGCGTCAGCGCCGTCGTTTCATGTCCCGCGACGATGAAGGTCAGAAGGTTGTCCCGCAACTCGGCGGTCGTCATCTTCCGCCCGCTTTCCGGATCGGACCCCGCCATCAGAAGGTCCAGAAGATCGGGCGGTGCCTTAGCCCCGGCGCCCCGGCGCGCCTCGATCGCCTTGTCGGCAAGCTGCTTGGTCGCCCGCATCGCTGAACCGGTGAACAGCCGGTTCAAACGGGGCACCCAGGGCGGCGCGCCCAGCACATCCAGAAGCGAGACCTTCGCCGTATCCCCGATATATTGCTCGATGGCCTGATGTACCGCCCCCCGGTCAAAACCCGACCCGTCGGAAAAGGTCACATCCGCGATCACCTCGAAGGTCGCGGTCACCATTTCATCAAAGAGATCCGCCGCCCGGCCCACAGCGCCGTCCAGCCGCGCCACCGAACGCTCGGCCGCTGCTGCCATCACCGGCCCCAACGCCGTCACGTTCCGGTGCGAAAAGACCGGAGCAGCGGTCCGGCGCTGCCACAGCCATTGCGCGCCTTCCGCGACAAAGAGACTGTCGCCGATGGCGGGTTCCAGGATCAGCTTCGTCACCACCGACTTCGGGTAATCGTCCACCCGGTCACGCAACACCTGCCGAAGCCCGTCGGGGTCCATCAGCATATGCCACCGCTTGCCGGTGCGTCCCGACAGGATCGGCACCCGTGTCGCAACCTCCGGGATCAGCTCCAGCACATTACGCTGCGCGGCCCGGAAGCTCTGCCAGACACCCATCGGTTTTGTGTGCAGGTCCACGCGAACGGGCGTCGGGGAAGTAAGATCAAGCATGACATCCTCTTTTTCGACGATAGAACAGTGTCCCGCCAAGGCCAAGCGCGTCATTGCCGCAGGGGTCTGGGCACCGGGCCAGGCCAATCAGGCTTGAATTTCCCCGCGCACCGGGATAAGCCGCCGCGCGTGTGAACGCGGGCCGCATCCGGCCCAACCGGACTGCAACTGGATAAGGGCGGAATTCGAGAATGGCGAAGGCAAAGTTTGAACGTAACAAGCCGCATGTGAACATCGGGACGATTGGTCACGTTGACCACGGCAAGACGACGCTGACGGCGGCGATCACGAAGTATTTCGGCGAATTCCGGGCCTATGACCAGATCGACGGTGCGCCGGAAGAGCGGGCGCGGGGGATCACGATCTCGACCGCGCATGTGGAATATGAGACGGAAAACCGCCACTACGCCCATGTCGACTGCCCCGGCCACGCCGACTATGTGAAGAACATGATCACGGGTGCGGCGCAGATGGACGGCGCGATCCTGGTTTGCGCGGCCTCGGACGGCCCGATGCCGCAGACCCGCGAACACATCCTGTTGGGTCGCCAGGTGGGTATTCCCTACATGGTGTGCTACATGAACAAGATCGACCTCGTCGATGACGAGGAACTGATCGAGCTTGTCGAGATGGAAATCCGCGAGCTGTTCTCCTCCTACGAATACCCCGGCGATGACATTCCGATCGTCAAGGGCAGCGCGCACCAGGCGATGATCGGTGAGCGCAAGGACATCGGCGAAGACAGCATCCGCGCGCTGATGGCCGCGGTCGACAGCTATATCCCGACCCCGGCGCGTGCCATCGACCAGCCGTTCCTCTTGCCGATCGAAGACGTGTTCTCGATTTCGGGCCGCGGCACGGTTGTGACCGGCCGGATCGAGCGTGGCGTGATCAACGTCGGCGACGAAGTTGAAATCGTCGGCATCCGCGAGACCAAGAAGTCGATCTGCACCGGTGTGGAAATGTTCCGCAAGCTTCTCGACCGGGGCGAGGCGGGCGACAACGTCGGCATTCTCCTCCGCGGCATCGACCGTGAGGGCGTGGAACGTGGCCAGGTGCTGTGCAAGCCGAAGTCGGTGAACCCGCACACCAAGTTCGAGGCCGAGGCCTACATCCTGACCAAGGAAGAAGGCGGGCGCCACACCCCGTTCTTCGCGAACTACCGGCCGCAGTTCTACTTCCGCACAACGGACGTGACCGGGACGGTTCAGCTGCCCGAAGGCACCGAGATGGTGATGCCGGGCGACAACCTGAAATTCGTGGTCGAGCTGATCGCTCCGATCGCGATGGAAGAAAAACTCCGCTTCGCCATCCGCGAAGGTGGGCGGACCGTCGGCGCGGGCGTCGTCTCGAAGATTATCACCTGATCCTCGCGATCACAGAAACCACCGCGGGGCCGCCGTTTGGCGGCCCTTTGCATTTGCATCGGCCCGACGGCAAGCTATGACGGAACGAACTGTTTCGGCGGAACATAAGGAGTTTGGCTTGGAGCCAGTCATCAATCTGCTTGCCACCCGCACCGGGTCCGCGCCGCCAGAGCGTCTGGCCGAGCCGGTTACTGCAACTCCCTATTTCGAGATCGGCGCCGAGGGGTTTCTCTTGCGCACACCAGGCGGTGGCCGGCTCCACTACGCGGCGGGCTCGGGCTTGTCGCTTTCTGCACCGCCGGGGCGCGCTGACGACGACTTGGCCCCATTTGTCGAAACCTCGGTTTTTGGCGCAGCCGCCTGGATCGACGGACAGGTACCGCTCAAGGCCAATGCTCTTAGACTGGCCGACGGACGCCTGCTGCTGATTGCCAGCGCAAGCGACGAACGTGACGAAGAGTTGACAGCGGCAATGGCAGACGCATTGGGGCTTGCTGCCGCCTCTGGCCCCGTTATCGTTGTGCCCGACGGCCCGGCCCGGGCCTGCACGAATGGGTCGAAGCTATCGCTGAAACCGGAAAGTGTGAAAGCCCTCACCGACGTCATCTCCGCCTCTGTCGGGGCACCGGTCAGGCCCGGCGCGCCGCGCCTTCGGATCGACCTGCCGGTAATCGACGGGAAAACACTGCATGCCTGCGCAGCACTGATCTGCATCAATAGTGTGAACACGGGAGAGCGGACGCTTGAAACGCTCGGCGCGCTCGCCGCGATACCGTTGATCAAGAAGCATATTTTCCTGCCGCAGGTCGGGAAAGCGATCTGGGGCAAGGATGTTGTGGCCGCAGCACTGCTGGTGGTAGCAAACCTGATGCCTGTGCTGCGCCTTTCGCTGCCCGAGGACGAGAGACCCAGCCACGAGATGGTGACCTGGCTGATGGGGATGCAGGAAAACTGGAGCGGCCAATGACCCACCCATCCGACCCGACCCAAGGGCGGGGCCTGATCTGGCTCGCCTCCTACCCCAAGTCCGGTAACACCTGGTTCCGGGCCATGATCGGCGCTTATGACGATGCCGAAAGTGCGGTCAACATCAACAAACTGCCCAAGGGTCACGCCGCGGGCCTCAAGTTTCTCGAACCGCATCTGGGCTTTGACGGCAGTCTGATGTCGGAGGATGAGGCCCGCGAGGCCCGCCCGATCGTCTATCTGCATGTCGCCGGCACCGACCGGGACGGGCCGATCAAGGTGCACGATGCCAATCTGCCGCTTTCGGACGGTGGTCTGCTCTTCCCAAGCGCGGCCACCGCAGCGGTCGTGCATATCGTCCGCCACCCTTTCGATGTCGCGGTGTCGGTCGCCTATCACTACGGTTGGGCACCCGATTTCGGGCGTTCCGTCACGACGATGTGCGACAGCGCATACAAGATCGGGGCCTCGGCGCAGAACCAGTTTGCGCAGGTCCTTTCCGATTGGGGCACCCATACCCTGTCCTGGATGGACATGCCTGACGTTCGTCGCATCACCTTGCGTTACGAGGACATGCTGGAGAACACCGCCGACGCGCTGACGCGCGCGCTCCGCGTCATGTATCCCACGGTCGAGCCGGATCACCCAAAGGTCCTGAAGGCCGTCGAAGCCACCGGTTTCGAACGCCTGAAAGAGCAGGAGACTAAGACCTCGTTCAAAGAACGCCCGAAGAAGATGGAAAGCTTCTTCCGGTCCGGCAAGTCAGGCGGCTGGCGTGAACATCTGACACCCAAAGACTGCACGATGCTGGTTGAATGTCTTGGCCCGGTGATGGAAAGGCTGGGCTATCTTCCCGATGGAACAACGCAGGCCCGGGAAGACCTCGCGCAGGATTTCAGCTTGGCCCGATCCGTCGCGACGGCCTGACGTGCTTGGGATGCTTCGCCTTTCGTGAACTCAACGCGCTGCTCCGCGCAGCACGATGACAGCGAAGCCCGCAAGGAAAGCAACATAGCCAAGGTGCTTCGCCGCCTCGGCCAGCCCCGAGGCGGCGCGAATTACCACGAAGTCGAGGCAAGCAATGACCGCAGCCGCGGCCAGCAGGAACCCGAACGCCCGTCGCGCATCGACCAGCACAAGCGCAAAGCCCAAGAGCGCCATGCCGATATTCCGCGCGCCTGTGGTCTGCATCAGGGCCAGATCGCGGGGATCGGCGATGCTGATCCCAAGCGACCCGACCGCCACCCCCGGCAGCAGAAGGCCGCGCAGGCCAAGCACAAGGAAGACCAGCGCAGCACTCAACGCGATGATCGTGACGGGCGCGCGCCAGGGCAGGCACCGCGAAAGGGTTGGATCGGACATCGGCGCAGCTCCGGTCAGGAAGGATTGCTGCAAGCCTAGCCCCAGCTGCCGACTGCCTGTATGTCTTATGATGAAGACCGGACCTTCAGATTCGACGGACCAGATGTGGAACAGTCTGCGCCTTTTCGATATCGTGCGACGCGCCGGCTCGTTCACCGCAGCCGCCAAGGAAGCGCGGCTTTCGGCCGTGTCGATTGCTCGCCAGATCGGTCAGCTCGAGGCTGAACTCGGGGTGGTGCTGTTCTTGCGTGGCACCGCTGGGGTCACCCTGACCGAAGCCGCGCAGCATCTCCAGACTCGCATCGCTCCGGCCCTGGACCAGATGCGCGATGCAGAGGCTGAAGCCTGCCGCATCGGCCGCATCGCGCCGGCCACCCCCGTGCGCGTCAGCGCCACCGAACCGGTGATTGCCGAACTGCTTGCTCCGTCCCTCCAGCTTTTGCAACGTATGGCCCCCAACCTTCCCGTCGATCTCCGGGTCGCCGATACCGTTGTGAACCTGTCCCGCCATGAGGCTGAGGTCGCGGTCCGCCTGGCTCCGCCCGAAGGCGACAGCCTGAAGCTCTGCCGCCTGGCGCGGATCGGGATGGGTCTTTACCGAAGCCCGGCAGCACCCGATACGCCAGAGAGCGCGCCAGTGATCGGTTATGACGACAAATATGGCGAGATCGCCGAACGGCTCTGGCTTCGGCAGACCGGGCTTGAAGCGCGCGTGCGGCTGCGCCTGTCCAGCACGCGGGGTATCTTGCAGGCCGTCCGGGCGGGTACGGGATGGGCCATCCTGCCGGACTTTCTGGCACAGCCCGACCTTCAGCCGGTTGCGGGCTACCCTCCGATCCCGTCGCGGGACATCTGGATGCTGGTGCACCGCGACGTCGCCCGACGACCCGAAGTGCGTATGGTCATGCGTTGGGTCCTCGCCGCCTGCCGCGAGGCAATGAAACGATAATTGACGATTCGGTCGATAAGCATCACCCTTTTATGACGATGGGGGGATTTAGCCATGTGCCAGATGTTCGCCGGGCAAGACCCGGCCCGCTATGAATATGTCACCCGCCGCCTGCGGCTGAATGGTCAGTCGACCTCGGTCCGGCTGGAGCGGGCGTTCTGGGGCATCGTTGACCAGATGGCCGAGAAGGACGGTTCAACGACACCCGCCTTTCTGTCCAAACTGCATTCCGAAGTCCTGCAGCAGCATGGCGAGGCGTCCAACTTCACGTCACTTCTGCGCTGTGCCTGCACGATTCATCTGGGCGAGCTTGATCAGGTGCCACAGCCCGACCGCTTCGCCGCCGAATAGAAAAATCGCCCTGTAGTAGTCCGCTACTACCAAGGGCTAAAACTGGTCTACTAACCTTACCAATATCAGCAATTGATGGGGTAGGGCATGGCCAAGGCGATCCACTCGATGATCCGCGTTCTGGACGAGGCGCGGTCGCTAGCGTTCTATGATGCCGCCTTCGGGCTGAAGATCGCGGACCGGCTGGATTTTGAGACCTTCACCCTGATCTACCTGTCGAACGCCGACAGCAGCTTCGAGCTGGAACTTACCGTCAACAAGGGCCGGACCGATCCCTACAATTTTGGTGACGGGTATGGCCATCTCGCCTTCAGCGTCGCGGATGTGAACGCCGAACACGTGCGGATGACGGCGGCAGGCCTTGCCCCGCGCAAGCTGGTGGATTTCGCCCCGGCGGGCAGCGTCATCGCCCGCTTCTTCTTCATCGCAGACCCCGATGGCTACCAGATCGAGGTTCTGCAACGTGGCGGCCGCTATCTCTGACAAATGAGACGCGCCCGACCCAGCCAAAAAAGCAAGGGAGGAACCAAATGACCAAACACGATCTTCAGGGGCTCACGCGCAGGCAGCTTCTGTCGCGCAGTCTCTCTGCCGGGGCGCTTGTCGTCACCGGTGTCGGCTTCATCGCCGCTCCGGACGCCGCCTGGGCGGTCGAGGTGACCGCGATCACACCGGACCAAATGGCGACGCTCCTGCAGATGGCGCGCGACATCTACCCGCATGACCAGGTGCCCGACAAGTTCTACGCCGTCGCCGTCAAGGGCTATGACAACGAAGAGCAAAAAGCCTTCGTCGCCGAAGGGGTCGCGGCAGTCGATGCTGCGGCAGCGGCCATGGGCCATGCCAGTTATCTTGCAGGCGGCTGGGAGGAGGACCGAGTCAAGGTCCTGCAATCCATCGAAACGACGCCCTTCTTCCAGACCATCCGTTCTGGCCTCGTGACCGGGCTTTATAACCAGAAAGAGGTCTGGCCGATCTTCGGCTACCAGGGGGAAAGCTTTTCCCAAGGTGGCTATATCGAGCGCGGCTTCAACGACATCGACTGGCTTTGAGGGGGGACGACAATGGCTACGTTTGATCTGAACGACGACCAGGTGGTCGTCATCATCGGCACCGGAGCAGGCGGCGGGGTTCTGGCCAACGAACTGGCGCAAAAGGGCGTCAAGGTCGTCGCGCTGGAGGCCGGCGGGCGCTATCTGCCCGAGGATTACATCAACGACGAATGGGAAAGCTTCGGCCAGCTGGCCTGGCTTGACGCCCGCACCACCAGCGGCGACTGGCGCGTCGCCAAGGACTTCTCAGGTCTTCCAGCCTGGATCGTCAAGGCTGTCGGCGGCACCACGACCCACTGGGCCGGCGCATCGATCCGGTTCCAGGACCACGAATGGAAGGCGCTGACCAACTACGGTGCTGTGGACGGGGCGAACCTACTCGACTGGCCGATTGACGCGGCGGAAATGGCTCCGTGGTACGAAAAGGCCGAGACCAAGCTGGGCGTCACCCGCACCGGTGACCGCGCGGGGCTGCCGGGGAACAACAACTACCTCGTGTTCGAGAAGGGCGCCAAGGCGCTGGGCTACAAGGAAGTCCACACCGGCCGCATGGCGATCAACTCCGCCGACTACGACGGTCGCATGGCCTGCCAGCAGACCGGCTTCTGCTTTCAGGGCTGCAAATGGGGCGCGAAATGGTCCGCCGCCTATACCGACATTCCGGCGGGCGAAGCGACAGGCAACCTTGAGGTCCGCGACCGCAGCCACGTCGCCAAGATCCTGCATGACGACACCGGCAAGGTCACGGCGGTGGAGTACTTCGACAAGGACGGCGTGAAGCAGACCCAGAAGGCGCGCATCGTCTGCGTGGCCGGGAACACCATCGAAAGTCCGCGGCTCCTGTTGAACTCGGCTTCCGAAATGTTCCCGAACGGCCTCGCCAACTCGTCCGACCAGGTTGGCCGCAACTACATGCGCCATGTCACGGGATCGGTCTACGCCGTGTTCGACAAGCCGGTCCGCATGTGGCGTGGCACGACCATGGCGGGAATCGTCCAGGACGAAGCGCGCCACGACCCCGCGCGCGGCTTCGTCGGTGGGTATGAGCTGGAAACCCTTGCCCTCGGCCTGCCGTTCATGGCCGCCTTCCTGAACCCGGGCGGCTGGGGCAGGGGCTTCACCACCGCGCTCGACAATTACGAGAACATGGCCGGGATGTGGATCGTGGGCGAGGATGTCCCGCAAGCGGACAACCGGATCACCCTGCATCCCGACCAGAAGGACCAGTGGGGCCTGCCGATCCCGAACGTCCACTATTCGGATCACCCGAACGACGTGGCGATGCGCGACCATGCCTACAAGCAGGGCATCGCGATGTATGAGGCGGTGGGGGCCACCCGCGCCTTCCCGACCCCGCCTTACCCCTCGACCCACAACCTTGGCACCAACCGCATGTCGGAAGACCCCAAGGATGGCGTCTGCAACAAATGGGGCCAGACCCACGACATCGCGAACCTGTTCATCTCGGACGGCTCGCAGTTCACCACAGGGGCCGCGGAAAACCCGACGCTGACCATTGTCGCCCTCGCTATCCGCCAGGCTGATCATATCGCCAGCGAAATGGCTGCCGGGACGATCTGACGAAACCATCAGGGGTCGGGCTTCGGCCCGACCCCAAAAGCGCGGGCGGATGTCTCCCCAGATCCGCCCGCGATTTTTTTTGCATGATCGCATATGTGTATGTGACAGGCGCGCAACAGCGGCGCCAGCGTGGTTGGCGTCGGCGGCCTTTGTTGCGGCAGCTTCCACCGGTTGGGTGTACCGTCTGGCCAGTCTTGTTCCAAAATCTCTAGGCAATCCAATGAAGAACACACTTCTCCCTCTAGTCTTGGCCTTTGCGGCCCTGCTTCCCACCTTCGCCTCCGCGCAAGATTTCTATTTCGGCGGCGGACTTGCCTACAGCTCTGGTACCTCTGACGGCGTTATAGGCGGATCGGGTGAGTCCGACCTCTCGGCCGGGATGGTCACGTTGATCCTTGGCCAACGGTACGCTGCCGGAAACGGCTTTTGGGGCTGGGAGACGAGCGCCGACCTGTCTTTCGGGTCCGAGACCGAGAACTCCATTTCCGGCCTGCCCTGTTCATCGGCGGCGTCAGGTTCCTACCTTTGCAGCCATGATGCCACGATACGGATCGTTGGCATGTACGGTGCTCCCGTCGGCCAGGGGACCGAGATCTACGGCTCGCTCGGCCTTGGCATGATGACGGGCGACTATGCCACCGATTCCTTCACGGTTGAATCCGCGTCGACCTTCGGCGTGACGGTCGGCGTCGGTCTCAACCGAGAGTTCGCCAATGGCCTGATTGGCCGCGGCGAGGTCATCTATGACGACTTCGGCAACGACACGCAGGAAATCTTCGACTCAAGCTACTCGGGCGCGACCGTTCGCCTCGCCCTTCTGCGCAGGTTCTGATCCGACCGGCGTGCCGGGGACCTTCCCGCGCGTTTTCAACCCCTGCCTTCCCGCGCCTGATTGGCCCACCGCAGCTGCCAGCCAAGCCGAAGCCCGGGGTTCCGTTTCACCTGCTGTACCATGGCGTTGAAATGGTGACGCCGGATCATCCCGTCGTGCCAGTCCGCAGCTTCACGCACCCGCCTGATCAGCTCCTTGTCCGTCAGCCCATCGGTCCGCGCTGCGATCAGCGCCGCTTCGGTCACCGGCTTTACGCAAAGGAAGGCTACACAGACCTTCGCCGCCTTGGCCAGCGGCACGAAATGCCCGGCCAGGGCCACCATCTGCGCTGAAATCCAGGGCTGCACCGACATCAGATAGTCCTGTTGCACCAGGATCGACCGTCCCGGCACCAAGGCCGGAAAGAACTCGGCCGCGATATGGTCTGCCATGGCCGACCCCTTGGCCGCATCGACCGACAGAACCTCGATCGGCCCACCGGCCCAATGCATCGTCCCGATATCGCCGGGATGGAACGTCACCCGCTCACCCCAGGGTGCAAGATGGCGGCGGGCAAGAGGCAGTATATCCGCGTCATCCGCATCCGGCAGCGGCTCGTCCGGCATGAACTTGGCCCAGAACGCCCGCGAGGATCGGAACCGGTCATAGGTATGAACCTGATACTCACGTCCCGACAGCGCCAGCCCAGACAAAAGCCGCGCCGCCGACCCCCCCGCAAAGGCCCCCAGATCAACCGTCGCGCCGTCGCCCTGCACGGTCCGGCCCAGCCAGTGGTAAAGCTGGCTCTCCTCATGCGTCAGCATGGAAGGCACGGCCAGCCCGGATGCCATTTCGGCATCGGTCACTGCCTCCCAGGGCCGAGCCGAGAATTCTGCCACGATCTCCGTTGCGTCCCGCATCACCCGCGCTCTTGCCGCTTGCCCGACCAGGGCCAACCCTAGCGCCTGACATTTCACACCACCAGCCGGAAGCCCGCCAATACCCCCTTGATTTCCCTCCTCGCCTGCCTTAACCCCCGCGCAGGCTTAGGGGTATAGCTCAGCTGGTAGAGCGACGGTCTCCAAAACCGTAGGTCGCGGGTTCGATCCCTGCTGCCCCTGCCAAGATCAAATCCACCTGGCAAAGTCGGATAAAGCCTGCCCCGTGGGTCCGGTAGGCGCTACCCCATGGCGAAGTTCTCCGCCGGCTGGATGATGCGACGCTTGACGCGTTGTCCCGGCGCTGCCATCCCGTATCGGCGACTACGGGACCGTCGGCTGCGGCTTCTTTGGCCGACCAAAGGCAGATTGGTAAGGTCATATCGCCGACCGTCCGTGGGCCGGCCCCTTCGACGAGTGCCTTGTCGCGAAATTGAGAGGTGCCAGATGAAACGTGCTCTCATAGATGCGGCAAAGACCTATGGCCGTCCATTGAAGCGCGCGCTAAAGGCGATGATCGACAATCGCCTCGTCGATTATCACATGCCCCCCGCCATGCCCGGTGATCTTTTGCTGACCTTCGACGATGGGCCCCATCCGGAATACACGCCGCGCCTGCTGGACCTTCTGGACGAATACAATGCGCGCGCGGTCTTTTTCGTTATCGGAGAGCGCGCCGAACAGCGCCCCGATCTGGTGCAAGCCTGCCGCGACCGAGGTCACTTCGTTGCGAACCATACCCACACCCATCTGAACGACGGTATCGGCGGACGTTATACCCGCTCTCGCGTGGCGGAAGAGATCAGCAAATGCTCGGACGTGATCCAGCGTGCTATCGGACGGGAAACAGACTGGTTTCGTCCGCCCAGAGGAGAGTTGAACGCCAAGACCTGGGCTGCCTCGCGCGATACCGGCCATAGAATTATGCTCTGGTCCATCGAAGGCGGCGAAGCGGGGGTCCGTGGCGATTGGTCCGCGGCTGAGATCTCTGAATATGTTTCCGGAAATATCCGAAAACGGGACATCCTGCTTCTGCATGAAAACAACGAGAAGACGCTTCGCGTGATCTCCGATTTGCTGGTGAAATTGAGACGAGAGAAATTTGACCTCGTTTCCGCTGCCGCAAGTCTCGACTGATCTAAAGTCCTCTGCCGATGCAGGCCGCGTCTTCCCGGACAGATCAAACGTAGGATGGGCGTGCATCGCACCATTCCCCGCTTCAGACTGTCAGGAACCGGTAAACGCCCACAAGCAACCCCTTGATTCCCTTGAAACGAGCAAATGCGCCCACCCGGGACACCCGCAACCTACACCTCCCCCGCTTGAATTCCCGGCCGATAGGTCGTATCTCCCCCGAACCAACCTAGGAATCCCCCATGACCACCACGAACCCTCTCCAGTTCCTCCAGCAGGTCCGCGCCGAAGTGGCCAAGGTCGTCTGGCCGACCCGCCGCGAGGTTCTTCTGACCACGGTGATGGTTTTCATCCTTTCGGCGCTGGCAGCCCTGTTCTTTAGCCTGGTGGATCTGCTCATCCGCACCGGACTGCAGTACATCGTCGGCACCTGAAATCGACGCGCAATCGGCGGTTCCCTCTTGAATTGACGACGGGCAGGGCGTAACTGACCGCCAACCAAAGGGACACCGGCGCGCATCGATTCGGGGTGCGCGCTGTTTTTTGTTCCGGGTAGAGACCACAAAAGGCGGCCGAAGGGCCCCGGGCAGTAAGGAAGTAAGTGACGATGGCGAAGCGCTGGTATTCGGTGAGCGTTCTCTCGAACTTCGAGAAGAAGGTCGCCGAGCAGATCAAGACCGCCGTCGCCGATGCCGGTCTTGAGGAAGAGATCGACGAGGTGCTCGTCCCGACCGAAGAGGTGATCGAGGTCCGCCGCGGCAAGAAGGTCACGTCCGAGCGCCGGTTCATGCCAGGCTACGTCCTGGTGCACATGGAGATGACGAACCGCGGGTATCACATCATCTCGTCGATCAACCGCGTCACCGGTTTCCTGGGTCCCCAGGGCAAGCCGATGCCGATGCGGGACGCCGAGGTGAACGCGATCCTGAACCGGGTCGAAGAGGGACTGGAAGCGCCGCGCAACCTGATCCGCTTCGACATTGGCGAAACGGTGCAGGTGACCGACGGCCCGTTCGAGGGCTTTTCGGGCATGGTCGAGGATGTGGACGAGGCGCACAACCGCCTGAAGGTCACCGTCTCGATCTTCGGCCGGGCGACCCCGGTGGAACTTGAATTCACTCAGGTCTCGAAAGGGAACTGAGGAACTCGTGGGAGGCGAGCGCGGCCTGAAAGGGACGTGACGGACCGGACCACTAAACCGCATCTCCCAATCCCGGGTGGATGCAGTGACAGAGGAGAGGCCAGATGGCCAAGAAGATTATCGGCAGCCTCAAGCTGCAAGTGAAGGCCCAGCAGGCTAACCCGTCGCCGCCAGTCGGCCCGGCCCTTGGTCAGCGCGGGTTGAACATCATGGCCTTCGTCAAGGAATTCAACGCGAAGACCGCCGAGATTCCTCCGGGAACCCCGACGCCCGTGATCATCACCTACTATCAGGACAAGTCCTTCAGCCTGGAACTGAAGACGGCCCCGGCCTCTTTCCTGATCAAGCAAGCCGCCGGTCTGCCCCCCGTGGGCAAGCGCGCCCGTGCCAAGGGTTCGATGAAGCCGGGCCGTGAGGTTGCCGGATCGATCACCGCCGCACAGCTGAAGAAGATCGCCGAGACGAAGATGAAGGACCTGAACGCCAATTCCGTGGAAGCTGCGATGCAGATCATCCTCGGGTCGGCACGGTCCTGTGGCATCGAAGTGAAGGGCTGATCACCATGGCAAAGATTGCAAAACGCGTCGCCAAGGCGAACGAAGCCTTCGTGGGCAAGATGAACATCTCGGTCGAAGAGGCCGTCAAGCTGATCAAGGGCGCGGCTTCGGCCAAGTTCGACGAGACGCTGGAAATCGCGATGAACCTGGGCGTTGACCCGCGGCATGCGGACCAGATGGTCCGTGGTGTGGTGCAGCTGCCGAACGGCACCGGCAAGACCGTGCGTGTCGCCGTCTTCGCCCGTGGCGCCAAGGCGGACGAAGCCAAGGCCGCTGGCGCAGACATCGTCGGCGCCGAAGACCTGATGGAAACGATCCAGCAGGGCAAGATCGAGTTCGACCGTTGCATCGCGACGCCGGACCTGATGCCGCTCGTCGGCCGTCTGGGCAAGATCCTCGGCCCGCGCAACCTGATGCCGAACCCCAAGGTCGGCACCGTCACGATGGACGTGAAAACGGCCGTCGAAGCGGCAAAGGGCGGCGAAGTCCAGTTCAAGGTCGAAAAGGCAGGGGTGATCCACGCCGGGATCGGCAAGGTCTCGTTCGCCGAAGACAAGCTTGCGCAGAACATCCGCGCCTTCGTCGATGCGGTGTCGAAAGCCAAGCCTTCGGGCGCCAAGGGCACATACCTGAAGAAAGTGTCGCTTTCTTCGACCATGGGGCCGGGCGTGTCGGTCGAGATTTCCTCGGCCACGCAGGCCTGAGGGAACGGTGCGCTGTAGCGCACCCTACGAAATCCCGAACCGCAAGGGGAGGGCACTGCCCGGGCCGCTTTCAGGCCCGGTTCTGTCCGAGACGGTGGGTGGTGCGCAAACACCATAATTCCTGCCCGAGATGGGGAACGAGATTGAAGGCACCCCTCGTGGTGATCTTGGTTTCGGGAACCTGAATACGGACCCGAACGCCTCCCCTAGGGGTGGCAAATATGAGCCGGGGGGAAGCCCCCAACCTTGGAGTGAAACTGTGGATAGAGCCCAGAAAGAGAAAGTGGTCGATGAACTCGGCCAGATCTTCGAAAGCTCTGGCGTCGTGGTGGTTGCCCACTATGCGGGAATGACGGTTGCACAGATGCAGGACCTGCGCGCGAAGCTTCGCGACGTGGGTGGGTCCGTTCGCGTTGCCAAGAACACGCTCGCCAAGATCGCCCTTGAAGGGAAGCCCGCTGCAAAGATGGGTGACCTGCTCACGGGCATGACTGTGATGTCCTTCTCGGAAGACCCCGTGGCTGCGGCCAAGGTCTGCGAGGCCTACGCCAAGACGAACGAGAATTTCGTCATCATCGGCGGGGCAATGGGCGACACGGTTCTGGACCAGGCCGGTGTCAAGGCCGTGGCTTCCATGCCGTCGCGTGAAGAGCTTCTGGCTCAGATCGTCGCGTGCATCGGCAGCCCCGCGTCTGCCATCGCCGGGGCCATTGGCGCGCCTGCTTCGAACATCGCAAGCATCCTGTCGACCATCGAGGAGAAGGCTGCGGCCTGATCCACTTCCCGCGCGGCAAAAGCTGCGCCGTTGGAACCCATCTTAGCAAACGGAAACGAAAAAATGGCTGATCTGAACAAACTCGCTGAAGAGATCGTCGGTCTGACCCTCCTGCAAGCTCAGGAACTGAAGACCATCCTGAAAGACAAGTACGGCATCGAGCCCGCCGCTGGCGGCGCGGTCATGATGGCGGCTGGTCCGGCTGCGGCTGCTGCCGCTCCGGCCGAAGAGCAGACCGAATTCGACGTGGTCCTCACCGACTGCGGCGCGAACAAGATCAACGTGATCAAAGTCGTGCGCGAAATCACCGGTCTGGGCCTGAAAGAAGCCAAGGACCTGACCGAAGCCGGTGGCAAGGTCAAAGAGGCCGTGTCGAAGGCCGACGCCGAAGCGCTGAAGAAGAAGTTCGAAGAGGCTGGTGCCAAGGTCGAACTGAAGTAATCGGGTCGGGGGGAAACCCTCGCCGGTACAGTTGGCTGGGCCCGAGTTTTCGGGCCCAGCCGAACGCGTCTTGGCAGCGGCTTTCGCGAAAGCCCCTCCCCAGGCGCGATGCGGGTTCGGGAGCCATCCTTCGGGACGGGTGGCACGAATAGGACCTGCGTTCCCTGCTTCGCATGCGGTGCGCGCCCGTGGCCCGACGGGTGGTGCGCCAGCGAAATGATGAAAGGTGACGAAAGACATGGCGCAAGCTTATGTTGGCCAGAAACGCATCCGCCGCTACTTCGGCAAAATCCGTGAAGTTCTGGAGATGCCGAACCTGATCGAGGTTCAGAAATCCTCCTATGACCTGTTCCTGCGGTCTGGCGACGGCGACAAGCCGCTCGACGACGAAGGCATCCAGGGCACCTTCCAGTCGGTGTTCCCGATCAAGGATTTCAACGAGACCTCGGTGCTCGAGTTCGTCAAGTACGAGCTGGAAAAGCCCAAGTACGACGTCGACGAATGCCAATCGCGCGACATGACCTATGCAGCACCTCTCAAAGTGACGCTGCGCCTGATCGTGTTCGATGTCGACGAAACCACCGGGGCCCGGTCGGTCAAGGACATCAAGGAACAGGACGTCTACATGGGCGACATGCCCCTGATGACGCATAACGGCACCTTCGTGGTGAACGGGACCGAGCGGGTTATCGTCTCCCAGATGCACCGCTCTCCGGGCGTGTTCTTCGACCATGACAAAGGCAAGACCCATTCATCGGGCAAGTTGCTCTTCGCCTGCCGGATCATCCCGTATCGCGGCTCTTGGCTCGACTTCGAATTCGACGCCAAGGACATCGTCTTCGCCCGCATCGACCGCCGCAGGAAACTGCCGGTGACGACCCTGCTCTATGCCCTTGGCATGGATCAGGAAGCGATCATGGACGCTTATTACGAAACGATCAACTTCCGCCATGTGAAGAACAAGGGTTGGGTCACCCGGTTCTTCCCGTCGCGGGTTTCCGGCACCCGGCCGACCTATGATCTGGTCGATGCGGCCACGGGCGAAGTCATCCTGAAGGCGGGCGAAAAGGCCACGCCGCGGATGGTCAAGAAGTGGAAGGACGAAGGCACGGTCACCGAGCTTTTGGTCCCCTTCGACCACATCCTCGGCCGCTATGTCGCCAAGGACATCATCAACGAAGAAACCGGCGAGATCTGGGTCGAGGCCGGTGACGAGCTGACCTGGGACCTCGACCGCGACGGCGAGGTGAAGGGCGGCTCGGTCAAGGTGCTGCTCGATCAGGGCATCACCGACATCCCGGTGCTCGACATCGACAACGTCAACGTCGGTCCCTACATCCGCAACACGATGGCGGTCGACAAGAACATGGGCCGCGACACCGCGCTTATGGACATCTACCGCGTCATGCGTCCAGGCGAACCGCCGACCGTGGAAGCCGCCAGCCAGCTGTTCGACACGCTCTTCTTCGACAAAGAACGCTATGATCTCTCGGCCGTCGGCCGCGTCAAGATGAATATGCGGCTTGACCTCGACCGCCCCGACACCCAGCGCACGCTGGACCGCGGCGACATCATTTCCTGCGTCAAGGCCCTGACCGAACTGCGCGATGGCAAGGGCGAGATCGACGATATCGACCACCTCGGCAACCGCCGGGTGCGCTCGGTTGGCGAGCTGATGGAGAACCAGTACCGCGTCGGCCTGCTGCGGATGGAGCGCGCGATCAAGGAACGCATGTCCTCGGTCGAGATCGACACGATCATGCCGCAGGACCTGATCAACGCGAAACCGGCCGCCGCCGCCGTGCGTGAATTCTTCGGCTCCTCGCAGCTGTCGCAGTTCATGGACCAGACCAACCCCTTGTCGGAAGTCACCCACAAGCGCCGTCTTTCGGCCCTTGGGCCGGGCGGTCTGACCCGCGAACGTGCGGGCTTCGAGGTTCGCGACGTCCACCCGACCCACTATGGCCGGATGTGCCCGATCGAAACGCCGGAAGGCCAGAACATCGGCCTGATCAACTCTCTCGCGACCTTCGCGCGGGTGAACAAATACGGCTTCATCGAAACCCCGTACCGCAAGGTGATCGACAACAAGGTGACCGACGAGGTCGTCTACATGTCCGCAACCGAGGAAATGCGCCACACCGTCGCCCAGGCGAACGCGGCGCAGGATGCGGAAGGCCGCTTCACCGACGACCTGATCTCCAGCCGGAAGGCCGGGGAATTCATGCTGAACCCGCCGGACGCGATCGACCTGATCGACGTTTCGCCGAAACAGCTGGTGTCGGTCGCGGCCTCGCTGATCCCGTTCCTGGAAAACGACGACGCCAACCGCGCGCTCATGGGCTCGAACATGCAGCGTCAGGCCGTGCCTTTGCTGCAATCCGACGCCCCCTTCGTGGGCACCGGCATTGAAGCCGTGGTCGCCCGTGACTCAGGTGCCGCCATCATGGCCCGCCGCGCGGGCGTGATCGACCAGGTCGACGCGACCCGTATCGTCGTCCGCGCGACAGAGATGCTGGACCCGGCGGAACCCGGCGTTGACATCTACCGCCTCCGGAAGTTCAAGCGGTCGAACCAGTCCTCCTGCATCAACCAGCGCCCGCTGGTGAAGGTGGGTGACACGGTGAAGCGCGGCGAGGTGGTGGCCGACGGCCCCTGCACCGACCTTGGCGAACTGGCCCTCGGCCGGAACGTCGTCGTCGCCTTCATGCCCTGGAATGGCTACAACTACGAAGACTCGATCCTGATCTCCGAACGTATCCTCAAGGATGACGTCTTCACCTCGATCCACATCGAGGAATACGAAGTCGCCGCCCGTGACACCAAGCTTGGCCCGGAAGAGATCACCCGCGACATCCCGAACGTCGGCGAGGAAGCCCTGCGCAACCTCGACGAAGCGGGCATCGTCTACATCGGGGCCGAGGTTCAGCCGGGCGACATCCTGGTCGGCAAGATCACCCCCAAGGGCGAAAGCCCGATGACGCCGGAAGAAAAGCTCCTCCGCGCCATCTTCGGGGAAAAGGCCTCGGACGTCCGCGACACCTCGCTGCGCCTGCCGCCCGGTGCTTTCGGCACGATCGTCGAAGTGCGGGTCTTCAACCGCCATGGCGTCGACAAGGACGAACGCGCGCTGCAGATCGAGCGTGAGGAAGTCGAACGCCTCGCCCGCGACCGCGACGACGAACTCGCGATCCTGGAACGCAACATCTACGCGCGCCTGAAATCGTTGATCACCGGCAAGACCGCCGTCAAGGGTCCGAAAGGCATCCGCTCCGGCTCCACCATCGACGAGGAACTCCTCGGCACGCTGTCGCGCGGCCAATGGTGGCAACTCGCACTTGGCGAAGAGAATGACGCCAAGGATGTCGAGGCGCTGCATGATCAGTTCGAGGCGCAGAAGCGCGCCCTGGATCACCGCTTTGACGACAAGGTCGAAAAGGTGCGCCGCGGTGACGATCTGCCCCCCGGTGTCATGAAGATGGTCAAGGTGTTCGTCGCGGTGAAGCGCAAGCTCCAGCCGGGCGACAAGATGGCCGGCCGTCACGGCAACAAGGGCGTCATCTCCAAAGTGGTGCCGGTCGAGGACATGCCGTTCCTTGCCGATGGCACGGCGGTTGACCTGGTTCTGAACCCGCTCGGCGTGCCGTCGCGGATGAACGTGGGCCAGATCCTGGAAACCCACATGGGCTGGGCCGCGCGTGGTCTGGGCATGAACATCGACGAAGCGCTGAAGGAATATCGCCGGTCTGGCGACATGACTCCGGTGCGTGAGGCGGTACGTCATGCCTACGGTGACGAGACCTATGAAGAAGCCTTCGCCGATCGCAGCGAGGACGAATTCCTCGAACTCGCCGGCAACGTGACCAAGGGCGTGCCGATCGCGACCCCGGTTTTCGACGGTGCCAAGGAAGCCGACGTCAATGACGCGCTCACCCGCGCGGGCTTTGACACCTCGGGCCAGTCGGTGGTCTTCGACGGCCGCTCGGGCGAGCAGTTCCAGCGTAAGGTGACGGTGGGCGTGAAGTACATGCTCAAGCTCCATCACCTTGTCGACGACAAGCTGCACGCCCGTTCGACCGGCCCGTACTCGCTTGTGACCCAGCAGCCGCTGGGTGGTAAAGCGCAGTTCGGTGGCCAGCGTCTCGGCGAGATGGAGGTCTGGGCCTTGGAAGCCTACGGCGCCGCCTACACCCTGCAGGAAATGCTGACGGTGAAGTCGGACGACGTGGCAGGCCGGACCAAGGTCTACGAGTCGATCGTCAAGGGCGAGGACAACTTCGAGGCCGGCGTGCCGGAATCGTTCAACGTGCTCGTCAAGGAAGTGCGGGGCCTCGGCCTCAACATGGAACTCCTGGATGCGGAGGAAGAGTGAGGGAAACCGGAATTTTTTGAAAATTCCGGGCCGGTTTCTTCAAAGAAACCGGCTCCCTCCGTCCCCCGCCGCCCCCATTCTTAGGAATCGAAATGAACCAGGAACTCTCGACCAACCCGTTCAACCCGGTTGCGCCCGTCAAGACCTTCGACGAAATCAAGATCAGCCTGGCCTCGCCGGAGCGGATCCTGTCGTGGTCCTTCGGCGAGATCAAAAAGCCGGAAACCATCAACTACCGCACGTTCAAACCGGAACGCGACGGCCTCTTCTGTGCCCGGATCTTTGGCCCGATCAAGGATTACGAATGCCTCTGCGGCAAATACAAGCGCATGAAGTATCGCGGCGTCGTCTGCGAAAAATGCGGCGTCGAAGTCACGCTGCAGAAAGTGCGGCGCGAGCGGATGGGCCATATCGAACTGGCAGCACCCGTCGCCCACATCTGGTTCCTGAAGTCGCTGCCCAGCCGGATCGGTCTCATGCTCGACATGACGCTGCGCGATCTGGAACGCATCCTCTACTTTGAAAACTACGTCGTCATCGAGCCGGGTCTGACCGACCTGACCTACGGCCAGCTGATGACCGAGGAAGAATTCCTCGACGCGCAGGACCAGTATGGCGCCGACGCCTTCACCGCCAACATCGGCGCCGAAGCGATCCGCGAAATGCTGGCGGCCATCGACCTTGCGCCGCTGGCAGATCACCTTCGCGAAGAACTGAAGGAAGCCACGGGCGAGCTGAAGCCGAAAAAGATCATCAAGCGGCTGAAGATCGTGGAAAGCTTCCTCGAATCCGGCAACCGGCCGGAATGGATGATCCTGACCGTCCTGCCGGTGATCCCGCCGGAACTGCGCCCGCTGGTCCCGCTGGACGGCGGCCGGTTTGCAACGTCCGACCTGAACGACCTCTACCGCCGGGTGATCAACCGGAACAACCGTCTGAAGCGCCTGATCGAGCTTCGCGCGCCGGATATCATCGTCCGGAACGAAAAGCGGATGCTGCAGGAAGCGGTCGATGCGCTCTTTGACAACGGCCGTCGCGGCCGCGTCATCACGGGCACCAACAAGCGTCCGCTGAAGTCGCTGTCCGACATGCTGAAAGGCAAGCAAGGCCGGTTCCGCCAGAACCTTCTCGGCAAGCGGGTCGACTTCTCGGGCCGTTCGGTCATCGTGACCGGGCCGGAACTGAAGCTGCACCAGTGCGGTCTGCCGAAGAAGATGGCTTTGGAGCTTTTCAAGCCCTTCATCTACTCGCGTCTGGAAGCCAAGGGGCTTTCCTCGACCGTGAAGCAAGCCAAGAAGCTGGTCGAAAAGGAACGCCCGGAAGTCTGGGATATCCTCGACGAGGTCATCCGCGAGCATCCGGTTCTGCTCAACCGCGCGCCGACGCTGCACCGTCTGGGCATCCAGGCCTTCGAGCCGATCCTGATCGAAGGCAAGGCGATCCAGCTGCACCCGCTCGTCTGCTCGGCTTTCAACGCCGACTTCGACGGCGATCAGATGGCCGTCCACGTCCCGCTGAGCCTTGAGGCCCAGCTGGAAGCGCGCGTCCTGATGATGTCCACGAACAACGTCCTCTCGCCCGCCAACGGCTCGCCCATCATCGTGCCGTCGCAGGACATGGTCCTCGGCCTATACTACGTGACCATGGAGCGCAAAGGCATGACCGGTGAAGGCATGGCCTTCGCTGACATCGACGAGGTCGAGCACGCCCTCGCCGCCGGGGCCGTGCACCTGCACGCCAAGGTCAAGGCGCGTCTCCGTCAGGTCGATGAGACCGGCAATGTCGTCTGGAAGCGCTTCGACACCACCCCCGGCCGGTTGCGGCTTGGCAACATCATGCCGTTGAACGCCAAAGCACCGTTTGACCTCGTCAACCGGCTGCTGCGGAAAAAGGACGTTCAGGCTGTCATCGACACCGTCTACCGCTACTGCGGTCAGAAAGAGTCGGTGATCTTCTGCGACCAGATCATGACCCTCGGCTTCCGCGAGGCCTTCCGCGCCGGCATCTCCTTCGGCAAGGACGACATGGTGATCCCCGACACCAAGTGGACGATTGTGAACGAGGTGAAGGACCAGGTCGCGGGCTTCGAGCAGCAGTATCTCGACGGCCTGATCACGCAAGGCGAGAAATACAACAAGGTCGTCGACGCCTGGACCAAGTGCAACGACAAGGTCACCGAGGCGATGATGGCCACGATCTCGGCCGTCCGTCATGACGCCGACGGGTCGGAGCGTGAACCGAACTCGGTCTACATGATGGCCCACTCCGGTGCCCGGGGTTCGGTCATCCAGATGAAGCAGCTCGGCGGGATGCGCGGCCTGATGGCCAAGCCCTCGGGCGAGATCATCGAGACGCCGATCATCTCGAACTTCAAGGAAGGTCTGACCGTTCTTGAATACTTCAACTCGACCCACGGCGCCCGGAAGGGTCTGTCGGATACCGCGCTCAAGACGGCGAACTCGGGCTACCTGACCCGCCGTCTGGTCGACGTGGCGCAAGACTGCATCGTCCGGGCCCATGACTGCGGCACCGAACAGTCGATCACGGCTTCGGCTGCGGTCAACGACGGTGAGGTGATCGTGCCGATGGGTGAGCGGGTCCTTGGTCGCGTCGCGGCCGATGACGTCATCGTCCCTGCAACCGGCGAAGTTGTCGTCGCCAAGGGCGAGCTCATCGACGAACGCCGCGCCGACCTGATCAACAACTCGGGCGTCGCGTCGATCCGCATCAGGTCACCTCTGACCTGCGAGGCCGAAGAGGGCGTCTGCGCGCTCTGCTACGGTCGCGACCTGGCACGCGGGACGCTGGTGAACATCGGCGAGGCGGTCGGCATCATCGCCGCCCAGTCGATCGGCGAACCCGGCACCCAGCTGACCATGCGCACCTTCCACATCGGCGGTGTGGCGCAGGGCGGCCAGCAGTCCTTCCTGGAAGCCAGCCAGGAAGGCAAGATCGAGTTCCGCAACGCCAACATCCTGAAGAACGTCGCGGGCGAACAGATCGTCATCGGCCGCAACATGCAGATCGCGATCATGGACGAAGCGGGGCAGGAACGTGCCGCCCACAAGCTGACCTATGGCGCCAAGCTGCATGTCAAGGAAGGTGAGGCGGTCAAGCGCGGCACCAAGCTCTTCGAATGGGACCCCTTCACCTTGCCGATCATCGCCGAAAAGGCGGGGGTCGCCCGGTTCAAGGATCTGGTCGCAGGCATCTCGGTGCGCGAAGAGACCGACGACGCCACCGGCATGACCCAGAAGATCGTGTCCGACTGGCGTTCGGTGCCGAAGGGTGGCGATCTCAAGCCCGAAATCATCGTGATGGACCCCGCCACAGGCGATCCGGTCCGCAACGATCAGGGCGCGCCGATCAGCTACTCCATGTCGGTGGACGCGATCCTTTCCGTCGAAGATGGCGAAGAGCTGCGCCCAGGCGACGTGGTAGCCCGTATCCCGCGCGAAGGCACCAAGACCAAGGACATCACCGGGGGCCTTCCCCGCGTGGCGGAACTGTTCGAGGCCCGTCGTCCGAAGGATCACGCGATCATCGCCGAAACCGATGGCTACGTCCGCTTCGGCAAGGACTACAAGAACAAGCGCCGCATCACCGTGGAACCGGTCGATGAGACGCTGACCGCCGTCGAATACATGATCCCCAAGGGCAAGCACATTCCGGTTCAGGAAGGCGACTTCGTCCAGAAGGGCGACTACATCATGGACGGCAACCCGGCTCCGCACGACATCCTGCGGATCATGGGGATCGAGGCCTTGGCAAACTACATGATCGACGAAGTGCAGGACGTGTACCGGCTGCAGGGCGTCAAGATCAACGACAAGCACATCGAGGTCATCGTCCGCCAGATGCTTCAGAAGTTCGAGATCCTGGAGAGTGGCGACACCACGCTTCTGAAAGGCGAACAGGTCGAAAAGATCGAGCTGGACGAAGAAAACGCCAAGTCGGTCGCCCGTGGCGGTCGCGAGGCGAAGGCCGAACCGGTCCTTCTCGGGATCACCAAGGCCAGCTTGCAGACCCGCAGCTTCATCTCGGCGGCCTCCTTCCAGGAAACCACGCGTGTCCTGACCGAAGCTTCGGTCCAGGGCAAGCGCGACAAGCTTCTGGGACTGAAGGAAAACGTCATCGTCGGCCGCCTGATCCCGGCCGGTACCGGTGGGGCCACCAGCCGCGTAAAGAAGATCGCCGCCGACCGCGACCAGACGGTGATCGAAGCAAGACGGAGCGAGGCCGAAGAAGCCGCCGCTCTGGCGGCCCCCCTGGCCGTGATGGAACCCGAGGTCGACAGCGATTTCGACTCTGGTCTCGTCGACACGATCGAAAGCCGCGACTAGGTTTCGCAGCCTTCGGGCGACCCTTTGCCCCCGCCGGTCGAAAGACCGGCGGGGGTTTTCTTTTGCCAACCCCGAAAAGCCCCTCGGAGCCGACCCACCCACCCACCCCGCCGTCTCTGGGGGGCTTGGGGGGCGGGACAGCGGACGACGCCCTAACGCCAACGATTTTCCTACCCGCATCGCCTGCCGAGTTAACCGCCGCACAGTTGAACGATCACATCGGCCGCCATATCTAAGAGTAGTGCAACATGGTGCTTCGGATGCGGATTTTCTGGGAAGTCGTTGGTTTTGCCTGGTTCGCGCTTGCTGTGGTTCTCGAAGGTTATCTTGGTGTCGCGGGTGTGCTCCTTGCCTTTCTCATGTGGCCGCTCGGCTGGATCCTATGGGTAAACCTACAAGAGCATTGGCCTCGGCGCGAAGACCGTGACAGCGAATAGCGCCGACTTGACTGCGCCGTGTCGAACGCGAGCAAATCGGCTTGCTCTGAGGGAAGTATTCTCGCCGGGAGTCTTCGGTTCGAACTGGCTCCCATTTGCCACCCTTCCACCATCGGACAGCCAACCGCGCACAATCCCTTGCAAGATCATTCCCACTGGCCTATCTTACCTTCGTCTTACTGCAAGGTGACTGCGATGCGACGGCCAGAACCGATGACCACGACCGTCTCGACCAAAGGTCAGGTGATCCTGCCCAGGGCCATCCGGCAGCGCCGGGATTGGAATACGGGAACCCGGCTGGTTGTCGAGGAAACCGCCGAGGGCATTCTTCTGCGGCGCGCGCCGACATTCGCTCCGGCAGCGCCCGAAGCAGTGTTTGCAATGCTTCCGCCCAAGGGCGCTCCGAAGTCCGTCGAGGACATGGACGCCGCCGTTCTGGCCGAGGCGCGGCGTCATGCTGGCGATTGATACCAATGTGGTTGTCCGCTACCTGACCGGCGATCACCCGGATCAGGCTCCGCGCGCGCGGGCGCTTGTCGATGGCCAGGCGGTCTTCGTGCCCGTGACCGTCGTGCTGGAGGTGGAGTGGGTCCTCCGCAGCGCCTATGGCTATCCGGCAGATCAGGTCGCACGCGCTCTGCAGGCTTTTGCCGGGTTGCCGACCGTGACAATGGAAGACGCCGAGATCGTTGCCGGGGCGCTTGATGCCACGCTGCTAGGGATGGATTTTGCCGATGCCCTCCACTTGGGGAAGTCCGCTGGTTGCGATGGCTTCGCAAGCTTTGACCGACGCTTGATCAAGGCGGCGCAGGCGTCTGGTGGCTACAGTGTCCGCGAGGCCTGAACGCAATCCGTAACCCGTGTCATGACAAGGGCGCTAGCATTGACCTAGCCCAACCATTAACACTTCCTGAACACGCCCCCTAACCCCTTAATTACCCTCACATCAGAAAATGACACACCGTGTGTCACTTCCCCTTCCCGCCACCGCCTGCTAGGCAGGGCACGAAGTCAAGGATCCCATAGCCGTGCCCCTCTCCGATAACCTGCGCGGCATCCTTCTGATGTGCGCCTCGATGGCCGCCTTCACGATCAACGACAGCTTCATGAAGTCGGTGACCACGACCCTGCCGCTTTACCAGTCCATCGCCCTTCGCGGCCTGATCGCCGTTGCGGGCCTCGCCATCCTCGCCTTCGCCACCCAGGCCTTCCACTTCCGCCCTTCCCGCCGCGATGCCGGGCTGATCCTGCTCCGCTCGCTTGCTGATGTCGCCGCGACCGTTCTTTTCCTTGAAGCGCTGATCCGCATGGAGCTTGCCAACCTCTCCTCCATCATGCAGGCGCTCCCCCTTGCCCTCACCCTCGGTGCGGCCCTCGTCTATGGCGACAAGATCGGCTGGCGGCGGATGACGGCGATCCTCGTGGGTTTCATCGGCGTCATGATCATCATCCGCCCCGGCACCGAAGGCTTCGACCGCTGGGCGCTCCTCGGCGTCGGGTCGGTCATATGTGTCGTCATCAGGGATCTCGCCGTCCGGCCGATCCAGGGCGGGGTGCCGTCGGCGCTTGTGGCCCTGGGGGCTGCGACCGCGGTCGCCGTGATGGGCTGGATCGGCACCGGCCTGCAAGGCTGGCACGCCCCGACGCAGTGGGAGCTGATCCGCATCCTCGGAGCCGGGCTTTTCCTGATCGTCGGCTACCTGACCTCGGTCAGCGCCATGCGGCATGGCGACATCGGCATTGTCGCCCCTTTCCGCTACACCTCGCTTCTCTGGGCCATCGTCCTGGGCCTTGTCGTCTTCGGCGACCTTCCCGACGGCTGGACCCTGATCGGTGCCGCAATCGTGGTGGCCGCTGGCCTTTTCACCCTCTGGCGCGAACGCCGCCTTCGACGTCAGGGCGCGACGTAAGGGCCGCAAAGACCCCGTGTTGACACCCCCGGCGATTCCCCCTATACGCCCGCCATCCCGAACCACGGTCGCGACCGGGGCAAGGGCTCAGAGCGCTTGAAGTGGTCATGATCCGGGTCAAAAGCCCCGATCCTCTGGAAATCCACCGCGGCATCCCCGAAGGGGGGTGGGTGCGGTCTTCGTGTTTTGCGATGGGCGCAAGGCACGGTCGAGAAGCGGCGTCCCCAAGACAGGGGGCGAGTATCGAAACGAGGAATGTGAATGCCGACGATTCAACAGCTGATCCGGAAGCCCCGGGAGGCGAACGCGCGCAAGTCCAAGTCGCAGCACCTGGAATCCTGCCCGCAAAAGCGTGGGGTTTGCACCCGCGTCTATACCACCACCCCGAAGAAGCCGAACTCGGCCATGCGGAAGGTCGCCAAAGTGCGCCTGACCAACGGCTTTGAAGTGATCAGCTACATCCCCGGCGAAAAGCACAACCTTCAGGAACACTCGGTCGTCCTGATCCGTGGCGGCCGTGTGAAAGACCTTCCCGGTGTGCGCTACCACATTCTCCGCGGCGTTCTGGATACCCAGGGCGTGAAGGAACGTCGTCAGCGCCGTTCGAAATACGGCGCCAAGCGTCCGAAGTGAGGAGATAACAGATGTCCCGTCGTCACGCCGCCGAAAAGCGCGAAATCCTGCCCGATGCCAAGTATGGCGACCGGGTGGTCACCAAGTTCATGAACAACCTGATGCTCGACGGCAAGAAGTCGGTCGCCGAAGGCATCGTCTATGGCGCCCTTGAGCGCGTCCAGACCCGTCTGAAGCGCAACGCCGTCGAAGCTTTCCACGAAGCGCTCGACAACGTGAAGCCTTCGGTCGAGGTTCGCTCGCGCCGCGTCGGCGGCGCGACCTACCAGGTCCCCGTCGAAGTGCGCATCGAGCGCCGTGAAGCCCTTGCGATCCGTTGGCTGATCATCGCGGCCAGGAAGCGCAACGAAAACACCATGGAAGAGCGTCTGGCGGCTGAGCTGTCCGATGCCGTGCAGAACCGCGGCACCGCCGTGAAGAAGCGCGAAGACACCCACAAGATGGCCGACGCAAACAAAGCGTTCAGCCACTACCGCTGGTAAGAGGGCATCATGGCACGCGACTATCCGCTGACGCGATACCGCAACTTCGGGATCATTGCCCATATCGACGCAGGCAAGACCACGACCTCGGAACGCATCCTTTACTACACCGGCAAGTCCCACAAGATCGGCGAAGTCCATGACGGCGCCGCGACGATGGACTGGATGGAGCAGGAACAGGAACGCGGGATCACCATCACTTCGGCCGCGACCACCACGTTCTGGACCCGCACCGTCGATTCCGGGGCGGACACTTCGGATAAGTCGTCGAAGTACCGCTTCAACATCATCGACACCCCCGGCCACGTTGACTTTACCATCGAAGTCGAACGTTCGCTGGCCGTGCTTGACGGTGCTGTCGTGCTTCTGGACGGCAACGCCGGCGTCGAGCCGCAGACCGAAACCGTCTGGCGCCAGGCTGACCGCTACAAGGTGCCGCGCATCGTGTTCGTCAACAAGATGGACAAGACCGGTGCGGACTATTTCAAATGCGTCCGCATGATCAAGGACCGGACCGGCGCGAATGCCGTTCCTGTCGCTCTGCCGATTGGTGCGGAAGACAAGCTGGAAGGCATCATCGACCTCGTGACCATGGAAGAATGGGTCTACGAGGGCGAAGACCTGGGCGCGTCCTGGGTCCGTCAGCCGATCCGCGACAGCCTTAAGGCCGAAGCCGACGAATGGCGGATGAACCTGGTGGAAACCGCCGTGGGTCAGGACGACGCCGCGATGGAAGCCTACCTTGAAGGCAACGAACCCGACGCCGACACCCTGCGGGCGCTGATCCGCAAGGCTACGCTGGCCATCGACTTCATCCCGGTTTTTGCAGGCTCGGCCTTCAAGAACAAGGGCGTCCAGCCCCTGTTGAACGCCGTCATCGACTATCTGCCTTCGCCTCTCGACGTGCCAGCCTACATGGGCTTTGCCCCGGGCGACGAGACGGAAACCCGCAACATCGCGCGGTCGGCCGAAGACGCCCAGCCATTCTCGGGTCTGGCGTTCAAGATCATGAACGACCCCTTCGTCGGCTCCCTGACCTTCACCCGGATCTATTCGGGCAAACTGGCCAAGGGCGACGCTATGCTGAACGCGACCAAGCAGCGCAAGGAACGCGTCGGGCGCATGATGATGATGCACGCCATCGAGCGTGAGGAAATCAGCGAGGCGTTCGCTGGCGACATCATCGCGCTTGGCGGTCTGAAGGAAACCACGACCGGCGACACCCTTTGTGATCCGGCCCAGCCCGTCGTTCTGGAAACCATGACCTTCCCGGTCCCGGTGATCGAGATCGCGGTCGAACCGAAGACCAAGGCCGACCAGGAAAAGATGGGCATCGCTCTGGCCCGTCTGGCTGCCGAAGACCCGTCCTTCCGGGTGGAGACCGACATCGAATCCGGTCAGACCATCATGAAGGGCATGGGGGAACTTCACCTCGACATCCTCGTCGACCGCATGCGTCGCGAGTTCAAGGTCGAGGCGAACATCGGCGCGCCGCAGGTGGCCTACCGCGAGACGATCAGCCGCGAGCACGAGATCGACTACACGCACAAGAAGCAGACCGGTGGTACCGGCCAGTTCGCCCGCGTGAAGCTGATCATCTCGCCGACCCAGCCGGGCGAAGGTTATTCGTTCGAATCGAAGATCGTCGGTGGTGCGGTGCCGAAGGAATATATCCCCGGCGTCGAAAAGGGCATCAAGTCGGTCATGGACTCGGGTCCCTTGGCAGGCTTCCCGGTCATCGACTTCAAGGTCCAGCTTGTGGACGGCGCCTTCCACGACGTCGACTCCTCGGTTCTGGCGTTTGAGATCGCGTCCCGTGCGGCAATGCGTGACGGTCTGAAGAAGGCCGGTGCGAAACTCTTGGAACCGATCATGAAAGTCGAAGTCGTCACCCCGGAGGAATACACCGGCGGCGTCATCGGCGACCTGACCTCGCGTCGGGGCATGATCAACGGCCAGGACAGCCGCGGCAACGCGAACGTCATCGCCGCGATGGTTCCGCTGGCGAACATGTTCGGCTACATCAACCAGCTGCGTTCCATGACCTCGGGCCGCGCCGTGTTCTCGATGGAGTTTGACCATTACGACACCGTGCCGGAAAACCTGAGCCAGGAAATCCAGAAAAAATACGCGTAATGGTCCAAGGAACCCTGGCGGGGGTTCTTCGGGCCGCGACGGCGATGAACGCAAATAACGACTGATCGGTGCGGCGGGGTGAACCCCGCCCTACCAGCCCGTAGGCCGGGGTTCACCCCGGCACCACCGCAGATACCAGGAGGCCACCATGGCGAAGGCAAAGTTTGAACGTAACAAGCCGCATGTGAACATCGGGACGATTGGTCACGTTGACCACGGCAAGACGACGCTGACGGCGGCGATCACGAAGTATTTCGGCGAATTCCGGGCCTATGACCAGATCGACGGTGCGCCGGAAGAGCGGGCGCGGGGGATCACGATCTCGACCGCGCATGTGGAATATGAGACGGAAAACCGCCACTACGCCCATGTCGACTGCCCCGGCCACGCCGACTATGTGAAGAACATGATCACGGGTGCGGCGCAGATGGACGGCGCGATCCTGGTTTGCGCGGCCTCGGACGGCCCGATGCCGCAGACCCGCGAACACATCCTGTTGGGTCGCCAGGTGGGTATTCCCTACATGGTGTGCTACATGAACAAGATCGACCTCGTCGATGACGAGGAACTGATCGAGCTTGTCGAGATGGAAATCCGCGAGCTGTTCTCCTCCTACGAATACCCCGGCGATGACATTCCGATCGTCAAGGGCAGCGCGCACCAGGCGATGATCGGTGAGCGCAAGGACATCGGCGAAGACAGCATCCGCGCGCTGATGGCCGCGGTCGACAGCTATATCCCGACCCCGGCGCGTGCCATCGACCAGCCGTTCCTCTTGCCGATCGAAGACGTGTTCTCGATTTCGGGCCGCGGCACGGTTGTGACCGGCCGGATCGAGCGTGGCGTGATCAACGTCGGCGACGAAGTTGAAATCGTCGGCATCCGCGAGACCAAGAAGTCGATCTGCACCGGTGTGGAAATGTTCCGCAAGCTTCTCGACCGGGGCGAGGCGGGCGACAACGTCGGCATTCTCCTCCGCGGCATCGACCGTGAGGGCGTGGAACGTGGCCAGGTGCTGTGCAAGCCGAAGTCGGTGAACCCGCACACCAAGTTCGAGGCCGAGGCCTACATCCTGACCAAGGAAGAAGGCGGGCGCCACACCCCGTTCTTCGCGAACTACCGGCCGCAGTTCTACTTCCGCACAACGGACGTGACCGGGACGGTTCAGCTGCCCGAAGGCACCGAGATGGTGATGCCGGGCGACAACCTGAAATTCGTGGTCGAGCTGATCGCTCCGATCGCGATGGAAGAAAAACTCCGCTTCGCCATCCGCGAAGGTGGGCGGACCGTCGGCGCGGGCGTCGTCTCGAAGATTATTACGTAACCAACGAAACAGAACCTCTTGGGTGGGCGGGGTTCGCCCACCCCAATGTTCTAAAAGGAAAAAAGTGATGCAAGGTCAGACCATCCGCATCCGGCTCCGCGCTTTCGATTACCGTGTGCTGGATGCCAGCACGCAGGAAATCGTGAACACCGCGAAGCGTACCGGTGCTCAAGTGCGCGGGCCGATCCCGCTGCCGAACAAGATCGAAAAGTTCACGGTTCTCCGTGGACCGCACATTGACAAGAAGTCGCGCGACCAGTGGGAAATCCGTACCCACAAGCGTCTTCTCGACATCGTCGACCCGACCCCGCAGACCGTGGACGCGCTGATGAAGCTCGACCTCGCGGCCGGCGTCGACGTCGAAATCAAAGTGTAAGGAGGGCATGACCATGCGCTCTGGCGTTATTGCAAAGAAGCTGGGCATGACCCGGCTGTTCCTGGCGGATGGCAAGCAGGTCCCGGTGACGGTTCTGCAGCTTGACAGCCTTCAGGTCGTCGCCCAACGCACCGCCGACAAGGATGGCTACACCGCCGTCCAGCTTGGCGCCGGTGTGGCCAAGGCCAAACGCACCACCGCCGCGCAGCGTGGCCACTTCGCCCGTGCGAACGTGGCCCCGAAGCGCAAGATCGCGGAATTCCGGGTCACCCCGGACTGCCTGATCGACGTGGGCGCGGAAATCACCGCCGACCACTACCTCGCGGGTCAGTTCGTTGACGTCGCGGGCACCTCGGTCGGCAAGGGCTTTCAAGGTGCGATGAAGCGGCACAACTTCGGCGGGCTTCGTGCCTCGCACGGTGTGTCGGTCTCGCACCGGTCGCACGGCTCGACCGGCCAGTGCCAGGACCCCGGCAAGGTGTTCAAGGGCAAGAAGATGGCTGGCCACATGGGCGCCGTCCGGGTGACCACGCAGAACCTGCAGGTCGTCCGCACCGACGCCGACCGTGGTCTCATCATGATCAAGGGCGCTGTCCCCGGATCGAAGGGTGGCTGGGTCACCGTCAAGGACGCCGTGAAGAAGCCGGAAGCCAAGGACGCCCCGCGTCCGGCTGGTATCCGGACTGCTGCGGCTGCTCCGGTTGCCGAAGTGGCAGTCGAAGGGGGTGAAGCATGAAACTCGATGTGATCAAGCTGGACGGCAAGAAGGCCGGCTCCATCGACCTGGACGAAGCGCTGTTCGGCCTTGAGCCGCGCGCCGACATCCTGCACCGCGTGGTGCGGTGGCAGCGTGCCCGCGCCCAGGCTGGCACCCACTCGGTGCTGACCCGGGCCGAGGTGAGCTACTCGACCAAGAAGATCTATCGCCAGAAGGGCACCGGCGGCGCACGCCACGGTTCCAAGAAGGCCCCGATCTTCCGTCACGGCGGCGTTGTCAAAGGCCCGATCCCGCGCAGCCACGCCCATGACCTGCCGAAGAAGTTCCGCGCCCTCGGGCTGCGGCACGCGCTGTCGGCCAAGGCCAAGGCGGGCGAGCTGGTGATCCTGGACGCGGCCACGCTAGCCGAAGCCAAGACCGCCAACCTCGCCAAGATGAAGTCGGAACTCGGCTGGAAGCGCGTCCTCATCATCGACGGCGCGTCCGTGGATGGCAACTTCGCGCTGGCGGCCCGCAACCTGGAAGGCATGGACATCCTGCCGACCATGGGCGCGAACGTCTACGACATCCTGAAGCGTGATACCCTGGTCATCACCAAGGCCGGTATCGAAGCCCTGGAGGCTCGCCTGAAATGAGCAAAGCACCGAAAACCGCTGCGGCCATCAAGCCGGAGCACTACGACCTGATCAAGAAGCCGGTCATCACCGAAAAGGCCACCATGGCCTCGGAGGCGGGTGCCGTGGTGTTCCAGGTCGCAATGGACTCGACCAAGCCGCAGATCAAGGAAGCCGTCGAGGCGATCTTTGGCGTGAAGGTGAAGGCGGTGAACACCACCATCACCAAGGGCAAGGCCAAGCGTTTCCGCGGTCGCGCAGGCGAGCGTTCGGACAAGAAGAAGGCCTATGTCATGCTGGAAGACGGTCAGACGATTGATGTGACGACTGGTCTTTGAACTTCGGGCTGTGTGAAATGAAAGGTCCCCGCTTGCGGGGACCTTTACTATTTCGTCACTCGGGTAACAATGGTGCAGCGGCTGCATGAAGCTCGCAAAGAAGACGTTCTTCCGCGTCTCTAATGCCGGGTATCTTCACGTGCTCGAACATTGCACTCGGTAACAGTTGAAATTCTCGCGGCGGCGAAGCCTTGGGATATTTCTTCAGATGTTCCAGGCGTTCCTTATAGTAAGCCGCGTAATCTATTCGCCTCCTATTGTATTCGCTTTCTACCATGCGATGAAAAAGCGAAGAGCCAAGAAAATCCCCATAAGCCTCTTGGAGCACAGGATAGAAGAAGTCGAGCAAGTCAACTTGCGACTGCTCTGCAACCCGTGCAAAGAGTAGATCTTCTGTCTCAGGGCAAATTCCGTGTTTTTCGATGATCTTGTCGATACACTCAGGTTGCAGAACTTCGTGGTCGCAATCCCATAGCCGCAATAGGCGCGTGTAAGCAGGAACAAACTTTCGATCCGCAATAGCAAATGAGAATGCAGGAATTTCGGCGAATTTCAGTTCATTTGTTTCCCACAGACCGTCCCCTCCTAGACTATTTGCCTTCCGGACCAGTTGTGCGGCCTTCTCCAACCATTGCTCGACGCGGCCGTGAAAACGAGGCTGCGCCAGTTTCTTGACCGTAACTAACCACGAATCCCGATACCTGGCCCAGGTGGCCCCATCGTCGTCGTAAGAGAAAGGGCAAGAATCAAAGAGGAAGTTGTCGCCGGTCTTGTGTTCGCCATTCAAATCAATTGCGTAGAATGCGCGACAGTCCTCCTCGATCTTCTTTTCAATCACCGCCAAGGCTTCGAAAAGCAGGTCTAGAGTTCGATCAGGTCCTCTTCGAATTAGAAGCCCCTGTCTTGGAAGAGAAACCACATACTGATCGTCGGACTTTTCAAAAGCTATCCGCACCGGCATGGACACACCTCTCTACTTGTAGTCGACCTGCCAGCCAAGTATGTCGGCATTAGGGCAGTTGCCGCTGGCAAACATCTCGTCGTTTTGCAGTTGTGGAAAACCTCTGGAAACGCCCCACCCCCCCTTGCCACCACCCCCCCTTTCCCCTAGAAGCCCCCTGTCGCGAGGCCCCGGGATTCGTTCCGGGGCCATGTGATTTTTGTTTTGGGGATCTTCGGAGCCCTTCACCCGAGGCCCGCAAGGGTCACGAAGCAAACGGAAGACAGAGAACATGGCACTCAAGTCGTATAAGCCGACGACGCCTGGCCAACGTGGGTTGGTTCTGATCGACCGTTCGGAGCTGTGGAAAGGCCGCCCGGTCAAGCACCTCACCGAGGGTTTGAACCGTACTGGTGGCCGGAACAACACCGGACGTATCACGATGTGGCACCAGGGCGGGGGCGCAAAGCGTCTCTACCGGGTGGTCGATTTCAAGCGTCGCAAATATGATATCCCGGCGGTCGTCGAGCGGATCGAATATGATCCGAACCGCACCGCCTTCATCGCGCTGATCAAGTATCAGGACGGTGAACTGGCCTATATCCTCGCGCCGCAGCGCCTGGCCGTGGGTGACAGCGTCATTGCTGGTGCCAAGACCGACGTGAAGCCCGGCAACGCGATGCCGTTCAGCGGCATGCCGATCGGCGCAATCGTCCACAACGTGGAACTGAAGCCCGGCAAGGGCGGCCAGCTGGCCCGTGCGGCTGGGACCTATGCCCAGTTCGTCGGCCGTGACGGCTCCTACGCGCAGATCCGCCTGTCCTCGGGCGAGCTTCGCATGGTCCGTCAGGAATGCATGGCCACCATCGGTGCCGTGTCGAACCCCGACAACTCGAACCAGAACTTCGGGAAAGCCGGACGCATGCGCCACAAGGGCATCCGCCCGACGGTGCGCGGCGTCGCGATGAACCCGATCGACCACCCGCATGGCGGCGGCGAAGGCCGCACCTCGGGCGGACGTCACCCGGTTACCCCGTGGGGCAAAGGCACCAAGGGCAACAAGACGCGCAAGCCGAAGGCTTCGGATGCACTGATCGTGCGCTCGCGTCACGCCAAGAAGAAAGGGCGCTAATCCATGGCACGTTCCATCTGGAAGGGCCCGTTCGTCGACGGCTATGTCCTGAAGAAGGCCGAAAAGGCCAAGGCCGGTGGTCGGTCGGAAGTGATCAAGATCTGGTCGCGCCGGTCTACCATCCTGCCGCAGTTCGTTGGCCTGACCTTCGCGGTCTACAACGGCAAGAAGCACATCCCGGTCAACGTGACCGAGGACATGATTGGCCAGAAGTTCGGTGAATACTCGCCGACGCGGACCTACTACGGTCACGCAGCCGACAAGAAAGCGAAGAGGAAATAAGCCATGGGATCGGAAAAGAACCCCCGTCGCGTGGCGGACAACGAAGCGATGGCGGTCCTCCGCATGCTTCGCACCTCGCCGCAGAAACTGAACCTCGTCGCCGGTCTGATCCGGGGCAAGAAGGTGGACAAGGCCCTGGCCGACCTCACCTTCTCCAAGCGCCGCATCGCGGGTGACGTGAAGAAGTGCCTGCAATCGGCCATCGCGAACGCCGAAAACAACCACAACCTCGACGTCGACAGCCTTGTCGTGGCCGAGGCCTGGGTTGGCAAGAACCTGGTGATGAAGCGGGGCCGTCCGCGGGCTCGTGGCCGGTTCGGCAAAATCATGAAGCCGTTCTCTGAGATCACCATCAAGGTCCGTCAAACCGGGGAGTCCGCATAATGGGTCAGAAGGTCAATCCGATCGGTATGCGCCTCCAGGTCAACCGTACCTGGGACAGCCGCTGGTTCGCGGAGTCGAAAGACTACGGCAACCTGCTCTTGGAAGATCTCCGCATGCGCGAGTTCATCCACAAGGACCTGAAGGCCGCCGGCATCAGCCGCGTGATCATCGAGCGTCCGCACAAGAAGTGCCGTGTGACCATTCACACCGCACGTCCGGGCGTGATCATCGGCAAGAAGGGCGCGGACATCGAGACGCTTCGCAAGAAGCTGACCGTGTTCACCAAGTCCGAACTGCACCTGAACATCGTCGAAGTCCGCAAGCCCGAGCTTGACGCCCAGCTGGTGGCCGAGTCGATCGCCCAGCAGATGGAACGTCGCGTCTCCTTCCGTCGCGCGATGAAGCGTGGCGTGCAGAACGCGATGCGGATGGGTGCGCTTGGTATCCGTGTGAACGTCGCCGGCCGTCTTGGCGGCGCCGAAATCGCCCGGACCGAATGGTACCGCGAAGGCCGCGTGCCGCTGCATACCCTCCGCGCCGACATCGACTATGCATTGTCGGAAGCCGAGACCCCCTACGGGATCATCGGTGTGAAGGTCTGGATCTTCAAAGGCGAAATCCTTGAGCATGATCCGCAGGCCCATGATCGTCGTCTTGCCGAAGCGGCTGACGGCCCGGCCCCCCGTGGTCCGCGCCGCGACCGCGAACGCGCCTAAGGAGTAAGTTAGATGCTGCAACCAAAGCGCACAAAATTCCGCAAGATGCACAAGGGCCGCATCCATGGCGAAGCCAAGGGTGGGTTCCTGATCAACTTCGGCTCCTACGCCCTCAAGGCGACCGAGCCCGAGCGTGTCACCGCGCGGCAGATCGAAGCGGCCCGCCGCGCGATCACCCGCCACATGAAGCGTCAGGGCCGGGTCTGGATCCGGATTTTCCCGGACGTCCCGGTCTCGGCCAAGCCCGTCGAAGTTCGTATGGGTAAGGGCAAGGGGTCCACGGACTACTGGGCGGCCAAGGTCAAACCCGGCCGGATCATGTTCGAGATCGACGGCGTGAACGACGAAATCGCGCGTGAGGCCCTGCGCCTGGGCGCGATGAAACTCCCGGTCACCACGCGCATCGTCGCGAAGGAAGACTGGTAAGGAACGTGGGCAGATTGCCCACCCTACAATCGGCCCCCGCTGGAAACGGCGGGGGCTTTTTTCTTGTCGGATTTGCCCAAAGCAAATCAGACCGCGCCCGACCCGCCCCCCTGGGGCGGGCGCGACAGTGTCGCTCCCACCCCAGCGCGCCGGTCGCGGTCAGCTTTGCAACCAAGCCGCAGGACTGGTAGGGCAGGGGCCAAACACCTGCTTCAGGGATCAAGCCCATGCCCGAAATCACCTCCCTCTTCGTCACCCGCCTTTACCGCGCGGGCCTCAACGACCTCGCGAAGAAGAAGGTCGACTACGCCGAGCTTCGCCAGACCTGCGACATGGTGGCCGAGGATGACGAGGCTGGGCAGGAGTGGTGCGAGGCGAACGGCTATCCCGGCTACACCTCCTATGCCTCGCTGGACGACCTGCCCTGGAGGATGCCGATCTTCGGCGATGTGGAAAAGGCGCTGGACAAGCACGTCGCCGCCTTCTGCAAGGAGCTTGGCTTCGACCTGGGCGACAAGAAGCTGAAGTGCAATTCCCTCTGGATCAACATCCTGCCCGAAGGCGGCACCCACGCCAGCCACATCCACCCGCATTCGGTGATCTCGGGCACGACCTATGTCGCGATGCCGGAGGGAACCTCGGCTCTGAAGCTGGAGGACCCCCGCCTCCCGATGATGATGCTGGCCCCTGTGCCGCTGAAAACCGCGCCGCAAGAGCTGCAGCGCTTCGTCTACGTCAAGCCCGCGGTGGGCGAGGTTCTTCTCTGGGAAAGTTGGCTCCGCCACGAAGTCCCGATGAACATGTCCGAGGAAGAGCGGATCTCCGTCAGCTTCAACTATGGGTGGGCGTGAGTAACGTTTTAGTGGATAGGGCGAGATGACCGCGTGCATTTTCTGTCAGAGTGTGGCGGGGCCGTTCAAGAGCGTCGAGCACATTGTCCCGGAATCACTGGGTAACTTCTCTGATAGGCACCTGTTGCCTACTGGGGCAGTCTGCGATCCATGTAACAACTACTTCGCCTCAAGTGTGGAGGGCATTGTCCTCAACCACACATCATTTCGGAATTTGCGCGCAAAATACCGCGTTCCTTCCAAGAAGGGGAGGATTCCCTACGTCCGGGGATACGCGCGCAATACAGATATCGAAGTAGGAATGCGGTTGAATGAAGAGACTCAGAGGCTGGAGTTCTTCGCAATCAAAGAAAATCAGAAGGCGGATTTTGAACGCCTGAAGCGGCTAGATGCGCTGTACGTCCGACAGAACGTCTTAGTTTTTCCCATGACGGTCGATCCACCCGAAAAGGAAATGTCTCGTTTTCTTGCCAAGATGGCATTTGAAAGCTTGTATCGCCGCTTTGCGCTGGTGGAGGGTCCAGACAAAGCTCGCGAAATGGTAAGCTCGGATCACTACGACAACATTCGTTGCTGGGCGCGCTATGGGCACAACTTTCACAAATGGCCCTATCACTACCGGGCCTACTTCCCGGAAGAAACGTTGATGGAGCATCCCGAAACAAAGAAATGGGTGCAGTTTGGCTTTGGACATGACCTGCTCGTCACAGATCACCCTGAAACGTACTTCGTCTTTTCGTACTATGGACATGAGTTCGCGATCAACTTAGGCGGCCCTGCGACCAAAGGGTACGATGTTTGGTTGAGCAAGAACAATCATGTCAGCTTTCTTGTAGAGAAGAGGGGTATGTACGTGCAGACCTTGGTTGAAGGCGATGAGGAAAAGCACTTCCTGGTGCCGCTACTTGTTATGAAGTAGTCGGTCGACACCTCCCAACTTCCCCCTTGCCTCCTGCGCCCAACCCCCCTATACGGCCCCATCCAGCGATTCCGGGGCTCCCGGATTCGTCGGTTTGTCATTGATCCGCCAGGTCCTCGGTGACCCTCCAGCAGGGGCCGTCTGGCGATTGTGGAAAAGGAAGCGGCATGAAAGCCGAAGAACTGAAGTCGAAAACGCCGGACCAGCTGCGCGACAGCCTGGTTCAGCTCAAGAAGGAAGCGTTCAACCTGCGCTTCCAGCAGGCGACCAACCAGCTTGAGAACACCGCCCGCATGCGTGCCGTCCGTCGTGACGTCGCCCGCATCAAGACCGTTCTCGGCCAAAAAGCCGCCGAAGCTGCGAAGTAAGGGGAACCGCCATGCCGAAACGTATCCTGACGGGCACCGTCACCTCGGACAAGAACGAGCAGACGATCACCGTCTCTGTCGAACGCCGCTTCAAGCACCCGCTCTTGCAGAAGACCGTGCGTAAGTCGAAGAAATACCGCGCTCACGATGCGGAGAACAAGTTCAAGGTCGGCGACACCGTGCGTATTGAAGAATGCGCGCCGATTTCGAAAACGAAACGCTGGACGGTGGTGGTCGACGCGCAAGCGTAACCCTCTCCGTCTTCTACGAAACCCCGGGGCCTAGCCCCGAAGGTCGGGAGACTTTCAAATGATCCAGATGCAGACGAATCTGGATGTGGCTGACAACTCCGGCGCGCGCCGAGTTCAGTGCATCAAGGTTCTTGGCGGCTCGCACCGCCGTTATGCTTCCGTCGGCGACATCATCGTGGTGTCGGTCAAGGAAGCGATTCCGAAGGGCCGCGTGAAGAAGGGTGACGTGCGTAAAGCCGTCGTCGTTCGCACCGCCAAGGAAGTTCGCCGTGAAGACGGCACCACCATCCGTTTCGACCGCAACGCCGCCGTCATCCTGAACAACCAGGGCGAACCGGTCGGCACCCGTATCTTCGGGCCGGTCGTGCGCGAACTGCGTGCCAAGAACTTCATGAAGATCATCTCGCTGGCGCCGGAGGTGCTCTGATGGCTGCGAAACTCAAGAAAGGTGACACGGTCGTCGTGCTCACCGGCAAGGACAAGGGCAAAAAGGGCGAGATTTCGTCCGTCAACCCGGATGCGAACAAGGCCGTTGTCGACGGGCTGAACGTGGCGATCCGCCACACCAAGCAGTCGGCCAACAGCCAGGGCGGACGTCAGCCGAAGGCAATGCCGATCGACCTGTCGAACCTCGCCATCGTGGACAAGAACGGCAAGGCAACCCGCGTCGGCTTCCGCATGGAAGGCGACAAGAAGGTCCGCTACGCCAAGACCACCGGGGAGGTGATCTGATGCTGGATCAAGCCACCTACACGCCGCGCCTGAAAGCCGAATACAAAGGCAAGATCCGCGCCGCGATGAAAGAAGAGTTCGCCTACAAGAACTCGATGATGATCCCGCGTCTGGACAAGATCGTCCTGAACATGGGCGTCGGCGAGGCGGTCAAGGACACCAAGAAGGTCAAGCAGGCCGCAGAGGAGCTGTCCCTGATCGCAGGCCAGAAGGCCGTGATCACCAAGGCCAAGAATTCCATCGCCGGTTTCCGCGTTCGCGAGGAAATGCCGCTGGGCTGCAAAGTCACGCTGCGCGGCGACAAGATGTACGAATTCCTCGACCGCCTGATCAACGTGGCTCTGCCCCGCGTCCGCGACTTCCGCGGCGTGAAGCCGACCTCGTTTGACGGCCGCGGCAACTATGCCATGGGCCTGAAAGAGCAAATCGTGTTCCCCGAGATCAACTTCGACAAGGTCGACGAAGTGCTGGGAATGGACATCATCATCTGCACCAACGCGAAGACCGACGCAGAAGCCAAGGCGCTGTTGAAGCATTTCAACATGCCCTTCACGTCGTAAGCGCGAGGAACATAGATATGGCAAAGAAATCCATGGTGAACCGCGAAGTGAAGCGCGCCAAGCTTGTGAAGCAGCATGCTTCCAAGCGCGCCGCACTGAAGGCGGTGATCAACGACCAGGCGAAACCTGTGGAGGATCGCTTCAAGGCGACCCTGAAACTGGCGGCGCTGCCCCGCAATTCGTCCGCTGTCCGGCTGCACAACCGCTGCCAGCTGACGGGCCGCCCGCATGCGTTCTATCGCAAGCTCAAACTCAGCCGCATCATGCTGCGTGATCTCGCCTCGTTCGGCCAGATCCCCGGCATGGTCAAGTCCAGCTGGTAAGGAGGACCGGATATGATGATGAACGATCCTCTCGGCGACATGCTCACCCGGATCCGCAACGCTCAGATGCGCGGCAAGTCCACGGTGATGACCCCCGCCTCCACGCTGCGCGCCCGCGTGCTCGACGTGCTTTTGTCCGAAGGCTACATCCGTGGCTATGAAAAGGCCGACACCTCGAACGGTCAGGGCGAATTCACGATCAGCCTCAAATACTACGAAGGCGAGCCTGTGATCCGCGAAGTCAAGCGCGTGTCCAAGCCCGGCCGTCGGGTGTACATGGGCGTCAAGGAAATCCCCTCGGTCCGAAACGGCCTGGGTGTCTCCATCGTCTCCACGCCGAAAGGCGTCATGTCGGATGCAAATGCACGCGCTGCCAATGTTGGCGGCGAAGTGCTTTGCACCGTGTTCTAAGGAGCAAGACATGTCTCGTATCGGCAAGAAACCCGTCACCCTGGTCAAAGGCACCTCTGCCTCGATCAGCGGCCAGACCATCGAAGTGAAGGGCCCCAAAGGCACCCGCAGCTTCACCGCAGGCGACGACGTGACCCTCACGGTTGAGGGCGACGTGGTCAAGGTCACCCCGCGTGGCCTGAGCAAGCGCGCCCGGCAGCAGTGGGGCATGACCCGCTCGATGATCGACAACCTGGTCACCGGCGTCACCGCCGGCTTCAAGCAGGAAATGGAAATCCAGGGCGTCGGCTATCGCGCCGCCATGGCTGGAAACGTCCTGAAACTGTCGCTCGGCTATTCCCACGAAGTGAACTTCGACGTGCCGAAGGGCGTGACCATCACGACCCCGAAGCAGACCGAAATCGTGATCGAGGGCATCGACCAGCAACAGGTTGGCCAGGTGGCAGCAAACATCCGCGAATGGCGCGCACCCGAGCCCTACAAGGGCAAGGGCATCCGCTACAAGGATGAGTTCGTGTTCCGCAAGGAAGGCAAGAAGAAGTAAGGGTGGCAAAATGGCTTTGAAAAAGAGAGAGCTGTTCCTCAAGCGCCGCCTGCGCGTCCGGAACAAGATCAAGGCGACCTCGCATGGTCGTCTGCGGCTGTCGGTGCACCGCTCGTCGAAGAACATCAGCGTTCAGCTGATCGACGACGTGAAAGGTGTGACGATCGCTGCGGCGTCGAGCCTCGAAAAGGATCTCGGCGTCATCGGCAAGAACAATGTCGAGGCTTCGGCCAAAGTCGGCGCTGCGATTGCCGAGCGGGCAAAGAAGGCCGGGGTCGAGGAATGCTACTTCGACCGTGGCGGCTTCCTGTTCCACGGGAAGATCAAGGCGCTGGCCGATGCGGCCCGTGAAGGCGGCTTGAAGTTCTAACCCGCCCGCGTAGGCGGGCAAACTGATCGGAACGCGGGCGGCGGTTCTCGCCGCCCCGATGATCCGGGTCTCCTCTCGCAGGCGACACCAGGATTGGCTTTAGTCGGCGCATACAGCGCCACCAGTGAAGGAATGCCTCATGGCAGAACGTGACAATCGTGGCGGAAACCGGGGCGGCAATGACCGTCGCGACAACCGCCCGGAAGAAAACCCGGAATTCGCCGACCGTCTGGTCGCGATCAACCGCGTGTCGAAAACCGTCAAGGGTGGCAAGCGCTTCGGCTTTGCGGCTTTGGTGGTCGTCGGTGACCAGCGTGGTCGTGTAGGCTTCGGCAAGGGCAAGGCAAAAGAAGTGCCCGAGGCGATCCGCAAGGCCACCGAACAGGCCAAGCGCAGCCTGATCCGGGTGCCGCTGAAAGACAGCCGCACGCTGCACCACGACATGGAAGGCCGCCACGGTGCCGGGAAAGTCGTGATGCGGACCGCCGTCGCCGGTACCGGCATCATCGCCGGCGGCCCGATGCGCGCCGTGTTCGAGATGCTGGGGATCCAGGACGTCGTGGCCAAATCCATCGGCTCGACCAACCCCTACAACATGATCCGCGCCACCATCGACGGTCTGAAGCATGAAACCTCGCCTCGTCTGGTCGCGTCGCGTCGTGGCAAGAAAGTCGCCGAGATCCTGCGCAAGCCGGAAGCCGAAGCCGCTCCCGCTGACGCTGTGGAGGCCTGATCATGACCGACAAGAAAGTCCCGACCGGCAAGACCATCGTCGTCAAGCAGGTGGCCTCCGCCGCCCGCCGCCCGGCCAAACAGACCGCGACCCTCAAGGGCCTCGGCCTGAACAAGATGAACCGCACCCGCGAGCTGGAGGATACCCCCTCTGTCCGTGGCATGGTGAACAAGATCAGCCACCTCGTCGAGATCATCGAAGAGCGCGGTTAAATCGTAGGGTGGGGTTCCACCCCACCATTCTGACATCGAACGCCTTCGCGGAAACGCGGGGCGTTTTCATTCGGTGAAGTAAGGCACTATCTCGGCATGCAGGGCCATAGCTTCGGTATGGACCTTGGTCTCGCCCAGCGCCTTTGCGACAATGGCCATCAGACAAACTCCACGGAACAAGTAGTTCTCGAAGTCGATTCCGTGACTACTGAGCAGGTGTTTGTTGGCCATGCCGCTGACATCAAACTTGCGGGAATCAGGGTTGTACATGTCCATCAGATGAGGTGCTGCACCGTGCACATATCCGGAGTAGGTGCGGGACAGATACTTGCTGGTAGCAATATGCTGGTGGTCAGGCGTGCCATCGTTGATGCTCCGGGCGATATAGCTTTGGATCTTTGATCGCGAGATCTCATCCTTGTTCTTTTGGTCCGCCAAGTAGTCTTCGTAGCTCGGCTCCTCTTCCCAAAATGACTTCAGAAATCGGCTATGCAGATCGGTCATATCAGCACAGATGAGTGCCAAGGCCAAGAATGTGGCATCCTGTTCGAAGTCCGCAATCGAGCGTTGGAGCGCGCCCAACTCTTGCAAAAAGCCATTCTTTAGCAGGAGGTCACCCGCGTGAAGCCCGGAAACATACCGCACAGTCTTTAGTAGGATTGCTGTTTCGATGGTTTGTTGCTCGAAGCGATAGCATACTGATCCGGCTATGGTCTGCCGCTTCGGCGCGGGGAACCGCGTACAGAGCCTGTGAAGAGAAGAGTCAAACCAATGAAGCGCTAGTGTTGGTCGCAACTTCGTCTCCAATCCGATTGGCACTTGCTGCGTGATAGCACGCACGCCACTACCCCCAACCAACAAATTTCGCCCTTCCCCGAACCCATGCTAACCTCCCCCTGCGACTCATCCCGCCCGAGGAGTGGCCGGAGAGCCCAAAGGGAGGAACCACTATGACCACGCATTACGCAGGCGGCTGCGACCATGTCCATGTCACCGCCTCAGCCGAGCCCATCGACAACCACGAATGCCACTGCAACGTCTGCAAGTCGGTGACCGGCCAGCAGCACACCCATGTCGCCTTTTTCAACCATGGCGACATCCAGGTCGACCATCCGGAGAAGATCAAGCGTTCGCCGTTCAACTCCCAGAACCCGGACGGCCCGCTGGAAATCTGCCAGTGCACCGACTGCGATGCCGTCCTGATGCTCGACGACAAGCAGGGCCGCATCCGCGTCGCGGTGCCGAATGTGATGGGCTATGAAGATGCCAAGTTCCCCAAGGCGACCTACCACGCCTTCTGGGACGAGACCAAAGGCTATGCGGCCCCCACCGATGGCCGTCCGGTCTACTCGGGCCTGCGCCCGGAATTCCACTGGCCAGCGGGCGCGTAGGTCGGGGTTTACCCCGACTCTCCAAAAGTTAACACCACCCTAACGGAAAATACTAACCCGTTGGCATCATTTCGAAACTCAATACTGTCCACCGTGGACAGTCCTTTCTCTTGCCATCCCGCCCAACTTCCTGTAACGCCCCTCGGTGGTCAATCACGGCCACGAGAATCAAGAAAAGCCGCGTTCGCCCATTTCGCTTCGAGGGCGTTTCCGGCGTGGAGAAGCGATATGAAACTGAATGAACTCGCCGACAACCCCGGCGCCGCCAAGAAACAGAAACGCGTGGCCCGTGGTCCCGGCTCGGGCAAGGGCAAGACCGCCGGTCGGGGTATCAAGGGCCAGAAGTCCCGCTCCGGCGTCGCCATCGGCGGCTACGAAGGCGGCCAGATGCCGCTTTATCGCCGCCTGCCAAAGCGCGGCTTCAACAAGCCGAACCAGAAACATTTCGCCGTCGTGAACCTCGGCCTGATCGAGAAGTTCATCGCCGCAGGCAAGTTGGACGCAAAGGTCGAGATCACCGAAGACGCGCTGGTCGCGGCTGGCCTCACCTCGCACAAGCGCGACGGGATCCGGGTGCTGGCCAAGGGCGAGATCACCTCGAAGATCACCCTGAAAGTCTCGGGCGCGTCGGCTTCGGCCGTGGAAGCGGTGGAAAAGGCCGGTGGCAGCGTCACGCTTTTGGCACCGATTGCGGCAGCCGCTGAATAAGGGATTGTGAGCGGCCTGCAGGTCGCTTACATCATTTCCAGTTTTCCCGCGCCGCCGACCGGAGAACGGTCCGGCGGCGCTTGGCTTGAAAGAGACCTGACATGGCATCTGCTGCAGAGCAAATGGCGGCCAACCTCAGCTGGGGTATGCTGGGCAAGGCCACCGACCTGCGCCAACGCATCCTCTTCACGATCGGCCTTCTCATCGTCTACCGGCTGGGAACCTACATCCCGGTGCCGGGGATCGACGGTGAGCAGCTGCGTGAGGTCATGGCCCAGGTCGGGCAGGGCATCGGTGGCATGCTGAACATGTTCACCGGCGGCGCGATCAGCCGGATGGGGATCTTCGCGCTGGGGATCATGCCCTATATCTCGGCCTCGATCATCGTCCAACTCTTGGGCACGATGTATGGACCCTGGATGCAGCTTCGCAAGGAAGGCGAGCAGGGCCGCAAGAAGCTGAACCAATACACCCGCTACGGTACGGTCGCGCTGGCGATCCTGCAGGGCTACGGCATCGCCATGTCGATCCAGGGGGGTGGGCTTGCGCATGACCCGGGGTTCTTCTTCGTTGCTTCGTGCGTCATCACGCTGGTTGGTGGGACGATGTTCCTGATGTGGCTGGGCGAGCAGATCACCGCCCGGGGCATTGGCAACGGCGTCTCGCTGATCATTTTCGTTGGCATCGTTGCCGAGATTCCAGCTGCGATTGCCCAGTTCTTTGCCCAAGGCAGGGCGGGGGCCTTGTCGACTCCGGTCATCCTTGGTGTGATCGTGATGGTGGTCGTTGTCATCGCCTTCGTGGTCTTCATGGAGCGCGCGCTGCGGAAGATCAGTATCCTTTACCCGCGTCGTCAGGTCGGGATGAAGGTCTATGAGGGCGGTTCATCGCATCTGCCGATCAAGGTAAACCCTGCGGGCGTGATCCCGGCGATTTTCGCCTCGTCGCTCTTGCTTCTGCCGACGACGGTCAGCACATTTTCGGGTGGTGGCACCAACCCGGTCCTGTCCTGGCTTGCGGCCAACCTGGGCCATGGGCAGCCGTTGTATCTGTTGTTCCTGGCAGCCATGATCGTCTTCTTTGCTTATTTCTACACGTTCAACGTGTCGTTCAAGATCGACGATGTTGCCGAGAACCTGAAGAACCAGAACGCTTCGGTTCCCGGCATCCGCCCGGGTAAGAAGACCGAAGAGTACTTGGAATACGTGGTCAATCGCATTCTCGTCCTTGGCTCGGCCTACTTGGCGGCGGTTTGCCTTCTGCCGGAAATCTTGATCACTCAGGCCGGCATTCCGTTCTACTTCGGCGGAACCTCAGTGCTGATCGTCGTTTCCGTCACGATGGATACGATTCAGCAAGTCCAGTCGCATCTGCTTGCGCATCAATACGAAGCGCTGATCGAGAAGTCGCAGCTGCGCGGGCGCAAGAAGCCGGGTACCAAGACCGGCGCGCCGAAAGCTCCGGCGCGGCGCTGATCCAATGGCGAACATCATCCTTCTCGGGCCCCCCGGTGCGGGCAAGGGCACCCAGGCCAAGCGGTTGGAAGAGGCGCGCGGCATGGTGCAACTCTCGACAGGCGACATGCTCAAGGAGGCGATCACAAAGGGCACGGAGCTGGGTAAACGGGTCGAAGGGATCATGGCGCGCGGTGAGCTTGTCACTGACGAGATCGTCATCGGCCTGATCGAAGCGAAGATGGCGGATGGCGCAGAAGGCGGCTTCATTTTTGACGGCTTTCCCCGGACCCTAAAGCAGGCCGATGCTTTGGGAGAGCTGATGGCGCGCAAGGGTGCCAAGCTGAATGCCGTGATCGAGATGCAGGTCGATGATGCGGCGCTGGTCGCCCGCGTCACCGGTCGCTATACTTGCGGAAATTGTGGCGCGGTTTACCATGATGTCACCCATCCCACGAGAGTGGCGGGGACCTGCGATGTCTGCGGATCGTCCGACCTAAAACGACGGACAGATGATAATGCGGAGACGCTGAAGACGCGGCTCATGGAGTATTACAAGAAGACCTCGCCGTTGATCGGCTACTATTATGCCAAGGGGCAACTGAGATCGGTTGACGGGCTGGCCGAAATGGATGCGGTGTCGGCGGCCATAGCAGGGATCCTTGACTGATCCGACCAAATCGGCAAGTCGAAAATAAACTGGACAGGTGATCTTGAAAACATGCGAGGTGTTGCGCCAATTGCGGCGCCACCCGGTTCTGCGTCACAAAATGGCCCGGAAAAGATCAGGCGCAGCCCATCTGGACAGATTAGTTTCGCCACATTTTCCGGATCATTTTGCCACATAAATAACCGGTAATGGAGCTGCTAGCATGCCTGAAGGAAAACCACTCTATCGCACGACCCTGGCCAACGGCTTGGAGGTCGCCTATGTCGACAAGGGAGCGAAGAACCCGATCGGTTTGACCCGCGACTTGTACGAGAAAGGTGGCTACCAGCCGCCATTCGACGAGCTTCCGACGAAGTAATTTTGGAAGATTGTGCATGGGCGCAGCAGACCTGTCTGCGCCCTTGTTCACTTTGCGGATCGACTTGGCGTTTCAGCCGAGGTGTACCCTTGACGGGCCCAATAAAACCCCCTAATGCACAGCGTCCCGCGGTGGAATCACCTAGCGGGCCTCCTCTATTGGGAGTTCGTATCGCCAGGGCAAGTCCCTGTGCGGTGTTGTGAAAAAAGGTTCTGGCACTACGGAACCGCAACTGAGAAGGACGACACGTTTGGCACGTATTGCTGGCGTCAACATTCCGACCGCGAAACGGGTTCCGATCGCGCTTACCTACATCACAGGGATCGGTCCGCACACTGCTGAGGCGATCTGCGCTGCGCTGAGCATTGATCGTGCACGCCGCGTGAATCAGCTGAATGACAGCGAAGTTCTGGCGATCCGCGAATACATCGACGCGAACCTGACTGTCGAAGGCGACCTGCGCCGCGAAGTCACGATGAACATCAAGCGTCTGATGGACCTTGGCTGCTACCGCGGCCTGCGTCACCGCAAGGGCCTGCCGGTCCGCGGCCAGCGCACCCACACCAACGCCCGTACCCGCAAAGGCCCCGCAAAGGCCATTGCCGGCAAGAAGAAATAAGAGGGGGCTGAAGATATGGCACGCGATACCAAAGCCGCCCGCACCAAGAAGAAAGAACGCAAGAACATCGCCGCTGGCGTCGCGCATGTGAACTCGTCGTTTAATAACACCAAGATCCTGATCTCGGACGTTCAGGGCAACGCGATCGCCTGGTCGTCCTCGGGGACCATGGGCTTCAAGGGCAGCCGCAAGTCGACGCCTTATGCAGCCCAGATGGCCGCCGAAGACGCTGGCCGTAAGGCACAGGAACATGGCGTCCGCACGCTGGAAGTCGAAGTCCAAGGCCCGGGTTCGGGCCGCGAGTCGGCACTGCGCGCTCTGGCTGCGGTGGGGTTCCAGATCACCTCGATCCGGGACGTGACCCCGCTCGCACATAATGGCTGCCGCCCACCGAAGCGCCGCCGCGTCTAAGACCATGGTTTCTGCCGGGCCGTGGGGGCGTGTTCCCCCGCGGCCCGGTTTTCGTCGTTTACGATCCTCGGGCGTCCGCCGGCTTTCGGACATCGGCAGCGGACAAGAATAGGGGCTTCAGAATGATCCATAAGAATTGGCAAGAACTCATCAAACCGATGCAGCTTGTTGTAAAGCCGGGGGCTGACGCCGCCCGGACCGCGACAGTGATCGCCGAGCCGCTTGAGCGCGGCTTTGGCCTGACGCTTGGCAACGCGCTGCGCCGCGTGCTGATGTCAAGCCTGCAGGGCGGCGCGATCACTTCCGTCCAGATCGACAACGTGCTGCACGAGTTCTCGTCGGTTGCGGGCGTGCGGGAAGATGTCACCGACATCGTCCTGAACCTGAAGGGTGTGAGCCTGAAGATGGACGTCGAGGGGCCGAAGCGCCTTTCGATCTCGGCCAAAGGGCCGGGCGTTGTGACCGCCGGTGAAATCTCGGAATCGAACGGGATCGAGATCCTGAACAAGGACCATGTGATCTGCCACCTCGATGAGGGCGCGGACGTGTTCATGGAGCTGACGGTGAACACCGGCAAGGGCTATGTCTCGGCCGACAAGAACCGCCCGGAAGATGCGCCGATCGGCCTGATCCCGATCGACGCGATCTATTCGCCGGTCAAGAAGGTCAGCTACGAAGTTCAGCCCACCCGAGAGGGCCAGGTGCTGGACTACGACAAACTGACGATGAAGATTGAAACCGACGGCTCGCTGACGCCGGATGATGCCGTGGCCTATGCCGCGCGCATCCTGCAGGACCAGCTGTCGATCTTCGTGAACTTCGAAGAGCCCGAATCGGCCAAAGTCGGCGAGATTGACTCGGGCCTCGAGTTCAACCCGCTGCTGCTGAAGAAGGTGGACGAGCTGGAGCTTTCGGTCCGGTCCGCCAACTGCCTGAAGAACGACAACATCGTCTACATCGGCGACCTCATCCAGAAAACCGAAGCCGAGATGCTGCGCACCCCTAACTTCGGTCGCAAGTCGCTGAACGAAATCAAGGAAGTGCTTTCGGGCATGGGCCTGCATCTTGGCATGGACGTCGAAAGCTGGCCGCCAGAAAACATCGAAGACCTGGCCAAGCGCTTCGAAGACCAGTTCTGATTTCGGAAGGGCAGGGCTTGATCCCTGCCCGACCTACTGCCCGGGCAATCCCGCCCCAACGACGCAGGTCCAACGCAGGCCTGCAACACAAAGCAAAATGAGACTTTAGGAGACCATCATGCGTCACGCCCGCGGCTATCGCCGCCTGAACCGAACCCACGAGCACCGCAAGGCGCTTTTCGCCAACATGGCCGGCTCGTTGATCGAACACGAGCAGATCAAGACCACTCTGCCCAAGGCCAAGGAGCTTCGCCCGATCGTCGAGAAGCTGATCACGCTTGCAAAGCGTGGTGATCTGCATGCTCGCCGTCAGGCGGCTTCGCAGTTGAAGCAAGACCAGTATGTCGAGCGTCTGTTCGCCATCCTCGGGCCCCGCTACAAGGACCGCCAGGGCGGCTATATCCGCATCATGAAGGCCGGCTTCCGCTATGGTGACATGGCCCCGATGGCAATCATCGAGTTTGTCGACCGCGACAGCTCGGCCAAAGGTGCTTCTGATCACGCTCGGACTGCCGCAGCCGAAGAGCAGGCATAGTTTTCGGCGATTCGAGAGATCTGGCAAGGCCCGCCTGATGGCGGGCCTTGCTGTTTTCGGGTTCGCTCTTCCAGTTGAGTGCTGACTGCGAACAAACCGATCCGAAGCGCTTTCAGGAGGCTAGTTTACGAAAACGAACATGCTTATGGTTGAGCATGACTCCGGAAAAGGATGCCAGGGTTGATGTCGCAGGGTAAGAGATTGACTGAGTTGTATGAAGAGCTTCGCCAACTGGCCCCCGAGGGTTTCGCTGTAGGGCTGCACATTCGTTTCGCCAGCCCACTTGTGTACTATAGTCAGTACCCGGCTGCCTGGGTGGAATACTACAACTCTCACTCCTACTACCTTCGGGATCCCGTCATATTCTGGGGAATTGGAACGGCGGGAACGCGTCGCTGGAGCGAGATTCCGCTACCGGACCCGTTTGACCTGCTGAAGAAAGCCGCCACCTACGGGATGAAGTTCGGGGCCGTTTCTTCTTACGGCCCCATAACGTCACGATCAATGGTCGGCATCACTCGATCCGAGCGCGAATTCACGGATGAGGAAATGGAGCGTTTGGCCGAAATAACCGCATCTTTACATATTGCGGCCAAACCTCCGTCTGAACTTACCAATGCGCAGATCGAAGCGTTGCAATGTATCGCAAACGGGGACCGCCACACTGCCGCCGCGGCCAAGCTGGGAATATCGGAAAGTGCCTTCAAGGCCCGTCTGAACTCAGCCCGGATAAGGCTTGAGGCTCGAACGACCACTGAGGCTCTCAGAAAGGCGCGTGAGTACCGGCTGCTGTGAGCATGTGGTGCTTCCCTCGGACCAGTTAACGATCACTTGGAAGGAGATAAAGATGGAAGTCACTACACTCTCTTACGACAACCTGCACAACCATGGCGAGCTTTTTGCCAACATGTTTCGGGCAAGGCACAAGGCCTTCATCCAGAATAACAAGTGGGATCTCCCGCAGGCGAATGGGATGGAGTTTGACCAGTACGATACGCCGGCAAGCCGCTGGTTGGCTGTGCACGAAAACGGGCACGTCCTGGCTGGCATCCGTCTGACGCCGACCACCCATCGCTGCGGTATCTACACCTACATGATTCGCGATGCACAGCGGGGCCTGCTTGAAACCATTCCGACGAACCTTTTGGACATGCCCGCGCCAGTCGCTGACCACATCTGGGAAAGCAGCCGGGTGTTCGTCTCGGCCGATGTGCCCGCCAGCATGCGGTTGCGTGTCCAATTGCAGTTGCGACAGGAAATGGTGAACGCTGCACGAGACCTTGGCGCGAGTATGGTTCTTGGACTGATACCAGAGGCCTCGCGAAGGATCGGTCGCCGCGTGGGTCTGGAGTGTGAGCCTGCGGGTCCCATACTGAACTTTGATGGGCTGGATTGTGTCTGCGTGACAATCAGCATGTCGGCGAAACTGCACTAGGCCGAACAGATCGGCAGTCGCGCTTAGTCTGAACTAAGCCGAATGCCACTGGTCACCTAAAATTCTGCAGCCTATGGTTGCGGACCACTGTGAACAATATCGAGTAGATATGAACTTGCGAGTTGGCATTGACGTCGAGTTGCTAAACTTGGGACGGGTGGCTACGGCTGGCTACTTCGTTGGGCTTCATATTCGTTTTACCTCTCCATTGTTCACTTACCAAACTTATGACCAGCGCTGGATCGACCATTACACGGAAAATGGCTACGTCCTGCGCGATCCGATGACTGCCTGGGGGTTCTCAAGAACGGGCTGGATCAGGTGGAGCGACCCCGCGCTTCTTGATCCGTTCGGTCTTTTCAAGGAAGCTGCAGAGTACGGGCTAAACCACGGCGTCACCGTGGCATGCGGTCCGATCAAGTCTCGGACGATTGCCAGTTTTGCCCGGCCCGACCGGGAATTTCGGGATGACGAGATCGCCAAGATCGAACGGGGGGTACTCCGCCTGCACGATCTGACCGAACCCCCCGAAGCCCTGACCGAGGCCCAAGTCGAGGCCTTGAGATGCATTGCAGGGGGTGACCGGTTTGCTGCTGCGGCAGAGAAGCTCGGGATCTCTGAAAGCGCCCTGAAGGCGAGGATCACTTCGGCGCGGATCAGGCTCATGGCCCGGACCACGGCAGAAGCGATCCAGCGCGCAAAGGACTCCCGTCTGATCTGACGCCGCTCCCTGCAAGGTTTCCGACTTAACGCAACCTGCAGGAGGACCCTATGCAGACCACGACGCTTTCCTTTGCCAACATGCACAACCATGGCGAGCTTTTTGCTAATATGCTTCGCGCAAGGCGCGAACTCTTCATTGTTCACAACAAGTGGAACCTCCCCGAGGCGATGGGGATGGAGTACGACCAGTACGATACTCCGGCCAGCCGTTGGGTTGTTGTGCACGACGACGAAGGCAAAGTTCTTGCGGGAAACCGGCTGACGCCGACGACGCATGGCTGTGGGATCTACAGCTACATGATCCGCGATGCACAACGCGGGCTGCTGGAGACAATTCCAGCGAGTCTGCTGCATGACCCGGCACCAATGGCGGCGCACATCTGGGAAAGTTCGCGCCTGTTTGTCAGCCATGACGTGCCAGCGGCCATCCGGCGTCGGGTGCACACCCAGTTGATCATGCAGTTGGGAGACACGGTGCGCGGCCTTGGCGCGACGCATTGCCTGACGCTCTTGTCGGCCACCTGGCCGCGGTGGGCTGACCGCGTGGGCGTGAAGATGCGTGAGATGGGGCCGGTACTGGTGATCGACGGGATTGAAAACCAGGTGGTCGAGATGGACTTCTCCGGCCCGCTCCACTGACCCGTGGGCGCTGTCCGCCAAGGCGCTGTGCCTGGCGGATAGCGCCAACCGCTTCCACTTGGGTTTAGGGACGCCTAGGATGCGGCATGGCCGACCTTTTCGACACGCCCTCAGCCACCACCCGCGACGCGGGACCTCGCCCGCTTGCCGACAGGTTGCGGCCAAAATCGCTGTCCGAGGTGATCGGGCAAGAGAAGGTTCTTTCGCGCGAAAGGCCCCTTGGGGCCATGCTGACGGCCAACTCCCTTTCGTCGTTGATCCTGTGGGGGCCGCCGGGCGTGGGCAAGACCACGATCGCTCGATTGCTGGCGGCCGAGACCGATCTGAGCTTTGTCCAGATTTCTGCGATCTTCACCGGTGTGCCGGAATTGCGGAAGGTCTTTGAGGCGGCGAAACTGCGGCGGCAGAACGGGAAAGGGACGCTGCTGTTCGTCGATGAGATTCACCGCTTCAACAAGGCGCAGCAAGACGGGTTCCTGCCGCATATGGAGGACGGGACGGTGCTTCTGGTCGGAGCCACGACCGAGAATCCCTCATTCGAGCTGAACGCGGCGCTGTTGAGCCGCGCGCAGGTGATCGTGCTCGAACGACTGTCGCTCGCCGATCTCGAGCGGTTGGCGCAGCGCGCTGAGAAGGAATTGGGTAGGGCCATGCCTTTGAAGGGCGAGGCGCGCGAGGCGCTGCTGGAAATGGCCGATGGAGATGGCCGCGCGCTTCTGAACCTGATCGAGCAGGTGGCTGCCTGGAAGACCGATGCAGCCCTTGACCGCGATCAACTGGCGCAGCGGCTGATGCGGCGGGCGGCAAAATACGACAAGTCGGGGGACGAACACTACAACCTGATCTCGGCCCTGCACAAATCGGTAAGGGGGTCCGACCCGGATGCAGCACTTTATTGGTTTGCCCGGATGCTTGAGGGTGGCGAAGACCCCCGCTTCCTTGCGCGCCGGATCACCCGCATGGCGGTCGAGGATATCGGTCTGGCCGACCCGCAGGCGGAAGCAGTATGCTTGGACGGCTGGCAGACCTATGAGCGTCTGGGCTCGCCTGAGGGCGAGTTGGCCTTGGCACAGGCGGTGGTCTACTTGGCGCTCGCGCCCAAATCGAACGCCGTCTACACGGCCTACAAGGCCGCAAGGGTGGCAGCACGGGAAACTGGAAGCCTGATGCCGCCGAAACACATCCTGAATGCGCCGACTCGGATGATGAAGGAACAGGGTTACGGTTCCGGCTATGCCTATGATCACGACGCCGAAGATGGGTTTTCGGGGCAGAACTACTTCCCGGAAGGGATGAAGCGTCCGGTCTGGTATCTGCCGCCCGAGCGCGGGTTCGAACGCGAGTTGAAAAAACGGGTCGAGTATTTCGCGAAACTCCGATCGAAGCGCCAAGGTGACTAAGTCGCAGGTTGTTTCGCCAAGATTGGTAGCACGTGCCTCAGATGGCCGCCTCGCATTGACAAATGCGTCGCCTGGCCGCAAAGACCGCCAATGTCCCAGACCCTTTCCCTTGTTGCGCTTGGTGGCGCCGTTGGTTCCGTGTTGCGTTACCTGATGGTCGCGGCAATTGGCGCACCATGGGGCACGGCGGCGGTCAATGTGCTAGGCAGCTTATTGATTGGCGTCCTGTTCGTTTGGCTTGGTGCGCGGGAGGGCTGGCAGCTTTTCCTGATGACCGGCCTTCTTGGCGGGTTCACCACGTTTTCCGCCTTTTCATTGGATGCGCTGAAACTCATGGATACGGGCGGGCCGCTTCAGGCGGCTATCTATGTTCTGGGCTCGGTCACCCTTTCGCTTGCTGCCGTGGCCCTTGGCGTGGCCCTTGCCCGGAGCTTGTCATGACCGTCCAGTTGTTGACCGTGACCGAAGATGAAGGTGAGCAGCGCCTTGACAAGTGGCTCCGCCGTCGGTTTCCCCATGTGACGCAAGGCGCGGTCGAAAAGCTGTGCCGGACGGGTCAGATCCGGGTGGACAAGGGACGGGCCAAGGCATCCGACCGTGTCGCACCTGGGATGGTGATCCGAGTGCCACCGTTGCCTCCAGAGGGGTCTCTGGTCGATCCGCGACCGCAGGGCATATCGGCAGCGGATGCCAAGATGATCCAGGCAGCCGTACTGTGGAAGGACGAGCACATGATCGTCCTGAACAAGCCGGCCGGCCTGCCTTCACAAGGCGGATCGGGCCAAGGCGACCGGCACGTGGACGGTTTGGCCGAAGCGCTGAAATTCGGTTACAAGGACAAGCCCAAACTGGTGCATCGTCTGGACAAGGACACCTCTGGCGTCCTCATGCTGGCCCGCACCGACCGGATCGCCCGCGCGCTCTCTGAGGCATTGCGCCACCGCGCCGCGCGCAAGATCTATTGGGCTTTGGTCGCTGGCGTGCCGCATCCCCGGCAAGGCTCGATCAAGTTCGGTCTGATGAAGGCGCCAGGCCGGGGCAGGGGCGGCGAGGGCGAGAAGATGCTTTGCGTCCATCCCGCCAAGATGGCCGACCACCCCGAGGCCAAGCGGGCGCAGACCGACTATTTCACCCTCTGGTTCCTTGGGACCCGGATGTCCTGGATGGCATTGGAGCCGATCACGGGCCGTACCCACCAACTGCGCGCGCATATGGCCGAGATCGGTCATCCGATCCTGGGCGACGGCAAGTATGGCGGCTCTGGCACCGAGAATTTGGGGGATGGCTGGGGTGCCACGGTTGGCGGTGAGATGTCGAAGAAACTGCACCTACATGCGCGCAGTCTCACGATCGAACACCCGATCACCAAGGCGATGCTCAGCTTCACCGCGCCCTTGCCGGACCATATGGCCCGCACCTGGAAGCTTCTGGACTGGAAAGAAGGCGACGTTCCCGCTGATCCGTTCGAGGCCATCCGGTGAGTGCGTGGAGCGCTCGGCGCTTCTGGACTGAGGCCCGCACCGCTCAGGTCGAGGGGGGCTTCACGGTGTATCTCGACGCACGTCCTGTGCGCACCCCGCTTAAGGCAGCGCTGATCCTGCCGACTGAACGGCTGGCTGACGCGGTAGCCGCCGAATGGCAAGCGCAGCAGGGCACGGTCGATCCCAGGACCATGCCCTTCACCCGCACTGCGAATTCCGCCATAGACAAGGTCAAGCCGCAGTTTTCCGAGGTTGCGACAATGCTGGCGGCCTATGGCGAGACCGATCTTCTTTGCTATCGCGCCGAAGGCCCTGATGATCTGATCAAACGGCAGACCAGCGCATGGGATCCGCTGCTGATCTGGACTGAAACAGAGCTTTGCGCCCCGCTGGTTACAACGACCGGGGTCATGCATATCAACCAGCCGCAGACCAGTCTTGCTGCGTTGCGCCGGCTAGTTGGCGCGCTTAGCCCTTTCCAGCTTTCTGCCTTTCACGACCTGGTGGCGATCTCGGGTTCGCTGATCCTGGCTTTCGCGGTGACCCGCCGCCGACTTTCCGCCGAAGCGGCTTGGGACTGCTCGCGAATTGACGAAAACTGGCAGATGGCGCTCTGGGGCGAGGACGAAGAGGCGGCAGAAGTGGCGGCGCTGAAACGCATGGCTTTCCTGCGGGCTGACCGATTCTATGCATTGTGTGGGTAACAAGTTCGCCCAAGGGGCGTGCCTCCCTGGTCATGAAAGGAATGGAGGTCTCGCAAACACCTGAAAAAAGACAATTTATTTGAAATCTGTAGGACCCGCTTGACCTTCAAAAGCGCTTTCGCAGAAACTACGCGGCAGTGGGAGACGCTAAGCTCCTGCAGTCGTCACCGACGCGACTTCTTCGCGTTGCACTAAAAAACGCGGCCCTTCGAAGGCCGCTCACTCAGGAAGAGGTAAGAATGAAAAAATCCGTGTTTTTCGGCACGCTCGCGGCCACCACTTTGGTGTCGGGGCTGGGGCTGGCCGGTACGCTTGACGACGTCAAGGCCCGGGGCGAGTTGATCTGCGGCTCGAACACCGGTCTCACCGGCTTTGGCGCGCCGGATGCGGCCGGCAACTGGAGCGGTTTCGACGTCGACCTTTGCCGCGCCATCGCTGCGGCAGTTCTGGGCGATCCCTCGAAGGTCAAGTTCGTCCCCACCACGGGCGAAACCCGCTTCACCGCGCTGCAGTCGGGCGAAGTGGATCTTCTGGTGCGCAACTCGACCTGGACCTCGTCGCGCGACAGCGAACTGGCGCTCGATTTCGTGGCCGTGAATTACTACGACGGCCAGGGTTTCATGGTGAACAAGGACCTCGGCGTCTCGTCGGCCAAGGAACTGGATGGCGCGACCATCTGCATCCAGACCGGCACCACGACCGAGCTTAACCTCGCTGACTTCTTCAAGCAGAACAACATCAGCTACCAGCCGGTCAACGTGGCCGATGACGCCGAAGCGCAGCGCCAGTACACCGCTGGTGCCTGCGATGCTTTCACCACCGACGCTTCGGGCCTGGCCGCAACCCGCGCGACCCTGCCTGATGCCGACAACCACGTGATCCTGCCCGAGATCATCTCGAAAGAGCCGCTTGGTCCGGTCGTTCGTCACGGTGACAACAACTGGGGCGATGTGGTCCGTTGGACCTATTACGCGCTTCTGATTGCCGAAGAGAAAGGCATTACGGCCGCGAACGTCGAGGAGGTCGCAACTTCGACGACGGATGAGGAAGTGAAGCGCCTGCTTGGTGTCTCTGGTGAAATGGGTGCGAAGTACGGTCTTGACAACGCAGCCTTCAAGAACGCCATCGCGGCCGTCGGCAACTATGGCGAGGTCTTCTCGCGCAACATCGGTGAAGGCACATCGATCAACCTTGCACGCGGTCTGAATGCGCTCTGGACGCAAGGCGGCCTGCAGTACGCTCCGCCCTTCCGTTGAGATAGGGTCATCTCGGGGGCACCAAAGCGGTGCCCCCGGTTCTTTCATAGACTAGACCCGCGCGGCCCGGGGCACCTGCCCCTGACACCACCGAAAAATCGGGGTTGCCTTTGGGGAAACAGGGGGAAGCCATGACTATGGCAAGCGACATGCCGAAAGACAGCTTTCGGCTATCCATGCTCGTCTTCGATACGCGGTTCCGCTCTTACACCATTCAAGTGGTGGTGTTGGCACTCTTTATCGCCGCCATCGCCTGGCTGGGTTACAACCTTGACCAGAACCTTGATGCTCGCGGAAAGGAATTGTCCTTTCGCTTCCTCTGGCAGCGTGCGGGTTACGACATCCCGCAAAAACTGATCCCCTACACCAATGACAGTACGCATTTCCGCGCGCTTCTGGTCGGGCTTACCAACACGTTGGTCGTGGCTTTCTTCGGCTGCATCTTCGCGACGATCCTGGGGGTTTTTGTCGGGGTCCTCAGGCTTTCGAACAACTGGCCCGTCTCGCGGCTGATGACTGTCTATGTCGAGATGTTCCGCAATGTGCCGGTGCTGCTGTGGGTTCTTCTGTCCTACGTCATCCTGACCGAGGCCACGCCCGACCCGAAAGACTTCCGGGTCACCGATGAAATGGTGGCGGCAGGAGAGGCGCCAAAGGCCTCGATGATGCTTTTCGACTCGATGGCAGTCACCAGCCGGGGCACCAACTTTCCAGTGCCGATCATGGGGTGGCAACTTTGGCTGGCATTGGCCGTACCGATCGTCAGCTTAGTTGCAGCCTATGTCCTGCACCGCAACTCTGTCCGCCGCCTGCAAGCCGAAGGGGCAGAACCAATCGCGGGTTGGACTCTTGCTGCCGTCGCAGTTCTGCCCACGCTGGCGCTTTTCGTGGCGGGCGCAGGCTGGGGCTTCGCAGTGTCATTCCTTGCGCGCCTCATCATCGCCGCGCTTGTGCTCTATGGTGCGTGGGTGGCGTTGAAGTCGACTACCGGCGCAATGGGTAGCGCCATCGCCGGACTCGTGCGCGGCTTGGGCATGATGGTCGTGGCGCTGCTTTGGTTGTTCATGATCGGGCCCCCGCTTTGGGACACCGTCTTTGCCTCGATCCAGCTTGATCCGACTTTCACATCATTTGTGCCCATGGATCGCCCGCAACTGAGCGGCTTCAACTTCAAGGGTGGGCTTCTGGTGGCGCATGCCTTCACCGCCCTTCTCATCGCCCTCACCCTCTACACAGCCGCTTTCATCGCCGAGATAGTGCGCGCGGGCATCCAGGCGATCAACCGAGGCCAAACCGAGGCCTCATATGCGCTTGGTCTGCGCCCGAACCGGACGATGAGCCTTGTCGTTCTGCCGCAGGCGCTGCGAGTCATCATCCCGCCCTTGATCAGCCAGTTCCTGAACCTGACCAAGAACACCTCGCTTGGCGTGGCGATCAGCTACAGCGACCTCTCCGGCACGCTGGGCGGCATCACAAGGAATCAGACCGGGCGTGAAATCGAATGCGTCTTCCTCATGATGGCGGTCTACCTCAGCATCAGCCTGACGATCTCGATGGTGATGAACTACTACAACAGTTCCGTTCAGTTGAAGGCGCGCTGAGATGGCCGAAAGCTTCACCCGCGCGGACATGCTTCCCGCCCTGCCGCCCCCGATCTCCGAGCGCGGCCTGGTGAAATGGGGCCGCGAGAACCTGTTCTCGTCGCCGCTTAACGTCATGCTTACTGTCCTGGCAGTTGCCGTCATTGGCTGGCTCATCTGGTCGGCCTTCCCGTGGTGGGCGAATTCGGTCTGGAACGCAGGCTCGCTTGCAGAGTGCCGTCAGATCGTCGCCGAGTCAGCCGGTGAGCGGGCCCGGGGCGCCTGCTGGGCCTTCCTCAGACCATGGTGGAGCGCCTACATCTTCGGCAACTTCTTTCCCCGCGCAGAATGGTGGCGCCCGGTATTGACCTTCGGCCTGCTGTTCGTGGCGCTGGCGCCGGTACTGTTCGCCGGGCAGAAGCGCAACCTGACGATCATTCTAGGGGCTGTCGCCGCCTTTCTGCTGCTCACACTCTACCTTGCCGGTGCTCCGGGCCTCGCGTTCGTCATGGCGATGCTGCTTGTCGCCGGACTGATAGCGCTGGCGCAGGTCCGGCCAGACTTGCTGCTTGTCTTTACCGTGATCTTTCCGTTCCTTTGCTTCTGGTTGCTGTGGGGCGGGTCGATCTGGTCGCCGATCGTGGCGATGGCGGGTTTTGGCATCCTTTACGCGGTCGTCCGGTTTGCCTCTCCCTATATCGGGCTGGCGCCATCGGCGGGCGTGGGCGTGATCGCCGCGGTGATCTGGTGGCTCTTCGCGCAAGGTCCGGTGGCCGAGGGGATCCATTCGGTCATCTCGCTAGGGATCCCCTCCATCAATTCCGACCAGTTCGGTGGCTTTTTGCTGTCCACCGTGATTGGCGTCACCGGCATCACCTTTTCGCTGCCCATCGGCATCCTTCTGGCGCTTGGTCGCCAGTCGGACATGCCGATCGTGAAGACCCTTTGCGTCGTCTTCATCGAGACGATCCGTGGCGTGCCGCTGATCACCCTTCTCTTCGTCGCCGCATTCGTGCTGGGGTTCTTCCTGCCCCCGAATGCCAATTTCGACCTTCTTCTCCGGGTCGTCATCCTGGTGACCTTCTTTTCCGCAGCCTATCTGGCCGAGGTGCTGCGCGGCAGCCTCGCGGCACTCCCTCGTGGCCAGTATGAGGCAGCTGATGCCTTGGGCCTGGACTACTGGCAGGCGCAGCGGCTTATCATCCTGCCGCAAACGCTCAAGATCTCGATCCCGGCTATCGTTTCCTCGTTCATCGGGCTTTTCAAGGACACCACGCTGGTAATCATCGTCGCGCTCTACGAGCCTCTGAAGGGGATCACCGCAGTCGTTCGCCAGGACGTCAACTGGAAGGGCATCTACTGGGAGCCCTACATCTTCGTCGGCGCAATCTTCTTCGTCTTCTGCTTCGGCATGTCGCGGTACTCGAAGTACCTCGAACACAAGCTGAAGACCGATCACCGTTAAGGGCATATATCATGGCAGAAGCAGCGAAAATGCAGGTCTCGGACGAGGTTGCGATCCAGATCACCGGAATGAACAAGTGGTACGGCACGTTCCACGTCCTGCGCGACATCAACATGACGGTGCAGCGGGGTGAGCGGATCGTCATTTGCGGGCCGTCGGGGTCAGGCAAATCGACCCTGATCCGGTGCATCAACCGGCTGGAGGAGCATCAACAGGGCCGGATCATCGTCGACGGAACCGAGCTGACGAACGATGTCAAGAACATCGACAAGGTGCGGTCGGAAGTGGGCATGGTGTTCCAGCACTTCAACCTTTTTCCGCATCTGACCATTCTGGAAAATCTGACTCTCGCCCCGATCTGGGTCCGGAAGGTGCCGAAAAAGGAAGCGGACGAGACAGCAATGTATTTTCTGTCAAAGGTCAAGATTCCCGAACAGGCGCATAAGTATCCCGGGCAGTTATCCGGCGGCCAACAACAGCGCGTCGCCATCGCGCGTTCCTTGTGCATGCGCCCCCGCATAATGCTTTTTGACGAGCCGACCTCGGCCCTTGACCCCGAGATGATCAAGGAAGTGCTCGACACGATGATCCAGCTTGCCCAGGAGGGTATGACGATGATTTGCGTCACCCACGAGATGGGCTTTGCCCAAGCCGTTGCGAACCGGGTCATCTTTATGGATCAGGGGCAAATCGTCGAGCAAAACGAACCGAAGGAATTCTTCAATAATCCGAAGAGCGACCGGACAAAGCTGTTCCTCAGCCAGATCCTGGGGCACTGACCAAGGTTCGCCGGCGCGAAATCGCGCGGGGTTGCTCCTCCATATTCACGGCCCAAGTATTCTTTGCGACAGTTCGCGCAAGATCGGGGAGCTTCGGCGAAGCCGTGGGTCAGGCGTGGATTGCACCGTCACCACAGGCAAGCGCTGCCTCACGTACCGCTTCCGACCAGGTTGGATGCGCGTGGCAGGTCAGTGCGAGGTCTTGCGCTGCGGCACCGAACTCCATCGCGACGCAGACCTCGTGGATGAGATCACCTGCAGCCGGCCCGATGATGTGGCAGCCGAGAATCCGGTCCGTGGCGGCATCGGCGATCAGCTTGACGAAGCCTTCGGCCTGGAAGACCGCCTTGGCCCGGGCGTTACCCATGAAGGGGAACTTGCCGACCTTGTAAGCCTGGCCTGCCTCTTTCAGCTGCTCTTCGGTCTTGCCGACATTGGCGACCTCGGGCGTTGTATAGATCACGCCGGGAATCACGCCGTAGTTCACATGCCCATGTTTTCCGGCCAGAATCTCAGCCAGCGCCATGCCTTCATCTTCGGCCTTGTGTGCAAGCATCGGACCGGCGATCGCGTCGCCGATCGCATAGAGGCCCTTGATATTGGTCTGGAAATGATCGTCCGTCTTCACCGTCCCGCGCGGACCTAGCTCGACCCCAAGCGCCTCTAGCCCGAGGCCAGACGTATAGGGTTTGCGGCCCGTGGCGACGAGGACGACATCGGCGTCAATGGACGCCTCGGTATCGGTCTTGCGCAGTTTGTAGGTGACCGTGGCCCCCTTCTTGACCTTCGCAACCGACTGGACCGCTGCACCAAGAACGAACTTCAGGCCCTGCTTTGCCAGGATGCGCTGGAAGCTTTTCGCCACCTCGGCGTCCATGCCGGGGGTGATCGCGTCAAGGTATTCGACCACGGTGACCTCGGTCCCGAGGCGGGCATAGACCGAGCCCATCTCTAACCCGATCACGCCCGCGCCGATCACGACCATGGACGTCGGGATCTTGCCCAGAACCAGCGCGCCGGTAGAGGTGACGACGATTTCCTCGTCTACCGTGACGCCGGGAAGGCTGAAGGGTTCGGACCCCGTCGCAATCACGATGTTCTTTGCGGTATGGGTTTCGTCGCCGACTTTTACCTGGCCCGGGGCCGGAATCGTACCCCAACCTTTCAGCCAGGTGATCTTGTTCTTCTTGAACAGAAACTCGATCCCCTTGGTGTTCTGGCCGACGACATCGGTCTTGTACGCCTGCATTTTGGCCCAATCGACCTTTGGTGAAGCGCCCATCAGCCCCATTTTCTCAAAGTTCTCATGGGTTTCGTGAAGCAGATGTGTCGCATGGAGCAGCGCCTTGGACGGGATGCAGCCGACGTTGAGGCAGGTGCCCCCCAAGGTATCGCGGCCTTCGACGACGGCCACTTTCAGCCCCAGTTGGGCCGCACGGATGGCACCAACATAGCCGCCTGGGCCAGCGCCGATCACGATCACATCAAACTCTGCCATGGGTCAGTTTCCTTAACTTTTGTCAGGTTCCGGACGCCAGCTTTGCGTCTCGGTGCGGTTTAGATAAGCATTTCACAGAAGGGCCGCGATCAGCATCACGACGGTTGAGAAGAAACCTACGCCCCAGATCGCGGAACGCCAAGGGCGCCAGCCGAAGACATAGGCGGGAATGTAAAGAACGCGCGCGCCAAGGTAGGCCCAAGAGGCAGATTGGGTGACGGTCGTCGACTGATCCCCGATGGTCACCACGACAACGGCGAGGGTGAAGAGGATGAGTGCCTCGAAATGGTTGTTCATCGCACGCTGTAGGCGACCGGTCCGGGTCGACAGCTGCCGCGACGGCGGGTAGTCACGGGGGCTGCTGGTGTAGCCGGTGCCCAATTCGACATTCGCCGGGATCGCGAAGGCCACGTATTGTATGGCTTGCAGAAGGCCCGCAAGGGCAAGGACGGTAGGTTCGGGGGTCATGGACGGGCCTTTGTGTTGAAGCCTTTCACAACACCGGCGCAGCCGACGAAGTTGAAGACACCGAAGAGATAGCCAAGGGCGGCGGCAATCGGGTCGTCCGAGCCTTGCATCGAACTCAAGAGGCCCCAGATGCACCAGACGGCAAAGAGCCCAGCCGCGATCTGGCTGCTGTTTTGCATAAAATGGGCAAAGGCGAACAGGATCAGGACCTGTACAGAGTGGCTGAACATAAGGCCGAGCGCGGCTTCTGGGCTGCGCGTGTAGACCAATGCGGACCCAGCGACGAGGCCAATCCCCAGAACGCACCAGGCCATGATGCGGGCGGCCAGGACAGCCAGCGGGAAGGCGAGGCGAGGGGTGTTCGAAGCCGGGGTCATCGGGCAGCCCCTTTGGTCCAGCGTCGGACAGTCTCGGGCGTCAGCACCTCTTTGCGGCGGTCTTCGAACCACGCGAGGCATTCCGCCTCGGCCACGGCGATGCCGGCTATCGCGCGAAGCCTTGCGAGTTCGGCGGAGACTTCGGTCCAGCGGCGCAGGATCGTGCGGTCCTGTCGGTCGTTGCGGTTGGCGCGGCGGTGCCAGGCCGAATTCAGGTGGTATTTGTCGGAGGTCTGGGCCCCGCCCTGACCACGGTCGTTCTTGAGGAGAAACACGTCGGTCGACCGGATGGCGTAGTGATTGACGACGGTCCCTCCGCGCATGGCCAGGTCGGTCGGGCGATAGCGTGATCGGGGCGGGCCGAGAAGCTGGGCGGACGACAGCGGCTCGCCCGCCGAGTTGACCGCCAGCGGCGCGTTTACGCGCGGGCTGGTCGGCATATGCTCGGAAGCACCCTCGAAGGCGCGGAAGCGGAAGAGCGACTTGAACTTGACGGTCGCCTCGTCCATCGCCGATTCGCAGGCGGTGAAGGCCTGCAGCGTCTCGCCCGGCCAGTCGCCATGGCCGTTATCGCCGAAGCTGAGCCAGGGCAGCGCGATGGCATGCGCCTCGCCCGCCATCGCCACCAGATCGGCCACGGAACCGGCGCCGGGGGCTATGTTCAGAAATTCGTCACTGTCGAGATGGGCAAGCCATTCGGTGGGACCGCCTTCAAGATGTGCCATCGCGCGAAGGATGCCGAGAGCCTGCGGCGGCGCGTGGTCGGGCACCGGGTTCGGCAAGTGGTCAACCTCGCCCGCCGCGGCGAGCAGGTCAAGCAGCCGGTCCGACCCGTCGATGCAGTCGTTGGTGCAGATGACCACCGGCCCGAAACCGATCACCCGATGATAGGCCAGCCACTCCAGGATATGGATCCCTTCGTTCCGCATGCAACTGACCAGGGCGATCGGTGGCCCCGTCATTGCGGGTCAACCCTTGTCCGCGCTTGCATCAGTCTACCCCGCCTTCTGAAGTCTGGCAGCGGCGATAGTCGTCTCGAGAAAGCCGTGGAAACTGTGCTCCTTGCCCAAGTCTGCGAGGTTCTGGAAGAGCTTTTTCGCGGCGGTTTTGGTCGGCCGCTCGCCGAGGCCGAAGTAGTGCTTTCCGGACAAAAGCGGGGGCGAGAGCGGTTCAGACATCATCGGTTTGCCGCGCAGATAGGCCTTCAGGAAACGCGGGTATTCGGAGTACTCGCCTGCCTGATAGTGTATGTTCAGCACCGCGCCATGCTGGGCGATCAATGCATCGAGCTGTTCACCATAGGTGCCGAAGGGTGCTACCTCGACCTGGCGGTGCGACTGAAGATCGGCAAGGACGGTCTTCCGGCGCTCGTTTGTCGAGCCAAAGAACAGCACCGACTGCGATTGAACATCCGATTCGGGAGGCGTCTTCGGAAACACGTGAGGACCGAACCTAAGCTTCGCCTTCAGCTCTGATGAAAGAAAGTCATAGGCCGGGGCATTATCTGGGCTGAGGTCGAGAAGAACATTATAGTTCGTCGCGTAACGCCGTCGCGTCCGTTCACGCGGCATCCGCCACATCACTTGCCCCGCCCGGTCAAGAAATTGCTCGGTCTGGATGCCGAGCAGCAACCTATCGGTAACCAGCGGTTTGTCGAAGGCATGGACACCCACATAGATATCGACGCCTGTCGAGAGGGGCTCTTCGATGCACCGTGACAGATCTTCCGCAAAATCCCGCAGAACGGGGTGATTGAAGTAGAGGTCCGCACCATGACGGCTGATCTTCCCAAGCGGCAGATATCCGGCTTTGACAGTCGCAGCGACCGGGGGAGTCGTCGTCGGGACGGGGCGGTCGGATTGCTCGCGGCAGGCGGGGCGGAAGGTCCGGAACCCGTCATCTACGACCGACGCTGCGTCAACATAAGAAAAGCTGTCGTAGAAGCGTTCTGCGCCAAAGTCGGCAAGGCTCAGGTCGCTGTACCGGCGGACGATCTGATCGTAGTTTTCGGTCAGTGTCCGGTTCTTCGGTTTCAGGTCCGAGACGACGACAAGCCCGGTCGGCGCACAGTCGAGGACCTCGATCTTCAGGTCCGGGCGATACTCTTGCAGGATCGGGATCAGCTTCCAGACATCGCCAGTCCAGGGTCCACGCGGAATGTTGTCGATGTCGCGGGTCGTCATGCCATGGCCGAAAGGACAGCAGTCGTGCATCGCGATGACCGAGGTCGGATTGCCCGCAGCTTCAGCGTTGATGAAGTCGCGGAGGAGGAATTCAAAAAGGTGCATCCCGTCGAGGAAGCTGAAATTTGGCTTCGCCTTCAAGTTCTTGAGGTGCCCGGCGGCAAAGAAGTCGTCGCTCGCTGCCTGGTAGAGATGGAGAGAAGGCTTGTTGCCCGCGACATCGTATTTGATGCGGAACTCCGGATCGACCGCGATGGACGGGCTGCGGGATTTGGCCAGCGACCGGCCGGTCTGCGAGCCGATTTCAAGATACCAGTCAAAGCGCATCTGTTGATGCAGGGCGTCCAGGAACTCCCGGTAGTCAAGCCCCTCGGCGGCGATGAACATCAATAGCTCCTGGTCAGGTCCTGTGCGGCGGTCAGCGAATGCCGAGTGGCGGGCGGTGTCAAGGCCGCACGCGGGGTCATTCGAACGCCTTGGGGAGTTTCAGTTCAAGGAGGATGAAGTTGAACTGGGCGCGGAGCGTCTGCCAGTCAGGGTGGGCGTCGCAGAACTGCCTGACATCGGCGAAAGCTGTGTCGGGGGCAGGGAGGAGGTTCTCCGGTTTGGCGGCTTCGGTAAAGGCCGCGATGGCCTCGGGCGGGACGTTGTTGGCGGTTAGTATGACGGCGGCGGCGGCGACGTCGCGATGCCAGTTGGTGGTGATCAGGGCATGGGTGGCAGGGTCGAGGGCGGAGCAGGTCAGGAAGGTCCGGTGTTCGGTGATGGCTTGGGACAGGAGGATATCGGCGGCGGGGGAGCCGGTGGGGATGATTTGGGCGAGGGCGGGGGTGGTGAGGAGGGTTAGGGCCAGAGCGAGGCCGCTGCGGATTGGGCGTTGGGTGCCCCCCACCCCCAACCCCTTCCCACGGGGGGGAGGGGAGGCGCTTGTTGCGGCGGTGGGGGTGGGGTGGGTCATTTGGGGTCCGGGGTGGGGGGGTGGATGGGCTACAGCGCACAGTTGCGAGGGTAGTGTCGCATTCGTGGACGTCCTATTTTCGAGCTTGCTCATAAATGAGCAAGCCATGAGCTTCGATTGCTGGCCAGACTGTCGAAACCCCGGCTTCAATCAGTTCTAGATGAACCTTGGGGTAGTTGTTCGCAACCTCGGCAAGTTTTGCTTCCCAAATTGCCCCATTGTCAAACCAAGCAAATTCGCCAGCTTCCGTCCACAGTTCGACACCAATGTCGAGATCACTGTCTGATCGCGCACTTCCGCTGATCCGGGATCCGTAGAGCCAGACGCGGGAGATCATTGGAACAGATTTTGCCCACTCGATAATGCGGTCCACTGTTATGGCATCAACTTGCATTGCAAATCCGGCACTTGAAAAGGCGGGGCAGGCCCCGCCCTACGCTTCACGGTAGCTAGGGGCCCGCCCCGACTCCCCTCACAAATCCATCAACAACCGACGCGGGTCCTCCAGCGCCTCCTTGACGCGCACGAGGAACGTCACCGCTCCCTTGCCGTCGACGATGCGGTGGTCGTAGCTCAGCGCCAGGTACATCATCGGGCGGATGACGATCTGGCCTCCGACGACAACCGGGCGGTCCTGGATCTTGTGCATGCCGAGGATGCCGGATTGCGGGGGGTTGAGGATGGGGGAGGACATCAGGCTGCCGTAGACGCCGCCGTTGGAGATGGTGAAGCTGCCGCCCTGCATCTCGGCCATCGACAGTTTGCCGTCGCGGGCGCGGAGGCCGAGTTCGGCGATCTTCTTTTCGATGGCGGCAAAGCCCATCTGGTCGGCGTCCCTCACCACCGGGACCACAAGACCGTTCGGGGTGCCGACCGCCACGCCCATGTGGACGTAGTTCTTGTAGACGACGTCACCGCCGTCGATTTCGGCGTTGACCTCGGGGACTTCCTTCAGTGCGTGAGTGCAGGCCTTGACGAAGAAGGACATGAAGCCAAGCTTGACGCCGTGCTTCTTTTCAAACGCGTCCTTGTAGTCGTTACGAAGGCCCATGATGCCGGACATGTCGACCTCGTTGTAGGTCGTGAGCATCGCGGCGGTGTTCTGCGCGTCTTTGAGGCGGCGGGCGATGGTGGCCCTTAGCCTAGTCATCTTTACCCGTTCCTCACGCGCGGCGTCTTCGGCGGGGATGGGCGCGCGGGGAAGGGCGACGGGGGCAGGTGCGGGCGTGGCGGCTGCGGCGACGGCCCCGGCGCTGCCCGCGACGGTGCGGGCGACGTCTTCCTTCATGATCCGGCCATCGCGACCGGTACCTTGGACCTTGTCGGGCGAAAGGCCTGCCTCGGCCAGCGCCTTCTTGGCAGAGGGGGCGTTTTCCACGTCGGTGCGGGGGGTGACCTCCTCATGCCCCGCACCGGGGGAACCGATGGCGGCGGCGGCCTCGATCTTGGGGTCCTCGGTGACCGGGGCCGGGGCTTCGGCCTTCGGCGCTGCTGCGGCCCCTTCGGTCACGATGGCAAGCCGGGCATTGGCGGCAACGGTCGTGCCTTCGGGGGCGAGGATTTCGGCCAGCACTCCCGTGACCGGGCTGGGCACCTCGACCGAGACCTTGTCGGTCTCAAGCTCGCACAGCATCTCGTCCTGCTTCACGGCATCGCCCGGTTTCTTGAACCAGGTGGACACTGTGGCCTCGGACACGGATTCCCCAAGTGCGGGTACCATTACGTCTGTCATGTCTAGTCTCCGGTCTTGCGGCGTCAGTTCAGGCCAAGGGCCTGGGCGACGAGGGTTTGCTGTTCATGCTTGTGGCGGGAGGCGAGGCCCGTCGCGGGAGAGGCCGACGGTTTGCGGCCGACGTAAGCCATCCGGGTCGGTTTGGCCCTGATCCTGGTCAGGATTGTCTCGATCTCGGGCTCGATAAAGCTCCAGGCGCCCTGGTTCTTCGGTTCCTCCTGGCACCAGATGAAATCGGCCATGGGGAAGCGGCTGAGTTCCTGGGCAAGCGAGATCGAAGGCACCGGGTAAAGCTGTTCCACCCGCAACAAATAGACGCCCTCCAGCCCTTGAGCGTCCCGTTCGGCCAGAAGGTCGTAGTACACCTTGCCCGAACACAGGACGACGCGCTTGATCTTGTCGTCGGCTTTGAGCTTCTGGTTCGAGAAGCCCTTTTGCGCGTCATCCCAAAGGACCCGGTGGAAGGTCGAACCGTCGGTGAAATCTGCCGCCCGCGAGATGCAAAGCGGGTGGCGCAACAGCGACTTCGGCGTCATCAAGATCAGCGGTTTGCGGTAGGTGCGATGCAGTTGGCGGCGCAGGACGTGGAAGTAGTTGGCGGGTGTCGAGCAGTTTGCAACGATCCAGTTGTCCTCGGCCGAAAGCTGCAGGAAGCGTTCAAGCCGGGCCGAGGAGTGTTCCGGTCCCTGGCCTTCGTAGCCGTGCGGCAAGAGAAGGACGAGGCCGGACATGCGGAGCCATTTCGATTCGCCCGAATTCACGAACTGGTCGATCATGATCTGCGCGCCGTTGGCAAAATCGCCGAACTGCGCTTCCCAGAGGGTCAGGGCATTCGGCTCCGACAGCGAGTATCCGTATTCGAACCCAAGGACCGCATACTCCGACAGCATCGAGTCGATGACCTCATACCGCGCCTGTCCGGGGCGGATGTGGTTCAAGGGATAGTGACGCTCTTCCGTGGTCTGGTTGACCCAGCCAGAGTGGCGTTGGCTGAAGGTGCCACGGCTACAGTCCTGCCCGGAAAGGCGCACGGGGAAACCGTCGATCTGGAGCGAGCCGAAGGCAAGCGCCTCGGCCGTGGCCCAATCAAAGCCGGTGCCTTTGGCGAACATCTCTTTCTTCGCGTCAAGCTGGCGGCTGACGGTCTTGTGCATGTCGAACCCGTCCGGCACCCGGGTCAGGGCGGCGCCGATTTCGGCCAGTGTCTCCGGCTTGATCCAGGTCTCGCCGCGCTGGTAGTTGTTCAGGTCCATCGAGGCGAGGTTTTTCCAGCGCCCGTCCAGCCAGTCGGCCTTGTTCGGAAGGAAAGCCTTGCCGGCTTCGAACTCCTCATTCAGGCGGGCCTGGAAGGCGGCCTTCATGTCCTCGATCTCGCCTTCCGGGATCAGGCCGTCGGCCACTAGACGTTCGGTGTAAAGCTGCAGCGTGGTCTTCTGCTTGCGGATCCGGTTGTACATGGCCGGATTGGTGAACATCGGCTCGTCGCCTTCGTTGTGACCGAAGCGGCGGTAGCAGAAGATGTCGAGCACTACGTCCTTGTGGAACTTCTGGCGGTATTCGGTGGCAACCTTTGCGGCATGGACCACGGCCTCAGGGTCGTCGCCGTTGACGTGGAAGATCGGCGCCTCGACCATCAGCGCGATGTCCGTCGGATAGGGCGAGGTCCGGCTGAAATGCGGCGCCGTTGTAAAGCCGATCTGGTTGTTGACGATGATGTGGATGCAGCCCCCGGTCCGGTGGCCCTTGATCCCCGAAAGCTGCAGGCATTCGGCAACCACGCCTTGCCCGGCAAAGGCCGCATCGCCGTGCAGCAGGATCGGCAGGACGGCCACGCGTTCGGAAACATCGTTCAGCTGGTCCTGCTTGGCGCGGACCTTGCCCAGGACGACCGGGTTCACCGCCTCAAGATGCGAGGGGTTCGCGGTCAGGCTGAGGTGGACCTTGTTGCCGTCGAACTCACGGTCGGACGAGGCACCGAGGTGGTACTTGACGTCGCCCGAGCCATCGACGTCTTCGGGTTTGTAGCTGCCACCCTGGAACTCGTGGAAAATCGCCCTGTAGGGTTTCTGGAGGACATTGGCCAGCACCGACAACCGCCCGCGGTGCGGCATGCCGATGATGATGTCCTTCACCCCCAGCGCGCCACCGCGCTTGATGATCGCCTCCATCGCCGGGATCAGCGCCTCGCCTCCGTCAAGGCCAAAGCGCTTGGTACCCATGTATTTGACATGAAGGAATTTCTCGTAGCCCTCGGCCTCGACCAGCTTGTTCAGGATCGCCCGGCGGCCTTCGCGGGTGAACTGGATTTCCTTGCCGTAACCCTCGATCCGCTCTTTCAGCCAGGCGGCCTGTTCTGGGTCGGAAATGTGCATGTACTGCAGCGCAAAGGTGCCACAATAGGTGCGCTTCAGGATCACGATGATCTCGCGCATCGAGGCGTGGGTCAGGCCGAGGACGTTGTCGATGAAGATCGGGCGGTCCATGTCGGCTTCGGTAAAGCCATAGGAGGCGGGGTCGAGTTCAGGGTGGTTGCCGCGCGGGGTCATGCCAAGCGGGTCAAGGTCGGCGGCAAGGTGGCCCCTGATCCGGTGGGCGCGGATGATCATCAGCGCGCGGATACTGTCGAGCACGGCGCGCTGGATCTGCTCTTCCGTCAGTTGCACACCCGATTCCGCGGCCTTGGCAGCGATCTTGGCACCGGCGGCCTTGGCTTCCTTGGCTGGGGGCGGGGCGGCCCATTCGCCGGTGAGCGCGGCGGTGAGGTCATCCACCGGCTGCGGCGGCCAGTCGTCGCGGGCCCAGGACGGGCCGGAAGCGGCGCGTCTGGTGTCCAGTTCGGTATCGCCGAGGGCGCGGAAAAACTCGGCCCATTGCGGGTCAACCGAGTTCGGGTCGGCGGCATGGCGGGCGGCCAGCTGGTCGACGTAATCGGCGTTCGCACCGTCAAGAAAGGATGAGGCGGTGAAGGCGGCAGTGGGGGATTGTTCGGTCATGGGGTTACCTCGGAGGGAGGGGGGCCGTAACGGTTGGCATGCGGGTCGGATGCAACGAGCATCATCCCGATGATGGAAGCGGTGACGAAAAGAGATGCGACGGCCGTTACAAAATAGATTAGGCCAAAGGCAAAGAGAGCAAGGATGCCAAGGATCAGGCCGAGGCCGGTGATCCAAGTGGCAACGCTGAACCAGTAGATTGCTTGATAACCGATCCAAAGGAAGAAGAAGGGCATGAAGGGAAACAAGGCTTGATGGCCCGGTTCACCCATGTCCTGCAAACGGCGGGACATCGCGGCAATCAGTGGTAGACCTAGAAGGATCAGGACGCCAACCCGCCAGATGCCCCAGAAGTCGATGTTGTCCCATGACAATTGCGTGCCGCCGACAACGGGTGGGATCAGGGCAACAGGCGCAAACCACCAGAACTCGGCGCGGGAGGCCCGCCCCGAACACTGGAAGGACTTGGCGAGGCCCGTCCTTATGGCTTGCGCCGGTCCCATGCTTACCCCTTGATCGCCTTCAGCACAGCCTCACCCAACCCCGCCGGGCTATCGGCGACCACGATCCCGGCGCTGAGCATCGCTTCGATCTTCGACTGCGCGTCGCCCTTGCCACCGGCCACAATGGCCCCGGCGTGGCCCATGCGGCGGCCGGGGGGGGCGGTGCGGCCGGCGATGAAACCTGCGGTGGGCTTCCAGCGGCCTTTCTTCTTCTCATCGGCCAGGAATTGGGCGGCGTCCTCTTCGGCGGCCCCACCGATTTCGCCGATCATGATGATCGAATGGGTGTTGGGATCAGCGAGGAACATCTCCAGCACGTCGATGTGCTCGGTGCCCTTGATCGGGTCGCCGCCGATGCCCACGGCAGTCGACTGGCCAAGGCCGACGTCGGTGGTCTGCTTCACAGCCTCATAGGTCAGGGTGCCGGAGCGGGAGACGACGCCGACCGAGCCCTTGGAGAAGATGGAACCCGGCATGATCCCGATCTTGCATTCGCCGGGCGTTAGGACGCCGGGGCAGTTCGGGCCGATGAGCCGCGACTTCGAGTTGATGAGGGCGCGCTTGACCCGCATCATGTCGAGGACCGGGATGCCTTCGGTGATGCAGACGATCAGCGGGATCTCGGCGTCGATGGCTTCCAGGATCGAGTCGGCGGCGAAGGGCGGGGGGACGTAGATGGCGGTGGCATCAGCCCCGGTTTTCGCGACTGCGTCGTGGACGGAGTCAAAGACAGGGAGGCCGAGATGCTCGGTCCCACCCTTGCCGGGGGTCACGCCGCCGACCATTTTCGTCCCGTAGGCGATGGCCTGTTCGGAGTGGAAGGTGCCCTGGGAGCCGGTGAAGCCCTGGCAGATGACGCGGGTGGATTTGTTGACGAGGACGGACATTCAAATTCTCCGTAGGGTGGGGCCAAGGCCGCCATGCAGGTGATTCAGGTGCAACGGATAGGTCGGTTTGCCAAGGCTTGCAGACGTCTTCATTGCAAGCCCCCCAAAGACTCGAGAAGCTCAACAGTGAGAGTCGGCCCTTCGAACCCCTGAGGTTGGACCCGGACCACAAGCGACGCGCCGTCCCGATTGAAAGACAGGCCAAGCTTTCCGTTTGGCGTCCAATTCAGGTCGAGATAACGTTTGGGAAGTGTTGTCAGAAGGGATGCCCAATCTGCATCCGCATCTGCAATCTCGGCGCTCAATCCGCATCTCCTGGTTGGAATTGGGCTTCCGTCGTAGTCTTCCGAAAGCTCATAGATGATCGGGCCAAAACCGCCGAAAACTCCTTGATCGACGTTTTCGAAACGGCCCAACTCTTCGCCAAAAGCTTGCCGATCAGATCTATCGAGCGGAATTGTTCGCAGTCCCGCGCGATTGAAGGACGCCTTGGTTGCCTTGCTGTCCGGAAAGTGCGTCAGGCAAGTCTTGACGAAAACCTCGAAGAGTTCGGTCGAAGTAAGGACACCTGCCGGCGGCGCAGACTTGGAGACGGTTGACGTCTCAGGTTCAACTGTACAGCCTGAAACGACCATGCCGACCACCACGACGGACGCGGGCAGCAGTCTCACCCCTTCACCGCCTTCACGATCTTCTCGGCGCCGTCCTTGAGGTCATCGGCCGCGATGACGTTCAAGCCCGACTTGCGGATGATGTCCTTGCCAAGCTCGACGTTCGTCCCCTCAAGCCGGACGACCAGCGGCACCTGAAGGCCGACTTCCTTGACCGCAGCGATCACGCCTTCGGCGATGATGTCGCAGCGCATGATGCCGCCGAAGATGTTCACAAGGATGCCTTTGACCTGCGGGTCGGACGTGATGATCTTGAAGGCCTCGGTCACCTTTTCCTTGGTGGCGCCACCGCCGACGTCGAGGAAGTTTGCGGGCTCGGCCCCGTAAAGCTTGATGATGTCCATCGTGGCCATCGCAAGGCCTGCGCCGTTGACCATGCAACCGATCTCGCCATCCAAGGCGATGTAGTTCAGGTCGAACTTCGAGGCGGCAAGTTCTTTCGGGTCTTCCTCGGTCTCGTCGCGCAGCGCCGCGATGTCGGGGTGGCGGTAGATCGCGTTGCCGTCGAAGGCCATCTTGGCGTCCAGAAGGCGCAGGGTGCCGTCCTTGAGCACGCAGAAGGGGTTGATCTCCAGCATGTCCATGTCTTTTTCGGTGAAAAGCTTGTAGAGCGTCTTCACGATCCCGACGCAGGATTTGACCTGTGCGCCGGTCAGGCCGAGGGCAAAGGCGACGCGGCGGCCGTGGAAATCCTGCAGGCCGGTCGCGGGATCGATGGTGAAGGTGTGGATCTTTTCCGGCGTGTCATGGGCGACGTCCTCGATCGACATGCCGCCTTCCGTTGAAGCCACGATCGAGATGCGGCTGGCCCCCCGGTCGATCAGGAAGGCGAGGTAGAACTCGCGGTCGATGTCGCTGCCGTCCTCGATGTAGATCCGGTTGACCTGCTTGCCGGCGGCGCCGGTCTGGATGGTCACGAGGGTGCGGCCCAGCATTTGGCGGGCGAATTCGGCCGCCTCACCGACCGAGCGGGCCAGACGGACGCCGCCCTTTTCTCCGGCCTCAGGTTCCTTGAACTTGCCCTTGCCCCGGCCCCCGGCGTGGATTTGCGACTTCACCACCCAGAGCGGGCCATCCAACTCTCCTGCGGCGGTCTTGGCATCTTCCGCTTTCAGGACGACGCGGCCGTCCGAGACCGGGATGCCGTAGCTGCGCAAGAGCGCCTTGGCCTGATATTCGTGGATGTTCATTGCTGCTACGTCCCCTTGGTCAGGCGAATGCCGGAAAATGTTCCATCGGGTTCTGGCACGGTTGCGGGTCCGATCCAAACGGCAAATGGCCGTCAAGCAGTGGAAAAGCAGAGAAAACGCGAGATGTGATCACGATTTTGAAACGTGTGATCACTTGTTGGAAATGTGTGATCACATTGTGTCCACTGCGGCTGGCCGGGCAACGAATCGGCACCAAGATCACCTGATTGACAAGCTTGAGGCCCGCTGCGAAGCCTTGGCCCTTCAGACAACCGGAGACTGACATGTCGCATCCCAGCGCAAATGATATCACGCAGGGCCCACTGCCGAAGATCTCGCACGGACGGGGTGTCTATCTTTGGGACCGGGACGGGCGGCAATACATCGACGGCTCGGGTGGACCGGCGGTGTTTTCCGTCGGCCATGGCGATCCCCGCGTGAATGCGGCGGTGGCGGCGCAGATGGAAAAGGTGGCTTATGGCTACCGCTACCTTTTCACCTCTGATCCCCTCGAGGAGATGAGCGACATCATCGCCCGCGCGACGGGGCTGGCCGATATGGTCTATACAACCTCAGGATCGGAGGCCGTGGAAAGCGCGGTGAAGATCGCACTGCAGTATCATTTTGACCGTGGCGATCCGAAACGGGTGAACTTCATCGCACGGAAGCGGTCCTGGCACGGTAACACGTTGATGGCGACGGCGCTGTCGGGGTTCGAAGAGCGGCAGCGGGCCTTTGCTGGGGCTTTGCCGATGGTCGGGCGGGTTAGTGCAGCGAACGCCTATCGGTTGCCGGCAGGCGTGACGCGCGAGGGACTGGTCGGGCATCTCGCGGCGGAGCTTGAAGCAGAGATCCTGCGGCTGGGGCCCAAGACGGTGGCGGGGTTTATCTTCGAGCCCGTGGTCGGTGCGGCGGGCGGCGCGCTGCCTGCACCTGAGGGGTATGCGAAAGCGATGGCCGAAGTCTGTCGTCGGCATGGGGTGCTGGTGATTTGTGACGAGGTGATGTGCGGGTCGGGCCGGACCGGGGTCTGGCGGGCCAGCGCCGAGGACGGTATCACTCCCGACATCATCACCGTGGCAAAGTCCCTGTCCGGCGGCTACCTGCCGCTGGGTGCGACGGTCTACACCCGAGAGATCGCGGATGTGATCGCGGCGGGCCATGGCGGGCCGCTGACCGGGCATACCTACACCGGGCACACGGCCTGCCTTGCGGCGGGCGTGGCGGTTCAGCGGATCGTTCAAGAAGAGGGGCTACTGGCCCGCATTCAGGACAAAGGTACGCGTTGGCAAAATGAGTTGCGGTCCCGGATGGCGCATCTGCCGCAGGTCGGCGATGTGCGGGGGCGCGGGTATTTCCTCGGAGTGGAGTTGGTGGCAGACCCGGAGACGAAAGCTCCGTTCGATGCGTCGTTGGGGGTGAATGGCCGTATCCGGGCCGAGGGGTTGCGGCGCGGGTTGATCTGCTACCCGTCGGGCGGGCATGTCGATGACGCGGCAGGGGACACAGTGATCGTGGCGCCGCCGTTCAATGCAAGCGATGCCGAGCTTGACGAGATCGCTGACAAGCTGGTGGCAACGCTGGAGACGGTTGTCGCGGGCCTGCCCCAGGCCTGAGGACGGAGCCGGAATTTTTGAAAATTCCGTAACGGAGCCTTTGAAGGCTCCGTTACGATTTCATTGAAGAAATCGTTCCACCGTTGGTGAAGCGTGCTCTAGTTCAGGAAGACGGCGAACAGCATCGCGTCGCCCTGCACGAGGCTTTCAAAGTCGCTCCATGACGCCAAACTGGCCTGTGGGCCCTTCTCGGCATAGGCCAGAAATCCTTCGCCCTGAATCCAGCTGATCAGATCGACCGGCGGCGGGTCGTCGAACATCTTTTTCAGGTTGATCCCGGCCTCGGCCCCGAAACGCCAGTGCGGGATCAGAACCTCGCCTTTCAGCAGTTTCTCGGCGTCGGCCAGAACCGCCTGCCAACGCTCGCCCGTCCCCGGCGGCATTGTGATTCCCATGCCGGAAACTTGTTTGTCGTTCGGGACCCATTCGCCCTTGTTGTCGGCCTCAAGCGCCACCAGCGACCAGAAGCGGCGGTTTTCTTCAATCATCGACAGGAAATGACCATAGGCATCCGTGGCAAGCGCCTTGTCCGGCGTCTTGGCCAGAGCGTGCAGGACCATGGCGACGCGGTCCACCTGGCGGCCGAACATCATGTCCATCGCGTTGTTTGGGGGTGTTTCGCCCCAGAACGCGTCAATCGCTTTGGAGCTGTCCAGCACCCGCTGAATTGCGGGCTCGGGATCATAGGCTTTCGCGGTCGATACAAAGCCCGACAGGAAATGGGTGTAGGCCTGCAGCCAGGCGGCGTCGGCGGTGTCGAAGGTGATCACCGGGTCCTCAAGTTGTACCCCGATCATCCGCCCGCCACCCAGTGTCAGACCGGTGACCGAGCCGATATCCTCGCCCTCGTCACGGGTCTGGTTCAGGTTGATGTCGAACCAGAGGTCAGAGAGGCGGATGTCCAGCGCAAAGGGTTTGTCGCCAAGCTGGGTCAGGGCCGCGCGGCTTTCGTCCATCCGGGTGTCCAGCCCGGTCAGCAGGGTGGTGAAATCGGCCGGGGCAAAGGCGCGGGCGTTCGGATTTTCCGGGATTGGCAGGCGCAGGATTGGCAGTTCCGACCAGTCGGCTTGGACTCCGGTCTGCCAGCGGAGCTGCAACGCAGCCTCGACGCCACCAAGGAAGCGGAGGCCCGCAAGAGCGAAGAGATCTTCGTTGGTGGGCGCGGGCAAGGCCGCGAGGCGCGCTTCTGTTGGACCAAGGCCGGTGCGGCCGATCTCCTCGGACAGCGTTTCGGCGGTTGCGGGGGCGGCGGCAAGGACAAGGGCGAGAGCGAGGGATCGCATGGGTGCCTCCTTCTGGTTGGCACTTGGAATTTGGGGACGGGCGGAGGCAGACGCAAGTCGGGAGGTCCGGAGGTTGACCCCCTTTACGGCTCACGGGGCGGCGAGGCGGTCCAGAGGACCTGACCGCGCGGCACGAGGGCGGGTTTCCTTGACGGGATCAGGCCTGCGGCACGGATTGCAGTTTCGACGGAGGCTTCGGTGACATGGTAAGGTGGGCGATCAGGGTGAGTGACGACCCCGTCGGGCTGACGGGTAGCGGCTGCACCGTTGGGGGCGAGGAAGACGGTGAAGAGGAAGGCTCGGAGAGAGGGGAACTGGCGGAGGTTGGTGAGGGCCTGCGACAGGATTGGGGCGGGCAGATGGGTGAAGACGCCGAAGGCGATGGCGAGCGTGATGGCGTCGGGGATGCCGGGATAGGCGAAGGCCGCGTCCTCGATCAGGTGGGAGAGGGGGAGGCGGTCGTGGTCGGTCAGTTCCACGGCCCGCCCGTGCCGCATCAGGGCGAGCGAGGCGTCGGTGCCCCAGTAGTGGCCCGGGTCGAGGTAGGGGACGGCGAGGTGACCGAGGCGGAGCGCGCCGCAGCCGATGTCGAGGAGGTGGTCTTGCGGCGTCATCCCCTCCGCTTCAAGGGCGGCCATCTGGACCCTCGCGGTCTCTCCCCAGCGGCCGCCGACGATGTCGCGGTGGCGGCCCTTGGAGATTGCGTCCTCGTAAAAGCCGGGGGCGAGGTAGGGGGAGGCGAGCCTGGTCAGGAGTTGGGGTCCTTTGGCGGGTCCTTTTGGGCCGGCGCTTGCGCTGCCGCCTTCATCCGGGCGAGGAGCTCTTCCTTGGTCTCGCGCGGGGGGGTGGTGGATTTCGGGGCACCCTTCTGGGTGTGGGCAGGCCCGCGAGGGGCGCGGCGGGCGCCCTTTGGGTTGCCGGATTTCGAATAGTCCATGGGCTTCTCCCGGGGATCGGATGGGGAGGGGATGCCGGATTTGGCGGGCGGGAGCAAGGGGGGCGGGGGCCGGGAGGGAGCAGGGGTCGTTGTGTCCACGGTGGACAAAGATAGATAGGGAAGATATTTCAATGGTTTGGCTGTGGGCGTTAAGGATTTGGAAAGGATTGGGAGGCAGCGTGTCTGAGGCAAGTTTGTGGCCCGCCGGGTCGCTTTGCTGCCGCCACTGGCCATCCGGTTGGTCAGCTGTCGGCGTGGTCGTTGGTCAGCGTCTCGATGGCCAGACGCTCCATCAGGGTTGCATAGTCGGCCTGCGACCAGCTGCGGGCCTCGCAAAGAGCTTCCCAGTTGCGGACCGACAACAGCATCCACAATAGATCAGCCGCCCGGTCCGGCGAGAGGTCGGACCGCAACAGCCCATCCCGTGCCAGCATGTCGATGGCGGCACGGCAGCCTTGGTGCATATCCTCCATCCGCGCAGCCCAGGCGGCAGCGGCTTCGGGGTCGCGATCCGCTTGCACCATCAGGGCGCGGGCAAGCCCGTGGATTTCGGGAATGTAACCGGACCAAGCCCGCACCCAGAGCCGAAGGCGTTCCATTCCCGTCGCAGCGTTGCGGACCGGGGCCAGCCTGGCGTCGCGTCCCTTGATCTGATCGAGGTGCAGTGTGGTTGCGACCAGAAGTTCGGTCCGAGTGCGAAAATGCAGGTACAGGGCTTGCCGGCTGATCCCGGCCGCCTTGGCCACATCCGTCATGCGAACCTGATCTGCCGAGCCGCCCGTCAGCAGCCCCAGCGAGGCGTCGAGGATGCGGTCGCGTGTCGGCCTGGCGTCTATTGACACAGTGTCAAGTGATCCCTATCTGTCAGTCTCTTGACATGATGTCAAGTCGGTGCTGTGGCGTTGCACAGCGGGGCATAGTCTGCCCGTCCACTGTCGAAAAGGAAACCTGCCATGCGTGATTCCACCCAGCTTCTGTCGCGTGTCACCCTGTTCGCCGCCGGCCTGATCAGCCTGGTGATCGGTGTCGCGATCATCTTTCTGACCAAGGACTTCTACGCGTCAACCGGAATTGACCTGAAGGGCGATGCGAGCCTTTACAGCGAAATCCGGGCTTCGGGCGCGGTGCTGCTTGCTGTCGCGATTTTCCTGTTGGCAGCTTTGGTTCGGCCCGCTTGGCAGCGGTCAGCGATACTGGTCTCGGCGATCTACTTCAGCGCCTATGGGCTGGCACGGCTGTATTCGGCTTTTGTCACCGGCTGGCCGAGTGCCGAAATCACCACGGCGATGGTCGCGGAACTTGCCGTGGGCGCGGTGGCGGCGGGTCTGATCTTGCGTGCGGGGCGGCAGGCAGAGAGGTGAAAGAGGGCCGGGACGCGAAGTGCAAGGCGGGACTGAGGCCCGGGCGGACATTTAGACAGATCGTTACTTCTGACCGGGGACATGGCGCCGTTGCACCGCCGTGCAGCGCGCCTGTCCGTCCCCCCGAAGTCGAGGACTGAATTCCTGCGACTCTTTCAGATTCTTGGCGCGTGAGCTGGCCTTCTGTGATAGACTTCGCCCATTGATTTGAAGCCCTTTAGGATTCAGGAGGATGAGAGCATGCGCCTATTTTTTTTAGTACTCGGTATTTTACTTGCGCCGGCAGAGACCCTGGCGGATCAAGACAAAATCACCCCAGTTGGGAACTACCAGGTCCCGGACGACCATACCAAATTTATCAAGGAATTTCTTGGGTTGATGAAACAAAACCCTGATGCAGCAAGGCGGTTTGGCCTTGTTGATATGGGTGCCGAACAACCCGTCTCGGGGGTAATTATCTGGACTTGTGAGGACTTCGGCGGATCGCTGATCCCACCGGAGTGCAAACCCGAACTACTTCAATAGTTGACCTATTCACCGAGTGCAGGGCCCTGTTCGTGATCGGCTCTGCCCCACATCGCGGATGGTACGGCGTTGGGTGAAGCGTTTGATAACGGTCCTCTCGCGGTCAAGGCGGGCGACCAGTTTACGCCCGCTTCGTCCCACAGAACAAAGCCTGATCTAGCCGGGCGTGGCGCTGCGGATTTGGGTCCCGGTCTGCGTTGAAAGGTCCGGTGCGCAATGAACGCGCACCCCGCGAAGAGTCGGGGCAAGCCCCGACCTACGGGGCTTGCCATGGCGTTCAGCGTTACGCCAGCGTGGGATCAATCCCCTTGCATGCGGTCAGCCGCCCCTTCACCGCGTCGATCGACTTGTCCAGCATGGCCTTCTCGGCGCTGTCGAGCTTGACTTCGACCACCCGTTCGACGCCCAAAGCGCCGATGATGACGGGGACGCCGACATAGATGCCGTCAAGCCCGTAGGCGCCTTTCACGAAGGCAGCGCAGGGGAGGAGGCGTTTTTGGTCTTTGAGGTAGGCTTCGGCCATTTCGACCGCGCTGGCGGCGGGGGCATAGAAGGCCGAGCCGGTCTTCAGGAGGCCGACGATTTCCGCCCCGCCGTCGCGGGTGCGCTGGACGATGGCGTCAAGCTTTTCCTGCGTGGTCCAGCCCATGGCGACAAGGTCGGGCAGGGGGATGCCGCCGACGGTGGAGTAGCGGACCGACGGCACCATCGTGTCGCCGTGGCCGCCAAGGACAAAGGCGGTGACGTCTTTCATCGAGACGTTGAATTCGAGCGACAGGAAATGGCGGAAGCGCGCGGAGTCGAGGACACCCGCCATGCCGACGACCTTGTGATGCGGCAGGCCGGAGAATTCGCGGAGCGCCCAGACCATGGCATCAAGCGGGTTGGTGATGCAGATCACGAAGGCGTCGGGGCAATGGGTCTTGATGCCCTCACCCACCGATCTCATCACCTTGAGGTTGATGCCCAGAAGGTCATCGCGGCTCATCCCCGGTTTCCGCGGGACCCCGGCGGTGACGATGCAGACATCGGCGCCCTTGAGGTCGGCATAGGAGTTGGTGCCGGTGAGGCTGGCGTCAAACCCTTCGACCGGGCCGGACTGGGCCAGGTCAAGCGCCTTGCCTTGCGGCGTGCCCTCGGCGATGTCGAAGAGCATGACATCGCCCAGTTCCTTGAGTGCAAGAAGATGGGCAAGCGTGCCACCGATCTGACCGGCACCGATGAGGGCGATCTTGGGTCTGGCCATGGAAGCCTCCTGTTTGGGGATTGATCGCGGGCAGGGGTAGCGGCTTCCGGGGCGTCTGTCCAGCATTGGAATCGGGGTCGGTATACAGTTGTATGCCGAAAAATCCAGCTTCCGGGTCGGGGGAATAAGGGTTAGCGGTAACCTCGGCGGAGGGTGTGATGGCAGAAGCTGGGTTCTAGCTGGCGGCGGTGACCTTGCTAGTCGGCGTGATCGGGGCGGCCTTTGCACTGAACCTGATCCTGCGGAAGCCGGTGAGCAAAGAGCCGAAGTGGGCCGACGTGGGGCCGGGCCTGTGCTGGGGCGCGGTGACTGGGTTCACCAGCTTTGTCAGTCATGCGGGGGCGCCGCCTTATCAGGTATACACATTGCCCCCGGGGATGACGAAGGCGGTCTTTGCCGGGACCGCGACGATTGCCTTTGCGGTGATGAACGCGGTGAAGCTGGTGCCCTACTATGCGCTGGGCCAGTTGAACCTTGGGAACCTGAAGGCGGCGGCGTTGCTGTCGCTGCCGGCGGCAATTGCGGTTCTCGCGGGGGTGCGGCTGGTGCAGTGGTTGCCGGAACGGCTGTTCCTCCGGCTGGTGACATCGGCGCTGCTGCTGATCTCGGTCAAGCTGGTCTGGGACGGGGCGCGGGGGTTGATGTGACCCGGACCTTGCGCATTCCGGCGGGGAGGGCTGGATTTCGAGGCGGGGTGGTGGTCTGCTTCTGCGGGTGGTTTCATCTTTGACTGGAGGTGCGAAGTGTTGCCTGACCCTGACACGCTTTACGCGGCGCTTCTGGCCCGCGATGCCCGGTTCGATGGAGAGGCCTTTGTCTGCGTCAGGACGACTGGCATCTTCTGTCGCCTGACCTGTCCGGCGCGAAAGCCGAAGCGCGAGAATTGCAGTTTCCGCGCTTCGGTCGAGGCCTGCATTCAGGCCGGGTTCCGGGCCTGCAAGCGCTGCAAGCCGGAGGGCGTCAGGCCTTTGTCCCCTTTGCCGGCAGCTCTTCGGTCACCGCTTCAAACCCAGCGCCCGAGGCCATAAGGCACATCTGCCCGTCGGGAAGGGTCATGGTGATGGTCCAGGTGCCGGTGTCTTCGGCGGCAAAAAGCTCCATCACCGCATTCTCGCCCGCGATGCCGACCGAGCGGCGGGTTTCGCCGTAGCGTTCGCCAAGCATTGTGACCACGCGGTCGCGGGCGTCGCATTGCGGGGCGCTGGAGGCGATATCGGCGGCGAGGACCATGCCACCGAGGCCAAGGGAAAGGGCAAACATAGTCTGGTTCATCTGAGGGCCTTTCTGCCGGATCATGGGCGGGAAGGCTGACGGAGCTTGGCTGAAAAGAGGTTAACGGCGCGGGCGGGGTCAGAGGTCGCCGGTCCAGATACTGTCGCGCTGGCCATCGGGGTCGGCAAGGATCGAGATATATGTGCCGACAGTGGGCAACTGGTCGAACCGCACCAAGTAGGTGCACCCTTCGCGGCCGTCTTCCTCGCGCCAAGTGGCGCGCCAACGCGACCGATTGTTGATGCGCAGCCAGGACTCGATATGGCCCGTGACCATGGCGTGCTGCTTGACCCCGTTGCGGTGCATCCAAGTGGTGCTAGCGGCGCGGTTCAAGCCAAGCCGGGCAAAGGTCAGCGCGGCAAGGCTGAAGGCCAAGGCGCTGAACCGGGCGATCCATGCACCTCTGGCGGTTCTTCCCGGTTCGATCTCGGAAACTGAGGGGTCCTTGGCCCAGTAGCGCGCCGGGATCCTTTGGCCGGTACCGATCTTCTGGTAGAAATCGTAAGTGAGGTCCTGTTCATCTTCATAGGTCTTGCCCGCGACCGTGAACCGGTAGCTTGCCTTGTAGCGGTAGGTTGTGTGCCGGTCCGTATCCCTGTCGGTCGAACGGTAGACGCGGGTCAGCTCCGCTGTAGCCTCGACGCCTTCGTTCAGCAGCCGCTGGGCGGCTCGGCTGTTGGCAGTCGCGATGAACCAGGCGATCACCGACAGAACTGTCGCTAGAAGAGCGAACCAGCCCCAGAGGCGAAAGAAGTAGTAGATGAACCTCATTTGCCCGAACCTGGATCACCGTTGCTGACCTGCGGACTCTAGTCGATGCGAATCGGGGCGACCAGAGCGACACTGAACGCGGACTTGCTGCAATGCAGCAGATTTGCCCTTGCTGTTTGTGACCAAACCATGCTCTGAAGCGCAAGAATGTTGCGTGGAGGTGAGTCGATGGCAGAAAATGGGCCTCATTCCTATCGGTCTGTCCTGTATATCCCGGCCTCGAAAGAGCGGGCGCTTGAGAAGGCGCGGGAACTGGCGGCGGATGCGATCATCTTTGATCTGGAGGATGCGGTCGCGCCGGAAGAGAAGGCGCGTGCCCGGGAAATGCTGGCGCGCGAGCTGGCGGGCGCAGATTTCGGCCACAGGGCGCGGCTGGTGCGGGTGAACGGGCTGGAGACGGACTGGGGGGCGGCGGACCTCGCGGCCTTTGCCGGGCATCCGGGGGTGGATGCGGTGCTGGTGCCGAAGGTAAACTCTCCCGCCGATCTGGATGCGGTCGCGGCGCTGGTTCAGGGGCCAATCTGGGCGATGATGGAAACGGCGAGGGGATGCCTTAACGCGGGGGCCATCGCGGCACATCCCCGGCTGGAGGGGATGGTCATGGGGACGAATGACCTGGCGAAGGAGCTTGGCGCGCGCTTTCGGACGGATCGGTTGCCGCTGATGGCGGGGCTTGGGGCCTGTCTGCTGGCGGCCAGGGCCGAGGGAAAGGTGATCGTGGACGGGGTCTTCAACGCCTTCAAGGACGAGGATGGCCTGAAGACGGAATGCGAGCAGGGCCGGGACATGGGGTTCGACGGCAAGACGCTGATCCATCCGGCGCAACTGGCGATCGCGAATGCGGTCTTTGCGCCGAGCGAGTCGGAGGTCGCCTTTGCCCGCCGCCAGATCGAGGCCTTTGCCGAGGCACGGGCGCGGGGTGAAGGCGTCGCGGTGGTGGATGGCAAGATTGTGGAGAACCTGCATATTGTGACGGCAGAGGCGCTGCTGGCAAAAGCCGAGCAGATTGCCGCCATGACATGAAAGGGAAGCTCACATGTACCTCTTGCTGTTGATCGCCGGGGTCCTGCTTTGGGCCTATTCGCATCTGATGAAACGGGTGACGCCGGGGTTTCGCGCGGGCCTTGGTGAAAACACCGGCAAGATGGTGGTCACCGTGCTGTCGATTGTGGCTATCGTGATGATGGTAAAGGGCTATCGCGGCGCCGATGTGGTGGTGCTGTGGAGCCCACCGGCCTTTCTGACCCATGTGAACAACCTTCTGATGCTGGTGGCGGTCTATCTGGTGAACCTGGGCTATTCGCGTGGGGTGGTGCGGACCAAAATCCGGCATCCGATGCTGACGGCAGTAAAAACCTGGGCCATCGCGCATTTGCTGGTGAATGGCGATCTCGCCTCGGTCATCCTGTTCGGCGGGATTTTGGCCTGGGCGGTGCTGGACCTGATCCTGACAAACCGGATGCAGCGCGAATGGGTCCCGCCAGCTGCGGGGGCAGTGGCAAACGATGTGATCTATGCCGGGGCGTCGCTTGCAGTCTTTGCCGTGGTCGCCTGGGTCCACAACTGGCTTGGTTATTGGCCATTCGGGTGAAAAGATGAAGCTTTACCGGTTCCTCAGCGGGGATGACACCGCCGCTTTCTGTCATCGGATAACCGCAGCCCTGAACATGGGGTGGGAGCTTTACGGGCCCCCGTCCTATGCATTTGACGGGGCGAATGGCGTGATGCGCTGCGGGCAGGCGGTCGTGAAGGACGTGCCGGGCGACTACCACCCTGACGTGAAGCTCGCCGAGCAATGAAGACCAATCCGGGCCGGTTCTTCGAGGATTACCGTATGGGCGAGCTGATCGCCCATGCGGTGCCGCGCACGGTGGGGGTGGGGGAGCGGGCGCTTTATCACGCGCTTTATCCGGCGCGGGGTGCGGTGCATTCGTCGGACGAGTTTGCGCGGTCGGTCGGGCTTGCGGCCTCACCCATGGACGATCTGATCGCGTTTCATACGGTTTTCGGCAAGACGGTGCCTGACATCAGCCTGAACGCGGTGGCAAACCTTGGGTATGCCGAAGGGCGCTGGCTGGCCCCCGTGTGGCCGGGGGATACGCTGCGGTCGGTATCCGAGGTGATCGGGCTGAAGGAGACTTCCTCTGGGGCGACCGGGGTCGTCTGGGTCAGAACGCGCGGACTGAACCAGCGGGGCGAGGCGGTGCTGGAATATGTGCGCTGGGTGATGGTCCGCAAGCGCCGCCGCGAGGTGGTGGTGCCGGTTCAGGTGCCGTTGCTGGCCCCGGTTGTAGCCCCGGAGGCGCTGGTCGTGCCAGAGGGGCTGGACTTCAGCCGGTATGATTTCGCGCTGGCGGGTGAGCCACATCGGTGGGGCGACTATCAGGTTGGCGAAGTGATCCACCATGTCGATGCCGTGACGGTCGAAGAGGCCGAGCATATGCTGGCGACGCGTCTCTGGCAGAACACCGCCAAGGTGCATTTCGACACCACGCAACGCGAGGATGGCAAGCGGCTGATCTACGGCGGACATGTGATTTCGCTGGCGCGGGCGTTGTCGTTCAACGGGTTGGCGAATGCGCAGCTTGTGGTGGCGCTGAACGCCGGAGCCCATGCGAACCCCTGTTTCGCAGGGGACACGGTTCGGGCCTGGAGCGAGGTTCTGGACCGGGCCGAGACTGCGGCCCCAGGGGTAGGCGCCTTGCGGCTGCGGCTGGTAGCGACCCGAGGCGCGGCGGGCGGCTTGCGCGGGGCGGATGGGAAATACTTGCCGGAGGTGCTGCTTGATCTGGACTACTGGGCCTTGGTCCCGGTCTAGGAGGTGCTTGGCCCGGGGCTGCCGCGATACCTGGGCCACAGGGGTTTTTGCTGTGGGCAGTTTCCATTGACCGTTGGGTCAATCGAGAAACGGTGCTACGCTCCTCAGCGGATCAAGTGAGGGGAGATGTGGATGAACAAGTCGATCTTGGGCGGTCTTGCATTGCTGCTGATATCGGGTACAGCTTCGGCGCAGGATGCCATCGTTTATGGTGGAGCCGAGCTTGAGTTTCTCTTCGAGGAGGATGGGTCGGGCACTGGTACGAACAGCTATGTGTCCGGGTATGTCGAAGTCGAGGTCAACGGGATTTATGGTGGGCTTTGGGGCGAGGTGGCCAGCGACGAGGTGCTGAACGAAGTCAACTTGTACTTCGGCTATCGGAACGAAACCGCAGCCGGACTTGGCTACAACTTGTATTACACCCGCTACTATTATCCGAATGATGGCGGCGACTGCTGTGGCGAGATCTCGCTGGAGCTCGATCTGCCGGTCGGCGAAAAGTTCACCGCTTCGGCGGAATTCTACTATGTCCCGGAATATGATGACGTGCCCGGCCTAGGGTCAGCCTATGTGGGCGGCGCCTGGACCGTGACCGACGCGGTCGAGGTCTCTGTTCTTTACGGGACCTATGAAGTGGACGGCGCCGGCAACGAAGACGAGTGGGAGCTGGGCGCGACCTATTACATTGGCGACGAGACGGCGGTCGACCTGCGTTGGTACGACGGGACCGAATATGTCGACGGCTATGTGGGGTTGAGCCTGACCTGGGACACCACTCTCTTGGGCGGCTGAGGACCGTATGTCGGCTGTGATCACGGCTTCAAAAGTCGTGATCACGAAGCTGAAAAAGATGCTCCGGTAGCGTCAACATCTTGCAGTTGCGGCATTCTGGTATGTGACATGGGCGAAAACCGCGCTATTGAATAGGCCAGACAACAGCCCGCGCTGGCCAGAACGCCGCGCCGCCAGGCCAGAGGACCGCCGATCATGGCAGATGCAAAGCGAGTAGAGCGCCCGTTATCGCCTCACTTGCAGATATACCGACCGCAGTTGACCTCGATCACGTCGATCCTGACCCGGATCACCGGCAACGGGCTGATTGTCGGCGTGATCCTCGCCGTGTGGTGGCTGCTTGCTGCGGCGACGTCGGACGCCTATTTCGAGGTGGCGAATGCTGTCGCGACCGGTTGGTTCGGGGATCTGGTCTTTACCAGCGCGCTTTGGGCGGTCTGGTACCACTACCTGGCCGGCCTTAGGCACTTCATCTTTGATGCGGGGCATGGCCTGGACATCCCGACGGCGGAAAAGCTGGGCTGGGCCTGCATCATTGGATCGGTCGTTCTGACCGTGATCACAATTCTTCTGGTTCAGTGAGGGTCACATGCGCTATTTGACCGCCCGTAAACGCGCCGAGGGACAGGGCTCAGCCCACGCTGGGACCGAGCATCACTGGTCGATGACCGTGACCGCCGTCGGTCTGTGTTTTCTGGTGCCCATTTGGCTTTACGTTTTTGGCTCGACCTTGGGTTCGCCGCGCGATGTGGTGCTGGAGACCTTCGCGCGCCCGTTCCCAGCGATCCTGACGGCGCTGATCCTGGTCGTGGGCATGCGCCACTTCGGCATGGGGGCCACGACGATGATCGAAGATTATGCCCGTGGCACGACGCGGAAGCTGCTGGTCATCGGGGCGATTTCGCTGTCGTGGCTGATCGCTGCCACGGGCCTGTTTGCGCTGGCTCGCATAGCGCTTTGAAGGGGCAGCCATGTCGGAATTCACCGATTACATGCAGATCCTGACGCGCGCCGAGACATTGGCGGACTTGCGGGCCCAACTGGTAGAGACGGTGGGATCGGGCAAGCTGCCGCTCTACGAGTTGCCTGCGGACAGTCTTGACTCGACAGAGCTTGCAGAAACGGCGTGGCACGCATTGCCAAAGCCGGTCTGGGTCATGATCCTGACCGGAGGCAGCCTTGATGACCTTGCCAAAGCCGGTCCTGCGTTTCACCTGATGGTCGAGGAAGACTTTGAGAGTTGGGCCATAGCGCTGCGCTGCAATGGGCAGTCGTGGAGTTTTGCCATGCTTCAAGGACCCGACGCCTATCGCGAGGCAACGCTGCGCTACGATGCGGCGATCTGGGACCCCGTCGCGATGCACGACGAGGCGGCGAAAATGGCGGCATGTCTGTCGGTGGACGCCCAGGATCTGACAGCTACCTTTGTCGCCGATGGTGGACAGGCATTTTCGGCGTTGATCGGCGCAAGCTACGAACAGATGGAAGATCAGGGCCTGTCCGACTATACCCTTGGCGAGGTCAGCTGGGCGGTCTGGAACTGGGCGGAGATGCCAGAATGAGATTGGACCAAGAATGACTGCCTATCCCTATGAGACGCATGAATATGACGTGGTTGTGGTCGGGGCCGGGGGGGCCGGTCTGCGCGCGACGCTGGGCATGGCCGAGCAGGGGTTGCGCACGGCTTGCGTGACCAAGGTCTTTCCGACGCGGTCGCATACGGTGGCAGCACAGGGCGGGATTGCGGCCAGCCTTGGCAACATGGGGCCGGACCACTGGCAATGGCACATGTACGACACGGTCAAAGGGTCGGACTGGCTGGGCGACACCGATGCGATGGAATATCTTGCGCGCGAAGCCCCGAAGGCGGTCTATGAGCTGGAGCATTACGGGGTGCCGTTCAGCCGCACCGAAGAGGGCAAGATCTACCAGCGCCCCTTTGGCGGCCACACGACCGAGTTTGGGAACGGCCCGCCGGTGCAGCGCACCTGTGCGGCGGCCGACCGGACGGGACATGCGATCCTGCATACGCTTTACGGGCAAAGCCTGAAGAACAACGCCGAGTTCTACATCGAATACTTCGCGCTGGATCTGATCATAACCGATGGGGCCTGCACGGGCGTCGTTGCCTGGAAACTGGATGACGGAACGATCCATGTGTTCAACGCCAAGCTGGTGGTCCTGGCCACCGGTGGCTATGGCCGGGCCTATTTCAGTGCCACAAGCGCGCATACCTGCACCGGAGACGGCGGCGGGATGGTGGCGCGGGCGGGACTGCCGCTGCAGGACATGGAGTTCGTACAGTTTCATCCGACCGGGATTTATGGCTCGGGCTGCCTGATCACCGAAGGCGCGCGGGGCGAGGGCGGGTATCTGACGAACTCCGCCGGTGAGCGGTTCATGGAGCGGTACGCGCCGCACTACAAGGACCTGGCACCACGTGACTATGTCAGCCGGTGCATGACTCTGGAAATCCGCGAAGGCCGGGGCGTGGGGGCCGAAGGCGACCATATTCACCTAAACCTGAGCCATCTGCCGAAGGAAACGCTGGAGCTGCGCCTGCCGGGGATCAGTGAGTCCGCGCGCATCTTTGCCGGGGTGGACCTGACGAAAGAGCCGATCCCGGTCTTGCCCACGGTGCACTACAACATGGGCGGGGTGCCGACGAACTATTGGGGCGAGGTCTTGAACCCTACCCCGAAGAACCCCGACGCGATCTTCCCCGGCCTGATGGCGGTGGGCGAGGCGGGTTGTGCTTCGGTGCACGGGGCAAACCGGTTGGGGTCGAATTCGTTGATCGACCTCGTGGTGTTTGGTCGCGCCGCGGCGATCCGGGCGCGCGAGATCGTCGATCCGAAGGCGCGCAATGTGCCGGTGAATGCGGCCGAGGTTGACAAGGCGTTGGCGCGGTTCGACGCGCTGCGCCAGGCGAATGGCGCAGTGCCGACGGCCGACCTGCGGCTGGATATGCAAAAGACGATGCAAGCCGACGCGGCGGTCTTCCGGGCCGAAGAAACCCTCGCCGCGGGGGAAAGGAAGATGACGGCGATTGCCGGCCGGATGGCGGATGTCAAGGTCACCGACCGCAGTCTGGTCTGGAACAGCGACCTGATGGAGACGCTGGAACTGGCGAACCTGATGCCAAACGCGCTGGCCACGATCTGCGGCGCGCATGCCCGCACCGAAAGCCGGGGGGCGCACGCGCATGAGGATCACGCGACCCGCGACGATGTCAACTGGCGCAAGCACACGCTGGCCTGGGTGGACGGGGCCAAGGTGACGCTTGACTATCGCCCGGTCCACACCGAGCCTTTGACCACGGAAAAGGACGGCGGGATCAGCCTGACGAAGATCGCCCCCGCAGAGAGGAAGTTCTGATGCGAAGCGCAGGCCTTGCCCTTGTTGCGTTCATGGCTCTGGCCGCCTGCGACCCAGGCGAACTGGTCGACAGCGCCTTGAAACGGACGGCCTATACGGTGGTTTTTCCGGTCGTCAACATCGACATGCCTGCCGGTCCGGCCCAGGCCGCGACGAACTGCATCCTAGATGCGGCCAGTACGGCAGAGCTGCAGCTTCTGGTCCGCGATGTGGGGGTGGAGGCGGGCACTTCGACCAAGGCCACAATCCGCACGATCGCATTGCGCCCTGCAGCGCAGTCCTGTTTCGCCGCGAATGGCGTCCCTCCGTTAGCCGGCGGAGCAGGGTGACCACAGGATGGAGCCGGTCGGAGAGGTGCGGAAGGCTGCGAAGGGGCGCGTGAAGGCGGGCCTGCGGATTGCCTTCGTGTTCTTTGGCATCACCCGGTCGCTGCGTCTGACCTTGCCCTCCATTACCCAGCACCTGATCGAGCCCGCCAGGTCCTTGAGTGCGGATGTAGGGCTCTTCGGGCATTTCTTCACCCAGACCTCCATCCAAAATGCCCGGTCCAAAGAAACCGGCGATCTGGACCCCGAGGAATACAAGCTTCTGAACCTCGACGGGGTCGAGCTTGAAGCGCCGGATGCCTGCCTGGACCTATATCCGATTGAAGCGATGAAGGCGCGCGGGGATATCTGGCGCGACGATTTCGCGTCGTTCCGGAACCTCGTGCATCAGCTGCATTCGCTGAAGCGGGCGACATTGCTGGCCGAAAGCTGGGGGCCAGATATCACCGTCTTTGCGCGACCGGACCTGATCTATCACGACAGCGCGGCGGAACATCTGGATATGCTGGCGCGGGCGCATCGGCAGTTCGTTCTGGTTCCGGACTGGTCGCAGTGGTTTGGCCACAATGACCGCTTTGCCTTGATCAAAGGGGCCGAGGGGATCGCGGCCTATGGCAAGCGCGCTGACCGGATGGGTGAGTATTGCGCCAGAGGCAAACGGCTGCATTCTGAGCGCTTCCTGAAATATGCGCTAGGTGATCTGCGGGTCCGGACCATCCATCTGCGCGCCTCGCGGGTCCGGTCGGGTGGCTTGCAGGTCCTTGAGGATTTCACGCCGGGGCGCGGGCCGATCGGGAAGAAAAAGCTGGTCCCGCTTGGCACCATTCGTCCCGAGCGGCCTGTTGCAACTGTCGCCAAAAGCGCATGATCCGTGAATGATGATGGTGGCAAGATGGTGAAAGAGGATCAGCCGATGCGGCGAATGTCTGCGGGCCAGCTATGGGCCGGCTTGGGGAAGGCCTGCATCGTTTGGGGCATGCTGGCGCTTTCTCCGCTGGTCCTGGCCGGTTGCGGCCCGGTGTCGCTGCAGGCAGCCGAGCGACAGTGTTTCGAGCGCGCCCGACTTGCCTCGCGGCCAAGGGGCGAAATACTGGCTGGGGCCACGTCAAAGGGCGGGTCCTATGGCCGGGTTGAGGTCGAGCTGAGCTCGGACTTCCTGCTGGGCAAGGATCCGTCCGCGGTCTACGAAAGCTGCGTGATGGCAAAAGCAGGCCAAGCGCCAAGCCGACCGCTTTACGCCCGACCCGACTGGAGGGGATAAGCATGGCAATGACCGCAGTCTCCGCTGAAATGACGGATGGCTTCATCGACGTTCTTGTCCACGGCAAGACGCCACATGAGTTGACGAAGCCCGCCGGGGCCTTACGTAAGACACTGAAAACCAAGATGAAGACCAGGAAAGGCTGACCGATGGTCCAGTTCACTTTGCCCAAGAACTCGAAAATCCGCATCGGGAAGACCTGGCCGAAACCGGACGGCAAGGCCGTCCGCAAGTTCCAGATCTACCGCTGGAACCCTGACGATGGCGAGAACCCTCGGGTCGACACCTACTTTGTCGACATGGATACCTGCGGCCCGATGGTTCTGGATGCGCTGATCAAGATCAAGTCCGAGATCGACCCGACCCTGACCTTCCGCCGGTCCTGCCGGGAAGGCATCTGCGGGTCCTGTGCGATGAACATCGACGGGATCAACACATTGGCCTGCATCTATGGCTTGGATGAGGTGAAGGGCGACGTAAAGATCTATCCCTTGCCGCATATGGCGGTGATCAAGGACCTGATCCCGGACCTCACGCATTTCTACGCCCAGCATGCCAGCATCATGCCCTGGCTCGAGACGAAGACCAACCGCCCGGCCAAGGAATGGAAGCAGTCGATCGACGATCGGAGCAAGCTGGACGGCCTTTACGAATGCGTGATGTGCGCCTGTTGTTCGACCTCGTGCCCGAGCTATTGGTGGAACTCCGACCGCTACCTTGGCCCGGCTGCGCTGCTGCATGCGTACCGCTGGATCATCGATTCGCGTGACGAAGCGACGGGGGAACGGCTGGATCAACTGGAGGACCCGTTCAAACTTTACCGCTGCCACACGATTATGAACTGCGCCAAGACCTGCCCGAAAGGGCTGAACCCGGCCAAGGCGATTGCCGAGATCAAGAAGATGATGGTCGAGCGGGTCGTGTGATCCGTTTCTGTGCGGTAAAGCGGGATCTCCCCTGCGCCGGGTCGCGTGGTGTCAACGGCATTTGGCTGATAGCCTGATCTTTGGCAAGCAGGAGGCGTCATGGGGCAGTTGGTCGACGGCGTGTGGCATGACGTCTGGTATGATACGAAATCGAGCGGCGGGGCCTTTGTGCGAAAGGCGGCCAGCTTTCGAAACTGGGTGACGGCCGATGGAGAGCCGGGGCCTTCGGGCGTGGGCGGCTACCGGGCGGAAAGCGGGCGCTATCACCTTTACGTCTCATTCGCCTGCCCTTGGGCGCATCGCACCTTGATTTTCCGCGCGATCAAGGGGTTGGAGCCGCATATCTCGGTTTCGGTCGTTCATCCGGACATGCTGTCCGAAGGTTGGACCTTCGCGACCGATTTTCCGGGCGCGACGGGCGATACCTTGTTCGGCCTGCCGTTCCTGCGGGATGTCTACTTGCGCGCCAAGCCTGACATGTCGGGCCGGGTCACGGTGCCGGTGCTGTGGGACAAGGCCACTGGCACCATCGTCAGTAACGAATCCTCGGAAATCATCCGGATGTTCAACCGGGCCTTCAATGACCTGACCGGCAACATAGACGACTATTGGCCTGAACCTTTGCGCGCGGCGATCGAGCCGGTGAACCAGCGCATCTACGACACCGTCAACAACGGGGTGTACCGCGCGGGTTTCGCCACGACCCAGCACGCCTACGACGAGGCCGTTCGCGCGCTGTTTGACAGTCTGGACTGGCTGGAGGGGCACCTTGCCCAGCATCGCTTTCTAATGGGTGACCGGCTGACCGAAGCGGACTGGCGCCTGTTCCCGACGCTGATCCGCTTCGATCCCGTCTACCATCTGCACTTCAAGTGCAACCGACAGCGGATCGTGGACTACCCCAACCTCTGGGGTTATACGCGGGCGCTTTACCAGATGCCGCAAGTGTCCGGGACGGTACGCGTAGATCACTTTGTGCGCCACTACCACTACAGCCATGACAGCATTAACCCGCACCGGATCATTCCCATCAATCCGGTGCTTGACTATGATGCGCCACATGGCCGGGACGGAATTGGCGCGGAGGGATGAATGCGCGAGTTGGGAGAGGCCTGGCTGACCGAAGCGGTGCTCTGGCTGCGGCTTGCGGTCGAGGCAGCGGGTGCGGCGGTCATAGCGGTTGGCATTTTGGTTGCATTGGTCGGGGCTTTGCGCCGCACGGCGGGGGACGGGCATGTCTGGCTGCGGATCACGCTGGCGCGCTATCTGGCGCTGGCACTGGAGTTTCAGCTGGCCGCTGATGTCCTGACCACAGCCGTTGCGCCAAGTTGGGAGGAACTGGGCAAGCTTGCCGCGACCGCCGCGATCCGGACGGCGCTGAACTTCTTCCTGGCCCGCGAGGTGCGCGAGCTGGAGCGGGCGGAGCCGCCCGGAAGGAACGGGCTTGTACCCTGACGGAAATGGCGCGAGCTTTCGGCCATGAAGCCCGACCATCCCGATCACCCGGCCCCGCCTGATGGCCTTGCCCGCAAAGCCGTTGCTCCGGTGATCTGCTACCCGGTTGAGGGCCTGCCCAACCCTGACCTTGCCGCCTATCGCGCCGCGCGTGAGGGGTGGGGTTTGGTCGAGACGGTGCTGGTCCCTCCGCGCGAGGCGCGGTCATTCGAGGTGCCGGCGGGGCATTTCTTCCGGATCGTCAGTGTCGAGGGGCCGCAGGTTGGCGACCTAAACCTCTTTGCGGCCAAGGATTTGGGGGAGCGCTTCTTTTCCGGCAAGACGCGCGCTTTGCATGGCACCCACCTGTCGACTGGCGACCGGATGTGGTCCTGTCTGCCGCATCTGCGGCCCATGGCGACGATCACCGAGGATACGCTCGACTGGTACGGGTTCGATGAATTTGGCGGCTCGGTCCATGACGTCATCGGCACCCGCTGCGACCCCTATACTCATGCGCTTCTGTCGGGGGGTGACCAGTATCACCATTGCTGCCATTCGAACCTGACGCGGGCAGTGGCGGCGCACACTGGTCTGCCGCTGCATGCGGCAGAGCTGCATGTCCATGACGTGCTGAACGTCTTCATGTGTACGGGGTTCACCCGCGACACGGGGCAGTATTTCATGAAAGCCTCGCCGGTCAGGCCGGGGGACTTCATTGAATTCTTTGCCGAAATTGATCTACTGGGGGCTTTGTCTGCCTGCCCCGGCGGCGATTGCTCGGCCGAGCATTCCTCGGACGGGGCGGCGTGTTTTCCACTGCTGGTCGAGGTGTTCCGGCCTCTGGCGGCACCGGTGGGCTGGGTACCACCGGCGCCGAACGCGTATGACCGCAGCCACGGGGACGAAGGTCAGCAGTAGCGCTCGACCGTTGCAGCCTGATCGTCGTTGTAGCGGTCGCCGAAGGCCCAGCCGACCGGCAGAAGGTGGGCGATTTCGGTGTGGTCTTCGGGGGTCAGGGTGATTTCGCTGGCCCCGGCCCATTCTTCAAGATGGTCCGCCGTGCGGGTGCCCGGGATCGGGATGAGGTGGTCGCCTTGGGCCAGCACCCAGGCGAGGGCGAGAGCGGCGGGGCTGTGGCCTTTGTCAGAGGCATAGTTACGGAAAGCCTCGATCCGGGCTTTGTTGCGGGGCCAGTTTTCGGGCTGAAAGCGCGGGATTTGGGTGCGGAATTCGCCTTTCTCCAGGGCATCGGGGTCGAGGATCGTGTGGCCAAGCGCCCCCCGCGCAAGCGGGGAGAAGGGCACGAAAGCCGTGCCAAGCGTTTTGCAGCGCTGGATCAGGCCAAGCTCGGCCTGACGGGTCCAGAGCGAGTATTCGTTCTGCACCGCGCGGCACGGGTGGATCGCATGGGCGCGTTCCAGCGTGTAGGGGGCTATTTCTGACATGCCGTAGCCGCCGATTTTTCCTGCGATGATCAGGGTCTTGAGGGTGTCGGCGACTTCTTCGATCGGACGTTCCGCCTCATGCCGGTGGATGTAGAAAAGATCGACGTGGTCAACACCAAGGCGTTTCAGCGAGGCATCGAGCTCGGCGCGCAGATAGGGGGCGGAGTTGTCGATGCGTCGGTTGGCACCGGGGACGATGGACGCCTTGGTGGCAAGGACCGCGCGGTGCTTGCGGGTCCTCAGCCAGTCGCCGATCACGGTTTCCGACACGCCTGCGCCGTAGATGTTTGCGGTGTCAAGAAAGGTGATGCCATGGTCCCAGGCGGCGTCGAGGCAGCGGAGGCTGTCGTCGGGCGTGGTCGGCCCGAAAATGCCGCCGAAGGAAAGGCAGCCAAGGCCTATGGCCGAGACCATGGGGCCGTCCAGCCCGAGTTGGCGCTGTTTCATGGGGTGCTCCTGCGTTGGGGGGAGGGCAGTAGGGCCCCACGAATCGGTTGGGTCAAGAGGTGATGTAGTGCAGGCCCTGAAACCGCGCGCGAAGGGCGCGGGTGCGGGGGGCGACGGTTGCGGGGGCGTTGGAGCGCAGGGCTTCGGTGATCAGGGCGGCCAGCGCAGGGGCATCGGCGGGGGTGACGCCACGGCGGACAAGCTCGGGCGTGCCGATGCGCAGGCCGTTCAGGTCGCCAGGCACCTCGGCGATGGGCAGACCGATGCCGCAGGCCAGGAAACCGGCTTTGCGCAGGGTTTTCGATGCGGTCTGACCTCCGCCGAAACTTGCGGCTTCGATGGCGAACTGGTGGCTTTGGGTGGTGCCCCGGTCGGCGGCGAAAACGGGCAGGCCAAGGGTGGCGAGTTCCTGTGCCAGAGCGCGCGCGAGGTCGACCATGGCTTGCGCATAGGCCTGGCCATGGTCGCGCCAGTCGAGCAAGGTCAGCGCGAGGGCGGCCGATTTGGCTGCGTCGAAGTTGGCGGTCAGGCCGGGATAGGCGATGGCGTCAAGACGTTGGGCAATCGCGGCGTCGTTGGTCGCGATGAGGCCGCCAGCCGGGCCGCCAAGCGATTTGTAGGTGCTCATCGTCATCAGATGCGCGCCTTCGGTCAGGGGATTGGCCCAGACCTTTCCCGCAATGATTCCGCATTGATGGGCGGCATCGAACAGAACCTTTGCGCCCACCTGATCGGCGATCTTGCGGACCTGGGCCACCGGATGGGGGAACAGGTTCAGGCTGCCGCCGATCGTGATGATCTTGGGCCGTACGGCATGGGCCAGGTCGTGAAGGGCCGCGAGATCAAGGGTATAGCCATCGGCATCAATCGGGGCGGCGTGGGTGGTCAGTCCGTAAAGTCCGGCGCAACCTTCGGCGTGGTGCGTGACATGGCCGCCGATGGTTGCAGGGGGTGCAATGATCGCATCGCCGGGTTTGGCCAGCGCCATAAAGCCGTAAAGGTTCGCCAGCGCGCCTGAACCTACGCGGATTTCGGCATAGCGCGCGCCGAAGATTTCAGCGGCAATCTCGGCGGCGATGACCTCGATCTCCTCGATCGCCTCCAGCCCCATTTCATACTTGTCGCCGGGATAGCCCAGCGAGGGGCGCGAGCCGAGGCCGCGCGCAAGGGCCGCTTCGGCGCGGGGATTCATCACGTTGGTGGCCGGGTTGAGGTTGAAGCAGTCCCGGTCGTGAATCTGCAGGTTGGTCTCGATCAGCGTGTCGATGCGGGCGACAACGGTGCTTGACGGGCGCGCGGTTTCGCTGGCGATGCGCTGAATCAGCGCTTCGCTGGTCGCGGGAACCCAATAGCGAGGGGCAAGGTGGGGCATCGGCATGTCCTGTCTGAACAGGCCCAGAAGACCCGGATGCCCGTCCGGACGCAAGCTGGAAGCGCAGGTCAAGGGGTGGCGAGGGGGAGGCCTCGTGCGATCCAGCCGGGGCCGTCGGACGACCCAAGCATGCCTTCGGACACATTGATCACCTGGGTGAAATCGTTCCGGGTCAAAAGGTTTGCCATGCGTGCGGACCGCACCCCTTTGGCGCAGATCAAGGCGACGGGGCGGGTACGGTCACCGTTGACCAGCGACGAAAGGGTTTCGATGAAATCCGGGCGGCGCAGGTCGATCAGATGGGCACCCCGGCCGGTCCCGGTTGCCAGCCACTCATCCGGGCGGCGGATGTCGATGAGGATGATCTCGGCCGCCTCGGCCCGACGAAATGCGGTGGCCGGATCAATAGATGTTCCGTTGTAGGTGGGATATATCATTGGATAGGCGACACCGGCACCACAGAGGGCAGCGGTTGCACCAAGAAGAATGACGCGCCTTGAGGGCATGGCCTGATCCCGCATTGATGAGCGCAGCGTAGCGGCCTTTGTTGGCGGTGCAAATGACCTTCGGGTGAACCGCTTCGGGGACTTCAGGCGAAGGCTGCCTCAAGCGCGATTTCGACCATCGCGCCAAAGCTGCGTTCGCGTTGATCAGCGGGCAGGGCCTCGCCCGTTGTGATGTGATCCGAGATGGTCAGGACCGCAAGCGCCCGGGCACCGTGGCGGGCCGCAACCATGTAAAGCTCGGCGGCTTCCATCTCGACCGCGAGGCAACCGTGGCGCAGAAGCTGGGCCGTGAGGTCGGCGCGTTCGTCGTAGAACGTGTCGGAGGAATAGATGCCGCCCACGTGGACGGGCGTGCCCTTGGCGGTGGCGGCTGCGTAAGCCTTTGACAGAAGGCCGAAATCGGCACAGGGGGCGAAGTTAAGTTCCTTGAAGATCGTGCGTGAGGGGGTGCTGACGCTTGAGGCGGTCTGCGCCAAGACCACGTCACGGACCTTGACATGTTCCGGCAATGCCCCGGCGGAGCCGATGCGGATCAGGGTCTTCGCGCCATAGTCGCGGATCAGTTCGTTGGCGTAGATCGAGAGCGAGGGCATGCCCATGCCTGTGCCATGGATGGTGACGCGGTGGCCGTTCCAGGTGCCGGTAAAGCCCAGCATCCCCCGGACCTCGTTCACCAGCACCGCGTCCTTCAGGAAGGTCTGCGCGGCCCAGCGGGCGCGGTAGGGGTCGCCGGGCAAAAGCACGGTCTCGGCGATGTCGCCGGGTTTGGCACCGATGTGAAAGGTCATTTTTTCCTCCCTCGCCCCGATCAGGGTTAACGACCTGATTTGCGGGTCTTTTTCTGATCCTCTTTGCGTCTTTCTTCCGTCTTCCTTGCGTGGCGACGCGCGGCGCGGTTATGGGCCATTAATCAGGCGTTCGGGACCAGCCGCAAGGGGAGTCAGAGCCGGGTTAGGCCTTCGCGCGGCGGCTCGCTGTCCGGCAGGCGGACAGCGCTTGCAAGCCCAAGCGCCTCGATTGTTCGGATGAACCAGAAGCCGGGGTCAAGCTGTCCGCTTTCGACCCCCAGCCGGGCGGAATGCGGGAAGGCGTGATGATTGCCATGCCAGTTCTCGCCGAAGGTGATCAGGCCAAGGCCGGGGAGGTTGTAGCCCTGCACCGGGAGGCCATCTATCCGCCAGCCCTGATGGCCGGTCCGGTGGGCGAAGTGGCCGACGGCCCAATGGCCGGTCAGCGAGACGACGATCCTGAGGCATATACCCCAGAGTACCCAAGCCCAGCCGCCAAATGCCCAAAGCAGAAGGGCGAGCGGGATCTGCTGGGCCATCCAAGTGCTTTCGATCAAGCGGAGTACCGGGTCATTTGCAATGCGGTCCTCGATCTTGAACTGCGGTGGATGGGTCAGGTCGAAGCGGCAGTGCATCTGCCACCAGGCATCGCGCCAGAACCCGGCGCCGTGTGACGGGTGCGGCGGGCATTCAGACTGGCGCTGGTGCCAGTCGCGCATGTCATGGGCGCGGATCATGCCAAAGGGGCCCGCCATGCCGACAAGGGTGCCAAGCCAGACAAGCAGGCGTTCCAGCCAGCGGGGAGCCTCGAACGCGCGGTGGATCAGCAGGCGGTGCATGCCGACGGAATGGCCGCCGCAAATGGTGATGGCTGATAGGGCAAGGAAGACGAGGATCGCGTCGGGGCTGGTAAACCAGACGACGCCGATGACGCTGCCGATCAGATGCCCGAACCACCAGAGCGATTTCGGTGCGTCCCAGCGGATGCGGCCTCCGGTGGCCGAGGTTTCGGCATCGGGGATCACGCGGTCGGTGGCGATGAGGGGCATCTTGAACCTCGAGGTAAGAAGGCTTATAATTATCAAACTTAATAACTTATAAGTTAAAGGGTTTACGGATGTCAAGCGCTGACAAGGTGTTCGAGGCTCTGGCCTCACTGACCCGCCGCAGGATTCTGGCCTATGTCTCGGAAGGCCCGCTGAGTGCAGGCGACATTGCGGCCCGGTTCGAGATGTCGCAACCGGCGGTGTCAAAGCATCTGGCGGTGCTGGAAGGCGCGGGGCTGGTCTGGAAAAAGCGTGAGGGGATGCACGTGTTTTACGGGATGGAGCAGGAAACCTTGGCCGGAACGCTGGCGACGTTCCTGCAGGCGGTCTGTCCGCCCTCCCGTAGCCTGAAGAAAGAGGCGCGAGCGTTGAAAGGGACCAATGCGCCCGAAGTTTGATTGCCGCGGCCCTGTACTCTCCCCGGGCTCTTCATTGTTCGACCGGCGATTCCCTGCTAATCGGCGCACAAGAGAAGCTGGCGGCGGGACGCGACAGGAATGGCTCTGGACTACGATGTGACACTGATCGCTGGCCATCGCGAGGCGCTGCTGGCCGAGACGCTGGCGTCCTTCACCAAAGATGTTTTTCCGAACTTCAGGTTGCGTCGGCTGATCGCCAACATCGACAGGTTCATGGGCGACGATGCCGAAGGGGACCGCTGCGAGGCGCTGATCCGCAAGCATTTTCCCGAGGCGCTCATCTTCCGGCCCGAGACGCCGGACTTCGCCTCGGCGGTGGCGCGAACCTGGGCGGCGACGACCGCGCCGCGCGTCCTGCACCTGGAAGACGACTGGGTTGCGCTCGAGCCGATCACGCCCGACCGTATCGAGCCGCTCTTCGAGCCCGATGTCGGGGCCGTGACCTTCATGTGCATGAACAAACACACCCGCGGCCTGCTTCATCAGACGGCGCGGCGGGTGGTGAAGAAGGGGCGCAAGATCGTCGAGGATACGCTGGTCAACGCCTTCTCGACCTCGCCTGGAGTTTTCGAGGGCGAGTTTCTGCGCGAGGCAGCCCGGAGGATGCAGCCAGGGCTAGACCCTGAAAAGCAGTTCTATCGCCAGACAAACCGGGTCCTGGAAGAACACGCCCTGCCGAAGCGCTGCATGTTCCTGCGCGGCAGCACGAAACGCGAGCTGATTGCAGACATCGGTCGGCAGGCCCGGGCAGATGTCGGGCTGGTGAAACTGTACGAGAACGGCGCGTCGGTCTGGCGGAAGGCCGACCCGGCGGTGCCGGAGGGCTGAGTGCGGCATTTGCGGGACTTAGAGCTTGTCAGGGAAAAATCGTAACAAGGGACTTTGTCGCGGGGTCCCAGGTCATCCGGTAGGTCAAATCCCCGGTCTTGCGAAGCAGGATGCCCGAGATCGTGACAACCAGCAGGTGCCGGTCATCGTCGCCTTCAAGCGACCAGTCGAGGACGACAAGGCTGTGCTGGTCTTCGCCGATGAAGACGTTCAGCTCACATCCCACCCCATCGCCGCAAAACATGAATGGGGCTGCGGAGCACGAGAGTTTGCCGCTGTCGAGCAGCATGTCGGGCTGGTCGCCACCCCGAAAGATGCGCATCGGCCACAGCATCGGGGGCGATGGCCAGCGCGCCGCCCTGTACGGCGCAGGCGGCGGCGTGTTAGTCGAGCAGTGCCTGCAGGGCTTGCGGTCGGGGCGTATCGGCAAAGGCCGTTGCCGAGGCGAAAGCAAGGAGGAGTGCTGCGCGTATCATTGCAGCTGCCATTCCGAGCCGGTCCAGAAGAAGCGCACGGTTTCCCCTGCATCATTTGGGGCGGTGAGACAGGTCGTGTCGTTTTCGATCACCACGTCCCAGCTGTGAAGCATGAGCGAGCTGAGCGTCCCGTCGATCAGGGTGTCGACGCCGCACCCACCCGAGCCGCATTAGAGGCCGTGGGAACTGGAGCAGGCGAAGCCCGCGCTGTCGAGGATCCAGTCAAGGGTGCCGTCGCCGTTGAGGTCCCTTTGCACCACGGTTTCCGGTGAGGCGGTGAACTGGCCGTCGCAGTAGGTGCGGGCCTCGTCGATGATGCTTGCGAATTCGGGGGGCCAGGCTGCTTCCTGCGCAAGGGCCGGTGAGAGGGCGAGCAGGAGAAGCGCGACGGGGCGGAGCATCGCCTGGCCTTTCTGACGGGTTGGGTCAGCGGTAGGCCGATTGGGATACGCGGCAAAGGCAGGAAAACCATGCCTTTGGGCCGGCTCATCCTGCGCCTGCGGCTGGTCTTCGCGAGGGAGGAGCTAGATTGCGGCGGGGTCGGCCAGCGCCACAAGGTCAAGCATGATGCGGTTAAGCTGGAAATCCTTTGGTGTGTAGACCTTTGCGACGCCCATGGCGGTCAGGGTCTGCGCATCGCCCTCGGGGATGATGCCGCCGACGACGAGGGGGGTCTGGGCAAGGCCTGCCTCTGCCAGAAGGTCAAGAGTTTCGCGGATAAGGGGGAGGTGGCTGCCCGACAGGATCGAAAGGCCGATGACATCAGGTTGGCGGTCGCGCGCGGCGGTGACGATTTCGGCGGGGGTAAGTCGGATGCCATCATAGGTGATCTCGATCCCGCAGTCGCGGGCGCGGGTAGCGATCTGCTCGGCACCGTTGGAGTGCCCGTCAAGGCCGGGTTTGCCGAGGAGGAGGCGGAGCGGGCGGCCGAGCCTTGATGCGGCTTGGGCGACGGCCTCGCGGACCGGCTCCAGGCCTTCGGTCCGGTTCGAGGGGTTCAGGCTGACGCCGGTTGGCGCGCGGTATTCCCCGTAAAGTGCCCGCATGGCCCCGGCCCATTCGCCGGTGGTGACCCCGGCCTTGGCGCAGGCGATGGAGGCGGGCATGATGTTCTCGCCGGTTTGCGCGGCCTGCCGCAGCGCGGCAAGAGTACGGGTGACCTTGTCGGGGTCGCGGGCGGCGCGCCACTGGGTCAGGCGGGCGCATTGGTCGGCTTCGGCCTTGGGGTCGGCCTGCATGATCAGGCCGTCGCCGGTGGTCAGGGGTGAAGGTTCTGTGGTGGTGAATCGGTTGACACCGACAACCGTGGTTTCGCCGGTTTCAATGCGGGCCAGACGGTCGGCGTTCGCCTCGACCAGGCGGGATTTCATGTAGGCGATGGCGGCGACGGCGCCGCCCATGGCGTCGATCTGGGCAAGCTCTTCCAGCGCCCCGGCCTTCAGGGACGCGACCTTGCGGTCGATGGCTGGGTTCTGATCGAAAAGGTCGTCGTATTCCAGAAGATCGGTCTCATAAGCCAGGATCTGCTGCATCCTTAGCGACCATTGCTGGTCGAAGGGGCGGGGGAGGCCCAGGGCCTCGTTCCAGGCGGGAAGCTGGACGGCGCGGGCGCGGGCGGATTTGGAGAGCGTGACGGCCAGCATTTCCAGAAGGATGCGGGTGACGTTGTTTTCCGGCTGCTGTTCGGTCAGGCCAAGCGAGTTGACCTGCACCCCGTAGCGGAAGCGGCGGTGTTTGGGATCGGTGATGCCGTAGCGGGCCTCGAGAAGCTCGTCCCAAAGCTGGGTGAAGGCGCGCATCTTGCATAGCTCGGTCACGAAACGGATGCCGGCATTGACAAAAAACGACATTCTGCCCGCCATCGCGGGGAAATCACCGGCCGATACTTTTACCTTCAGATCATCTAGCACGGCGCACGCGGTAGCGAGTGCGAAGGCAAGCTCTTGCTCTGGCGTCGCCCCGGCCTCTTGCAGGTGATAGCTGCAGACGTTCATCGGGTTCCATTTCGGCAGGTGCTGGCCGGTGTAGGCCGCAACATCGGTGATCAGCCGCAGCGAGGGGGCGGGCGGCAGGATATGGGTGCCGCGCGAGAGGTATTCCTTGATGATGTCGTTCTGGACCGTGCCTTGCAGCTTTGAGACATCGGCACCCTGTTCCTCGGCCACCGCGATATAAAGCGCCAGCAGCCACGGGGCGGTAGCGTTGATCGTCATCGAGGTGTTCATCTGCTCCAGCGGGATATCAGCGAAGAGCGCCCGCATGTCCCCGAGGTGAGCCACGGGGACGCCAACCTTGCCGACCTCTCCCTTCGAGCGCGGGTCGTCGCTGTCATAGCCGGTCTGGGTGGGCAGATCGAAGGCGACGGAGAGGCCGGTCTGCCCCTTGGCCAGGTTCGTGCGATAAAGCGCGTTCGAAGCGGCGGCGGTCGAGTGACCGGCATAGGTCCGGAAAAGCCAGGGTGCATCTTTGGTCATCGGGGTCTCGCGACTCGGGCCGGTAATTTTATTGCGTCATGGAATGGATAGAAGAAATTTCATGGCTGTGTCAATCGCTGCGCTGCGGCGATGCTCCACGTTCGACTTCGTCTCCTCGTCGCGGGCAGCACCGAGGAGTGACGAAGTCATCGACGGGGGTTTTGACTTTGCGCCGGTTTCGGGCAGGGTGAGGCCATGTTCAGTACGGTCCCGGTTCCGTTTTGGCTTCTGATCCTGATCCTTGCCTTCGCCGGGGCAAGTTTTGCCACGCATTTCCTGTTCCCCAGCGTCCGTTGGTTCTTTCGGCGGCGGGCCGAGAAGGCCCTGGCGCGGCTGAATGCGCGGCTGGACCGCAAGATCGATCTTTTCAAATTGGCGCAGCGGTCGGACATGGTGGCGCGGCTGGCCTATGACGCCAAGGTGGTCGAGGCCGCGATGGCGCATGCGGCGGAAACCGGGGTACCGGGGGAGGTGGCTTTCGAGGAAGCGCGACGCTACGCCCGCGAGATCGTGCCGGGGTTTTCGGCAACGGTCTACTTCGGTTTCGGGACGCGGGCGGCGAAATGGCTGAGCCGCCTGCTGTTCCGGGTGCGGGTCGGGCGAGTGGATCAGGAACTGGGTCTTATTGACCCCAAAGCCGCGGTGATCTTTGTGATGAATCACCGGTCGAACGTCGACTATGTGCTGGTGACCTGGTTGGTGGCGGATCGGTCGGCTGTCAGCTACGCGGTGGGGGAATGGGCGCGGGTCTGGCCGCTCTCTTCGCTGATCCGGTCGATGGGAGCCTACTTCATCCGGCGGGGCAGCCGCAATGCGCTCTACCGCAAGGTGCTGGCACGCTATGTGCAGTTGGCGACCGAAGAGGGCACGACCCAGGCGATCTTTCCCGAAGGTGGGCTGTCGCTGGACGGGCGGGTGGGTCCGGCCAAACTGGGGCTTCTGAGCTACATCGTCGAAGGCTGGACACCGACAGAAAGGGACGTGGTCTTTGTGCCGGTGGGGCTGGCCTATGACCGGGTGCTGGAGGACCGGGTGCTGGTCGAGGCCGCGAACAGCGAAACGCGGCGGTTCCGGAACCGGCCACTTTGGGTGGCGATGCATGCGATCCACTTTCTTTGGCGGCGGATGCGGGGGCTGACCAAGGGGTTCGGGACCGCTGCGGCGGCATTTGGCGCGCCGGTGTCGCTGCGGGCGCATCTTGCGTCAGGCGGTACGGTAGCGGGACTGGGCGACCGGCTGATGGCAGCGATAGCCGAGGTGGTGCCGGTTCTGCCGGTGCCCCTGGTGGCGCGGGCGCTGGGAGAGGGTGCCGCGTCGCGGCAGGAGCTTTCGGACCGCGTCGAGGCACTGATTGCGCGGCTGAAAGCGGCCGGGGCGGTGCTGAAACTGCCGAACCACGGTATCGCGGCGGTGCTGGATGAAGGCTTGGCGCCTTTGGTCAAACGAGGTGTGGTGACGGAGGACTTGCAACCGGTGGCGTCGGAGCGGGCCCTGCTGGCCTTCTATGCGGCCTCGGTGCCGGGCGCTTAGGTGCCGCTGCGGTGCGGCAGACATAAAGTTTCAATATACCAAGTATCCATATTGCAAAATTACGCGCAAGAATATTACCTTTGGGTCATACCGTGCCGATTCTGCGGCGCGGCAATGACCTGGAGGCTGAGTTGGCTTTGGACACGCAATCTGCAATCGCGCCTTACGATGCGCCGAAGAAGGACCTCTATGAGCTGGGCGAGATGCCGCCGCTCGGTCATGTTCCTGCGAAGATGTATGCTTGGGCGATCCGGCGCGACCGTCATGGCGCGCCGGAAGATGCAATGGTGCAGGAAGTGGTCGATACTTGGCAACTCGACAGCCAGGATGTCCTGGTTCTGGTGATGGCCGCGGGCGTCAATTACAACGGCGTATGGGCCAGCCGGGGTGAGCCGATCAGCCCCTTCGACGTGCATAAACAGCCCTATCACATTGCGGGATCGGATGCTTCGGGCATCGTCTGGGCGGTCGGCGACAAGGTCAAGCGCTGGAAGGTGGGCGACGAGGTCGTGATCCACTGCAACCAGGACGATGGCGACGACGAGGAATGCAACGGCGGCGATCCGATGTTCTCGCCGACCCAGCGGATCTGGGGCTATGAAACGCCGGACGGGTCTTTCGCGCAGTTCACCCGCGCGCAGTCGCAGCAGCTGATGCCGCGCCCGAAGCATCTGACCTGGGAGGAAAGTGCTTGCTACACGCTGACGTTGGCCACCGCCTACCGGATGCTTTTCGGCCATGCACCGCATGACCTGAAACCGGGACAGAACGTGCTGATCTGGGGGGCTTCGGGGGGCCTTGGGTCCTATGCGATCCAGTTGGCGAATACCGCGGGGGCGAATGCGATCGGGGTGATCTCGGACGAATCGAAGCGCGATTTCGTCATGTCGCTGGGCGCCAAGGGCGTGATCAACCGCAACGAGTTCAAGTGCTGGGGACAGCTGCCGAAGGTGAACAGCCCTGAATACAACGACTGGCTGAAGGAAGCGCGGCGCTTTGGCAAGGCAATCTGGGACATCACCGGCAAGGGCGTGAATGTCGACATCGTCTTTGAACATCCGGGTGAGGCGACGTTTCCGGTGTCGTCGCTGATCTGCAAGAAGGGTGGCATGGTGGTTATCTGTGCCGGGACCAGCGGGTTCAACTGCACCTTCGATGTGCGCTATATGTGGATGCACCAGAAGCGCCTGCAGGGCAGCCACTTTGCGCATCTGAAGCAGGCGGCGGCGGCGAACAAGCTGATGTGCGAGCGCCGGCTTGATCCCTGCATGTCCGAGGTGTTCCCCTGGGCCGACATCCCCAAGTCGCATATGTTGATGTGGAGGAACCAGCACAAACCCGGGAACATGGCGGTGCTGGTGCAGGCCCCTAGAACTGGGCTCCGGACATTTGAAGACACGCTAGAGGCGAGTTTCGGGCGGTAATTCACAACCCTTGATCGAGAATTAACCCTCAGTACGGAAATCTGTGCTTTAGAGACAGGATTGAAGCTCTCGTCGGTCTGGTGGCCGTCGCGGGTTTCGGTTCTGGCAGGCTTTCGGTCCGAGGAATTCATGCACCACGACTGGATCTTCGACGTTCTGTCGGATCTTCACGATTATGCCACCCGGAACGACCTGCCAGGCCTTGCAGAGAAGGTCGAAGCGGCACTGTCCGAGGCTCGGCGAGAAATTCCCGGGAACGGAACTGCCTTTTCGGCATTAACCTTTATGGCCGGGCGGCGAACGCATTAGGGTGGTCTTACGCTTTCAGGCCGGGCAGTCTATGGTCCGCCCATGCAGGCCCCCGCGCTGACCTTTTCCGACGACCAGGCGGAAGCCTATGACCGGCTGACCGCGGCTTTCATCGGTGCGGGCATCGACCCGGTCGAGGGTACGTTGTCACCGATGGCAGAAGGGCGGACGAGCGTGCTGGCGGTGGTGGGCAAGGCCGGGTCGGGCAAGACCATGCTTCTGGCCGAGCTTTACCGGGGCCTGAAGGCGGCTGGTGTTGACGTGATCTCGGGCGATTACGAGGGGCGGCGGCGCAAGGATCGCCGGACGCTGGCGATCCTCGCACCGACGAACAAGGCGGCGAGCGTTCTGCGGCTAAGGGGGGTGCCGGCGACGACGATCCACCGGATCCTGTACACGCCGGTCTATGACCCGGAATACGAGAAGATCGCCGAATGGCTGGCGGGCACCGGCCCGCGCCCCACAGTCGAAGGGCTGACCGATGTTGCGCTGGACCGGGCGCATGCGTTCTACAGCCACGTAGCGTCCATCCCCGGCGCGCTGGCGGCGGCGGGGTTGAAGGGCAGCGATTTCATCAAGGGCTGGAAACGGCGGGAAGAGCCGCTGGATGTGGGGTTCGTCGATGAAAGCTCGATGCTGGATGAACGCCAGTTCGAGGACTTGCGCGAGATTTTCCCGACGCTGGTCCTTTTCGGCGATCCCGCGCAGCTGGCCCCGGTCGGCCAGTCCGGCGAGATGGTGTTCGACAAGCTGTCGGAGGGGCGGAAGCTGGTGCTGAGCCGCATCCATCGGCAGGCAGAGGACAATCCGATCCTGGACCTCGCCCATGCCTTGGGCGATGACCGGATCGGGTTCGAGGAATTCGAGCGTCTGGTCGAAGCGAAAGCGCGTGACGACGACCGCGTCGTCTGGGCCGAACGGGTCGAGGCTGGGCTGATGGCGCGCTCGCCCGTGCTGGTGTGGCGAAACGCGACGCGGGTGCGACTGATCCAGGCCTTTCGCAATGCCTACGGCGCGCCGGAGGATGAGCTTTTGCCCGGTGAACCCCTGATCTGCGACGGGATCGAGCTGCCGCTGAAGCACCGGAAAAAGCGGATCGACCTGGAGGCGCGAGGGCTGATCAAAGGTGCGCAGGTGATTTATCTGGGGGAAGGCAACCGCGAGGGCTTTGCCCGGTTGCACGTGGTTGGTGCGGAAGAACCGCAGGTTTCGGCCGCCAGCATCATCAAGATCGAGAAGCCGGATGAAGAGGAGCCCTTCATCCCCCATGCGGCACGGATGGGCGCGGCCTTCCTGCATGGGGCGGCGGTGACGATCCACAAGGCGCAAGGGTCGCAGTGGGAAGAGGTGCAGGTCTTTGCCCCCGATCTTTACGCGGCGGCACAGTCCGGGCGTAGCGAGGCAGGCCTGCCATTGTGGAAGCGGCTGGCCTATGTTGCGATCACCCGGGCGCAGCATCGGCTGTACTGGGTGGTGCGCAACCGGCTGGCCCGGCCGCAATCACCTCTGTCGATCGATGACCTGAAGCGGGAACCGGCACCCTTGGCGCTGGGCGAGGCTTCCCCTTCGTCTGCAGGCGATCTAGGGTAGTGCCCACAAGAGGGAGGGTCCTATGGCCTTGGTATTCGTCCAGTTCCGCTGCACCCCGGGCATGACCTACGAGGTTGCCAATGCGATCTGGGACCGCGAGGTGGTCAGCGAGATGTATTCGACCAGCGGTGACTTTGATCTGATCGCCAAGGTCTATATCCCCGACGATCAGGACGTGGGGCATTATCTGTCGTCAAAGCTGTTCGACATTCCTGGCATCCAGCGCACGCTGACCACGATGACCTTCAAGGCGTTCTGAGGTTTGCGAGCCCCTGAGGATACTTGGAAACAGAAGAAAGGCCGGGCTGCAGCCTAAAGCCAGGCGCCCCGGTTGGTCCCCACGGCCAGCGAGACATTGGCAAAGCCGTCGCGAGCCAGCAGCGCATCAAGGCCCTTTGCGATGCGGGGGACAAGCGAAAGCCCCTGATAGACCATGGCGGTGTAAAGCTGCACTGCCGATGCCCCGGCACGGATTTTCTGATAGGCCTCCTCGGCCGAGCCGACGCCACCCACCCCGACCAGGGGCAGCATGCCATGGGTGAGTTTGGAGAGCTGCGCCAAGACCCGGGTGGACTTTTCGAACAATGGTGCGCCGGAAAGACCCCCGATCTCGCTGCGGCTTGCAGATTTCACACCTTGGCGGTCCAATGTGGTGTTGGTTGCAATGATCCCCGAAATCCGCGCGATGATCGCCACCTCGACGATTTCTTCGAGATCGTTCAGGAAAAGATCCGGAGCGATCTTTAGAAAGATCGGGATTGGACGCTGCAGCGCATCGTGGGTCTCCATCACGCCTTTCAACAGGGCGCGCAGCACCGCCGGCCCTTGCAGATCACGCAGCCGTTCGGTGTTCGGTGAGCTGACGTTGACGGTGGCGAAATCGACATAGGGGCCGCAGTGCGCCAGGACATTTGTGTAATCGGCGACGCGGTTTTCCGAGGTCTTATTTGCCCCAAGGTTCAACCCGACTGGTACCGCGCCGTGCTTGCGATCGGCAAGGCGCTTGCCGATCGCTATCATCCCCTGGTTGTTGAATCCGAAGCGATTGATTGCTGCCCGGTCTTCGGTCAGGCGGAAGAGTCTGGGTTTCGTGTTCCCCGGTTGGGCCAGGGGAGTGGCTGCTCCGACCTCGATAAAGCCGAAACCCGCGTGCGAGAGGGGCGCAATCGCTTGGGCGTTCTTGTCATAGCCCGCAGCGAGGCCGATGGGGTTCAAAAGCCGCAGCCCGGCCAGTGAAGTGGCAAGCCGGGGCAGGCTGATCGGACCGGGCAGAGGCACCAGCCCCGCGCGCAGGGCCAGAAGCGAAAGGCCGTGCGCGCGTTCTGGATCTAACCGGTGCAGGACGGTAAGGCCAAGACGTTCGATGCGGCTCACCACAGCCCCTCGGGGAAGATGTGCCCGGTCGCGCCGAGGGGCAGGGACTTGTCCCAAACCACCTCGTCCAGCCGCAAGGACCGGTAAAGATGCGGAAAAAGCTGGCCGCCGCGCGAGGCTTCCCATTTCAAGTGGGACCCAAGCCGGTCGGCATTGAAGGCAACAAGCACAAGGTCACTTTCGGTCGCAAACCACTTGGCCGCCGTCTCGGCAACCTGGGCAGCCGTCGAGAAATGGATGAAGCCATCGGCCAGATCGACCGGCGCGCCGAGCGTCTCACCGGCGGCGCGGAACGCATCCCATTCGGGGCGGCGGAAGATCTTCAGGATCAGCATTGTCGCCGAATAGCGAAGGTTAACGAAGCTGGCAATGCTTTGCCGGTTGTCACGACCGCGTCACGCGGCCCGGTGATGCTCCTTTGACAGTCGCGCCTCGCGCGACGCAGAGTTATCTTATTGGAACAGCAATCTTGGGGAGAGTCGCAATGCGTGGGATTTCTAGTCTGGCCGTTGTCGCAGCCTTGATGGCAACCTCGGCAGGGGCGGAAACGGTAAAACTGACGTTTCTCGGCGTGGGCGACGTCTACAACTTTGAGGAAGAGGACGGCCGCGGCGGCTTTGCCCGGCTGAACGCTGTGGCCAAGGCCGAGCGTGCGGCCAATCCGAATACGCTTTACCTCTTCAATGGCGACATGCTGTCGCCGTCTCTCGCCTCGGGTTTCGACCAGGGGCAGAACACCATCGACTTCACCAACCTGGTGCCCTTCGATCTGGCCGTGCCCGGGAACCACGAATTCGACTTCGGGCCCGAGAATTTCTTCGAGAAGATGAAGGCGTCGAAATACCCTTGGGCCGCGATCAACCTGACCAACGGCGACGGCAGCCCGATCGAAGGACTTGGCGGCGTGATGATCAAGGAAGTGGCGGGCCTGAAAATCGCGCTGATCCCGGTGGCGCAGGATACTTCGCCCGAGGTGTCGTCCACCGGCAGCCTGAAGTTCCTGCCCACGGTCGATAGCGGGATCGCGGCGGCCGAGGCGGCGATCGAAGGCGGGGCGGACCTTGTGGTGGGGGTCGTGCAGACCAACATGGAGAATGATCGCAAGCTGATCGCCAGCCACGCCTTCGACGTCATCCTGTCGGGGGATGATCATTCATACGCCACCGCTTATGACGGGGTGACGGCTTATGTCGAAACCTCGGTTGACGGGCAGTTCCTGACGCCCATCGACCTGACGGTCGAGGTCGAGGAAAAGGACGGCAAGCGCGAGATCAGCTGGACCCCGACTTTCCGGTTCATCGACACGGCGACGGTGACGCCTGATCCGGAGTCGGTCGCAATGGCCGACACGTTGCGCGCGTCGATGGACGAGCAGCTGAATGTCGAGATCGGCACACTTGAGGTACCGATGGACAGCCGCCGCAACGTGGTTCGGGGCGAGGAATCGGCGATGGGCAACCTGATCGCCGACGCGATGCGCGATGCGACCGGGGCGGACATCGCGATCATGAACGGCGGCGGTATCCGGGGCGACACGACCTATGAGGCAGGCCGCAAGCTTACGCGGCGGGATATCCTGACCGAGCTGCCCTTTGGCAATACCACGGTGCTGACCGAATTGCCGGGGTCGCAAGTGTTGCTGGCGCTCGAAAACGGCGTGAGCCAGGTCGAGAAAGGGTCGGGTCGTTTCCCGCAGGTGTCCGGTCTGACCTATGCCATTGACGCCTCTGCAGAACCTGGTAGCCGCGTGAGCGAGGTCATGGTCGGCGGCGCGGCGCTGGAGGAAGGCAAGCTCTACAAGGTTGCGGTCAACGACTACATCCTGGGCGGCGGTGACGGCTATGACGCGCTCGGCGGCGGGCGGATCGTCACGGATGGGCCGACCGGGCAGTTGGTAGCCAATGACGTGATGGCCTATGTCGAGAAGCTGGGGACTGTGGCTGTCGCGGTCGAGGGGCGGATCAAGAAGCTCGGCCAGTAGGGATCGAGGCGGCGCGACGGCGTGCGGCGCCAGATCGCGCCACTTTTGGGTCATATGCGGGGGCGCCAGTATAGACGGCGCCCCTTTCCCAAGCGACAAAAAAACTGGCGCGGATGTCGCCGAGGTTTAAGTAGACGGTGGTCGGCTCGTGCCATCGGTTCCGCAGACTTCTGGTATGATCGCTTCGTCCCGTTCACACCAGAGGCGACCGCATGACCGAGGCAACCAAAGGGAAGACCGCCATGACCGCTCAAAGCGCCCTGCCGCGGGCCAACAGCGAACTGGCCCGCGCCTACCGCGAGATGCGTCGCGTCCGCAGCTTTGAGGAACGCGTGGGCGAGCTTTTCGTGCGCGGCCAATCGGCGGGGTCGATGCTGCATCTGTCGATCGGCGAGGAAAGTGCGGCCGTCGGTGTCTGCTCGGCGCTTCAGCCGCAGGACACCTTCACCACCCACCACCGGGGCCATGGCATCTTTCTGGCGCGCGGGGCCGAACCGAACCGGATGATGGCCGAGATCGGCGGAAAGGAGGCGGGCTATTGCCACGGCAAGGGTGGTTCGATGCATATCGCCGACATGGGGCTGGGGCATCTGGGGGCCAATGCCATTGTCGGCGGGGGCATTCCGACGGTGGTGGGGGCAGGGCTTGCGGCAAAGCTGAAAAAGACGGGGGCGGTGTCGGTTGCTTTTTTCGGGGATGGGGCGACGGGGCAGGGCATCCTGTACGAGTCGATGAACATGGCAGCACTCTGGGGCCTGCCGGTGGTGTTCTGCTGCATCAACAACCAGTACGGCATGGGCACCAGGATTGATCAGGCCACCGCCAACACCAGGCTGCATGAGCGGGCCGTTGCGTTCGGCCTGAACGGCGAAACGATCGATGGCCTGGATGTCATGGCGGTTGCGGCGGCGGCGAGGCGGATCGTGGACGGCGCGCGCGCGGGCAAGCCGGGCTTTCTGGTGGTGGACTGCTACCGGTTTTACGGCCATGCGCGAAAGGACAAGTCTCCCTACCGCGATGCGACCGAGGAAGAGACCGGGCGGCAGAAAAACCCTGTCGCTTTCGCTCGGGCCGCAGTCATCGCGGCGGGACTTGCGAACGAGGCTGAGTTGACCGTGCTGGACGCCGAGATTGACGCCGAAATGGATGCCGCCATTGATTTCACCGTGGCCCAGACCGAACCCCCACTCGCCTCGATGTTCCGCGATGTCTACGACCCGGCAGAGCTTGAACCTGAGCCCCTGCGCGTGCGGCTGGACCGCGTGCTGTCGCGTGAATGAGAGGGTGAACTGATGGAAATGACCTACCGCGACGCGCTGCGTCAGGCGCTGATGGACGCGATGCGCGAAGACCCGAATGTCGTGATCCTGGGTGAGGAGGTCGGGCGCTATGGTGGCGCTTACGGTGTCACCAAGGACCTGATCCACGAATTTGGCGGCGACCGCGTGATCGACACTCCGATTTCGGAGCCGGCCATCGTAGGGGCTGCGGTCGGCGCGGCGATGACTGGCCTCAGGCCGGTGGCCGAGCTGATGTATGTCGATTTCATCGGCATGACGATGGACCAGCTGGCCAATCAGGCGGCCAAGATCCGCTATATGTTCGGCGGTCAGATTGGTGTGCCAATGGTTCTGCGAACCCAGGGAGGCACGGGGCGGTCTGCGGGCGCCCAGCATAGCCAAAGCCTGGAGGCCTATGTCATGCACACACCCGGCCTGCGTCTGGCGATGCCCGCGACGGTGGCCGATGCCTATCACCTTCTGCGGCAGGCGATGCAGCGGCCCGATCCGGTGGTCTTCATCGAGCACAAGGCGCTTTACACGCTGAAAGAGGAGGTCGATCTTGCGGCACCCGCCCTGCCGTGGGGCAAGGCGGCGGTGCGGCGCAGCGGGGATGATCTGGTGATCGTCACCTATTCGCGGCAGGTGCACTATGCTTTGGAGGCCGCCCGAACCCTGTCGGCGCAGGGTATCGAGGCCACGGTCATCGACTTGCGCACGCTGAACCCGTTGGATTTCGACACGATCCGTCCCCATGTCGAACGCGCGGGCCGCGCGATGGTCGTGTCTGAAGGGGTGCTGACCTGTGGCGTCGCCGCCGAATTGTCGGCCCGCATCACCGAGGAATGCTTTGATTTCCTTCATGACCCGGTGATCCGCGTGGCGGGGGAGGACATTCCGATCTCGGTTTCCACCCGGCTGGAAAGCGGGTCGGTGCCGGGACCGGCGCTGATCGCCGAGACGGCTATGCGGATGTTCGCATGACGCGTCGGACGCTGATCATGCCCCGTCTGGGCGAGACGATGGAGGAAGGCACCATTGCCGCCTGGCTGGTGACGCCGGGAACCGCGTTCAAGCGCGGCGAGCCCATTCTTGAGGTCGAGACGGACAAGACGGTCGTCGAGTATCCCGCCCTTGGCGATGGCGTGTTGTTGGAAACGCTTGTCCTCGCCGGTGAGCTGGTTGCCGTCGGTGCGCCGATTGCGTCGATAGAGGCCGAGGTTTGGGAGGATCCGGTCGCTCTTGCTGTCGCGCCAGAGCCTTCGCTGGAAAGGAATGAGCCCGCGCTGATCCCGGTGGCCCGCCGCAGCGCCGACGGACCGCTTCGCGCCACGCCCGTCGCCCGCAGGTTGGCCCGTCAATCCGGCATCAGTCTTGAAACCATCACCGGCACAGGCCGCCGCGGCCGGATCGAGGCCTGGGATGTCCGCCAAGCGGGCAGCGATGCTGTTCTGCTGGTCCACGGTTTTGCCGGGGACAGCACCGCCTGGGCTGCCTTGACTGCCGCCTTGACGCGGGCTGGTCATCGGGTGCTGACGCCCGACCTGCCGGGGCATGGAGCCGACCGAACGACCCCGACCGGGCTGGCCGAACTGTCGGCAGCTCTTGCCGCCGTGGCTTCGACCGAAGTGAGCCGTCTGCATCTGGTCGGCCATTCGCTTGGGGCCTATCTTGCTGCCGTCTATGCCGCCGACAACCCGTCCCGCGTGGCGAGCCTGACCCTGATCGCCCCGGCTGGACTTGGGCCGGGCATCGAGCGCGATTTCATTCATGGCATGGCCGAAGCCAAGAACGCATCCGATGTTGCGCAACTCTTGCGGCTTCTTGGCCCGAAGGGTGCGGCCTTGTCGTCGCCGGTCATTGCCAACATGGCCGCAAAGCTTTCGCAAGGACGGTTGAAGCCCCTCGCCGCGGCGATCTGCGGGCCTTCGGGGCAACGCATCGACACGCTTGCCGCTTTGGCCCGGCTGCCAAAGTCCGTGCCGGTTCGGGCGCTGATCGGGGCGGAAGACAAGGTCATCCCGCCAACACATCTCTTCAACCTGCCGGCCCGGGTGGCGATCCATGTGCTGCCGACTGGCCACATGCCTCAGTGGGACGCGCCTGCCGAAGTGGGCGATATCGTGATGGAGGCGATTCGCAATGCCTGACGCGAAAGCCCATCCCTGCGCCGCAAGGCCCTAGCAGTCAGCAGGGCCAGAAAGACGGTGCAGAAAATCGTCACCCTCGGCTAACATCAGGCGCAACAGAACCAGGGGGGAGACATGGCCTATTATCTGGCGGCGGATGGCGGCACCGAAAGCCTGCGCGTGCGCATATTCGATCTGGCGGGCACGTGCCTTGCTTCGGTCGCCGCACCCTATGAGACCAAATTCTACCCCGGCGCGCGGGCCGAGCAGGACCCGGAGGACTGGTGGGCGTCGCTGATCAAGGCCACACGCGGCGCGGTGGCCGAAGCAGACATCGACGCAAGCCAGATCGAGGCGATGGCCTTTGCCACAACGTGCTGCACCGTGGTCGCACTGGATGCGGAGGGTCGGGCGATACGCCCGGCGCTGATGTGGATGGACGTGCGCGCCAGCGCCGAGGCAGATGCCGTTCTTGCGACCGGTGATGCGGCCCTGCGCGTCAACGGCGCGGGGAAGGGGCCGGTTTCCGCCGAATGGATGATCCCCAAGGCGCTGTGGCTGAAGCGGCATGAACCTGCAACCTTTCATCAGGCCGCGACGATCTGCGAGTATCAGGATTTTCTGGTGATGCGCCTGACGGGGGAAAGGGTGGCAAGCCTGGATAACGCCGGGTTGCGCTGGCACTATTCCTCGCGCGAGGGCGGCTGGGCGCGGGGCATCTTGCGTGCCCTTGGCCTGGAGGAACTGGAAGCCAAATGGCCGGCCCGCGTTCTGGCACCGGGCGAGGTCGTGGGACCCTTGACCAAAGCGGCGGCCGAGGCACTGGGTCTGCCGACCTCGGTCAAGGTGGTGCAGGGCGGGGCGGACGCGCTGATCGGGATGATCGGGCTTGGCGTGGCGCAGCCGGGCCAACTGGCGCTGATCACCGGGTCGTCGCATCTGCAGTTCGGGGTGACCTCGGCGCCGCTGCATGCGCCGGGGGTCTGGGGCGCCTATCCCGACATCGTCTATCCGGGGCGCTGGATTGTTGAAGGGGGGCAGACCTCAACCGGGTCGATCATCAACTGGCTGAAGCGCTTTCTGGGCGGAACTCTGGATTTCGAGCAGATGAATGCCAAGGCCGCCCTGCTGCCGCCCGGATCGGAGGGGGTGATCGTGCAGGACCATTTCCAGGGCAACCGCACGCCCTATACCGACCCGTTGTCGCGCGGGGCCATCGTCGGGCTGACGCTGGCACACGAGCCGCATCATGTCTTTCGCGCCATCATGGAAGGCATCGGGTTCGGGACCCGCGCCATTCTGGAGGCCTTCCGCGCCGGGGGATATACATCGAACGAGATCACCGTCGGGGGCGGGGCGACCGGGTCCGATCTCTGGATGCAGATCCACGCCGACACCGCCGGCCTGCCGCTTCGCATCCCCCAGTCGCCGGACGCGCCCTCGGTCGGTTCGGCGGTGCTGGCTGCACATGGTGCCGGGCGGTTTGTCAGCATTGATGACGGGATCGCCGCGATGGTGAAACCGGGTCGGCTGGTCGAGCCGGACCCAAAGACCATGGCGGCCTATGATGAGGTCTATGCCAGCTACAAGGCGCTCTATCCGGCCCTGAAATCGGCGCTGGCCACCGGGGAATGACTTAGTGCGCCCGAGGGCGATCTGGCGACCCTCGGGCGTCATACTGGCGTGCACGGCTAGAAGATGAAGTCGTCAGCGACCAGTTGCCGGACTCCGGTCATCGCAAAGCTCATGTCCGAAACCCCATCGCCGTCGATGTCGGCAAAGACGCGAAGTCCGCCCCGCGTTTGCTCATATCGCAATTCTCCCGCCTGGCCCGAGAACTCGGCCGTTGCAAGCCAGGCGAAATCCTCGACCGCCTCGCCCAGATCAAACGCGGACAGGTCGATCTTGTCGGACCCGGTTTCAAAGTCGGCAATCCGGTCCTTGTGGCGGCCTGCCGGGCTGTCACCAAGCGACAGAAATACGAAACTATCGGCCCCCGCACCGCCAGTCAGAATGTCCTGCCCCTTTCCGCCGACCAGTCTGTCATCGCCAGCGCCACCCCAGAGCCGATCGTCGCCCCGCCCGCCTTCCAACCGGTCATCGCCATCGCGCCCGTGCAGCTGATCTTCTCCGTTACCGCCCTTGATCCGGTCGTTTCCCGCGCCGCCAAGCAGTTTGTCGTGACCGCCAAGCCCGAGAAGCAGGTTGTCCTTCTGGCTCGCCGCCGCGAAGTCGCGGGCGATGTCGATCGTATTGCTGCGGTCGTCGTGCCACGTGCCGGTGCGGTTGTCGCCGACGACCATCACCGACCCATCGTCGAACGTGACGGTGTCGGTCGTCTGCGCTTTGAGCGCACGCTCCAGTGTCAGTTCAGATGATCCAGCCGAGAAGGTCAGCTCTTCCCCGTCCTGTCGGACGTCAAGGTCAGACGCCGAGACGCTTGCGATGAAAAGGGGGCTGCCGTCATCCACGACTGGCGCCCAGTTCGCATCCGCCATGACGGTCTGCAGGATTGCCAGCGCGGTCGAGGCGCTGTCGACATCAGGGCTGGTTCCGGCGGTCGAGATGATCGTGCCGGTCCGGGTGTCAAGATAGGTGCTGGAGGCCGTGCCAAGCGTGCCGCCGGTGAAGCCGATGGCGGTGGTGCCGTCGTCCAGGATAATCCTGACCAGACCAAGGCCAAAGTCCGATGCGCCGCCGACACCTTGTTCCGGGTTCTGGAAGTCCGTCATTTCGGCGAGCGCCGCGTCGCCAAGCAGGGTCTTGTCGACCAGAAGGGCGCTCAGGAACCTGGTCATGTCGGCGGTGGTCGAAACGACGCCGCCTTCACCGCGGGTTTCCCACAGGGCGTTGGTCACGTCGATCACCTCGCCGGTCTCATCTGTCAGGTAGCTGGACAGACGCTGATCGCCGAAGACAAGCTGGGGCCTGCTGTCATTCATCCCAAGGGGGGTGAAGATGCGGTCCTGCAGGGCGTCAAAGTAGGTTTGGCCGGTGATCGTCTCGATCATCTGGCCAAGCAGCAGGTAGTTGGTATTACTGTAGAAGTACGCGTCGCCTGGGGGATTGTTTGCCTCCATGCCACGTGCGATCTCCAGCGCTGTCTCGGGCCCGAATACGGTTTCAGGGTTTCCCTGCAGGGCCGCGATGAACAAGGGAATACCGTCTGGCCCCACGGCGTCGGTATAGTTGCCAAGGCCCGCAGTCATGTTCAGCAATTCACGGACGGTGGCCGTGTCGGCATTGGCGATGCCGGCGATGGTTTCGGCGGGCAGATATTGCGCGGCGGGGGCGTCGAGGTCGATCTTACCCTCTTCTGCCAGCTGCAGAACCACGACAGCCGTCATCATCTTGGTCTGAGAGCCGATCTCGAAGCTCTGGCTCGCCTCGGCCAGCGTGCCGGAGGCGAGATCGGACACACCACTGGCGACGCTGGCGGACAGGCCGCTGCGGGTGACTTGGGCAACAAGGGCGGGTGCGTTGGTATCGGCGCGAATCGCCTCTGCCAGCGTGTCAACGGGATGCGACAGGGCCGTCGGGTCAAAGCGTATCATGGCCTTCTCCTGGGGTTTGGGGTGTTTGTCGAGGCTCAATTCTCGATAAACATGAGATTAGACGCGATAAACGATATTGCAAGAAGAAAATTCATGTTTATCATTAAATCGTAATCGAAAAGCATGATCGGAGTAACAGCATGGACACGGACATCGGAACGCAGCGGCATTTTGTCTGGATGGACCGGGCGTTCTGGCTGATCTGGTTGGCCTTTCCGGTCTTGATCTGGCTGCTGGTGTCGGAGGTGCTGGCGATGCCCGAGAGGTTAGCCGAACTTGCGCCGGACCAGACCGAGTGCCTGGCGACCCTGCCGCAGCTGGCGAATTTCTCGCTGCCAGGCCGCACCGCCTTTTGGGTGGGCTTTGCGTCCGAGTTCCTTGTCTATGCGGTTATCCTTGGCCTTGCGCATCTGGTGATCCACCGCTGCGCCGTGGGGCGGGTGCTCTTTGACGATATGAACCGTGTGCTGCGCTGGGTTGGCATCATCATCGCCGGCTGGTCGGTGGCCGAGGTGCTGCTGGCAAACCTTCTGGGCCTTGTGCTTCAAGCCAGCGGCGATGTGCCGGTGTTCAGCCCGACCTTCACGCTTGATCTGCCGGTGCTGGGGGTTGGTCTGCTGATCATTGCGCTGTCGGTCGCGATGCGGCATGCGGCGCGCCTGCGCGAAGATGCCGATCTGACGATCTGAGGTGGGGCCAAGATGATCCGGGTGAACCTTGATGTGATGATGGCGCGGCGCAAGATCCGGCTGAACGATCTGGCGGCGGCGGTCGGCATTTCGATCCAGAACCTTTCCGTCCTGAAGACCGGCAAGGCACGGGCGATCCGATTTACGACGCTGGATGCGCTGTGCCGGGTGCTGGATTGTCAGCCGGGCGACATCCTGGAATTCGACGGTTCCGCGCCGCAGTCTGAGGCGTCAGACGACGGAGGGGGCGGCCAATGAGGCACTTGAGGTCGCGGGTCTCGACCTTTTGCTTGCACCTTATGCCGCGTTGTCGGTGGGGCTGAGGTCGAAGGTCTCACCAGGAAAGAACTTTGCCAGCCGCACATCGGCTGACCGGGCATGGCCTTCCATCCCCTCCAGCCGCGAGATGCGGGCCGTGGCCAGCGCCAGTTCGCGCGATGCGGCACGGGTTGCGCGCTGCCAGGTCACGGTCTTCATGAACTTGTGAACCGACAGCCCGCCGGTATATCGCCCGGCGCCTGACGTGGGCAGCACGTGGTTGGGGCCCGAGCATTTGTCTCCGTAAGCCACGGTCGTCTCTTCACCCAGGAACAGCGACCCGTACGACCGCAGGCGGGTCAGCCACCAATCCAGGTTTTCGGCCTGAACATGCAGGTGTTCGGGGGCGTAGTCATCGGCGACCGTCGCCATCTCTTCGGCGCTGTCGCACAGCATCACCTCGGCATAATCGGCCCAGGCGGCGCGGGCGCTGGATGCGTTCGGTTCCGGCAGATCGGCGATGATCTGGGGCACCCGCGCCATGACCGTTTCGGCCAGCGCCTGGTCGGTGGTGACCAGCCAGACCGGTGAGTTGTAGCCGTGTTCGGCCTGGCTGACGAGGTCCACCGCCACCAGTTCCGGGTCGGCCTTGGCATCGGCGATGACCATGCTGTCGGTGGGGCCCGCGAACATGTCGATCCCGACCTGACCGTAAAGAATGCGTTTGGCCTCGGCGACATACTGGTTGCCGGGGCCGACAAGGATATCCGCCTTGGGCAGGCCGAAAAGCCCGCTGGCCATGGCGGCCACGCCCTGCACACCGCCCAGGTTCAGGATCACGTCGGCACCACAAAGGTCCATCGCGAACAGGATCGCCGGGGGGATCCCCTGACCGGGCCGGGGCGGAGAACAGGCGGCGATATGCGGGACGCCAGCGATCTTGGCGGTCGTGATGGTCATGATCGCCGATGCGATGTGGCTGTAACGCCCGCCGGGCACGTAACAGCCTGCCGAGGATACGGGTATCTGCCTTTGCCCGGCCATCAGGCCGGGCAAAATCTCGATCTCGCAATCGGTGATCGTACCGCGCTGGGCTTCGGCAAAGCGGGCGATGTTGCTGTGCGCGAAGCGGATGTCGCCGCGCAGTTTTTCGGGCACCAAGGCCGCCGCCTTTGCCCGGGTCTCGGGTGAGACGACGATTTCGCCCTGCCACTTGTCCAACTCGCGGGCAAAGCGGGCGGCGGCGGCATCACCGTCGCGCTCGATTTCGGCCAGCATTGCCTCGACGCTGGCGCGCACGTCGGTCTGCCCCGTCTCGGCGGTACGGGTTGATTTCTTCAGGTATTTCATCGTCATGGATTCAGCTCACATACGGCCCTTCCAGGGCACGACCTTGCGCTCGACAAAGCGCATCAACATGTCGAAGGCATAGGCAATGATCGCAATCACAATGATGCCCATGATCACGGTCGAGGTTTGCAGGAACTGGCTGGCGGTCAGAACCATGTAGCCAAGCCCCTTGGTGGCGGCGACCATTTCGGCGGCAACCAGCGTGGTCCAGCCAAAGCCGATGCCGATGCGCATCGCGGTCAGGATCTCGGGCAGGGCCGAGGGCAGGATCACGTGGCTCATGACCTGCCAGCGGCTGGCGCCGAAGGAATAGGCGGCGTGGATCTGCTCGATCGCCGCCGATTTCACCCCGGACCGTGCACCTAGTGCCACGGGGGCCAGCACTGACAGGAAGATCAGCAACACTTTGGACGTTTCGCCGATGCCGAACCAGATGATCATCAGGGGCAGGTAGGCCAGCGGCGGAATCGGGCGGTAAAACTCCAGCGGAGGATCGAAGACGCCGCGGATGAAGGGGCTCATCCCCATCGCAAGGCCCAGGGGGATGCCGATCAGGCACGCCAGAAGGAACGCGCCGAAGACGCGAGCGGCCGAGATGCCGACATGTTCAAGGAAGGGCGTATTGGTGAAACCCTCGTTCCAGACCTGAATGAACTTGCCCAGAACCGCCTGGGGTGAGGGCAGGAACAACGGTTTGACCCATCCCATGAAGGTGAACAGCCACCAGATGAAAATGATGAAGAGGATCGACAACACCGACAGCCAAAGCGTGTCGCCTTGCCCCGGCACGCCGTAGGTTTCGCCCGGTTTCGTCGCGCGCGCTTTCATCAGGAAAAAGAAGATGCCCTTCTTTTCGGATTGGGTGTTCGGGTAGGAATGTTCGGTCATGCCACGGCCTCCTCGTCCGAAAAGATGATCTTCAGAACCTCTTCGCGCAGTCCGATGAACTCGCGGCTTGCCTTGACCTCGCGCGCCGGGGTGCCGGACAGGAACTGGCGCGAAAAGGGCAGGTCGAACCGGTGCGCTATGCGGCCCGGACGGGGCGACATCACGATCAGTTTGGTGCCCATGAAGAGCGCCTCTTCGACCGAATGGGTGATGAAGAACACCGACTTGTTGGTGGTGTGCCAGATGTTCAGGATCAGCTCTTGCGCCTTTTCCCGCGTCAGCGCGTCGAGCGCGCCAAGGGGTTCGTCCATCAGAAGGACCTTCGGGTCGCAGGTCAAAGCGCGGGCGATGCCGACGCGCTGCTGCATGCCGCCAGACAGCTTGTAGACCCGGCTGTCCTCGAAATCGCCCAAGCCCAGAAGCTTGATGAACCCACGTGCGATATCGTACCGCCGGGTCTGATCAACGCCTTGCAGTTTCAGCCCGAAGGCCACGTTGTCCAGCACGTTCAGCCAGGGCATCAGCGCGTGTTTCTGGAACACCACCGCCCGGTCGGCACCGGGGCCCCTGACCTTGCTGCCGTCCAGCAGGATCTCGCCCGACGATGGCGACAGGAACCCCGCGATCAGTGACAGAAGCGTGGATTTTCCGCATCCGGACGCGCCCAGGGCGACGACAAAATCGTCATTGACGATATCCAGGTCGATCTTGCGCAGCGCCTCGACCGGCGGTCGCCCGTCGGCGGTCGGATAGATCACCGAAGCCTCTTTGATGTTCAGCCCCATTCCGTCCCCCATCTGGTTTCGTGAAGGGGCCGGAAGCGAGAAAACCCGCTTCCAGCCAGGGAACGAGCGCTTACTTCGCGGCCTCGGCAATGGCGGTGTTGACGAAGCCCGAATAGTCATCGATCGCCGCGTCGATCCGGCCAGCCTTGACCAGGAAATCGGCGGTGGTCTTCATGTTGGCCGCGGCCCCGCCCATCCAGGCATCGCCCAGCTGATCGGCCAACGGGATGAAGGTGAAGCCTTTCAGGATGCCGGGAACCTGCGCGGGGTCGGCGCCCGTCATCTCGGCGATCTTCTTGACCGGGTCGCTGTCGGCGGTCCAGGCGGCGGGATCGGCCAGATAGGCCATGTTCACCTCGTTCAGGGTCTTGGCGAAGGCCACCATCGCATCGGCATTGGCCGCTGCAAATTCGGTGTTGACCACCCAACCGTCAAACGTAGGGAAGCCCCAGGCGGCCGTCTGGTCGGCACCAACGATGAAGGTGCCGGTCTGCAGGATCTGGTTCTGCACCGGTTCCCAGATGAAGGCCGCATCGACCTGACCCGAATCCCAGGCAGCCGCGATCTGGTCGGCGGGCAGGTTCATGATCGTCACATCGGTTTCGGCGATGCCCGCATGGGCCAATGCGCCCATCAGCGAATAATGCGCGGTCGATCCGACCGGCACGGCGATGCGCTTGCCCTTCACGTCCTCCAGCGCCGCGATGCCCGACGTCTTGGTCGCGATCAGGCTTTCGGCGGTACCAAGCCCTTCGGCAATCATGAACAGCTGGATCTCAAGGCCCTGGCTGGTGCCAATGGCAAGCGGCGAGGACCCAAGCTCGGCCACCTGGACATCACCCGATGCCATGGCCGCAATCACCTCGGTGCCCGATCCGAACTGTCGCCATTCGATGGTCCAGCCGGTGGCGGCGTCGAACTTGCCCTCTGCGCGGGCCACCTGCATCGGGGTGGGGTTGCCGAAATGGCCGATGATCACGTTTTCGGCCAGCGCCGCGCCCGACGTAAGGGCAAGGGCAGCAGCGCCGATCATCAGTCGCTTGAAAGTGGAAGTCATTGGATCGTCTCCTTGTTGGGGTGGGATGGTGGCGCGCTTGCGCTTTTTGTCGGCGGTTGTCGCTCCGCCTTGTCGAAGGCAGTGCCACGCGATGTGGCAAAGGCCAGGATACCGCCGACCAGTTGGTCAAGCGTGTCGAAGCTGACGGCTTGCGGATGCGCCGCATCTGCGATCAGCGAAAATTCGGTGCAGGCGATCATCTGGACCACCGCCCCCCGCGCCAGAAGGTCAGCCGAGGCGTGGCGCAGCGCATCCCGGGCGGCATCGGCGGCCCCTTTGCTTTTGATGCTGCGGATCGTGGCAAGCATTGCGTCTTCGTCTTGCGGATAGATCGGCCGCAAGTTTGCCGCCAAGCAGGCAGAGGTAAATACATTCATCTTGCGCACTGCCGGTGAGGCCAGAATTCCGATCTGCCCGCCCTTGCCTGCCAGCGCTGCAGCATGGGCCACCGAAATTGCCACCATGTCGATGAAGGGGACCGACGTTGCCGCACGAATAGCCTGGGAATAGTGATGCGCGGTATTGCAGGGCATCGCCAGTGCTTCGGCTCCCGCCGATTGGAGCCGCCGCGCCATGGCGGCCAGCACCGGTGCAGGGTCATCGCCTGTCCCTTCGATCAGGTGGCGAATGCGAGAGGGGACCTGCGGGTTCTGATCCACGATCAGCGGGATGTGGTCGGCATCGTCGCGCGCAGGGGTCGCCGCGATGATCTTTTGCATCAGCAGAACCGTCGCCTGGGGCCCCATTCCGCCCAGGATGCCGACGCGTCTCATGCTGCTTTCCCCGCTGCAAGGACCGGCGGTTGGGGAAGGAGGCTGGCTGTCAGGGCGGGTCGGGCCATGGGCTATTCTGCGGCCTCCACGGCATCAGGTCCAGCAAAGACCGCATCATAGCCAAAAAGTGCTACCGATCCGCCGGTGTGCAGGAACACCACCCGCTCGCCCTTCTTGAAATGCCCCTTGCGGCAATAGTCGATGAGGCCAGCAGCCCCTTTGCCGGAATAGACCGGGTCCAGAAGGATGCCTTCCAGTTCGGCAAACATCCGGATCGCCTCCAGCGTGTTGGCTTGCGGGATGCCGTAGCCGGGGCCGACATAATCCGTGTTCGCCACCACATCCTCGCGCTGAACCACGCCGGGACAGCCGAGTTTCTCGGCCGTCCTGACGGCGAGGTTGAAGACGTTCTCTTCCTGCTTTGCCTTTGGTGCCCGGACGCCAAAGCCCAGCAGGGGAATGCCCGCATTGATCGCCTTCAACCCCACGATAAGCCCGGCCTGCGTGCCCGCCGATCCCGTGGCCGTCACCAGATGGTCGATCACCAGCCCCCGGTCATTGGCCTGGCCCAGCAACTCAAAGGCGCAGTTGACATAGCCAAGTGCGCCGGTCGGGTTCGACCCGCCGCCGGGGATGACATAGACCGTCTTCCCCTTCGCCCGCATGGTATCTGCAACCGCGTCCATCTCGGCCTGCATGTCGACTCCACCGGGGCGCTTTTCTGTCGTCGCGCCGTGCAAATGGTCAAGCAACACATTGCCGTTCTGATTGTAGTTGTGGTTGTTCGACCCGGTCCGGTCTTCCAGCAGGATATGGCAGGCCATGCCAAGCTTGGCCGCAAAGGCCGCCGTCTGCCGCGCGTGGTTCGACTGTGTCGCCCCTTGGGTCATCACGACATCAGCCCCCATGGCCTGCGCCTCGGCCATCAGGAATTCGAGCTTGCGAGTCTTGTTGCCGCCGGTGGACAGGCCCGTGCAATCGTCCCGCTTGATCCAGATCTCTGGTCCGCCGAGTTCATAGCTTAGACGGTCGAGCCGCTCCAATGGTGTGGGTAGATGTGCCAGGAATACACGCGGAAAACGCGAGAGATGCATGGTGTGATCCTACGGTAACTTTCAAAGATCAACAGTTGCAGGTAGCTTTCACGTTTACAAATTCGAATTTCTCCACTTATCATGCAAGAATTGCATATTAAGGGGCCGAGATGCGCCTTGAGTGGTTGGAAGACGTGCTGGCGGTCGCCGAAACCGGTTCTTTCCAAGAAGCGGCGGATCGGCGGCGGCTGACGCAGTCGGCCTTCTCGCGGCGCATCCAGCATATCGAAGGGCAGATTGGTGTCGCCCTTTTCGATCGCAGCCGCAAACCGGTGCAACTGCTTCCGGCCACGGCGGATCAGCGCGACCAGATGGCCAAGCTGGCGGGTGACCTGCGGCAGTTGGTTGCCGATCTGCGGCGCGGTGAAAGGATGGCCTCTAACCGCATCGCGATTGCCAGCCAGCACGCGCTGACCACCTCGCTGACACCCAGGATCCTCAAAGGCATCCATGCCCGCCTGCATGACACCTATGTCCGGCTGCGCTCGGCGAACCTGGACGAGTGTTTCGCTTTGCTGCTGTCGCGGCAGGTCGATATCACCATTGTCTATCGGCTGCCGGGCGAGGATCACCCGATCAGTGACCGTTTCGTCGAAACCGTTGTGATCGGCAGTGACAGTCTGGTCCCTGTTTTTGCGGCGTCGGCAACAGCCGAATTGAACGCCCGCTTCGCCTCGGGAGAGCTGCCCTACGTCGCTTTTCCGACCGAAGTGTTTCTTGGACAGGTGCTGGAACGTCTGATTCTGCCCCGCGTGCGAAATCTGACGCGCCCCATCCCCAAGGCAGAAACCGCCCTGACCCTTGCGGCGTTGGAACTGGCGGCGGTCGGTGTCGCCGTGGCCTGGGTTCCGTTGTCGCTGGCCCGATCGCGCATTGCCGACGGAACCCTTGCCGACCTGTCGACAACGCTGCCAACCTATCAGCTGGAGGTCACGGCTGTCAGACTGTTCGGCAACCCATGGCCGGTGGCAGAGCAGGTCTGGTCGGAAATCGTCGGATCAACCGGGAGGGATTGAGCGCTTTTGCAAGACACAAGCGCCACCTGCTTTTCGCTCTCTCACACCACCTGGCCCGCCGCCCATCCGCTCGACCAGGCCCACTGGAAATTGTACCCCCCCAGCCACCCCGTCACATCCACCACCTCGCCAATGAAATAGAGGCCCGGCACGCCCGTTGCCTCCATGGTCCGCCCGTCCAGCGCCCGGGTATCGACGCCGCCAAGCGTGACCTCGGCGGTCCGGTAGCCCTCGGACCCGACCGGGGTCAGCCGCCACTGTCTTACCCCCGCCGCCACCTGGTCTAGCATGGCGCCGGAAAGCTCGGCCATCGGCCCAACCACCCCCGCCGCCTCTTCGACATGCCGGGCAAGCCGGTCGGGCATCCACCGCCCCAGAACAGTCCGTAAGGCGGCTTTCCCCTGCACCGCCTTCACGGCCCGCAACTCATTGCCGATATCCAGCCCCGGCGTGAGATCGACTTGGATCGTTTGTCCCTCGCACCAATAGGATGAGATCTGCAAGACCGCGGGCCCCGACAACCCCCGATGGGTGAAGAGCACGGCCTCGTTAAACCCGACCCGGCCGCAACTGACCCGCGCCTGCAACGAGACCCCCGCCAGCGGTCGCATCCAGTGCAATTCATGCTCGGCGAAAGTCAGGGGAACAAGCGCCGGTCGGGTCTCGACGATCGGCAGCCCGAAGGTTTCCGCCACCCGGTAGCCATAGCTCGTCGCCCCCATCTTCGGGATCGACTTTCCACCGGTCGCGACCACGACCGCCCGTGCCGGCTGCGGCCCCCGCGCGGTCTCGACTTGAAAGCCCACCCCCTCGCGGCGGACCTCGCCCAAGGCGCAGTCGATCCAAAATGTCACACCGGCCCGCTGCATTTCGGTCACCAGCATCGCGACGACCTGCGTTGCCGGACCGTCACAGAAAAGCTGGCCGAGGGTTTTTTCATGCCAGGCGATCCCGGCCGCATCCATGCGCGCGATAAAGTCCCATTGCGTGAACCGTTTCAGCGCCGATACCGCAAAGCGCGGGTTCTGCGACAGGAACCGCTCGGGCGAGATCCCGAGATTGGTGAAGTTGCACCGCCCCCCGCCCGAAATCCGGATCTTCTCTCCCGGTGCCTTTGCATGGTCCACAACGAGCACGCGCCGACCCCGGCGACCTGCCTCGATTGCGGCCATCATGCCCGCGGCACCAGCGCCAAGAATGATCGCGTCCCAGATCATGCCCCGTCCTAGCTTTGCCGATTGCGGCGGGCAAGCCATCAAGGTCCCGATGGCGATTTTCTCTGACTGGCCCCTTGCACCGCCCGAACCGCTTCGCTAAACACCGCCGCACAATTGGGGCGTCGCCAAGTGGTAAGGCATCGGTTTTTGGTACCGACATTCCCAGGTTCGAATCCTGGCGCCCCAGCCAGCCACTCCGTTGCTCTGAGACGTCTGGCGGTTGCAGAAGTGTGATGCTGGGTGCATCGCGATCCGATTTTCCTGCGCGGCGAAAGCCTGGCGATCAGCGTCCAGTCTAGCGGCTGGGAAGTCTTGCCGAGAATGAGCTTCGTTTCGACCCCGCGCCGCCGCATCGTGAAGAAGCTCGGGATCGTCGGCACAGCGGAGCTTCTGCATCGCTCAGTCTTCCATGACCTCGACCTCGCCGGCACTCCGGGATGCGAGCCCAAAGAACCGGGGCCTGACCGGTTTGACCCGGTAATGCGTTTCGCGATGGAACTGAGCGACCGGTACCACTCGCCGTCGAACCGTCTAAAGGTCAGGATCCATTGATCATGCGCTTGCGGCCCGTTTCAGCCCCGATCAGGAGACAGACCGGCGAGCAACCTATTCGGGCTGACGGATGCGCCGATGGTCCGGCGCTAGCCGTTTTCCCCAAGAGCCACGGGAAGCTGCGCCCGGCGACCCAGCCTCGTTCATGTGAGAACTCGATCCGCTTCGGATCGACTGGCAATCTCGAACATGAACCCTCCCAGTGAATACGCGACCGGATCATGGCTGAAATTCTGAGTTGACCAGTATCACATCGCTGCAATCCTTCATGCATCCAGTTGATGCAGTCTTTGGGCCGATCTGGAAAGGATTGAACAAGGGCGTTCAAGAGGGCGCAGACCGAGACGCGCCCTGCATGTCAGGCTGGCGCCCCCTCGTGCCCCGAGATCAGTCCATAGGTCTCGGGCCGCCGATCCCGCCAGGTGCCCCAGTTTTGGCGGTAGGCCCGAGTGGCATCGAGGTCGATCTGGGCGATGAGGTAGGTCTCGTCCACCTTGTTCGCCTCAACCAGCATCGCCCCTGTATGGTCTGCGATGAAGGACGATCCGTAGAACGTCATCTCAAGGGTCGGCCCCTTTTCCAGCCCCACCCGGTTTGACGCCACCACCGGCACTATGTTGGCCGCCGCGTGGCCCTGCATGGTGCGCTGCCAATGGCCGGAGGAATCGATCTCGGGCTGGCCGGGTTCGGACCCGATGGCCGTGGGGAACAGCAGCACTTCGGCCCCCAAAATCGCCAGCGATCGCGCGGTTTCGGGGAACCACTGGTCCCAGCAGATGCCGCAGCCGACCTTTGCAAAGCGGGTGTCGAACACCTTGAAGCCGGTGTTGCCAGGGGTGAAGTAATACTTCTCCTCATAGCCGATCGCATGTGGGATGTGCGTCTTGCGGTAATTGCCCATAACGGTGCCATCGGCGTCGATCATGGCCAGCGAGTTGAAGAAGGTGTTCCCCGCCGCCTCGTAATAGCTGATCGGCAGGACGACCCCAAGTTTGCGGGCTAAGGCCGCGAAGTGCTGCACCGCCCGGTCACCTTCCAGCGGCTTGGCATAGCGCTGAAAGGTGTAGTCCTTTTCGATGCAGAAGTAGGGCGTCTGGAACAATTCCTGCAACAGGATGATCTGCGCGCCATCTTCTGCCGCCGCCGTCACCTGCTCCTCGGCCTTCTGGATGTTGTCATCCAGATCCCAGGAACAGGCCATCTGGGTTGCGGCCAGTGTCACGATTGCCATGATTGTCTCCTCAGTTTATCAACTTGGTCCAGACCCTATCGACAAGGGCTGCGGCCGCGAGCGAGCAGGTCGGGTTGAATTCAGGGGCCGGTGCATCTTCCGGCGGGTTGGTTTCGGGGGCTGTGCCGAGGGCGGGTTCGATGAACGCGTCGGATCCGTTGTTGCCGTTGGAATGGCGCGCATAGTTGATGTTCATCGCGGCGTTTTGCGGGGCCCTGATGAGATTGACCGATGCGTTGGCATTGCCGAGTTTCGGCGCACAATTGACGACAGCGACATTGTCCATCCACCTGGTGTAGTCCTCTTTGAGATAGACATAGACGATACTGGGCCTTTCATTCCGCGCCCACATTGCACGGCCAATCCAGCTCATCGAGACCACGGCGTCACCCGCCACCAGAAGTTCCTTGGTTTCAGAGTCATAGGATTGCACCCATTCCTTCCGGGTTTCCAGCATCTCCAGCACCCGCTTCATGTTATCAGGATTTCCCGAACATCGCGGCATGCCCAATTAGCATTCTGGCGGTTCTATCACGGTGATCATGTCGCGCAGCATGTTGATGCGGCCCTTCACGTCGTCGTCAGGGTCGAACAGCACTGAGAGCAAAGAAGTTTCCCCCGGTCACCACGGCGGTATCAACGGCAAAGGTGCTCGATCCCCAGGCCCAAGGGGTGGAATATTCGCGCCTGGGGTTCCCAATAGACCTGGCGCCATTTGTCATCGACTTGGGTGAAGTTCGGCATCGCAAAGACGGCAGTTTAATCGTCCATACCGTCGGCGATCAGCACCTGAATCGTGGCGTCGCCGGTCACGATCGGCTCCGCGAGCCCTGATCCGCGCCGGGAGCAGGTACGCGCCGCCGATGCCGCAAAGTGCCATCCTCCGTCGGCCGAACCCGATCAGCGATCGAATGCGGCCGTATGTCAGCACGAGGGTATTGCATCAACCCTTGTGTATCCGGCCCTCGGGACGCTTGAGCATCAATCGCGACACGCTGCGGTTCCAGCAATCTTTCGACCGCTGAAGCGACTTCAGCTGCGCCGGTTCATTGGGGCAGAGTCGTCCCATGGGATGAGCCGGTCTTCAACTCAGGAAAAGCCAGTCGAGAACAGATAACGCGTCGGATCAGGCGGTTTCGTTGGTTTATCTCTGCAGGGCTGCGGCAAGCAGCGCTGCGGCAGCCTGTCGCCCAGAGATAAGCGCGCCGTGCGCGCTGGCCGACTGAGTGGCCGAAGTCGCCTCGCCTGCGAACCAAAGCCTGCCGTCCCAGTCCGCTCCGGCTAGTGCACGCCGATCCTGTGGCGAGGCCCCGACGGGAACGAAGGAATAGGCGCCGTGGGCGAAGGGATCCTTGCGCCAGCGGGTGATCTGGCTGCCCAGCGGATCGGGCACGGCGCTGCCGAAGATCGCGCGTAGGGCGCGCAGGGCAGAGGCTGTGGTTTCGCGGTCATCAAGCCCTTCCATCGCCTCGGCCACTCGACCGGCGTTGAAGCCGACGAGGAGCGGCTGCCCTGTGACGCGGAAACCATTCATCCATTCAGCCCAAAGCGCGGTTTCGGGGCCGAGAAAGTTGATCATGTCCGGTTCGGGCGGCCAGAAGACGCGATCAAACCGCAGCCAGCACTTGTTGAGAAGGCCGACCTCCAGCCGGTTTATCGCGGCCTGACGTGTGGGGGCCAGTCCCATGCCAAACCGCACATCGCCCGCTTTTAGGACGCCCAGCGGCAGTGTGACGATGACATGTTGTGCAAGATGTCGGGCGTCTTTGGTCAATACCTCGACGCCCTGAGCAAGGGGGTTAATTTCCGTCACGACCTTGGACAGGCGAATGTCCAGGCCATCCGCCAGATGCGCGACAATCGGCCCAAAGCCCTGGTTCAGCAGGATGTCGCCGCCGTTGAACGCCTCGTCACCATCGAAGCTCCAGGCGGACAAGCGCGACCAGTCGCCCGAATACTCATGTTCGATCCGGGTCACGATGATCATCCGCATAGCAGTCCGCTCTTCGGGCGACAGGGCAATCCAGTCTGGTGAGGCCTCGATTGCCTGTCGCAGCGAGACATCTGAATTGAGGTCTTCAGACTGTTCCCGCGCCTGGTCGATTAGCGCAATGCACGTGTCTTCAAGTGCCGAGACATCAATCCTGCGGCCTGTCGCATCATAGGTCGCCCAACGGTCATAGGGGGCCGAACTCCGGGCAGCGCCGATCTGATCGGCAAGTGCTACCAGCGGATTGTCAGTGATGCCATGGACCCAGCTTGCACCCATGTCTACGCCCAGATCGGGCCAGAGCAGGCTGGTATGGGTCCGCCCGCCGATGCGGTCGCGCGCCTCGATGAGCGTCACCTTTGCGCCTGCGTCCTGCAACAAGCGCGCAGCACCGAGGCCAGCCATGCCGGCTCCGATGACAAGCACATCCGGCACAAGGACGCTACTGGCGCACACGGTTGCCTTTAGGATCATAAAGCGGGGCGAGCGATGGTGTTGCGGGGATGCGGGCGTCGCAGATCCGAATTTCCCAGCGGTGGTGGCGCAGCATGTCGGCGGCCCAGTGGCTCTGTCAGCAGGTAGTAGTGCTTGGCCGCCTGCAAAGGCACCCGGACACCGATCTTTGCGCCCAGTTGCCGTGACCACAGACCGGTGGCGAGCACGACCTTCTCGGCAATGATCGTGTCCTGCGGTGTAAACACGCCGGTGAAACGCGACCTGTTCAGGACGAAATCAATGACCGGTGTTCCCTCTAAGATGCGGACGCCTTTGGCCCGAGCGCCTGCGGCCGTTGCCATTGTCGCATCGACCGGGTTGGCGCGGCCATCGGTGCGCGTCCAGAAGCCGGAGATGATCCCCGCAGTCTCGATCAGTGGGAACTTCGCCTTGACCTCCGCAGGGTAAAGCTCAAACCGTTGCACCCCTTGCGACCGAACGAAATTCGAATCGCGCTTCAACACCTCGCGGCGGTTGGTGTCGCAGGCCAGATGAATATGGCCGCATTGGCGGAAACCGGTGGAAAGGCCGGTCTCGACGGGCAGGTCCAGATACAGCTGGCGGGTATACTGCTCGATCCAGATCAGCGTCTCGGTCGACATTCCGCCCGAGGCGATCAGCCCCGCCGCATGCCATGTGGTGCCAGACGTCAGTTTGTCGCGCTCTAGCAAGACGACATCCCTGACGCCAAGTTTGCTCAGATGATAGGCGATCGATGTCCCAATGGCGCCACCGCTGATGATGACGATCCAGGCATGGGTCGGAAGGGATTGCATCGAAGGTGCTCCGGTGTTTCAGGCGTTCTCAAAACCTTCAAGGACATTGACCGTGTTCACGCCAACCTGTTCGATGGCATAGCCGCCTTCCATGCAGAAGACCGTCGGCAGGCCCATCCGCCCGATGCGCTGGCCGCAATCGGTGAAGTCGGGGCTGTCGAGCTTGAAGAAGCTGATCGGATCGTCCTTGTAGGCGTCTACTCCCAGCGATACCACAAGCGCCTCGGCCCGCCAGGCCTTGATCCCGGCAATGGCGTGATCCAGCGCCTCGGCCCATGGGCCGTAGGGCGTTCCGGGCGCCATCGGGTAGTTGAGGGTGCTGCCTTCCCCTGCGCCGATGCCGGTCTCGTCAGCGAAGCCCGCATAGTAAGGATACATGTCCATCGGATCGCCGTGCAGCGAGGCGAACAGCACATCGCCCCGGCCGTAGAAAATCTGCTGCGTGCCGTTGCCGTGGTGAAAGTCGATGTCGAGGATCGCAACACGTTTCGCGCCCGCCGCAGAAAACATGTCAGCCACGACTGCAGCGTTGTTCAGAAAACAATAGCCGCCGAACTGATCCCGGGTGGCATGATGCCCCGGCGGGCGGCAGAGCGCAAAGGCCCCCCGCGCCCCGCCCGCAACGGCGCGCTGCGCGGCCTGCGCCGACGCCATCGACGACTGCGCCGCGCGCCATGTGCCCCCGGTGATCGCCGTTTCCGATGCGTGGCAGTAGTAGCCGACCCGCCCATCGATGCAGCGAGGGATGTGGTCCGAGCGCTGGTGCCGGGTGGGCATCGCGGTGGTGATGACCTCACCCGCATAACCTTCGGCTTTCCAATCGCTCCAGGCTGTTTCGAGGAACGCAAGGAAGCCGGGATCCAGCAGGCGACGAACAGGATCCATGTCGACCAAACCGGGGTCGGAGACGCCAGGGAAGCCCCGCTCCTTCAGCCGAGCCAGCACATATTCAACACGGCTCGGGCGTTCGTAGGGGGTCACGAACTCACCCCCCGACAATTCGGCCTGGGGGAAATGAAGGCGGTGATCCTCGCTGAAAAAGGTCTGCATCCGGGGTTCCTTGCGCTGTTGTCAGTCGGCTGTCACATCGACGGCGAAGGCAAGTGTGGCCTCCTTTACCGGCCCTGTGCAAGCGGCACCTCTGGTCGTGAAGTCATCGGCGCCAGGGGCCAATGGCTTTCAGCATTGTCGGAGTGTCCCGACTGCCCGCTGCCCGGCCGGTGGCACCATCCCCGAAAAATCGACGAGATTTCCGGGCAAAACGCTGCGACTGAAGCGCTTCCATGTCCAGCTGCAGCAATTCAGGAGGACGGGCTTCAGGCTTACAGTCGATCGACCATGGTAAGCTGCGGTGTTCATTCCGGGAACCTTGTCTTTCATGGTCAGAGCCGGCGCATCACGTCGCCAAGGTGCACTTCGCCATCCTTTTCGACCGAGCAGAACATTCCCCGCAGACGGAGGGCGAGATGGTCGGGCGCCGCCACCCAATCGAGTGCGGCACGCCCGCACCGAACTTTCCATTTCACGCAGCCGTCATTCGGCTCGTCGCTGACACGAAGAACTGCAGTGCCCACACCAAGAAGACTGCCAACAGGCAGGTTGTCTTCGGTCAGGTTCATGTCCACGGCGATGTTGTCGCCGGGATGGGTCAGGGGATTGCGATCGCGCCAGACCAGGTCGAGCACAAGCCAGGGCATGATCGAGACCTGATTGCGTGGGTCCGGGCTGCCGTCAGGCAGAACCAGCCAGGGCCGAGACATCTCGAAATCGCCCTCGACGCCACGGCTGCGAGAGACTGAGAAACGCTCGGGAAAGGTGCGTGAATTGGGTTTCGGTCGGCTGCATAAATGCCGCACTTGCCCTTGATCCATCGGGGCGTCGAGCACAGCGGGCAGGAGTGCTGCCAGTTCCTGAGCCGTAACCGGATCAAGCGCCGAGCGGCTCATGGTGCTCTCTCCAGTGATGGCAGCGGCGCGCGAAGCTGGAGAGCACCCGCCACCACGACGCACAGACGAACACCGATCAGAGAACGGCGTGGCATGGTGATCATCATTCCGCAGCCTTGGCCAATATCGACGAGGCGATGAGTCCAACATCCACCTTGTCATGCGGCATCGGCAAGTCGAGGTCGACCGCCGCATCCAGTTCCTGCGCATAGCGGTGCCCGGAATAGGTCGCGGCCGCGATGATCGCGGGCGCTTCGCAGTCACCGATCCGGTTCAATGTGAACGGCAGTTCGGCATGGCTGCCGTCAGTCGCATAGCGCAGCGCCGTGTAGAGTTCGTCGACCGGCGCTCGCTGGCCGACAAGGACAAGTCCTTTGGCTTGCAGCGCCCGTTTGCGTGCCGAATGGACGCAGGCCAGAGTAACCTCTTCGCCATCGAACCATGACATCTCGTGCGCGGTCAGAAGCTCGATGCCTTGTGCCATCAGATGCCCCGGCACGCGCCAGCCCTCACCTGTCTTCGCGGCCCAAGCTGCGACTTGACTGTCAGGTGTGACAAGCGTCACGTTCAGCCCGGCAGCGCGCAGCCGTTCGGCAATGACCCCGCCCATGTAGTAGCCGTCGGCGTCATAGACGACGACCGGCCCTTCAGGTAGGCGGCCGTCCATGATGTCGTCGGGGGTAAAAACTAGGGTTTCATCCGCGCCGATGGGTTCGAAGCGCTTGCCGGTGAAGAGATCGCGCCGCCAGCGGGCGCCAGTGGCGATGACGACATGATCAGCGCCGAAATCGCGGATATCTTTGGCAGTCAGTCGGCTTTCGCGATAGACTTCGACATTGGGCGTTTTGGCGATCTGGCCTTCACGCCAGTCACGGACGCGGATGTATTCGCGCATGCCCGGCAAGGACGCCTCACGCACCACCCTGCCCCCAAGTACCCGAGAAGCCTCGGCCAGCGCCACGCGGTAGCCGCGCTGCCCGAGCGCCCGCGCCGCCTCCATGCCTGCCGGCCCGGCACCGACGACCAGCACCTGCGTGTCCGATCCCCGTAGCGCGATCCGGTCGGGGTGCCAGCCATAGCGCCACTCTTCGCCCATCGTCGGGTTCTGCGTGCAACGGATCGGCACCGACAGGCTGTCGCCCGAATAGCAGACATTGCAGCCGATGCATTCGCGGATATCGTCAATCCGCCCCTCTTCGATCTTTTTTGGGATGAAGGGGTCGGCGATTGAAGGTCGGGCCGCTCCGATCAAGTCGGTCAGCCCGGATTTCACCCAAGCGACCATCGTGTCCGGCGACGTGAAGCGGCCTACCGTCACCACCGGTTTCGTCGTCATCGAACGGACCCAGGTCATGTAGGGCTTCAGCGCGCCCTCCTTGACGAAGCGCGATGCGCCCATTTCCAGCGAATAGTCGGCGATGTTGATGTCCCAGAGGTCGGGCATTTCCGCCATCATAGCGAACATGTCCTGCCGTTCGCCAAGGATCGGCTGGCCGTCCTCTCCCGCTTCGGCATCAGCGGCGAAGCGGACCGCGACGGCGCAGCGGTCACCCACGGCGTCCTTGGTCTCGGCGATCAACTCGCGGACAAGGCGGGTGCGGTTCTCCAGCGACCCGCCGTATTCGTCTGTGCGGGTGTTGCTTTCGGGGTCCAGGAAATGCGCCAGAAGATAGCCGTGGGTGGCATAGACATAGACGATATCGAACTCGGCGGCTTTCGCCCGAAGTGCTGCGTTGCGATGCCAACGGCGCAGGGTGCGGATATCTTCCTTGTCCATCGCGCGGGACTGGAACGGATGGCCGACGCCATTCGGACGGCTGGCCACGTCCATCGACACCAGCCGCGTCGCGATGTTTGCGCTGCGCGAGCCCGAGAACCATAGTTCGGCGCCAGCCAGAGCGCCATGGGCATGGACCTTCTCGGTCATCAGCCGGTGATTGCGGACGTCGGTATCGTCCCAGAGCGTGGCCGAGATATGCAGCTGGTCATCCGAAGCCGGGTGGATCGAGCAATACTCGGTATTTACCACCCCCCAGCCGCCCTCGGCCTTGACCCCGCGCATTTCGGCCAGCGTACGCGGCCGGACCCAGCCCATGCCGGTGCAATGGGGGACCTGGTAAAAGCGGTTCTTCGTCGTCACTGGCCCGATGCGGACAGGTTCGAACAGGATGTCATAGCGGGGGTCGCGGGCCATGGGTCAGATCCTTTGCTTCGTCGACCCGCCCGGAGCGCGCGCGGCGATCGTTTGCAGGTCGATGAACTGGGAAGGAAAAAGGGCCGCAAGGTGCTGCAGCGCCAGCGCGCGACACTGAAGCCGCTTGAAATCGTCCGGATAAAGCAGGTGGTTCAGCCAGAGGCCGTCGTAAAGGGCCTCAAGCCCAAGGGCTGTCTGAAGGGGGTCGCGACCGGATTTGTCCGGATGGGTTTCAAGGCTTTGAAGGATGGCGACAGTCGCCTGCAAGCGTTCGTCGTCTTCCGCCGCGACGATCCGCCGGTAAATGTCGCGCGCGCCGGCATCGCCCCAGAAAGCGAACCAGACTGCAAGCTTTCTCGGGTCGCAACTGCGGACATGAAAACGCGCGTCGATCAGCGCGACCAGACGTTCTGCCGGGGTCAGCGCGGCATCGTCATCGCGGTTTTGCCAAAGCGCACGTTCCTCTTCGGCCAGGTGCTCAAGGACGGCCTCGAACAGCCGCTCCTTGTTCTCAAAATAGAAGTTTGCCAGCCCGATCGACGTGCCTGCTATTTCGGTCACCCGGGCGATTGTGGTGCCCGACAGCCCATATTCGGCAATGGATTCTATCGTTGCATCGATCAGCGCCTGACGCCGGTCCGCCTTGGCCTGTGCGCGACGCGTCTTGGGGACTTCGTGAGTCATTGCGCTGTCGTGTGTCATCTTCGGTCCGTCAGTTCTTGCGGGTGTCAATCGGGGTCTAGCAGGCTCATCGTGTCGGAGGCCCATTTCAACCAGACCTGGCGGCCCTCAACCGCGATGTGCAGGGTCTGCCACCCGCCGAGATACTGGCGGGCCTGCACCCGACCGGCGACGCCGGATGGGCGTGACCGGGCGGGAATGAGCTTAGCGTCAGGCTTTCGGGCCGGATGGCGATCAGCGCCTCTTCGCCGTCGCTGTACGGCCCGGCGATCCCGTTCAGTTTCTGCCGGCCAAGTCCCGCGATCTCGATCGACTGCCCCCCGTTCGCACCGTGTACGGTCGCAACGACAAAGTTCATCGTGCCGACGAATGCATTGGCCAGCTGGTTCTTCAGGCGGTCAAAGAGGCTAGCGGGCGTATCGATCTGGATGACTGTGCCGAAGGCCATCACCAGCACACGGTCTAGAAGAGAGGGAAATAGCGGCATCCTCACGCAATTTGGTTGAAAACTCATTCAATCTAGGGGTGGATCGGCGGGCGAGTCAAATAGAGAGTTGAGCTGGCATAAAGATGCATCCCCCTCCTTCTAGGCTTTGTCGCAAACATCGATTGGCGGTCGGACGTGGCCTGCTGGCAAACCGTTGCCGGGCAAGGATTGGCGGCGGACCTGAATACCGTACTTGCGGGCCTGCAACTCACCGTCGCCAAGGACGTGATCCCGGTGCGGCAGACAAGCAGGTTCAACTGCCCATCGGCACGACGCCAAGTCGCTGTCTGATGACCGCGGAAGAACGCCCGGTCCGTCTCAAAAGGCGTTTGTCTCTGCCGAGGGGACAGCGCCACGTGCGTCCGATGCCGCGCAGTGCGGAAGTATTTCGATAAAAAGCAAGGATTTATGTGAGGCCTGCGGCCTCCATCAGGGCCCTCGCTGCGGTTGTCGCCACGCGGTCGCGGCCTTCGCCTTGGACGGGGATTCGACCGGGTTCAAAGAAAAGCGGGGCGGCCAGGGGGGTGACGCGGGTCAGGCGCTTGAGGTCGATGCGTGGACCGACGCGAGCGAGCAGGGTCTCGATCCGGGAGAAGTCGATCAGTCCGCGCAGGGCCTCTTCGCGGGTGATCTGGAGGAGGAGATGCTCAGGGTCATAGCGGCGGAGCGTGTCGTAAAGGATGTCGGTCGAGAAGGTGGCCTGGCGACCGGTTTTGCGGCGGCCCTGGTGGCTGCGTTCTATGAGGCCCGAGATGAGGGCGGTGTTGCGGAAGGTGCGTTTCATCACGGCGTTGCCGGAAAGCCAGGTTTCGAGGCCGTCTCGGAGGGTTTCAAGGTCGAAGAGGGGGGCGGGGTCGGTGACGGGGTCGAGGCCCCAGATGAGCGTGGCATAGTCGGTGGCGACGAAGCCCAAGGGGGCAAGGCCATGGGACTCCATCTGTTTTGTGAGTAGGAGGCCGAGGGTCTGCTGGGCGTTGCGGCCTGCAAAACCGTAGATCACGAGGTGCTCGCGACCGTCGTGAGGGAAGCTTTCGAGAAGGAGCGAGTGGGGGTCGGGGAGGCGGGAGACCTCGCGTTGAAGAGAGAGCCAGCGGGCGGTGTGGGCGGGGAGGTCTGGCCAGGTTTCAGCTTGGAAGATCTTAAGGATGCGGTCGGTGAGGAGCGTGGAGGTGGCGAACTTGGTGCCGTTGAAGACGGCTACTTTGGGGTCGCGACCGGGGGTTTTCGAGACCTCGACGGTCATCTCGCGCAAGCCCTCGTAGCGGACGATCTGACCGCCGATCAGAAAGGTGTCGCCGGGAGTGAGGGTGGCGGCGAAGCTCTCCTCAACCTCACCTAGCGGGGTGCCGCCGAACTGATTCTTGAGGCGAACCTTGAGGGTTTCGATGTCGATGATCGTGCCGAGGTTCTGGCGGATGAGGGCAGCGGCGCGGGGGTCGCGGAGGTGCCATTTACCGTTTGTTAACTTCAATCTTTGCCAGCGGTCGTAGGCTTTCAAGGCGTAGCCTCCGGTCGCGACGAAATCGAGGCATGCGTCGAATTCTGCTTTGGTCAGAAAGGCATAGGGTCCGGTGGTGATGACTTCACGGTGAAGTTCGTCAGCGTCGAAAGAACCGGAGCAAGCAGTGGCGAGGATGTGCTGGCAAAGAACGTCACGGGGGCCGGGACCGCGGGGTTCTCCGTCGAGGGTATGGGCCCGGACGGCGTCCAAAGCCGCTTGGCATTCGACGACCTCGAAGCGGTTCGCGGGGACGAGGAGGGCCTTGGAGGGGGCGTTGTAGCGGTGGTTGGCACGGCCGATCCTTTGCACGAGGCGTTTCACGTTCTTGGGCGCGCCCACCTGGATCACCAGATCGACGTCACCCCAGTCGATGCCGAGGTCGAGCGAGCCGGTGCAGACGACCGCCTTGAGCGCCCCGGCGGTCATCGCCTGCTCGACGCGTTCGCGCTGTTCGCGGCTGAGGGAGCCGTGGTGGATGCCGATGGGCAGGTCGTCCGTATTCTGTAGCCAGAGGTCGTGGAAAAAGAGTTCCGCCTGCGCGCGGGTGTTGTGGAAGATGAGGGTGGTCTTGTGGCGGGTGATCTCGTTCAGGATGGCGGGAATCGCGTAGCGCCCGCCGCCGCCGGACCAGGGGGGTGGGGCGTCGGTTTCCAGCATCGAGATGTCTGGGTCGGGGCCGGGGTCGGCCTCGAGAATGGTGGTTTCGGGAGCGAGGAAGCGGGCGAGGGCGGGCGGGTTTTCGACGGTGGCAGAGAGGCCTATGCGGCGGAGGTTGGGGTTGACGGACTGGAGCCGCGCGAGTTGCAGGGTGAGTTGGTCGCCGCGCTTGGATTCGGCGAGGGCGTGGATTTCGTCGATGATGACCCTTTGCAATCCAGCGAAAATCCGGGGTGCGTCTTCGTAGGAGAGGAGGAGGGCGAGGCTTTCCGGCGTGGTCAGGAGGATATGGGGCGGATCGGCGCGCTGGCGACGACGCTGGGTGTAGGAGGTGTCGCCAGTGCGGTCCTCGACGCGGATCTTCAGGCCGGCGCCTTCGATCGGGAGCCGAAGGTTGCGGCGGATGTCGGCGGTGAGCGCCTTGAGAGGCGAGACGTACAGGGTGTGGAGGCCGGGGGGCGGGTTTGTTCCCAGTTCCGCAAGGGTCGGGAGAAAGCCTGCGAGGGTCTTGCCCCCGCCGGTGGGGGCGATGAGCAGGGTAGCGGGGTCCTGCGACTGGGCCAGCATGTCAAGTTGGTGGCGGTGGAGGGACCAGCCCTTGGCGGTGAACCAGTCGGACAGGGCGGGGGCGAGTCTGATCATGAAGTAAGTGTTAAGCCGCTGGAGCGAATTGGGGAACGGGGCGAGGCGTTCTGGGGGTTAATCCAATGATTTGGAAAGAGAATATTTGTCTTCTTTCCATCTTCCTTTGATCTTTCTTTCATCTCTACGCGCGCAAGACAGTCGTTGCATTAACCACCGACTGCGAATCGGGGCTTCAGGGCACTTGTCGTGGCCCCATGTGGTCGCGGCCCGACGCGAGGAAGGGCGGGTTTTGCCGGATGTCCCTCCACCAGTCGGCCATCGCCGGGAAACGTGAGAGGATCGCGGCGCCTTCGTCCGCTGCGACGAAGGCGGCGATCATCGGGGCGAGGCGGCAATCGGCCAGGCTCAAGGAGGCGGGATTAAGGGTGAGGCCCTCGATCGCTATGGCGTCAAGTGCGGCAAGGATGGTAGGTGCTGCGGCGAGACCGGCAGCGACCTGCGCCTCGTCAGGCCGCAAGCCTTCAAGCGGGCGGAAGATGCGGTGGGCGTAGACCTGCAGGACGAAGGGGCGGAAGGCATAGGCATCGGCGATAGAGATGACCTGCTGCATCCGTGCGGCGGCCTTCGGGACGGCGGGCACAAGCGGCGGGCCGGGGAAGGCGAGGTCGATGTAGCGGGTGATCGCCGAGGTTTCATAGAGCGTGAAGCTGCCGTGGGTCAGGACGGGGACCCGGGCGAACGGGTGGGGGTAGCCCGGCGGCAGGGGCGGGGCGAAGGGGTTGACCTCGACCTCGGTGAAGTCCGCGCCCTTGGCAAGCAGTACCATGCGGGCGATGCGGGTGTAGATGCTAGGGCGATAACCGGTGAGCGTAAGGGGGTCAGCAGGTTGCATCTTTGGACTGTGCCATAATCATGCAAAGTCTGCCAATTGCTGCGCGGGAAGATTTTCTTCCAAGAATCTGGGGCAGGATTGTTGTTCCGGCAGTGGTCGGAAACTGAGGAAGCAACGACTCTTCGACGAAAAATCTTCCCGCGCTTTCTCCAATTCGCTTGCCCGAACCCCGCCCCGCGCCTAATCCAGCCGCATGAGACTTCTATTCCTTGGCGATGTCGTCGGCCGGTCCGGGCGCGCGGCAGTGACGGAGCGGCTGCCCGGGCTTCGGGCGACCTGGGGTTTGGATTTCGTCGTTGTGAACGGCGAGAATGCGAGCCAAGGCGCGGGACTGACGGGCGATCATGCCAAGGACCTGCTGGCGGCGGGCGCAGATTGCCTGACGCTGGGCGACCATGCGTTTGACCAGAAGGACATGCTGAGCTTCATCGAGCAGGAGCCGCGGATCGTGCGGCCCTTGAACTTCTCGAAAGTCGCACCCGGCAAGGGGTTTCGGGTGTTGGAGGCGACCCAGGGGCGCAAGGTGTTGGTCACGCAGGCGCTGGGTCAGGTTTTCATGAAGCGGCCGTTTGACGACCCGTTTTCGGCGCTGGAGGCGGTGCTGAAGGCGCATACCCTGGGTGCCGTGGTGCAGGCGGCGGTGGTCGATATCCATGCCGAGGCGACCTCTGAGAAGATGGCGATGGGGCATTGGTGCGACGGGATGGCCAGCCTTGTGGTGGGGACGCATACCCACGTGCCAACCGGCGACGCGATGGTGCTGCCCAAGGGCACGGGCTATCAGACCGATGCGGGGATGTGCGGCGACTATGACAGCGTGATCGGGATGGAGAAGCTGGAGCCGTTGCGCCGGTTCATCACCGGGATGGCCAAGGGGCGGTTCGAGCCCGCGGGCGGCGAGGCGACGCTGTGTGGTACTTACGTCGAGACCGATGACAGGACGGGGCTTGCCACCAGAGTCCGGATGGTCCGCGTGGGCGGGCGGCTGCAGGAGGCGCTGCCTTGAGCCCCCGGCTGATCTATGTCGCCGTGCTTTTGGCATTGGGCATCGGCTGGGGCAGCACGCAGGCCCTGGGCAAGATCGCCGCCTCGACCGGGCACGGGCCCTTCGGGCTGATCTTCTGGCAGGGGGTCATCGGAGTTACGGTGCTGGGCGGGCTGACGCTGGCGCGGGGAAAGCGGCTGCGACTGACCGGGGCAGGCTTGCGGTTCGCAACGGTCATCGCGATGGTGGGGACAGTGCTGCCGACCTATACCTTCTACACCTCGGTCGTGCATTTGCCCGCCGGGATCATGTCGGTGCTGATTTCTGCGGTTCCGTTGTTTTCGTTTCCGATGGCGATGGCTTTGGGAATGGACCAGTTCTCGTCCCGGCGGCTGTTCGGGCTGATTTGCGGCCTGACCGGGGTAGCGCTGATCGCCCTGCCGGGGGCCAGCCTGCCGGACCCCGCCGTGGCGATCTGGGTGCCTTTTGCACTGCTCGGGCCACTCCTCTATGCGGCGGAGGGCAATATCGTGGCGCGCTGGGGAACCTTCGGTCTGAACCCGGTGCAGGTCATGTTCTGGGCAAGTCTGATTGCAGCGGTGATCACCCTGCCGGTGGCACTGATGCTGGGTCAGATGTTCGACCTGGCACCTTTTGGTCGGCCTGAGGCCGCGCTGGTGTTCAATTCGGGTCTGCATGCGCTGCTTTATGCGGGTTATGTCTGGCTGAACGGCAAGGCCGGGGCGGTCTTCGCGGCGCAGACGGCCTATTTCGTCACCGGGTCGGGGGTTTTCTGGGCGATGGTGCTGCTGGACGAGCGGTTTTCGCCAGTGGTCTGGGTCGCGCTTGTGGTCATGCTGACCGGTGTGGCATTGGTGCAGCCGCGCGCCAAGGCGCCTGTCGTCGCCTGAACGCTGGGGGTCAGATGTTCGGATACACGGTTCCGATGGAGCTTCAGCCCTGGGTCGCTCTTGCGATCCTGCTGGTGATGTTCGTCCTTTTCGTGCTGGAACGGACCCCGGTCGAGGTCACAGCAATTGGCGGGGCGACGGTGATGCTGATCCTGGGCATCCTGCCGGTCGAGGGGGCAAGTTCGGTCCTGTCGAACTCGGCCCCCTGGACGATTGCGCTGATGTTTCTGGTCATGGGCGGGCTCGTCAGGACGGGGGCGGTCGAAGCGGTGATCACCGAGGTCAGCCGACATGCGGGCGACCGGCCGAAGACCACGGTTGCGGTTCTGATCGGGATGACGGCGGTGGCGTCGGCCTTCATGAACAACACGCCTTTGGTCGCGGTGATGATCCCTGTCGTCATTCAGCTCGCAATGAAGATCGGGGTGGCACCGTCGAAATTGCTGATCCCGCTAAGCTACATGACCGTGCTTGGAGGGATGATCACGCTGATCGGGACCTCGACTAACATTCTGGTCGACGGGGTCGCGCGAGAGCGGGGGCTTGAGCATTTCAGCCTGTTCGAGATCGCCCCCTTGGGGATTGCGGTCATGGTCGCGGGGGGGCTGTTCCTGGCGCTGTTCGGCAACCGGCTTCTGCCGGTCAGGCAGTCGATGGGGGTTTTGCTGTCCGATCGGCGGAAGATGAAGTTCTTCACCGAGGTCGCGGTGCCCGAGGACAGCACGCTTATCGGCCTGCCGGTGATGGACATCGACATCTTCAAGCGCGACGGGGTGCGGGTGATCGACGTCTTGCGCGGGGATGCAAGCTTGCGGCGTGATCTGGCGCCGGTGACCTTGCAGGCCGGTGACCGGGTGGTCCTGCGGACCGAGATGACCGAACTGATGGGCCTGCATGCCCGCAAGGACGTGCATCTGGTGGACAAGCTTTCTTCGGTGAAGACCGAGACGGTGGAGGTGCTGATCGGTCCCGGCTGCCGGATGGAGGGCAACCGGCTGGGCGACTTGCGCCTGCGCCGCCGCTATGGGGTTTATGTGCTGGCGGTGCATCGGCACAACCAGAACATCGGGCGGCAGTTGGACGATCTGGTCGTGCGGGTGGGCGATACGCTGCTTCTGGAAGGGTCGATCGAGGACATCCAGCGGCTGGCGGCGGATATGGACCTTCTGGACGTGAACCGGCCGCGGGTCATGGCGTTCCGCCGGGCGAAGGCCCCGATTGCCCTGGCTGCACTTGGGCTCATCGTACTGTTGTCGGCCCTGGATGTGGCGCCGATCCTGCCCTTGGCCCTGATCGCGGTGGCGGTGATCCTGGTGACCCATTGCGTCGATAGCGATGAGGCGTTCAGTTTCATCGACGGGCGCTTGCTGGCGATGATCTTCGCCATGCTCGCGGTGGGCGAGGGGCTGGAACATGCGGGCGCGGTCGGCCTGATCGTGACGGCAGTGGCACCTTGGCTGGAGGGGCTGGGGCCCTTCGCGCTGATCCTGGCGGTGTATTTCATCGGTCTCGTCCTGACCGAGTTCCTGTCGAACAATGCGGTGGCGGTTATCTACACGCCGATCGCCATCGAGCTGGCCGAAAAGCTGGGCCATGACCCCCGGCCCTTTGTGGTGGCGGTGATGTTTTCCGCGACCTTGGCCTTTGCGACACCCGTGGGCTACCAGACCAACATGATGGTATATGGGCCGGGGGGTTACAAGTTCTCGGATTTCACCAGGGTTGGCCTGCCGCTTAACTTGATCGTCATGCTGGTGGCCTGCACGCTAATCCCGGTGATCTGGCCGCTGTGAGCCCAGACCAGCCCGTGGTCAATATCGCAGCAGTGGTCGCGAAGCGTGGAAATAGGTCGTTCGCCGTGCCGTCAACTGTCGACCTTATTGGAGCCGTTGGCTCCCTCTGCATCGGCGATCTTGCCGAATGCGAGGGTCTGCAGAGCCTGCCCAATCATCGTTACGAGTTGCGATTGTGGTAGAGCGACTAAGGGCGGCAGCTTCAGGATGTAGCGCCCAAGCGCCACACCAAGCAGCAGACTTGAGATCAGCGCTGCCCGTGCGGGAAGCTGATCAGCAGGAACATAGGCCCGCAGGAACGGTGCGACCTGCTGGCCGAAGATGTTCCGCATCCGCTCGGCTGCAAGCTCATTCGACGACGCCGATCGCAGAAGGACGGGCAGGCCGCTGTTCTGCTCGCCCTCCCAGACATTGAGGAAATGCCGGGCCATGGTGAGACCCAGCTGGGACATATCCATCAGCGGCAGCGCTTCAAGGCCAAGTGAGAACTCGGCGGATTGTACGAACAACGCCTCCTTTCCGCCGAAGTAGCGCACCACCAGTGCTGGATCGGCCCCCGACTCGGCGGCGATCTCCCGCACCGTCGTTCGGTCAAAGCCGTTCTGCGCAAAGAGCTTGCCCGCGGCGGACAGGATCGCGCTCCGCGTACGGTCGGATTTCTTGAGCTTTTCAGGTTCCTGCAAGGACTTGACTCCTTTTTCGAGCGTGACCATCGCCCGCCCAAGCAGAAAAATCAACAATCATTGACAAAATCTATGCCCATCCAGTATATCAACATTCGTTGACTTTCATGATTCGAAACGCAGACAACCTTGCTCCGATCAATCCACGTTCATCCCGCGGACACCTTGTCGGTGAACGGCAGGAGCATGTCTTGACGCCAAACGGATCCGCCAGACGGAGGCTGAAATGCTGGACGAAAAGACAGACGTGCTTGTGGTGGGAGCCGGCCCGGTCGGCATGGCAGCCGCCCTCACTCTCGCAGGCCGGGGCATTCGCCCCATGATCGTGGAACGCGCGGCGAGCCATCACACGACGTCGCGGGCCGCGGTCATCCATGCCCATACGCTCGACATTCTCGACCGCCTGGGCGTTGCATCCAATATGCAGGCCGTGGGTCGGCTGATCCAGAAGTTCGAGATCCACGACCGCGATCGCGACCTGGCAAAGTTCAGTTTCGTGAACCTGCCCGGCAAGTTCAACTCGCTTCTCATGCTGGGTCAGGACCGGACCGAGGCGATCATGCTCGCGAAGCTGACCGAGTTGGGGGTGCGTGTCGCCTGGGGGGTCACCTTCACCGGTTTGAAGGACCAAGGCGATCACGTGGTTGCAGAGCTGTCGACGCCAGAAGGTCCGACCAAAGTCAAGGCCGCCTACGTTATCGGTGCTGACGGGATGCACAGCGAAGTTCGCAAGGCGTGCAACATTCCCTTTGAGGGAACGCAATATGAGGAATCCTTCGTCCTGGCCGATGTTCGCATCGCGGGGGCCGAGGATCGCGACAAGGTTTCGATCTTCTTCTCGCCCGCCGGGCTCGTGGTTGCCGCCCCCATTCCGGGTGGTCGCTTCCGGATCGTAGCGACCGTGGACAATGCGCCGGAGCAGGTGGACGAGGCGTTGATCCAGTCGCTCATCGACTCGCGGGGGCCTGCCAAGCGGAAGCTCGGCAAGGTAAGCGACATCTCGTGGGCTTCGCGCTTCCGCGTGCACCACCGGCTGGCGCGCAGCTACCGGAAGGGGCGGGTGTTCATCTCGGGCGACGCGGCCCACGTCCACAGCCCGGCCGGTGGTCAGGGAATGAACACCGGCATCGTCGATGCCTATACGCTGGGCCGACTGCTTGCGGACGTGCTGCAGGAGCGTGCCGGCGAAGACAGCCTCGCGACCTACGAGGTGCTGCGTCGTCCGGCTGCGGTTCAGGTCCTAAAGCTTGCCGGGCGGATGACCGATGCCGCCACGCTCCGCTCGCCCTTGGGCCGCTATCTGCGAAATGCGGCGCTGTCGGTCCTGACCCGGATCGGCGGCATCCGGCGGCGCATCGAGATGGACCTGTCCGGCCTGTCCCGTAAGACTCTCACCGTCAAGGACTAAGATCATGGACAAGGGAATCGACATGATAAAACAAGTGTTGACCGTTCGGAGTTCTGCTCCAGCGATATTGTGGGGTCGGATTGCCAGCGCTGCGTGTTTCGTGGCGCGCCACCGCACGGCGCGGGCTCTTCGCAAGCTTAACCCACGCCAAGTGCGCGACATCGGCCGGCCTGAAGACAATGCACAGCTCCGGCCGGAAAAATTGCGCGACTGGCTTGGGAGTAACGGGCTATGACTGTTCGTTCTGAGCGCATGGCGCGGTGGGCGCAATCCATGATTGCAGCACCCTTCCTGATCCTCGGCAGCTGGTGCCTGCTGTTCCCCGGACAGGTTGAGGCGCTGAGCCTCTTGCCCGCGCACTACATTGGCACCGACGCCTCTCGTGTCCTTATGGGCTGCTTTGGGGCACAGGCCCTTCTGTCGGGTCTCTTTGCTGCCTTCAGCCGCTTCACACAGGTGACGTTCCTGGCCTATGGCCTGGCGCTTCTGCCGTTCTTCTGGTTCAACGTCCAGTTCACCCTGGTCAACCCGATCTTCAGCAGACTGATGCTGATCGACTTTCTGGCGAATGTCGTGATGCTCGGCTTCTGCGTTATGGGATGGCGCGCGCTCGCGCCAAATCATGGGGGGCTGAGTGGTCCGGGCTGAGCCATAATGTGCCGTGAACGAGTGCTTGCGCGCCATCCCTTGGTTGGGCGCGACCCTCGGCTCGGGCGGGGCCGAGCGAGTGCTAAGTCCCGCACAGCCGGCGTTCGATGTTACCTGTAGCCAAGTGAACCGGCACCCGGGGTTGCGGTTTGCCGTGGCGCTGGTGTAGAGGACGCCATCACCGCATCGGGACTGGAGCTAAGGGTCATGGCAGGCCATTCGAAATGGGCGAACATCCAGCATAGGAAGGGCAAGCAGGACAAGCTGCGCTCTAAGATGTTTTCCAAGCTGGCGAAGGAAATCACCGTCGCGGCCAAGATGGGGATGCCTGACGTCGACATGAACCCGCGCCTGCGGTTGGCGGTGAAAGCGGCGAAGGCGGTGTCGATGCCGAAGGACGTGATCGACCGGGCGATCAAGAAAAGCCAGATGGGTGACGGGGCGGATTACACGGAAATCCGCTATGAAGGCTATGGCGTCAACGGGATCGCGATCATCGTCGAGGCGATGACCGACAACCTCAACCGCACCGCGTCGAACGTGCGGTCCTATTTCTCGAAGGCCGGGGGGAACCTGGGCACCACGGGGTCGGTCAGCCACAGCTTTGACCGGGTGGGCGAGATTTCTTATCCCGCCTCGATCGGGTCGGCTGATGACGTGATGATGGCGGCGCTGGATGCGGGCGCGGATGATGTGGAATCCGACGAGGACGGCCATTGGATCTATTGCCAGGTCGAGAGCCTGTCCGAGGTTTCGGACGCGCTGGAAAAGGCGCTGGGCGAATCCACGGAATCGAAGCTGGTCTGGAAGGCGCAGACCCTGACCGAGGTCGATCTGGACACGGCGCAAAAGCTGATGCGGCTGATCGACATGCTGGAAGAGGATGACGATGTGCAGACTGTGACGCACAACTTCGACATCCCCGAAGAGATTGCGGCGCTGTTGGAGTGATCCGGTCCGGTGGTGTGTGAAATCCGCACCTGGTCTGGGGTCGGCCAGAAGGATCCCCGTCAAGGCCTGATTCCGCGACTTTGAGCCCCTGCAGAGATCGTATCTGCATGGATCCGCAGGTCTGGTGGAGAAACACTCATGCAGCGCATGTTGAATTACCTCAACGCCGGATTTCTGCTGGTGCTGTTCGGCGCCCCGATTCCCGTGATGCTGGCCCTGGTGCCGAATTACGTGGCGCGAACTGACAGCGGGATGATGCTACAGATCGTTTCGGTGGTGGTGTTCGTCATCGCCGCGGCGGTGTTCGTGATCTCGCTGCGGATGAACCGGCGCAATCCGCCTGCGGGGTTTACGCCACCGGGGCCGACCAAGGCGATCTGGGTAAGCCTTCTGGTTCTGGGGCTTTATCTCGCATTTGTGCCGATGACGGTGCGGGGCGCGGTGCCTGCTTATGCGCCCTACGTCTGGAATGCACCACAGCAGCGCGAGCTGGTGGTGGTCGACCCGGCGGTCTCAAGCTCGGGCCGCGGGTCCTGAAGCGGTGCCGTGCGGGTCGAGGGCATCTTCTTCTTTTCGCGCATCTGCGGGGTGCCGGAAGACCTTCGGTCGCAGATGAAACGGGGGGACAGGATCGAGGTGACGGGACCGGGCCATGCGATGGGGCTGCGCGTGGAAACGGTGCGGGTGATGGACTGAGCGGACGCCGGCCCCCCCCCGCAGGGGCTGCCCATATGACCTGCGTCAAGGATCAGATGCCGTTTCGGGCGCATGATGGCGCCGCAACGTGATCTGGAGGGCATCAGGATGCGGCGGCTTTTGGTGGCGATCTTGGCGGCATTGGCAGGCGTGCCGGTGCTGGCCGAGGGCGATGAGGTGCCAGGCGATGTGGTGACCGGCGAGGCGCTTTACCGTACCCATTGCGCGGTCTGTCACGGGATCGAGGCGACCGGGAACGGGCCCATGGTCACGGTTCTGCTGGTGCAACCGGCGGATCTGACGACGCTGGTATCGCGTTATGGTGGGATCTTCCCGCTGGATCGGGTGGCGTCGCGGATCGATGGGCGCGATCCCTTGGTGTCGCATGGCAGCTCGATGCCGGTCTACGGCGACTTCTTCGAAGGTCAAGATGTGGTCCTTAAGACCGAGGCTGGGCAGCCCCTGATGACCAGCCAGCCGATTGCTGATCTGGTGGCCTGGATGCGGACGATCCAGAAGGCGAAGTAATCGAGGTCGGTTTCCCTCCGGCCCAAGGCGGCGAGGTCTTCGGCGTGGAGGGACGCATCGTCTGCTCTTATGAATTCGTCCAGCTGCGGCGGCGGACCGCCGGGCCATGGTGATCTTTTTGCGAACCCCTTGCAATGTGAGGCCGGAAAGCGCATGTGCACCGGGTCAAAGCTACTTCTCTTTCGTCTTCTGTCCGCCCTAAGGCCCGCAGCACTTCGATCGTGACGACACTGGGCCGGGCCACCGCATGCTGTGGGTGGCGAAATTGAGGAGATCTCACGATGGCCAGTGGCACCGTGAAATGGTTTAACGCAACCAAGGGTTTTGGCTTCATCGCCCCCGCAGGTGGTTCCAAGGACGTGTTCGTCCATGTGACCGCTCTGGAACGTGCGGGCATCCGCTCGCTCGCAGATGGCCAGGCTGTGACCTTTGACGTCGAGCAGGACCGTAATGGTCGTGAGTCGGCCGTGAACCTCGCGCTCGCATAAGATTTGGCCCCTCGGGGCCGGGTTTTGGACGGGGGTGGCGCAAGCCGCCCCCGTTTTCTTTTGCGCCTCAAGGGGGGACAAGCGTCTGCCCGGCAGCTCTTCGTATCGCCTGGGTCAGGGGCGCAAGTGCCGGAGCGGCGAGGCGGGTGAACTGCCAATGCAAGGGCACGTCGAGTGCACTGTCCAGGACGAGCTCGACCAGCCTGCCCGACGCTAGATGATCGTCAATCAGCGGCTCGGGGTTCAATCCCCAGCCCAGGCCCGCAAGGCAGGCGTCGACGAAGGCGTGGGACGAGGCCATGCGATGGGTCGGGAAGGCGGGGCGCCCGGGGCCTTTGGTTTGGCGAGCGACCCATCGCTCTTGCAGCCGGTCCTTGTCCGAGAAGGTAAGGGCGGGGGCCTCGGCAAGTTTGGCGGTTGTAACCCCCATCGGAAACCAGCGATGCACATAGCCGGGCGAGGCGGTGGCGCGGAAGCGCAGCGCGCCAAGCGGGATCGTGTCGCAACCCTGCAGCGGGCCTGCATGCGAGGTGATGGCGGCCACGACTTCCCCACGTCGAAGCCAGTCCTGGCTGACGTCCTGATCGTCGATCACAAGGTCAAAGAGGTAGCCCTCGGTCGCGGCCAGCGCCGGGATGACCCAGGTCGCAAGGCTGTCGGCGTTGACCGCGATGCGCAGGGTTGCGGGGCCGGGGCTCAGGGCGGGCAGCTCTGTCGCGAGGGTGCGTTCAAGGAGGGCGACCTCGTCATGGTGGCGGATGAGGCGAAGGCCGGTTCTGGTCGCCGTGCAGGGCTGGCCGCGGCGGATGAGAAGACTGCCGGTCGCTTCCTCCAGCGCCTTGATCCGCTGGCTGATGGCTGAGGGGGTGACGTGCAGTTCGGTCGCCGCAAGGTCGAAGGAGCCACGACGGTGGACAGCGGCAAGGGCGGCGAGCTGGGCGGGGTCGAGCATTAGTTGTGCTTAACCTAGAGTAGGAAGATTAACTGGATTGTGCGGATCGGGGCCGATAGGTCAAGGCCTGCGAAAGGGAGGTCTCATGGCGGAACGTGATCTGATGGTGCTGCTCAGCAGCATGGAGCCGGTGCTGTCGCCCGAACCCTATGGCTTTGCGGTCTGGGACGGTGGGGTGATGCCGTTTCAGCCCTTTGCCACAGTCGCGGAGGCGGAAGGGTTGACGGTGGTGGCACCGTTGGCTGCGTTGAAGGCGGCGGGGTTGGTGTCCGAGCCTTGGGCTAGGGTAAGTTTGACTGTGCACAGCGATCTTGCGGCGGTTGGGTTGACGGCGGCATTCGCCTCGGCGCTGGCGCGGGAGGGGATCAGCTGCAACGTGATCGCCGGGTATCATCACGACCATCTGTTCGTTCAATGGGACCGGCGGGATGCGGCCCTTGCAGCGCTGGAGGCTTTGGCCCGTGCTTGAGCCGCCCGTCTTTCAAGCAGCTGTGCAGGGCTATCTGGTGGCGGTCAGCCTGATCCTGGCGATCGGGGCGCAGAATGCCTTTGTGCTGCGGCAAGGGTTGCGGCGGGAGCATGTTGCGGCGGTGGTAGCGGTCTGCGCGGTGTCGGATGCCGTGCTGATCGGCGCGGGAGTGGCGGGGTTCGGGGCGATGTCGGCGGCGGTGCCCTGGATCGGCGAGGCGATGCGCTGGGCGGGGGTTGCCTTTCTGCTGGTCTATGGGGCCCTGCGGTTCAGGGCGGCGCTGGAGGGGGGCGAGGTGTTGCGGCCATCGGAGGCCGGGGCGGCCTCGCTGGGGCGGGTGCTGGCAACCTGTCTGGTGCTGACCTGGGCCAACCCGCATGTCTATCTGGATACGCTGGTGCTGATCGGGTCGATCTCGGCCCAATATGCGCCGCATCAGCTGGCTTTCGGGATCGCGGCGGCTTTCGGGTCGCTGAGCTTCTTCGCGGCGCTGGGGTTCGGGGCGCGGCTCTTGGCCCCGGTTTTCGCGAGGCCTGCGGCCTGGGTCTGGCTGGAGATCGGGGTGGGCTGCACGATGTGGGCGATTGCGGCGGGGCTGGCGTTTGGGGTGTGACCACAGTGGACAGTCTGGGAGCCGCAAGGGATTCCAAGGGGTTGGGTGTGGGCGTTAACCGGGTGTTAGGGGGCTTGGTCAGGGAGCAGATGTGCCGAGCGGTGCGTGAAATCACGCACCCTACGGGCCGCTATCGCAAGCCGAGCTTGCTGCGAACGATGGCAAACAAAGAGGAAAGTTCGTTGGTCGACCCAAGACCTTCAAGATGCAGGGTCTCAAAACCTTGAGCAGGATGGGGGAGCAAGAGTTCGGCCTGCCCGGATTCCCAAATCATCAGGTCAACCAACTCATCTCCGTTGGCTGCTGCAAAGTTCATCGAGATCGAACGGTCCAATCGGTCAGATGGAGACCGAAGGATTCGAACCAAGTGACCGGCCTGCTGGCAGTCGGACTCAACGCGTACCAACCAGTCTTCGGCAGCGGAGAGGACGTCCATTTTTCACCGCGCTCGGTTCGCCAGCTAGCAGAATATCGTACAACGCTTTTGGTGACGATCATAGTGCGAGCGCCGACTTCGTCGCTGTCGGAGTTTGGGATTGGTGGACGGGGAGTGCCGGGCTGAAGCCCGGCCTACCACCGGACCGACCGTTGCCTGCTGCTCACCCCCACCGCGCGCGCTCCTCAGCAAGTGTGAACGAAGCTTCCCTAGGGTTCCCGTCAAGGCGATCCCCGGAGGTTTTCATGCCCGACGATACCACGATCCTGTCGCTGCCCCTGATCCAACCGGCGCAGGCGCAGAAACATGTCACTCATAACGAGGCGCTGGTCCAGCTGGACCTGATCGTGCAGTTGGCGGTGATTAACCGGACGCTGACCACGGCTCCGGCGCTGCCCAGCATCGGCGACCGGCATATCGTTGCAGCGGGGGCGACGGGGCCCTGGGTCGGGCAGTCAGGGCGGATCGCGCTTTACACGGTGGCGGGGTGGCAGTTCACTCAGCCGCTGCCGGGCTGGCAGGCGCAGGTGCTGTCCGAGGGGCAGGTGGCGGTTTTCGACGGGCTGGTCTGGAAAGCGCCCTCCGAAGGTCCACTGACGGTTGCCCGGTTGGGGGTTTCGGCGACGGCGGATGCGACGAACCGGCTGTCGGTGTCTGCGCCCGCAACGCTGCTGAACCATGCGGGGGCGGGGCATCAGCTGAAGCTGAACAAGGCGACGACGGGGGATACGGCGAGCCTTCTGTTCCAGACCGGCTTTTCGGGCCGGGCCGAGATGGGGACGGCGGGGTCGGATGATTTCTCGGTCAAGGTCAGCGCGGATGGCGCGACCTTCTTTACCGCGTTCGAGGCCGATGCGGCGACGGGTGAGGTGACGCTGCCGCAGCCAGTGCATCTGGGAGGCCAGGCGGCTGATCGGGGCGCTCCGGCAGACGGGACGCTGTGGCTGAACACGACCACGGGCGAGGTGAAGGTTCGCAGCGGGGGCGCGACGCTGCCGGTGGGCGGTGGTGGCGGCGGTGGGATCAGTGATGGCGACAAGGGCGACATCACGGTTTCGGGCGCGGGTGCGACCTGGACAATTGATCCAGGTGCTGTGACGCTGGCGAAGCTGGCCGATGTCTCGACCGACAGTTTCCTTGGCCGCGACACGGCGGGAACGGGGACGCCGGAGGTGCTGACGCCGGGGCAGGCGCGGGGCATTCTGAACGTGGCCGATGGGGCGACGGCGAACGCTTCGGATGCGAGTTTGCGGGATCGCTCGACCCACACGGGGACGCAGGCGGCGGCGACGATCACCGGGCTGGCCGGGGTGGCGACAAGCGGGTCGGCGGCCGATCTGACGGTGGGGGTTCTGCCCGCGGCGCGGTTTGATGACACGGGCCATGGCAACCGGGCCGGGGGCACGCTGCACGCGGCGGCGACGGGGTCGGTCGCGGGGTTCATGGCTGCGGCGGACAAGGTGAAGCTGGACGGGGTCGCCACGGGGGCGAACAACTACAGCCACCCGAACCATTCCGGCGACGTCACTTCGGCCGGAGATGGCGCGACGACCATCGCCAGTGATGCGGTGACAAATGCCAAGCTGGCAAACATGGGCAACGGGACGCTGAAAGGCCGGGCGACCGCAGGGACCGGCGATCCTGAGGACCTGACGGGGGCGCAGGCGACCGCTCTTCTGGACACGTTCACCAGCGGGGCGAAGGGGCTGGCCCCGGCCTCGGGCGGAGGGACGGCGAATTTCCTGCGGGCGGACGGCACCTGGGCTGCGCCTGCGGGCGGCGGCGGCGCCGGGTCGCCGGGCGGGGTGTCGGGCGAAATCCAGTGGAACAACGCAGGGGCCTTTGCAGGTGCTGCCGATGTCGAGATCGAGGGCGGGCAGCTTCGCCTTCCGTCGATTGCAAGTCCGACTGCACCCGCCGCCGCTGGCATCAAGCTTTATTCCAGAACGCTCGCTGGCCAGGAAATCCCGGCTTTCAAGCTTCCCTCGGCACAGTCGCAAACAGAACTCTATCTGCAAACCATGATTGGTGAGGGAGGTGCCGTCATTTTCCTTCCCGCAGGCGGAACGACGGTCACCACGCTTGGGGCGGTTTCAAGTGGCACGGGCACGGCAACGGCCGCAAACGTCACCAACGGGACAAGACGGCAGCGTATGAAGCGGATCGAGTATCTGGTCACGACCGCCGCAACAACGGCCGTCGCAGGCTGGTATCATAACGCGTCTCAGCACACGGTTGGGGGCGCAAACGCCTGGGAGGGTGGCTTCACCTTCTTGATGCACGGCGGCCCGGCCACGGGTGTTGCCACCGCCTCGCACAGGTTTTTCATGGGGATGCGCGATGTTGGTACCCCCACTGATGTCGAGCCGTCAACGTTCCTTCGCTGTATCGGTATTGGTTACGACAGCGCTGACGCAAACCTGCAATTCATCCGCAACGACGCGACCGGGACCGCAACCAAGATCGACCTCGGCGCGAGCTTTGCGATCCCAACGACGGATCGTGCGGCTATCTGGCGGCTGCGCATGTTCTCGCCGCCTGGGCCGACCCAGAGCGTGAGCTACGAGGTGACGAACATCGACACGGGTGTCGTCGCCTCGGGCACCGTGACCACCGATCTGCCCAGCACAACCAGCTTCATCTCGCCTCGTATCCAGGCCAGCGCGGGGGGGACGTCATCGGTGATCGGGGTAGCTATCGGGTCAGTCCAAGTTCAAACCGAAGTCTAGAGAGGATAGATGATGACCCTGCATGTCCTTTTCACCGACAACGGGATCCCCGGCTGGATCGGCCTGGAACCGTGCGAGGGGAGCGAGCCCGTCGAAGGCCTGACGGTCGAGTTCCTGGTCAGTCATTCGCGCACGGCGGGCGGCAAGTGGGTTGCGCGTCCGCCGGTGAAGCCGGTCGCACCGACGCCAGAGGCCGTGGCCGAAGCGGCAGAGGCCGACTACCGGTCGGCGCTGGCCTGGCGCGACCAGGCGCTGCGCGAGGCGTTGATGCAGGAGTCCGATCCTTTGTTCTTCCTTTGGCAGCGAGGCGAGGTGACCAAGGCGGATTGGCTGGCAGCGGTATCTGAGGTCAAGGCGCGTTACCCAAAACCCGAACGGTCGTAATCCAAGCTTTTGCGCATTTTCTGGCCGTTCGGCGGTTGCCGTGCTGCCGGAAAGCCATCTGGTCCGGCGCAGCTATGCCGAGGACATTTGACAGCCTATGCCGCCCTGCATAGACATGCGCGTGACTGGCAAAAGGGCTGCAAGATGCGCATCGCGATGATCGGGACGGGGTATGTCGGGCTGGTTTCGGGGGCGTGTTTTTCCGACTTTGGTCATGATGTGATCTGCGTCGACAAGGACGCAAGCAAGATCGAGCGGCTGAATCGGGGCGAAGTCCCGATTTTCGAGCCTGGGCTTGAGGCGCTGATTGCCAAGAACACCGCTGCGGGGCGGCTTTCCTTCACCACCGATCTGCCTAAGGCTGTCGATGGCGCTGAGGCGGTTTTCATTGCGGTAGGCACACCCACGCGCCGGGGCGACGGGCATGCGGACCTGACCTATGTGATGGCGGCCTCGGATGAGATTGGCCGGGCTCTGACCGGATATGCCGTGGTGGTCACGAAATCTACGGTTCCGGTCGGCACCAACCGCAAGGTGGGCGAGGCGGTCAAGGCGGCCAACCGGGAGGCCAAGTTCGACGTGGCCTCTAACCCCGAGTTCCTGCGCGAAGGGGCGGCCATCGACGATTTCATGCATCCCGACCGGGTGGTGGTGGGTGTCGAATCGGGCAAGGCGAAGAAGGTCATGGCCGAGCTTTACCGCCCGCTTTCCCTGCGCGAATTCCCGATGGTCTACACCGGGCTTGAGAGCGCCGAGATGATCAAATATGCGGCCAACGCCTTTCTCGCGACCAAGATCACCTTCATCAACGAGATTGCAGCCCTGTGCGAGAAAGTGGGCGCTGATGTGAAAGCGGTTGCCAAGGGCATCGGGATGGATGGCCGGATCGGCGACAAGTTCCTGCATGCGGGTCCGGGCTACGGGGGCAGCTGTTTTCCCAAGGACACCAAGGCGTTGGCGCGGATCGGCCAAGACCATGCCGCTCCGATGCAGATCGTCGAGACCGTGATCAAGGTCAATGACGAGGTCAAGCGCCGGATGATCGACAAGATCGTCGATCTGTGCGGCGGCTCGGTCCGCGACAAGACCATTGCGGTGCTTGGTGTGACCTTCAAGCCGAACACCGATGACATGCGCGATGCCCCGTCCCTGACCATCGTCCCGGCGCTGGTCGGTGGTGGCGCCAAGGTCAGGGTAAGCGATCCGCAGGGCCGTCACGAGGGCGAGGCGCTGCTGCCGGGGGTAAAATGGGTCGAGAACCCCTATCAGGCCGTAAATGATGCCGATCTGGTGGTGCTCTTGACCGAGTGGAACGAATTTCGCGGTCTTGATCTGGAGAAGCTTGCCCGCAAGATGGCGACGCCGCAGATGGCCGACCTGCGCAACATCTATGACCCGGACGAAGTGCGAGAGGCCGGTTTCACCGCATATATCGGGATTGGACGCTGACGCGCGCGCCGTCTGAACGGTAGCTTCCGCGGATTTTATGCGGCTTTGCTGAAAATCCGGATCAAGCGCCCCGAATTCGCCCGGATCGGATCATCCCCTGTTCGCACAGGTAGCGGCACTCTGATCCCCGGGTAAATGGGTGATTGTGGGGCCGGAAGTGTTGAACTTTCAGGTGGTGGAGACGTTCACGGCGGCGCCGTTGAACATGGTTTCCGGTATTTCTGATCTGGAATTGGTCGTGCGGGACGGCAAGGTCCTGCTATACACTGCTACCCGGGCGGGGGGCGGGGTCATGGCGCTGGATGTGGGCGGCGCGATGGCGGTGGTCGACCAGGAGAACCTTGCCCCCGGCACCTCGCTTCCGGCGGAAGCGGTGCTGGAAACCGTGACGATCAACGGCATGCAGCATCTCGTGGTGACCGGTGCCAATCAGGCAGGGGTTCATGCCTATGCCATCGGCAGCGATGGCGCGTTGGCAGCGGCCCTGCAACTGCCCGGCAGCCTTGCGGGCGCGATTGCCGCGCAAAGCATCGTGCAGATCGGTGGGGCCACCTATTTCTACGCGGCCCGCATGGGGGAAAGCACGATCCACACCTATTCGGTTGCGGCAAACGGCAGCATGACGCTGGTCGGAAGCCGGGTGCTGGACGGGCCGCATACCGGGGTCGACATCAGCGGGCTGACCCCGGTGACGGTGGGGGGAAATCGCTTTCTCATCAGCCTGTCGCTGGAAGCGGACGTTGTGCGTTCCTTTCCGATTGCCGCAAATGGCGTATTGGGCAGTCCGCAGGCGATCGGCGCGCCGCAGGGCCTTGGGATTGCCGATCCCTCGGCGGTGAAGGTGGTCGAGATGGCGGGGGTGACTTACCTCGTCGTCGCGTCGGCGATCTCGTCCTCGGTCAGCGTCATCGGGCTTGGCCCGGACGGGTCGATGGCAGTTGCCGATCATGTGATCGACACGCTTGATACCTGCTTTCGGGGCGTTCAAGCCCTTGCCACCTGCGAGGTCGGCGACCGGGTCTTCGTCATCGCCGGTGGTGGCGACGGCGGGGTCACGGTGATGATGCTGACCCCTGAGGGGCAGCTTCTCAACTGCGGCCAGCAGCTGCAGCTTCCGGGTCTGGCACTGGATAACATCACCGCGATGACCGCGCATGTGGTGGACGGGCAGATCGAACTTTTCGTGGCTGGCGAAGGCACCGGGATCACGCGCCTGATGATTGATCCGGGCAGTCTGATGCCGATCCAGACCGGGGGAAGCGAGGCCGCCACGTTGAACGGGACCAGCGGATCCGACATGATTCTGGGCGGCGACGGGGCGGAGCTGATCCTTGGTGGTCAAGGTGCGGACGTCCTAAGCGATGGTGCGGGCGAAGACACGGTCTTCGGCGGCGCCGGGACCGATATCTTTGTGTTGACCTCGGATGGGGGACGCGACACGATCGGCGATTTCCAGCTTGGCATCGACCGTATCGACCTGTCGGGCTGGGGGCCGATCCATTCGCTTGCCGCATTGACCATCACCGCCACTGCAACCGGGGCAATGGTCCAGTGGGGTGAGGAGGTCCTTGAGATCGTCACCCCGAACGGCTTGCCGCTGCTGCCGGGCCGCTTTCAGCTAAGCGATTTCATCGGGCTTTGGCATGCCCTTCCCGCAGGGCCAAGTCCGGAGGATCTTGTCTACGGCACCAACCAGGTCGACAACATTTTGGGCAGTATGGCGGACGAGCTGTTCCTCGTGTCGCTTGGGGCAGATACGATCAGCGGCGGTGCCGGGTTCGACTATGTGGTGCTGACCAATGCGACCGGGGCAGTTCGCGTCAACCTGGAAAGTCTGAACCACAATACCAGCATTGCTGCGGGTCAGACCTATCTGTCGGTCGAGGGGATCATCGGCTCGGCTTTCTCCGACACGCTGACCGGGAATACCGAGGCCAACCGGATCGAGGGCATGGACGGCCGAGACCGTCTCAACGGTGGATGGGGCGATGACAGCCTTGATGGCGGCAGCGGAAACGACAGCCTTTCCGGGGGCCCGGGGGCCGACCACATGGACGGTGGTGTCGGTCGTGACCGCGCCATGTACCGCGACTCGCCGGCGGGTCTGGTGGCCGATCTTGACCTGCCGTCGAGAAACACAGGTGAGGCGGCAGGCGACAGCTATGTCGGGATCGAGGAGCTGGAAGGCACCGGCGCGGCCGATACCCTGGGGGGCGACGGGCAATCGAACACCCTTGTGGGTCTGGACGGGGGGGACCGGCTCGAGGGGCGGCTGGGCGATGACTCGCTCTATGGCGGTGACAGCAATGACACGCTTCTGGGTGGCGAAGGCATGGATCGGCTGGACGGCGGAAACGGCGTGGATCTTGCAAGCTACGAGGGGTCGGCCACGGCGATCCGGATTGATCTGACCAATTCAACCCTGACCACAGGTGAGGCGGTGGGAGACATCTTCACCTCCATCGAAGGGTTTGTGCTCAGCGGCTTTGCCGACAGCTTTGCAGGCAGTGATCTGGTGGATCGTGCCGATGGAGGTGCCGGGAATGACACCCTGACCGGGCGGGCCGGGTCTGACTGGCTGTCGGGTGGGGGTGGCAATGACACGGTTTATGGCGGGGAGGGGGATGACACGCTGACCGGGGGGGCGGGGAATGACCGGCTGGACGGGGGGTCGGGTCGCGATCTGGTGTCC